>OIEP01000015.1_pt1 | contig 271687 bp, 289 predicted proteins | sample 1581861 | NCBI WGS metagenome assembly OIEP01 (sample SAMN03281009, study PRJEB24777) | human gut metagenome | isolation source: fecal sample PR192 from 1 month old female Indian infant, vaginally...
ATTATCGATGGCATGGTTTGTCTAACAAGCTTGAAGGATGTCAGAAAAGTTGATGAATCTTGTACATCGATTCGTTTTTTATGCCTGATTTTTTTAGTTTTGTGTCCAATTTTTGTTGACAAGTGCAAGTTGGTAATTTAATCCCAAAGATAGTTAGGATATGGATCAGAGAAATGAAAATCACTCCATACAATAGCATCACCCCAAGTTGGGATAGAATTTTCTAATCTTTCTCTAGAATTCATGGTATCATATAGTTGAGAAATACTTTTGTTGGTCGGCATAACCTCGAGTATTTCAGCGGGTGAAAGCGGTTTCGGTGAGTGCATGTAGCACCACCAGAAAACCGCTTTTATTCGTCTTTCAATATTCATCCCTCTATGGTAACGCAACATAGCTCTTAATTGAGCATTTATGCCGCCTTCAATACGGTTATTAGTAGATGAACAGTCAAAATCTAATGTCCTATCTAGGTAAGTGAATAAGGTACCGGATTTTATTAATACAATGAGTGACTGCTCTGCACCGGCAAGTGTTTTAGGACGGGTTGTCGTATATCTTTTTACTTGCTGAGAAGCATGAAAAATACATCTTTGAAGTTTGGCCTTTGGCCAAACTTTTTTTAATGCTTTCCGAAATCCGGTACCACCATCAGATACAACGACTTTAGGCGTAGCTATACGGCTCATCAAAGCCTCCCAAGCCTGCGCTCGTTCAGCTCGGCATACATACCAACCTAACACATGCTTTTCATCACAACAGATTAATATACAGGCCATTCTTCCAAGATGAATACCATCAATGAATACAATCGAGCGTTGAGTTTCAACTTTGGGTAACAAAGGCCAAAGTTCCCAGAATTTAACTGTTTTTCTGCGAAAATTACGACCGGCACCGGGCATATCTTTTTGTACATTTTTACTGAACAACCACTGAAGAAAAAGCCGAAAGTCAGAGTTTGTATGATCATAAGGTTTAGTAAAAACTTGATGACATTCTCTACAACGCCATCGTTGGCTACCTATTCGAGTTTTTCCATATTTTATACAGTCAAACCCACAATAAGGACATTTAATTTTTCTCATAAAGTAATACCTCCTAAAAAATATATTTTCTAGAAAGATATAACCTTATTTAACCCTTATATAGCAAGGGGTTTCAGACTTTTTACCAACACATTTTGTCCACCCTTTAAAATCTAGTTAAAAATTTAAAAGACCGACAAGACTAGATAAATACTAGTCTCATCGGTCTAAAAACCAACTCAAAATGTCCTATAGGCCAAAATTTATGAAAAAACAGCCATGAGTCTTAATTAGTAATAAGACTCATAGCTGTTTAATTATTGTATCACTGCTCGTTTTAATTACGAACTAATTTACAAATTTAATCGCTATAGCTACTCAGCTTTTAGCGATACGCTACGCGTTCCGGCTGCATATCATGGAAATGGAGACGTTCTTTAGCTACCTTTTCCCATTCAGTACCCGGTTTACCGTAGTTTGCATACGGATCGATGGCGAGGCCGCCGCGAGGCGTAAATTTGCCCCATACTTCAATGTATTTTGGCTCCATAAGCTTAATTAAATCCTTCATAATGATATTCACACAGTCTTCGTGGAAATCGCCGTGATTGCGGAAACTGAACAAATATAATTTAAGTGATTTACTTTCTACCAAGCGTTCATCCGGCACATAAGAAATATAAATCGTCGCAAAATCAGGCTGCCCCGTCATCGGACAAAGGCTCGTAAATTCAGGACAGTTGAATTTTACAAAATAATCATTGCCCGGATGTTTATTAACGAATGATTCAAGCACTTCCGGTGCATAATCCATAGGATACTTTGTTTGTTGACTGCCAAGGCCATGTACTCCTTGCAGTTCTTCACTTGTTCTGCCGCTTGCCATTAAGAGGCACCTCCTTACACTTTACTTGCTTCATTGACATCCAGCACAGTTTCTTCATCGTCTGCAGCTGTTTCAGCCGCTTCAACCGGCTGTTGCTTAGATTGTACCACACCGAGCATAGTTCCGGCATAACGTTCTAAGCCGTTCACAATAAAAAAGCTCACTACTGCAGAAATGCTCTGCCCCACTAATAATGAAGATACTAATAATCCATACGGTAAATTCAAAATTGGTGCCAACCAAAGTGGCACTACCAAACTGGGAACCAATGTAATAAACGGAATGACAATCCAATTACCGACACCGCGTTTTTTAGCATACGCAATGCCACCGGCCGTCATAAGACCTACCAAACAACCACCGATAGCATCAATCGGTCCCAAACCGCCCATAAGTAAATTACTTACCAAATTACCGATGCCGAACGCCAATACGGAAAACGGAAATAAAGCGGCCAGACCATATAAAGCCGTAGCAATACGCACTTGGTATTGCCCGAAAGCAAATCCCTGCGTCATCATCATAATCACAATATACATGGCTAAGCAAAGCCCTGAAATAGTCAGCTTTTTTGTTGTACTTAAAGTATTCATTTTATAATCTCCTTAGTTTTATTTAAAGACAGGATGGTTACGAACTGTCTGACAGTAAACAGAGTAACAGGCGACACCTTGGTATCGCCTGTTACCGATACAAGCTCCATGAACATCACTAAGACGTCACATCACTTGTCATAATTACTGTTGTCGTACATCTTATTTGAATTCGTTGCACAAGCCGCGGAACATAGCAGCATCAGGTTTAACTACATCTTTTACCAAAGCACGTGCATGAGGACCACCGTTAGCGGCAGCCAAAGCTTTTTCGAAGGAAGGTTTCGTTTTGTCTTCGTAAATAAGACCGGTCAACAAGCCTTCGTGTTCGCCCAATGTTTTGAGGGCAGCGGCACGATCTGTAGGATCATAGCCTTCAATCGTCGTTAAGGACGTTAAGTTTTCTTTGAAATAATCATAACCGTTACGTTTATTGTAAGTTACGCAAGGGCTGAATACGTTGATGAAGGAGAAACCTTCATGCTGCATACCTTGTTTAATCAATTCAACGAGTTCGGCACGATTAATCATATAGCCTTGGGCTACAAAAGTAGCACCGGCAGCAATTGCTGTTTCACAAATTGGTAATGGAGATTCAAACGATCCGTGTGGAGACGTTTTAGTTACAAAACCAATATCGGAACGAGGGGATGTCTGACCTTTAGTCAAACCGTAAACATGGTTATCCATTACAACGTAAGTAATATTTACATTACGTTTGAATGCATGGATAGTGTGACCCATACCGATAGCGAACGCATCACCGTCGCCGCCGCAAACAACAACTTCTAAATCTTCATTAGCTAATTTTACCCCTTGAGCATAAGGTAACGCACGACCGTGAGTCGTATGTGCACCATATGCGTAGAAATAACCGCCGATACGGCTGGAACAGCCGATACCGGAAATAACGGCTAATCTTTCCGGAGCAATATCAAGCTGAGTTACCGCATCGGTAATGGCAGCCTGTACCCCATAGTGGCCGCAGCCGGGACACCAGTTAGGGCGAATATCATTTCTGTAATCGGTCACTTGTGCCATCTTATAAAACCTCCTTAATTGCTTTCTTCACATAGGTTGCTGTGAATGGATTACCATCATATTTTAAGCAACTATGGAGCTTACATTTGTTAGGCATATTGATACGGAAAATGTCAGCTAATTGAGCTGTTGCGTTTTGTTCGCAAATAACAACTTTTTTAGCTTTTTCATAGAATGGCATTAACTGTTCTTTAGGGAACGGTTTAATCAAGCGAAGTTGCAAGTGGTTAACTTTAACACCTTCGGCTTCAAGTTCAGCCGCTGCTTCTTCGATAGCACCGCGACTGGAGGCAATCCCGATTACCAATACGTCACATTCATCATGTTTAGCATTGTTGAGGAATGGATCATATACTTCAGCAACTGTGCTCAATTTACGCAAACGTTTGTCAGTCTGGCTAACGTGCATAGTAGGAGCTTCAGCCGGTTTACCTTCTTCGTTATGTTCAAGACCGGTGGATAAGAACAAGCCGTTCTTCATACCAGGAATTGTACGAGGGGAAATACCGTCTTCAGTCAATTCAAAACGTTTGAAGTAATGAGGACGTTCCAATGCAGGAAGGTCTTCTTCTTTCATCAATTTACCGCGTTCAATCGGTACACGATTCAAATCAAAGGAAGGAACGGATTGTTTATTGAGGCCTTGTTGTAAGTCAGGCATGAAGATTACCGGACATTGATACATTTCAGCCAAGTTGAATGCTTTCTGAATTTCATAGAAACATTCTTCAATGCTGGTTGGTGAAATAACGATGTTCGCATAGTCACCATGAGCATTGTGGCAAGCTGCGTTAATATCGGAAGTTTCTACTTTAGTAGCCATACCGGTGGATGGGCCGGAACGTTGTACATCGATAACGAGCATTGGAAGTTCAGCCATGGAAGCCATGGACATGGATTCAGCCATAAGGCTTAAGCCCGGGCCGGAAGTACAAGTGAAACCGCGAACGCCTGCATATACACCGCCCATAGCAGTCATACAAGCAGCAATTTCGTCTTCTGTCTGAACAACGGTAGCACCGATAGAGTCCATTTTCTTAATCATGTATTCCATAACTTCGGAAGCCGGTGTAATCGGATAGGAAGCCATGAAACGGGAACCTGCCGCAATAGCACCTAAAGCTAATGCTTCGTTACCCAATAAGAACATCTGATCTTTTGGTTCAGGTACAGGCAAGGCATCAACGTCGCCTTCACCGCGTTTTTCAACGATAAGTGCATGACCGTCTTCGAAAGCATTTAAGTTCTTATCGATGATGTCTTCCGATTTCTTCGCAAAACGAGCTGCAATAGCTGTTCTGAACGGAGCTTTGTCAAATCCTAAAAGGGCTACCGACATACCTAAAGCTACGATATTACGCATTAATAAGGAACCTTGTTTCATAGCTGTTTCGGTAATCGGAACGGCTAAACAAGTAATTGGAGAACCTTCATATTTGGAGAAGTCAGGGTTTACTTTGCTGTCGCAAATAATATAACCGCCTTTACGAACTTCACCGCCGTGCATATCAACAGTTTCCTGATCCAAAGCAACTAAAAAGTCGATGGATTCACCTACTGTCATGATTGGCTCAAGAGCAATGCGCAACGCAAACGTTGTATGGCCGCCTTTAATACGGGAAGCAAATAAACGTTGGCTGTACAAAGAGTAACCCTCTTTAGCTAAGATTGTGGCCATAATTTCGCCGCAGCTTTCGATACCTTCGCCCTGCTGGCCACCCATTTTCCAGATAAAATCTTTACGTTTTTGCAAAAGATTCACCCTCCTTAGGATTAACATTACTTAGTATAGTGGATCTGTAAAACCTTTCAACTACTTTACATTTTAACATTTTTATACAAAATCATCAATCATCATACGCCAAAGAAATGGCATCTCTATGACTAGCCTGCAATCGATAATTATAGTGAATTATCGTTATATTCTATAGTGTATAAATTATTTTACAAAAACCAATTTATGAATATTAATTCCTAAATAAATAATATTTATTAATGTTAAAAATCTTAAAAAGTCAATTGTAAGGTTACCAAAGTGAGTCTAAAATTATGTAAAAACAGCCTTGTCATAGTCATTTATACGTTAATGGCCCCCCAATCGTCTATCTGATTTAATCAAATAAATGAGAATTTGCTTAGTTATTTTTTGCATTTTATTAATTTTTTATTTATGTATGTAAGTAAATCTCTGAATTATATTTCTGAATAAGAACCGGTTTGAAATATCACAAGAATGATATGAGAAAGAGTTTCTGTAGAATTTCCGACTCAATTTCAGTTCTCTCACCGCAAGCTATGAGCAAACGGTATATCCCCACAATTTAGTTCCCTTTTAACCGAATTTTACGGTTCATTATAAGCCGGAATGACTATATATAACATATAATCATATTAACTGCGTAAACTTTCAATCACAGCTTGACGTCGACCTTCATTAAAGAAAATTTCTTCCAAACATAAACCTTGCGGCGGTGCCGTCTTACCGATTACGCGTCGATTACGAGCGGCTATTAAATCGGGGACTTGTGACGGAGCAAACCGGCCCAGCCCTACATCAACTAAAAGGCCCGCTATATTGCGCACCATATGATATAAAAAACCGTCGCCGATAACGTGAATGTACACGGTGGGCCATATAAAACGAAGTGTCACCGCAAACATCGTTTTCACCGGATTAGCCGGTGTGGAATTGGCCCCTTGCAAGGTCGTAAAATCATGTGTCCCTTCCAAGGCTTTAGCAGCCTCCATCATGGCTGCCCTATTTAACGGCTTTTTAACATGCCAATGATAACGCATGCTAATCGGATCTTCGATGACGTCATTATGAATCGTATATATATATTCCTTCCCCACAATGCGCCAGCGCGGACGCCAATCCAAAGGAATTTCCTCAGCCTTACGAATCACAATAAATGGCGGTAAATGAGCAATTAAAGCGCGTGTTAAGTTTTCTGCCGGTATGCTGCCGGTCGTAAAAAAAGTAACCACTTGAAACCGTGCGTGAACCCCCGCATCAGTACGGGATGCTCCATAAATGGAAATCGGCTCATTGCACACTTTTGTAAGCGCCGCTTCCAAACAATCCTGTACCGTAATGCCGTTTACCTGACTCTGATACCCGTTTAATTCCGTGCCGTCATAAGCAACGATTAAACGAATATTCCGCTGTTTTGCCGCCAATGACAGCCCTCCTCATTTTAAAGCACCAGTCATAAACCGTTGACTGAGCACTATAAAATCACAAATTACAAAATTACAAAATTACAAAATTACAAAATCATTATAACCTGCAATTCGCGGAGCCCAATCGATGAACTCCGCGAATTAATTACCCCAATTGTATAAAGCGTAATACCAACAGTACAACCGTAATCACCAAAACACCGGCAATACCGATATAATCATAACTTGTTACCGTTAATTCTTTCATACGTGTACGATTTTCACCGCCGCGATAGCAACGAGCTTCCATGGCTATAGCCAATTCATCGGCACGCCGGAACGCACTGATAAAAAGCGGCACCAACAACGGCACCATATTTTTAGCTCGTTTTACCAAACTGCCTGTTGTAAAATCGGCACCGCGTGAAGCCTGAGCTTTCATAATGCGATCTGTTTCTTCCAATAAAGTCGGAATAAAACGAAGCGCAATAGTCATCATCATAGCCAGCTCATGTGCCGGCACGCCAATACGGCGAAATGGATTTAACAAGTGTTCAATACCGTCAGTCAGGCGAATCGGTGACGTCGTATACGTAAGTAAAGACGAGAAAATAATCAGGAATACCAAGCGAGCTGCCATGTAGCTGCCCATGCGTACCCCTTCTTCACTGATGTGCAAGAAGCTGTACTGCCAAATCATCGTACCCGGTGTCGTAAAAACATGAATCCCCATAGTAAATACGATGATAATCCAAAGCGGTTTAACCGAATTCCAAACGAGGCGCATCGGCAAACGTGATAATGCAACCGTAAACAAGGTAAATAATCCCACAATCGTATAAGCTAACGTTGTTTCAGCCAAGAAGATTGCTACGATGAATATCATAGTAGCAATGATTTTAGCGCGAGGATCCATACGATGCAAGAAAGAATCGCCCGGGAAGTATTGTCCGATAGTAATATTACTTAGCATGGTTAACCTCCTTTAAAGCAACTTCAATCGCTTTAACAGCGTCATCTACGGAGATAACCTGCTGTGAAACCGGCAAGCCGCGGTCTCGTAAATGTTCAACTAATTTAGATACCGGCGGTACATCAACTCCGGCAGCCTGTAATTCCTTACGTTTATTCATAAAGATATCGATAGGCTTACCATCCAGTTGAATCTGCCCGTTATCAATGACAATTAAACGGTTAGCCATACGTGATATGTCTTCCATATTATGAGATACGAGTACAACCGTAATGCCTTTTTTAGCATGTAAATCAATAATCTTTTGGAAGATTTCTTCACGGCCGAACGGATCGAGCCCTGCGGACGGTTCATCCAAAATGAGGTAACTCGGATTAAGTGCTACCACGCCGGCAATAGCAACGCGTCGCATTTGTCCGCCCGATAATTGGAACGGCGAACGATTGGCATATGTTTCATAATCAAGTCCCACAAAGTCCATAGCTTCGCGAACTCGTTCATCTACTTCGCTATCGCTGAGGCCTAAGTTTTTAGGGCCGAACGCAATATCCTGAGCAATTGTTTCTTCAAACAATTGATGTTCCGGATATTGAAATACCATGCCCACTTTATGACGCATTAATTTAGCTTCTTCGGTCTTAAGTGCTGCATCGACGCCGTTAATCGTAACCTTACCGGCCGTAGGATGCAAAAGCCCGTTCAAATGTTGCACCAAGGTGGATTTGCCGGAACCGGTATGACCGATGATGCCTACAAAATCACCTTCGTTGATTGTTAAGTTAATCTCCTTCAATGCTTCCTTACGAAACGGTGTATGTTCACCATATACGTAGGAAACGGAGTCTAAAATTATTGGCATAATTGGTCCCCCAATTCTTCCTCAGTAATAATACCGTTTGATAAGGTGACCCCATCAAGACGTAACTTTGTTGCCACTTCTGCGGCAACCGGCACATCCAGCCCCAATTCTTTAAGCATCGGTACCTGTGAAAAAATCTCACGCGGTGTTCCGTCGTGCAAAAGTTTACCGTTTTTCATAACCACCACGCGGTCAGATGTTACGGCTTCTTCCATAAAGTGCGTAATATATACGATGGTAATACCTTCTTCTTTATTTAAGCGGTGAACGGTATCCAACACTTCCTGTCGTCCTGCCGGATCCAACATGGCCGTCGGTTCATCGAGAACAATGCAATCCGGTTTCATTGCCAAGACACCGGCAATGGCAATGCGCTGCTTTTGTCCGCCCGATAAAAGCCCCGGAGAATGTAAGGCATAATCTGTCATATTGACATTGGCCAAGGCTTCATCAACACGACGACGAATTTCCTTAGGTTCAACACCTAAGTTTTCCGGGCCAAAAGCCACGTCTTCTTCTACCACGGCCGCTACAATCTGATTATCCGGGTTCTGAAAGACCATACCCACATGTTGACGAATATCCCACAGATGTTTCGGATCCTTCGTATCCATACCAAGAACCGTAACAGTCCCTTTAGACGGCGTCAACAATACATTAAAATGTTTAGCCAAGGTACTTTTACCGCTACCGTTCGTACCGATAATACTTACAAATTCCCCTTTACGAATGGATAGGCTCACATCATCGAGGGCATATACTACATTGCCGGACTCATCTTGATAGGTATGACTCATGTGTTCGGTTTGTATCATTATATCCTGTGTGCTCATAATATCCTCAAATCTTAGTAAATCTATATGATTAAACTGCAATATCACTACATTGATAATATAAAAATAGCAACGATTCGTCAACCTTATAAATAAACGAGGTTGTCAATATCATTTCTATTTGTATCCTATCAGTTAATTATTTACATAAAACTGTTTTTATTTATATAGCCATAAATATATACGCATGTGCCAAAATACCCCACAAATGTGTGACAGAGTTCCCTTAAACCGCAGGTATCTCATTATATCATAAAAAAGCATAAAAAAGCGGTGTTGCTAACATCCGTTGCAACACCGACTTCCTAATTATTAAACAAGCTCGATAAGTGCTAATGGAGCCGCATCGCCTTTACGAAGGCCAAGCTTAATTACACGAGTGTAACCGCCCTGACGATCAGCATATTTTGGAGCAATTTCGTCAAATAATTTTTTAACTACATCTTCGTCCATAAGGTATGCAAGCACCTGACGACGTGCATGAAGATCACCGCGTTTAGCAAGGGTAATCATCTGGTCAGCCAAGCCACGTAATTCTTTAGCTTTAGCTTCAGTCGTTTCAATGCGATCATACTGGAAGAAAGATGTTAACATACCGCGGAATAAAGCTTTACGAGCAGAGCTGTCACGGCCTAATTTTCTATACATTAGTCATCCTCCTTATTCGCCTTTTTTCTTCAAGTAAAATGGTCCCAATGGATGTTTCTGAAGTTTTTCTTCAATTTCATCAATGGATTTTTTACCTAAATTACGTACCTTACCTAAATCATCCATACTCTTATCCAAGAGGTCGGCAATTGTATTGATGCTTGCGCGTTTCAAACAATTGTATGCACGAACGGATAATTCCAAATCGTCGATAAGGATTTTTGATGGACCGTCATCATCCGGACCATCAACGCCATCCGGATCGTTTTTACCGTCCAAAACGTCATCATCGCTAGGAACGATAAATTCTTCAGCCGAATGAGCTAACTTGGTGAAGTTTTTCAAATAGCCAATCATAATATTAGCCGAACGTGCTACTGCTTCCGCAGCGGTAATGGAACCGTTGGTAACAACTTCGAGAGTTAATTTATCAAAGTCCATTTCATTACCTACACGTACATCACTTACTTCATATTTGGCACGAAGAATTGGGGAGAAGATGGAATCGATTGGAATACGACCAATTACATCATCATCTTTTTTATTCTTCGTTGATGGCACATATCCTTTACCACGTTCAATGCGAACATCCATTACGAGATGAGCCACTTCATCCATCGTAGCGATTACGAGGTCAGGATTTAAAATTTCTAATTCCGGTGGACAAAATCGTTCCAATTCTCCGGCAGTTAGAACGCCCTCCTTCTGAATATCTACGTGGAGATCTACCGGCACTTGAGCCTCACTGTCAAGACGAAGGAACAACTGCTTGAGGTTTAGGATTATATCCGTTACGTCCTCACGAATACCAGGAATTGTAGAAAATTCATGAAGCACGCCATCAATTTTGATGGAAGTGATAGCCGCTCCATCTAAAGACGAAAGCAGAATTCGACGTAAGCTGTTACCGAGCGTAATCCCGTAGCCGCGATCTAATGGTTCACAGACGAATTTACCATAACGACCGTTGTCGCGTACTTCAACTTTCTCGATTTTTAATTTCTTTTCTTCGCTCATCAGGACAATCCTCCTATAAAACACGCCTTCTATCTATAGTATATCATAGCGACCGCAGATTGCGATCGCTTAAAACTATAAATTATACACGACGACGTTTTGGAGGACGGCAACCATTGTGAGGAATCGGAGTAACGTCTTTAATGCTGTTTACTTCGAGACCAGCAGCCTGCAATGCACGGATTGCAGCTTCACGGCCGGAGCCTGGACCTTTTACGAATACTTCAACCTGACGTAAGCCATGTTCCATAGCTGCTTTAGCTGCTTGTTCAGCGGCCATCTGAGCTGCGAATGGAGTGCTTTTACGGGAACCACGGAATCCAAGACCACCTGCGGAAGCCCAGGAAAGTGCATTACCGTTTGTGTCAGTAATAGTTACGATAGTGTTGTTGAATGTGGAACGGATATGAGCCGCACCGGATTCAACGTGTTTCTTTTCTTTTCTTTTAGTTCTTACTACCTTTTTAGCCACGCTTTATCCCTCCTTTATTATTTTTTCTTCCCAGCGATTGCTTTTCTAGGACCTTTACGAGTACGAGCATTTGTCTTAGTGCGTTGACCGCGCAAAGGCAAGCCTGCACGATGACGTTTCCCGCGATAGGAGTTGATTTCAATTAAGCGCTTAATGTTAAGGGCTTCTTCACGACGAAGGTCACCTTCAACTTTGTAATCTTCATCAAGAAGAGCACGAATTTTCGCAACTTCATCTTCAGTAAGGTCACGAACGCGAGTATCAGGATTAATACCAGTTTTTTCCAAAATTTCTTTGGACAAAGTAAGTCCGATACCATAAATATAAGTTAAACCAATTTCCACACGTTTGTCACGTGGTAAATCTACACCGGCTATACGTGCCATCTATTCATCCACCTCCTATCAATTATCCTTGTTTTTGTTTATGTTTCGGGTTTTCGCAAATTACCATTACACGGCCTTTACGTTTAATGATTTTGCATTTTTCGCATATCTTTTTAACTGATGGTCTAACCTTCATAAGTACCTCCTTTGTGTCGCTGCCGCTTACTATTTAAAACGGTAGGTAATACGACCACGATTTAAGTCATATGGTGTCAGTTCCATAGTAACTTTATCACCGGGAAGGATACGAATAAAATTCATACGCATTTTGCCTGACACATGAGCAAGTACCACATGACCATTTTCAAGCTCTACCTGAAACATGGCATTAGGTAATGCCTCTACGACCGTACCTTCCACTTCAATAACGTCTTCTTTTGACATATCATTTCCTCCGGCTACTGGTTATTTTATCAACCTGGGTTCATCACGCATGGTCAAAATTTCAGGGCCGTTTTCTGTAACAACCACTGTATGTTCAAAGTGCGCTGCCGGTTTGCCGTCACGAGTAACGGCAGTCCAGTCATCGTCCAGAACATGTACTTCATAAGTACCCATAGTAATCATTGGCTCAATACAAAGCACCATACCCGGCTTTAATAAGGGACCATGCCCAGCCGGACCGTAATTTGGAATTTGTGGATCTTCATGCATTTCACGACCAAGGCCATGACCTACAAAATCACGAACCACACCAAATCCGAATTTTTCACAATACGTCTGAACAGCGTGGGAAATATCGCCCACTCTGTTCCCGACAACTGCCTGTTCAATACCTTTGAACAAGCTTTCTTCTGTCACCTTGAGAAGTTTCATAACTTGTGGTTTGACCTTCCCAATAGGAATGGTTACACAGGAATCACCATGATACCCATTAACTGAAGAAACGAGATCGATGCTGATAACATCACCGTTCTTCAGCTTGCGATGAGCATTGGGAATACCATGAACCACTTCATCGTTGATAGAAGCGCAAATTGTTGCAGGATACCCATAGTAACCTTTGCAGCTCGGTTCACCACCATGGCTGCGAATATATTCTTCGGCAAATTGATCCAACTCAAGTGTAGTAACACCCGGTTTTGCTAATGCGATAAGCTCTGTTAACGTATCAGCAGTGAGTTTACATGCCTGACGGATATACTCAATTTCATGTTGCGATTTCAAAATAATCATTGATTATTTCTCCAACGCTTTAATGATATCTGTAAATACTGCATCCACATCCTGTAATCCGTTGATTTCTACATATAAACCACTGTTACGATAGTAATCAATTAAAGGCTTAGTAGATTCGTCGTATACAGCAAGACGTTTCTGTACTGTTTCCGGTTTATCATCGTCACGATTTTCAAGACGTGCTCGTTCACTGATGCGTCGTACCAACTCTTCGTTAGGAACGTTGAGGTTAACAACGGCATCAAGAACAATTCCCATTTCTTTTAATATAGCATCTAATGATACTGCTTGGGCAGTTGTACGAGGGAAGCCGTCAAGGATGAAGCCGTTTTTGCAATCATCTTTGGCAAGGCGTTCACGTACAATACCTACCGTAACACTATCCGGTACGAGTTGGCCCGCATCCATGTATTTCTTAGCCTCAAGACCAAGAGGGGTACATTCCTTAACCGCCGCACGGAACATATCACCGGTTGAAATCTGAGGAATACCATATTTATCGATTAAACGAGTAGCCTGAGTACCTTTACCGGCACCGGGAGGTCCCATTAATAAAATATACATAGCTATTTTCCTCCTATTTAACAAAGCCCTTATAGTGACGGGTTAATACCAAAGATTCAACTTGTTGCATTGTATCTAAGGCAACACCGACAACGATAAGTAATGCTGTACCACCAAAATACACACCTTCGATGCCTGTAATACCACCGATAAAGTTAGGTAAAATAGCAACGAGTGCCAAGAATAAGGCGCCCGCGAAGGTAATGCGAGTCATTACGCGATCTACATAATCAGCAGTAGGTTTACCCGGACGAATGCCTGGAATAAATCCACCGTATTTTTTCATATTATCTGCCATATCCGTAATGTTAATTGAGATTGCTGTATAGAAGTACGTAAAAATAAAAATCAATACAGCATATAAAACTGTCTGCAATGGGGTCCCCCATGTAAAGTAGTTAGCCAGTGTTCTTACCCAGTCAACCTGCACAAACTGAGCTAACGTCACAGGGAACATCAAAACGGATGACGCAAAGATAATTGGAATAACCCCTGCCTGGTTGACCTTAAGAGGAAGGAAGGTTGAGTGGCCACCGTACATTTTACGACCAACTACGCGTTTGGCGTATTGAATCGGAATACGACGTTGACCTTGGGTTACCGCAATTACAAATACGATCATTGCAACAGCGATAATCGCAAATAATATTGCTTGAAAAATATTGATTGTTCCAACTTGTAAATATTCGTAGATTGTGCTGAATCCCGAGGGGAAACGCGCTACGATACCGGCAAAGATGATAAGGGAAATCCCGTTACCAATGCCGTATGCTGTAATTTGTTCACCAATCCACATTAGGAGACAAGTCCCTGCTGTAAGAATGATGGCAATTACAATAACTGATAAGAAACTGTTGTCAATAAGTGCACTATTAGCACGTAACGCATAGGACATACCGAAAGCTTGGACAAAACCAAGAACTACGGTGCCATAGCGTGTTACTTTGGCAATTTTCTTACGTCCGTCTTCACCGTCTTTACTCCATTGTTCAAACGTCGGTACTACCGCTGTTAACAGCTGCATAATAATCGACGCATTGATGTATGGGGTAATACTCATGGCAAAGATGGAGAACTTACTTAACGCACCACCGGCGAATAAGTCTAAGAGACCGAATAAACCGCCGGATGTAAATAAGCTTTCAATAACAGAGGCATCTACGCCAGGGACCGGAATATGAACGCCTGCCCTAAACACGATAAACATAAGTAATGTATACGCTACTTTATTGCGTAGCTCTGTTATTTTAAAGATGTTCGAGAGGCCTTCTAGCACCCTAGATCACCTCTACTTTTCCGCCTGCTGCTACAATCTTTTCTTCGGCAGTTTTAGTAAAACCATTAGCAATAACTGTTAATTTCTTTTCTAACGTGCCATTACCAAGGATACGGATACCATCACGTACGTTTTTCAAAATGCCCATTTCGATAAGAGCTACCGGATCAACCGTAGCACCATCTTCAAAACGGTTAAGTTGGGAAATGTTAACTTCCGCATATTCTTTAGCGAACACATTTTTGAAACCACGTTTTGGTAAACGGCGATAAAGAGGCATCTGGCCACCTTCGAAGCCAGAGCGTACGCCACCACCACTACGGGAGTTTTGACCTTTCTGACCACGGCCAGCGGTTTTACCAAGACCGGAACCAAGACCACGACCACGACGAGTGCGTGTCTTTTTAGAACCTGCTGCTGGAGCTAATTCATGAAGTTTCATTCAGTGCACCTCCTTATCTATATTATACTTCTTCTACAGTAACTAAATGTCTAACTTTGTGAAGCATACCCTGAATTTGAGGTGTAACTTCTTTAACTACCTGAGAGTTAGTTTTCTTTAAGCCAAGAGCTTTTACAGTTGCGCGCTGATCTTCAGGGCGACCGATTAAGCTTCTGGTCAATGTGATTTTTACCTGTGCCATTACAGTCAATCCCCCTTATTAGCCGTAAATTTCAGCTACAGTTTTGCCTCGAAGTGCTGCCACTTCTTCTGCACGTTTTAACTGAGCTAAACCTTCAATTGTTGCGCGAACCATGTTGTTAGGGTTGGAAGAACCAAGGGATTTCGTAAGGATGTTACGAACACCAACTAATTCCAATACGGCACGAACAGGGCCACCTGCGATAACCCCGGTACCTTCTGCAGCCGGTTTCAAGAAAACGCTGCCTGCACCGAAACGACCGGTTACAGTGTGAGGAATTGTACCGTTTTTAATAACAACGTGAATAAGATTTTTCTTAGCATCATCAATGCCTTTACGAATTGCTTCAGGCACTTCTGCCGCTTTACCTAAGCCAACGCCTACGTGACCGTTGCCATCACCGACAACTACTAAAGCGCTGAAGGAAAAACGACGACCGCCTTTTACTACTTTGGCTACGCGGTTGATGAATACTACTCTTTCTTTAAGATCAAGACTGGTGTAGTCAATTCTCGCCATGTCTAAAGTTCCTCCTTCTTAGAATTTCAAGCCAGCTTCACGAGCGCCTTCTGCAAGGGCCGCTACACGACCATGATAAATGTAACCACCGCGGTCGAATACTACTGTTTCGATACCTTTTGCGATAGCACGTTTAGCAACTAATTCACCAACAGCTTTAGCTGCAGCACTGTTGCCACCATAGTTCAAGTTTAATTCTTTATCTAATGAGCTTGCTGCTACCAAAGTAGTACCAGCTACGTCATCAATAACCTGTGCATAGATGTTGCTAAGGCTACGGAATACGTTCAAACGTGGGCATTGCGCCGTGCCGGAAATGTGACGACGAATACGAAGATGACGTTTTGCTCGAGCAATATTTCTTGTGGATTTACGAGCCAAGATGTTCACTCCTTTCTAAATTCTACTGATATTATTTGCCTTTAGCGCCGGCTTTACCAGCCTTACGACGAACAACTTCGCCTTCGTAACGGATACCTTTACCTTTGTAAGGTTCCGGTTCTCTCCATTTACGAATATTAGCAGCTACAGCACCAACCACTTCTTTGTCAGCACCACTAACAACGATTTTGTTAGGAGCCGGCACGTCGATGGTAATACCAGCAGGAGCTTCCATCTCTACTGGATGAGAGAAACCAAGGGTAAGCACTAATTTGTTACCTTGTTTGGCTGCTCTGTAACCAACACCGTTGATTTCCAATGTTTTAGCAAAGCCATCATGAACGCCTGTTACCAAGTTAGCAACAAGAGCGCGAGTGAGGCCATGTAAAGAACGATGCGCTTTATCTTCGCTCGGACGAGCTACTGTGATTGTATTACCTTCCACAGTAATAATCATATCCGGATGCAATTCACGAGATAATTCACCTTTAGGGCCTTTTACAGTCATTACGTGGTTTGCGTAGTTAACTGTAACGCCTTCAGGGATCTCGATAGGCATTCTACCGATACGTGACATTATTTCTACCTCCTATTGCCTGATTACCATACGTATGCGAGTACTTCGCCACCAAGGCCTTCTTTACGAGCTTGTTTGTCGCTCATTACACCTTTAGATGTAGAAATAACTGCAATACCTAAACCACCAAGTACGCGAGGGAGTTCTTCCTTCTTCGCATAAACACGTAATCCCGGTTTGGAAATACGTTTAATTCCAGTAATTACTTTTTCGTTATTGGAACCATATTTTAACGTTACTTTTAAAACTGTGTGTTTGCCGTTTTCAACGGTTTCAACGCTCTTTACAAATCCTTCTTCTTTAAGGATTTCCAGAACGGCAGCCTTCATGCGAGATACAGGAATCTCTACGGATTCATGAAGAGCAGCATTTGCATTACGGATGCGCGTAAGCATATCCGCAATCGGATCGGTCATTACCATATTCTAAAAACCTCCTCCCGTAATCCAATTACCAACTGGCTTTTTTAACGCCAGGAATCTGTCCTTTGTATGCAAGTTCACGGAACGCAATACGGCTAATACCGAATTTACGCATGTAGCCATGTGGGCGACCGGTCAAGTTGCAACGATTATGTAAACGAGTTGGAGAAGCATTTGCTGGCAATTGTGCCAATGCTTCATAGTCGCCGGCAGCTTTTAAAGCTTCACGCTTAGCAGCATATTTAGCAACGATTTTAGCACGTTTCTTTTCGCGTTCAATCATAGATTTTTTAGCCATCTATAAGTTCCTCCTAATTATTTTTCAAACGGCATGCCACAAAGAGTCAATAACTCACGCGCTTCTTCATCGGTTTTAGCGCTTGTAACTACGATGATATCCATACCTGTTACACGTTCTACCTGATCATATTCAATTTCAGGGAAGATGAGCTGTTCTTTAAGACCCAATGCATAGTTGCCGCGGCCATCAAAAGCCGTAGCACTCACGCCGCGGAAGTCACGTACACGTGGCAACGCAACGTTGATCAACTTGTCTAAGAATTCATACATGCGTTCGCCGCGAAGAGTTACCTTAGTACCTAAGGCCATGCCTTCACGAACTTTAAAGTTAGCGATGGATTTCTTAGCTTTGGTGATTACCGGTTTCTGACCGGCGATAATAGTGAGGTCGTTAACGGCAGCTTCCAATGCTTTAGCATTACCGACTGCATCGCCAACACCAATATTGATAACGACTTTTTCCAATTTAGGAATTTCCATTACGTTTTTGTACTGGAATTTTTCCTGTAAAGCCTGACGAATTTCACTAGTATATTTTTCGTTTAAACGAGACATTAGTTAAAAGCCCTCCTTTCCCTTATTATTTATCGAGTACGGCACCGCTTTTCACAGTCGCACGTACGAATTTACCATCTTGTTCTACTTTTTTGATACGAGTAGGCTGTTTAGTTTCAGGATCAACTACCATTACATTGGAAACATGGATAGGAGCTTCCTTAGTGATGATGCCGCCCTGAGGGTTAGCCTGGCTTGGTTTCGTGTGGCGTTTAACTAAGTTAACACCTTTCACGAAAACGCGCGATTTTTTAGGTTCAGTAGCGATAACTTCACCTTGTTTGCCTTTATCTCGACCGGAGATAACAACAACAGTATCGCCTTTTTTTACTAGAAGTTTAGTTTGGGACATCGTCGCGTTCCTCCTTCTTATAATACTTCCGGAGCAAGAGAGATGATCTTCATGAAGTCTTTTTCACGAAGTTCACGAGCTACCGGTCCAAAAATACGAGTGCCACGTGGGCTCTTGTCATCTTTAATTACTACTGCTGCATTTTCGTCGAAACGAATATAAGAACCGTCCTGACGACGGATACCTTTTTTAGAACGAACAATAACGGCTTTAACTACGTCGCCTTTCTTGACAACGCCACCGGGTGATGCATCTTTTACAGAAGCAACGATTACGTCACCGATATTGCCGAATTTGCGATAAGAACCGCCCAAAACTTGAATACACATAATACGTTTTGCGCCAGTGTTATCGGCAACATTCAAAATTGTTTGTTGCTGGATCATCGTGTTTCCTCCTTACATCACGTATTATTTTACTTTTTCAATAATTTCAACCAATCTCCAATGTTTATCTTTGGAAAGTGGACGAGTTTCTACAATTTTAACTGTATCGCCAATTTGGCACTCATTGTTTTCATCATGAGCTTTAAAGCGTTTGTTTGTTACCATTGGCTTGTTATATAATGCGTGCGGCACTTTACGTTCAACAGAAACAACGATGGTTTTGTCCATTTTGTTACTTACAACTTTGCCCACACGTACTTTACGTACATTTCTTTCTTCTGCCACGACCATTAGCCTCCTTTTCAATCCAAACAAAATTTGTTATTATGCGTTTCCTTTAAGAGCAGCTTCACGCTGAATTGTTTTAATACGCGCAATAGTTTTCTTAACTTCGCGAATACGCATTGGATTTTCTAATTGACCAGTTGCGAGCTGAAAACGGAGGTTAAACAACTCTTCTTTAAGGCCGGAAACTTTTTGTTCCATTTCGGCAGCGCTCATGTTACGGATGTCATTAACCTTCATTTACGTCACCACCCAATTCTTTACCCTTAACAACGAACTTAGTTTTGATTGGAAGTTTATGACCTGCCAATCGCATAGCTTCACGAGCTACTTCTTCAGATACGCCGTCCATTTCGAACATTACGCGACCTGGTTTTACTACTGCAACCCAGTATTCAGGGGAACCTTTACCGGAACCCATACGAGTACCAGCCGGTTTAGCTGTGATTGGTTTGTCCGGGAAAATTTTGATCCAAACTTTACCACCACGTTTGATATAACGAGTCATAGCAATACGAGCTGCTTCGATCTGACGGTTTGTGATCCAAGATGGCTCTAATGCTACTAAACCGAATTCACCGTGAGCAACTGTGTTACCACGCATTGCGCGACCTTTCATACGACCGCGGAACTGTTTACGATGCTTTACGCGCTTTGGAATAAGCATTAGTTGTCACCTTCTTCCTTCTTAGCAGGTGCTTGTTTTGCCTCCGGCAATACTTCACCTTTGTAAATCCATACTTTGATGCCGATACAACCGTAAGTTGTATGAGCTTCAGCAGTACCGTAGTCGATATTAGCACGAAGTGTGTGCAATGGAATACTGCCTTCACGGTAGGATTCGCTACGAGCGATTTCAGCACCGCCTAAACGACCGCTAACCATAATTTTAATACCTTTTGCACCAAGACGCATTGTGCGACCTACGGCTTGTTTCATTGCACGACGGAAACCGATACGGCGTTCCAACTGGTTGGCAATGTTTTCAGCAACTAATACGGAGTCCATATCAGCTTGCTTAATTTCAGCGATGTTTACATCGATTTGTTTATCAGTGAAGCGTTTTAACGCTTTGCGGATATCTTCGATACCTGCACCACCACGACCGATAACCATACCTGGTTTTGCAGTGTGGATAGTCAATTTAATACGTTTATTAATACGCTCAATTTCAATGCGGGAAATACCGGCAATGAAAAGGGTTTTCTTCAAGAAGTTACGAATTAAAACGTCTTCGTGAAGATTTGCAGCGTAATCTTTATCAGCATACCATTTTGCGTCCCAATCTTTTACGATACCAACACGCAAACCATGGGGATTAACTTTCTGACCCACTATATTCCCTCCTTCTATTAAGCTCTTTCAGAAACTACTACTGTTACGTGGCTGGAGCGTTTCAAAATTTTGAAAGCCTGTCCACGGGAACGAGGATGAATGCGTTTCATTGTTGGACCCTGATCAACGAAGATTTCGGATACATAAAGATTGTCAACATTCATATCAAAATTGTGTTCTGCATTTGCGATTGCGGAACGCATAACTTTTTCTACTACATCGGCGCCAACTTTCGGAGTGAACTTCAAGATGGCAAATGCTTCGCCGATATTCTTGCCGCGAACGAGGTCAGCAACAATACGGATTTTACGAGGCGCGATGCGCACGTGTCTAGCGATTGCTTTTGCTTCCATTATCTAATTCCTCCTATATTATTTCTTACCGGTTGTTTTTTCACTCTTAACGTGACCTTTGAAAGTACGAGTTGGAGCGAATTCGCCTAATTTATGACCTACCATATCCTCTGTAACGAATACAGGTACATGTTTGCGACCATCATGCACAGCAATTGTATGGCCTACAAAGTTAGGGATAATAGTAGAGGCACGAGACCAGGTTTTTACAACTTTCTTATCATTAGTTTCATTTAAGGCATCAATTTTCTTCACGAGCGAAGCTGCGACGAAAGGGCCTTTTTTTATAGATCTGGACACTGTCTTATCTCCTTCCTGCTATCCTATTTTGTACGACGTTTAACAATCAAGCTGCTAGAAGCTTTTTTCTTGTCGCGAGTTTTAACACCATGTGCCGGCTTACCCCAAGGTGTAACAGGATGTTTACGACCAACTGGAGACTTACCTTCACCACCACCATGTGGATGGTCACAAGGGTTCATTACAACACCACGGTTGCCAGGACGAACGCCCATCCAACGATGGCGACCGGCTTTACCGATTGTAATGTTTTCATGATCAATGTTACCAACAACACCTACGGTTGCACGACAATTGATATGCACACGACGAAGTTCACCGGATGGTAAACGAAGTAATGCATAGGAACCTTCTTTAGCCATAAGCTGAGCAGAAGTACCTGCAGAACGAACAATCTGGCCACCTTTACCGATTTTCATTTCAATGTTGTGTACTTGAGTACCCAAAGGAATGTTGAGTAATGGTAAGCAGTTGCCCGGTTTAATATCGGATTCAGGACCGCTATATACAGTGTCGCCTACTTTCAAGCCATGTGGAGCAAGAATGTAGCGTTTTTCACCATCGGCATAATTAAGCAATGCGATACGAGCACTACGGTTAGGATCGTATTCGATAGATGCTACTTTAGCCGGAATATTATCTTTAGTACGTTTGAAGTCAATAATACGGTACTGACGCTTGTGACCGCCACCTTGGTGACGTACAGTCATTTTACCGGTGTTATTACGACCGCCTGTCTGAGAAACCTTAGCGAGCAAGGACTTTTCAGGTTTGCTTGCAGTGATTTCAGTGAAGGCAGATACTGTCATAAACCGACGACCAGCGGAGTACGGTTTGAATGATTTAATTGCCATTATGGGGCCTCCTTACTAGACTATCTTAAACACCTTCAAAGAATTCAATGGATTCGCCAGCCTTCAAAGTTACGATAGCTTTTTTATAATCACTACGTTTACCTTGTGTACGGCCCATGCGTTTTACTTTACCAAGAACTCGAATGGTAGCTACTTTTTCTACCTGTACGTTGAAGATTTTTTCTACAGCTTGACGAATCTGCACTTTATTGGCAGTCAAAGGCACACGGAAAGTGTATTTGCCTTCTTCCATGAGCAGAGTAGTTTTTTCTGTAATAATCGGACGAATAAGAACATCGCGTAATTCCATTATGCGAGCACCTCCTCAATCTTTGCTACGGCACCTTCAGTGATGAAGAGCTTATCGTAGTGGAGAAGATCGAAAATGTTCATGCCTTCCCAAGCCAAAGCTTTAACACCTTGGATGTTACGAGCGGAACGTTCTACGTTAATATCACTTTCAGTGATAAATAATACTTTAGCGTCACCTACGTTGAAGTTATTAAGGATGTTTAATACTTCTTTCGTTTTTGGAGCTGCTAAGGTTAATTCGTCCAATACGATTAATTCGTTGTTGTTTACTTTATCGCTAAGCGCAGATTTAACTGCAAGACGTCTAGCTTTACGAGGCATTGCCTTGTAATAGCTGCGAGGTTGCGGACCGAAAACGGTACCACCACCAACCCATAATGGGCTACGAGTGGAGCCTACGCGAGCACGGCCGGTACCTTTTTGTTTCCAAGGTTTACGACCACCACCACGAACAAGACCTCTCGTTTTAGTTGCGTGAGTGCCAAGACGTTCGTTAGATAACTGACGAACTACGGCTTGATGCATTACAGCTTCGTTAACTTCAACTGCAAATACTTCATCATTTAACTGTATTTCACCGACTTTAGCGCCGGACATATTGTATTTTGTTAATGTTGGCATTAGAGATCCTCCTTTCGACAATGTTATTTAACAGGTTTTACCGTGTTGCGAACCATTACTAGGCTGCCTTTAGCGCCCGGAATACCACCTTTAACTAAAAGTAAGTTACGGTCTGCATCAACTTTTACTACAGATAAGCGCTGTACGGTAACTCTGCCACCACCCATTTGTCCAGGGAGTTTCTTGCCTTTGTATACCTTACCGCCGCCACCGGAGATCATAGGACCGATGGAACCAGGTTCACGATGAGATTTGGAACCGTGAGTTACAGGACCACGATGGAAGTTGTGGCGCTTAATAGTGCCCGCAAATCCTTTACCTTTACCTGTACCTACAACATCAACCAACTCACCTTCTGCGAAGATATCAGCTGCCAGAGTTTGGCCCACTGTGTAATCAGTTGCTTCAGCAAGGCGAAGTTCGCGAAGATATTTAACCGGTGCTACGCCGGCTTTATCGAACTGGCCTTTTACAGGTTTAGTTAAATGTTTTTCTTTAATGGAGCCATAGCCGAGCTGTACTGCATCGTAACCGTCGGATTCAACAGTTTTAACGCGCACTACTACGCTTGGGGTTGCTTCCACTACAGTGACAGGAACTAACTTACCTTCAGCAGTGAAGATCTGAGTCATTCCTAACTTTTTACCCAAAATAGCTTTAGACATAATCGCACCTCCTTATTATAATTTTATTTCAATAGACACACCAGCCGGTAATTCAAGACGGGTGATAGCATCTACTGTTTTCGCATTTGATTCAAGAATATCGATTAAACGTTTATGTGTACGCATTTCGAATTGTTCACGAGAGTCTTTATTGACATGTGGTGAACGAAGAATTGTAAAAATATTTTTTTCAGTTGGCAATGGAATTGGACCGGATACTAATGCACCGTTGCGTTTTGCAGTGTCAACAATTTTTGCCGCGCTCTGATCAAGAGCTTTGTGATCGTATGATTTCAAACGAATACGAATTTTTTGCTGTTTAGCCATGAATAACTTCCTCCTGTCGCTCATTTCATGAATGAACTGCTCCATAGAAATTCTCCTCCGCAGAGGCAACCTTCTATATCATAGTTTAAAAACACAACACAAGAGCGGCACTTACATGCCGCTCTGCGCTGCATAAATTATAGGTTTGTGACCTACGTTTTACTACTAATTATCCTTCGATAATTTCAGTAACAACACCGGCACCTACTGTGTGGCCACCTTCGCGAATAGCGAAACGAAGACCGGCTTCAATAGCGATTGGTGTAATCAATTCAATGCTCATAGTGATGTTGTCACCAGGCATACACATTTCAGTACCTTCAGGCAACTGGATAACACCGGTTACGTCAGTTGTACGGAAGTAGAACTGTGGACGGTAGTTGGAGAAGAATGGAGTATGACGGCCACCTTCTTCTTTAGTCAATACGTAAACTTCACCTTTGAATTTAGTGTGCGGGTGAATGGAACCCGGTTTAGCCAATACTTGACCACGTTCGATGTCTTTGCGGTCTACACCACGAAGAAGAGCACCAACGTTGTCGCCTGCTACTGCGGAATCCAAAGTTTTACGGAACATTTCAAGACCTGTTACAACGTAGCTTTCAGCTTTTTCTTTCAAGCCAACGATTTCTACAGTGTCGCCAACTTTAACTTCGCCACGTTCAACACGGCCGGTAGCTACTGTACCACGACCGGTGATTGTGAAAACGTCTTCGACCGGCATCAAGAAAGTTTTGTCGGTGTCGCGTTCAGGAGTTGGGACATAGTCATCAACAGCAGCCATCAATTCTTTGATTTTTTCTACGTATTTAGGGTCTCCTTCCAAAGCTTTCAAAGCGGAACCAACGATAATAGGTACTTCGTCGCCAGGGAATTCGTATGTAGAAAGAAGGTCACGAACTTCCATTTCTACCAATTCGATCAATTCATCATCGTCAACCATATCTGCTTTGTTCAAGAATACAACGATAGCAGGTACACCTACCTGACGAGCAAGAAGGATGTGTTCACGAGTCTGAGCCATAGGGCCGTCAGTAGCAGCGATAACCAAGATCGCGCCGTCCATCTGAGCAGCACCGGTGATCATGTTTTTAACATAGTCGGCATGGCCCGGGCAGTCAACGTGTGCATAGTGACGTTTTTCAGTTTCATATTCTACGTGGGAAGTGTTGATTGTGATACCACGTTCACGTTCTTCCGGAGCTTTGTCAATCATGCTGTAATCTTGGAATTGAGCCTTACCTTCTTCAGCAAGAACTTTAGTGATTGCTGCAGTAAGAGTAGTTTTACCATGGTCAACGTGACCGATAGTACCGATGTTAACATGCGGTTTAGTACGTTCAAATTTTGCTTTTGCCATTTTGAATTGTCCTCCCGGATAATTAAAATTTTACTTATTGTGTTAACCCTTAAGGGATTAGCCGTTTTTCTTTGCTTGAATTTCTTCAGCAATTTTCTTAGGCACTTCTTCGTAGTGGTCTACTGTCATCGAGTAGTTACCACGGCCCTGAGTTTTAGAACGGAGGTCCGTTGCATAACCGAACATTTCGCTCAATGGAACGAATGCTTTGATATGCTGGCTGCCGTTACGAGCTTCCATGCCTTCCATGCGACCGCGACGAGAGTTCAAGTCGCCGATTACGTCGCCCATGTATTCTTCCGGTACGTCAACTTCTACCGCCATGTATGGTTCAAGAAGTACTGGATCGGCTTTGCGAGCACCTTCTTTGAAGCCCATGGAGCCGGCAATCTTAAACGCCATTTCGGAGGAGTCAACATCATGGTAAGAACCGTCAAATACGATTACTTTGATGTCAACCATTGGATAACCGGCAATAACACCGGATTCCATTGCTTCCTTAACACCGTTTTCAACCGGTCCGATGTATTCACGAGGAATTGCACCGCCGACGATTTTGTTTTCAAATTCGAAGCCTGCACCAGGTTCTTGTGGAATTAATTCCAACCAGCAGTCACCATATTGACCGCGGCCACCGGACTGACGTACGAATTTACCTTGAGCTTTAACGGATTTGCGAATCGTTTCACGGTAAGCAACCTGAGGTTTACCAACATTACATTCAACTTTGAACTCACGGTTCATACGGTCAACGATAATGTCGAGGTGAAGTTCACCCATACCGGAAATGATTGTCTGACCGGTTTCTTCATCAGTACGAACTTTGAAGGTTGGATCTTCTTCAGCCAAGCGGGCTAAAGCGATACCCATTTTTTCCTGGTCAGCTTTAGTTTTTGGTTCAACTGCAACGGAGATAACAGGTTCTGGGAACTCCATAGATTCAAGAATTACCGGAGCTTTTTCATCACAGAGAGTATCACCGGTGGTTGTATCTTTCAAACCAACAGCAGCTGCGATATCGCCGGAGTAAACGCGTTCGATTTCCTGACGGCTGTTAGCATGCATCTGAAGGATACGACCGATACGTTCTTTCTTACCTTTAGTGGAGTTAAACACGTAAGAACCGGATTCTAAAGTACCGGAGTATACGCGGAAGAACGCTAATTTACCAACATAAGGGTCAGCCATGATTTTGAAGGCCAATGCAGAGAATGGTTCTTCATCAGATGCAGGGCGAGCTTCTTCAGCGCCTGTATCAGGGTTAACGCCATTAATTGCCGGAATATCAAGTGGAGATGGCATGTAGTCAATAACTGCATCCAATAACATCTGCACACCTTTGTTCTTGTAAGAAGAACCGCAAAGTACAGGGAACAATTTGTTATCACAAACTGCTTTACGAAGAGCAACTTTTAATTCATCAATGCTGATTTCTTCGCCTTCCAAGTACTTCATCATGATTTCGTCGTCAGTTTCAGCAATAGCATCTACCAACATTTCACGACGTTCTTGAGCTACTTGTAAGTAGTCTTCAGGAATATCAGTGATTTCGAATTCTTTACCATCATCACTGATGTAGATTTCAGCTTTCATAGTCATCAAGTCGATGATGCCTTTGAAAGTATCTTCAGCTCCGATTGGTACTTGAAGAGCAACACTGTTTGCACCCAAGCGATCTTTCATCATGTTTACAACATTGAAGAAGTCAGCGCCTACGGTATCCATCTTATTTACATAAGCGATACGTGGTACGCCATAGGTAGAAGCTTGACGCCATACAGTTTCGGATTGTGGTTCAACGCCACCTTTAGCACTGAATACTGCAACGGAACCGTCAAGTACGCGCAACGAACGTTCTACTTCTACAGTAAAGTCAACGTGACCCGGAGTATCGATGATGTTGATGCGATGATTTTTCCAGTGACAAGTAGTCGCAGCAGACGTGATTGTAATACCACGTTCCTGTTCCTGTGCCATCCAGTCCATTGTCGCAGCGCCTTCATGAACTTCGCCGATCTTGTGAACTCGACCTGTGTAGTAAAGAATACGTTCCGTTGTGGTTGTTTTACCGGCGTCGATGTGAGCCATGATACCGATATTACGAGTTTTCTCTAACGAAAATTCTCTTGCCACGAATGTCAACTCCTCTTACTAATTACCAACGATAATGAGCAAACGCTTTATTAGCTTCTGCCATTTTATGAGTGTCATCTTTTTTCTTAATGGCTGCGCCGGTATTGTTGAACGCATCCATTAATTCACCGGCCAAACGTTCTTTCATGGTACGTTCGCCGCGAAGACGAGCATAGTTTACCATCCAACGAATACCTAAAGTCTGACGACGATCGGCACGAACTTCAACCGGAACTTGGTAGTTAGCACCGCCGATACGACGAGCACGAACTTCCAATACAGGCATTACATTTTTTAAAGCCTGATCAAATACTTCCATTGGGTCCTGACCCATTTTGGAACGAATAATTTCAAATGCATCATATACGATAGTTTCGGCAATACCTTTTTTACCATCGTACATTACTTTGTTAATGAAGCGTGTAACCAATTTACTGTTGTACACCGGATCCGGAAGTACATCACGCTTCAACACAGGGCCTTTTCTTGGCATGTTATTTCCTCCTCTACGATGTGTGATTTCAATTGTCAGCTATAATTATTTCTTAGCTTTTTTAGCGCCATATTTGGAACGGCTCTGCATACGATTCTGTACGCCGGCTGTATCCAAAGCACCGCGAACAATGTGATAACGCACACCTGGTAAGTCTTTAACACGACCACCTCTGATAAGTACTACACTGTGTTCCTGTAAATTGTGACCAATGCCTGGGATGTAAGCAGTTACTTCAATAGCGTTAGTCAAACGAACACGGGCAACTTTACGAAGCGCGGAGTTCGGTTTCTTTGGAGTCGCTGTATATACACGAGTACATACACCACGTTTCTGCGGACTTTCTTTAAGTGCAGGAGCGTCGGATTTTTTAGTCAAAGTTTGACGGCCTTTGCGTACTAACTGGTTAATAGTTGGCATGTGGGCACCTCCTTTCCAAACAATTAGATTTATAATTGATCTGCTGCAACAAAGTGTTACTGCAGATATTACCGAATTTAGCGCAGCACACCGATTGCGGCTGCTTTTACTTTAATCTTGCCGGCCTTACCAAGTTCCTCCATGGAATGTTCTTGATTCACCGGTACGGCGTGTTTCTCACAAAGTTCAAGTATGGGTAACACCACTCGATCATCGCTGTTATTGGCAACGAATACCATCTGAACTTCGCCGCGCATAATTGCTTTCGACGTTTGCTTAGCTCCGATTGTCTTTTTCGCTGATGTTAAAACTTCGATTTCCATACCATTACTCCTTGATTTTTCTTGTACTCAGGCACACTCTCCCCCGAGCACTATAACAGTTTAGCATTACTAACCCCTGCCTGTCAACAACTTTTATAGCCTTTTCACCGCATTAAATCAACATTTTATATGCACACTTATCCGTGTGTTTCAAAAGGCTTTATTTTTGTATATTTCTCATAATTTTATACAAAATTTACGTAATTTTTCTTTTTTTATACAATTCTATACAATGTTTGCAAAATTAGCATACATAACTTTCGCAATAAATATAAAGAGTGTCATTATTTTTAACATAATGACACTCTTATAACAACTCTATTATACTGTTAAAACTTTAACAATTATTATACAGTTTATTCTTCAACCGCAGTCGGAGCTTCTACCGTTGCAATATCTTCGATTTGAGGTTCCTTTTTAGTTACCTTAATCTTACGATAACGGCTCATACCCGTACCGGCCGGAATCAATTTACCGATAATAACGTTTTCTTTGAGGCCCAATAATGGGTCGATTTTGCCTTTAATAGCAGCATCGGTAAGAACACGCGTCGTTTCCTGGAAGGATGCGGCCGACAAGAAGCTGTCGGTAGCCAACGCAGCTTTGGTAATACCGAGTAAAATACGTTTACCCGTAGCCGGTTGTTTGCCGTTCAAGATAAGACGACGATTTTCTTCTTCAAAGGTATTTACATCGATAGGATCACCAGGTAACAAGTCGGCATCGCCCACTTCTTCTACCTTCACTTTATGAAGCATCTGGCGCACAATAACTTCAATGTGTTTATCGTTAATTTCTACACCTTGAGATTTATATACTTTCTGTACTTCATAAACGAGGTAACGCTGTGTAGCTTCCGTACCCATTACACGCATAATATCATGCGGATTAATGGAGCCTTCCGTCAAACGGGCACCCAATTTAACTACATCGCCGTCACGAACGATAATACGGGCACCGTAAGGAATAAGGTAATCGAATTCCACACCGTCTTTGTCGGTAACATAGATGGTATTGGTACCTTTCTTATTATCATTAGGTACTACACGAACAGTGCCTTCCACTTCGCTGATGATGGCATGACGTTTAGGACGACGCGCTTCGAACAATTCTTCAACACGTGGCAAACCTTGCGTAATATCGTCACCGGCAACACCGCCTGTATGGAACGTACGCATTGTCAACTGAGTACCAGGTTCACCGATAGACTGAGCTGCGATAATACCTACAGCTTCCCCTACCTGTACCTGGTTACCGGTACCAAGGTCACGACCGTAACACTTCATACATACGCCATATGGTGAACGACAAGTCAATACGGAACGAATCTTAACTTTTTCGTAGTGTTTAACTACTTCATCAGCCAATTCTTCCGTAATTTCACCGTTAAGCGGAACGATGACTTCACCGGTTTCTTTATTGATTAATTCTTCAGCCGCCGTACGACCTACGATACGGTCTTTAAGCGGTTCGATAATACCGGAACCTTCAACGATGGCTTCCACTTCGATGCCGTGGATATCATTGTTGCGTACCTGCACTTCTTTAACATCGCTGTCAAGAATAGCTTCAATACCTTCTTCGGTAAGAGCACTGTGAGCAGGGAACACTTCGTTGCCTTCGCTGTCAACTACAGCATTAACTGTGTCTTTGCCGAGCATATTCTGAACCATGGTTTCACGCAATGTTTGACGAATGCCTTCATCGGTTTCACCAAGGCTGATTTTTTGCACCAAATTAGTATGGTTGATATCACTATCGCTACCCAAATGAGCACCGCGAAGATCAATATCGGTAATTTTGTGATCTGCCAAGGATTCCAAATCGGCAAGCGTTAAAATAGTTTCAGCTGCCAATACGAGTTCACCTGTTGCAGGATCCACTACGTCTTTATCAAGCACACGACCGATCAATTTATCTTTCAATAAGGAAAGCGCCTGACGGGTAGAGCTTGCCAAACGAGCACGTTCACGTACTAAGTCAATACCAACTACGTCACAGTCTTCTTCGCGAACGATAACGTCTTGCGATACGTCAACGAGACGACGAGTCAAGTAACCGGAGTCAGCTGTACGAAGCGCCGTATCGGCCAAACCTTTACGAGCACCATGGCTGGATGTAAAATAATCCAATACAGTAAGGCCTTCTTTAAAGTTTGCCTTGATAGGTAAGTCGATGATTCGACCGGATGGATCGGCCATCAAACCACGCATACCGGCCAACTGACGAATCTGCTGTTTGTTACCGCGGGCACCGGAGATAGCCATCATGTAAACCGGGTTGAAACCTTCCTGGTCACGCATCATGGTATCCATCATGGCATCCGTTACATCTTCCGTAGCCTGAGTCCAAAGTTCGATAGTTTTACGATAACGTTCATCTTCGGACATGTAACCACGACGATAGTTACGGGATACTTTTTCTACATCTTCATCGGCTTTTTGTAAAATTTCAGCTTTTTCAGTCGGTACTTTAATATCGGCAATAGCGATAGTCATACCGGCACGACGGGCGTAGGAGTAACCCAAAGATTTTACACGGTCAAGAAGTTCAGCGGTTTTTTCATTGCCGAATAACTGGAAGCATTGGTCGACCAATTTACCAACCATCTTCTTGTCCATAACGCGACCTAATGTATAGTGACCGTCTTCCTGTAATTCGTACTGACGAAGTTCAGGATAGAGGGCGTTGTTAAAGATCAAACGGCCGGCTGTCGTTTCTACACGACCACGGCCTTCTTCACGAATATATAAAATATCTTGCAAACCGATTACGCCGGAATCGTAAGCCAACATAACTTCGTCAAAGTTAGCGAAGTATTTAGCTTTTTCCTTCGTATGTTGACATACTACGGTTAAGTAGTAAGTACCCAAAATCATATCCTGAGAAGGAACCGCTACCGGTTTACCGTCTTTAGTGGATAAGATGTTATGAGAAGACAACATGAGCGTACGCGCTTCGGACTGTGCTTCTACGGATAACGGCAAGTGACACGCCATCTGGTCACCGTCGAAGTCGGCGTTAAACGCAGTACATACTAACGGATGCAATTTAATGGCACGACCTTCCCAAAGGATAGGTTCGAATGCCTGGATACCCAAACGGTGCAATGTCGGTGCACGGTTTAAAAGTACCGGATGTTCTTTAATTACTTCTTCCAAAGCTTCCCAAACGCCCGGACCAATTCGTTCTACCTGGCGTTTAGCTGCTTTAATGTTGCTTGCCTGTTGACGTTCTACCAAACGTTTCATAACGAAAGGTTTGAATAATTCGAGCGCCATTTCTTTAGGCAAACCGCATTGATGCATTTTGAGTTCCGGACCAACTACGATTACGGAGCGGCCGGAATAGTCAACACGTTTACCCAAGAGGTTCTGACGGAAGCGACCTTGTTTACCTTTAAGCATATCGGATAAAGATTTCAAAGGACGGTTACCCGGACCTGTTACCGGACGACCGCGACGACCGTTATCGATCAAGGCATCAACAGCTTCCTGCAACATACGTTTTTCGTTGCGCACGATAATATCAGGCGCACCTAAATCAAGCAAACGTTTCAAACGGTTGTTACGATTAATTACACGACGATATAAGTCGTTAAGGTCGGAGGTAGCAAAACGGCCGCCGTCAAGCTGAACCATAGGGCGAAGTTCCGGTGGAATAACCGGTACTACATCCATGATCATCCATTCCGGTTTGTTGCCGGACTGACGGAATGCTTCTACTACTTCCAAACGGCGTACGGCACGAATTTTACGTTGGCCCGTAGCTGTTTCCAATTCACTGCGAAGTTCAACATTAAGCGCTTCCAAATCCAATTCGCTGAGTAAAGCTTTAATGGCTTCGGCACCCATGTCAACACATACGAATTCCACTTCTTCTTGAGCGCCCAATTCGTAACGTTCTTCACGAGTCAATTCTTCATATTCTTTTTCTTCTTCGGCAATTTCGGTATTAGCTTTTAATGCTTCATTAGCAGCAATCTTACGTTGTGCTTCGGCAATAACAGCCAAACGATCGCGGCGCTGAGCCACGGTTTCGATTTCCACCTGCTTACCGTTGATTTTGTAATCTTCTTCATTGAATTGCGCTTCATATTCGCGGAATTCAGTTTCAGATAACAACTGACGTTTCATGAGCGGCGTGCTGCCGGGATCTACAACGATGTAAGCAGCAAAGTAAAGTACGCGCTCTAAGGAACGCGGGGATACATCAAGGATGAGACCCATACGAGATGGGATCCCCTTGAAGTACCAAATGTGAGATACCGGTGTAGCTAATACAATATGACCCATGCGTTCACGACGCACTTTAGAACGAGTCACTTCTACACCACATTTATCGCAGACTACGCCTTTATGGCGAATGCGTTTATATTTACCGCAATGACATTCCCAGTCTTTGGTCGGTCCAAAAATACGCTCGCAGAACAAGCCGTCACGTTCCGGCTTAAGCGTACGATAGTTAATTGTTTCCGGCTTTTTAACTTCCCCATAGGACCAATCTAAGATTTGTTCCGGCGAAGCCAAGCCGATTCGCATAGAATCGAATTCATTAACGTCTAGCACAAGTATCGCTCCCTTCTTTCGGATACTCAAATATTAGTCTTCATCAGTTTCGGACTCTTGATCATACATAGCCATTGTGCTAAGTACATCATCATCTTCACCGCTCGTTACCGGTTCTTCTTCGATAACGTTCGCTTCTTCCGTATCGTCAGCTACTGCATCTGAGCCTTCCATTACTTCTTTGATTTCATCTTCATTAGTATCTACATCATCATCGTCATCAAGTTCTTTGATTACAACTTCTTCTTGATCTTCATTTAAGATTTTTACATCAAGACCGATACTCTGAAGTTCTTTAAGCAATACTTTGAAAGATTCCGGTACGCCCGGTTCAGGAATATTTTCACCTTTAACAATCTTTTCGTATGCTTTCACACGACCTACCACGTCATCAGACTTAACTGTGAGCAATTCCTGCAAGGTATACGCTGCACCATAAGCTTCCAACGCCCATACTTCCATTTCCCCGAAACGCTGACCGCCGAACTGAGCTTTACCGCCCAATGGCTGTTGCGTTACTAAGGAGTAAGGACCGGTGGAACGCGCATGGATTTTATCATCAACCAAATGGTGAAGTTTTAACATATATACGTAACCAACGGTAACTTTGTTATCCATCGGTTCGCCTGTACGGCCGTCATACAATACGGTTTTACCGTCATCGTTTTTACCGGCAATACGAAGTGTATCGAATACGTCACTTTCGTGCGCACCGTCAAATACCGGTGTAGCGATGTGAATACCGGCTACATCAGGTTTCGGCATGCCGTAAGTTTCATAATCATAGCCGTAAGATTCTAAATCTTTGCGGATTTCTTCGCGTTTTTCACGAGCTGATTCAATAGCATCGATGATATCAACCACTACAGAAATGTCTTTTAATTCCACCTGTAAGGATTCTTCCATTTCCGGAGCTTGTTCTTCATCGTCAAAATATTCAATTTCAGCGTCACTGTATTCTTTTTCGATAGCACGCAATTCATCGTAACGTTCGCGGCCGCCGAGTTCAGCTAACTGATTCTGTGCTTCCGTATAAATTAAGCTCAACGCTTCTTCGCGACGTGCATCGATTTCACTGTCTACATCAAGATGTGCTACAGTTACATTTTCAGCCACTTTAGCTTTTAAAGCGTCCATTTCGCTATATAATTCTTTAATACGGTCGATATTATCCCAATAACGGCTGTCGGCTTTCGCTTGGTTCAATACATTTTGAATCTTGAGGTCGGTTGCTTTAATCTGCATGCCGAGCCCCTGAACAGCCCAACCGAGGTGAGTTTCCAATACCTGACCGATGTTCATACGAGAAGGTACGCCCAACGGGTTCAATACGATTTGAACCGGAGTGCCGTCCGGCAAGAACGGCATGTCTTCCTGACGCATAACGCGGGAAACGACACCCTTGTTACCATGACGACCGGCCATTTTATCGCCTTCGTGGATTTTACGTTTTTGCGCAATATATACACGAACTAATTTGTTAACACCCGGTTGTAATTCATCGCCGTTTTCACGGGTAAATACTTTAACATCAACGATTTTACCGGATTCACCGTGTGGTACGCGAAGGGATGTATCACGCACTTCACGTTCTTTGTCACCGAAGATGGCACGTAACAAACGTTCTTCAGGTGTCAATTCAGTTTCACCTTTTGGTGTAACTTTACCTACCAGGATATCGCCCGGATGAACTTCCGCACCGATGCAGATGATACCTTCTTCGTCAAGATTGCGAAGATTGTCATCACCGGTATTAGGCAATTCACGGGTAATTTCTTCGGCACCTAATTTGGTGTCACGAGCATCACATTCGTACTCTTCAATATGAATGGATGTATAAATATCTTCCTTGCAAAGTTCTTCACTAAGCAAGATAGCATCTTCGTAGTTGTAACCTTCCCAAGGCATGAACGCCACGAGCACGTTAAAACCAAGTGCCAATTCACCGCCGTCAGTAGCCGGGCCGTCAGCCAATACCTGGCCTTTAACAACACGGTCACCGCGGAATACGATTGGTTTCTGGTTGAAACATGTGGATTGGTTGGAACGAAGGAATTTATTTAATTTATATACGTCAACACGACCGTTGTCGCGCTGTACATGGATTTCATTACCCCAACAACGAGTAACGATACCTTCTTCTTTAGCAAGTACACAAACACCGGAGTCAGTCGCTGCTTTATATTCCATACCGGTACCTACAAGCGGAGCCTGCGCACGAAGCAAAGGCACAGCCTGACGCTGCATGTTCGCGCCCATCAAGGCACGGTTAGCATCGTCGTTTTCGAGGAACGGAATCATAGCAGTACCGATGGAAACAACTTCCTTCGGACTAACGTCCATGTAGTCAACTTTATCGGGAGCCACTTCAAGGACTTCAGAACCGCGACGACAGGCAATATGAGTATCTACAAAATAACCGTTTTCATCAAGAATGGAGTTAGCCTGTGCAATGGTCATACCTTCTTCTTCATCGGCCGTCATATACACAACTTGATCACTAACTTGTACTTTAATAACTTTATTAGCTTCATCGCCGGTACCGTAGATTTTTTCTACACGACGATATGGAGCTTCGATAAAGCCGAATTCATTAACTTTCGCGTAGTTGGAAAGAGATGAAATCAAGCCGATGTTCGGACCTTCAGGAGTTTCGATCGGACACATACGACCATAGTGGGAGTGATGCACGTCACGAACTTCGAAGCCCGCACGTTCACGAGACAAACCGCCAGGTCCCAACGCGGACAAACGACGTTTATGTGTCAATTCGCCAAGTGGGTTAGTCTGGTCCATGAACTGGGACAACTGGGAGGAACCAAAGAATTCTTTAATGGCTGCTACTACCGGACGAATGTTGATGAGCGCCTGTGGCGTAATCATAGCATTGTCTTGGATAGTCATACGTTCACGAACTACACGTTCCATACGAGTCAAACCGATTCGGAACTGGTTCTGCAACAATTCGCCAACGCAACGTAAACGACGGTTACCCAAGTGGTCGATATCGTCCACGTGACCAACGCCGTCCATTAAATTCAACAAATAGCTGATATTGGCAATCATATCTTCGCGAGTTACGGTGCGATGTTCGAACGGCAAGTTGCTGTTGTTGCAAATCACCTTGAAGGAATGACCTTCCGCACTCTTCACGTAGAATTCGGCAAAACCTTCACCGCGGAAACCACCGCTCTGTGCAACGATATCGAGCTGTTCTTCGTTCATTACCGTATCGGCATCCACGATAATTTCGCCGGTTTCCATATTAACGATCGGTTGAGCCAAAGTCTGACCCAACATACGTTGACGCCAACCTAATTTTTTATTCAATTTATAACGACCTACACGCGCTAAATCATAACGGCGAGGATCGAAGAATAAATTGTCGAATAAATTACGGGCACTTTCTACAGTAGGCGGTTCGCCCGGACGTAATTTTTTGTAAATTTCAACCAAAGCTTCTTCAGAAGATTCGGTAGTATCTTTTTCAAGTGTACGAAGTAAGCGTTCGTCATATACGCGATTGCCTTCTTCGTCGGTTTCACCATTCCAGAATAATTCCAAAATGGATTCATCCGTGCTCCAACCGAGGGCACGAACTAAAATAGTAGCCGGCAATTTACGGTTACGGTCGATACGTACGGATACGATTTCATTAGCATCCGTTTCAAGTTCGATCCAAGCACCGCGGTTAGGGATTACCGTAGAACCGTATAAACGGTTACCCATGGTATCAATTTCGCGAGTGTAGTAAACGCCCGGCGAACGAACGAGCTGAGATACGATGACACGTTCTGCCCCGTTGATAATGAATGTACCGGTTTCGGTCATCAACGGGAAGTCACCCATGAAAACTTCCTGTTCTTTAATATCCTGGTTTTCAGGATCATTATTAATCAAACGAACGTTAACACGCAATGGTGCTGCATACGTAGCATCACGGTTTTTACATTCGTTAATGTCGTATTTTGGCTCCCCAAGGCTAAAGCCTTCAAAAGAAAGCACTAAATTACCTGAATTGTCTTTAATCGGAGAAATATCGTCAAAAATATTTTGTAAACCGCTCTCCAAAAACCACTCATAAGACTTACGTTGCACGTCCAATAAATGTGGCATTTCTAGAACTTCGTTAATCTTGGCATACGTATAACGCGTTCTTTTACCTACCTTCTCAGGTTTGAACATACCAGCTTTCACCCCTCATTTCAATTGGCTTACCTTCTATTCTATAACGGTATGACATCAGACAAAAATCCAGGTCTCAGTTTTCCTGTTAACACAATGACAAAATAAGCAAGGCTCTTAATTTTTTATTTTGAACCTTGCTTCGCCTCCGGTTAACACAACCTTGGAAGATTTACCCTTTATCAGTAACAATGTTATAGTCATCTTATTAAGTACTCCTTAATTTTATGCGTCGCATTCATACGTCTATAAAATAAAATAATACATAAATCAATATATATCCGAGTACATTTGCAATTAATTATTATAGCATTATATAATTACTTTGTCAAAAACTTTTTTAAATAAATTACGCCCGTTATTTTCGCATGCTTAAAATTCATTTTTTTGAAAAATTTGCTTTGCGTTACAACTAAACTCTGATATACTAAAATCAATCTATAATCATGACATGAAGGGGGAGCACCACCAAAAGGGTGCTCTCCCTTCATGTCTTTTTTTATAAGGAGGCATCCATGATCGTCAACGGCAAACAACAACCGCTTGCGGAATCTGTGACAGTTCTCGCCTATCTCGAAACTGCGGGCTACAATTCCAAACGCGTTGTGGTAGAACGGAATCGCACCATTATTCCGCAAAGCAAATTTGAATCAACTTGGCTACTGGACAGCGATACGCTGGAAATTGTTCATTTTGTAGGAGGCGGCTGATGAATATTACAATTAACGGTCAAACTGTGTCGGTAGCTCCCGACACAGTGACCGCCGACGTCATTACCAACAAGAGCGATGACCTTTGGTTATTGAACGGCTTTGCCGTTGATTCCGATACACCGCTTCAAGACGGCGACGCCCTATTATGTGTGTCACGCAACAAAGTACCCGACGAAGCAACCTATGATGCCGTGTGGAATGCGCGCTACGGCACCGAGATTTATACCCGCTTCAAACAAAGTCATATTCCCGTTTGCGGTGCCGGCGGCCTCGGCTCTCACATCGCCATCAGTCTCGCCCGACTCGGCATCGGCGAACTCACCATCATAGACAAGGATGTAGTCGATCTTACCAATCTCGGTCGTCAAGCGTATGAAATGACGGATTTGGGTAAACCTAAAGTATACGCACTAAAAAATATTCTGCACCGCATCAATCCGTTCATCAAAGTCAATGCCGTTCACACCACGATTCACAGCGGCAATTATGACAACTATTTAAAAGACTTCCCGTACATCGTTGAAGCCTTCGATTCGGCCGAAAACAAAGCGGAATTAACAAGCTACGTGTTAACACACTACCCGCAAACAATCATAATCGGCGCCAGCGGCGTAAGCGGTTATGATCATCCGAACACAGTCCAAACCAAAGAATTATTCAGCCGCTATTACCAAACCGGTGATGGTCATAGTGAAAGCACGATCGGTCTTTTGGCGCCGCGCGTCATGCTCTGCGCTGCTCACGAAGCGACCATCCTCTTACATTTATTACTGACACAAAAGGAGTCATAGTATGCCAAACAACTCTCAAACTTCTCCGATGAAAACCAATTCTAAATTTTCACCCGCCGATGATACCTTCACATTAGGCGGTAAAACTTTTTCATCCCGCCTCATCTTGGGTTCCGGTAAGTTTTCCCTGCCCCTTATCCAAGCAGTAGCCGAAGAAGGGCAAGCCCAAATCATTACCTTAGCACTTCGTCGGGCTACGCCGGACGGCCAGGAAAACATTTTGGACTTTATGCCTAAAGATGTTACCTTATTGCCTAACACGTCCGGTGCCCGTACCGCCGAAGAAGCCGTGCGTATCGCCGAACTGTCCCGTGCCATGGGTTGCGGTGATTTTGTAAAAGTCGAAATCATCAGCGATGCCCGTTGGCTCCTGCCGGACAACAATGAAACCATTCGTGCTACCAAGATGTTAGCCGATAAAGGTTTCGTCGTTCTCCCTTATATGTATCCCGATTACTATGCCACCAAAGCGCTTGAAGAGGCCGGTGCCGCCGCCATTATGCCGCTGGCCGCTCCTATCGGCAGTAATCGCGGACTTTGTACCAAAGCTTTTATCGACATTGTACTCAAAAGTACCGATTTACCGATTATCGTTGATGCCGGTATCGGCAAACCGTCAGAAGCTTGTGAGGCCATGGAAATGGGCGTCACCGCTATCATGTGTAATACGGCCATTGCCACAGCCGGCAATGTAGCCCAAATGTGTAAGGCCTTCCGTCTTGCTATCGAAGCAGGCCGGTTAGCTTATCTCGGTAAAACGGGCCGTGTCATTACCGACCAGGCCGAAGCCTCCAGTCCGCTGACCGGATTTTTAAACAATTAATATATCCCCATATTACTAATCTGTCCAATACTTTAGGAGGTTTTAAATGAATATACTACCTAATCATCATAAGACCACGGCGCCGCAACTAAACGGTCGTATTAAAACGGCCAATGCACAAGACGCCGCCCTATTAAAAGAAAATATCATGGCTTACACATCAGCCATGGATCAATTAGACATGTCTCGGCTCAACTACGTCCTCAATACTAAAAACAGTTTTGCGGATGAAAACTTTACGGCTAAGGATGTAAAAATCGCCTTGGCCAAAGATAGTTTAGAGCCTCACGATTTTATGGCACTCCTCAGTTCAGCCGCAGCCCCTTATTTAGAGGCAATGGCCCAAAAAGCAAAAGAACTGACCCGAGCCCGCTTCGGTAATAACATTCAACTTTTCACCCCTTTATACATTGCCAACTATTGCAGCAACGGCTGTCGCTATTGCGGTTTTAACAGCAAACAAACTATCAAACGGGCACAACTTTCCGCCGATGAAATTCAACGCGAATTGGAAAGTATTGCCAAAACAGGCTTACAGGAAATTTTATTCTTAACCGGTGAATCGGAAGCCCGTTCTTCCATTGAATACATTGCCGAAGCTCTGGAATTGGCAAAACCGTACTTCGCCAATATCGGCATCGAAATCTATCCGGCCAATCAGGCGGATTACGAAATTCTCCATAAAGTGGGTGCCGATTTTATTACGGTTTTCCAAGAAAGCTACGACCTTGAAGCCTATGAATACTATCATCCTTACGGCAACAAGCGCTCATTCCCGTATCGCTTCTATGCACAGGAACGAGCCTTGAACAGCGGCTTTCGCGGTGCCGGCTTCGCCGCTTTACTGGGGCTCAGCAACTTCCGCTACGACGCCTTGGCTACCGGTCTGCACGTATGGTCTGTGCAACAAGCCTTCCCGGCTGCCGAACTCAGCTTCTCCGTCCCACGTTTACGTCCGGTTAACGGCGAACTCGGCCACTTCAACCATCTCGTAAGCGACCGTGACCTCGTACAAATTATGTGTGCTTATCGTTTATTCGTACCTCAGGCCCAAATCACCGTATCCAGTCGTGAAAGCAGAGAATTCCGTAATGCGGTCATGAATATTTGCGCCACCAAAGTATCCGCCGGCGTTCAAGTTGACGTGGGCGGCCACAGTGCCGGCAACAAACATCGCAGCAGTGACCAGTTCGATATTAACGACACCCGCAGCGTCGCCGAAATGCACGATGATATAAAAAAACTGGGGTTACAGGTGGTGTACCATGACCACATCCGTGTCTAAAGAATTAACTTACGTTACTCACTTGCCGGCACTCGCTAAATTCTTGAAAAAGACTAACTCATTTATATCGGCTACAGACTACCTAAAGGAGTTAATCCGTTCCAAACCGAATGCCCTATTGCTGCGAGCTAAGGAGTCAGTTCCGAAAGATTATGAACGCTTACTATCAGAACTCTTGCCCACAGCCAAAGAGTCCGAAGTACAACTCATTGTCAGCCATCATATAGAGTTAGCAGTGAAATATAACGTACCGGTGCAACTGTCAGCCATGGAATGCACAAGTTTGACTTCAGCGAATACGTCGACTAAGACGAACACACTTCCAGAACTGCCATTTGTTAGCGTATCCGTACATTCATTAGCAGAAGCAAATACCGCTATTTCAACCGGGGCCCGTCGACTCGTGCTGGGTCATCTCTTCCCCTCCCGCTGTAAGCCCGGTTTAGCCCCTCGCTCGGAAACTGATTGTCAACGTATTCTCGAATTGGCAAAAGAAGACAACATTCCCATTCACGGCATCGGTGGGATCAATTTCAATACATACCCCCTCATGCCAAACGACTACGCAGGCATCTATGTGATGACGGAAACCATGGAACAAGTCGATATTAAGAGTTACACACAAAAATGGCGTAACTTGTTAATCGACTAAGCAAAGCTGAATTTTATCAACGAATCCTCACGGACGTATGCAGGTAACAATTTCACAACAAACAAAAACCACCCTAATCTTTAGCAGAGAAAAGATTAGGGTGGTTTTTATAGTTAGTCATTGACTATATCATTATTGAGCACTTAGATATTCAAATATTGAGCATTGGGTATTGGGCATTAGGCGTTAAATATCTAATACTCGATATGATATTAATACCTGTTAGTTGCCTTTTACTTTTAAAATGTCGGCACCGGCAATACCAGGTTTCGTCATTTCAGCCGGCGATAAGATATGATTCATTTCGGCTTCGGTTAATAAACCTTTTTCCAAAATAATGTCTTTAATAGCACGGCCGGTTGTATAGGCTTCTTTAGCCAAAGCGGAGGCATTTTCATAACCAACATGCGGTAACAAGGCAGTTACGATACCCACACTGCGGTTCAACCAGTATGCACAACGTTCACGGTCTACTTCCAAGTCGATTAACAATTTGTCAACAAAAGTATTTACGCCGTTCTTCAAGTAACACATAGCATTGAATAAGTTATACGCAATAACCGGTTCCATTACGTTCAATTCGAACTGGCCGTTTTCAACGCCCAAGGTTACGGCTAAATCATTAGCCACTACTTGGTAGCAAACCTGATTCAATACTTCAGCAATTACAGGGTTAACTTTACCCGGCATAATAGAAGAACCCGGTTGACGAGGTGGTAATTTTAATTCGCCGATACCGCAACGAGGGCCGGATGCCATCAAACGGAAATCGTTAGCCATTTTAATCAAAACAAGGGCCGTTACTTTCATGCCGCTGGAAATATCGGCGAAAATATCCGTATTATTAGTCGCATCAATCAAGTTGTCGGCAGTAATGAATTTTTCACCAACAACTTCCGACAATTCATGAGCTACATCTGCGATATAAGAAGGTTCCGCATTAAGACCGGTACCTACAGCAGTAGCCCCCATGTTTACTACATGAGCACCTTCGATGGAAGATTGAATACGTTTAATACCGCGACGAATACCGGATGCATAAGAACCCATTTCCTGACCGAGCGTAATAGGTACCGCATCCTGTAAATGAGTACGACCCATTTTCAAAACTTCCTTGTATTCTTCCGCTTTCTTTTCCAATTCGTCAACTAAACGTTGTAACGCTTCAATTAACGGTTTACTTTTTAAAATGGCGCAAACTTTAATAGCCGTCGGGAACGTATCATTTGTGGACTGTGCCATGTTGCAATGATTGTTTGGCGACAAAATGTCAAAACGACCTTTAGCATACCCTAAAATTTCAAGGCCGCGGTTAGCCAATACTTCGTTCATATTCATGTTGAAAGATGTACCCGCACCACCTTGAATCGGATCGATTGGGAATTGTTCTACCCATTTACCGACAATAATTTCATCAGCAGCCTGAATAATGGCATTGCCAATCGTCGGATCCATACGACCTGTTTTCAAATTGGCCAAAGCACTTGCTTTTTTAACCATCGCCATGGATTTAATAAAATCACGGTCAATGTGTTTGCCCGTAATATTGAAGTTTTCCATAGCACGCAATGTTTGCACACCATAATACAAATCGTCGGCAATTTCCATTTCACCTAAAAAATCATGTTCCTTACGCATACGTTTTACCTCATTTCTTCTACAACCTACTATATGTACCGATTATCGCAAATCGGTTAAAATCCCTTTTATTGTTATGTTGTTAAGTTTAATTCAAATTCGTATCTGTATGCATTCCAATCGTCCAAGACTCCGACATTGTCATTCAGTCGCAGTCATTATTCAAAACACATATAGGAAATGTCCGGCATGAGCTAAGTTCGCTCCATCCAATATCTACCGGACACGTTCATTATAACATGTATACAATGTACAACAAAGACTAAACGAGCGATAAACCTATATCAAATAAGGATATAGAGCATAGTGTAAATGTCTTTTTCTATAGAACAGTTAACAAACACGCAAACTAACAAGGTATACCAACAATGAGTTTGACGCATAGTATTGACGAGTTTTGACGTTTTTTAGTACGTCATTACACTTTTGTGAAAACTTTTTTCTTAAAATGAGTACCTTTATATAAAAAAAGAAGCCATAGCATTTATACAGAATAAATCTGTACTTCGCTACAGCTTCTTTGGATTATCTTCAGATTGTCTTTAGACTGTCTTTAGATTGTCTATTAGTCTTCTACGGAAACCAATTCAATCTTAAAATTCAATTCTTTACCGGCCATTTCATGGTTAGCGTCGAAAGTAATCATTGTTTCAGTTTTTTCAACAACTTTAGCCGGTACCGGTTGACCTGCCGTGTTAGTTAACTGAACGCGGTTGCCTACTTCAAGTTTTTCAGAACCCGGTAATTCGGCGATTTCCGTCGTCAAAATATAAGCAGGATTAGGTTCACCGTAAGCATCGGCGGGCATCAAGTGAATATCTTTCACTTCGCCTACTGCCATGTCTTTAACAGCTTCGTCAAAACCTTTAATCATCATGCCGGCGCCGCAAATGAATTCTAACGGTTCGCCACGATCGTAAGAGGAATCAAACTTCGTGCCGTCATTGAAAGTGCCGGTGTAATGTACTTGTACTTTTTTGTTTTCGTTGCTCATAATGTACTCCATTCTGTTTAGAGAATTTCTGAAAATGTTTGAATCTTCTTCATTGTACATTATTTAACTTCCAACTGCAACATCATGCCGTTTTCTTCATGTTCCAAGATATGACAATGAACCATGAATACGCCCGGTTTTGTGAAGTGGAGTCTGATACGAACGTGTTCGCCCGGATTTACCTGGATAGTGTCTTTGAGACCTTTTTCAGAAGGATCTACCGGTTGACCGTTGCGGGACAATACTTCAAACTGTACGCCGTGAACATGGAACGGATGCATCATACCCATCATGCCCGGATCCGCATTAGATACGTCCCAGATTTCAGTAGAGCCCAATTTGCTGGTGAAATCAATACGACCCATGTCAAATTTCTTACCGTTAATCAACACATTTTGAGCCATGCCGGACATCACAATGGATTTGTCAGCCGTTTTTGTCAAATCGTCTGATGAATTAATTTTATTATAGTTCCAAGCAGCCATGTCCGTATTTACTTTAGCTTCTGCAGCCAGGGTATCAGCACCACGTTTAAATGCTAATACTGTAGCTGTACCGTTTTTACCGTTCTGAGTTACTAAGCTTGGCAAAGCATCTTTATATTGGGAGAAGTCTACCAATACTTCAACACGTTCACCCGGAGCAATGGTAATAGATTGTTTTGGTACCGGCCACGGCAATACGCCACCGTCACCGGCTACCTGCATCATCGTGCCCATATCGGACAACTGCAAAGTATAAGTACGTGCATTGGAACCGTTCAACAAACGAAGACGAACTACGTTAGTTTTTACATCGAAGTACGGATTGATGGTGCCGTTTACTACGAGAGTATCACCATATACACCGTCCGCATTGTAATCTTTCCGGTAATCCCATTGATTATCCGATGTGAAGTTACGATCCTGAATCGCTACCGGAATATCATCAACGCCATAAGTGTGCGGTAAGTTCAAAGCACCTTCTTTGTTGTCATCCACATAGATAAAACCGGCTAAGCCTTTATATACCTGGCTGGCCGTAAAGCCCATAGCATGCGGATGATACCAAGCGGTATTGGCAACCTGGTCTACGGTAAAGTCTACTTCACCGGTACCGCCGTTAGCGGCAATCGAATAATGAGGACCGCCGTCAACATCGGAACGAACTACCATGCCATGCCAATGGAACGTAGTTTTTTCAGGCAAATCATTTTTCAATTTAATCGCTACTTTTTCACCTTGTTTCATGTATAAAGTAGAACCGAGTACGCTGCCGTTATAGCCATAAGTATCGGTGAGAGCACCGTCTTTAATGGCTGTTTTGCCGACTTGAGCATCAACTTCCAAATGGCGAACGCCGTTTCCATCTACCGTACCTTTTTGCATAGGGGGTATAGCCAATGGTTTTTCAACCTGCTGAACCTGTTTCAAAACAGGTACATCATCAACACCGTGCATATGGCCCATCATGCCACTCATACCGTTCATCATGTTAGTTCCGGTCATCCCCATCATACCGCCGTTCATCATGGAACTCATATTGGCTGTCATGTTTTGACCCATTGTACTTGTTGTACTGCCGGTACAGCATGTATTCGCTGTGTCAGCAGCGGAAGCAATGGTAGTGCCCCCCACTAAAATAGTCGCTACTAAAAGCGCCTTTACATAGTTTGAATACTTCTTCATTTCACCGTCTCCAATACTTACATTTTTACTACAACACATCTTAAATATTTTACCTGAAAATACAGGGTATACGTGTTCTTATACCAATATAATACAGCCGGCACCTGCATTTTTTCATAATTACGCAGGCATAGCGTGTACCCCTACCGGTATATCGACTTATTTCACCATATAATCATACCATGATTGTAGGAAATATTCAACAAGGGGTATTATAATGAACATACGTCTTTTATGAGAAGACTCTTAAAAATTTCCATAATAAAAAGGCCTTCTAACATTAGTGTTTACGTCTAACGTTAAAAGGTCAATTTATAATTTAAATATTGAAGTGTTTTTAATCTAAGTATTTCAAAATACTTACCAAGCTACACACTATTTTTCCTGATATTCACTGTTAATTTTATTCCAGAAGGCTGTATGATGCACTTCGTTAAATTCATTTTCACTCCACAAAAAAACACCCTATGGCCTAAGCTACAGGGTGTTTGATTTGTTAAACTATGATGCTAAACTTAAATTATTTAAGTTCTACTCCATCGGCATTTCGTAAAAATGAGAATGGCTTCACTAAGCCATTTTTATGGCATCAGTTTTTCAAAATCATCCTCATTTGAGCAGTTTTTAAAAAAATAGTATCATTTGAGTATCACGCTCCGGTATTCTTTACGATCCGTCAGCATGTTTTTTGCCCTTCAATCAACGGCATTTTTCTGATAAAGCTTTTCTCGATTTTTCAACCTCAATAGCCAAATACAAATTTGCAGATGACCCACCACTTTAAGTTTTTTCAAAAATGTCGCTAGTAGATTTTTACCGTCCTTCCAAATCTTTCGGGTTAAAGATCCCCCAACGGGTTCAGTTTCCGCTTATGTTCTAGCACCTTTCAACAATGGTGTCGTAAGCGGCGAATCCATATGAGTGTCTGGGGACTGCATAGGATCAAATACTTCCGGAAGAGGCATTTGCGGCCAAAATTGCCATAATTTTTCTTCTTTTATATGTTGCCTTTCTTCTTTCATTACTTCTGCGGTAACATCAACATCTGCATGCATAGGGACATTCATTTGAGGTATAACTTCCACAGTATAAGGCGGATTATCTTTGCGCTGTAATGTAATAGACAAGGGAGCATTTCCATACGTCAGCATGTATTCCACAGAATAGTTTTTGCTTGCCTTTAGATCTATACCATTAATTGATAAGACTTTATCACCATGTTGTACTGCTGCTAACTCTGGATGCTTAGTTAAATTCACTGTGTCAATCGTCGGATTACTTTTGTTATATCCTCCGTTTAATGCGATTCCATAATCCGCAAATGGCACTAAGTGCCTATACGTCATTGCAACGGCCTCCATGCCAATATTTTTTACTTCGTCATCTACCAGAGTTGAACAGTAATAGCCATACTGGGTATAACCTATGCTCCAAAAATCCATATCCATCCAGACTCCGCCAGCTACCTCTTTAAAAGTTGCCAGCCCATGACCGCTTTGGCCTTCCAGCAAAAAAGCAATCAGCGGCAGTTTCGTGCTCATTAGATAATGGCAATTTCCTTTGCGATATATTTTACTATTCCCTATTTTAGAGGGCCCGTTCAAATAATAAGCAAATGTATTACGTACTTGTTCTAACGAAACATTAGGATAAAATATACTGTAAAATGGCCCATATGGCTTTGGCTCTTTTACTTTATCTTGCGGCAGCATGTTTCCTGTCAGTTGTCGGGCACATGCCAACAGACGCTTGGCGGTTACTGTATAATATTTCCCGTTCGGACGATGCAGCCGAATCTGGCAGGAATCTGGATTGGGTAACTGTATCCACTCATTTAAATCGACCGTATACCACCGATCTTCACCGATTTGGGGTGTAGGAATAGGAATGCTCGTATCCTCAATCAGAAAAACAGATTTTCCTTTTGGAGAGCGGATTTCCACCTTATCATAGTCAGAAGGACCCCAAATACGGAGCAGCGTCTGCGTATTTCCGTTCTTTTGAACCTTCTGTAATTCTACAAAATAATACTCGTTATAATCTAAATGTTCCCTGGCAAACACAATGCTCGAATCATTCTGATGTACTATACCAAATACTGGCGGATTATCTCGTGTAGAGTACCCCATGACCCAAAAGCACTGCATCATCATAAAAACCAAGAGTCCCCATAGAATAAAAAGCCTTCGTCTCATAAAAAAACTCTCCTTTTACAAAACCGTACCAGCAAAAGCATATCTTACAGCATCTGCTATAATAATATGCTTTTGCATTGTACAACCTCACTACCATTACTGAATTAGAAAACTACCTACTATCGTAAAACAGAAGAGAAACATTTTCTAAATAAACCACTCCTTCAAAATAAGGGCAAATAAAGCAATGATTAGATATTTTGCCGAATTCTTTGTCATATTCATTATCTTTTTATATTTTCTTTCATCATTTTGGTATTTTGCCAAAATACCATCACTATAAATCACAAGCGAATATCCCATGCAAGTTGATATCAACAACCAGGGGGCATATTTTGCGGCATAGTAAAATGAATACACACATCCGAACCATGAAATCAAAGTTATAAATATTCCTAAAAAAAAGAGAATACTATATTGATAAACACGCAACATTTTTTATCAAAGTTTTTCTGCAACTCTGTTTTTAAAGCATATAAAAAGAAAGCTGAAAGCCCGCTGATTATAAGTATTTCTTTAACATTATGAATAGAAATCATATATTACCTCACTTATTAAAGTCTACTCGCTTTTTCTCTTCTTCTGCATCATTTTTGTCTATCATGGTATCAGCCCCTGCTGCAAATAAAGCGGACATAATATCAGGATTGGTCTTGGTTCGTTCACTATTATATTGACCAAATTTCCCTACACCCGCAGAGAATATTGAGTTCAAAACAATCTCTTCAGCACTTTTACCTTGCATATAATCAGTCACAACACCACTGCCAGTAATGGCTGCCGTCCCTAAATGAGATGCACCATATTTTCCGCCTATACGATTCAATGCCTGTTCTAACAGGGCTTTGCTTACATTCTTTGCATATAGAAACGACGTATCATTCGAATAATCAGGCTTATTATTATTGTGCTGCTGGCTCTGTAACAGTAAATCGGCCAAGTCGGACGGGTCGGGCGTATTGTTCGGCGGCATCATCGCTCCTTCTGTCACTCCAGAAGAAATACCCGGATTTTTTATTTGCGCCGTCGTGTATTCACCAATACCGTCTGTGACAATAACTTCTCCCGTTTTCCGATTAGTTCTGTCATACCATGCATGGATACCACCCGGCAATACCCAATCATTTAGTTTAACCGTTTCTCCCGTATCATTGGCAATACCAATAAGGTGTCCAAATTCATCACGCTTTCCGGCAGAAGTAGCGGTTCGATTGCCTCCTATATTATATTGTTTGTCTAAATACGCCGTATTTCCGTTTGCATCAACACCATAAATCCGATTATATTGATCGATACCGGCAATAGTATAAATGTCTCCTCCTGCTTCAAATGTATTCGTCTGTTGATAGGTTCCATCTGAGGAAACAAGAACGCGTACGCTAAACTTAAAATCATTTTTTGAGAAATAAGAGTCTTGCGTTAAAATCTGCCTAATTTCTTTTTCTTCATCGCAGATTCCTTATCCAGAACAGATACCATCTTACGGTATGTACGGTATATACCCTATTGTTCCCTCAATTATCCATGTATTGATGAAATTCTGCTTCAATTAACTTTAGATTCAGAGGAGCGCAATACCCCGTTAGTGAGGCATCATGGCTAGGAAATAATTGTTTGACTTCGTCAGGTATATCATAAAATTTATGTTGCACAGCATCATATAAATACGGAGAATAATACCAATAGTCGACATGGTCAATTATCGAATAAGCTGCCAACGCCGGATCGAATAGGGGAACTTCACCACTTGTGTGAGAAAATAGAATAATAGCAATATGGCCCATATTTCCAACAACGTTCAATCTCCCATAGCTAGGAGTTCTAAGTTTGGTTTGCGTTTCATCTTTTAACGATACCATTTTCGCCATATCTTTCCTCTCGATAATAACCGATTCTCCTTCAATTCCCCATCCACGAACTCTTTCCTTAGAGGATAACGGTAACATCTTTTTATCACCATAATCGTCATCCAAAACAAGGAAATCACCCTGTCTAAAAAATAACCTCCCATCCCTCGTAATCAATGGAGTTTCATAACTTTCCAATTGTATTTTTTCTATTTTCAAATTCGCTTTACTTAGTTTATACAGAAAACGCCCAGACAAAACATAATAGGATTTCTCAGTAATATAAATTTTAGGATAAGCACCTTCTTCTATTCGTTGATTGCTTAATGTTTCCAATATAATCCGCCGCTGGCTATTACCTTCGGTAATCACTTTAAAAATTAATTCACTGGGAGATTTCGTATTGATATAAGCAACAAGAATTTTATCATCATCAATTTTACAATCACAAGCCTGATGATTGATTATTTCCGGAAATACAAGCTTGTTTCTATCCAACGTGACATGATAATACCTTTCCTGAGGATAAACAAAAGTACAAGAATCACCTGAATTAATCTCAAGAACAGTAAGCGGTCCCCACTCTACTCCTTCCTTGCCACGGCTGAATAAAAGCCCCCCAGTAAAAAGGCCTGCCAGTATAAAGATAAAAACCATTACTTTAAATTTAATTTTCCTCTGGATCGTAAATTGCTGAAACCAAACCACTTGCAAACCCCCATTGCTGCAATTTCCAATTAACTATATAAGGAGATATTTCATCACTCAAATCATTCAATAGCCAATTATCTTTCCCACTAGGTCCATAAAGAGCTAGCATCGTAGTTGTCGTACAATTATTCGCAAGTAACTGATAATCAGAGTCTTCTCCATTTCGATAAGAATCACCTGAATAAATTTTATTCCCGTTGACATCTTCTCCAATAATTATTCCATTTGGCGGATTATAACTATAGTAGCCATTGTTTAGGATTGTTTGATTATAATAATATGCTATATCATTGGCATTTAAATTCACCCAATATAAGGTTTGCCCATCTTTGCCTGGAGAATAGTGATAATCAAATGTATATGTTCCAGATCCATTAGGGGCAGGATATCTTCCAAAACTTATTCGTTCTCCATCTCCTCCATATCTACCAAAATTAGCTTGCTCATATGTTCCATCTTCAAATTTCATAACCAATGATGTATGTCCCATAATTCCATGTTCAATCCCAATTGCAACATCTGTAATTTTCTGTCCAGGATGTCCATCACCAAATAAATTCCATTTCGTCCCATACTGTGCCGTAGCACTGCCTGTTTCTGTATCTTTTCCGGTAACTTCATTAACCGTAGCCCCCAGCGCTGCACTAATCCATTGTGCTTTTGCCGGATCGCCTCCGGACCATTCTTTTATCTTATTAATGAGCAGTTCATTCGCAAATCCAGCAGAAAGGCCACTGCCTGCTCCATTTCCGGCAATCTGAGACGAGATTTCTGCTACGAGGCCATGAGCTAAGACTTTATCAAATTTACCGTCACGGTCGTAGTAATGGAGTAGTTCATTAGCATTTTTAGAGAATAGCTGCGCCAGTTCCTGCCGTTCCTTGATATCTTTCTTATCGAAAATCTGATCCAGTTTATGAAGGGAATCCGCCGTATTTCGGTTAATCTGAGACAAATCCGTTTGTGCTTTCGTCGTAATGATCGTCCCAGGTGCAATAGCAGACTGAGTGACAGATGACGATTCATCCTGAGCACCTGTCGAAATAGACGGCGTAAGGCCACTCTGATTGAAAAGCCTGTTGCGCTCACTTTCTGAGTCATAGTGATGATAAGAAACACCGATATCCTTCACATCATAGGCTGCCTTATTGCCGATATCTTCCATCGTCAGCGTCCCCGTCGTCAGGCTATTTTTATCTGCCGCCGCAGTACTGTCCAGGAGCGCTCCCGTAAGATGCGTATTATCTCCAACATGGACTGTAAAACCACCTTCACCGGCATAGATACCGGCCTGCTTCGTTACGCTGGCATAGTCGCTGTCCATACGGCCTTTTCCCCAGAAAGCCGAGCTGCTTGTCATTCCCGGGACATATGGGGTGGAATCATACTTACGTAAAGAGTCTGGCAGCCATTCCTTCTTACTGCCGGACGACAGCGATCTGGATATACTGCCACCCAGGGAAGAACTATTTCCTCGATACGTTTCCGTATCCTGCAAGCTGGTGATATGCAGATTTCCACCTATGTCTGCTTTTACCGTATTCCCACCGACCTGGGAGCCCGTAATATTCATATCGTTCCCGGACTGCATGGTCAGCGTATCCGATGCCGTCACCGTCGTCCCGGCATGGGTCGTCGTTGCCGTCGTCCCTTCGTCTTTTTCCTTCGAGAAGCTGGCGTCGACACCACTGATGGCCCCGCCGGTAATCGTCATCCCAAGGGAAGATCCTTTGCTATTGTAATTTTCTGCTATGGTCTGCGTATTGGTCGCGGCTCCCAAGTCAATATCATGAGACGCTGCCAGAGTAACATTCTGCCCCTGTATGGTTTCGCCAATGGCTTTAATATTTCCTTTCGCTGCATCTTCACTGCCGGCAGTCAGCGTGATCGTCCCTTCACTTGCCAGCGTCCCGCCGGCATAGGTGACCGTATCCTTCTGGTATTCCTGCTTAAATGAGCTGGAGCCGATACCTACATGAATCCCGACAGAACCGATTCCGCCTTGTTTCATGGTTTGGATCTGATCGTTCAGCGTCTTGCCGCCTTCATAGGCTTCCAAAGCCTGCAAGGTCTTATTATCCCGCGTCTGGGCCGTGCGGATGGTGCTGCGCACGCCTTCCGCTGCCGTAATCACAGGACTACTCAGTCCGATCGTAAGGCCCGACATGGATTCTTCATGGGTCTGATGTTCATAGGCTTCATTCTGCTTGCCCTCGAGAATAATGTCCTGCGCCGCCATATCTACACCGGTCTTGCCAATAATATCCGTGGTCGTCAAATGCGCCGTATCACCGGCCGCAATCGTTACGCTACCTTCAGAGGAGCCGAGGGTCGTCCCGATCTGCGTCTTGGACTCGCCTTCGTAATTATCCTGCATCTTCTGTGTACCAACCATGATTCCAAGGCCGGCCCCCAATACGCCCGAAGATTTGACCTTCGTGTAGGCCGTAGCCTTGTCATACTGCATATCCGACGTCGTCGTCACATTCCGTCCTACCGCAACGGTTACATCATCCTGTCCGGCAACAGTAGCCGCTGTCATATTCACATCCTGTACAGCCCCTATCTGTACCGCCTGTCCCGTAACCGTCGTGCCAAGGACCCGTTGATGATCGTCATGGGTGCGGACGGTCGTCGTAGAACTCGACAGTAACCCCGACTCTTTATGCTTCAGGCCATAGTCGTCTACGGCAGTTTCACGGCCGGTCGTGAAGTTAATATCCCGACCGGCTGCCATAGCAACCGTACCGTTATCGCTGTTGATATAGGCTGCCCGCGCGTTTATATTCTGACCAGCCTGGACCGCAACGCCGCCTTTAGCATCCATCGATGTCCCGACTTCAGTCTGCCGCTGTGTCCGCAGATAGTTATCCTTGTTGAGGGTCATATCCTTACGAGCATTCAGTGTCTGTGACGTCAAATTGACATCCTTCCCGGCCTGCAAGATCACAGCCCTTTTTTCACCTAAAGCCTGCAAGGAAGCCCCGGCCAGATTCAAATCACGGCCGGCACTGATGACGGCCACACCCTGGCTTCCCGTAACAGCAATGCCTGCCGTACGGTTAAGGACATCCTGATTGGCCAAATGGTCGACCGTATTTTCAAGCGTAATATCCCCTTTTGCCTGCATCCGGAGTCGGTCGGCAGCCGTAATCAAGCCCGTTTGATGGATATTATTTTCACTGGCAATGGCTATATCCTGTCCCTGAACATGGCCGGCATTGTCTACATTGCCAGCTTGGATTCGGATGTTATTGCCGGTAAGGAGCCCACTGTTTGTGACGGCATCCTTTGTATCCACAATCAGCGTATTAGCGCTGATGAGGCTGCCGTCAGCCAAAAGTTGTTGTCTGCTTCCGGCCCGCAGATAGACATGCGGATAAATGACGGTTTCTTTTTGGCCGTCTACGGTAACCGTCTTCGATTCCAGCCAGACCATATCGCTCGTAAGCGCAGCTGCCTGAGCCGCCGATAAGGACACACCGGGAACCAGGCCCATGGCGTTGGCATAGGTAATGCCAGCGTCCATCAGTGCTTTATACTGCGTCATATCGTCTGTATAATCACCAAGATAACGGCGTCCTGTCTGGTCAAGGATCTGACTGCGGATAAGATACTGTTCATAGAATCCGTCCCCCAGCCGTTTCTGTGCTTTATCCGGATCCCACTGCATCTGCTGATACATATAGTCTGAAGACAGGAAATTCCGTTTATTCGTAAAGGCCGGATCTGTTTCGACAAGGTATTTCGCCGTCGTTTCCGGGTGGAGCATATAAAGGGAACTGATTAAATTAGCCGCCGTTATCTGCCAGGAAGCCGGTGTCGATACAGGGTGTTTGGTATCGAGGGAGAACGGATCTAAATACGAAGAGGCCTCATTTCGTTCCGTCTCGGTAATATCCTGTCGAGTCGGTACGGTTCCGTGATCCGCATAGGCACCTACTGCCAAAGACGAGGTATTACTTAAGTCTTCCTGGGGTGTCATGAAAACTTCCGAGTTATACCCGCGGCGTCTCGATTTATGGGGCCAGTGTCGTTTATAGGTATAGCTGCCCTGGGTCGTCCCAAACGTTACGGTCCGTTCCTGATTTTCCTTGGATATATTGACGACGGTACCGGACGCTGCAAGGGTCGTCCCTGCCGTAATCTGGCTGTTCGTATTATAAACAGCCCCGTCCAGCTTCATAGCCTGCCCGCTGCGGATAACGCCGGCATTGGTAGACTGTACTTCTTCATGCGAAGTCTGGGAATGGCTGCGGATAATCGTATAATTGTTAATCTTTTGGGTATCTGTCAGGCCTAAGGCCGCATTATGCCTTTCAGCTTGTGCATTGTACGCTGTAATCTTTTCATCCAGCTGATTCAAGAGCGTTTGGAACTGGCTGTCCCAAGCATTCTGTGCGTCACCAGCCGTTTCTGGCCGACTTGTCGCCATGGGTACCAAGCCAAAGGTCTGAAAAATCGGGTCATTCCATTCATAATTCGCAATCAGACTGCCGACTGGATGATCCGGATCTACTGTTTCTCCGGGTTCCGGGGCTTCTACCGTATCATAGGCCGACGCATACGTAGGCATAGCCTTCGGGTGATGATAAGCCCCATAACCGCTGGAAAGGTTCGAGAACTCACTGCGGTCAAAGGCTTCTCCCTGTTCGGGATGGCCTGCCTGATCGATACGGATTTTCTCTGGATTATCCACCCATTCGCTGCTGACGCGTTTCGCAGAGAAAACGTCGTTTTCATTGCGAATCTGCCCGGCCTGAATCGTCAGGTTCCCCATGCTTTCAATAGAGGCCCCCTGATTGGTCAGCGTGTCAGAAACCGTTAACTGCATATCTCCGCCACTGTACAACATCGCATTATGGCGATTCTCGATAGATTTTGCCTGTACGGTCAGCGAATTCCGGGCTGCAATCGTCCCGGCTTTATGTGCCTCCAGTTCGGCCCGGACAGACTTCACAACAGCGAGTTGAGCCTCATAATCTTTATCGGCACTGGCAATAGCCGTCTTATACTGTGCTTCTTGGGCACTGCTGGTATATTTCGTGACATCTGCCGCATAGGCAGCTTCAAGGGCCTTTTCTTTTTCAGCCAGGGTCTTCATCGCTGCGGCCAGCTGTTCTTCCAGCTCAGCCTGACGGTAGTTTTCCAACCGATTTGTCTGAATGACCACGTCATCCCCATACATGCGCCCGTTTTCGTGATTGATGATACTTTCTGACGTCACGGCAACGTGATGCGTCCCATTAATCAGCCCCGTATTATCAAGGGTCGTCGTTTGTTGGACAACATCTTGTCCGTTCATGTCTCCGGTCGCAGTATTCTTGATTCCCTGTCCGACTTCAACGATCAGGGTCTTACCGCTTTCTATCCTGCGGCTGTTCATCAAGGTTCCATCGGTATGCAGGGTAAGGTTTCCATCAGCCATAACCGTCCCCATGTTTTCTGCACTATGGTCATTGCTCAGAGATTGATGCGTGGTAATCGTCGCATCCCCACCGCTGGCAATGACACCATTCAGCGGCAGTACATCTGAGTGAATCGTCAAATCCCCTTTTGAAGAAATCTTCCCTTTTTCCATATCAAGTATCTGCGCAGCCTGAATAGCAGCATCCCCCTGAGCCGAGAGTTCCCCTTCACGATTAGAAATCGTATTTGCCTGTACGTCCAAACGGCCGCCGCTGACTACTTGAGCTTTATCATTCTTCAGGGTAGTTGTCTTAACCGTGAGCGTCCCCGTTTGCTGGACCTTACCGTCCCGACTGACACCAGCCCCGATGACACCTGTGTTGACAATCCCGCTGTCCGACTGGATAACAGCCTCTCTGCCGCTGGCCAGCGTCTGTTCATTCGTCACGGTGCCGGTCGTATGCATGTTTAAAGCAGCATCACTATAAGCAGTCCCCGTCTTAGCAATATGAAGGTCCCCGTTATTTTCAAGAGATAAGGACTGAGATGCTGATATCGTACCTGCTACATTGACACCCAGGCCTTTTTCAGTACCCACAAGATAAATACGGTTGGCATACATGCCGCCGAGTGCTGCCACATCCAGTGCCACTTTCGGAGCCGTACGCATGCCTTCTTCATCCGCGGACGCTGGTGTTGCCGCTAAGGAGCCATAAGTAACTTCATTACGCCCCGTTACGATATGCGCCTCTTTTGCCCAGACGCCTGCATTAAACTCTACTGCCCGTGCCAGCATATCGACCTGATTCGTGTCTGAGGCGTCGAGCCCTTTACCATCTATTTGGATGGTACCATCCGCTACCTGAAGCGAAGCGACGTCCCCACTTTCTGCATACCGCGGCCGTCCCGTCGTGAGCATAGCCCGCGATGTATTGAGGAACCCGCCGCCATGGACAGCGATACCGTTCGGATTGGCAACAATGACGCCGGCCCGGTCGCCCGCTACTTCCAGAAAGCCCTTCATGGCCGTTTTATTCGTTCCGGTCACTTCATTGACAATAAGTTTAGCAGTGCCACGTCCTAAATTGGGGTTCGCTTGGACATATCCGGCAAGCTGGGTATTCGTCACCTTATGGGCATTGTTCAGGACCGCCCCCTTTTCCGGGACGTTGAAATCCGTATACAAATTGCGTGATACGCCAGAGGCCGTCGGAGCCGTAATCTGGACTAAAGGAATACCATTTGACGTCTGCTGTACCAGCGGTTGATGGGCCGCAGGCGCTTTGAGATCCGGCAAAATCGGTGCATCTGCTGCAAAGATGGCCGCCGGTTCAGTAATGAAAAGTCCCATGAGCAACCAGGCTGTAATTTGTCGAGTCAAGATTGTATATTTCATTTCTGTCATCTCGTTTCTTCCATTACTTGCAAATATTTTTTAAAAGCGCCAGCTCAGTGTAATACCGGTCGTGACGCGGTCTGTACGATATCCATCGGGTTTATACAAGGGGCAGCCGATAAAGGCATCATAAGAAATGCCAGACGAGAAATCCCCTCTCATCCCAAGGACAGCACCCACAATCGTATGCCCTAACAAGTCTTCGGTAGCCGGCCCATAAACGGCCCCTGTATCGACGCCTAAATATAGATCACTGTGTAGAGGCTCAATTCGAGTGGAAAACTCATTACGCCAATACCATCCGCTTTCAGCCATCAATGTCATTTCTCCATCAAAGCCCCGTACGGTATAGCGATTGCCGATACTGAGCATATCGATCCCGTAAAGCCGGTCTCCTTTCGTTGTCCATTGACCGTGAAGAGACGAAGTATAGGCTGCCGGCCGGTGTCCCATCGTAAAAGCATGACGATAGTCCATATCCAAAAGCCACATATGATAGCGTGTCTTAGGCCCATCTTCATAGGTATTTTCCGGCATCGCACCGAACCAACCTAAGCCCATGCGATGAGAGAGGCGTCCGTACCACATATCCTCACCATGGTAAAGCTGCTGTGATAACCCTATTTCCAAAGCGGTCGTATGCAGGGTTTGAATCGGAATTTCCAAGTCGTTGATGTAGTAATGGGAATTTCGCTTACGAAGGCTGACATCGAAGTTCGTTTTCCGGTGCTGGTTCCGACTTATAAGGTGTTCCCAAGAAAGCATACTGATGTCACTCTTCCCACTGCTGATGAAATCATACGGTGTATTGGAAACAGTCTGATGATATTTATAATGGCTGTAAGAAATAGAGAATATTTCCTTGCCGTAAGGAATCCGATAATAGAACTGCTCTCCCCGTGTACCGCGTTTATACCCGTCGGCCATGCCATCACCGTTGAGATCTACTTGAAGATAATCATTCGCATAAAAAGGATTGTCGATACCAAGGACGGCATTGAGCTGCCAACGCCCAGTCTCACTAAGGCCGGAATCATCGATAGAAAGGATGCCGTGGACCGGGGAAGTGCGCTGAATTGTCAGAACAATATCGCTTTCTCCCGGGACATCTGCCGGTACCAGCTCCATATGGACATCTTGCGAGCTCAGACGTTTCATCTGCTCGATGCCCTGTTCCAGCAGATGTACGTTCAAAATATCACTTTTCCAGATGGGAAAAGAGGTTCGCCATGGCAAATGAGCACTGCCTTCACTGTAACGCACGTGATGGATCCGTCCTACCTGGACATGAAGCCGCAGTGTACCGCCGGCAATATTCTGCTCCGGAATGATGACCTGGCTGGTCACATAGCCTCTTCTAAGCAGTTCCGCATTCATCTTGTGAACAACTTGATTTATATCTTTTAAATTCATCTTCTTATTTTCACAATCGTGAATATAGGAAGAGAGAAAAGAAAATGTCGAGCCTTCTGTTTCAAGTACCACATGGCGAATAAAAAAAGACGGCCCCGACGGCAAACCGGCAGACGTATCGATTCCCATTTCTGTTTCTGGAAACGAAACTACCGGACGAGACTGTAAACGTGACTCTCGCAATGCCGCGTTCTGCCGTGCCTGTTCTAATTGTTCCTGCTGCAGGACTGAATTAGCCGCCAACGCTGAAAAAGGGAGTACAGCCAGCACCAAAGCCAGACCGTATGACGAAAAAGAAAATTTCATTGAACCATTCACCTCGGTTAAATATACGATGAATACTATGTTTGTATTTTACAACACACAATACATAAATTCAATAAATTGTAATATAACAGCATAGAATGCATAAAGTAATGTTCTTTAATCATTAAATATCCGCATTATAGCTTGTGTTTCACCATATATTTATCAAACCGAAACCTCTTTAAGATTATACAGCGACAGATGAAAGTTTATGATTATGCGACATTCGTTAAGTCATAAAAGAAAGAGGTCATCATGATTTGATAACCCCTTAAGATAAACTGATTCAGTGCCTATTCCCTGTCATGATTAATCTTGAATCTGCGACGCTTTCCTGCCACCTTGATAATTTCGTCCACCATCGCAGAATAAGTTGTACTGGCGAATCACCTTGCATCGGGATTCCCATTGAGGCTGACGCCCCGTCGGTAATCGTCATCCCAAGGGAAGCCCCTTTGCTATGGTAATTATGGTAATTATGGTAATTTTCTATATATTTAAACAGGACTCACTTTTTCTGGATGACATGATAAAGAGCATGTTTTTCTTTCTGGGTAAATAACGCTAAAAACTTTTCCATAGTATCACCATATGTATCTATTTGGTTAGTTGTAAATGGCACAATTAATCCTTTTAATACCTTACGGTCTTCATCTACATTAAGATTCTGATTTAACTGATGGATTGCAAATTTAACTTCATTTATATAGCTAACAAATAAAATCTGAAATAAAACCACTAGATTAGCTCTTACTTCTAAATTATATTCTTTTTTCCTTTTCACACTATCTCCATAGGGTAAATGTGGCAGAGTTTCTATTAATTGTTTCAAAAAATATCCAAGATACCCCTCATAAAAAATCTCGGCATTATTATTCTTAGGAACTTGATACAAAAAATCAAGCACTTTTTCCTCAGCTAGGCTAACCATATCGTCCGTATACATAACGGATGATCTTCCTAACAGCCAATCAGTAGAAACCGCAAAAAAGTCCGCTATTTCAGTCAGTTTTTCAACAGTTGGGCCGCTACGCCCCGTTTCCCAACGAGCCACGCCATTATGACTTTTCAAAAACAAGCATCGGCTTAGTTTTACCTGACTTAATTGATAGCTATTTCTTAGATTTTTTAAATTTTCCCCAAATATAGTAAAAAGCATAGTCGTTCCCCTTGTATATTTTGGTTTATCAGTTATAATAGTATTAATAAAAATATTTTTATTTAAAATATTTTTATTTAAAATATGTAAATTGGTAGTGTATCATTTCGTACGAAAGGAGATCCTATTATGGAAAACAACGAAAAAATCATGCTTACCGCTGCTGATGTTGCAAAAATCCTGCAAATCAAACCATCCCGTGCGTACAGCATCATTTGACAGATGAATGCCGAGTTGACCAAAAAAGGGAAACTGGTTCTTCGCGGCCGCGTCAATCGTCGTTATTTTGAAGAAAAAATTTCCATTTAAAAAAGCTCCGCCCCGTGTTGCACCACAGGTCCGGAGCTCTCAAAAATTACCATTTTTATTATAGCAAATTTTCGCCAAAAAGTACATTATACGATAGGAGTTAATCATGGGTAAATCTCAAACAATGATAGATATTTTAACTGTAAATAGCGGCCGTTTTTTAACCTTGCCACCGACAGCAAAACTGCTCTATTTTTACTTGTTAATGTATGCTGATGATGACGGTATCGTCGATGCATATCTTCCAATGCAGGTCAGTCACACACAATTTTCCGACTTAAATGAACTGGAAAAAAATAAATATGTTCTATTTTTAGAAAAACCGGCAATTGGTTATCTTCCCGACTATCGCAAACATAACCGAAATATGGATGCCCGCAGCAAAAGAGACAGCTATTACTTGCCACTTTTAGCCGAAAAATTCCCTGATATTCAAATTATGGTCGGAATTACCAAGAACGGAAAAACGATAAAACGAATTATGTCGGTGAGTCAATATGTTATGAAGAAGTCAAACATGGATATGTTATCCCTTGAAAATAATCAGATTACAGAAAAGCCCATGGAGATTACAGGAAATTTCGTGGAGAGTACAGGAAATTCCATGGAATTACACGAAGCTGTCGTGGCGGATAACATGGCAGATACCGTGACAGACGACATGAATTTACATGACAATACAACATAACATAACATAACACAATTCAATACAAACCAATTAACACAACATAACAAAAGGGAGGATGATTCCCTCTGCACTCTAGAAGATCTAAAAGAGGCCGGCTTCGCCAGTCCTGGTATCTTTAAACTGGTCAATGCCGTACAAAAAGAATCCATCACTAAAAGAGAATTACAGCGATACATCAAGGATAGTAAAAAGAAGGATAAGCCAATGGGATATCTTTATGAGGCCATAATGAACCACTACAAGCCTTTATGACTTATCTGATAGAGTTACACCCACCTTGCAAGTCTATTGGTAAGATTCACCATCTTATGGCGAGGCATGACGGCATCCTTATCGAAATTTTGTTGCGACAAATTCTGAGATATCCTCGACACATCCAGCAACTAGTGGTTAGATTCTCAGACCGTCAATCTGTGTTTTGAGGTGGGTGGCAAGATACGCCTATTGTTCGCACAGCGAGCAATAGGCCATCTTGCCCAAAGGGACTCTGCCCCCTTGGGAATCCCCCGGAAAGGATCTGAAAATGAAAGATTGCCGCATTTATTTTCGCGTCACAAATGAGCAAAAACAGCAGCTGCTTCTTCATGCGAAAGAAGAACAGCAGACCTTAACATCATACATTCTTCGCCACACGCTGGCCGAAGAAAAAGAACGTGACGATGAAGACAAAAAACTCATGAAAGAACTTCATCGCATTGGCATCAATCTAAATCAAATAGCCCATCTGCTCCACCGTGGCAAACACTTTGCCGAACAGGAAAAAGAATTACATCTGCTAATGCAAAAACTCGATACATGCTGCGACGAAATTCTGACCGCAAGAAGGGCATATCTACGTGAACTCCGAAGGTATCATCGCGATTTTTTAAATCTTTGCAGAGAAGAAAATAAAACTAAGGAAATGCAGAAAAAACTCGACGCTTCTATTCAACTGAAAAAGCTAGAATTAAAAAAAATGAAAATTCAAAAAGAGGGGATAATGCATGGCAATCCTAAAAGCTCTACCAAGTCGTCGCAATCCTCAAGCCATCGAGGACTATTTATTACAGGACAAGAAAATCCAAGATAGCGTCATCTACGGATTCAATGTCAGGGCTGATAATTTTGGAAAGCAATTCAATCAAGTGCAGCAGCTCTATGGTAAGACGCAAGGGCGACGATATTATCATTTCATTTTGTCTTTCAGTCCAGAGGAAACAAAAACGCTTTCTCCATCTGAGGTTAATACCCTAGGCATCGAAGCAGCCAGAGAGTTTTTCGGAAGAAAGGGATTCCAGTTCGCCGTTATTACTCACACCGATACAGATCACCTCCACGACCATATCGTGGTTAATGCCGTCAATCAAGACACGGGACAAAAACTCCATACGTCCCGGAATGACCTGAGACAGATGAAAGAATACGTCGATGAGATTTGCCAAAATCGAGGTCTGCAGCCAATTCCACAACGTAGTGAAGGCATTACAAATGGTGAATATTGGGCATCCGCCCGAGGACAAGACGTCTGGAAACAAGAGTTGAGAGACGTCATCAGCGCCGTTCAGCAAGAAGCGAAAAATTACGACGATTTTAAAACTATATTGGAAAACGAATGGAGCGTCATCATCACACGTGACCATGGCCGAGGTATGACCTATATCCATCCCAACGGAAAGAAGGTTAGAGGTCAGAAATTTGGACTCAACTACGATAAACCAAGCCTACTTAAGGCTTTTGAGTCTGAACAAGAATATTCTTATCGTATCCACAGTCATACCAACACTGAAGAACATCCGAAAAAGAAAAGTAAGCTTCGACGTATCGAAAAGGAAATATATCGCGGTTGGAGTCTATAAAGGAGGTTTCATCCATGGCATTAATAAACAAAAACGGGCTTACACCAAGCCAAGTGACAATACAAAAAGAACTTCTCGACCGGTTCAATGCACTAGAAACACAAAACGCGGCACTAGAAGCGCATATCACCGAATTAATGAAAGAGATTAAAGTGTTTCAAAGAGACACTGACAGAAGCTGCTCTCAAACAATTGAAACGATAAAAAGCGAACGAAAAGATCTCTCAGACGACATTTTCAATTCAGAAATACGCATTAAGAGCAATGTCGATGAACGACAATGGGTGCTTAAAATGCTACTCTCTTTTCTCATAGCGCTTCTGTTCCTAAATATCGGATTCACCTACTCCGTCAACAAAACCGCCCGCAACGCTCTTGACGGAGTCTACATGATAAATAATCTCTTACGTGGAGATACCTCTTTTTGGTATGATGCTGACAATCATCAACTCTACGTAAGAAGCCGAGAAGATACCGGGCAATAGCAGAAAGGAAGAACAATGCCTGTCTATCGAGATGAAAAGACAAAAAAATACTATGCTAAATTTTATTACCGGGACTGGCGCGGCCAGCATCACCAAAAACTAAAACGCGGTTTCAACCGATCCCAGGAAGCAAAAAATACGAAAGAGATTTTTTCAACGAGCTGACTCAGGGCAGTTTGATCACGTTCGACAATCTCTGCCAGCACTATCTTAGTGACAACCAAGGCCGTCAAAAGCCAACGACGCAGTATACCAGCCAAAATATTATCAAGCGCTGGCTTCTGCCTGCTTTTTCAAATATGCCCATCAACCAGATTACACCGCTTATGATCCGAAAGTGGCAAACAGAACTGATGCAGCACAGCAATTTGGCCCCTACCTATCAACGCTCTATCAACACAAAGTTATCAGCGCTCTTCAATTATGCTGTAAAATACTACAACTTACCGGAAAACCCGGTACACAAAGCAGGAACCATCGGCAGCAGTCAATCACCGCACCTATCCTTCTGGACCCTAGACGAATTCAAGACGTTCCTGAAAGGCCTTACCGATGAAAAGAATATTAGCTTCCGTGTCGCTTTTATAACGCTTTTCTTTACGGGGTTACGCTTAGGAGAATTATTGGCCCTGACGCCGGCAGACTGTGATTTCCAAAATCACACGCTTCGAATCAGCAAAAATTACGTTCAAGTCACAGGTGCCAAAATAATCCAGACTCCAAAAACGGCTAAAAGCTACCGCACCATTAGTATTCCACTCTTCCTATGTCATATCCTTCAAGCTCACATAAACCGCCTCTATTCGCCAGAACAGCGCATTGTTTTCAACCTCAATAAGAGTAGTCTCTCCCGGAAATTAAAATCGACGGCAAAAAAGACCGGAATTAAAGTCATCCGACTGCATGACCTGCGTCATTCTCATGCATCACTGCTCATCGAGATGGGATTTTCACCTTTGGTCATCGCCGATCGGTTAGGACATGAAAAAATCACAACGACCTTGCAGATCTACTCTCACCTATATCCCCATAAACAAACCGAAGTTTCCGAAAAATTAGATACCCTTAATTTCAATTTTTAGAAGTTTTAGTATCAAAGTAGTATCAAACAGGCCTTTTCCAGAAATCAAAAAAGTCCCACAAGCCGCATTAACATGCGGTTTGTGGGACTTGTAATTTCAAGAATGAAATTATTTAAGTTCAACAGTTGCGCCAGCTTCTTCCAATTTAGCTTTAAGAGCTTCAGCGTCAGCTTTAGCAATTCCTTCTTTTACAGGAGCAGGAGCGCCGTCAACAACAGCTTTAGCTTCTTTCAAGCCAAGACCGGTTACTTCGCGAACAACTTTGATTACGTTGATTTTACCAGCGCCAGCGTCTTTCAAGATTACGTCGAATTCAGATTTTTCTTCGCCTGCACCGGCAGCACCGCCAGCAGCAGCAACAGCTACAGGAGCAGCTGCAGTTACGCCAAATTTGTCTTCGATAGCTTTTACAAGATCATTTAATTCAAGGATTGTTGCTTGTTCTAATTCAGCAACGATGTTTTCAATGTTAAGTGCCATGATTTAGTTCCTCCACTAATTATATTTGGTAGTAATATGTTTAAATTACCGATTATGCTACAGTTTCGTCTTTTGCTTCGGAAACCGCTTTTACAGCGTAAGCCACGTTGCGGATTGGAGCCTGAAGTACGGAAAGGAGCATGGAAAGCATACCTTCACGGTTAGGCAATTTAGCAAGAGCTTTAACTTCGTCAGCATTGATTAATTTACCTTCAACAAGACCTACTTTAACGTCAATTGCTTCAGTTTTAGTGTCTTTAATGAAGTTTTCAATGATACGTGCCGGAGCAACTGCATCAGTTTTGGAAATTGCCAACGCTGTTGGACCTTCCAAATGCTCCGCGAAACCTTCAATACCTAATTCATTAACTGCAATGCGAGTCAATGTATTTTTGATTACTTTGTACTCTACATCTTCAGCCAAGAATTTACGGCGTAAATCAGTTACCTGAGCTACTGTCAAGCCATGGTAACCAACAAGTACGGCCCCCTTTGCTTCAGAAAGATTTTCTTTCATCTGTGCAACGATTGCCTGTTTCTGTGTAGTGACAGCCATTAGAATACCTCCTTATAGATTTTGGTGATGCTCTATGTACTATCTTAGCGTAAAAAACGACCTCACCGCCAAAACGATGAGGTCGGAACCGTTCTAAAATAAGAAATCGGTGTCAGCCTCAGCGGGCGGATTTACATCCATTATACATACCTGCGGTCTACAGCTAAGAGAACATATCTAATTATTGTTCCTTCGTAACCGTAGTCAATTTGAATACGTTAAGAGGAACACCAGGTCCCATTGTGGAGCTCAAGGTTACAGATTTAATGTACTGACCTTTAGCTGCAGCCGGTTTAGCCTTAATAATAGTATCAACGATTGTGCGGTAATTGTCAAGCAATTTCGCATCATCGAAAGAAGCCTTACCGATTGCACAGGAGATGATACCTGCTTTATCAGTACGATACTCAATTTTACCGGCTTTGATTTCATTAACAGCACGAGCAACGTCCATCGTTACAGTACCAACTTTAGGGTTTGGCATCAAGCCTTTAGGACCCAAAATTTTACCTAAACGACCAACTTGGCCCATCATGTCAGGAGTTGCTACAGCAACGTCGAAGTCGCTCCAGCCGCCCTGAATTTTTGCTACTAATTCTTCAGAACCTACGAAATCTGCACCGGCATCTTCCGCTTCTTTAATTTTTTCGCCTTTCGCAAATACGAGGACGCGTTTAGTTTTACCAGTACCATGAGGTAAAACTACTGCACCACGAACTTGTTGATCAGCGTATTTAGGATCGACATTCAAGTTGAAAGAGATTTCAACAGTTTCGTCGAATTTAGCAGTAGCAGTTTTCTTAACGAGCTCAACAGCTTCTACTGGTTCGTAGAATTTGCCGGCTTCGATAAGTTTAGCTGCTTCAGCGTATTTCTTACCTACTTTTGCCATTCTAAAATCCTCCTTATGTGGTTTAACGGGAATTCCCTCCCACCGATATGTGCCCTCATTGGCACACGTCGTACGCTAATTAATCAACGATTACAATGCCCATGCTGCGTGCAGTACCTTCTACCATACGCATGCCTTGTTCTACAGTATTTGCATTCAAGTCAGGCATTTTAAGTTCAGCGATTTCACGAACTTTATCGCGACTAACTTTTGCTACTTTGTCACGGTTAGGGACACCGGATCCTTTAGGGATACCAGCTGCTTTTAATAAAAGAACAGCTGCCGGTGGAGTTTTTGTAACGAAAGTGAAGCTTCTATCTTCAAATACAGTAATAACAACCGGAATAGTTAAGCCAGCCTGCTGTGCTGTACGTTCGTTGAATTCTTTAACGAACGCCATAATGTTAACACCTGCCTGACCAAGAGCCGGACCGATAGGTGGCGCTGGACTTGCCTTTCCTGCTTCACACTGAAGTTTTACAATTTTTGTAACTTTTTTAGCCATGGTGATTACACCTCCTTGCGCTCAAAATGTGGTGGTAACGGAAATTACTTCCTCCCACTGGCGACCACCAAGCCGCCTAAAAAGTTTAGAGTTATATTGTATATATTAAAGATCTTTCTCAACTTGAGAAAAATCTACCTCTACCGACGTTTCACGATTAAACATTTCCACATCAAGTTTCAATGTTTGTTTTTCGTGATTGATTTCAGTAATTGTACCTAATCTATCTTCAAAGGCACCGGAAGTAATGCGCACTGTTTCGCCTACTACGACATCAATCGTATGCTTCGGCGCTTGATCCAGCCCCTGTGATTTGAGGATATATTCAACCTCGGAATCAGATAACGGTACCGGTTTAGTAGCAGAGCCTACAAAGCCTGTTACACCCGGCGTGTTACGAACTACATACCAGGAACGATCATTTACTTCCATTTCTACGATTACGTAGCCGGGGAAGATTTTGCGTTTTACAACTTTTTTAACGCCATCTTTCTCGTCGATTTCATCCTCAACAGGCACCAAAATACGACCAATCGTATCTTCCATGCCCATGGACTGAACCTTCCGTTCAAGATTAGTTTTTACTTTATTTTCGTAGCCTGAGTAAGTATGTATAACATACCATTTCTTTTCTGCTTCCACGGAAAGGCCTCCTATCCGACAACACGCATCAACAACTGGAATAATTCGCTAAAAATAGCATCTACGACGCCGATTAAGGCGGCCACAAATACTACAGTAACAAATACCACAATCGTGTAATTGATGAGCTCTTTTCTTGTCGGCCAGACTACTTTTTTGAGTTCCGCTTTCATTTCGCGCGCCATACGACCTACGCCGCCACGACGCTGCTGCGGTGCTGTAGAATTGGATCCTGCCATCATTTCACATCCTTAAATCATCGGGTTAATTGGATGAAACGAATTATTTCGTTTCGCGATGTAACGTATGTTTACCGCAGAATTTGCAGTATTTCATCATTTCAATACGATCAGGATTGTTTTTCTTATTCTTGTTCGTCTGATAGTTACGTTGTTTGCATTCAGTACATGCCATAGTCACTGCATTACGCATCCGGATACACCTCACTTCAAAATAAACTTGCCTTAAACAAATATGCTTATATAGCCTACCACAGCAGGGCAAGCATGTCAAGTTTTAGGCAACTTAAAAAAGCCAGGCGACTACCTGACGATTTATTATAACAAACTTTAGCATATCTGTCTATACTTTAAATCTATTTTTTTCACAAGATTCACAGCAATATAAAGAGCCTTTGCCGAAGGGCTTAACCCCGGCAAAGACTCTTTGCTTTGCTTACAGTTATATCGTACGCTACTATACTATATTAGTCAATAGATACTATACGATCCGGTTTTTCTACTTTAAAGGAGAAATAATTAGGATTGTTATTGTGTTCCAAGAACAAATTGTCACCATCAAAACGACCACGCCAGCCTACTACAATCGGATACATAGCGCTGACTGTTTTTAATAATTCAATAGGCTTTAAATTTAAGATTGGGGCAAACAATACATTAACATTATCCAGTAAAATTACATCGGAACCGCACGCTTTAAGAGCTTTGCACATAACGTCCTTGGCCATATCAGGACGTAAGTCGCGAGCTATTTCCAAAAATTCATCGTCAATCAGCTCTTTAGCTTCAATGTACTTCCAACCATCTTGTTCTGCCAATTCGCGAATGAGCTTACTTTTGCCGGAGCCGGGACCGCCGACAATAAATAAAATCCGTTCTTCATCCGCTTGCAGAGACTCCCATCGTTCTTTGATGTCCTGTGCTGTTACCATGTGTCATCCTCCTTTACCGAAAGCCTACTTACTCAATTCTTTGTTAGGTCTGTCTGACAGCATTACTGTTTTTATAAAATTGTCTTTCTCACCCACTGTAAACAACAAATAGCTGTATGCCGAATCGGGATTCTTGTAAGTATACACCATGAGCGGATCGCCGTTAGCCGCCGTATCGGCTTCCATGCTCGTAGGCATGCCATATAAATATAACAATAAATACTTACTGTCACCAATCGAAATTCCGCGACGCGTTAAGGCGGTGCTCTTGGTAATCATAGCTCGCGCTACCATCTGCTTCTTATCGTAACCCACCAAAATATCATCATAGGCAATGAATTCATCATCATACAAGAAACCGCGTTGCTGCCATTGTTCGTCCTGATTAGAAACAAACGGCTCGTTCACGCGATAGCCCATAAGACTGAAGTCATCGGCCGTCAAATGGTTAGCTCGATAATACTGTTCCTGCACAGCCGGCAGTCTGAGTCGTGACCACACTTCTCCGTCAATCATATCAATCGCACTTACTTTGTTATTCTTCAAAGTAAATACTAAATACTGCGAAGCTGAAGCGCTGTTACTATTAGTTGTAAGCAGTGTGCTTTCTTTATTATCTTTCGCCACAGGCGTATTAAATTCCTGCTTATTTTTTACAGAATTTTTACTTTTTTCGTATTTATAAATAAGGGCTACGGTACCATTCTTAACATCACGCCACATGCCCTGCGGAGCCCCGTAAGCAAACAATACGGTACCGCGAGTCTTACCGATACCGATACCGCGATCTGTTTCATCGGTGCCGCCGGTAATGTGAATATTGGTAATAGTCTGCGGTGCATAGGTATAATCTAAACCCTCACGCCGCAACGTATCCCCATCAGCATGCTGACCTGTCAAGGCACTCCCCTGATCACCGTACACACCGGTGTAAATCGTAAAACTGCCATCCTTACCGGTATAAGTCGTAAACATATTGCTAACCGCAATCGGCAAAACAGCCGGTTTAGCCGGACGAATCTTACGAGGCTTTTTGTCCTCAATTAATAATTTAATGCCTTCTTCGCCTTTAACGGCTCCATCACCTTTAGATGCTTCGCCCTTAACCGCTTCCTTGTCTTGAGAAGCTCCGGTTTCCTCTGATTTTACCTCAGCAGATGTACTATGGGAGTCATCTTTAACAGCATGATCCTTGCCGGCACTATCTTTATTCACAGCATCCTTAGTCTCAGGAGCTTTATCGGTATCAGGCACTGCGTCTTTAGCTGCCGTATCTTTTGTCACCGTTTCTTTATCGGAAGCTTCCTTGGCATCGGTCTTTTCTGTTTTTTCTGTTTTTTCAGTCGTTGTCGCTTCAGCTTCATCGGTTGCAAGCTTAGCTGTTTTTGTTTCACTTTCAACCAAAGAATCGGACTGTAACGGGCCGCCTACCAGTGCTTCCCAATTACGGTCAGCAGTTGTCAATGTTTTAAAATTAGCACCCAAACTCAGCGATCCGATAGTAAAATCCTTTGGTTCCAGCGGTTCTAATGTATCGGCTGTATAACTTTTGCCAATCGCACTTAAATCAATACCGGAATTTTCACTATCCTTAGCTTCAACACTTTCCGCCAAACGCACCGCCATTTTATTGACAGCCGCCTTTTCCGGAGCCCATGTATCCGCCGGATCCATAACGAGTTCAGCTGTTCCATTTGCAAAAACACCGCCGGTCAAAGCACTGCTTATAAGAACCGCCAATGAAATACGCTGCATTTTTTTCATAACTACCCCTTTCGTACCGCATCAATCTGCGTCTTGAGCCAATCGGTCCACTCGGTCAAACCTGTTTTAGCCGTACAGCTCACTTCAAAGAGACTGGCTGTCGGATTTAAATTCTTAATATCCGTAATGGCTTTTTCCTTATCAAACGGAATATACGGCAATAAATCCACCTTATTCAACAATACCGCTTTAGATTCTTTAAAAATCAAAGGATATTTAAGTGGTTTGTCTTCCCCTTCAGTTACAGACAGCACCGTAACCTTCATGGCTTCACCAATGGCAAATTCAGCAGGACACACTAAATTCCCTACATTTTCTATAATAATCATATCAAGTTTGTCTAAATCAAGTTCAGACAAAGCGTCTTCAATCATCTTCGCATCCAGATGGCAACCGCCTACCGTATTAATCTGCAATACGGGGATGCCTAATTTATGGATGCGTTCCGCATCTTTAGCGGTATATAAATCGCCTTCAATAACAGCGAGTGAATAATCTTCGGCCAACTCTTTAAGTGTAGCTTCGAGCAGTGAGGTTTTGCCCGCTCCCGGCGAACCCAATAAATTAAAGACAAATATATTTTTTTCTTTGAACAAGCGCTGCAAATCAGCTGCAATAGCATCATTTTTGGCCAGCACATTCGTCATAACTTTTACTTCCATAGGTACCTCACATCAATCTATCTATATCAACGCCAAGCTAACCGGCGGCGTCAATCTGTCTAATCAGAGTCCGTATATCTCATGGGACTCAATCCATATCTATCGATGCTACTTGTAATTCACGGCCCGTTATGGTCTGAATTGCCAAACTGCCGCAGTGGGGACATTTAAACACATAGTCGGTAACAGAAAACTCTTTGTCACAGTCCAAGCATTTGCCGCAAAGCGGTATCATTTCGATTTGTAAAACTGCATTCTCCGCCGCCGTGTTTTTAGTCACCGAATCAAAGCAAAAAAGCAAAGCATCCGGCTCCACCCCCGACATAACGCCGAGTTTTAATTGAATAGCGTGAATTACATGGCCGTCATTTGCTTTTAATGTGTCGAGGGCGAGATCAACAATTCCCTCAGCAATCGACATTTCGTGCATAATAAGCCTCGTAAATATTTTCTAACAACATAACGGTCGTCACCGAACCCACACCGCCCGGTACAGGCGTAACAGCACCGGCCACTTCGACCGCCGAAGCATATTCCACATCGCCAACGGTCTGACCCTCTAAATCATTGATGCCCACATCAATAACGGTGGCACCCGGTTTTAACATATCTCCGGTAATCATATGCGCACGGCCTGCGGCGGCGACTACTACATCGGCCCGTTGTAAATGTACTTTCAGATCAACTGTCTTTGAATGGCAAATGGTAACGGTGGCCTGTTTTTCCAATAAAAGCAATGCTACCGGTTTCCCCACTACCTGACTGCGGCCTACAACCACAACATTTTTGCCGGCCAACGGAATTTTGTAATAGTCAAGAATGGCCATACAAGCACGCGGCGTACATGGCCAGAAACCGCCTTTGCCGGCACTGACCAAGCCGATATTACGGGAAGTAAGACCATCAATGTCTTTCGCCGGATCCAGACGTTCAATGACTTTTTCACGGTCAATATGAGCCGGCATCGGCATCAACGGCAACACGCCATAAATTTGATTGGCACGATTCCAGCGGTCAATCACGGCTAATACTTCATCTTCGGATGCATCGGCCGCCAAATGTTCCAATTCAACACCAAAGCCTGCATTCTTGGCTGTTTTTTCCATAAAGCGAGCATACATCTGAGCCGCTTTATCATCACCAACCAACAAAATGCCTAAACTCAGCACAATCCCCTTTGCCTGAAGTTCTGCCAAACGCTCACTTAACACTGCCTTGTGGGCATCCGCCACAGCTTTGCCACGTAATTCAATCATGCCAACGCCTCCTAATTAATATATACCTTATATCAGCTAAAAGAGTTCTCTCAGTTAGCGTTTAAAATAAACCGTAATAGCTTCGCCCGCTTCCGCTTCAGCGCCGGCCGGTATGCCCTGCGAAATAGCATAACCGGTGCCATCCGGTACAAATTGTAAACCTGCCTCATGGAGCCAATTGCGTACTTCACCGGTAGTCCAGCCCGTAAAGTCCGGCATTACTACACTGCCATCAGCGTTCTTTTTCACCGGTGGTTTCGCCGGACGTTCATCCGGTTTGCCTTTCAAATCTTTTTCCTTTGTTACCGATGGTGAGATTTGGAAATAACGCACCAATTGACTCATAATATCTTTGAACACCGGAGCCGCAATTTGACCGCCGTAATATGTACCGCTCGGATCGTCAATTACGATAAGCGCTACAAAACGCGGATCTTCCACCGGTCCGATGCCGATAAATGACGCAATATAACGACCTTCCAAATAACCGCCATGTTCCGCATCAAGTTTTTGAGCCGTACCGGTTTTACCTGCAAAGTGATATCCGTCAACCGACGCTTTATTACCGCCGCCTTCGGACACTTCTTTTTCCAACATGCCCAAAATCGTTTTAGCCACGTCTTCCGGAATCGGTTGACCCGCGGACATATCTTGAGTAACGGCTTCTTCGGTACCGTCCGGATTATTGATACTCTTAATGATATGAGGTTTCATCATTTTACCGTCGTTGGCGATAGCACTGAAAGCCTGTACCATTTGGAGCGGCGTAACCGCCACACTGTGACCGAACGCAATAGTTGCCAAATCAAGCTGAGACATATCCTTAGCCGCAATAACCTGCCCTTCCGCTTCACCGGGAAGTTCAATGCCCGTAGCTTTACCGCAACCATAAGCTTGCAAGTATTGTTCCATAATATCTTTACCGGTCGTAATCCCCAACTTGGCCATACCGGTATTGATGGAGTATTTCAAAATTTCAAGCAATTTAACCGGACCGTAGCCTTCACCATTCCAGTTTTGAATCGTATGATCACCTACAACGATACTGCCCGTATCGTTATAAACCGTATCCACCGACCATTTGCCGGAGGCCAAAGCAGCCGATGCCGTCAACGGCTTAAAGGTGGAACCCGGTTCATACATATCGGTAACTGCACGGTTCTTAAACGAATTATCATTACCCTTCTCATAATGGTTTGGATCATAGGTTGGTCGATTGGCCATGGCTAAAATTTCGCCGGTTTTCGGATCCATAACAATTATGCTGGCTCCGGCCGCCTTCGTTTCAGACATGGCTTTATCCAACGCCCGTTCGGCAATGAACTGAACCGTTGTATCAATAGTAAGGGTTATACTCTTTTCTTTTTCCGGTAAAAACTTCGATAACACGGACCCGAAAATGGCATTACCATGTCGGTCGGTAGCAATTAACTCTTCCGTAATACCGCCACGCAATGTTTCATCCATCTTCATTTCAAGGCCGTCAAGGCCCTTATCGTCCGTTCCTACAAAGCCCAGGACCTGAGCCAATAAATTGCCGTTAGGATAGAAACGACGACTTTCTTCAACGAAGTTCAAACCCTCAATGTCATTATCTTTCATGACTTTTTCCACGGCTTTGGATTTATCCGGATCCATCATGCGATCAAGCCAAATAAACGCCGTATCCTCTTTAAGACGTTTCACAATCACATCTTCTTTAATGCGCGTATACGGTACAATAAGTGAGGCAATCTCTTCAGGTGACTTTTTAATCATCTTCGGATCCGCATACAGCGAACGCGTCACAATACTGATAGCCAGCGGATTGCCGTTGCGGTCATAAATCGTACCGCGCGGCGATTGCAATTTACGTTCCGACTCTACTTGGCTCAAATTCTGCGTATCCAAGCTGTTACGGTCAAACACTTGCAACAGCAATAAACGGCCTACTAAAAAAATCGCAACTACCGAAAAAATCAGCATGAGTATAGCTATATTATTTTGTAAGGCTTTCTGATCTTTTTTGGTAATCATGAATCCCTATAACTCCTTATGTGCTTTGCGTGCCAGCTTACGTCTGACAGATTCCATTAAGGCCTCCCGTTCATTCGCCACCTGGCCGCTGCGCACTTGAACTAACAATTTTTGCAACATATCCCCTGTTTGGTCACCTAAAAGAGCCGGTAATTCCGGACCATACGCCAAATCACGAGTATGAATCGGCATTGACTCGGTTATAGCCGCCAGACAGTCCCCCATAGCATAAGTACCGTCCGTACTGCTGTTCGGTCTGCCGCAACCGATAACATCGGCCGCACACACTTCCGCCATTTGCAGCACCGCTTCTTTTAACTCACTGCTTTTACGGAAATGGCCGCTTTGCGCCTCTTTACGCATCCATTTCCACGGATCTGCTTCCTGATTATTGACAAAATAGTGAAAACGCATATGACTGCTGACAAGCCAGGTCACACGGTCCACCATTTTCTTAGGATATTGTAAACGCGTTAAAATAGTTTCCGCCATTTCAGCGCCCATTTTATCATGACCGCGATCGGTAATGCGTCCTTTGTTAGAACCGCGAATACCGTCCATGCCTTTCGCCACATCATGTAATAAAGCTGCCCAGCGCAGCGTCAAATCCGGTTTAATGGCCTGTACCACGGCCAAGGTATGAACCCAGCCGTCATAGGCATGAAATTCCGGTTGTTGCGGCAACCCTACCAAATGATGTAATTCCGGCAAAATGGCCACCGGCTGATACTCACCCTTAACAAAAACACGACAATGGCAATCAGCCAAACCGGATTGTACCAATACGTCAAGCCCTTTAGCCACGTGTGGCGTTATCAGCAAACCGTCCAGTTCCTGACGTACACGTTCCAACGACAATCCTTCAACCCGTTTGAAGTTGGATGCCATGCCGTCCAATAAACTGCGATGCGGTAAAAAACCAAGCTTGCCTACAAAGCGGCAAGCCCTGAATAAACGCAATGCATCTTCTTGAAAACGCTCCTCTGCCTCACCGATAGTGCGCAGGGTCTTGTTTTTAATATCTTTAAGCCCGGCCACTAGATCTATTACTTCACCGTCAACGGTCATAGCCATGCCGTTCACCGTAAAGTCGCGTCGCGTCACATCTTCTTCCAATGTATCGGCATACACCACTTCTTCCGGTCGATGGCTGTCGGCACCATACCGTTCACGCCGATAGGTAGCGACTTCATAACTGCCTTCCGGTACCGTTACCACAACGACACCGAATGACTTACCGACCACTCCAGTCGTAGCAAAGCCGGCCTTGGCCATAACGGCCATAATATCATCGGGTCTGGCTTTAGTCACAATATCATAATCATGAGGCAATTGTTTGAGCACCAAATCACGCACGGCTCCGCCGATTACATACGCTTCAAAACCGGCATCAGCCAAAGCGTGCAAAATGCGCACAGCACCCTGCCAAAGTTCCCCACTCGGTTGCATTACAATTTTCTTGGATGTAAACCAACTCACCGTCATCACCTCACTCTTATCACGATAATTTATTATAACATACCAATGTAGCTAATTCACCCTTTCAAGGCCGTTGAATCATAAAAAAACGTCTTTACAAGTTTCCTCATAAAGACGTTTCATTGACGTAATATTACATTTCCGCTAATTGTTTAGCAATGCGTCGACCTGTTTCAGTCGTAGCCAAACCACCTTCGCTGGTTTCGCGCAATGTGCTTGGCAACGCACGACCGATACGGTCCATGGCTTCAATAACTTCATCAACCGGAATCTGGCTGATTAAGCCGGCCATAGCCATTTCGGCAGCACTTAAAGCATGTACCGCATAAATACCGTTACGTTTTACACAAGGTACTTCTACCAAACCGCCTATCGGGTCACACACTAAGCCCAATACGTTTTTGAGGCAAAGAGCGACTGCATTAATGACTTCTTTCGTAGAGCCTTCCAACATCGCTACCACAGCGCCGGCCGCCATAGCTGCTGCCGAGCCTACTTCAGCCTGGCAACCGCCAACCGCGCCGGCTACACAAGCCTGATTGGTAATAACATTGCCGATACCGGCGCCCATGAAGAACCCGCGCAACATAGCTTCATCATCAAGTTGCAACTCTTCGGCTACCGCACACATAGTCCCCGGCATAACCCCGCAAGAACCGGCTGTCGGACAAGCTACAACACGGAACATTTTAGCGTTCGCTTCATTAACCGCAACAGCATACGTCAAAGCTTTATACGCTACCGGGCTCATTAAACGCGGTGTATGTTTTAATAAGATATGGGCCTGTCCGCCGGACATGCCGCTTACCGTACGTTTACGGTCTTCACCACCGTTTGTTACGGAATCTTTAAAAATCTGAATACGACGCAAAGCTTCTTTTTCAATCGCTTCGCGCGTTTGACCGGACGCTTCCATTTCGGCACGGATTACAACTTCCCACATTGGTAAATTATGAGTATCACTCAAATGCGCCAAGTCGGCTAATGTTTCATATAAATAACTCATTCTGCTACCGCCTTTTCCAAAGGTTCAAAATACATAACGGATGAAATACTCTTATGATCTTGAATATCCGCCATTACTTGTGCGTCCACCGGTTCATCGGTGTTAATCAACATAACTGCTTCGCAGTGTTTACGTTTGCGGAATACCTTCATCGTCGAAATGTTAACCGATGCTTTACCGAGTTGACTGGTTACCCACGCAATAACGCCCGGACAGTCGTGATGGAATGTCAAAATTGTATAATCTTCACCGGAAATTTCTACTTCCAAGTTATTTACATTTGTTACCAAAATACGGCCGCCGCCTAAAGAGCGTCCTACGATACTCATGTGGTAATCATCCTTACCGTAGAGATCGAATTTCACTTCATTCGGATGACCGCCTTCATCAGACGATTCAATAAACTGATACTGAAGATTTTCTTCGGCGGCATCTTTAAATGCGTCACGAATACGTTCGTCTTCCGCATCAAATCCCAAAAGACCGCCTACTAAAGCACGATCGGTACCGTGACCTTTATAAGTCTTGGCAAAAGAGCCGTACAGAGTCAAATCAACTCGTTCGATGTGCTCCTTGAAAATAGATCGAGCCATTTTACCTAAACGGGCAGCTCCGGCTGTATGAGAGCTGGATGGACCAATCATAACCGGTCCGATAATCTCAAAAACACTACTCATTTATGTCCTCCCACAGAAAACTTTTTCACATCTACACTGTGCATTTTCTACAAACTGATTCAAGGCGAACCCTTGAATTTCCTTAATTTGTATTATACCATGTTTTGTTTTCAGAGAATAGACACCGCCATACTTTTTATGCATATTACTTCTTTTAAGATTCTCATTTGCTCATAAAAGCCCATAATTACAAGCTTTATAAGGTACACCGCGGACGAACTAATTATTCAAAAAAGTATCGCAGACATAGAAAAATATAAAAAATAGCTCCCTCTTTCGAGGGAGCTATGAGAAATTTTAATTGACAATTGACGAGAACATTAGTAATTATCGAGAGGACACGAACTGAATCATCTCATATTTAATTATGTTCCACCTACTATTACTCAATTAGTTACAATCAACAATTAGTTGTTGCCAAGGATCGCTTTCATATCAGCTTCCGGAGTAGTGATTGGGTGTAACTGGAATTTTTCTACCAAGATGCCCAATACGTTGCTGGATAAGAATTTTGGCAAAGTAGGTCCGATGTAGATGTTGCGGATACCTAAAGCTAACAAGGTTAACAAGATACATACCGCTTTTTGTTCGTACCAGGACAATACCAAAGTCAATGGCAAGTCGTTTACGTCGCATTCGAAAGCACCGGCAAGAGCTACGGCTACCTGAATAGCAGAGTAAGCGTCGTTACACTGACCCATGTCTAGCATACGAGGAATACCGCCGATTTCACCGATTTCAAGGTCGTTGAAACGATATTTACCGCAAGCCAAAGTCAATACAACAGTGTCTTTTGGAGTCTGTTTTACGAATTCAGTGTAGTAGTTACGGCCTACTTTAGCACCGTCGCAACCGCCTACCAAGAAGAAGTGTTTGATAGCACCGGCTTTAACAGCATCGATTACTTTGTCGGCAATGCTGAGTACTGTACCGTGACCGAAACCGGTAGTTACTTCGTGACCACCGTTGATACCGGTGAATTCTTGAGGTTCGCTGTAACCGCCGAGTTCAAGAGCTTTTTCAATAACTGCGGAGAAGTCTTTAGTGCCGTCTTCGTTAGTTTCCACATGTTTCAAACCGGGGAAGCCTACCATATCAGTTGTGAAGATGTTGTCTTCATACGTTTTGCGAGGTGGCATTAAGCAGTTCGTAGTGAATAAGAATGCACCCGGAACACCGTCGAATTCGTTCTGCTGGTTCTGCCAAGCAGTACCGAAGTTACCTTTTAAGTGAACATATTTTTTAAGTTCAGGATATGCATGGCAAGGAAGCATTTCACCGTGAGTATAGATATTAACACCTTTACCTTCGGATTGTTCCAATAACATTTTGAGGTCGTGTAAATCATGACCGGTTACTACGATGAACGGACCAGGTTCTACAGTCAAGGAAACTTTAGTAGGAACCGGCGTGCCATAGCTTTCAGTGTTAGCGGAATCAAGCAATGCCATGCATTTGAGGTTGATGTGACCGAATTCCATCAACAAAGCGAGCCATTCGTCAGCACTGTGATCTTTAGCAAATTCAACAAGGCCTTTTACGAACCAAGCGTCTACTTCAGCATCATCATAGCCGAGTACGGATGCATGCCAAGCGTAAGCAGCCATGCCGCGCATACCGAGCAATAAAGTGGAACGCAAGGAGATGATGTCTTCTTCACCTACCCAAAGAGCTTCCCAATCGAAATCCTGAGCGCTGGCGTCAATTGCCTGACGAGCGGCTTCTACACGGTTGATGAATTCCTGAACGCGTTCTTCGTCGAAGTTAACGTTTGTTACGCACATGAACAAGCCCTGTTTTAACAATTGATATTCCTTAGCGGAAGCACCTTTTGCATCACAAGCACGTGCCAAACCGATCAAGGCGGAAGTCAATTCATCCTGTTTGTTTGCTACCGGCGCTGTTTTACCACATACGCCCTGTACGGTACAACCATCGGGATTTGCAGACTGTTCACATTGGAAACAAAACATACTCATAATAGCCTCCTTCTTCGGGACTCTCCCGAACTACACTTTCCTATCACTCGTAAGAAAGTAAAAAAATATAAATCACTTGCCTATTACAAAATCAGATTGTCACTTACCGCAAGTTGTTTACTTTGTGACTACATTTAAAGTATAGTATAGTTATAGGTAAAAAACTGTAGCCATGGCAACATTTACAAAAATTTTATATTAAGGAGGCTCCTATGCATATCGGATTATCTACTGAATTAATAACGGAATATCTGCCTGTGCTCAGCAGCAGTCCCTTATTCCGCGATCTTTCCGAAGATCAATTACGGAATTTCTTAATTGCTCCGAATTTGACAATTGCCAATATAAAAAAGAATAGTTTCATCGCTATCGCCGGCGACCCGATGGAAGGCATCGGTATTTTATTAAAAGGCCACGCTCATCTGACGCGCGAAAACGTATTGGGCCAGCGCACCATCATGACTGACCTGACACCATCCGCCATGTTCGGTGAAGCCATTCTCTTTACGGACATGCCGAATTGGCCGGCCACAATTCAAACAACCGAAGACAGCACGGTGCTCTTCGTGCCCAAGGCAGCCTTCACTACCTCATTTAACAACTGCGATGCCTGCCAAGTGCAAATTTTGACCAATCTCTTACATGATATGTCTGAAAAAGCCTTGGCATTGACCCGTAAAGTTCACTATCTTTCACTAAAAGGCATGCGTGGACGAATCTTCGCCTACTTTGATGATTTATATACGTATCAAAAACAAAACCCGATTCGTCTCCCTCACAATCGTCAGGAAATGGCCGATGTGCTCAATGTATCGCGCACATCCTTAAGCCGCGAATTAGGTCGCTTACAGGATGAAAAAATCATCGAGTTTGAAGGTAAAAAAGTAAAACTATTAGATGTAAAAGCAATTAACGAATATAGTTTTTAAGTGTGAGCGCAAACGGTTAAATAACTGAAACTTAATCCTCACCGGTAATTAACCGCAAAACAAAAAGTGTACCCTCGATCATCAGCTCGGAGGTACACTTTTTTATTTGATAAATTTTAATTTGTTATGCAAGTCACCGTGCTTTTAATTATCATAAAAGCCTTATTCTCTAACTTTACAGCTTAAAACCAAGGAGATAAGTCGAATTCTTCACCGATGGTTACTTTAACATGGGCACGACCCAAATATAAACCTAACAAGGTTAAGCTGGAATGGCTGAGCGGCATGGAATCATACATATCAGCCACTTTAGGCAATACAGGCGAGATATATTCCAACACCTGTTTACGTTCAGTCGCATTAAAATCAACCGGCTTACCGGTTGCCAAGGCCAAAATGTGCTGTTGAATTTCAGGATTATCCAAATGCGCCATATGGAAGTAGCGTGGTGCCAAACCTTCATCAACAACGGCCAATTTTAACAACGGCGAGTTCACACTTTTCACGATATAACGACCATCCAAGGCATGGCCGCGTAAAGCACGTGTCAATTCATCTTTATCAAAACCGGCATAGGCAAACACGAACGGATAGGAATGAACCATAATATCCCAGAAAGTATTGCGTTCCGGTTCTTGAATGGAACAACGCAAGTAATCCAATTGACGATACATAGATTCTTCCCGTGGCAAATCGGACAAGAACGGTTCGATGTATTTATCTACATAATGCTGTAAATGTTCCAAGCTGTAGTTGTTGGAATTGCGCGAATACTGCAATAACAACGCCAACGCCATAATTTGGAAATGGCCTAACTGCAAATGCGGTAAAATGCGAAGGGCGTCAAAAGCGACCAAGTACGGTGTGCTGGATTTAGGTTCCTGAACCACATCCATAAACGCTTCAATCGCCGTTTCTTTCATCCAAACCGTTGGCGTTGTTGCATAGGCCTTCTGCATGCAAAGGAGCGCTTCCTGCACAACGATATTTTCCAAAAGGGCGTGTAATTCACCACTGGCGGTGATACCCAAACGATCTAAGGCTGTTTTAGTAATATCCAATACTTGTTCCTTAGTGCTTGCATTAACCGCACCAAAAGAGCTCATGAAATGCGAAGTACCAAGAGCAATTAAATCAGGCATTTCAGCCTCACCATAAGCCGCATGAGTTGCACTCTGACCTGCACGACCGAATGTATCAGCACTGCTATGGTCACGAACTACCGGGATAATGCGGGTAGCATCATCAGCTGCTTCAGCGGCAGTTGCTTCCGTCGGCGTCACATGATGAATGCGACGTGTCAATTCACTTTCAGTGAGCGGCTCAGCCGGTGGTTCCGTCGGAATTTTAAGCATTGGTTTCGTCATATCCAAATCAGATACAATATCTTGACCTAAACGACTGTCCGAATCCTCTTCCGGAGCTCCGCCAAAACGATTGCTTGCCGGTCCCGTCATCGCATGATTAAAATCGGATTCCATTTGACGATTGGATAAAGGCACAAACGTGCTGGCCATCTCTTTATCGGAAGTTTCTTGATGATTGGTATCCGTCGCTTGATGCCCACCGCCGAATCGATAGTTGTCTCTATTTTGTTTAGCATCTTCGCGATAGTAAGCGGCACCGTGATCACGACGTTTACGTTTATAATAATCGCCATCGCTCACCTTTTCATTAGCCAAAGCCTCAGCTTCTTTAGACTTACCGCTATCACGGAATACTAAATAACATACTCCGAAAAACACGACGATAACGCCCAATACTACTAAATACGGTATAAATGCAGACATTTTCTTCCTCCTGCCATAATTTATTTTAGATTTCACAGGTCATTCGGTTCAAACGTTAATGAATTTCTGTTTTGAAAAAACGCCTTGACTGACCTTATTATTCTTATATTTATTATATTATGTTACCACATCTTGGGGTATTCGCCAATGAAGATATGACGAAAAAAGGGCCGTAACCCCAATGTAAGTAAAAACCTACATTGTGTTACGACCCAATTTCTCAAAAACTAATCAATGACCATTTAACAATTCGTTAAAGAATCAATGACTCTTAGTATTTATCCTTGTTTTCAGGAACGATACGAACACGTTGGATAACCGGATTACCGTCTTTATCCTTCTTCACAGTGTCTACACGTATGTACTTGAGTTCGTCGGAGAATTCGTTTGCCAAACGATCTAATGTATCATCACCTTGGAGAGTTGCATTGGATGCTGCACCTGCCATGATTGCACGATATACAACTGCTGCTAATTCATAACGTGTCATCATACGGTTACCGTCGAAGTTGCCATCAGGATAGCCTTCAACGATGCCGAGGTCATGAAGTTTGTTTACATATTCGTAAGCCCAGTGATTTGAAGGAACATCAGGGAAGAGTTCACTGCCTTTAGACTCAATCGTACCAGGGTTCTGGCCGGTCAATTGATTAATCATTTGACTCTGACGATTTACTAATTCTTCAAGTTTAGCTACGTCTTCACGGAGATGTTTGATTTTCTTAGCCATACCTACGCGGGAATTAGATACGTTGTTGCCTTGACCAATCTTGAAGGATACACCGGCGTTGAACATGTTTTCACCGCCACCGATTGTACCACCAACGGAGAAGGTTGTATCTTCATTTGGTTTATAGAAGGCACCAAGCGCACCGACATTCGCACCGCTATAGTGACCATAACCGAATGCGAAATCCCATTTATCATCCGGATCGAAGTCCTGTGGATGGAGAGCTGCCAAAGCTGCCGCACCGGCACCAACACGATTAATACGATTATCTAATTTGTTAACCGCACCACCGAGGTTGTTGATAGCTTGGTCACGCTGAGCGAGTTGGCTACCGTTAATAGCTTCCGTAGAACCGGCTGCCACCGTACCGTCAGCAACCCCGCTTACTACGTTGTTACCCATGTTGATATTGCTATCCTGGATAGTGATATTGCGATCGTCATCCACTATCTTAATGGTGATACCACTACTATCCATAGTCGTATTACCGGTTGTTACACTATCAAGACCGGTTAAGTCTTTCGCAAGTTTAATGTCAAGACCGTCACCGTTGCTGTTTCTTACAACGCCAATGTTACCATCAGATAATCTAGCAGTATTAGCACCGCCGTTGAGTTTCAAGGTATCGCCGAGACCTACAGTAACGCTATTATCAGCTCCGTCATCGCCTTCGAATACACGGCCTTTATTGACTTTATCGCTAACAGTCTTCAACTGATCTTCAGTTGCTGCACGGCCGGACTGGATATTTTCACCATCCCAAGTAGTATTGTCTAAACCGGTGAGATAGTTGCCTGTTGCCGGATTGCTATCACCTGCTGTGTTTTCCTGATTACCAAGAACAGCACCGCCTGCAGAAATCTGACCTTTGGAACCATCCATCTTAACTTGATTATCACCACTGCCGGCTGTTACAGTTGCACCATTGCCGTTAATGTTAACCTGTTTAGATGCATCACTATCGTCACCAAGAGTGATATTGTCGTTCAAGTTGACTTTGTTATCAGCATCTACCGTAATATTCTTACCGGATTGAGCCTTAACAGCCTCAGCTTGACCCTTAGCAATATTGTACACATCCCCAATGTTGGCACCGTTGTTGTAGTTTTCCTGACCGGCCACAGAAGTATCATACGTAGTACCGTTGATACCGCTGGCTACATTAACAATCTGGTTACCGCCATTGTTCAATCCGCCATGAGTAAGCGTTACAGCACTTGCACCGCTACCGATAGTTACACCGCCGTTATTGATAGCAGTGCTGCCCATAGCTACGGAACCTGTGGAGCCAAGGTTAAGGTCTTTGTTCAACTTAACAGTTAAGAGGCCGTTATCGCCATCCTGGCTGGAAACGACACCGATGTTGCCATCAGTTAAGTCCGCTTCGTTAGTTGCATTGCCCTTTACGTTAACTTGCTTATTAAGTCTTACAGCAGATGCAGTACCGAAGTCGCCGCCGTACTTCATGCCGTCATCAAAAGAAAAAGCATAAAAAAATAAATCGTGCTCTTGAATATGAACACTTTGTTAATCAAAAAACAAAATAATTCCATTTGAGACGATTTATTTACTTCACAAAATACACCGTTTCCAAACACTTTTCGAACTATTTATCATCTCTTTGACCGTTAAAAAATTAATGAGATATTTATGATTCTACCTTAAGCATGCCATTCGAAAATATTCGATATAAAGATTCAATTTAAAACTTATAATAATATTATTCATATTATCATTCTTCTCGATAGACTTCGATAATTATCAATTGGCATCGATTTTTATAGATAAACACTGGTAAATACTGGTAAATACAGATATATTCATTTTATTAATTATCAAGTAGGTTTTACCTCCCATATCGATTTTTATCGATATTATTTTTTATAAATGGTTTTGTATAAAAAACAGCCCACTGCAACTGCAGTGGGCTGAATGTAAATTCTTATCAGTTTTAATTATTATTTTGTGAAATTAATATACTTCCGGCAATAAGAAATTCAACATTCCGATTACGAAGTAATCTCAATTTTAGGACGCATTAGCCTTGTAAGAAATTAATCCATAAAATAAAAAAGCACTTGATTTCTCAAGTGCTTTTTCTAAAGTTTCTGGTGGACGATGACAGGATCGAACTGCCGACATCCTGCTTGTAAGGCAGGCGCTCTCCCAGCTGAGCTAATCGTCCATATGTGGTGACCCGTGGGGGAATCGAACCCCCGATACCGCCGTGAAAGGGCGGTGTCTTAACCGCTTGACCAACGGGCCACATTGGCTCCCCGAGTAGGACTCGAACCTACGACCGATCGGTTAACAGCCGATTGCTCTACCGACTGAGCTATCGAGGAATGGTACAAGAGATATTTTATACTAAATTCAAAGTAAAAGCAAGTACTTTTTTATATATTTTTTACAAATTCTATACGCAATCTAAATACGTTGCGAAAGTCACATATCCCCCTGTCTTTAATACCTTTCTCTTTCTGTGGCAACAGTAACTGCACAAAGCAAACAGACGGTGAAGAACGACTAATCTATGATAAATATAAGCCCCCAACATAATCATAAAAAAGCGGTCAGGCAATACATACCTGACCGCAATTCCGCTGAGTATCCTTCTAGTATTTATCATTTATTAGTGGTGGCTACGCATAGCCTTTGTTAGACAGTCATACTTAGCGTTTTATAAGTTGTACGGACTCAATCAGTACTCACTACTGTTCGGCCGTTAAAGGCAAGTGTAATAAAGTTTTAAGAGCTAACTTCAGCAACTAAATCAGCCGTTGAAACCACGAAGTTTGCTGGCATCAACCAAACGTTTCAAAGCTACCATGTAAGCAGCTAAACGAGGATATACTTTGTATTGTTGTTGCATTTCCCAAACTTCTTCAAAGCTCATTTTCATGTTCTTTTCGAGGCGAGCATTTACTTCGTCTTCATCCCAGTAGAAGCCGGCTTTGTTCTGTACCCATTCGTAGTAAGAAGTTACTACGCCGCCGCCATTAGCCAATACGTCAGGAATGATTTCGATGCCTTTTTCGAAGAAGTACAAGTCAGCTTCGTTAGTTGTAGGGCCGTTAGCACCTTCCAAGATAGTTTTAGCTTTAACTTCTTTCATGTTGCTGCCGTTTAATTGGTTTTCCAAAGCGGCGAGATATAATACATCTACGTCGAGAAGTAATAATTCAGGGTTAGGAATACGTTTCATGCCTGCTTCTTCATAACCTTCCAAGGAACGGCCATGAGAGTTGGCATATTCGTAAGCTTTTTCAACGTCGATACCGTTTTCATTGTAAATGGAACCATGAACGTCGCCGATAGCAACGATTTTAGCGCCTTCACGATGCATCAATAATGCACCAACGCTACCTACGTTACCGAAACCTTGAACAGCGATGGTTACGTCGGTCATTTTCTTACCTTTCTTTTCAAGGTAGCTCTTCAACGTAAACATGCAGCCACGACCGGTTGCTTCATTACGGCCTTTGGAACCGCCGACTGCCAATGGTTTACCGGTTACAACGCCCGGAGACCATACGCCTTTTAATGTGGAGAATTCATCCACGATCCAAGCCATGATTTGAGGATTAGTGTTAACATCAGGAGCCGGTACGTCAGTATCAACGCCGATGATTGGAGCAATTTTACGAACAAAACCGCGAGTCAAACGTTCTAATTCGCGTTGGCTCAATTTCTTAGGATCTACTTTGATCCCGCCTTTACCGCCACCGTATGGAAGGTGTGCGATAGAGTTTTTGATTGTCATCCAAGCTGCCAAAGCACGAACTTCGTTTTCATCGGAATCAGGATGGAAACGGAGACCACCTTTAGCTGCGCCCATAATTGTACTATGTTGCGTACGATAACCGCTAAATACTTCAATATGACCATCGTCCATTTGTACAGGAACGGCTACTTGCATTTCGCGTTCAGGATGGCGGATAACTTCATAGTCGTTTCTCGTCAAACCTAATTTTTCGGCCGCTTGGTCAAGTGTGTTAAGCATGTTTTCGTAGGGATTATAATTTGCCATAATAATCGTTTCTCCTTCTTACGCATACACTATTAAAAATCAAAAATTTAAAATCAACATTACTAATCCATGTCTTGTATACACTATACCACAGCGCCGAAATAATAACTAATTATTTTTCATAAGAGGCATTTTTATCATAACTATTACGCATGATTTATAAAGGTTAGAAAATAAAAGAGTCCGCCTGAATTTATCGAGGCGAACTCTTACTATTTTTATGCATATATGATAATTCAATATAGCAAAAACACCACAAACTGCCTTGTTTTAAGCCATTCTATAGATTATAAACCAATGTTTCCGGTAAAAAAGTATACCACAACGGTTTATTAAAGATTAATTTCAAGTTCAACCGGGCAATGATCGCTGCCGAAAATGTCCGGATGAATTTTAGCTTCTACGATATCTTTATCAAGACGTGCAGACGTAATGAAGTAGTCAATTCTCCATCCTACGTTCCTATCGCGCGCTTTGCCCATATAGGACCACCAGCTGTACGCATCGGTTACGTCCGGATAGAGTTTACGGAAGGTATCGGTAAAACCGGCATTCAAAAGTTCCGTCATTTTTTCACGTTCTTCGTCGGTAAAACCGGCGTTCTTGCGGTTTGTCTTCGGATTTTTCAAGTCGATTTCATTATGTGCCACGTTGAGGTCACCGCAAAGAATAACCGGCTTTTTCGCATCCAATTCCAATAAGTACGCACGAAACGCGTCTTCCCAAGTCATGCGGTATTCCAAACGAGCCAATTCACGCTGGCTGTTCGGCGTGTAACAAGTTACGAGGTAGAAATTATCGTACTCCGCCGTAATCACGCGGCCTTCCTGGTCGTGCTCTTCTATACCGATACCGTAGATTACGTTGAGCGGTTTTACACGCGTGAAAATAGCCGTACCGCTGTACCCTTTTTTCACCGCACTGTTCCAATATTGCTCGTAACCCGGCAATTCCAATTCAATCTGGTGCAGCTGCAATTTAGTTTCCTGCAAGCAAAACATATCCGCATCAAGCTTTTCAAAGCTTTCCATAAAACCTTTGGTTACCGCGGCACGCAGGCCGTTAACATTCCAAGAAATTAATTTCATCAAAGACTCCTTTCATCATAAGCCAAGCGAATCACTCAATTACATATGTCACCCGGCTTTCTGTACTCCTCACTTCGTATATCACTTAACTTTGTATATTACTTAACTTCGTGTTTAACATCGACTATGTCTGTCGGTTTTCCTTCAACCTCAATAGTTTCACCCCGTTCAGCCGCTTCTTTAGCCGCCAATTCCGCTTCTTTACGAGCAAAATAGGCTTCTAATTTTTCACGACGAGCCTTACGCGTGACTTCAAACACAAACGAGAATAACAGCAATACAATGGCTATTAAATTTGTCGTCGTAAAACCGTGCCCGTAAATATGATACAAAATATAGAGAAATGCAATTACCAATAAAGATTGCTGAAGTCCTACCATGACTAGCTCCTTTCATCGCCCCAAGTATGATTAATCTTTTTACAACCAGGTTTTCAAAATTCATGAATCAAACTTATATTTTTTCAAAAGATTAATCTTTCAAATATGGGGTTATAACCAACTCACCATGCACGAGCTCGGCCATATAGATCCCCGAGATTTGATGGCCTTGCTCTGCTACGCTCGTTTCTAACCATTCTCTATCTTTTTCTACTAAAGACAATACATTTTCATCGGCCTGTCCGTCCACAATAAGCGGATAGTGTACCGAATCTTCCCCAAACTTAACCACCGTCAATTGTCCGTTTTGTTCCAAAACAGCCCGTTTAACTTCCCCCACGCGCGTTACCCCGTTGGCGCGCAGTTTCAAATGTAAATCGCCGGCACTGATACCGTTACGCATACATTCTTCTATTTGAATTTACCATAATCCACGACAATTGTGGGACTGCCGTCAACAATTCGTTTCACATGGTGATTATAGGCCGATAAGTAACGCAGTGCCATAACTACAATGATCCAACCAATGAGAACCAGCAAAAATTGCAGAACCCCAATGGCCTCATTATAAATAACACCCCCTATAATACCGCCAAGCACATAGTTCTGTACCTGGTCAATCGCCGAGTTTGGGGCCAAATTCCCCTTACCCATTAAATTGATTTGCAGCACCAGACACAGTATGCCCAGCACCAATTTTATCATAATCAACGTATAACCCGTTATCATGTTTGCTGCTACTCCTTCGCTATATCTATGACTTTAATCTGCGGCTCTATCATATGAACCTGTGTCAATGAATAGGCACCATAGCCCTTGGTAAAATGAGCCCGATAAAAACGAGTGCCCACATTGACAATAACATCTTCATCCAGATGCGTAGAATTAACCTTTACGGCTTCCTTGTCCGATCCCAAACGTTCTGACACGGACACAATAAAGTTAGCCATACGGCTGCTTTCTTCCGAGTTTCGCATGGACGAATCATATTCGCTCCAACGGATGCCCAGAACAAACACAATCAACAACGATAAGAGAATCGTCAAATCACGATAACGATTGTTCAGTCGATGACGCATAAATAAGATGCTGCCCCCCCAATAACGCCACCAACAGCAAAAAAGATACGCCATATTGTAAAAGAGCATTTACCTGCCCTTGTTGCACGATATAGGCATAAGTGTAGAAATTCAAACGTACTCACCTCTGTTACATTAATGCTTCATCGTAAACGGCTCGTGCGCCGCCGATATATTTAGGGCGCACACGGCCGGCCGTAACATGAGCTTCACCGATGGTTTTAACGGCCAGACGAACCGGTACGGCTACCGGTTTTAAATGCATGCCGATAAGCGTATCACCGATATCAATGGCCGCATCAGCTGCCACCCGTTCTACCACCACAGGCTCTTTGAAATGTTTATACGCCGCCATAGAGGCCGCGCCGCCCGCATGAAGTTGCGGTACGGCATTGCAAATCGGCCAATTATGTGCAACGGCTACGGCTTTTTCCAAAACCAAAGCACGATTCAAATGCTCACAGCATTGTACCGCCAAATTTATCTTTAACGGTTCCAATACGGCTGTAGCCGCCTTTATAATTGTTTCGCCCACTTCCGTTGCTGAATCTGTGCCGATACGGCTGCCACGCACTTCACTGGTGGAGCAGCCTATGACAAATACATTACCGACTTGCAGTTTAGCGATAGTCACCAGTTCGCTCACCGCTTGGGTCACGGCTTCGCCGATAGCTGCCAACTGCACGTTATCATTCTGTTCGGTTAACCCGTCTGTTACCATTATACCCCTTCTTTCCCGGTTGTTTCTTTCAAAACGTATGCATACGCTCGTTTGTAACCGGTTTCATCCGCTTCAATATAAACACCTTGAAGCTCCGGTGCAAAGCCCGGCAGTTCATTAATGCCTTCTTCAAGTGCCACAAAGTAATCACGGGCCGCTTCTGACCAAAGTTCCCCCGGCTGTACGCATATAACGCCCGGCGGATACGGCAATGCCCCTTCCAGAGCCATACGGCCTACGCAATCGGCAATCGGAATCAATTCGCCTTCACCGCGCACAAAGTCGATATTGGCAGCTTGCGGTGTTTTTACATAGGTCGGGAAATGGTCCCTATCAAATAATTGTTGTTGCAACTCGCTCACATGACGCACTTTATAAAAATCATGCATTTCCTGACAGAGCTGACGAATCGTATAACCGCGATAACGGGCAATGTTCTGCGCATACACGCTCGGCAATACATCCTGCAACGGTGCATCCGCTTCAATCAATTGTTCAAAACGCAATAGTTTAGCAATAAGTGCATCCATTTTGGTATACGACTCAGCCGGTGTGAGCAAGAATAAAATTGTATTCAAATCACATTTCTCAGGCACTACCTGGTGTTCTCGCAAATAATTTGCCAAGATAGTCGCCGGAATACCGAAATCTTCGTATTCGCCGGTTTCCATATCGATGCCCGACGTTATGAGCTGAAATTTACAAGGATCAATGAAGTATTGCCCCTCGCCGTAACCCTTAAAGGAATGCCATTTGGCTTCCGGTTCAAAGGCAAAATACGACACATCATCAGCCATAACTTCCGTTTCGCCATCTTCCCACGCTTTACCGTGTACCATCGGCGGCACGAGCGGTCGCAAATATTTACAATTGCGCAGCACCGTTTTACGGGCTTCAATACCCACCATGACGCAATCACGCCATAAGGCCCTGCCGCCTTCGCCGGCATGGATTTTCGCATTCACATCAAGTGCCGCAAATAGCGGATAGAACGGTGATGTAGATGCATGCATCATAAAAGCGTTGTTAAAACGTTTCTGATTCACATAACGGACTTGGCCGCGAATATGCGAATCTTTTTTGTGAATTTGCGATGTTTGTGAAAAACCCGCCATTTGTTTATGCACGGATTGTGTTACCAAAATGCCCGGATCTTCCGGCCCCAATTCCAAGAGGAGCGGCGAACAATCTTTCATCATCGGAATGAATTGTTCATACCCCACCCAGGCGGAGTCAAACAAGATATAATCACATAAGTGACCGATTTTATCGACCACCTGACGCGCATTATAAATAGTGCCGTCATAGGTGCCAAGCTGAATCACGGCCAAACGAATCGGACGCTGAGCCTTGGCTTTTTCAAGATTGCGCTCCGCAATGCGCTCACGAAGAACGGTTTCATCAAAACAAGCTTCCGGAATACCGCCGATGGAACCGAACGGATTACGGGCCGTTTCGAGATACACCGGAATAGCACCGGCTTGTACCAAAGCACCGTGCGACACGGATTTATGGTTATTGCGATCATAGAGCACAATATCGCCGGGTGCCAACAACGCATTGAGTACCACTTTATTCGATGAGGAAGTACCGTTGAGCACAAAATAGGTTTTATCTGCATTAAACACTTGTGCCGCATGTTCCTGTGCCTCTAACGCATAGCCTTCATGAATCAACAAATCGCCTAGTTGAACATCGGCATTGCATAAATCACTACGAAAAAGGTGTTCACCGTAATAATCGTAAAAAGCCCGACCGGCCGGATGTTTACGGAAAAATTGACCGCCTTGATGCCCCGGACAGTCAAACTGGGAGTTGCCGAGCTCTACATAGCGTCGCAAGGAACGGAAAAACGGCGGTAATGAACGATGCTCATAATTTTGAACAGCCGTTTCAAGACGTCGTATGTAAAATTCACGTTCCGACGGCTCATCGTCTAAAACCGCATAGGCATCACGCAGCACGGCATCCTCCGCTTGCGATACTTGGTTAGGGCTTAAGCCTTCCATCCCGGTTCCCGTGCGGACCACGAATACGGGAATGTCAAAAACTTTAACCGGCGTACTTTTCAATATATCTATTTCACAGTCACAAATAATAACTGCCCCTACATTGGTAAAATCGGTTTGATTCGGCCGAATAACGTCGCGTTTCGTCAATATACCGACCACTGATTCCGCATGTTCTGATACTACTACTTTTAACTCGGTCATATACAACCTCCTTTAACCATTACTCATAATAATTTAACAGGTTCTGCCTGCTACATTTCCATACAGACTTCCTGACTCTATATAAATATAAAAAACTCTTATTATTTATTATACCCTATTTTTCTTCATTCGGTATATTTAATACAATCAATAAATCAACAAAAGAGTCTATAATTTGGCCGATTCCCATTATAATTAACGGCCATAATCCCACCTTTCGCAAAAAACAAAAAAGCCATGTTGCAATATCGGAAACGGTATCACAACACGGCTTAATTTAATTTACTTTAATTCAATTTACTTCAATTTAATTTATTTATTAACCTTCAATTATTCAGCCGGTTCAATCGTGCCTTTGAATTTATCGGCAATGAACTGCTTAATAGCCGGCGAATGGAAAATTTCGGCAATCTTCTTATAAGTCGGATTGTCTTTATCCTGTTCACGAGCCGCTAAGACCATGACTGCCAACGGTTCATTCTTAGGTTCCAAGAAAATCCCCTGTTTAGCTACATCAATGCCTGCACTCATTACATAGTTCATCGGAATGGCTGCTACCGTTACGTCATCAAGACTACGCGGTAATTGAGCCGCTTCAAGCTCTCTGATTTCCAAATGTTTAGGATTTGACACTACATCAGCCGGCGTGGCTTTGAAGCCGACACCGTCTTTTAAGGTAATGAGACCGGCCTTAGCCAACAATGCTAAGCCGCGACCGCCGTTAGTCGGATCGTTCGGAATGGCCACAACGGCACCATCCGGAATCTCATCGACACTTCTTACCTTATTACTGTACAAGCCCATGCGCATCAAGATCGTTTTACCGATTGATACTAAATGAGCGTTATTATTTTTGTTAAAGTTTTCCATGAACGGCACGTGTTGGTAACTGTTAAGATCCAAATCACCTTCTGCCAATGCTTTGTCAGGTGTTACATAGTCTGAAAATTCAACAACCTTAACATTGATGCCTTGTTTAGCTGCTTCTTTTGCAACTGCCTCAACAACTTCCGCATGCGGACCGGCTGTGGCGCCGATACGAATTTCCTTTGAAGAAGAATCAGTACCGCAACCGGCAATGCCGATTGCCAAAATCCCCACCAACACAGGTGCTAACCATTTTTTAAAATTCATTTGTACTACCTCTCTCTCATTTACACTGCCCTAAGGGCCCCACAAAAAAACTTGATGTGTGCCTCCCGGGTTCTCAATCCGGCCGGCCAAACTCTTTTCACCAAAAATTTTGATACAAAGAATTTCATAAACCCCAACGTCATCAAGCTTATCTATTATCCTATCACATAAACCTGAAATAAAAAAGCCCCACAATAACTAAAAATAATTATTGTGAGGCTTTATTTGATTATACTTCTGATAGTTTATATGACCTGCTTACTGCAACTGACGCTGCCACCCATATAAGTAAGTGCCCATATACCTATTTAAGTCGTTGATTCTACAGAACTATTTAATAGCCGTTACGGAACCTTCTTCCATTACACGTTCTTCGCCGGCAGGGCCGCCTGCACCAAGACCGTCTTCATGAACAAATTCTTCGTGAACAACCGGACGTTTATTCATGCCAAGGCCGTAGTAGAAGGCCGTAACGATGGCGATGAATAACCAACCTACCACTAAGGATATACGTGTATCTTCATTCCAAATCATGCCGATGGTAACAAGTGCCAAGAAGCCTAAGCAGAAATAGTTGGAATATGGATACAACGGCGATTTGAACGGATGCTGATCCATGATTTCTTTGCCCCAACGTTCTCTGAATTTACGCTGTGCCCCGGCCAATACAAACCAGGATACCATAGCAGGGAAAACGCTGGCACTATAAATATATAAGAACAATTTGGAGTCAGGAATTAAATAATTCAACACAACCCCGAATACTAAGGAAAGCATGGATACATAAATGCCGTTACGCGGTACACCCGATTTAGATAATTTTGCAAAAATCTTAGGAGCCTGACCATTTTTAGCCAAGGTATATAACATACGACCGCAGCTATAGATACCGCTGTTACAACCGGATAAAGCAGCTGTTAAAACAACGAAGTTGATAATACCGGCTGCACTGGCAATCCCTACGCGAGAGAATGTAGTAACAAACGGGCTACCTACAAAACCCAATTCATTCCATGGATAAATACAAAGAATAATAAAAATAGCACCAACATAGAAAATCAAGATGCGCCAAACAATGCCTTTTACCGCTTTAACTAAGGTATGACGCGGATTTTGAGCTTCACCGGCTGTAATACCTACCAATTCAACCCCTTGGAAGGCTGCCGCTACCACGCACATGGCTGCCAACATACCACCAAAACCGTGCGGTGCAAAACCGCCGTGTTCCCACAAATTGGAGAACCCGATAGGTACGCCGTCATTGCCGAAGCCGAATAAAATCATCATCGCACCGATAACGAGCATGAATACGATGGTCCCCACTTTAATTAAAGCAAACCAGAATTCAAACTCACCATAGTATTTAACGGAAGCAAGATTGGCCGCTACAATAATTGCCATAGCTACAAAAGCCGATACCCAGTGGGGCAGTTCAGGGAACCAATAACTCATGTAAATCCCTACCGCCGTTACTTCGGCAAGCCCTACCGATATCCACATAAACCAGTAGCACCAAGCAGTTATATAACCGATATATGGGGAAATATAACGATACCCATAGGCCGCAAATGAACCCGGTACCGGTTCTAAATACAACATTTCACCCATAATACGCATAATCAAAAACATTACAACGCCGGATAAAGCATAACACAATAATACGGCCGGACCGGCTGTCTGTATCGTGCTGGCTGAACCCATAAATAAGCCTACCCCAATCGTACCGCCCAGGGCGATCATTTCCACATGACGAGGTTTTAAATTACGCTCTAAGTTTTTTCCCGATTCCATATTTTTACTCCTACTCTATGTTTCTAATCTGTCTCCTCTATATGTGTCATCTCCCTAAAACACTCACCTTTACCTGAGGATTCTCTGACCTATCGCAAAATAGCCGGGAATCCGTTGGCCGACAAGGTAGCCAATAAGCTGTTAACATGTTTTTCGTTCATAGTTTCAATTTCTAAGGCTACATGTACATAACCGACTTCAATATCACGCTGACTGCGATCGTGATAAATACTCAAAATATTAGCATTACTGTCAGAGATTATGCTCGTAATCTTAGACAATACATGCGGTTTATCCTGTACCACAACATCAAAATAAGCACGACGCCATGTTTTTACAAGACCGTTATTAATGATACGGTCGATCATGTTCACGTCGATATTACCGCCGCTGACCAAAGCCACTACGTTTTTGCCTTCAACGCCTTGAATCTTATGATTCATCAAAGCTGCTACCGGACAAGCGCCGGCACCTTCAGCAGCCGTTTTGACACGTTCCAAAAGGAACAAAATAGCTTCCGCAATTTCCGCTTCACTGACGGTAACAATTTCATCTACGTATTTCGACACGATATCAAAAGTCAATGTACCCGGTGTACCTACGGTAATCCCATCGGCCAAGCTTTTTAAAGCCGGTACGGTGGTGATTTCACCGTGAGCCACCGATTCTTTCATGGACGGCATATTCTGTGTCTGCACGCCAACGATACGAATACTTGGTTTCAATTCTTTAGCCGCTACGGCAATGCCGGAGATTAAACCGCCCCCGCCGATTGGCACAACGATAACATCCGTTTCCGGTAATTTTTCAAGAATTTCAAGCCCGATCGTACCTTGACCGGCAATAACCAACGGATCATCAAACGGATGACAGAAGGTAAATCCCTTTTCTTTCTGTAATTGGCAGGCTTTTTCATAACAATCCGCATAAAAGTCGCCTGCTAACACAACGTCAGCACCATAACTTTTAGTGGCGTCGATTTTTGCAATCGGTGCATTGGTCGGCATGCAAATCGTTGCTTTACAACCGTATTCTTTAGCCGCCAAAGCTACGCCTTGCGCATGATTGCCGGCCGACGAAGCTACAATCCCGCGAGCTCGTTCTTCCGGTGTCAAAGACGCTACCTTATTATATGCACCGCGTAATTTGAAAGAACCGGTGCGCTGAAAATTCTCCATTTTCAAATGGACTTCACAGCCGCATTGTTCACTCAAAGAGGTAGAATGCATCATCGAAGTTCGTTGTGCTACCCCTTTCAGATGTTCTTCCGCTTCCCTAATCATTTCCAGTGTTACTAATGCCATGCGTTTAATCCTCCTCATCAAAGAAAACTCTCAGTGATTCTCTCTCAGGCATATAGTGGTACTTAAACTTAGGATATCCCACCATAATTGCACCGGCAACCCTATACCCGTCCGGTAAATTAAGTAACTGTAACAGTGGTTCATAACCTACTTGTGCACAAAATTCTACAAAGCCAGACCAGCAACTTCCCAGGCCTAAGGAAGGTGCCATCAATTCCGCATAAGTAAGAGCGAAATGGCCGTTATCGCGGCCGCGTTCAACCAATTCATCCTTACTTATCGCCAATACCAATGCAGGGGCTTTATGCAAGATAAAATCACGCCCTGTCCGGTTATAACGCTTTGCGTTATGAGCATAAATTCGCATACGACTATTTTCTTTCCCCAATCCGATCATCCAGTCCATGACAGCGTCACTAATAGCCGTGAGCGTTTCCTTCTTTTGGATTACCCGATACGAAACGCCTTGACTATTGGAACCTGTCGGAGCCATACGAGCCACATTCAACAATCTCGTAATCAACTCTTTGGGAACCGGTGTATCGCGGAATGTACGAATGGATCGACGATACCGTAAAAATTTTTCTGCCGTTTCAGGATCAGGCATATGGTAATCACCAACAGGAATTTGTTCGGCACGAGGCGTTACTGTATAATCAATCGCACCTGTAGGACAAACTGCTACGCAATGTCCACAAGAAATACAGCTGCCAAACCCTGCGGCCGGACCGTTCTCTTTCATAACCAATAATCCTGTAGGGCACTCTGCCACACACATGTTACACTTGACACATACATCTGTAAGCACCGAAAAGCTCATTATAAAGCCCTCCATTCGTAATATCACGACTAAATTATACTCCTAAATATCAAATCTGTACATTCTAAATGTACATTCCTATCACACAAAAGTATTTATAATTTAAAGTTATCTCATATATGTGTTTTTAGGATAGTTGAATAAATATAGTCTCTGTTAAATTGAATAATTATAGAACCCGCCAATTTGATTAAAATCAGCTTTAACTATATTAATTAAGAATAGCTGCTACTAAATCGAATAAAATTAATTTCAAATAGTAATCAACTTAATAAAAGTCTAATCATATCGAATTTCATCGTATTAATTACACTTTGTAAACGCTAATCTTAAAACATAACCATAGCATGAATCAGGGAAAAATAAAAGGGTTAACTCATCTAATAAACTCCATAATTCAAAATCGGTTTTCTAAAATAAAAGTATTTCTTATTTATCTCTTTTTCGATTTTCGTTCTTTTTCATAACTAATTATACTAAAATCTATCCTTTTATTCATCGCCCCTGCAACAACATGAAATGTATTCTCAACTCTCACCATCTGATGATAAATTTAAGAATTTTTAACTATTTATATTCCGCGAAATCAATTAAAATATAGAGGAAAGGAGTATTTCTATGGACTTAATTACTACTAAAGACTTAGTCTTCAACGATATGATTCACTACCCCGATATAACAATACCTAAAGGCGAAATGACCTTTGTACAAGGTGCCAGCGGTTCCGGCAAAAGTACGCTGTTTCGTCTTTTTAATGCAACCATAAACCCTTCACAAGGAACGATTTATTACGATAATGTAGATATTGCTACGATGGATACTTTGGAACTGCGTCGCAAAATTTTGCTGGTTAATCAGCAAGTCTATCTGTTTGACGGCACCATTGCCGATAATTTCAAAAAATATCACAGCTATCGGGAAACAACTCCACCCGACGAAGAGGCTATGAAACAGTTTCTCTATATTGCAGCCGCACCGTTTGAACCCTCACAATCCGTAGAACGCCTGTCCGGCGGTGAACGGCAACGTGTTTTTAACGCTATCATGCTGTCACTCGATGCAGAAGTGTATATGTGGGATGAACCCAGCGCCGCCCTTGATACACCGACGGCTGTCATCTTCTTCACGCGTATGAAACAATATATGACGGAACATGGCAAAACAGCCCTCGTCATCTCCCATGATGACTCGCTGTACCCACAGTTCAGCGATGCTTTAATTGAGCTTAAAAGTCTTCACGAGGTATAGTATCCAAAAGATTGGAGTTTTTTATTATGACAGAATCTATTTCCATGCAACTGGGCGGTTTCTTATCCATCTATTTATTGCTCCTGGTAATCGCCGGAATTTTTACCTATTGTAAAATCCCGCAAACAAAATTTCTCTTGCTGGGCACTTTGCAAATGACGGTGCAATTAATCATCGCCGGTTATGTACTGCTCTATATTTTTCAAAACCCGTCACCGTTCTTCGTCTTAACTTATCTGACACTCATGGTCGGCTTTGCGGTCTATCGTACGATTCATAAGAATCCGTGGCTTAACAGCAAATTTAAGTGTATTACGGCTTTATCTGTTATCGGCACCTGTGTGAGCATCACGAGCTTTATGTTACTCGTTGTTATCCGTAAAGATATTTTGACGCCGCAATATGTTATCCCAATCAGCGGTATGCTCGTCAGTGCTACTATGAATGGTGCCACTTTGGCCTTGAAGTCGTTCAAGGAGAATCTAGACTCGCACAAACAACAAATTGAGGTACTCTTAAATATCGGCACACCACCTGCCAAGATAATCCATCCTTTTGTTGTGCAATCTTTAGAAACGGCCTTCTTACCGACCATGAACTCGATGGTCGGCATGGGTATTATCGCCCTTCCCGGCATGATGACCGGTCAGATCTTAGCCGGCGCCATGCCAAATGAAGCGGTGCTGTATCAGATTACCATCATGGTAGCCAACTGTACCACCGTTTGTTTATCGTCGTTCTGCTTGCTCTACTTTGGGGCACGCACTTTATGGAATGAACGCAATCAGTTATAACTAAATACTTCGGGATATCATAAGTAAAAAAAAGAGGGTATTGCTCTCGGACTCCGGGTTCTTACGAACAAAGTCGTCTACGAGCAATACCCTTCTTCTTTTTTTGCGTTACGCCGTTCCCTCAGTACATTAGTCATGGCTGAGTTGCTGGGGGAATGCGCCGAACTCTGAGTGCATACGAGCAATACTTCTTATTTTGCCGTTAGAGCATCATCTCTAAAATTATATTGTGTAATGTTCCACTTATTTGTCTCGACATATTCTTTTTGATAGAAATCTTTTATATGTTTTTGTGCTTCTTCTTTTAACGAGGAAATATCACCATCTTTTACACGATGTAACACAATATTTCCACTTACTAGTGTATCATTTTTACTATCATAGGTATATTCAAGACCATTTTTATCTACGTATAATACGTCATCACGTTCCGTCATAGATAAGGCTTCAGTTTTAGGTGTCACATCAGTTAATTTAAATGTAATTACGATATTAGGTAATACTCCATTAATATCAGGGCCTGTAGGATAACCTGAGAGATAGAAACTCCAATACGGATTTCGTGGTACATAACTGGCTTGATTTAAGAATTCGCCCTTTTCATGCTTATACTGATAATCTTTACTGTCTATTGTATATGTATGTTCCGTCTTTTTCTCAATGGTGACTACATAAATCGTATCACTGTTATACTCATAGGTTACCTTATCCCCTTGTGGTGTTTGCAAATAGCCCCAGGTGCCCGAGAAGTCTTGTGAACTACCCAAACCGCCACAACCGGTGAGCACAAACATAAGAGCTACAGCTAACGCCATCAGCATATAGGTTACCAATCGTTTCGTTTTCATAGCAAGACCTCCCTATACCGTGGTTTGACGGCGACGATAGAACACATAACCAACCCCTGCCAAAATAACAAGACCAAGTGCGCCACCGATAAAGAGGCCCATATTGCCACCCTTCTTAAATTGGAAGTAAATCGGATCCCCGGCCGCGTAAATAACCGTATCATCATCTTTCAATATACCCTTACCGATACTTTCCTTGATGATTTTGCCATCTACTTCAATCGTAGTAGCTCCGGATGCTTTGCCTAAATTAAAAGTATACACATCAGGATCGTCACCGTACGGATAAATAACGTTTATTTTGGCATCAGAAGTGCGTCCGAATACTGCCGCGCTCATCCGGGCCAATTCGTCTTTATTGGCAAATTTAGCTTCTAATTTCCAAGTCTGAGCCTGTATAGTCGCACTATCGCCTTTTAACTCTTTACCATCAGGACCTATAGGTTCAAGCTCCACTTTGTTTATGTCGATAGGCATCTGCCCGTTCGAGTTCTTTGTGACTGCACTTAGCAAATCTCCTTTACTGATAGGTACCGGTGATTGAATCGTTGCCTTCCATTCCCCACTGAAATCCGATTTCACCTCAATCTCCGAAGTTACCTGTGCACAGCCTGCCAACACGAGCATGAGCAGGGCAAAACATAAAAACACTAACCGCTTCATACGCTCCACTCCTTACTGATTAATAGATAAAATTTATTCCCCATAAATGCACAATTGTTCATTTATAAAACTTACTCTCATTATATCACTTATTCTGTATCCTGTGTAGCAGAATTCCCATTTGTGTTCTTCATATAATATATTTGGATATAGGCGGTTTTCATTCACATTGGCATTGTTTCACCGGAACAGTACTGCATCAAGGTATCGAGCTTACGAATTCTTATTTGTTTCCGAGCTGTATCGATAACACCTTCTTCTCTCAAGCGACCGATATGGCGCGTCAAATTGACACGACTCATGCCCACTAACTCGGACAATTCTTCCTGTGACAAAAAGAGTGCATTTTCACCAACTTCGGTCTGCGCGTTATGAATCAACAGGATGGCATTACATATCTTAACAAATCCCGAATTATATTCCTGATGGGCTGTTTCAAAAAGAAGCAAATTAATATAGCGGGCATACGAATTTAACAGATACCGATTAAGCTTCGGGTATTCTTCGAGCAATCGGCCAAATCCCTCCCGTGAAAACCGCCACACCTTCATAGGGGTAATAGCCTCGGTCACCAGTGTTTGTTCAATTTTAAAGTCCAGCTCGTGAAAACCGGGGAAAATTGTGCCCATGCCATGATAGGAAATAATCTTACGGCGCCCCGTTTCATGGACCAAATAGGTTTTGGCCAAGCCCCCATCTATATAGTTAATAGACTGAACAAATTCGTCCGGTTGCCATAAGTATTCACCGGGCTTCAATTTTATTTCTTTATGCGGCTGAGCCTCAAATAAGGTCCTCAAGTCGACAAAGTCATTCGTAAAAATATAACGTGGTATTAACATATTCTTACCTCAAAGAGACGCAAAACCAAACATCACGACAGCTACTATTACTGTTATTATAGCATTTTTCAAGGAGGTCTTTCACACCATGAACGCACAAACTAATCCAACTAAAACTACAACTCCCGGCAAAACGCTGCAACTCGTGTATCCGCAATGGCAGGGCTGAGCCAATCCGGACTATCAAATTGGAGCTCGCGTACTGGATGCACTTCTCCCTACGTCTCCATCGATGGAGAAAGTCCATGTGCCGGTGGCTGATGAATTAACCACGGACAAAGCTTATGAAGCACAAACAAATAAAGCAATTTTCGCTGAAGATATCCTTTTAACTCAGCAAGCGGCCGCTCGTGAAATTTTAAAAACCAAGCAACCTCGCAGAATCATTACTATCGGTGGGGATTGCTCCATTTCACAGGTTCCTTTTGATTATTTACATGAGCAGTATCCGGACAATGCGGCCATCCTTTGGATTGATGCTCATCCCGACATCATGACCCCAAAGGACTTTGACCACGAACATGCCATGGTGTTAGGTAATTTATTGGGTCACGGTGCCCCTAGCTTTGCCAAAACCGTGAAAGCGCCATTTAAACCAAACCAAGTTCTTTATGTAGGTTTGATTGAATCCGGCCTTTTACCACATGAAAAAAGTTTCATTACTGAGCATTCGCTTTCGTATTTAACACCACAGGATTTAACATCCGCTCAGCCTGTTACTCAATGGCTCAAAGATAACAACATTGAGCATGTAATGGTACATTTGGATTTAGATGTTCTCAGTTCGGCTGATTTCCGGAGCCTTCTCTGCAATAAGCCACATCAAGGCCCGGTAGAATACGCTGTTAGTGAAATGAACTTGGCAAACATAGTTCAAATTCTTCAAGCAGTCGACGAAATGGCTGAAATCGTAGGCCTATCTATTGCCGAGTACCTGCCGAGGGATATTATTAATCTCCGCAACGGATTAAGTAAACTGGACATTTTTAAATAAAATTATGAGTCTTGCAACCAAAGCGTCAATATTTTGCCAAACAACTTAAGCCTCTGATTTACATAAAAAACCTCGACAGATTTCTCTGCCGAGGTTTTTATTTTAGTATCTTATAGCTTTTTGTTTTATAAACTGAAGTTACAATTACTGAACAGTTTCCGTTTTATTGCTTACCGGACGATCGATAGTGGAAGTATCGTTAAATGCTTCCTGATCGAAGGTGCCCATAAGTTTATCTACCACAATCGCATTTGTCATAGAACCGCTTACGTTAAGCATCGTACGACCCATATCGATAATTGGGTCGATTGCCAATACAGGGGAAATGGAGCTGAAGAACGCACCAAGACCGGTACCGGACAAGGATACGGAAGCAGCCATAGTAGCTGTACCTGGCACACCGGCAATACCGATGGAACCCAAGGCAATTACGATAACACTCATGATGTACATAGTCATATCAAGTGGTACACCGGCAACATTCGCAATGTATACGATACATAAAGCCGGGAATACACCCGCACAACCCTGCATACCGGCGGTAGTACCGAAGCTGCCTACAGTGTTGGCAGTCGCTGCGTTAACACCTAAACGTTTAGTCAAGGTATCTACCGTTAACGGTAACACGCCCATACTGGAGCGGGATGTGAAAGCCAAGAACAACGGAGCTCTTGCTTTACGGAAATACATGATTGGGCTTACGCCGAAGATTGTTAAAAGTACAGCCTGTACAATTAACATAATCACTACGCCTACGTAGATCAATACGATGAAAAGACCCATGTCGGCAATAGCCTGGAAGCCTTTTTGAGCCAACGTTGTTGCCAACAAGCCCAATACGCCGTAAGGCATAAGGCCGATGATGAAATCTGCCACCCAAGAAATAATGAGGTGAAGTTCATCAAACAATTTAGTAACCAATTCAAGGTTGTCGGTACCGGTTTGTTTAATCAAACGGGCAATACCACCCAAGATAACACCGAATACTACAACGGCGATAACGTTAGTTTCCGCCATAGCGCTAATCGGGTTATTCGGAATCAAGGCACGCAAGGTATCAACCACAGGTTTTACTTCACGCATCTTGGCAGGGGCACCGCCGGCGGCAATACCTTCACCCAAGTGAGTTACGGAACCAAGCACAAGGCCTACCACAGCAGCAATTGCTACCATTACCAAGGCTACGAAAGCAGTAGAGCTGACTAATTTTTTCAAATCAGCACCGCGTTCCATGTGCAAAATAACATGAATAATGGAAATAAATACCAATGGAATAACGAGCATACGGATTAAATCGATAAACCCGCCACCGATCAAGGAGAACCATTTAGTACTTTCCTTAATGTACACAACTTTCATAGGGTCGTCCGGGAACTGTGCAATAAACTGCACTACGAAGCCTAAAACAGCACCCAATAAGGTACCGATGATAACAAGGTTACCAAAGGCTGTTTGACGGCGTTGCAAGTAGTAAACGAACGCAAGCATCGCTACAAACAAGATTAGAATACCGATAGTAATCGGATTGCTAACCATTAAAAACTCTTGGAAAAATGGAATATCCACTTTTTTCCCTCCTTACTTATTCAATTGTGAATGTGACGTTGGTATTATATCACAACATTTTTTAAATTCCTACTGTTTTAATATAATTATTTTTTAAAAATATTTCGATATCTGAATTTGTAGGGTTACAGGTGATTGACTTTCGCACTATAAAAGGGCCAAAGCTCATTCACCCATATTCCCTTATCAGCATATTCACTGAACTCCCTATTTTGTAAAAGATTTTGACGAATATGCCCTTATAAAAAAGTCCGACGACATAGTGCACAAGTTGTGCTTACGGCGTCGGACATTTCCTTACCTAGTCAACGAGAATAAACGTTACATTGATAGGACCATGAACCCCTACTACACGAACCAATTCGATATCGGCTGTGTTGGAAGGACCAGAAATATGAACCACATTAGATGGGAATCCTGCAGGATTTTCTTTATACACTTTAGTGAGAGCTCGCATGGACTGTGTCATACGAGGCACAATGTCAGCTGTGCGGATAACCGCAATGTGACAAAGTGGCAACAAACCGATAGAACGGCCGCTGGCTTCAAAGCTAGATTGGATAACAGTTGCTGTTTCGGCAATCCCCATGATTGGGAAGGTAATACCGATTTCAGCTACTTTAGCCTGATCGATATTGGCTTCACGACCGGCTGACGGATTCCATTGATAGAATGTAATATCCGGTTTATCAACCTTAGCAAATTCTTCTCTCAACTGGAATTTCTGAGCTTCTTCACAGCACGGATAAATTACTTTACCGCCGCCACGAGATTCAATTTCATTAATGATTGTTTCGACTACATGCGCTTCATCAGTAGTTACAAATTTAGTACCTACTTTTTCACATTCCACTTTGAACATTTCTACAACTTGTTCATGGGAAAGGTCGGAGTACATATTCTCTTGAGGTCCTTTTTCATAAGGATATGGTGCTACGAAAGTAGGAATCTCTTTACGCCCCAACGCATGAGAAACACGGCTAAAAAATGCTTTACGTTTTACTTCATCCATTGTCTTGTCTCCTTACTTACGTTTTTTAGTAGCTTCATATTCAGCATATACATCGCGGAATTTCTTGAGTTTCATCGTACCCATGTCTTTCGCTTTCATCCAGCCGCCAACTACCGGCAATAATTTAGTCCAATCGGCTAAGTTACCGTTCTTACTCATAAGTTTCATGCCGATGGCACCTAACTTAGTACCATAGTCAAAGAGGAAGGAATTACTGAATACAGTAGCCACGGTTTTGAAAATAGCTTCTTCAGCTGCCGGACGAAGATGAGCTTTGTCGGCAATGTTAACGCGATGTTTCAAAAGTAATTCGTGGAGTGGAATCTTAACCGGACAATGTTCCCAACATTCACCGCATAATGTGGATGCGTAAGGTAAGTCGCCCGCTTTTTCATAACCAACCAACAATGGAGTCAATACCGCACCCATTGGACCCGGATAGATGGAGCCGTATGCATGGCCGGTGATCTGACGATATACCGGACAGATATTCATACAAGCACCGCAACGGATACAACGAAGCATGGAGTTGAATTCGCCGCCTAAAATATTGGAACGACCATTGTCGATAATAACGATATGAAGTTCTTCAGGACCGTCTGCTTCACCAGGTTTAGCAGGACCTGTAATCATGGAGTAGTAGTTGGAAATCTTGGCACCTACGGAGGAGCGAATCAAGAGTTCCATCATAATATCAAGACCGGCAAAGTCAGGTACAAGACGTTCCATACCCATGAGACAAATCATAGTCTTAGGCATGGAGCTACTCATACGACCGTTACCTTCATTGGATACGATAGTAATAGTACCGGTTTCGGCTACACCGAAGTTACAACCGGTAAAACCGATATCGGCGCGCAAGAAACGATCACGAATACGTTTACGTACGAAACGAGTCATTTCTTCCGGATCTTCCGTACCTTCATAACCGAGTTTTTCGTGGAACGTGTCACGAATACGTTCACGAGCAAAGTGCAAGGCAGGTACTACGATATGAGATGGCGGGTTCCAGTCAGCTGTCTGCAAAATGAATTCGGCCAAGTCAGTTTCGTTAACTTCTACGCCGTTATTCATCAATACTTCGTTAAGGCTGATTTCTTCGGACACCATAGTTTTGCCTTTTACGACCATTTTGGCGTTTTTGGCACGAACTACTTCCATTACATATTCATTTGCTTCTTTAGCGTCACGGGCAAAGTGCACTTTAGCACCGGCTTTTTCGGCGTTTTCAGCAAATTGATTCAAATAATAATCCAAGTTGCTCAATACATGATCGCGAAGTTCAGCCGCTTCATCACGGAATTCTTCCCATTCAGGCACTTGATCAACCAATGCTTTACGTTTTGCATAGAATACATCTTGCGCTTTTTGGATGGCCTTTACCTTAAAGTCATTGGCAAGAACATCCTCAACACGTTTTTTAAACGGACGTTCATCGTATAAAATAGCCATGTTCAGTTCCTCCTAACGACTAGCGTGAATTCAATAATTCCGCAATGTGCATTACCTTGATACGACGATCGATTTCGCCGTCTTTATAAAGACGATCAAGCATACCTTCAATATTCATGAGACAAGCTTGGTCACCGCCGGCTACTACATTAGCACCGGAATTGTAAATATTCATTGCTTTTTCGCGAGTCATAACAGCGGAGATTTCAGGCATTTTAACAGTAAACGTACCGCCGAAACCACAGCAACCTTCCGCACGATTCATTGGTAAATATTCGAGACCTTTAACATTTTCCAATAATTTCATAGGTGGTTCTTTGATACCCATTAAACGCGTTACGTGACAAGATTTGTGGTACGTAACTTTGTCGTTAAATGTAGCTCCTACATCAGTTACGCCCAATACATTCACGATAAAATCGGTGAATTCATAGATGCGTTCACTGACTTTGGCGGCACGAGCCATCCATTCGGGCTCATCTGCCAAAATATGACGATATTCGTCACGAATGGCAAAGGCACAAGAACCGGACATGCTCACGATGTACTCAGCGTTTTCAAAGACTTCAATCGTATTCTTGATTGCGCCTTTAGCCGCGTCGTTATAACCGGAGTTCGCAAACATCTGTCCGCAGCATACCTGTTTCTTAGGCACGGTAATATCGCAGCCTAATCGTTCTAATACCTGTACGCCGGCCATCCCCACGTGGGGATAAAACATGTCAATCAAACATTGTGAAAATAAATGAATTTTCATTTCCTCACATCCTCAACTTTCCTACGTACTTACACTTACTTGATTACCCACACTTGCGCATACTTCCCATTCTTTTCAAGATTAAACGGTCTACACTGTATAATCGCACGGAAATCATCACTAATATTATATAGAATAAAAAATGCCTTGTCCAAAGAATTGCGATATTGGCAAAAGCCCTATCTCATATGCGTTTTAAGAATGCTTGAAATAGGATTTAGCAAAATATTTGTACAGAGAACGTAATTATTTGAATAGTAACTGTTGTTCGCTTCAAACCGCTTCTTTATCCCTTTAAAGCTCCTCTTATTCGTGATATAATCAAAGTATTAAGGGTATTATTTTTATTATTCGTAAACTCAATAATAAAGTATGTACATTATCAAGATGTTTTTCTCAAATTTTTAATAACCTGAAATAGAAAGGGGTTTCATTTATGACATCACGTTCTTTACGCTTAGCCGTTTTAGTAGCTACGCTTTTAACAACAACTACGTACACCGGTCTGGCCGCTGACGCAGACAGCACGGCAACAACTGCGGTAACAACCACAGCCACCGCTGCCGATACGGTACAGACCAAAGAATTAACCGCCGCCGACAAAGAAAAAGCGCAATTAGTTGAATCTATGAATGAAAAAGCCGCTAAAGCCGCTGCCGCAGAAGAAGCCAAAGGCTTCCAGGATGTAAAAAATCACTGGGCCGCCGTACCAATTAACGTTATGCTTGAAGACGGCATTTTATCCGGTAACGGTCAAGGTGAATTCAAACCGGACGATGCTTTAAAAACAGCTGATGCTGCTGCCCTTTATGATAAACTGATTGCCCATGACAAAGCACAGCAGGCAGCCAAAGACGCCAAATCTTCGCAAAACAAGAAAAACGCCAAAATCACGGTGGTTAAAGATGTAACCGGTGAAGAATTATTGGCTCCGTTCAAAAATCAGGAAACCTTGACTCGTGAAGAATTCGCCCAAACAGCCGCTGAATATTTAGCTTATAAAGACGAACTTACCGTAGCCTCCATTAAGAGCAAAACCAAAGCTAAAGAATACAAACCGAATGTAGTGGTAGCTCCGGATCAAGTAAGCTTCCCTGACGAAAGCAAAATTGACAGCGAATATAAATCGTCCGTAACTACCTTAGCCAGCCGCGGCATCATCGCTTCCGGCGGGGACAGCAACTTCTTCCGTCCGACCGAAGATATTACCCGTGCCGAAGCGGTAGCCATGTTATTCCGTATTGAAAAAGGCATGATGGTGAGTCCTGCGGCCGACAGCAAAAACACTGACACAAAATCAAGCACAGCCACTTCCGACAGCAGTGCCGCTCTTCCTGATTCCAAAGGTCAAAACACTACGACCGGCAATGTAACCGCTAAACAGACCCGCGATTGGGAAGCCCAATCTGACCTTGAAAACAAAGTTTTCAAAAAATTAAACACACTTTATAAAACTCCGGGGAACTTCCAGAACTACGGTGTCATGTACTGGCAAAATGATGTATTGCATGTAGCCTTCAAGAGCGATGACGACCTTGCTAAATTTGAAGATATTTTAGCCAAAGACGCTAAAAATAAAGCCGCTGATGAAGCCCTGAACAACCGCATCCATTTGGAAACAACGCAGTACAGCCAGGCCGAATACGATCGTATTGAAAACAACTTCCGTACGTTCTATGCTCAAAAACAACCGGCCGGCACTATCTTGGGTGCTTATCCGAGCGTAGCTCATAATCAGCTGATTGTCCGCATCGACAAAGGCTTCGATTATATGAATGATTCCATCCGCAATGCATTTGGCAACAAAGTTCATGTATTCTTGGTAACAACGGACAATGCCAATGCAACAACGGATACTTCTAAAAATTAATCGAAGGAGTCTTCAAACATGTTTGCAACACCTTTTACGCGCCGAGATTATCTCTACTTGGCGGCTATCGGAATTTGGCTCCTATTCGCCTACGGGCTCTTCGCCTGGAACTTTCCGATAACCGACACGGTAGAATCCAATTATGCCTTAAGTGCCGTCAATATGCTGCAACATCAAAGCTATCTGTCTCCCATGATTTACGATCAGTATTGGTATGACAAACCGATTTTCACATACTGGCTCTTAATGGCATCCTTTAACCTGTTCGGCATTTCGGATTTTACGGCTCGTCTGCCGTTCATCCTTTGTGCCGCCTTCAATGGGATGTTTATCTATTACGGCATGCGCCTTGTAGCCAAACGTCGCGATTTAGCCCTATGGTGTGCCATCATGTTGGGCACGTCCTTAGAATTTTGGTATATCAGCCATGCCATTTTGACAGACGGTTATTTATTCCTATTTACCCAGGGAATTCTCTTCTTCGCCTATCTGGGCCTGCGCGGTTGGCAGACGACGCGTCATATGATGCTCGCCTATGCCTTCGCCGGCCTGGCCGTATTAACCAAGGGACCGGTGGGAATCGTTCTGCCGGGTCTCATTCTCATCGCTTATGTGGCTCTGTTTCAGCGGGATGTCGCTACCTGGAAACGCTTATTTCACCCGTTTGGCCTCTTGGTGTTTGCCATCGTTGCCTTGCCTTGGTACATCTTAATGTACAGCTATCACGGCATGGCCTTTATCGAAGGTTTCTTAGGACTCCACAATGTAGTACGCGCTACCGTGCCGGAACATCCCGATCATAACTGGTGGTTCCTGTACTTTGTGCTTTGGCCCGTATCTCTATTGCCATGGACCGGCTTAACGATTTACGAACTCATCTACGGAGAACGCAGTCCTTGGTTTAAATACTTGCTCACTTGGGGACTTGGGGTTTTCATCTTTTATAACCTCATGGCTACCAAATATTTGACATATACATTCTTGTGTATCATCCCGTTCATTATCTTAACGGCGCAGGGCTATATTCGTTTAAAAGATTCACTTCTGAAAAATATTAACCCTCGCCAAGTAAAAGTAATCGCACTGCCGCCGGAAAGTGATTTCTGCTGGCTCAAACAACACACCCGTTCCTATAGTAATAATTTGCTGATTCTGCTACCGGCTGTTTTCTTGGTAATCATAGCGGCTGTCGGCTTATGGTTTGGCGGCAAAACACAGCCTGATGTTAATCTTGCAAACTTAATGGTTACCTTAATCATCGGCGGTGTAATGAGCCTCTTGCCGCTCTTATATGGTCTCATCCGACCGCATATATGTCGAAGTGCTAAGATGGTCGCCTTAAGCATCAGTGTACTTTATGTATTATTGCTGTGTGTATTGCCGCCTATCGCGGACGATGCATCGACAGCTAAATTGGCTGACACATTAACATTACGGCCGACTACACAGGTATATTACTATCGCGATTACCGCACGTCGCTCGTCTATTACAACGGTCATCCGGTGACACAAATCATACCTGATCCCGACAAAGAAACAATTTGGGATAAAGGCAAAAACGTTATGCCCGTTGCCTCTGAAGCTGAGGCCGTTAAGGCTGTTCAAGGCAAGACCGATTTCATCATCTTGGTACCGCTGAAATACAAGGCGGATTTTCTGAAAACACCGCTCAATCAGCAGGTCAAAGAAGCTTATCAGGTCGAAAATGTTATTGTATTCAAGCCGAAGGCTCAATAAACACACTAAGTTTAGTTGCGATTATACTTTTAGATCATTATAATAAAATCATATTTTTAAACTCTATCAAAACAGCTAGGTAATCTTATTGTCGAGGTTACCTAGCTAAGTTTTAATACTGTATAAATTATAATTTTTCCAAATAATTTTAAATTACAAGAGTTTTGCAAAAACTCCCGGAGGAGTATCATGTTTAAATTTACCACCACAAAGTCTCTGGCCCTACTTTGTGCCCTAGTTCTCACTACCTCAATCGCCCAAGCAGAAACCGTAACGGTGACCGGCCCTAACGATGTTAGCGATGAGGACCATACGCCGGTGCGCGTTGTCAAAGAATCGCCAAGCAACGAAACCACCTTCAGTCCCTTAACGCTGAAATATTACACCACAAACAATACAGCACAAGCTGTGGGACAGGCAACTTCGCAATTGGAGGCCCAATCAGCCGCCGACAGCAGTAAAACAGCTTCCGAATCTTTAACTGACAATGCGAATACTGACACAACAAACTCCAAAACAGCTGCAATAGGCACCTATAAGCCTTTCAAATTCAGCACGATACAAAATACCTCCAGTGTTTTCGAAGAAGCTCGTAAATATACTTTTGTAGACATTCCGGCCGACTACTGGGCTACCAAAGCCATTGCGGTCATGACGAATCAGCAGTTAATCTCCGGTTATAACGACAACACCTTCCGTCCCGAAAAACCGATCAGCCGTGAAGAAGTGGCCTCATTGTTCAGTAATTTAATCTCCGGGGAATCCTCCGTTATGCTCTCCAGCTCATTCAAAGACATCACGTCGGATCGTTGGTCCGCCAATGCCATCGAACGAGTGGCCCAGCTGAACATTATCAGCGGCTATGGTGATAATACCTATCGTCCGGAGCAGTTCATGTCTCGTCAAGAGTTTGCCGTCGTAGCCGATAACTACATTCACTACTTGGGCTATACCACCGACGACCAAGCCGCTATGGACGCCGTTCATTATAATGACCAGAAATTCATCGCCCCTTGGGCTCAAACGGCCGTTCGCGAACTGGCCGCCTTAGGTTTCCTTCATTACCAACCTCGTTTGTTGTTTAATCCGGAAAAATACATCACCCGCGCGGAAGCAACGGAAATCATGTATCGTGTTACCAACAGCAGTGCTGCCGTGGCCTTACGTGAAAAAATCCTTCATCAACAGGTAGAGAATAAAATGCTCAACTTAATTGAGCAAACATTCGGTAAAGAATATGCATTCCGTACTCATGGCGCCATGTATTGGCAGGATAATAAACTCGTAGCCGCCTTAAAAAACGAAGAGGATGTTAAAAAATTAGGATCCGCCCTTGCCTTCTCCAAAGACAGCGATTTACGTAGCAATGTACAAGTAACCACCGGTTCCATGACCGAAATCGAACTTGGTAAGCTGCAGACCGAAGCCGCTTATTTCTATAATCAGCAAGAACCGACCGGATCAATTCTTTCCGCCGTTCCTAACCAGAACGCATCGGGGTTGAAGTTGGTTGTAGACAAGTTGAGTGCAGATAGCCAAAAGGCTATGAACAAGAAATTCGGTTCCAAGGTTTCTATAACTCTTGCCGAGGACGAGCAATAACTCTCTATTCTGATAAGATGGGAACGCCTCACAGAATTATACAGCTCTACATTTGAGCGAGATTTATACAATAAAATACTTTATAACATGAAAAAGAACACCTACTCCCTTCCCCGGCTGACACGCAGCAAGGGGCCCCCTTTGGAGTAGGTGTTCTTTTTCATTGTTTATATCATAGAGCGTTTACTGTACATCTTCTCGCTCAAATATCATAAGCACTATCATCGTGATTAGCGTTCCCATCCTTCCAGACCATATTACCTTTATTAACTCGCCCTCGGCAAGGGTTATCAGGACACCGGGAAGATGCCGAATTTCTTGCCATGGCTTTTTGGCGGAGTGAGAAGAAGAGATGGTTATATGTATTGGCCGGTGATGCTGTTTTTATTATTTCGGATGTCCTGCGGTGTGCCGGTTGCTACGATTCGACCGCCGGCTTCACCGCCGCCGGGGCCCATGTCTATGATGTAATCTGCATTTCGGATTACATCAAGGTCATGTTCGATGACAATTACAGTAGCCCCATTGTCCAACAAGGCTTCAAAAACTTTTAACAACGCTTGAACATCTAACGGATGTAAACCGATAGACGGTTCATCCAACACATAAAGGACACCGGTAGTGTGATTACGCACAGCTCGAGCCAACTGCATCCGTTGACGTTCCCCCGTTGAAAGGGTAGAAGATGCACGATCTAAACTCAGATAGCCCAGCCCCAGATCTATGAGTCGTTTGGCCATCCCTTGAAAAGCCTCACAAATACTGTCTGCCATAGGTTTCATCGCTTTCGGCAAACTATCGGGAACGCCCTCTACCCACACTACCAAATCAGCCAATGTCATAGTACAGGCTTCATCCAGTGAAATATCCCGCAATTTCGGAGCACGAGCAGCAACAGAAAGACGCGTACCGTGGCACGTCGGGCATACTTCCTCTTTTAAGAACTTTTCTACCCGTTTCATGCCTTTTTCCTCCTTAACTTTTGCCAGTGCATTTTCAACGGTATACACAGCATTATAATAAGTAAAATCAAGCTCGCCCGCTTCATTCGAGTTCTTAGCCTTATAAAAAATATGCTTTTTCTCCGCCGAACCGTGGTAAACAATCTCCTTTTCTTCAGGCGTCAAGTCACGAAACGGCACATCGGTACGAACGCCCATTTCACGACACACATCAGTCATGAGCGACCACATAAGGCTGTTCCAAGGAGCCACAGCCCCCTCGTCAATAGTAAGAAATTCATTGGGCACCAAACTGGCCATATTTACGGTGCGAATACTGCCTGTACCGCCACACATTTCACAGGCACCTTGAGAGTTGAACGCCAGTTCTTCGGCGGACGGCGCGTAAAAATGTACGCCACATTCCGGACAAATCAGTTCTTTTTCTGCCGCAACGGCTAAAGTCGGTTTCAGATAATGACCGTTTGGGCATCGATGACTGGCAAGCCTTGAATACATCAAACGTCAACTGTTCAACAACTCTGTCCCCGTACCAAAAGTACTGCGAATACCGGGCACGCCCGGACGCTGATGGAGCGCCAACGCCGCCGGCACATATAACACCTCATCTACACTGGCTCTGGCTGCCTGCGTCATACGCCGGCGAGTATACGTAGATAATGCTTCCAGATAACGTCGCGAGCCTTCTGTGTACAAAACCCCCAGCGCCAACGAAGATTTTCCGGAACCGGATACACCCGCAATCCCGACAATCTTCCCCAACGGAATATCTACATCAATATTTTTAAGATTATGGACCCTGGCCCCGCGAACCTTCATCGTATCAATCATCATATTCACTCCAAACACCTAAAACTTTACTCTCTCTCACAAGCTATCCTTGTCCTCAGTATAGTAAAACCACCCGACAAAATCAATCACCCTAATCTCCCCCTCCTCGTCAAAAAATAAAAAGGCCTTATCTCCCCCAGCGGCTTTGCCTGTTTCGCAAACAGGTACTTTGGTGAGTGGCTTGTATGTAGTTCACAATATTGATAAAAGGAAACTCTTATCTTATAAAGAGATTTGGTCTGCTGCAGTTTAGCGGGTGTAAGATAAAGTTTAGCTATATTTAACAGTTAATTACATTAGAAGACGACACATATCTTATGAAGCGACTTTTGCTACGTGTAGCCAGGAGCAAATAAGATATGTGTCGCCTTCTATGCAATAAAATAAGGAACCCTTATCTTACACCCGTAAAACGGTGCAGCCATTTTGGCTTATATAAGATAAGAGTTCCCTTTTTTAATTATTGTAACCGGTCACTCACCAAAGCACCTGCCCTAAACGGCTTGGAGCCGGTAAGATAAGACCTTTTTATTTTTTACGCGCTACGCCCGTTTTCACGGCCACGTCGGCAACGGCTTTTGCCACAGCCAAAGGAACGCGTTCGTCGAACGCATCGGCTACAACATAGTCTTCACGAAGATCTTCGTCAGATACTAAATTAGCCAACGCATCGGCAGCAGCCAATTTCATTTCATCATTAATCTTGGATGCATGAACGTCGATGGCACCACGGAATAAACCGGGGAATACGTTAACGTTATTAATCTGGTTAGGAGCATCACTGCGACCGGTACCCATAACGCGTACGCCGCAAGCTTTCGCATCGTCATACATAGCTTCCGGATTAGGATTAGCCATAGCAAATACGATGGAGTCTTTAGCCAGGTTTTTCAAAATTTCAGGTGTGAAGGCACCTGCAGCGGAAACGCCGAGTAATACGTCAGCGCCTTTAGCCATTTCAGCCAATGTACCTGTTTTTTCTTCCTGACCCAACAATTTGATTAATTCAGCTTGTAAAGAGTCAAGACGTTTGTAGTTTTTGTTAAGTACGCCGGAGCTTACCATCAAGGTAATGTCGCGAGCGCCTGCCAAGTACAATAAACGAGCAATATTAGCACCGGCTGCACCGGCACCGTTTACAACGATTTTAACTTTGCTCAAATCTTTTTTTACAAAACGAAGAGCTGCTTTAACACCGGCTAAACATGCAATAGCTGTACCATGTTGGTCATCGTGGAATACCGGAATTTCGAGTTCTTCTTTCAAGCGATTTTCGATTTCATAGCATTTAGGAGACGAAATATCTTCTAAGTTAATACCAGCGAAGTTCTTTTGTAATAATTTAACAGTGCGGATAATTTCTTCCGTATCGTCACTGTCAATTACGATTGGCACGCAGTCTACATTACCGAAACGTTTGAAAAGTAAGGATTTACCTTCCATTACAGGCATTGCAGCGGCTGCGCCGATGTTACCGAGGCCAAGTACACGAGTCCCGTCCGATACAACTGCAACCATGTTACCGCGGCAAGTTAAGTCAAAGGACAATTCTTCATTGTCTTTTATGCGTAAGCATGGTTCAGCTACCCCCGGCGTATAAGCTACGGATAAATCGTGAGCATCCTTCAAAGGATATTTTGTGCCGGTTGTTAAAAAACCACCTAATTCCAATTTCTTTTGTACTGCTTCTTCGCGTACGTCCATGTTATTCCCCTCCTGTTATTAATGTTGACAGATTGTTGCCAAGCAAGTGCAGGCATTGTGAATTGCTACAAACGCCTCCTTTGCGACAGTCACCGTTACTGCTGTAAAGTTAGCAAGTTACCGATTACTGTTTTAAGGTTGGCAAGTTTCTGCCATAAAAAATTTCTGCCATTTCTTGTTTCAACAACTGATTGATATGTTTGCGTTCTTTTGGTGTCAAATCATCTTCGGTGATTCCGAAAAGGTAATTATTGATGTCATATTCTTTTAACATCATTTTTGTATGGAAAATGTTTTCCTGATACACATTTACATCAATCATGTTGTACAAGTTCTTGGTTTTTGCATCAATATAATTTTGGATTGAGTTGATGCGGTGATCAATATAAAGTTTTTTACCTTGTACATCACGTGTAAAGCCGCGTACTCGATAGTCAAGACTGATGATGTCCGAATCAAAACTGCCAATTAAGTAATTTAATGCTTTGAGTGGCGAGATTTGGCCGCAAGTGGACACGTCAATATCGGCACGGAATGTGCTGATACCGCGATACGGATGACTTTCCGGATAAGTATGAACTGTCAAATGGCTCTTATCCAAATGACAAACCACATCTTCCTTCTGAATTTCTTCTTCAGAAATCAAAATCGTCACGCTGGCGCCCTGCGGATCATAATCCTGCTTGGCAATGTTAAGTACGTTAGCTCCGATAATATGGGACACTTCTGTCAAAATATCCGTTAGCCGTTGTGCATTATACACTTCATCAATGTATTCAATATACTGCTGTTTTTCAGCTTCGGTACTCGTATAGCAAATATCATAAATGTTAAAACTCAATGTTTTCGTCAAGTTGTTAAAACCGTATAATTTCATCTTTTTAATCGGTTTCACGGATGTCTCCATAGTAGTCTGTACACCTTCCTCATTCAATACTTAATCCTATATTTTATTATATCGAAACTTTTCATAGCATTCAATACTTTCGATATTTTATTTTATAATAATCATGCAAAAATCTACTTGATAACCGGCGGTTCCCAAGGTTGTTCTTTCAGATAATAAAATCTCCCCGTGAAAAAACCATCCTCATAGGTCGCTACCGCAAACGTACCGCCCGATTTATCTCGTGCCAAAGACGGGCTGCCGGGATTGATAAACAGGCCGTGTCCGTCGCTATATTGGCAGTGATGATGACTATGTCCCGCCACACACAAGGTTGCCCCCATACTTTCCCCCAATGACAACACTTCCTGTATGCGATTATATGGCAAAAACTGATCCCCATGAGTCATATAGATATACGTATCCTTAAAAGGAATCAGCTGTTCACGCGGTTCCAACGGCCGTTCACGATCATTATTACCGCGCACCGCTATAACCGGCACATTCGTCAATTTGGCCATATAACGGGCATCATCACCATAATCACCGGCATGAAGCCACAATTCAATCGGCCAATCAGCGGTGGCTGCCAAAATTTCATCAATCTTGTTCAAGTAGCCATGAGTATCACTCAAAATACCCACATAGCTTATTGCCTCTGCGCTCATAGAGCCTCTCTTTCCAGTTTCTGTAATTATGCTTATCTTTACAGCCTAGCTTCTTATAGTGTTTTAACTATTCTGTTTTAACTATTCTATTTTAACTAATCTGTTTATTTTAATTGTTCCAATAATTTTTGTAAGGCCAAACCGCGATGACTGATGGCATTTTTATCGTCCATGGATAACTGTGCCATTGTTTTTTCAAACTGCGGCAAGTAAAAGTACGGATCATAGCCGAAGCCGCCGTTCCCTACAGCCTCTGTTTGAATCAAACCTTCGCAATAGCCGGTAGCCGTAAGTTCGCGACCGTCAGGATATGACAAAACCAATTCGCATACATAACGTGCAGTTCTTTTTTCAAAAGGAAAATCCTTAACGGCATCGATAAGTTTTTGATTATTAGCTTCATCATCGCACTGCGGACCGGCATAGCGTGCCGAATACACCCCGGGGGCACCGGCGAGCACATCAACCGCCAAACCGCTGTCATCCGCCAAGCATGGCAGACCACAGGCTTTCATATAATATTGTGCCTTAATACGTGCATTTTCCAAAAAAGTGGTGCCCGTTTCTTCCGGTTCTTCTACTTGTACCACATCACCGATACTGATGGCTTCGATACCGACTGTTGCCAGAACGGCTTTGAATTCACGCAATTTACCTTTATTATGAGTGGCTACAACGATTTTCATAAATAACTCCTACAAAGATTTCTCAATGTAATAACTTACAGCTTAATAACATACCTGTTAACATCTTCTGCAAAAAAATGCAATAAGAAATAGCATGCTGACTGCTACCTTGACAAATTCTAAATTATTAATTCTCAGGCTCCCGTGCCAATATATTTAGCCGCATCGCCAAGAGCTTCCTTCTGCGCCGTCATTAACGAATCGGTAGCTGATTCCGCCAAGTCCAACAATGTGTTAAGTTCAATACGGCTGAAAGTACCGTGTTCACCGGTTCCCTGTACTTCGATTAAATTGCCGGAACCGGTACGCACCACATTCATATCTACGATAGCCTGACTGTCTTCTTCATAGCACAAATCGGTAACGGCCCCTTCTTTACCGATGCCAACGGAAATAGCGGCACAGTAATCACGAATCGGATACATGCCTTCACCGTTATACATCGTATTTACTGCGTCAACCATAGCTACAAAAGCGCCGGTGATTGCCGCCGTACGGGTACCGCCGTCAGCCTGCAATACATCACAGTCAAGGGTGATAGTTTTTTCACCGAGTGCTTCAAGATCAACCACAGCACGTAATGCACGACCGATAAGGCGCTGAATTTCTACGGTACGCCCCGTCTGTTTGCCCTTCGCCGCTTCACGACTGTTACGAGTCTGTGTGGCACGAGGCAATAACGAATATTCCGCCGTTACCCAACCGCGGCCTTCGCCTTTCATAAAACGAGGTACTTTTTCTTCAATTGTGGCATTACAAAGTACTTTCGTATTACCGAATTCAATTAAAACCGAACCTTCTGCATATGCCGTAAAATGGCGTGTAATTTTAATAGGCCGTACAGCCTTTGGATTTCTTCCGTCAATTCTCATGTTTGTCACTCCTATTTCGTATTCAATTCTTATTATATCATATGTTAAAGCTCTCTTCTCATAGGATACGGCATAAGAATTCACGTTTTACCTTTGTCAAAATCAGCACTTACATCATCCTTACATTTAATCCTTCAACTCGATCAAGAAACCTGCTTTATTTTATATGTCTTCCTGCACATCCTTCATCGGATCAACTACTACATAGCGATCCGCATTCCCCGTTTTTTTAGCCGCCAGCGTGGCATCATAAGCATCCTTGCGACACTCTTCATCGGCCTGCCAAGGAATAAAAGTGGCATACACATGCTGTGAACCGAACGGACCGCCGTCGCTTCTGGAATCAATGCTCATATAACCGACCTTGTCCGGATAAAGACGAATCTTTTCATCCCGATATTCGGAGATACCCGTTTCATCATAATAAATCTGACGTCTATCTTGCCAAAAATCCCCGAGCCCCAACAAGGCATCAACTTGCATTTCATGACGGCGATGCCACTGGTCGGCCCATTTTCTGATAATATCATCAATACGACGTGTCACATCAGGCCGTTGACGATTACGATCTTCATCAAAAGCCGGTTCTACGACTTGACTGTAATCTAGGCCCGCCATAGAAAGCACAATCCCCGTATTTACATATGGCAAGGCTTCTTGCACAGAGTAACCACCTTCCAAAACGGCAATATCTGCTTTCAGGAGATCTGTAAGACGAGCATAACCTTTGGCCGTAACCATCATATTCGCCAACGGATCGCTGAAGTGATTATCTTGGCCGGCCGAATTAATGATAATCTCCGGTTTAAAATCATTAAGCATAGGCATTACCAAGTTCTGTAATACTTTGAGCATGCCTTCATCGCCCGTGCCCGGTGGCAATGGAATATTCACCGTAGCGCCCACAGCCTGAGGTCCGCCGTATTCATACATGAAACCGGTGCCCGGATATAGAGTACGACCGTCTTGATGAAATGAAATAAACAAGGTATCCGGATCATGGTAAAAAATATCTTGTGTCCCGTCACCGTGATGCACATCCGTATCTACGATAGCGATGCGACGCACGCCGTAATGGCGACGCAAATAAGCTATCATGATAGCTTCCACATTAACCGTACAAAAGCCGCGGATACCGTGCACCATTTTCATGGCGTGATGTCCCGGTGGCCGAACCAATGAAAAGGCGCGAGTTACTTCACCGCGCATAACCGCTTCAGCGGCAGCAATAGCCCCGCCAACCGATACGCGATGAGCTTCGGTCACCCATTTTTTAAGCGACGGGGCGCCTACATGAACACGTTCTATATCCTGCCACGAAGCGAGTAGCGGATTATATTCACGAATAGCCGGATGTTCCAAAAGACCTTCTTCCAAGAGTTGGTCACGCGTATATAACAAGCGTTCCTGCCGTTCCGGATGAGTCGGCGAAATCTTCCAGTCAAAGGCCGGGAAAAATACGAGGCCTAAAGTATTCTTATCGTACATATTCACTCACCCCCGGTTCCAATTGTGCTTTTACGGTAATTAAATGGTACATTGACTGCCAACATTCAATAATCGGCACATCTTCCACCGATATAATGTGACCTGACGGTGCATTGGTAAGTCCTAAATCTTCGGCCGCTTTTTGTAAAAATTCTAAAGCCAGTGCTTCGGTTTGAGCCGCCGTCTGCACCGCAGCCTGTTTTTGATGAATGCCCAATTCCGGCACTACCAACAGTCGTTTGGCCGTATCCACATGAACGGTAATCATCAGGGTTTCACGAGCTACCGCCGCACCTACAGCATTAGCTACCGGTGCATTTTGCGGGATTTGAACCGGCAAGCCTAAGCGTTCACTCACAAACGGGGCCAACGCTACTGCCGTACCGCCCACAGCTACCAGTTCTTCCGGTGTAAATAATTTCGGTTCTACAATATCACGCACCACATAAATAGGCAGTTTGTTTTCTCGTTGTACCGAAGCGGCAATACCTTCGGTTATAACATTGACTGCTTGCGCTACAATATCCTCCGCCAAAAATTTAACGGCATTACGTTCATCATCGTCCCCGGCTTTTTTATGAGCACACTTAACATATTGTGCCGGTGCCTTTTGCAACAATTCAGCCAGACCCTGCCAAGCTTTTTCAGTGTCACCGTAATCAGCTTTGCCTAACACGATTAATGCGTCACCTAACGTCGGTATGGTGCCGCCCAATACAAGCGACTGTCCGAGTCGATCAGGGCCGACCTGTAATTGACCGTTTTCATCAAAAGCAACGGCTGATTCGCCGCCGATACCGACCGAACTTACCGCAAAAGAACGAACCGCACTCGGATATTCCCGAATCATCGCACCGCCGCGTGCCATCATAGGCACACCATGTTGCCAGAGCGAAATATCCGTCGTTGTACCGCCCATATCAAGAGCTACCGTCATGGTTTCCGGCATAGACCGCAAGGCCGCCATCCCCAACACACTGGCTGCCGGCCCCGTAAAAGCTGTTTCAACAGGACTTGCTTTCATACGTTCTAACGGTAATGAACCGCCATCAGCTTTTAATATGTAAACAGGTGCCGTCAAACCGTAGCGGGCCAGAGCTGCTTTTACGGCCTCACTAAAGGACTCAAACGTTCCCAGTACAGCACTGTTAAAATAGGCACTCACCGTACGACGCGGAAAATTTAGCGAACCGCTCAATTCCGCCCCGGCCGATACCGTTTCATAACCGTCTGCCAATAATTCTTCTTTCAACGCTTGTTCCAAACCGGGGTTACGAACACTGAACTTAGCCGAAACGGCCGCCCTTGCATGACGTTTTTCACCGGGAATAGCGTCCAATTCACTCTGCTTTAAAGGAGCCGCCAAGGAGCCGCGATGGTCCGTATAACCGCTAAGTACAACCGGTTCTGCCGGCAACATAGGCCGAATATCCATGCCCGGCCCCGGCACGACATATAAATCGACCGGATCCACCTGATTCATTACCAGTGCATTCGTCACAATTGTCGTCGACAACGTCACGCGTGTCACTTCTGACGGATTAATGGCCGCAGCTACGCCGGCCAAAGCCGCTTCAATCCCCTCCATCAAATTCGGTTTGGTCGTTCTGCATTTATGACTTTTTAAAATTCGACCATCGGCTACGACTACCGCATCCGTGAACGTGCCGCCCACATCAAGGCCCACTAACATAGGAACAACTCCTTTCGCTCACTGTTTATTACTCAATTAAACTCCTTTTAACCATGTTTAACTTATATTTATTTTAAAGTATCCTACCGATTAAACGATTATTACAAACAAAAAGAGGCCCTAAGGCCTCCTATTTATTGTCGCTCCGAAATGGAGGCGAAATTTTTAATAATAACGATTGGCGTCATTTGATCATCATTACCAAACGGATTGTCAATCAAAATACGTGCAATGCGTTTCGGATCCATGCCGCGACTATGGCCAAGCACGGCAGCGCGTTTCAAGTCATTAACATCGGCTACAACCGCACCGTAACTGCCTGTACGCTGTACAATACGTTCTGCCACTTTATCCGCATCCTTCGGACCGTAAACGATATGTTTATCAAACGGCGGCATTGTCCCCGTTACATCATCGGTTAACGCGGCAGCACGCGAAATTTGATAAAATACACCGTCTTTACGGAATACTTTGGCGATGGCCCCCAAAATAAAAGCTCCGAATACTTTCCATTTGCCGTCAAGTTCCATAGCGGATTGCATGCCGTATACCGAACTCATAGAGCCTTCAGCCGGCACAAAACGGCATAGTAAACGAGCCTGCCAGGTCGGATGAAGTTCTTCCGGACGGGTAATGCGGCCCTGTGTGATTGCTACTACAGATTCAGCGACACACACAATATCTTCCGGACCGATATCTTGGCCGGCATAATGCATAATAGCTTCTACAATATCATCTCGATGGGTCAGTATACGAGTATGAACCGGTACTAATTCTAAATTTGCCATGGTTACCTACCTCCTACTGCCGCATAGCATGCTGTAATTCTTCAGCTGTCAAAATTAAACGATTTTTAGAAATATGCCAATCACTGCGTCCCACAACCTGGTACACAATGTCAATATTCATGTCGGGGAAACCTACAAGGTCTTTACGAATATTGCCGCTTTTAGCCGTCAAAATCAGGCGCAAACGAACAGTACCGCCTTGACGCGGTTCGATAATAACCGATTTCCAATAGCCGTCGTGACGTTCATCATTGGCATCGGTTGTCCAAGATGTAATCGATACGGCATCGAACTGTTCCTGCGGCAACAAATGGCGCGGATATAAATCCATAATCGTACCGTTTTGACGACCTTTATTGACAAACGGGATATCCGATACCAAGGTTACCTGATTAAAACTGATATCTTCTACTTCAAACGGCGTACGACGTTTTGGCAACATGACAATTTGTTCATTGCCCTGTTTCCAGGCAAAAATGCGAAATGCAACAAACAAGACGGCAACGATGAACACAATCGTTACTACTATGTTGACTAATGTGTAAAAATACATATCCATATACTGCTCCCTTATAGTTTAATTAATCGAAGGTTGAATTCTTCCGGCGGAATCAATAAAGACGTCATTCGTTCAGCCAGTTCTTTATCTTTAGTAAAGCAAAGATCCAATGTACCCTTAGTTGTCTGCGGGTTCATCAAGTTATGAGACTCCAATACAGCTTTGACTTCTTGGGCCGTTTCATACGACGGATCGATGAACGTCTTCTCGCCGCCTGTCATGTGCTGCATCAAGTCCGTTAAAAACGGGAAGTGAGTACAACCCAACACAATCGTATCGGCTCCATGAGCTATAATCGGGTCCAAATACTCCTGTACCGATGCATGAATCACATGATCATCCAAATGCCCTTGTTCAATTAAATGAGCCAAATCAGGACAAGCCTGTTCCCACACGGAAATCTGAGGATCAAGCTCTAACGCTTCTTCCTTATGTTTGTGACTTTCAATCGTAGCCTTCGTAGCCATAACTGCAATCGACTGAGTCTGACTCGTATCAATAGCGGTCCGCACGCCCTTCGCAACCCCTACAACAGGGTAATCAAAGGTAGCCTGCAATTCATCCAAGGCTACCACGGAAAATGTATTGCATGCAACAACTGCCATTTTGACAGGTACCTCAGCTAAAAAATGACCGATATTCATAGCAATCTGACTGATTTCATGCTTAGGCCGATTGCCTACCGGATTATTAGCGTTATCGCCAACGTAAATAAAATCTTCATGGGGAAACATCCGGCGCAACACGGCTAATACGGTTAATCCCCCGATACCGGAGTCGAATACTCCGATAGGCCGCTTGGCGACCTCCGAACCGGCTACTTTACTCATGACTCTTTCTCTCCTTTATGGTGCGACTGATAGGCTCATAATAGGTATCGCTCAAACGAATTACCTTCCCCGTTGCCTTATCAGTAAACACATTCTGTGTCTCACCGGTTGCAATCAACGCACCATCCGCTTCACGTACGATTCGATACGTAAAAACACATTGAGCTCTTGTTACTTTGGTCGGCGTTACTTCAACGGTCAACACATCATCAAAACGTGCCGGCTCTTTATATTCGCAGGCCACTTTCGTAATCGGGAACACAATCCCGTCATTCATCATATCCCACAGGGTAATGCCACAGGCTCTGAAAAACTCAACCCGGCCTAACTCAAACCATCGCAAGTGATTGGTATGGTGAGCTACTTCCATCATATCAGTTTCATAAAATCGTACCTGCAATGATGTGGTAAACATACACTCATTTCACCTCTCATTACTATAAAATAATTCACCCTTCATTGTACGCCACCTACCGGTGGCTGTCAAACTATTGTAAGCCGCCATGGCCTAAAGCAATGCAGTCTGCTTTAGTAATCGGATCATCCGCTGCAAGGCGTGGCAAGAACACATCAAATGCGGTCGGTTTACTGAATAAAACGCCGCCCGGCAAGCCCACAAGCGGTGTCCCGTCGCCCATATAAGCAATGCACACCATGGAACCGGGTAATACCGGCAACCCGTATGTTACTACTTGAGCGGCACTCTTGGCAATAGCCCCCGGCGTTAAATCATCGGGATCTACACTCATGCCGCCGGTACAGAAAATAATATCGGCGCCGGCTTCTTTCACTGCTTTAATAGCCGTCATAATTTTATCCGTATCATCGATAACGATTTCATGAGCCACAATTTTCATGCCAAACGGTGCCGTCCGTTCTTCAATAATCGGCCGGAAAGCATCTTGAATACGGCCTCGGGCTACTTCAGAACCGGTCGTAACAAGACCGATGCGCTTTCTCACAAACGGTTTAACCGAAAGAAGCGGCTGATTTTGCCAAATCGCTTTGGCCTGTTCCAGTTGCACCTTTGGCAACCATAAAGGAATACAGCGCATACCGGCTAATTTATCGCCTTTTTTAACGGCCGTGTGCGACCATTTTGTCACAATCGTCAGTTCCCCAATGCTGTTAATAGCCTGCAAACGCGGTACATCGATTTTGAGCATGCCGTCCCAAGCGGCAAAAGCCTCAATTTTACCTTCTCGCACATCGGAGGCATAAATACTGTCATTATCGCATAAAGCATATAAACCGAGAGCTACATCTTCTTCATGCAATTTGTCAGCCAAAGCTGCTTCATCGTCCGGTTCCTGCACGAATACATATTCCTTACCCAATTCTAAAAAGGCCGGAATATCTTCTTCACGAATAACATGACCGCGACGAAACGGCGTATCTTTTACTTCGCCGATTACAATGCGCGCTATATCATGACATAAAACCTGCCCTACAGCCTCTGCGACCGGTACTTTTTTCATAGAACCTCCTTATATTCATTCTGTGACAATTGATTTTTTCAACTATTTATATTTAATTGTGTGTCATTAGAAAGTAATGTATATGGTATCTAAGATCAAATTACTAACTGACCTTTATCAATATTGCAGTCTGAAATTCCGCCACTTCTAATTTTCCCAAACAAACTGTCCATACACAATAAACTTTTATCTATTTAATTAAGTGTTTAATCCTAATTTCTCTTAAACGCACAAAAGCCTCGGCATATGCCGAGGCTTTTGTGCTTGAGAAAAAAGAGAGAGAGAACATTTGAATCACATTCAAATGTTAAGGGGCTTTGGGGGGTGCCCCGAGATATAACTCTGTGGTCACATCCTGAAATGATTATAGCAAACTGCAAGAAAAAAGTAAACAGTTGTTATGCAAAAATTGCACTTTTTTCATGCAAATTTTTTAAATTTGTCTATCCGGTGCAAACTTTACCTTGCAATACGCCCTTTATCAAAGTCTCAACTCCGACATCAAAAGTCTTATACGCCAAATTTCTTAGCGCGTAAATCGGCATGTGCTTTTTTAAATACGAAAGCATTGCGAATATGTTTGCGCATAGCTTGTTCAGCCGCCTCGCCGTCGTGATTACGAATAGCCGCCATAATTTCGGCGTGCTCCCGATTACAAGAATCGGTACGGGCTTGGTCCATAGTGCTGATATACATATCACGATTTACCATTTCACGGAATTCGCCCAAATAATCCATAACGCGCTCGTTATTCGAGAAGAACGAGATCAAAGTATGGAAACGACTGTTAATCTGCACGCGTTCTTCCGCATCAGTCGTAGCCGAGCCTGCATCACAGAGCGCCTGTAATTCTTCAAGCTGTTCTGCCGTGCAAAGTTCCGCACATAATCGGGCTCCTAAGCCTTCCATCACTTCACGGCACTGGTACATGCCGATAATTTCTTCCGGGGTGTACCCTTTAACGGTAACACCTTTCCAAGGTTTAATGACTACCAAATTATCTTTGGCCAATTTACGAAACGCTTCACGAACCGGGGTGGCACTCACATTAAGCTGTTCCGCAATTTTCACTTCATTAAGCTTTACCTGCGGTTTTAACGCCCCTGTTAAAATGGCTTGTTTTAACGTAACATAAACTTGTTCGCTCAACGGCAAACGACCAATAGAATCAATCGAATTAAGATGATATTCTTCTTGCTTACCCATAGTAAATCCTCTACTTTCACGAATAGCTTTCAGCCTACGCTTTGTAGTGACAGTCAATCTCTAGTATACTATATAGTATAAATACCTTATAATAGATATAACAAGGCAGTATGCTGATTTCTACAGACTATTTTAATCTAATTATAAAGGCAATATCTGCTAAGCGTCAACTAAAATACAAATGGGAGAACATACATGAGTCGCTGTTTAGTTATTATAAATCCTGTCTCAGGTGGAGGCCGTGCCATACAGTATGCTATGGAACTGCAATGGCAGTTGAGCACCCTCTTTGATCATATGGAAATTAAATTTACCACCAAAGCCGGTGATGCCACGCGCTTTGCCAAATATGCTACCGTAAACGGCTACGACTCCGTATTCTGCATGGGTGGCGACGGCACCATCAACGAAACGGTAAACGGTATTGCCCAAGGCGGCGGTACTGCCAAATTCGGATTTGTACCAGTCGGCACAGTTAACGATATGTCGCGAGCCCTCGGCATTCCGCTGGAGCCGTTGGCTGCCATAAGAGCCCTAAAACACAGCAAAATTCGTCACGTGGATATCGGTCGTTGTAACGATCAATATTTTTGTAATAATATTGCGGCCGGCGTCATTCCTAAAGTGGTGGAGGAAGTAACGCCTAAAGAGAAGCAGCTCTTAGGTCCTTTGGCCTATTTCGTAAAAGGCGGCCAAGCTCTTTTTACCACCAAAGATTACAGTTTTCATATTAAAACGGATGAGCATGATTTTACCATTCGTTCACCGTTGGTCATCGCTTTGCTCACCAATGTAGTATCCAGTTTTGAAAAATTCATGCCCCAAGCTTCAGTTGATGACGGCTACATGCGCATCATCATCTTCAAAGAATATTTCATCATGGATATTCTGCGCATCTTACCGCTCATCTTACGCGGTTCGATTTATACATCAAAATATGTAACTATTTTAAAAGTGCGTAAAGCAAAAATTACCTTACTCGATGATATCGAATTGCCTACCAACATGGACGGCAACAAAGGTCCGCTTATGCCGGTTGATCTGGAAGTAATGCCGGGCTTTTTACAAGTATACGTACCAAATAAAAAAAGATAACTGCTGGCAAAACAAAAATGCCGTTTAGCGATAATCGCTAAACGGCTTTGTTTTATTTATATATATTTTATTTACTCATCCACACATGAGGGCAACCCTCTTCGTCGAATACTTTACCCTCCGCCGTGTAGCCGAGATTTTCATAAAAGCCTTTGGCCTGCACTTGAGCCGCCAATTTAGTTTTAACGCCACCCATGACGCGGATAAAATCTTCCGCCGCCAATAAAATTTTAGCACCCAACTGTTGTCCGCGACGGTCTTTCATAACCGCCACACGGCCGATAATAAATGTAGATGCCTCATCTTTAGCACGGAAAAAACGACAGGTACAAACCGGTTCACCTTCCACAAAACCGACCAAATGAGCCGCTTCCGTGTTATCCAACTCGTCAAACTCTTCCTGAAACCCCTGTTCTTCCACAAATACAGCTTGGCGAATCGCTTTGGCCTCATCCGGCAATTCGGAATAAATCTCTACTTTCCACGTCATACTATATACTCCTTAACTATAATTCTACCTGTTATTCTATCTGCAATTCTATCCGGCATTCACTGCCTGGCAGCTGATACTTCAGACAGATATACTTATTTTTTTACTAATTTAGGCAGTTAACTGCTACCGACGCGCGATCTTAATTACCGATTGCGAATCATCGACGGAATAATGCCGATAACACAAAAAGCCATAAATACAATCAAACTGTATTGGATATTATCCAATAAAACGGCCTTGTCCACATTGGCAATAGCGGCTCCGGCCGCCCCGGTATTACGTGCCAAAATAGATGCTACAATAGCCATACTCAGTACTTGGCCGAGCAAACGAACCGTACTGATAACGGAACTGGCCATACCGAAATAAGCCGGCGGTACCGAGCCCATAATCGCATTGTTATTCGGTGCCGAGAACATGGCAAAACCAACGCCCACAATAATTAAGCCGCCGATAATAATCGCCACAGACGTCAGGTTCATAGCCTCCCAAATCACGAGAAGACCTATGGCAATAATTCCCATACCGGTCGAGGCTAACACAGCCGATCCGTAACGGTCCGACAAAGACCCCATAACCGGCGATAAAAGTGCCATAACAATGGATTGAACCAATAAAAACCAGCCTGCCATTTCCGAATTATAGCCCATAATCATTTGCAAATATAAAGACAACAAAAAGCCCACGGCAAATGTAGCACTGTAATTCAACATAGAGGCCAAATTAGAGAACGCAAACGTCTTATTTTCAAGGAAAATACGCACCGGTAACAATGGTTTAGCCACATGGGCCTCATGCCAAATATATATGAGAGTTGTCAAAATACCGGCTCCGAAAATATATTTGGCGGTCGGCGTTTTCACAATCTCCGATAAACCGTACAACCCCATAACCAAAGCGGCAGCGTACAATATTATGCTTACCGGGTTCATATACCCCTGATCTTTATTGATCCACTCTTCTTTCATAAAAAGAATCGTCATGATCACCGCAATCATGCCCAAGAAAGCTATAAAGTAGAATATACTTTGCCAACCGAAACGATAATTTAAAAATCCGCCGATAACCGGTCCCACGGCCAACCCGATATAGACTACAGCGACGTTCATGCCCATGGCCCAACCGCGTCGTTCCGGCGGAAATACCAAGGCAATAATGGCCGTCCCCGTTGAAAAGAGCATAGCTGCCGCAACGCCCTGCAAACCACGCAGAACCATGAGCCAATGAATAGTCGGGGCAAAATGGATGACCAATGAGGTCAACGTAAATAATATGGTCCCGATTAAAAAGACCTTCTTTTTGCCGATTCGGTTACCCAGTTGTCCCATAGGTACCGTAAAAATAGCACAGGTCAATAAAAATGTTTCGATGACCCAGCTAAGTTCAGACGTACCGGCATGAAATTCCCGGCCTATATCCGGTAGCGACATATTCAGTGAACTACCGCAAAACGGTGTCAAAAATGACGCAATCATAACAATGATTAATATTTGATTACTTCTGTTGACAGGCAAATTAAACCCTCCCGACTTCACTGTCAAAACCTATACCCGATTATTACGCAATGAACAAGTTGCCAAATGAGTTAATTATAATAAGTCAGTAATTATAGCCGTTGGCTAAATACGTTAATTACACAATCCGTAATTGACAAACCTGACAGCATTACAAATTAGTAGCAAGTACAAACAGCCATGGAATCAAGTTCAGTATTCGGTTTATTACCGTCCACAAGCAAGGTCAACTTACTAGTGTAAGGGTTCAGCATAAGGCCATGAATCTTAACATCATTAGGAATCAACGGATTTTGACGAAGCTGAGCGACTGCTTTAATTACGTTTTGTTCGGAATGGCAGAAATTATTGGCCCAACGATCCATTTCACAACGAATCATAGTAATTGCTTCCGGCGAAATACCGCGATCAATCATGCGTTTGGACAATTCTTCAGGACAAGTCTTTTCCATGCCGCAATCTTCATGACCGACAATGAAAATTTCCTTGGCTCCCAATTCATAAATACTTACAACCAGACTGCGGATAACATCGCTGAACACATCGGTAATACAGTTACCGGCTACACGAATCACATTCGCATCACCGCGATTGATTCCCATAGTTCGTTCCAATAAATCCACCAAACGCGTATCCATACAGGTCAAAATCGCAATATGACGCTGCGGTGTCTTCGGGGACGGCATCCCCGCTTCACCGTATTCTTTAATAATATCAGCCACATAGGCTTCATTAGCTTTTAAAACTTCATCTAATAATGACATGTTTTGCCACCTCCATAACAGAATACTTCTCACACTATAACTATATCATATTCTTTCGATGTGCGTGGCAAAAAAATTGAATAACTGTAAAAAAATAAGTATTCAGTTATATTATATAATTAACAAAAAATAGCGTAGCTTGCCTACGCTATTTTTAGATTTATTATTTTCCTGGTTTTTAAATATTAACATTAAATATTGTCTTTATAAGCCCGCCGATACGCAAGCAAAACATAATAAGCATCATAAAACTGATTTGAAGGACAAACATGGTTTTTAAAGTATATGCCAATTCGTCCAAGCCATTGTTGCTTTCATCGGCTGATTCGCTTCCGCGGATTAAAATATCTTTGTCATAACCGGACTCCAGATGCAGTCTGAAATTAACGAGCTCCCACACGATGAAATAACTCACGATAATAAGTTCCAACAAATACAAACCTGCATTGACCGCCCAAATAGTTTCAAAGCTGTATCGTTCACCGTACATATCGAATAGAAACATGCTGCTATAACATATCACGATTAACCCTAAAAAGAGCCAACGAAGTTTTGCAATCACAGCACCGTATTTTTTCACAACACTACTCAAACCGACCAGCAGGGCAAACCACAAAACCGTCGCACTGCCCATAATAAACTTATAGGTAAAGGCAAGGAATAAAATCGGCGCCAACATATACATACCGACTATACTTAACAAACTATATGCGATCAATTTAGACTTCTCGGAACTTTCCTCATTTCCGACAGTAAACCAAGCCGTGACTATCGCCCAGCCGCCTATGGTGCAAATTATCAAACTTTCAAGGTTTAACAGCTTTTCGGAATTAAACCAGATTGCAGTGCCTATAGGGATTCCCATCACATTAAACATCAGCATCAATAAAAACAGTATGCCCAAGGCGCTATTAATAACCATCTTTTTACTTGGCACTTTTTTAAAATCATCAACACAGAAGAAACACCGTAATAAATCCATATCGAACGCCTCCTTACTTTATCCCCGTATTATTGATACAGTATCCTTTTGTTGCCATAATCATAACAAAGCTGCCGGACATAAGGTTGTCCTTGTAAAAAGATTATTCGTTTTGCTTTATGTAGCGTAACTTTCGTGCCCAATTGCTTAATTTTGCCAACTAAATCCGACTATACAAAGTATTTACAAACATAAGCAAAGTTGATAAAATATAAAAAGACATTTGCGGCCGTAGTTCATCGGTAGAACGACGGCTTCCCAAGCCGTAGAGGTGGGTTCGATTCCCATCGGCCGCTCCAACTTAAAATATTATTTTTGAAATATTGCATTATATTGCAAAGTGTTGCAAAGGCATATAAAATAAGTGCTCTTTGAAAACTTGATATATTATAGTATTGCATAATCTTGAAAGCATTTGCCCCCATTTTGCCCCCACAAGTGCCCCCTTGAGGTTTTTGAATAATAACTTTACACTAAATAAAAAAAGTGCCCACAAAGCTAGATTAAGTCTAACTCTGTGGGCTTTTCTTTTTCTATGTATGATTAACGATTCATACACCGAGATAATGGATCACGCTACCTTTCACCATTGCTTTACTGTATACAAAATAGTTGTGCCTTTGACTTTACTACTTTCTAATTGTACCATTCCTTCAATCCTCCCTGATTGATAAGCAACAGTAGGATACATCTTCTCATCAATATATGTAACTCCTACTTTTACTTTATGCTCTTTGGACAAATTAATCTTATAAACATCTACAGCTTGCTTTGTTTCGTTTGGTGTAACAATTGTTCTATCTGTTTTTTCTAATGCAACTTTTGGTAAATTACCATTATTTTCTTTTATTGCTTTCTCTGTAGCAACTGCTGCTTTATCTAAGTTTGGTGCTACTACTATAAACTGTGCATCCGGACTTCTATTATCAGTATTTAAAATTTCATGCCTAATATCCTGTGCCGTATTAGGACTTACATTTATACTTTTTGCAAAATCATCTACCGGTGCATATCTCACTACGTAATTAGTAATTACCTTTGGTTCTGTTTTTACCGCTTGCTTATTCTTTCCTATAGCAAAACATACAATAGCCACTATTAATATAATAGTTATATATATAATAGGCTTCCAATTTTGTTTAATCTTAATCCATAAATTGTACCACATAATCAGTTACACCCCTTGCCAATGCTTTGGCTGATTCATCTTGATTAATCGGATTACGTAACCATTCTTCTTCTACCGGATTACTAATAAATGGCAATTCAAACAGTGCTGCCGGCATCACTGTATTATTAAGCACATATAATCCGGCTTCTTTATCAACATCACCATCAGACCAATCTGCACGTACATCAAGGCTGGGGAATGTATTAGCCATTTGATTCATCAAGCAAGTAGCAAAATTATCTGAATTAGTCCAACCACGGCTAGTATATACTTCAATACCTTTGGCTGTTTCATTAAAAGAATTGCAATGAATAGAAAGGAATAAATCATAATTCCCTTGATTAGCCGTTTGGCAAATATATTCTAGTGAATCATTTTGAATGTAATCCGCTTGTACCCCAGCTGCAATTAAATACTGTTGTACTAATCCACCAACATCAGCCACAACATCACACTCACGTAATCCTGTCGGGCCAATTGCCCCTGCATCTGGATTACCATTTGGTGCATGCCCAGCGTTTACTAATACTCTAATCATTTTTTATCATCCTTTCCATTTTCAAACTCATCCGGTATTCCATTGTGATCTACATCAACAATAGCTTTGACCAATGCGATAACGGCACCAATTACACCGGCTGATAACATACTTGAACCTAAACTTATACCTAACGGCATAAATTTATAAATAACATCCGGTTTATAGTCAAAAAAAACTGCCATAATATACATCATGGCAGTAAAGAAGTATGGCATTACGGCAATCACAAAGAAAACAATAATTGCCCATGTCAATTTAATACTCTTAATCAGACTAATAGGCATTCCTCTTATGGTTGCCCATACATCACTAAGCATCTTATTCAATTTTTTATCACCTTTTCAATTATTCCAAGTAACCGCTCAATAATTACAATATTACGTGCATCTAATGCTCTTAACTTTTCCACAATACTACTTAGTTCATAGACAATCGGGCAGTACATGAAGAATTGTGATAGTAATATGTCTGTCCTAATTCCTAATGTTTCTGTATCCGGTGCTAACATCATTAAGATTGAGAGAATGAAGAACCAAGGGTATTGTTTTACAAATTTTTGGAATGTAGCCATTCTCAGCCCTTTGCTTGCTAAAAAGCGTCTTGGTCTACCATTCACTATTACTACACCCCATCCACGCCACATTAAAGCTAACATTATATTCAATATCGTACCTTCCCGATTAGTAGCCTTATTATAATCAGTAGCTTCAATTAAAAGGCGTAAAAATGTATCAATGCACACCAATAGTACCACTAATATTACTGTATTTAATTCATCAATTAAAATATTATTCGTAATGACATTTTCTAAATATAAAATAGCACTATCTAAAGGCGGTGGTGGCGGGCCATCAAACAAAATCACGATTAAGCCCCCTTCTCAACCGTTACATCTGTAGATGTTTCTACACCGGCTTCCATCTGTTCCTTTTCTTTTAAAGTATCAATATCTTCATAAATATCAACTAACAAATTATGTACGCATTCCGTATCAGGGCAACGGCCATTTTCTAACAATTCATTTGCACAATATTCACAATACTTTTCCATGATTAAGCCCCCTTAACAGCCTTTAATTCTTTAGCCATAGATACTAAATTACTTTTATATTCTGCTTGAATTTTTTCTAATGCTGATTGATTACCTGTTAACGTTGCAATTAGTGCCTTATCTTTTAATACTTCATTGGCTGCATCATATTTATTTTTAATTTCATCAGTAGATTGTTCCTTAACTTCTGATTCAGTAGGTGGAATTGGCGTAAATTCAACCATTTCGCCATCCTTGAATACTAAACCTTCTTCTAATGCATCAAATACTTCACCTTCATCTTCAAGATAATAACAATCCGGATATGATTCTTTTGCTAATTCTAATAAGTTTTCCATTGTTTTTGCATGCGTGCCTAATAAATAAGCAGCCACTTTTGTACGTTCGCCGTTCACATTCTCTTTACTTAATACAATTAAAAATTTCATAATTAATTATTCCTTTCTTTTTTCAAGTTAATACAGGGGGTAATTAAATGAAACTACCAAACAACTATGGCCAAATTTGTAAACTGTCTGGCCAAAGAAGAAGGCCTTACATGGTAAGAAAAACCATCGGCTATGAAACTAATGGCCGTGCCATTTACCATATTGTTGGCTACTACGCTAATAAAAGTGATGCATTAGACGCACTAGCGAAATTCAATAATACGGATATTCCTATGCCTACTATCACCCTTTCTAAAGTTTATAAATTATGGTTCCCTACACATTCAAAACATGTCAGTACATCTACCTCTAATAGTTATATTAATAGTCTTAAGCATTTAGGTTCTGTCGCAACTTTGCCTATTAACACTATTAAATACAGACAACTACAAGATGTTATGGATAACATGCTCAATAATGGATTGTCTTATGCTAGTTTAAAAAAAGTTAGATCCTTAATACATCAGCTATATACCTTTGCCATAATTAATGAATGGACTGATAAAAATTTAGCTGAGTATCTTATTATCGGTAAAAATACACCTGTTAGACCTCACAAGCCTTTTACCACTGCTCAAATCAATAAGTTATGGCGTTCTACCAATCCTAACCGCATCATCCCCTTGATTATGCTATATACAGGAATGAGAAGTACTGAACTACGGCATTTAAAGCGTTCAGATATTAACATCAAGCAAAAATACTTTGACATTAAAACATCTAAGACTAAAGCCGGTATTAGAATCATTCCCATACATGAAAGGCTATGGCCTATTATCCAAACCCTATTGAGCAATAACAATAAATACTTGCTTGGAGATACTATAATTACATATGCTCAGCTTTCTCAAAAATTTAAAGATGTAATGACTACGATAAAAGCCCATCATACCACTCATGACTGTAGGCATACATTTGCAACATTATTAGATAATGCCAATGCAAACTATAATGCTAAAAGGCGTTTGCTTGGTCATACTGCTAATAATGTTACATATGGTGTGTACACACATAAGGCTTTACCACAATTAAGAAAAACTATAAAGCTACTCAAATAGCTGAAATAATAGGTGCATAATTAGACCAATTAGCAGCCGATTTATAAGCTTGAACGCTTTCAGCCGGTACCCTTATAGAAATAACTGCCCCACCACCGCCTAACATAAATGAGCCATTTAATGATGGTGGCTTAACTGCTCTAATGATTAATGTTAAATCCATAGGTTCATCACTATCAACATTAGATAATTCAAACGTGAATTCATGATCATCACCTTGATTAACTTCTAAATTAATTGTATCAATACTCACTATTTCACCTCCTAATGTTGTATATATGTATATTATCTTTAAAATAAAAAGCACGATAAAACAAATAATTATGCTACTTTATCGTGTTTCGTTTTTGTTTGGCTTTATTAATTTTTGGTAGCAAAACACACCACATTTAACTTTATTTTTTTATCCAAGGTGGAAGTGGTGGCGGTAATGCGAATAGCAATATAATTTTACCAATACAATACACGAAAGATTATAAAATTTTAGCGACAGGCACAGCAACCGGACAAGGCTATTACACATTTTTAACCGCTATAAAAACTAATTTAGCTAGTTTTAAATTAAATACTTATAGCGGGGCCGGCCAATTAATGGCACATAACTATGATTGGTTTGCCGTTGGCCGTTAGTAGCCAAGGTATAAATATATCAATTAATTATGCAGAAATGGAAGTTAAGTATCCTATTTCACTTAATAAATTCTTGGGTTCTTTAATTTTAAGCCACGATTATTTTGATTCACAAAGTGCTAAATCTATTGAACGTTTAACAAAATTTTCTAGCGGGAAAACGCCTAATGAATTAAATACAATAGGGTTCCGAAAAGTAAATGTTAAAGATTCAACACCTTATGCTGAGGGTGGAGCAAGCATAATTATTTTTGGATTTTAAACGCCAATAACCGCCCACAAAACACGAACAGGTTGATTCATTGTGTAATCGTCCAAAAACTTATTACTAGCCGTGTTATTTTCATAAGCCGTATCTTGTATTACATTTACCGCCGGATTATCGCCACTATGCACGGCGGCAGTAAATAAGCGTTTATTAAGCTTAATTGGCAGTGTGTAAACGGCTCTTGAATTAGTTGCTCCACCTTGGCTAAGCAAGCGTAAATAAGATATAACGCATATTCACGCCATTTTTGGCAGCGTCTTGAGGATTACCACTATATAATGGCCTAAACGATAACACGCCGTCATTGTAATCAATAGCCCCATATGTGCCGCCTGTAGCCCATGTGATGCCGATATCATGGATGCCGCCCCATAAATAAGTTTTAAATTTAAGAGGCGGATTAATTGCTTGGGCGTTTGGCGTATTGGTATATGTTATAAATCCACCTTGGATAATAAGCCCAAAAAAGAGTGGGCCAAAACAGATAAACCAAGAGTTTGGATTACTAAACCGTGCCTGTACGCCTAATCCTTTAAAAGTCTTTTTGCCAATTGCCCTAATTACGTTATCATCAAAATCATCACTTTTAAATGCATCTGAAATGGCCTTTTTAACGTACTTCTTAACATAACTTACACGTGCCCCTAAATTGGCTAACAAACTATTGCTTTCAATATCCGCATCATTCACACTAGATGTATCATCAGTAAATGCTTCTCTTAGATCTAAAACAGTAACAAAAGTTTCATCCTTAATAATTGCTGTAACATTAGTAACTGCACCTATAATAGTTCTTACGTTGTAAATTTCACTTTCAATCGGAATTGATTTATCCGGTACAAATCCGACTTTATCACCGCCATTAGTGTACGCATATAAAACCTCTGTACCGCCCTCTGCTTTAGCAAACAAGGCTACTTCTTTTGGGAAAAAACCAATGTCTAATTTAGAATTTGAAATTGTGGCTCTAACTAAAAACTGCCCATTACCCTCATTTAATGCTTTGGTAATAGGCAGTTCCATTTTTGCTGATATAACATTAGTCATTGCACTAATATCTTGATTAGATGAAATATCTCCATCTCCTACTAATACTCTTGTAAAAATCAATTGCTTGTTAGTAGCAAGGCATTCACTGATTAGTGCTAAGCCCTTTTTGGTAACTACATTTTTTGGATATTGTGATGCCATTCTTTACCCCTCCTTAATAAATATCATGAATAACACTTGATTTTGAAATATATACACAAGCCACTATTTCTGCATCTTCAAGCTCTGTACTAATACCTACATTAGGCTCTATATTAACGATGCTTGAAGTAGTAATATAACAGCCGGCATATAAATCTCCCTCTACTGCATGCACATCTGCTACTTCCACACCAATATGTGCCGGCTTAACCTCATCCATATCGGTTCTGATGTTTGGAAGTGCATACACAAAGCTTGAATTGTTAAATACTAACTTCAACCGTCCATTTTCAAAGAGTACATCAATATCATCTAGTACATAGACTTTTACTAAGGCTCTAATCTTTTCCAAGTCAAGCTTGCCAGATTGTTGCCATTTAGCTTCTACTCTTTTCCTTCTATCAACTAATGCACCTTCAGCTTTAATTCCTAAATCTTTTTCATAATTAGCGGTTCCGCTTTCACTTGCTGTATTAAAAAAGACGTTGTCTAATAGCTCATCTAGTCTATTATCAACGTCTTCCATCGTTATACCGGCTGAATCATATAATTGCCTTACCCACGGATCCTTACGATACAATTTATTTATTGTCTTTAATGCATATTCTTTTATTTCTTGCCTATTATTCATTGAGTACCACCTCAACAGTTCCTAATATGGCTACTTGCTCATCTGTTAAGTTAATACGGCTACTGCTATTATTAACATAATAACTATCATAGTCATTAATGCCCTCAGTATTGATGATTAAGGCACCAATCTGTGCCACACTCACATAAGATTGTTTAAAGGCAATTTGTTTAAGGTAATCAATAAGCCGTTGTTCTAATTTAGCTTTAATCATACTAGCTGTTGTATTTTCAGCATTTACTACACCATTAATTTTTACATTGATTAAAACAGGCTCTGCAGCAACTACTGTACAATATGCTCCTACCGGTGCTTCTCCTTCACCTGTACCGCTTTTGTTAGGATCTATATACTTTTGTACAACATTCACTAAATCTTGACTTGCCGGCTGTCTATCACTGTCAATGATTACTACTTTTACCGTGTTGTCTCCATCCCACAATGAAATTACATTAGCTTCACCAACGCCCTCTACCTCTTTTGCCCATTGCTTATAGTGATATTTGTTGCCACTTGTTGCCGGCTCACGTAATTCTTCATAATATCGCTGTCTTAAATCGTTATCTGATTCTGCATCTTCACCATTGATAGTAGCTTCATCATTTGTAACAGTAATGATGCCTGTTAATGTTACCGGCATTTTAGTAATGCTGCCTTTTGGAACATTGCCAATTTCGCCGACTGTTGTGCATTCAATTGCAACCTTACTGCCTACCACTACATCCTTTGTTTCAGTAGCTACAAATTGTAGGCCACCTTCACTTTCAAACAAATTACCAACACTAATAATTCCACTTCCTTGTAATACCGTAATATAACCGGTAGCATAAGTAGATTTTTTTCGTTCTGTGCCCCTACGCTGAAATACTACACGTGTTAGTTCATCACCAGTTAAATTGTCTACATCCTGTTTTCTTTCAATTTCCTGTGCTTTGATGCACAATGCTAGTACTGCAAATGCCATACCACGTGTTAAGTCATAAGTAGGGAACCCTTCTGTTTTCTGATATTCTTCACTGATGCCATCCAACATTACATTATGCACCGCATCAATGCCAATGCTTTTGGTAAAATCAATACTCATATGTATATTTCACCTCCTCACCTGTGTTTGTTTTAACGGTAAAATAAAAAGTGCCTTTGTCAAATTTCCAATTAGTAACGGAAACTGCACAAGGCACTTTATTTAATATTCCTTCTGTGATACGCCTTTTAATTTCGCTAACAATAAAAGAGCGTGGTAATCGATACCCTACAAGCTTATCAAGATTCAAACCAAATGTATCACTGTAAATTTTATATGCATTTAATTCAGTTCTAATAAACAATTCAATCCATTGTTTTATGGCATCAACCTGTGATGTTTCTACGTTTACACCATCTTCAAGCACAAATCTCTTTTTGGCAAAATCGAACTTCATATTTCTGCCTACTTTATTTTGAGCATTTGTCTTTGTAGAGGTACTTTCAATGGATGCTTTAAAATCGTAATCTGTAGGAAACATTGTTTTCACCTACCTTACAATATCATCAATAAAATAATGCTGTCCACTTTCATCCGGTGTAACTTTAACCAAATCGCCAACTTTCCAAATCGGTTTAATGTGCAACTTTCCACTACCTTTAGAACTATAGTTTGTATTTGGACCACCAAGGCATCCACCAACTGTTGTTGTACCTGAATGTTCATAAGTATACTCCGCTTCATGTCTCAGAATCTGATTACAAATATATCCATTGGTTTTATCAATCTTAAAAGTACCATTTCTAATTGTTACTAGCCAATTATCTCCAATTGCCTGTACTTTACCTAATATACAGCCCATTGGCTTTGGATTATCTCTATTCCTAAATTCATTGGCCATCAATGCATGCCAATCTTCCATTCCTATCACCTCTATTCTTGTTTAATTAGTTCTAAACTCATTGTGTGATTTACGCCATAATCATGTACACAGTTTTTAATTAAGAACTGCCCTTCCATTCCTATGATAGGCTGATTGAACTTTAATATTCGACCACTTCTAACTGAATCATCACCAAGCACCCTTACGCTAAATGTCTGCTTAATTTTATTTAGATCATCTAGATATTTCTTAGCCACTTGCATTGCCTTTGCTTTTTCTTTATCTTCAACTTTTTGTACTTTCTGCAATACGCCAAACTGTCTGATACTATCAGCATCTTCTACATTGGCCAATACTTGCTCATTCTTTTCACTCGATGAAATAATAAGCACACGGTTTTTCATGTCCTGAATGGTTTCTGTGTAGTTATAATCGCCTACAATCCCTGTTATGGCCACATCAAGCACCAAATCCTTATAATCTTCAATGAATAATTGACTACCTCTTACTTCAATCCGATACTTATACCCAGTCTCTTCAGTAGCCTGTTTAAGAATATCCTTAATAACATCAGATACAGGTGTGCCCTCATACACCTTCTTAATTTTAGTATTAATGATTGGTACGCTCCCTAATGGTACGCCATTCTTATCGCATACTTGCCTAATGGCTGTTGTGCCGTCAATATCATTGTATTGAATTGATGTTTCAGATTTGTTGAGATAAAAGGCATAATCAAACGCTGTGTAGCTATATTTATTTATCCCTGACTTCTTACCGTCTACAATAATTCCTGTAAAAATCTGCCGTAACTCTTGACTTACAGCAGAATCATTAAAACTTGTTCTATTGTTGTTGGAACCGTCATTAGAAAATATCACTTTACCGCCCATAGCTAATTGCAAGTTAGCCATATTAGCATCAAGCGGAGTTGAAACCAAATCAAATGTAAACTCTTGCCCAAGGGTATCAGTATTATCTGATAGCTTGTAGTTATTGGTGTAGGCTGTAATTTCACGGTTATCATCGGCCACAACATTTGCATATTCTAACTTCATTTACTATCACCCACTCAATGTATTATTATCACCGGTAGTACTGTTAATTGTTTGATTAACATATGGATATTCTGTAAATTCAAGGCTTGCTTTATAATCGCCTACCTTATCCTTGATAAAATACGCCTTATTACAAAGGCAAGCCATATTGAGTAACTCACTACCATCACTAAATGTTACGGCAATGCGTAATACTTGCCGTAATTCCATCCGCTGAGTAATAAATTCTTTTACCGCTTCTCCATCGCTTCCCCTTGGTCTCATAAATTTGTATTTATGATTTACTGGTAACAAAATATCATCTAGTGAATAGGTGCGTAATCCCATAAATCCGGCAAGTAAAATATCACCTGTGGCACCATTGAATACTTCATTGTTCATTACATATTCAACCTTTGGCAATGTAGCCGGCACCACAGGCAATACTACATTTTCATACGTCAAATCATCGTACAATACTATATCTGCTTTGCTCGGTCTGTTTAAGTAATATTCCAATTGGCTCAATATCATATTTAAAAATGGCATCAATATCACCTCATTACATATTACTCATGGCCAATATAACTTTATCTGTAATGTATCGGCCACATTCATCCATGAACTGCTCATTGCCAATTACATTACCTTGAATTGTTATATTTACTTGTACATCACTATTTCTACTGGCTGCACGTTTAACAGTTTCATCATGAGGAATTATTTCTGAACCGCTTGGTAAGATAATTCCTTCACCTCTATTATTTTCATTGACATACGTGCTGCCACCTTGCCAATAGCTTGTACCGGTAGCATTGTGTTTTTCATCATCACCGCCACCAAATACAAAGTTCTTAACTTTGCTTAATCCATCACCAATAGTACTAATCTTTTCGCTAATGCTACCCAAGATAATATCAGCAATGGATTTAATCGTTTCAAAATATCCGGTAAATATACCAACAAGGCCTGAAATCGCTTGATCCCAATTTCCTGTAAATACGCCTGTAATAAAATCCGTGATGCCTTGGAATATTTGTGCAATGCCATCAACTACACCGCTAAATTGTTCAATAAATCCATTTACCGCTTCAGCAGCTGCTTCATACATTATATTCACAAATCCAAATACGGCATTAATACCTGTCATTATCGCATCACTAATGGCTTGTCCTAAACTAGCAAACCAATTAATTGCATCACTAACAGCTGTTGTAATGGCCGTGCCTAAATCAACAAACCATTGAATTACACTTTCAATAGCATTAGATACATATTGCTCAATCGCCAATCCTAAATCAACAAACCATTGTTTAACCTTTTCAATCACGGCACCGCAATATTGGCCAAAAGAAATAACTGCTGCTTTAACTTCATCCCAATGCATTACCAAGGCTACAATCAGTGCCACTAATGCAGCAATACCAATAGCAACTAATACAATCGGATTTGCAGCCATTACTGCATTAAATGCAGCCATACCAACCTGTGCCCCTTGCATTGCCGTTTTAATGAGTTTAAACCATGTAACTACCTTTGTAATCACATTAAATGCAACAAAGCCGGCTACAATGCCGGAAAGAATTGGAATAATATAATCGGCATACTTGCCAAAAAAAGCAACCGCTTCACCTAACGCTTTAAACGCCATAACTGCAATCTCTAACGCTTTAGATAATCCATTGGCCAATGCATCACCATTGGCTGCAAACCATGTTGTCATTCCGTCCATAACTGATGCCACTTGCTCAAATATGCCCTTCATTTTAGTTCTCACGATAGGCAATATCTCAGCAAATACACCAATAAATTTAGTCTTGATTGGTAACAACAGCATACCCAAATCCTTGGCCATTGCACCGTACTGCATCTGTGCTTTCTTTTGTTTGCCAATATCTGTTTCAGCCATTGCCTTATTTACGCCACCAACGTTATTTTTTAATACGTTAGCAATAACGGATGCTCTTTGCATGGCATCACCGTTTTTAATCATTTCTGCTTCCGTCTCTGACATTGTAATTCCCACACGGCTCAATGCACTAGCATTACCGCCCATTGCTTTACCAATCATATTAGCAATGCCTACTGCATCTTCTCCTGTGGCATTTAGGCCTTTTTGCTGAACTAATAAATCTGCCATTCCATCTGAAAGCATTGAAATCTGCTGTTCGTTCAATTGAAATGTAGCCAATTGTTGCATTCCATTCAGTATTACACCTTTGCCTACTACACCAACTTTAGAAAGGCCTGCAGCATAATCATTTAATGCAGCTTGTGCTTCCTTGTAGCCATCCGGTCCTCTTGCTTTGATTGATTCTACGTTTTGAAGGATAGCCCCTAACTTAGTTTGTACCTCAATTTCAGATTCAGCGGATGCAATCGCTTTATTAGCATAGGCTGTAATGGCACCTACTGACAGGAACGAACTCAGGCCGGCTAATTTAATACCTAATTTACCAATACTATTAGCAATACCTAAGAAACGATTATTTACACCGGCACCAAAGCTTGATAATTTATTGCTTGTCTTTTTGATTTGCCGTTGCATCTGTTGTGTGGCTTCTACAGGCTTTTTTAATGGTGCCGTAAATTTATCTACCAATGACAGTAGTACGTTAATATTCTTACTTGCCATTTATGCCCTCCCACATTTCTGATTCTTCTTCTATATCAGCATCCATACATGATTTTAAAAAAATAAATTCTATATCATTCAGATTCAATAAATCTTCTAGCTTATGACCATGCCTAAGATAGTATCTATAAACTTTTAATTCTGAATCGTCTCTGACGGCTTTTTTAAATTTTCGCTAAACCCATTGAGAGAATCGCCATAGAATTCTAAAATTGCTGTGCCAATATTTGAAATTTCATCAAAATTATCATCCAAAATTTTTAAAACAATATCAGTAGGCTCTGCACATCCATATTTATCTTGTAAAGTCTTATCATGCAAAATTGGCGTGCATTTATAGATTAAATCTGTAAAGATAGATAATTGCTCACTTATCCCACTAGCATTCCCCATGCTCTCAACAATTCGCAATATAGTAGGCAATGGCTGTTTCACAACCGTTAATGTACCACCCAATGTTTTTACTTCAACTTCTTTACTCTGAAATCCATCATTCAATTTACGATTCAATAAGTCTTCTAATGTTAATTTCTTCATGGTTTATCTCCTTCTAAAGAAAATAGAGGGCACATATAGTACCCTCTTACCTCTACTAAATAATCATATCTAAGAAATTATAATCTGCAGCTTTAAATGGCACACTAACTTCACCAATTTTCTTGTTTTCAAATTGAGCTAATGCAACTTCATCTAAAGTAACACCTAAAAGTTCAACTCGTTCTGCACCGTTACTATCAGGATCATCTAATGCCGTTACAATTTTAATATCCAGAATTTGTAATGTCTTAGCACCGGTAGCAATTTTGGCTTGAATTTTACTATCAATCTTATGCATTACTACTGTACCGGCAATAGAAAAACCTACCAAACGCTGATAAGTACCACCTTCACCCTGAATATTCACTTCTTCATATACTAAGGTTAATTTAGCTTCAAATGATTTAACTTCAGACAAAAGTTGACCATCAAGCCAGCTTTTACCAAAATTGCCACGAATAATTTTATTATGTACAACTGTATCCATATGTACCTCCTTATTCCATTGTGATTTTAAAGTGTAAATCTTCTACCGCATCAAGAATCTTGATGTTACCGGCTAAGAAAATATAGGATTTGAAGGTACGTTTTTTAACGGTGGCTTCATCCCAATCTTCCGCTTCAGTCTTACCGATAGCTAACCATGCTTGCCGTTGTGCTTCCACATCGATGTAGGCAATATTATTAAATTCCTCATCAAGAATTTCACCGGCTTCAATCGATGTTAAAGTTAAGAAGTATGTATTTACTGCACTGATAAATAAGTACTGATTATTCAAGCGGTTTTTATACTTGCCTACCCAGTTATTTTTAAATGTGCTGTAAATATCCTCTAAGATAATATCCATCGATTCAACAATGATGATTTTGCTCATATCCTCTGTTTCAGTAGAAGTATATGTTGTTAAGCTGTTAACGCCACGATTAATTTTTACCGTTTCATCATCATCTTGGAATAATACCAAGTAGCCTTTATCAATCCACTTATCAATGGTATTTTTATCATCATCAATAAAGCTTTCATCCACACTAGAAATATCTTCCAATTCATAGAAGGTACAGCTTCGGTTCATAGGCAAGTTAGCTAGTAACGATGTTAAACGTGGTAAATATTCTGCCATTGGCACATTTCGTTTTTCATCGATGCCATATACACTATCATTTCTTACATTGATTAAGTGCATATCATCGGCTACGGTTACATTATGCAATACGGCTTTATATTTTTTCCCTTTAGACTGCATGTTACGGCTTTTAACATAACTAGCTAAATCCTTCTGAAAATCTTCAATAGTGGTGCATACATAGTTAAATTTCACCTTATCAATTAACTTCTTAACATCAGCAAATTCTTTAGTAGTAGACGGAACATGAACTACACGCAATTTGAATACATCAACATAAAAACAGCGTTTTAAAATTTCAATATTCGCATCACTGTATTTTTCCTTTGTAATATCCGCTTCATACTTAAATAAATCAATTCCGGCTTCAGGCCGTTTATCATCCTTCAAAATAACAAGAGTTACCCCCCTTTGGCTACGTTTAATGGCTGTAATGGCCTTTTGAATAAAGATAATATCAATTACAGGCTGTCCCATATTATTACCTCACTTTCTACTTAATATTTACTTCAAGTTCTTCAATCATTGGTTCATCCCCATTGTCTGGAATCCGTTGCACTGCTAATACATCAAATGTTGTGTGCAGTACTTTATCTTCCTTGTTAATAAAATGAGTAACCTCATCAAAGGTGATGCCAAACCCTTCTTCTGTTTCAATTCGTGAACTAAATAATTCACGCAACTTCTGCCTAACTTCTAATAGCTCTTTAAAGCCAATCTTGCTATCTGTTGCAAAATAATAGAGTTCTAAATGGTATGTATCGTAATAATATTCAGTAGTTAATTCACTATCATCAATCTCCTCAATATCAATAAAAAAAGAAGGCCTATCAAAGCCTTCTTCTATATCACTATCATTCACTTTTACGTTTAAAATATTTCTGACATTAACGGTTAATGCCTTAATTATTTCTGCTGTGCCAATCATTTCAACCCACTTTCTAAGAGTTCATCAATGAATGCATCTGCCATATCACTGTACTCATTAGCAAACTTTCTAGCAGCTTTACCCATGCTATTACGCCCCGGCACCCATTTCATTTTATTTGGCTTGACGGCATTAGTTTTATGGCCATGTTCAAACAAATGAGCATGTGGAGCTTTATTTTTTACCCTGACTTGATACTCATTTCCTTGATAAATATAAGCACTACCTCTAGACAAGCTACCAACTAAATCAATACGTTTACGCTTTCCATTCACAGTTTTATATCGTGCTTTACCGTAAATAGTTTTTTTATTACTATCTTTGGCCAAATCATCTTTATATTGCTCTCTAGCCAATTTCAATTGCCTGTTACCGGCTCGTTGCATAAAGTTTTTAGTTTTTCTTGGGAATTGCTCTTGGCCAAGCCTAAGTAATTCTTTAGAAAATTCAACCAACTCATCAGCTGACATATTACCGCTCATATTTTCACCTCACAGAATATTTCAAGCCGTTCTTTATTTAGGTATGGATCTAGAATGTATAAGATATCGTACCGTTGTCCTTCTATAACAAGCCACATATCCGGCTTAATATCGGCACGATACCTTATAACAATCTTATGTGTAGTCCTTGATAGTGTTGTATCTGCCATACGTCCACTCAATAAACTACCTGTTTGAGGTACTACGGCACAATATACATTGCCAATTAATGTTGGTACAATCGGATATTGCCCTAATTCATCCATTTCTTTTGATTCTACATTGTGCCATAGTTCAGCTATATGTTGTAGCATGCTGCTTAAATGCCCTTTCCTATACATATAACTACCCCCTTATATTAAGTTTTTAGAATATGCACTTAGTATTTGTAGTGTTGTTGGATTGATATTAGCTACTTCAGATACTGTAAACTGCCGTAAATCGTAAAATTCTGCACATAGTGCTAATACTGCTAACGGCATATCCTCGTATTGGTCTAACTCTTCAATACTAAGCCCTGTATAGGATGCACAGAATCTTTTAGCCCCATTCAATGCCATATCAACAACTTCACGATCCATTTCACTAACTAAATCTACACGGATAAAACTTACAACCTTGTCTACAGTCAAATCACTTACCTTCACCGGCCTTACGTCCTCTCCTAGCTTTCTTTACAGGTTCTTCTTCAGGTTCTTCTTCAGGTTCTTCAGTCGGTTCATCTACCGTATCTTCTTCAACCGTCTCAATAAACGCATCAGATTCTAACGGCTCAATATATCCGGCTTTTAGTAAATCCTCTGCCCAGTCCTGATTGATTATTTCTATTTCATCATCTAGCGATGCCGAAATGGCACCGCTAAACCCTACCAACACTTTATATTTCATACTAAGCCCCTACTTTTAATACGCCAAAGCTTTCAGGCTGAATAACCTTACTGTCTGCTTCAATCCAACCAATAACACCTAATACGTGTTCTTCTGCATAGCGTTCCTGTAAAAGCTGAATTTCTACAGCATCTTTTACTAATTTAGTCGCTAATCCTTTGAAATTACCAAATACGGCAATAGCATTACCGGCTGCAATTTTTGGCATTGCATCGGATTCAAAAATAGGATTACCAAGCAATGTATAAGAGTATCCATTACGAATATCACCATTCAAAAGGTAACGCCCATCTTTATCCTTTAATTTAGCAATCGCTTTAAATGTATCCGGATTAACTACCCATACGCCATTAGCTCGTAAACGTTGAGGTACTTGTAATTGTGTATCAATCAAATCATCAGCCGTAATTGCCACACCAGATGCCGATGTTACAACTTGTTTAGAACTCAATACACCTTCCATTTTCCCTGTTGTACCATTAAGAAATTCCTGTTCCAAAAATTCAGCAATAGCTTCAGATACTTTTACAATTACGTAATTAACAATATCAAACTCACTATTGTTTACTAAAGATTTGGAAATCTTGGCCAAAGCTCCAGAAGTAAACCCTTCCAAAGTTTTAGATGTAAATGTACCTGCACTTGCAGCTAAAGCTTTAAATTCTTCTGCATAACCACATTGAATTTTGCCACCTGTTTCATCGTAAACAGGGAATACTAATTTACCTTTCAAATCATAGGAATCAGATAATTCATAAATTGGTGCAATATTTTTTACAGTTTCAATAATTCTATTAGCAATTGTTTGTGGAATAACAGCACCATTAGCACCTTTTTCAAAATTAACCGCTGCACGTGTTTCAACATCACTATAATCTAATTGACCGGTACGAATAAAAGACGCAAATGCACGTTTTTCCAGTTCTTCAGTGTTTACTTCAGCTTTCTGTGTGCCCTTATTTTCTTCTTCTACTTTCCACATGGAACGTTCTTCTAAACCAAGTTTCAAAGTAGTATCAATAGCTTTAACTTCATCGTTATAAGCATCAAACTGTTTTACTTCTTCCTCGTTCAATGCTCGTGTTTCAGTATCTGCTTTAGATACCATTTCATTCATTTTTTCTACCAATTCATTGCGTTTTTCAATTAATTTCTTAAATTTCATTATTGTTCTCCTTTGCAATAAAAAAGCACTCAATAATGAGTGCTAATTAGATAATCCTGTTAAAATTTCTTTGTATTTCTTATTTAGATCTTCAGCTTTTGGCGGTGTTTTTTCTTCTTCAGCCTTATTTCTTACTTCCACATCATAAATAATATCGGATGCACAGGCCATTGCTCGATATTCAAGCAATTCTTCCTGTTTACCTCGTACATTAATAGTAGTTCCCAAATAAGCCGGCTGAATGTCTAAAATACTGACTTCTTGTAAATTAATTTTATTAAGATTACGAATTTCAGTTTCGCCCACCTTTTCCCATGTTGATTCAGCAGCTGTAAAACCAAATGACCAACCCTTCAGCTTTCTTTCTTCTGCTTTCTTCACAACTTCCGCATCAGTAACTACTGCACGTGCATACAATCCAACATTATCTTCCCTAAGTTCAAGCGTTCCGCTTTCTTGGTCTCCCAATTTCCGCTGATGATTAAACATCAAATTCACATTATGATTATCTTCTAAGGCTCGTTTGAATGTACCGCTTGTAACCTTTTCAATAAATTGGCCACGTGCATCTTTTAATGGCAAGCTGGCTCTTTCCGTAACATTAACGTATCCTTCAATCACCGCTTGACCGTTCCGCACCTCTACCTTCATTACCTTCACCCCCTTTCTTTAAATCTCCAAATTGTCCTGTATTAGGCGTGTAAATTGTCTTATCATCCGGATAATACAATACATTGGCTAAATTTAAACCTAAGAAATCAATGCCTAATGGTTCCATATCTTCTAACTTTCTAATTTCATCAATCTTAATCCAGTTAGCTTCAATAGCCGTTTTATAAGCTTGATAACGTGATAACATGTCTGCTTTTAGTAAATCGTTTAAATCGAATCTAAAATAATAAGTGCCCTTTTCCGCTTCAAGCAGTAAAGCTCTATTAATTGCCTGTGTTAAGCAAGCAACAATTGGTACTATTGCCGTTTTTATAAATACCCTAAAGGCTTCTTCATTGGTAAATGTATCTTCAGTAAATCCTAAAATCTTATACAACAGTTCTGTATTTGTTTGTTTGTTTTCATTTAACTGATTTTCTGTTGCCGTTGAATCAGCACTCTGAAAGTCCACGCCATTATTTAAGACAATTACATCAGTGTTGTTATTAGAATAAAGCTGTTTCCAACCTTTTTTAAGCTCATCCATCATCTCTTTAGAGAGTTTTCTTTCAGATTTTAAAAAGCCTTTTTTACCACCTTTTGACATAGCACCGTTTTCATAGCATAAAGCGTTGTACATTGTTGACAAGAGCACTGAATTATCATCAATTAACCCTCTGCCACGTACTCCATTATGGCTATTTCTAACGGCACTCATTATATTGAAATCATCATAAATTGTGCCATCTACTACATAATATACTTCTCTGTTGATACGCCTACCATTATCAATGATAGCTACACTTGATTTTGGCAAATACTGTAAATCAATAGCCTTGTTACCCTCTTTACCAATGTAACAATAACAATTACCTTCTAACAGTAAATCATTAATCATGGCCACCTTGGTCTCAAATGTACTTAATATGCTATTAGTCTCTACATTAAGTAATCTTGTACGGTTATCACCAATAACTTCTTCTACACGATCATCAACTACCTTATATAACTTAATCGGTAGGCCTGCAACAATACTGGCAATCATATATACACCACTAGCTACTGCCGGAATTGAAATAGCTTCACTTCTTGTTACCTTAGTACCAAAAATTCTGCCTTTAAGCAATAATTCTAGTTCTTCATCTGAAGGTGTAACTTCTGCACTACGTGTTTCCAACCCTAACCATTTTCTCCAATTCATCTACTCACCCCCTTTACTATGTCTGAATAGCCCAGTTAATAGTTTGATTAAACATGTAATCTTGTTGCAACAGGTACATTGCATTGATTGTGGCTACTACCATATCAATCTTACCTGTTGACCGCTTTTTATTTACATATCGGTTCATATTGGTATCATATACACACCTTGCATTTTGAAAGTTTATTTCAAGCAATTTATTGCCTTTTTCGTAAATAAACTTGCCATTGCTTACCAATTCAGATAGCCATTTTGTCGGTGGATGCAATACGCTAGAATGTTGCTTAATTTCCACCGTTGTATACCCTTCTTCTTCCCATTTTTGGGCACTAGAAAGGGCGTTCCATCTATCATAGCCAATGCCTAATACCGTAACATCAAATGTTTCTTCAATGGCCATTACATAACGTTCAATGGCACCATAATCTACAGTTCTATCACCACAGGCAATAGCATATGCAGCCTTTATAAAATCATGGTATGGAATGCGTTCTAATTTACTTTTCTCTTCAATCCTATCCTCTGGCAAGAATGCTTTAACATCGGCTAATACCGCATCAGATTCTTCATCATAACTTACCATAGATACTGCCACATTATCTGTAGTCAATGCTAAGTCTACGCCAATGAATACATCTCTACCGCTCCAATCAATATGTTCAACAGCACCCTTTTGTAGGTCTGCCACATTAACGAATGATTCAGAACCGGCACCGGAATATATGATATTACAGTGCTTTGTAATAAAGTTTTCACGCTTTGATTCTATCTCTATGGCTTTGTTTCGCTTTTCCTTTAGATCCTCCATGATTTGCGGAATTTCCAAAGCTAATGGATTGGCTTGCTCTAAGATACTGTCATTTGTTGCCCAAGCCTTTTGATTATCCGGCTCATACAACAATGAAAATGTCTTATCATCATCAACGGCACCTGTTAAAACTCTTTTTGCATACTCTACTTCATCTTCAAAAGGATTAGTGATTGTTGGATATTTTGTAGATATGATAATGCCTAATTTATTTAGTATGGTTAATTGGCCTGAACGCATTGCTTCTATTGCATACGTATTAGGCAAGGCTCCTGTTTCATCCACTAAAAAAACACTAGGCAACTTACCATCAAGTCGACTAGTGGAATAATTGAGTGGAATATAGCGGTTTTCAGTGATATTACAGTGAATGTAATCACGCAACAGTTTGAATTTCTCTTTGCCGTTGAGTTTTCCTAATAATGCCGGTGAACTACCAATAATTTCTTCTATGGCTGTTTTAACCTCTCTTGATAAGCTCCCATCCGGTGCTACTGAGTAAAACTTTGAATATTTAGGCTCTAAGAACATTAAAATAATAAAGATAAGTCCTACTAAGAATGTTTTACCATTCTTTCTACAAATTTCTAGAATTGCATTTTCATAACGTCTCTTAGCATGATTATCTTTATGAACGATGCATAAAACTGCTACAAGGAATAGCCATTGAAATCCGGCTAAAGCATTATATACCGTTTGACCGGCTTGCAATCCTTTAGGCATTACCAACAATTTCAGTAACTCGTTCATGGTCTTTAGCTTTTGCTCATCCACAATATATTGTTTATCCCTATTATTGGCAATCTTTAAAAACTGCTTAACTTGTAACTTAACATATTTTGGAGCATTGATTTTATTCTTACTGACTGCATAGGCGTATTGATAGGCTTTATGTTCCTTATCCATCCGCATCACCTTGCTGTAATACATTAAGCAATGGATCTTGTCTTTCCTTCTGCTTATTGGCCACTAGCACCCCTAACTTAGCACGTGCCTGTGGAGATAAACATAATTCATCACACAGTTTCAGATACGTTCTTACCAATCGTTCATGAGTGGCAACAAACTTATCATCATAGGATAGTTCAGGCGTGTTAATTACTCGCATATTGCTACGCTCTAACATGCAAATTGCAACTGCAGCCTGTGTAATTGTAACTGTATCTAATTTACTTAGCACATCCGCTTCACGTAATGCTGATTCAATAAAATCAAACGCTTTCAATTGGTCTACATCCAAATAATCCGGCGGTTCAATCGTTACATCACCGCCACTTTTAAATGCATTTTCAACGGCCAATCTTCTATCCTTTTCTTCTTTCGTCAAATGCTTTTTAGTCGCATTAACCGGCATTGCTTTACGCAAGATTTTCACCACCTTTCTTGAATACCACCTATATATATAAGTATATGTTTCGTGCACACGCACACACGCCTGTGCCAAAAGGGAAAATTGTGTAAATTGAGGGGAGCAGTACGGTCTTGCGATATGGCAAAATTTTAAAATTTTTTGATAGGGGGGTCTGAAATAATTTTTTTCAAATAATTTTTTCTAATTTCCCCTTTGTCTGCTAAGGCATGATGCCTTTTGCATAATGTAATCAAATTCTTTTTGCACAATCGCTTTGACCAAGCACTATGCAACGGCTCGATGTGATGTACATCAAGTGATTCATTGACGCTTACTATTCCTTCATCCTTATAGCACAGCACACATAAGTGCTTGTCTCTATCAAGAACTTCACGCCTACACTTCTGCCACAACTGACTAGATCTAAACCGCCTTATCTTTACACGTTGCCCATTCGCATTATCATGCTCACGCTTATAATCCCTCTTAGGTTTATTTGGGCATTCTCCTTCATGGATTCTGCCACAATAACTACAAGCTTTTAGCATATGACCTCCTACACATCATAGCCCATTGCTTTTCTGTTTAACCTGTGGACTTCCTCATATGGAATCCCTTCACGCATTGCAATCATATGCTCACAGGTCTCTTTCTTAATCAATCCACTATGAGCTTTAATATGACATTCGCTACATAGCTGAATAAGATTAATAGCAATATCACCGCCACCACTTCCTACAGTATTAACGTGATGTGGTTCAATACTAGTTCTCTCTCCACATAATTCACAAAATGGTTTACGCATTTCTGCAATAACCTTCTTATTTTTAATTCGTGAATGCTTAGGAAACATCTTTATCACTCCTTTACGGCAATAAAAAAAGCACCCATTGTTAAATGGATGCTTACTTCTTTTGCCTTTTTTAGCTTTCGATTTATTATAACTCGATAAATTGCACAAGTAAATTGCACGATTATTGCACCGATAAATTGCAAATCATTTGACCGCATCAGCACCATATAAGATAATTGTAAGCTTATCTACCAAGCGTTTACGCTGTCTCCACACCGTTGTTTCTACACAGTGCAACAACTTTGCAATCTCTTCCTGTGGCTTACTTTCAAAATAATACAACTTGATGATATCTTTGTATTCTTCATTCGCTATTGCATCCAATGCCCTATCTACTTCTTTAATTTCGCATTCATCAATATGCATCTTCCGCTTAATTTCCAATGTCTTTGCTTCCCTTAATGTTTCAATATCCGTCTGCATTTTCGTGCCGGAATTGCTCATGAAGGTTACAAAATCTTTGGAGCGTTCAAATGATTCAACCTTAATGTCTTCAAGGTCTTTCTTATAATTTTCAATGTTTACTTTCAAAGTAGAATAAGCGTACAATCTACGTTCCGTCATTTTATAGTAATTTACTTTTCGCTTAGCCACCGTGCCAGCCACATCTTTTACAATGTCATGGCAAATTCGCCTTATATCCTCTGCAAGTGCTTTATCTTTTTCCATACGCTATTTCCTTTCTAAATACTCTACCCATTCGTGATACTCGTAAATATCAATTCCCTCTGCTTTAGCTTTTACCCATTCGCCAATGCAGCCTTTACTTTTCTGCCAATCCCCACACAATACCAACACATCACATTCTTCAAGCATTCGTAAACAAATCTCTAAGCCTTTAACATAATCATCTTTGTAATACACTATTCCATAGTTATGGATTGGAGATAAATACACGTTGTCTTTATCCTTTTCAACAAAGTAGGCCATGATTTTATCTACGCTCTCTTTATTAGCTACAAGCCCTCCATATGGATGTGCCACATATACCAATAGCTTATCCTTTTCAATTACCATCTAAATCACCTTCTTCCACCGCATCATATACTGTATTACCTCTAATCCATGATGTATAGTTAATCTCTGATAGCTCCATCATGTAGCCACTACTTACTGCTTTAAATTGCCCTTCATCAAAGGCTACATAGTATAACTCATCATCGTAATCATCATACAAAATATCATTTTCATAAATCCGTGTGCCGTATCTGTCTTGTAGTCCTGTATATTGACTTACGCTTTTAGCTTCAACCTCTACGGCTACTGCATTAATACATACTTGCTTCCGGCTATAACAAGATAGTCCACAAGCTCCTGTAATCAAATATGTATGATTGTCTATCACTTGTACCGCATTTCCATAATGCCATTCACCTGTTAGATCCCTACCCCTAAATTCTATCGTTTCCATAATTTATAACCCCACAATCCAATCCCATGCCATATAAGCAATTGTGCCCCATACGCCTGTAGCTACTGCAATAAGTACCCATACTTTAGCACCTACTACTTCACCTTGCTCTTGCTGTAGCCGTTCTTTTAGTTTCCATTCATCTACACTAATAATACCCTTTACGGCTAACTTGCTACGGCCTAACTTCCCTTCAGCAATACTATCCATCATACGATTAATAGCATCACCATCAAGTTTATCTTTGTATGCTTTCATAAATGTTACTTTCTTAGTCTCCAAGTTGATTATCTCGACTACTACCACATCATCCATGTTATCCCTTCCTTCCTATATGCAAGGCTTTTAATAGCCGGCTTTTGATTGTATTAATATCGCTTTGCACTAGCGTCATAATGTAAAGCAGCACATAAGGCTGTGTACGGCTTACTATCAATCCTATAAGCACATATATCCCTATTACTACAGTAACCACTGTAATAATCATGAGCATAATCATTAGCTTATACCTCATTCTCTTCAGTCTCCCTATGAGATTTATTCACAAATCATTATCTTTCCATATTTGTTAGGCCAATTTATATTAGCTTGAAGTGTTGCCTTAATATTTATTAAGCTTCCCGGCTCTAATTGTTCAAACAACCCATCTAGAATATCTATACTTCTAGCCACATCATTGTACTCTTCTGTTTTCCACACGCCTTTAACCATAATAGGTTTTCTTACAAATACTGCAAGTGAACCATCATATCCTTTTCCAATCCATTTAAAGCCTCTGAGATACATATATTCCATTATGTCCATATCATTACCCCCTAATATTAACTATGAGCCGGTGCAGTAGCTTGTGTAATACTCGAATAATCTTCAAACGCATCCGCATCATCCATTGAATCATCTTCTTCAAATAGCTGTTGCTGTGCCCTATTGCCGGCAATATATAATTCAGATTCTCGCAATACCGGATAAATATATTTAGCAACAAGTTCTTCTTTATCCTTTGATAACGTAATCATATCTGTTTCAATCTTGCAGATGTCATTTTCTCTATTGGCCACATAACCTAATAGTTTAAATCCTGATAATTCATCACTCTCAAAGCCATTGCCACCGTATTTTAGGCGTAATGTATGAACCACTACCATTTTCTGTGCAAACTTAAACACGCTGAAACATTCAACTAAGACTTCTTTTAGTTTTAAAAATGCATCAATCATTTCAGGTCTTGCTTTATCTCGTGAGCTCAATGTAAAGACTTCATTCTCTCCACTCTGGCTTTCTTTTGAATACCCAAACGCCAAACATCCACTTCTGAATCTCACAACTGATAGTTTCATTTTTATACCTCCTAGCGTCTCCAATAATCTATGGCAATCACTACCAAGCTTATTAAGCCTAATGCAATAAACTCTGTTACTCCAATTTCCACATTCTCATTCCTCCCCATCAAAACGGAATATTCTCTTCTTGGCCAAAGTCGCTAAAATTATTTGTTTCTTTCTTTAGGCCTACTGTCATAGTTACCGCTAGAATCTCTGTTGTATACCTGTCTTGCCCTTGCTTATCTTGCCATTTTCTGTATCGCAATTTCCCAAGCACCGTTACATAATCGCCCTTCATTAATGCAGCATAATCTTCCGCATCATTCCAAAGTACAATGTTGTGATAGTACACCACGTTCTGATTATTGATATATTCATTCGTTGCCATTCTGAATGTTAGTACCGGCTTTTGTGTTTTCGTATATCTCAGTTCCACATCACTTGCAACATGGCCACATAATAAAACTTGATTGATATTAAACATCTAATCATCCCTTCTCATTGTCTTAAAATTCTGTATATTTTCTTTCCATATTCTGTTTCATCATCCACAATTTTAAATTGCACAATCCCTATTGTTCCTTCAATCCAAGTCATATTATTTTCGTCATGCATCAATTTTCTAGCTTTACCATTTTTTATAAGCTTCAAGCATAATTTTTTAATTGCTTTCCTTCTATTGTTCATTTACTCACCTCTTATCTTTATGAGCCGGTAAAACCTATATGGATATCCTTCAAGGCTTACGCCATTTACAATAGAATCCGTCTCTACGTAATATCCTTTTGGCGGTTCAATATAATTGCTCCAATTATTACTCTTCAAGGTTTCTACTTTAACCTGTGGCTTAATCAAATTCTTGCTCGATGTATACCGCCGTTTGAATACTTCATTCTTTTCGTAATAACAAGATCGCTTTTCTTTTACAAAGTATGATGCTAAACGTATGGCATCTTCTGCTTGACCTCTGTACAATACAAGCTTATGCATGCCACTTGTCCACAGCTTTTCAATATCTTCTGTGTATAAGTCTATTTCTCTGTTGATTAGAAGGTGGAAATGTATACGCCGTTTCCCTTCAGCCACATAGATGTACTTCAGTTCTTTACCGGCTTTCTTGTAAACTCGTTGCAATCTTCTTATAAAATTGCGTATATCTTTTTTTGCTTGCTTCCATGATGGCTGTTCTTTATAAGTGAGTGTTATGTAGTAGTCATTTCTTTTGAAGTTATTGTCTATTGTCATTCTTAAATCAGATTCTGCCATTTTTTCATTCTGCTTTTTGATGGCATCCGGTGTAGGATTAATTTTTTGTCTACGCTTTGATTTATTTTTATAGGTTCTGCCATTGTGATAGTCCAAAACCTCTTTCATATTTTTACTGCTGACAATTCTACGCTTTCTCATTTATATCCCTCATGGTCGATTATTTAATATGTTATATCCAGTTAATAAAGGCCTACCAAAATAGGCCTTTATTGCTATCTCCAACCATATTTGATATAATTTTATTAGCGATAAAATTTATCATGGTTTTCCTTGATAACCTGATTGAGGGCTTACTCGTTTGAGTAAGTCCTCTTTTCTTTTTCTATAAAATTGATTTTCTGCATCCGGACAAGTACACCTAACAATACCCAGTTCAAAACTATGATATTTACAATCACTGCAATGTTCCATGCAGACTAAGCCACCTACTTTAGCACAATTTACATAAGCACGGCTTTTCTTCTTCCGTTCATCACACAGCATGCACAGGCTCATAGTTGCTAATCTCCATTAATTTCATTGCAGCTCGTTCTGTATTCGTAAAAAAGAACTTGCCACGCAAATCTTTATTAGATGCTATAGTAATTCCGTATTTATCATTCTTTGACTTAATTACTACCATAGCGTGCTTAAACATCACATCAGCTTGCCACCCTTGTTCTCTTCTAATTGTTGTAATATTTAAGGCTGTCTCAACTAATGCCTGTTGTTGTTCCTTGTTCAATTTCATTTCCTTAGCTAACAAATCCATGTCGCTTTTCCGTTTTCTTTTCTGCATCGTTTCCTCTTTCAATATCTCTATATGGATTATCCGGCATTACAAACTGTTTCATAATAGGCGGTTTAACTTCAATTACATCCGCATCAGCTTGCTCTAATATATAGTTATTAACTACTGTGTTTGGTTTTAAAATTACGGCACCTAAAAAGCAATTGCCTGTAATGGATGCATATAATAGTGTTTCCGTCCAAGTTGCTGTACTGCCATCATCACCGGCACCGGCTACTACCATAATTCCAACAAAGCCTAAGCCACATAATACTAATTGCATCATTTCTTTAATTTTCACCATATGTATCACCCTTTTAAGTATGCTAAATGCTGACCTTTAAGAAACGCTTCAAATGCCGGCACGCTAATCCGTTTTACTTTAGGACTAATTTCAATAACGATTTTGTCATACACTCCCTCTTCACGCATGAGTTCCATTTTTCGCCATACGGTACTTGGATTCATATCAAAGCGTTTTGCAATGTTTCCGACTTTTTCATATAAAACATCTTCACCTTTTTTCATTGCTTAGCCCTCTAATTCTTTTTCAGCTTTACTAACTGCTGCTATGGATCTAATTAATTCACGCTTGGTAATAATCTTCTTATGCATTAGCACACTAATTAGTGCAGCCATCAAAATACGGTTAGATTCTACTGTAGCTAACACAGTATTTACATCATCTTCATCAACCTTTACCCAATCTTTAACACTAAGAATTGATGTATATTCTTCTGTAGCCTTTTCAATGTCTTTAATATCCATTCTTTTATCCTTTCTATCTTTTTAAGCAATCTATAATTTCTTGTACCAAGCGTTCATCTTCTGCACTTAAATCTGTATCTTCATCTTCCGGCTTCCAGTCATCAAGTATTTCTTTTAAATATCCATTGCCCATTGTTATTACTCCTCATCAAATCCGTTACACAATAACTCTGTAAATCTACAAAGCCCAAATGCTCTTACCATTGCCACAATCATCAGAGACTTTCTTAGTTTTCTAAAAAAATCAACAGAATACTCTGTATCTTCTCTATCAATGTATGCCATGATGTGGCTTGCATTCTTGTTTAGGCTATCTGTTCTGGCCTCATAGGTTAGCATCTCTAATACATCATCAACTGATAGCACTCTTGCTTTGTTAATATGTTCAGTTTTCATTATTACCACCTCTGTTTTTTAATGCTATAATCGAATCAAGAAAGGATGTGATTATATGAAACGTGATTTAGATTTAATCCGTGATATTCTTCTTATCATTGAAGAAAAATCTGCTCCATCTGTTCCTTTATCTATTTCTGCTTTTAAAGACTTAGATACTACCCCTGAAACCTTCTTTTTCCATTTACAACTATTAGACGATGCCGGCTATATAGATGCACAAATAATTGAAGGATGCATGGGACATTTTGCTTGCCAAATATTCAGGCTAACCAATGATGGCTGTGATTATCTTGATTCTGTTAGAGATTCTAAAATTTATTCTTCAATAAAACAGAAACTCGGTTCACTGTTTTATAGCGTTCCCTTAGATGTTATTAAACAAGTAGGTACTTCTATTATTCTGTCAAAGTTAAACTTTTAGCACTTTCAATAATGGCTTTATCAATCTGTGCTAATAGCCTTTTATATTCCACAGAATATGCTTCACTTTCATCATCAAAATAAGATTGTTCCTTTTTATTGAGCATTTCTTCAATTTCAATCAGCATCTTTAACCGCCGTTTTTTGAAAAAATACGCCCCTGTATTTGTAATATCCATGCATCTGCTCCTTTTTATCCTATTATTAAAAGAAAGGATTTTATTTTTATGAGACTTAATTTTGACCTCATTAGAGAATTGCTTTTAGCTATTGAATCTAACTCCACGATTGACAAAGGCGTTCGTTTTATTGACCTCTCAGAAAAAGCAGCAGCAACTGCAGCTATTTTCGGTGAAGCGTTTCCACCGCTACTTCCTAAATATCAACAAGATCTTCAAGTACAGTACTCTTTTGAGGAGATTTTCTATCATTTGAATTACTTAATAGAAAACGAACTCGTATATCCCTCTATTAGTAGCGAATCACCCAATATATTAATTCCTGACTTAACCCCTAAAGGCCATGATTATATAAATCTCGTACGTGAAAAAAATTATTGGGAAAAACTAAAGACCTTTGTTTCTGATATAAAACAACCAATAACTACTGACATAATTCTTAGTCTAGGTAAAGAGCTTATAAAACAAGCAATTGGACTTTAAATAAATCTCTTCTTCTGAATTTTTTATTGGCTGTGGTGGTGTCTTTATCGCCCCTTTTATTCCTCATTTCTTAAATGCTATAATCAAATCAAGAAAGGAGGTGATAATATGGAACTCAAATTACAGGAATTGCAAGCCATAGAATCTATTATGTTTGACTTAACCAATTACTATAGTCCATGTCATTTTGTTTGGACGTTAAAGGCTAACAGTGAATTATTACAAGCAACTGCATTACCTTATGAAGAAGGAAAGCCTAGCTACAAAGCCTTTAGCAAAACATATAATGCTGTTCATAGTGAATCTTTACTTGGTCTATTTGATTATCAAGCGTATTTTCCAATAGTGGCCAAAGGTCTAGAAGGGCGTTTTAATAATTTTGAAGCCGTTTCCGGTTGGTTACTTCATACACCGGCTGAACTTCTTTTACGTTGTAGTAAGCCTGAACTGTTAAATGAATTAGATCTTAAAAAGTTAGACTTTCTACCGCCAGCTCTTCACAACGTAACCTTGCTTAACAGTAATACACAGCTACCGTTTGTAATTGTAGATAAAGAACAGCCAATTCAAATTATTTCTCTTGAACTTATAGAGAAACAAAATTAGATTCATATTCTAATTTCTGTTTTACCGCTTGAAGGATTCCATAAGCTTCTGCATATGTGAGTCCTTCAATTTTTTTAAGTTCTAAAATGATATTCTTAATAATTTCAGGCTCATCTTTCTCTTGCTTAACTCCATGTTTTAATGATTTTGGCTTAAATTCTTCGTTTAAGTATTTAATAATTATTTGTCTTCCAGTTTCATTTAACTTATTTTTTTCTTGTGGTGGCATTGTTTACTCTCCTCTATAGGTAACTTTAAGTGAACATCAATGTTAAAAAAAAATTTCCTGCACTGTTTTCCCAAAAAAGGTAGCAATTCTTTTTTTAATTTCATCCCTCGGAACCCTTTCATTCAATTCATACATAGCAATAGAAGCAGTAGATACGCCCACCTCAATTCCTAACTCTTTCTGAGTTAAGTTTCTGTCATTTCGCAATGTGGCCAACTTCTCTCCTATACTTTTCATTTTCTCACCACCTTTCTAAGTTCACTTAAAGTTTACTACACCACGCAAAACTTGTCAATCACTTTATGTGAACTTTTATATTGTCATTACTCACTTAATGTGATATTATCTAATTATAGAAAGGATGTGAACTTTATGACGTTTGGCGAAACACTCTATAATCTAAGAACATCACGCAATGTTACACAATCAGAACTTGCAAAGTATTTAAAGATATCTAAAAGTTTAATTAGTATGTATGAACGTAATCAAAGAAAACCAAGTTTTGAAATTCTTGAAGGCATCGCCGATTTTTTCAATGTAGACATGAATACACTCCACGGCATTAATAAAACAAATGCTCCAACATTAAATAAACGAGATGTAAAAACTATCGCATCCGACTTAGAAGCTATGATGAATGATTTATCATCAGATGATTTTGCTGCCTATGGCGGTACCGTTGACGATGATAATGAGCGTGAACTGTTACGATCTGCTATTAAAACTGCTATGGAAATAGCAAAGCTACAAGCAAAGAGAGATTTTACTCCTAATAAATACAAAAAATAAGGTGATTTAGTGGATATAAAGAAAGTCGTTAACAAAATAATAAAAAAATACGGCACTAACAATCCATATTCATTAGCTGCCGAATTAGGAATTACAATTATATATCAACGCTTGGGAGAAACTTTAGGATTTTGTCTTACCTACAAACGTCAAAAGATAATAGTTATAAACGAAAATTGCCCTAGTAAATTATTAAATTTTACTGTTGCCCATGAGCTAGGGCATGCAATACTGCACAAACGTATTAACACACCTTTTCTAAAAAAACATACTCTTGTAAGCATTGATAAGATTGAACGCCAAGCAAACACTTTTGCGGTGGAGCTTTTACTCCCTGATGTAATCTTACAAGAAAATGTTGATATAAATTTTTATTCTTTAGCAAAATGCCATGGCATTCCCCAAGGATTAGAAGAACTTAAACTTATTAGCATATAAAATAAAAAAATCCCTCAGCTGCTGGAACAACTGAGGGAAAATTGAATATATTCCTGAAGTAGGTATACACTCAATCCGCAAATTGATTATACCACGCTTCAGGCTAATTTGTCATACGATGAATATCTAAAGGAGCGTGATTTTTAATGTGGGTAGAAGAACGTATTAGTAAATCCGGTGAAGTATCTTATAGGTATAGTGAAAGATACCGTTGCCCATTTAGTAACAAATTAAAAAAGGTATGTGTAACGTATTCTAAAAATACAAGAGCAGCAGAAAAAGCAGCATTTACAGAATTACAGGCTAAGATACAGAAAGCCATTAGTGTTGTTTTAACCGATGATAAAACGTTGGATGAATTAATAGAAGAGTATTTACAATATAAAAAGCCTTTTATTAAGCCTACAACTTATCATGAATATGAACATTTACAAGCACTAATAACAGAAAGTTTTCCGGATGATATTTTACTTTGTAAGTTATCATCTGCACTAATTCAAAGAACTATCAATAAATTATTAGAAGATTATTCCTATTCTTACATTAAAGACTTTTTCAGCCTAATACGCCAGTCATTAAAATATGCACGGCGAATGGAATATATCCGGTCTCTTGAATTTTTAGAAAATATAGAACTACAAAAACCGCCTAAATCTGTTGCGGATGTAAAGAAAGAGCGTACTAAATTCTTATCAAAAGAAGAACTCATAGATCTACTTCAAAGAATTAAAGCTATCAATCCTCATGTTGCACTGATATGTGAATTTCAATCATTAACCGGATTGAGGATAGGTGAACTGTTAGCATTACGGCCACAAGATTATGATAAAAAAACAATGTCTATTGATGTAAATGGTACCCTGTGCTCTGTTGGCAGTCTAAAAAATGCGGAAAATAGGCTATCCCCTAAAAATGTATATTCAATTCGAACTGTAACCCTTGATGAAAGAGCCAATCAAATTATTAAATTCTTCATTTCTTTAAATCGGCAACGGGCATTTGCCAATTATAAATTCAAAGACTATAACTATATCTTTGTAACGGATGGTGGCTTGCCTTTTGATTTACGATACATAAACAAAGTCTTAAAAAAGACTAATTTTCATAAGCCTGTAAGCACTCATACTTTTAGGCATACCCACATTTCATTGCTTGCAGAAGCTAATGTACCTTTGAAAGCTATAATGGAGCGTGTTGGCCATAATGAGCCACGTACTACATTGGCGGTATATACTCATGTAACCAATGCAATGGCAGATGAAGTAAAACTTGCTATCAATGATATAGGCAAAAAAATATCTGGCCAATAAATTAAAAAAGTGTGCCCCCATGAGTGCCCCCATGAGTACATAGGCAATGTTTGAGTATTGATTTTACTTGCACCGTTGCCCCTGTACTCATTGACCGCTCCACCAACTTTATAAATCAAGGAGAAATATTTAAAGCTATTTCAAAACTGACAAGAAGCCGTATACATACTGCGTTTGTTGTTATTTTTATTTAGGCTTGAATATTTCTTCTTTTTTCATTTCATTCAAAAAAAATGGGGGCTTTTTTCATTTTTCTGCCCCTTTTTATGTTGCCCTTTTTGCCGCTCTTGCCCCCTTGGCTACTTTTTCTAATCTTATTATTTATGCAAATATAGTTGATAAAATCCCCATACTATATGGTAAAATAAAGATAATATATCTTCGGCAAAAACTTTTTAGCATTCGTATTTTACACGAAAAAAAGGGGAAGGGTATCACCATGAAACGGTTTTTTATGATCGCTGTACTTTTCATTTCTCTATTTTCAATGGCATCAGCCATATCGTTGGATGAATTACGAAATAATCCGAGCCGTTATCAGCATGTATTTACAGGAGATATATCTGATGAATACATTGATAACACTTCTGTTAAAATCGTTCGCACTAGTCCTCCCTACTATATAATTAACGCTAAGGCATACGCTGTTTATTACAACAATAATACAATCACATTATATGAAAACACCTATTATTTAAACTCTGAACGAAGTTTCAAACGTCTACACGAAATTTATCACGGTAACATTGCAAAAGGATCAGATGCATGGTATAACGATTCCGGCGTAAAATGGCGCCCTCTCGGAGTCGCAATTTACAATTTTGATGGTTCAAAAGTACTGCCTTATACTGCTGCAACCCCTCTCGATTCGATTGATATAATATCAGCCAAACCTACGTCACCGGCTTATATGTCTGGTATGTATGTTTTTTATAAGTCCTATAATGAATATTTTAACGGACCTACAAATCTATTTTAAATAATAAAAAGCACAGACCTTCATCTCGAAGATCTGTGCTTTTTTTATCTATTATATTCTTTATTCTCCGGTCTACGCCACTCGCTTTCGATTCCAAATTTTACGCTTTCGTTGAGCATTCATATACCGAATCCGATACACGATATTTTTCAAAACATTGGCAATCATGATGAGCAACGCCCCTATTAAACCTTGGCCGTCCATGACTTCATCAAGGATGAAGTACGCCAAGATGGCAGCGAATACAGGTTCCATAGAGAAAATTAAGCCCGTACGCGACGGTGACAGATAACGCTGCACAATACTTTGCATAACAAAACAAAAAGCACTGCACACTACGGCAAGGCCCAAAACGGCACCCCACTGCAAACCGGTTTGCGGCAAATGCGGCGTTTCAAAAACATAAGCACTGATGGCACTAAATATGGCGATGGCTCCGAATTGCAATAAACTGGCCGGGAACATATCATCTTCATTAGCCATACGACCTACCACCAGAATATAAACGGCATAACCGAAAGCCCCCCCACAAACAGTATAGGGCCCCGATATCTAAAGATAACCCGTCTTTAACGGTAAAGAGCACCAAGCCAACAAAGGCCAACGCAATACTTAATATCGTCAGCATCGGTGGCATCTTACGTGTCCAAATGGCTTCCAAAATCGGTACCAACACAACGGCCGTTGTTCCTAAAAATGCAGCCGTTGATGCAGTGGTATGCTTTAACCCCATAATCGTACCGAACAAGGAACTGTACACCAAAAAGCCCAACACCAAACTTTTTACTACCGTTCGTTTGGTACAAAATTTCAGTGTGCGCAAAAGCAGCGGTAACACACACAAAAAAGCTATACTGAACCGCAACAACATGAGCGTAAACGGATCTACACCGGTCAGTGCGATTTTCATCAATAAATAGGATGAACTCCATGAAAACGTAACAAACAGCATCATTAACTCAGCTTGCTTAACGGACATTTCCAATCTCCTCAATCCATCATAAAACATACACATCAGCGTAAATTCAAATTACTTTAATTTCAATCAAATTCAACAACGACTGGAAGGTTTAATTTGTTCACGCCAGAAATACAACAACATCTCTTTTCATTTCTAGTGTATATCATACGAAAAATAAAAACAAGCCGATTTCATGTGCTTTAAAACCTATTAATTTAATGAGATTTTACCCGTTTCCAAAGTAAAACTGCCATCCTGATTGCGAATTTCCATTTCTTCTTTTTGTGCTTTCAAAGCCGGATCGTTTGGGGTCCCCAACAAGCGACCGTATAAGAAGTGATAGCATACGAAGGCAACCAACGCCACTATGACGGTCAACAGGAACATGTTGGTGAAACCTACGATTTCTTTAACACCACCCAATACATACGGTCCGAAACCGAGGCCGATATCAAGGGCAATAAAATAGGTGGATGTGGCAATCCCGATACGATGGAACGGTACCATTTTTACTACTACGGCTTGTCCGTTGGACATGTACGTGCCGTAACCTAAACCAACAAAAACAGCGGATAATAAAATCATCCACGAAGCATCGGCAAAGGCCAACAACAAAATACCGATGGCCAATGAAATAAAGCATGGATATAAAACATAGTTTTCACCCTTGCGGTCAAAGATTAACCCCAGTGAAGGGCGTGTCAAGGTGATAACTACCGCATAGACAACAAAGAACCAGGTCCCGGCCTGCACCATATTAATATCACGGGTATAGGATGCCATAAAGCCTAAAATACCCGAATAAGCAAAGCCTACCAAAACAGAAATCAAAGTGATGGAGTTGACGCGCGGTTCCAAATAATCGGAAATGCGTCGTCCCGATTCTTCTTTTTTAATAGCTTCACTGAACTGCGGTTCTTCGTATTTCATGCTTACAGCTGCAAGCACACAAAGGATTACGAGACCTACACAGATGGCCACGATTGTACGGAATCTGGTAAGGGATAATAGAAAAATCCCCAAGAAAGGACCGATGGCGGCTGCCAAACTGGTGCTCAAACCGTAATAATTAATGCCTTCACCGCGACGTGCTTTCGGAATTACACTGGCCACAATCGTACTGGTAGCCGTCGACGTAATACCATAGGCAAAGCCGTTAATAAAACGAATGGTATCCAGCACAATCAAGTTTGGAATATAAAAGTACAAAGCCGTTGAGACTAAATAGATACCCAAACCGGTATAAAGCACTTTGCGACTTCCTAAGGTACTTACAAAACGGCCCGCAAATATACGAGCCAAAACGGTACCGATAATATAAATACCTACAGCCAAACCGGCCTGACTGGATGTGGCATGAAGCGTATCTTTTGCCACCACCGCAATAATTACGATCAATAAGTAATAAATTAAAAACACCAATAAATTAATCACTGTGTCCAGCACAAACGGCAGTGTCCACAGCTTCTCTTTGTGAGCCTCCATAGCTAATAGCATCTCCTTGAAAAAACATTGTCATGAAATCGTACGTACTACAGAGGCTAATTATATTCGTTTAAACTATTTATGTAAAATCACAAAATAAAAACTCAGAAATAAATTTTATTAATAACCCCTCGCCAACGCAAAGGTACCGCAATCACTACTTTTATACAAATAACAATTGCGGCATTTTCATTTTATGGTATTAAATTATTTTTCTTAATCATACAATAAACATTCATTTACTTGGCGTTTTACCATAAACCGATTACTTTCCACCAAATGGCACCGATTCCAAGCCATATAATCACATTGACCGTTGTAATTATAAAGCCTAATTGCCACCACTTACCTTGAGATACAAAATCCGCACCATACAAGATAGGTGCAGCCCCACCGCCATAATGAGTCAACGGAATCATCAAATTGGATAACCCGGCCAATGACAAGGCCGCCAACAAAGGCGGTGTCCCAACTGCTACGGCTACTGCCAAGAAAGCTGCATACATGGCACCAATATGTGCCGATACACTGGCAAAGGCGTAGTGAGAATAAACATAAATGATGGCTAGCAAGGCAAACGCAGCCAACCAAGACAATCCGGCCGATAAAATTGCTTCGCCGGCCATAGTAGATACAGCCTTAACAAAGCCTGATTTAGCCAAAGCCCCGGCCAAAGTAATCAAAGACCCCATCCAGAACATGGTGTTCCATGCACCTTTTTCAGCCAAAACATCATCCCAAGTCAGCACACTGAGCAGTAATAATACGCCAACGGCTATCATTGCAACCAATGTAGCATTTAAATGTGTCAATTCGGAGGTAGCCCATAAAACCAAAGCCCCTACAAAGATAACAGCAATTTTAATTTCCATCGGCGACATAGGCCCCATCCGATCCAACTCTTCAATAGCCATAGTCTTAGCATGCGGCATATCTGTTATTTCAGGGGGAAACAATTTATACAACAGATATGGCATAAGTAACAAGGATAACAGACCGGGCACAATGGCAGCTAACGCCCAATTGCCCCAAGTAATCTGAACCCCAATCGTCTTTTCTGCCAGTTCCACAATTAACGGGTTCCCGGCCATGGCCGTCATAAACATGGCACAGGTAATGGCATTCGCTTGATACTCAATCTGCATGATATAAGCGCCAAACTTCCGCGCGGTAGGCCCCGGTTCCGAACCGAGTGCAGACGACAAACTACGAATAATCGGATAAATAATCCCACCGGCACGAGCCGTACTGGAAGGCGTGGCCGGTGAAATGATAAAGTCACTTAATGTAATCGCATATCCCAAGGACAACGAAGATTTACCGATAGCTTTAATAATTAAGAACGCTATACGACGCCCCAATCCAGATTTAATAAACCCGCGAGCCAAAAGGAAAGCACAAATAATGAGCCAGATAGTGCTATTACCGAATCCCGAAATAGCTACACTTGTCGTAATAACACCTGTTAACGCAGCTATTGTTACGCCCAAGAATGCAACCGCACCAATAGGTAACGGCGCCAAAATGAACCCCAAGATTGTGCTCACAAATACGGCAAATAAGTGCCATGCTTGGTCTGTTATACCATTTGGTACGGGTAAAAACCATATAACAACGCCGACTGCTATAGTAATCAAAAGATTACGAATTTGCTTAGAAGACATACTGCCTCCTTTCTATACGTACGTATAAGATAACATCTCATATGTAGCAAATATTATTTGTCATATTTAGCCAATACACGATCAACAAATTGCGGTGCCAAGCCAATATAGTTATGAGGATCTAACATATATTTAATTTCATCATCAGTAAAGGCTTTGGCTACTTCCGGTTCAGCTTTTAAGGCATCAAACATTTGAACTTCTTCTTCATACGCTTTCATACAAGTACGATATACGATTTCATGCGCCGTCATACGACCCAAACGTGGTGCCAAATGCATCATAATACATTCACTCATCATCAAACCACGCAATAAATACAAGTTCTTTTCCATATGTTTAGGATAAATAATCATATGTTCAAAGATATCTTTTGATTTTTCTAAAGCAGCCGCCATAAGATGACAAGCACGTGGAATCGCTTCCCATTCAGACAAGAAGCATCCCCAATCACGTTCATTTTCGCTAACCATGCTTTCTACGATAGACGGTGCAATGCTACGAACATTACGGCAAAGAGCCAATACATTTTCCAATACTTGCGGATTACGTTTATGAGGCATAGTCGAAGATCCAACTTTACCCATAAAGAACGGTTCTTCCAACTCTAAAATTTCAGTACGTTGTAAGGATAAGATTTCATGATTGATGCGACCTAATGTGCCGGCAATCAAGGCTAATGCACTGACAAATTCAGCTTGACTGTCGCGCGCTACATGCCATGCAATAATCGGTACTTCTAAGCCCAAAATGTCCATCATACGAGCCTGTACTTCTAAACCTTTTTCGGGTTGTGACGCTAAAGTACCAACAGCCCCGGCCATTTCACCGACAAAAACTCGAGATTTAATCTCTTCCAAGCGTGCAATGTTGCGACCTAATTCATCAACCCATACACCCACTTTGTAACCTAAGGTAATCGGTAAAGCATGGATAACATGTGTACGACCGCACATAATAGTATCTCTGTGTTCACGCACAATCTTTAAGAGATGTTTTTGACATAGCTTCAAATCACGCAAAATTACATCATATGCATCACGTTGCAACAATACTAAGCCTGTATCCACAATATCTTGACTGGTAGCACCCCAATGAACGAATTCACCGGCATTATTAGGCAAAACAGCTTTAAAGGCTTTTAACAAAGGCACAATTGTAATGGAACTCTTATAGAATTCACCGATAGACGGAATATCAAGCAAATCGGCTTTTGCATATTCATTAATAACATCCGCTTTTTCTTTAGGAATTACTCCTAATTCACCTTGAGCTTTCGCTAATGCAGCTTCTGTATCGAGCCATTTTTGCACCCAAGAACGATCACTGAAAATCTCACGCATTTCATCAGTGCTGAATAATGCTCCATGAATCATACTATCAATTGCAGACGAACCCATAATAATTACTCCTTTCGAATAAAACAATATCTTTATTTATTCCCTAATACGCAATACCATCTTTTTTTAACGTATCTTTTGATGCTCATAGCGTACCATGCACCATATGTCAGTGTGAAATAGTTAGGGATTATCCAACAATAAGTGTCATTTATCCTAGCTCATTTACAGCTATGAATCGAAGTAAATTAAGACACGGCAACAGCTTAAAGAGTCTTTTACTATTAAAAACCACGGTGCAAAATAAAATTCACTTATGCTACCATAGCTATTTCTTATCCCGTAACCATGTAAAAAATGCTACAATACAGCTAAGTTAATACGAAAAAACATTTAAATAGAAAGGAGATTTATCATTGGAAATTCGCCAACTTGAATACTTCCTTATGGTCAATGAAACTCACAGTTTCACCAGAGCAGCTGAACGACTTTATGTATCGCAACCGGCTGTAACAAGTGCCATTAGAAGTTTGGAAGAAGAACTTGAAATACAACTTTTTGACCGTACGCAGAAACAAATCACACTAACCAGCGAAGGCCAGATTTTTTTACGCCATGTTCAAAAGGTAATGGAAGGTATTTCCAACACCTTAAATGAAATAGACGCTTTAAAATCTCTAAACGGCGGCACTTTAAAAATAGGACTGACTCCGTTAGCCGGCGTTAGTGCCACCACCTCACTGTTAAAAGAATTTACATCACAATATCCGCAAATCAAGTTAGTGTTTACCGAATCTCACAGCAATCTGCTTGAACAAGAGTTATTAATCGACGCAATCGATGTGGCTATTCTTTTTTCAGCACAAAACAATAATGCCTTAACCTACTTGCCATTACCGCGAGAAGAATTATACGTTATTTGTTCAAGGCAACATCATCTTCGGCGCAATAACTCAGTTCAATTAACAGACTTAGTTAATGAATCGCTAATCTTATTAGCTGCCGATTGCTTCTATCGACAGCAAATTATTCAAACTTTTGAAAAATCAAACACATTACCTCAAATCAATTTTGAGTTGAATCATATTGAAAGCATCAAACGTTTTGTAGCGTCTAATCTAGGAATTACCATTCTTCCCGGAAGCTTATGCGATACAAATACAGACTAAGTCACGATTCCGTTGGATCCGCCTTTATATCGTCAACCGGCCTTAGCCTACAAGACTAATCGTCATAATTCCAGAGCGGCGAATGCTTTCATCGAGCTACTTCAGAAAGGAGGTTCAACAGATGAATAGCCCACTTATTACAGCCGTCGGCAGCAGTCCGTTTATTGCCGAAGAAATTGCTATAATGTGTCAATCCATTTTAGGTTCTGACATTACCCTAAAAACTGCCACATCAAACTCTATAAATACTGTTTCTTCAAACACCTTGTATGTCTGTGCCGGTACACAATCAGAAAAACTGAATTCAATAATTCCGGCTAATCAATTATTTGTTTTTGATTTACGACCTACAACGCCTTTCTTCTTTGAAATCGCCAAAATTCCCGAAAACGAAAATATATACATTTTTAATAATCTTTTGCCTTACACTAAGCAATTACAAGAAGATTGTACAGAGATACTTTCCATATCACCGGATCGTTTCATTCCGATTGCTTATGAATCAATGCCCTTCGAAACCGTATGTCAACTGCTTCAACAAGCTAAATACATTATCGGGGTTGACCAATTTGTCGATACTAATGTCTTATTATCAGAGCAATTCAAACCGTATTTAAATAGCGATGTTATAATTATTGCCGGCAGCCGTACGCCGTCTATATCATCAGCCAGTCGTTTTCTCATCGGCTTCATCAACTACTATATAGAACAATTACAAGACGACCAAAATGCTGAGTCACTATCAATTAAGGAGTTAAATGCACTCTTATCCGAATTGCACCAAAGTATTGATCGAATAGTCACTAACCAATTTCGTCCGCTCGCAACACCAACTGCCAAAGAACCTGTTCACACTGACTTTAAACCGGATGATATCTTAACCGAATTAAAATCATTGCAAAATCAACTTCAAAAATTAACCCATTCAAATTGAGGTGTCTGACAAAACAACAAAAAGGCCGCAGTATTCATGGCTATAGCCACAGATACTGCGGTCTTTTATTTAGATTATCTAATTACCGAGCAAAAATTATATAATCTTATGAAACTATGCTAGGCTTATAAAATCGAGCGATAGATTTCTTCAATGTCAGCTTGCGATACATCGCGAGGGTTGCCTGGTGTACAAGCATCGTTTTTAGCCGATTCAGCCAAGAACGGAATGTCTTCTTCTTTAACACCGGCTTCAAGCAAGCTCTTAGGAATTTCTACATCATCAGCTAATTTCTGGATAGCATCGATAGCTGCTTTCTGGTATTCTTCTTTGCTCATGCCATCAACGTTTTGAACGCCCATAGCTTTAGCAAGATCGCGATATTTTTCACCGGTTGCAGGTGCATTGAATTTCAATACAGCTGTAAGCATCATAGCACAAGCTTTACCATGCGGAATGTCATACAACGCGCTCAAAGGATGTGCCATGGAATGAACGATACCGAGGCCTACGTTAGAGAAGCCCATACCGGCAATGTACTGGCCAAGTGCCATAGCTTCGCGACCTTTAGGGTCGCCGGCTACTGCATCACGAAGGGAACGAGCTATAATTTCGATAGCTTTCAAATGAAGCATATCGGTCATTTCCCAAGCACCTTTAGTGATGAAACCTTCAACGGCATGAACCAAAGCATCCATACCGGTAGAAGCACATAAGCCTTTAGGCATGCCCATGGACATATCAGGGTCAACGATGGCTATGATTGGAATATCATGAGGGTCAACACATACGAATTTACGACGTTTTTCTACATCTGTAATTACGTAGTTGATCGTAACTTCGGCAGCCGTACCGGATGTAGTAGTTACCGCAATAATAGGTAAACATTTATGTTTAGTATCGGCTACGCCTTCAAGACTGCGAACATCGCTAAATTCAGGGTTTGTCATAATAATAGCAATCGCTTTACTGGTATCGATGGAACTGCCGCCGCCGATAGCAATAATACAATCAGCTTCTGCTTTTTTACAAGCTGCTACGCCGTCTTGCACGTTTTCAATTGTAGGGTTTGGCTTTAATTCGTCAAAAATTTCATAAGCTACACCGGCTTTATCCAATAAGTCGGTAACTTTAGTTGCTACACCAAACTTCATCAAGTCTTTATCGGTTGTAACCAATGCTTTTTTCAAATTGTTCGCTTTTAATTCGCCTACAATGTTGTTAATGGCACCGAATCCGAAATAAGATGTTTCGTTAAGAATCATACGATTAACCATTTGTGTTGCCTCCCAATCAATAGAAATTAGAGTTTTCAGGTCGAAAAATGCCTTGTTTATAGATTTCTATATTCAATTCCTGCCGGATTCATTTTTTATTTGGCGCTACAACGTGCTGCAAGCAATGCGTCATAGCGCCTATATGAAACCCTTACAATAGGTCACATAACAAAATAATTATTTTTTGTTGCGCCATAAAGCATCAGCTACCGGAGCTAATTTTTCTTTTTCGGCGTCAGTTAAAACTTGAATAGGTGTACGGCAAGTTTCTTCCATAGGACCGCCTAATTCTTTAAGAGCCCATTTCATAACAGGATTGAATGGTACATGAACTTCATAGAATGCGAAGTAAGCATCGATTTTGCGTTGCAATTCTTTCAAAGCGCTCAAATCTTCAGCGTCCAAAGATTTAATTACATTCGCACACATCTGAGGATCGATATTGGATAAAGCACCGATACAGCCGTCACCACCGGAGATTACGGATGGAATACAGTTGTTATCATAGCCTGTGTAAATTTTGAAGTCAGGGAATTTAGGTTTTAAGAACTGAATGTAACGTTGAGTATGACGCAATACAGGATGAGTATCTTTAACGCCTACCAAGTTATCATGTTTTTCACGAAGGCGAAGCAATGTTTCGGCGGAAACGTCAAAACCTGTGCGATCGCCGTAGTTATATAAGTACACCGGACCATTAATAGCGCTCAGAATTTCATCATAGTATGCAAACGCATCTTCCTGATTACAAGCACTGTAGTATGGACCAACGATAATAACCGCATCAGCACCGGCTGCCAATACTTCATTCGAAAGTTTAATGGTTTCGGCTTTTACCATACGACCGGTACCGGCAATTACTTCCCAACGACCTTTACCGTATTTAATAGCGTCCAAGATAAGTTCTTTGATTTCATCATAGGAGAACGCATAGAATTCACCGGCACTGCCACCGGTCAAAACACCGTTAATACCGGCTTCGATCAATTGATCATAGAATTTGTGCATATGTTCATAGTTAACAGTTTCGTCTGCATTCAAGGATGTTAAAATTGGGCTGATATACTTCGCTTTCATAATTTATTCCTCCTATTTCTTGTTTAAATCATATACCATTTCCATGTCGGCCCACCATTCATGTTTCTGAGCCCCATCTATACGTGTTTGACAAGGATCGGTTTCACGCCACCAACGTTGTGTTTCAGGGTCGTTAGCCATCTTGCCCATATCGTATTCGAAATCATCTCCTTCATAGACCATGATTGAAAACAACAAGTCGTCACGATTGAATATCTGATAGTGCGTAATACCGCATTCACGAATCATTTTATTAACACTGGCGAACGGATCCGCATGTAAAGCTTTATAATATTCCGCTTTTTCGGGGCGAAGTTTAATAACGCTGGCAAATACTTGCGGCTTGTTCAATTTATATAATTTTTTGGCATTTTTTGAAAAAATATCAAGATCATCTTGGAAGTATTCACGTACCGAATTTAAATGATCGGTAAAGTTTGAATACAATTCCACAACCGGGAAGTTAGATGCATAGATTAAACGACTATGATCAAATGTACCGGAAATAAAGTCTAATAAGTTTTTGACAAATACCGGATCTTCGGTTGCATAACCGGATAATTTACAATATACATTCGGCAAAGATGCCAATTTAGTCATGGCCTCTTTATATTCCGGAGTTAATTCCGTCACATTACCGCAATGGTTAATAACTAATTTCAAGTCGGGAACCTGAGCGGCCGCCTGGTAAATGTCGATTAATTCATCAACACGGTTACAGCTTTCAAAAATCAGACCTTTGTCAGCCAATACTTCGAGACCTTCGATGAAACTACGTTCCAAGCAACGTCCACGCGGTGAGCTGTCGATATGAAGCGGCTCACGCACGCCTACGATACCGGCAGGCAAACGCACATGACCGCACAGATGACGGGCCCGCATAATTTTTGCCAAAATCTTAGGACTGTTCAATTTGAAGATAAATTCATCTTCTTTAATGGCGTCATCGCAGTCCACTTCAATATAGATCCCACCTTTAAAGTCTACGCCGGCTTTAGCGTATTCTTTAACGAGATCATCCATAGAAAAGCTTTGTTGAATAACCCCTTTGCAGGAATTCAACCAAGGTAAATGCAATACATCCAAATCCCATATATGTAAATGGGAATCTACAATTTCCAACATATTACTGTCTCCTTTGACATAAGACCTTTTAATATATGTCTTATTGATTTTCAGCCGTATAAGAGGATTGCCGACATATCGCCGGCAATCCTTGTCAGCATATAATCAGTCTTTAGCTACACCTTTCAAGCCATACCAAGCTACATATAAGAAGCAAGGCAATAATAGTAAGAAGCTTGGACCGGTACCCCAGTGGTCGGCTACATTGCCCATGAAGAACGGCATGAACGCACCGCCTACGATACTCATAATTAACAAGCTGGCTGCTTTTTTAACTAAGTTATTAGGAATTTTCACAACAGACAATGCGAAGATTGTTGGGAAACTGATAGACATGAAGAAGAAGGATAACCAGAGAACGATAACGGCCGGTAAATTATGTACAAACTGTAACACAATCATAATCCCTGCATTGATTAAGGAATAGGTAGCCAAGATTACATTACTTTTAACCTTTTTCATAATAGGAGTCGTTACGATACGACCTACTAAGAAAGCCACCAACGCAATACTGAAGAAATAAGCAGCTTCATGGTCGGCCAAACCTTGCCAGTGTTCTACGGAGTAGTTAATGAAGAATGCACCGGCCCCTACTTGAGCTGCAACGTATAATAATTGAGCAATTACACCTAAGCTGAAGTGACGATATTTGAGTAAGTCGCCATAAGAACCGCTGCCTTCATCAGCCACAGCATCACCGGTAGTATCGCTGACTTCAGAGCCTTCCGGCATGCGTGTCATAACGAAAACAGCCAATACAGCAAGTACTACAACAGCAATCCCTACATATACCATCTGTACATTGGCCATATTTTTATCAATATCACCATGAGATAAGGATAAGAATAAAGCACCACCAACGATTGGCCCCAAGAACTGGCCTACGCCGTTGAAGCTTTGCGCCATGTTAATACGGAAGGCCGCATCTTCGTCACTACCTAATTTGGTAATGTACGGGTTAGCATTTGTTTCCAAACTGCCGAGACCGCAGGCAATGATAAAGAAGGCTAATAAGAATAAGTTAAAGCTTTGTTCATTACTGGCCGGGATGATAAGCAACGCGCCTAATGCATATAAGGCCAGACCCATAATGATACCGCCTTTGTAGCCGAATTTGGTGGCTACCATAGAGGCCGGAATTGCGATTACGAAGTAACCGCCGAAATACGCTGCTTGCAATAAACCGGATACGGCTTTGGTAACGCCCAAGTGGTTTTGGAAGTTTTTATTCATAACATCCAAGAGACCGTAACTGAAGCCCCAGAGGAAGAATAATGATGTTACTAACCAAAAAGCGATTTTAATATTTCTACTGGTAACAAGCTTACCTGTTTGATTCATATACGGTACCTCCTCTTAGCTCAACGCGCGGTCAAGATGAACATAGCCGCCATCAACGAATAACCATTGACCGGTTGTATGCGAGGATTTAGGCGATAATACGAAAACAGCTGTGTCAGCAATTTCTTCAATTGTTGTGAAACGACGTTCCAACGGAATTTTATCGGTAATAACTTTTTTACGAGCTTCCGGATCATCAAATGTTTTAATCCAGTTAGCGTATAGAGGAGTCCAGCATTCGCTGACTACTACGCAGTTGCTGCGTACACCGTCATCCAATAAAGCGGCTGCCCATTCACGAGTAAGGCCCAAGATAGCACCTTTAGCGGCTGCATAAGCACTTGTTTTACCCTGACCGGTTAAGGCTGTTTTGGATGTGATGTTCAAAATAGAACCTTTGGATTTACGTAAGTAATCAACTGATGCATGTACCAATTCATAATAATGAGTCAAGTTGCCATGAATACTCTTTTCAAATTCTTGCCAGGATGTAGTGTCGAGATCTTTGTTGTCGTTGGCACCGGCATTATTTACGATACCGTAAATACCGCCGCGACGAGCTGCTACATCATCAACGATACCTTTAATTTTGTCAGTATCGTTCAAGTCAATCTGAATGAATTCATAGTTAGTTGTGATGCTTTCCATATCTTTTTTAAATTCGTCGGTAATCGGCGAACGAGAAAGAATAACAGGAATCGCACCTTCACGTGCTAATGAAAGAGAAATACCACTACCGATGCCTTTACCGCCACCGGTTACAAATACAACCTTGTCCTTTAATTGCAAATCCATGATACATACCTCCAATTTTAATTAACACTCTATACACCTATAATCCTATAAACCACCTAAGTCTCCTATCAATCTCCGGACTTAATGTTTATATTCGTTTGGATTATATGCTGCAAGACTGCATCAGCCTGCCAGTCATACTGTCAGCGTTACCGATTTATACGGTAGTTGCCAAGCGCCAAATTGAAAAGTCATTCTGTTCATTCTGTTCTGCTTTGGTTAATTTTCCGTCAGCTACCTCAACGATAGCATCAACAATTTCATAACCAACTTCTTTAATTGTCTTCGTACCTTCTACTACCGTACCTGCATTTAAATCGATAGCGTCATTCATGTTGTTGAAAGTGAAGGTATTGGATGATACTTTGATAGTCGGAGCAATCGGGCTGCCTGTCGGTGTGCCGCGTCCGGTTGTAAATACACAAACATTGCAACCGCCGGCTACCATACCGCTCAATTGTTCAATATCATTACCCGGTGTATTCATAAAGGTTAACCCTTTATCGGTAATCGGTTTAGCGTAATCTTTTACGGCTACTACCGGACTGTTACCGGCTTTATAAATACAACCCAGTGATTTTTCTTCAATACTGCTGAGACCGCCTTCTATGTTCCCCGGACTCGGATTAGCACCGCGGATATCGGCATTGGAATCAATAACTACTTGTTCAAAGCCTTTAATGGTACTCATAATTTCTTTACTTACTTTTTCATTGATACCACGTTTGGCTAAAATATGTTCAGCCCCGATAAGTTCGGTAGTTTCTGCCAAAATTACGGCACCGCCGTGACTTACTACGATATCGGAAGCTACGCCGAGAGCCGGATTGGCACTCAAACCGGAGAAGCTGTCACTGCCGCCGCATTCCGTACCGAGCACTACGTCAGCCAACGTACCTTCCGTACGTTCTTCTTTGAGTGCTTCAGCCAACATATTTTTAACAATGTCCATACCGCGACGAATACTCTTTTCGGTCCCACCGCAAGCTTGAATGTTGAAAAACTCTACTTTCTTATACGGTGCCCGATCTTTAATTTCTTCCGCTACCGTATGTGCCTGTACAACTTCGCAACCAAGCCCTACTACCAACACACCATATACGTTTGGATTAGCTGCGGTTCCCACAATAACGTCTTTTGTCTGATCCGCATCATAGGATAACTCACTGCAACCGTGTTGATGGTTTACGTATACGACTTTGGTATCATCACGTCGTTCCACATCGCTGTACATAACGCCATTCGCAATGCGTTCTACCACTTTATTCGAACAATGAACACTTGGAATTACCAAAATATGATTTCGGAAACCAAAGCTGCCGTCACTGCGACGATAGCCGGTCAATTTATAACTTTCACGACCTGTTTCTACATTAGTCTTGCGTTCTACATCTTGATCGATATCACGAACTTCCGAATCCAAATCACCGCGGCCGCGTTCGCCTTCAATATTATGAACATGTACCCATTGACCGGGTTCAATGTCTACTTCGGCTACACCGATATGGGAATCATATTTAATAACCGGTTTACCTTTGGCAATACGTTCGGTAGCAAATTTATGTCCTTTAGGAATCGGTTCTTTAATCACTACGTCGAGAACTTTGTCACCCACTTCTAACGGCTCAATGGCTGTTGCCACATTATCAATAGAGCCTACATGAATACCTTTCATCTCCTGCACCTCCACAAAGCACTTGTTTTACCGTTTTAGCCCTATACTGCCGAGCGGCTAAATTAAAATATATTAACTTCTTCAACACTGTCTCAAAATTTTTCGCTGCTGTTCTTATATGCGAACGAAAGACCATAAATTTAAATCAACACGCAATCATGTAAGATTTGCCAAAATGTTTCGTATATACAAACGCAAATATCATTTACGTACTATTTATGTTCTTATCTTATACTTACCATACGCAAAAGTCAATATAATTCGTATATACGCAATAACTATTTATCATAATGACAATAATCAAAGATACTAAATTGCATTTTCCATATTAATGTATGCATATACGAACAATTATGTTACAATATATTTACAGGTTTACAATTATACTACCGCAACCTAATACGTTGTCTTAAAATATATGCTTTTCTAGAAAGGTGGCGCTTTATATGCCTTCATCCAATTCAATTCAACGAGATGCGCTAAATACCGACACAGCACCATCTCCCACACAACATAAACCGACCCTGCGTGTCATAAAAATTCTGGAAGCGGTGGCCGCCAGCAACGGGCTTACACTCTCTCAGATTGCTGCGCGCCTGGAGTGCCCAAAAAGCACCTTGACCCCTATTTTAAAAACATTAGTCGAAAATAATTATTTGCTCTGTGAAGAAGATACGTTAATTTACACGATTGGCAAACAGGCTTTTATCATAGGCAATACCTACCAACACAACAGTGACATCCTCACCCTGATCAAAGATCAAATGGAAGTTATGTCCTCCCTATGTAAAGAGACCATTCATCTGGGTGTGTTGGAAGGCAATCAGATTATGTATCTTCAAAAAGTAAACAGCCCTAAACCGTTACAGTTAATTTCCTCTGTGGGGAAACGGTTGCCGGCCTATGCCACAGCCTTGGGCAAAGCCCTTTTATTCGACCACAGTTTAGATGAACTGCGCGAACTGTTCCCTAATTCTTTGCCGCCTTTAACAGAAAAAACCATTCCCACAGTAGATGCCTTGTATCAGGATATTCACAAAGACCCTAACGGTGAGTTTACCTACGAAGAAGAAGAAATCACCAAATATGCGCGATGCATTGCCATGCCACTGCGCGTAAACAACAATATCGCAGCTGCACTAAGTATCAGCTTCATCATTTTCGACGCTTCGCCGGAACACATTTCCAACATTAAATATATTTTGCGACGTTTCGGCACCGTCATCAAAAAGCTCATGGAAACCAAGAATTTCCAATATTAATTTCAGCTGTGGCAAACAAAAAAGCCGACTGCCGGACTCGATAAGTACCCTCGGCTTGCAGTCAGCTGAAAATTACTTATAAAAAGCCCGCCTTGATCAAATTAACATCAAGACGGGCTTTTTGTTTTACATACTTTTTATTATCTGTCACACAAAAGCTTCAGCATCGACTACCTGTTCTTCAGCTATCTCGGTCGCCGTTTCAGCCAAGCTTTTCACAGTTAAATATAAATACGCGGAACACGTTCCGAGAAATCGCAGAAAATTTCATACGGGATAGTCCCTACCAAGGTAGCAAGTTCAAGCACGGTAATACTTTCATCACCTTGTGTACCGATTAAAACTACTTCATCACCGGGATGAACCGGTACCCCTTCCGGCATAGCCACCATTAATTGGTCCATACAAACACGGCCTACAATAGGACAACGGCGACCGTGAATGAGCACACTGCCGCGATTCGACAAGCTGCGCGGATAGCCATCGGCATAACCAACCGGTACGGTCGCCACCGTAGTCAAACGGTCAGTTGTATAAGTGCCGCCGTAACCGATGCGTTCACCGGCTTTTAAATGTTGGACATGAACGACTTTGCTGTACATGCTGAGAGCCGGACGCAAGCCTAAACGATTCGGCACTTCCAAAGAAGGCATGATACCGTATTGAATAATGCCCGGGCGTGCATCTGTAAATAAACTGTCCTTAACCGACAATAAGCCGGCACTGTTAGCCAAAGAAAAGCGGAATGGTTCGGATCGATGAGCGCGAATCATTTCCACCATATTACGGAACATGGCCGTTTGTTGATGAGCGCTGGTTTTATCGGCCGCATCAGCGCTGGCCATATGCGAAAAGAAACCGTCTACGTGCAAATGCGGATAGGATTCCACTTGTTGCATGAAATCGAGTGCTCTATCCGGATGAATCCCGATACGGTGCATGCCTGTATCAACGGCGATACAACATTCAATAATCGTCTCGTGACGAGCGGCACAAGCCTCCAAAGCCGCCAAATCGGTCGACTCACATATAGCCGGGCGCGAATTTCCTTCCACAATCAAATCAAAGGACTGCGGCAAAGTAATCCCCAGGAGATAAATCGGTACCATGATACCGGCTGCACGTAACGGTAAAGCTTCTTCCGGGAACGCTACCGCCAGCGATTCATACCCTTCTTCCACGGCAATACGGCCTACCATGACACTGCCATGACCATAGCCGTTAGCTTTAATTACCGCCGTACTGGTGCTCCATTCCGGTAAACTGTCTTTGATACGACGTAAATTTTCACGAATTATGGCCGTATCGATTTCTATATGGGTCGGTCTCATAAGTTAAATTCCTCCTAAGCGATAACCGATAGCTTGGTTCCCGCATAAGACATAATATTACATACACCTTAACTGTAAAAAATATAATAAACTATAGTTACGTTTTATTATACGCTAAAATTCTATAAAATCTACCCAATATTATACCCCCGCACATGACAGAACACAAAAACGCCCGAAGTCATATAAATCAAGGATCTGAAATATTTGACTCCGGACATTTATAACCTGGTATAAAAGAGCTTCTAAAAATACGTAACTTGCGGTTAGCGTAACACAGCACAATATTCTTTATAAACAGCCTGTGCCGCTTCCACCGAAATAATTTCAAATTGAATCATTTCACCCGGCCCCATTTGTGCCAAAATCGGTAAATCAGGGGTTATAACGGTAGCAATCTTAGTATAACCGCCCGTTGTTTGTCGATCTGCCATAAGAATAATCGGCTGGCCGTCCGCCGGCACTTGAATAGAACCGAACACGGCCCCATCGGAAATAATATCGGCCCCGTTCACATGATCTAACTTTGCCCCCGCCAGGCGATAGCCCATTCTGTCGGATGAGGCCGTAATTTCATAAGGAGCACTCGTCAAGATATTATAACTGTCTGCAGTAAAGCGGTCAGCCTGTGGGCCCAACACGAGTCGAATCGACTGTTTAGTCCGTCGCGCCATCGGCGTTTCATAGCCGGCCGGCACAGTATACCCCGGAATTACCGCACGGTTTAGCCCGCAGGCACGAACTCGTTCATCCCCCAACACCAAAACATGGCCTTTTTGCAATCGTTCACCGCCGTAACCGCCTAATTTTGATTTTACATGCGTTGCCACACTGCCATTTATAACAGGCACATCAAAACCGCCACGCACGGCGATGTACATGCGCACACCACTCGTACTGAAACTGCTTGAAACTACATCCCCCGACTGCAAACGAACAGCCTCATTCATAGCCACCGGCACATCATTGACGGCCGGAGCCATCAAAGCCCCCGTAAAGGCGACTACACAAGGCTCTTTGACCGTAAAGGTCGGTCCCATAACGGTACATTCCAAAGCGCCAAGATTTTGCGGATTGCCTACCAAACGCTGTCCCAATTCATAACTTTCAAGATCCATCGCACCGGCTACAGGCATACCATATTGCTGACAGCCGGCCCGACCGCCGTCTTGAATAGTGGTAAAAAATCCCGGTTGCTCAATTTGCCAAAAAGCAATCGGCGATACGTCGCCATGAGGCTCACCGATTAAATGAAAGGCGTGAGCAGCCCCGTTTTTATTCAATGTATTAACGTCCATGGAGCTCACTCTCCTTGCAATAAAACGACTTCACTTCATAACTCGCCAAATTATTTTTAATACGTAAAAATTCATCTTCAGAAACCGGCACATAACGAACATAATCGCCGGCCTCTAATAAAGTAGGTTTAGCACTGCTGCCATCATATAACCGCACCGGCGTCCGGCCGATAATTTGCCAGCCGCCCGGCGAGTCCGAAGGATACATGCCGGTCTGAGCACCGGCGATACCAACGGATCCGGCCGGAATCAAGGTACGCGGTGTCGTAAGACGCGGTGTGGCAATTCGTTCATCCATCCCGCCGAGATACGTAAAGCCCGGAATAAATCCCAACATATATACCAAATAGTCGGTACCGCTGTGAATCTGTATAACTTCATCCGCCGTAAGGCCCGCATGTTCGGCTACGAATTCCATATCCATGCCATACTCGCCACCATAAACGGTTGGAATTTCTACCACGCGTACCGTACCGGCTTCCGTCGTATGTCCCACATCTTCAGCCGCTTGAGTAATCATTTCACAAATATCCGCATATGATTTTTGAAGCGGATCATATATTACAAGTATAGAACTGTAAGTCGGCACCATTTCTTCAATGGTTTGCCCCACTTCAGATTGTAATGCCTGCACCGTATGCCGAATGCGCCGATTAATCGCCGGATCGATAGTATCTCCAAATACCGCCGTTACTGCTTTATCACCAACGGGCGCAAAGTGCAAAGTTGCCTGTCCGGGTGTCAAAATGGCCACCTCCTAATCACTGTGACTTAAGTTTCTTTTAAAAATCTTATTAAATCAGTTTTAAAATGCCCTGCAAGAAAATAAAACCGATGTAGGCTGCAATAATAACTACGGCCCAGCCGCTCCATAATAAGATTGGCGAATGCTTGTATTCACCGATAATATCTTTGCGTTTAGCCGCAATGAGCATAACCGCCAACGTTACCGGTAAAATAAGACCGTTTAAAGAACCTACCACAATGAGAAGCATAGCCGGTTTGCCGATGAGCACCAGAATGATAGCCGATGCAATAATGAAGCCGATAATCCAAAGATTTTCATATTGTCCGATCGGTTTGAACAGTGTTTTTAAAAATGATACCGATGTATAGGCGGCACCCACTACCGAAGTAATAGCGGCGCAGAAGAATACCAAACCGAAAATGCGGTAACCCACATCACCGGCGGCAAAGCAAAATGCGGCCGCAGCCGGATTGCTTGCATCCAACGTGTAACCCTGCATAACAACACCCAACACAGCTAAGAAGAACAGTACGCGCACCAAGGTAGTCACACCCATACCGAGGGTAGCAGAACGACGTACTTACGATAAATTTTCTTCGCCCACGATACCGGCATCAATTAAACGATGCCCGCCGGAGAACGTAATGTAACCGCCAACGGTACCGCCCAAGAGCGTAATTGTAGCGAGCCATTCATATTTTAACGGCAATACACTGTGTTTTAACGCCGTACCTACCGGCGGTGCCGATGCAATGGTGACATAACCGATTAATAAGAGCATTAAAATCCCCAAGTATTTCGTCACTGCATCCATTGCCTTGGTTGCCTTATGAGAGACAAACACGATAACGCCTAAAACTGCCGATAACACGGCCGCTACATTCGTATCCAATCCAAACATTACATTGATGCCGAGAGCCGCCCCGCCTATATTACCGATATTAAAGGCCAAACCGCCTAACGCTACAAGGAAGGCTACAAAATAACCGAGCCCCGGCAACACGCGGTTTGCAATATCCTGACCGCGCAATTTAGAAACCGCAATAATCGTCCACACGTTAAGCTGGGCAATATACGATAAAATAACAGATGCCAAAATAACAAAAGCGAAGTCCGCCCTAAACTGATCTGTAAACGCTGCGGTCTGCGTCATAAAACCGGGACCGATAGCGGATGTAGCCATCAAAAAGGCGGCCCCGATTAAAACGGATAAGCTTTTTTTATTATCATCAACTCGCTTCATAGAAACCCTCCCTTAAATACCATGTCATGAAATCATAAATTATTCAATCAACCGATAAAATTAGCCACGGTTAAACCGGCTTTTTCGAGACCTTCGCGAAGTTCTTTGGTAAATGATACCGCTTCGGGATTATCACCGTGCACGCAGATGGAATCAGCAACAATCGGAATTGTTTCGCCCGTATAGGCTACCACGGTACCTTCTTTAACCATTTGTAAAATACGTGCCAGTGCTTCTTGCGGATCTTTGACAAAAGCCCCCGGTTCACTGCGTGGTACCAATGTACCTTTAGCCGTATAGCCGCGATCGGCAAATACTTCCTGAATAACCGGAATATTTCGTTCTTTCGCCAATTGAACCATAACGCTGCCGCTGAGAGCCATAATGGCAATGCCGTCGCCCAAAGCTTCAATACCGTCCAAAACAGCTGTAGCCAATTTAGGATCTACACAGGCCGTATTGTAAAAAGCGCCGTGTAATTTAACATGTTGTAACGGTACACCTGCCTCTTTACAAAATGCCTGCAAAGCCCCCACCTGGTAGAGCATATACGCTTTAGCTTCAGCCGGCGTAACCGTCATATTACGACGACCGAACCCCATTAAATCGGGATATCCCGGATGAGCACCTACCGCTACACCCTTGGCTTTACAAAGAGCCACTGTTTTAGCCATAATCAGCGGATCACCCGCATGCCACCCACAAGCCACATTGGCACTGGTTACATGAGATAATACAGCCTCATCCATACCTAAGGTATACGCACCGAAACTTTCTCCCAAATCACTGTTCATATCCACGCGCATTATAATCGCTCCTTTCCAAATACCTTCGCTTTTTTCATTCCTATACGCTATAGCCCTATCACTAACCCCTTTTATTTCTATAGAATATAGTTTAAATAAATTATAGCACTATTTAACATTTGTGCAATTCAAAACTACAAAATATTTTTTCACGCCTCCTTTATTCTTAATTGATCGGTATTTTTTGATTTAAGCTTAAAAACAATTAAGATTACCGTCAGTATTAACACATTGAAATTATCTCTGTTCACCGCCCAAAAACGTCATTTAAATTCAAAGGTTTCATGAGTTCCGTCCATAGTAGACAATCACTTCACAAATAAAACATACATAAACAATCCAAATTTCTTATACAATAAAAAACTATTTATATAATCCTATGAGTAACCCCTAACGACAAAGTAAATCGAAGTTATTCTCATTAATTATTAATTTTACAAAACTTTTACAGAGGGACATAAAAAACTTTACACAGCTTGGTTATACTGTGTATACAAACTAAATTGGTAAATACGTCCATTTCTACTAGGAGGCAATTGAATCATGAACTTCAAACGTAAGGCATTTACAGCAATGGCAGTAGCAAGCATGTTAACTCTCGGTTTACTTGGTTGTGGCAACGACAGCTCTGCCCCTGCTAATTCTCAAGCTTTAAAAGGAACCATCACTTCTTCCGGTTCTTCCGCTTTACTTCCATTGGCAAAAGATGCTGCGGCTGAATTCAAAAAGAAAAACCCTGATGTATCCATCGTATTAAACGGTGGCGGTTCCGGTACCGGCTTGAAACAAGTTTCCGATGGCACAGTTAACATTGGTAACTCCGACGTTCCTGCTGAAACTAAATTATCCAAAGAAAAAGCAGCTGAACTCGTTGACCACAAAGTAGCAATCGTAACTGTAGCAACTGTAGCTAACAAAGATGTTGCTAAAGCTGTTCCAAACTTAACAAAACAACAATTGATCGACATCTTCACCGGCAAAATCACTAACTGGAAAGAAGTTGGCGGTCCTGACCAGAACGTAGTATTGGTAACTCGTCCTACTACTTCCGGTACACGTGCTCTCTTCTCTGAATTCGCTCTTGACAAAAACCAGGAAGCATCCAACAAATCTTTAGAAACTGATGACTCCGGTGCATTAATTCAGAGTATCGCCAACACTCCTGGCGCTATCGGTTATGTGGCTCTTCCTTACTTGTTGAATAATTCCAGCGTAACTGCTATCTCCATCGACGGTGTGGCTCCTACCCTCGAAAACAGCTACAACGGAACTTACAAAGTATGGGGCTTCGAACACATGTACACTAAAGGTCAGCCTAATGCTCTTCAGAAAGCATACTTAGACTTCATCATGTCTGATGAATATGGTAAAAAATTGGAAGCTCAAGGCTACGGTGTAGCATCCAAAGTTAAACAATAAACAGGGGTAATAATAGATGAACATTGAAAGCACTTTACGCGCCGATAGAATATGGCGTAACGTTATCAGAGGCGCAGGTCTCTTCCTACTGATTACTACAGCAGCGATTGGGATCTTCCTCCTCTATCGTGGTACCGGTACATTCACTATCTACGGGCACAGTCTTTCAGAATTCCTATTCTCAACCCAGTGGCAGCCCGCCGACACTCTTGCCGGCGGCGGTCACGTTGGAGCCGGCATTTATATTGTCGGCTCTCTTATTACCTGTGCTCTCGCCTTGTTAATGGCAACGCCTGTAAGTATTGCGTTAGCCATCTACATGGCAGAAATTACACCTAGCGTCGGACGTCGTTTCTGGCAACCGGTGATTGAAATTTTTGTAGGAATTCCTTCAATCATCTATGGTTGGCTAGGTCTTACCATCTTGGTACCTTTCCTTCAAAAGTACACTACTGCTGACAGCGGTTTCTCCGTATTAGCAGCTTCCATCGTACTTGCAATCATGATTTTCCCAACGATTACATCCGTAACCATGAACGCCCTCAACAGTGTGCCAAAAACATACCGTCAAGGTGCTTACGGCTTGGGTGCTACCCGCTGGGAAGTAATTTACAAAATCGTTTTACCGGTAGCAAAACACGGCATCTTAGCCGGCGTTGTACTAGGTTTGGCTCGTGCCTTCGGTGAAGCCTTGGCCGTAGCTATGGTAATCGGTAAAATGAAAGCCTTCCCTAAATCCTTATTGGATCCTACCGTTAACTTAACCAGTGCGATTGCAGCGGATATGGGCGGTACAATGGAAGGCAGTGAATACAATATGGCCTTATGGACCATGGCGTTATTCTTATTCGTAATTTCCTTAGTATTCATTTTACTTATTCGCTACATAACATCTAAAGGAGGCAACCTAAGTGAAAGCAAGTAAAGCCATTCCGGCCCCTCGTCGACGGGCTTTATCTACCGACCGTTTGGTTACACTGGGTCTGCATATCCTGGCAGGGGCAACCTTGTTATTGTTAATTGGCTTTGTAGGCCAAATCGCATGGAGTGCCTTGAGCGATTTCAAACCGGAACTCTTAGCATTCTCTCCTACCGGTATCGGTAACCAATTCTTTAATACGATTTATCTCGTATTCTTAGCATTACTTATCAGTATTCCGCTCGGCATCGGTGCCGGTATCTACATGGCGGAATATGCAACTAAAGGTAAAGCTCAAAAGATTATGCGTATCTCCATTGAAACCTTATCTTCTTTACCATCCATCGTTCTCGGCTTGTTCGGTTATTTGGTGTTCATCATCATGACCAACTCCCAGTGGAACTTATTCGCCGGTGCGTTAACGGTATCTATCTTAACCTTACCGCTTATCGCCACAATTACCGAAGACGCTTTACGCGCCTTACCGGCATCCTATGCTAAAGGTAGTTACGGTTTAGGAGCTACCAAATGGCAAACCATCAGCCGCGTATTAATTCCGGCCGCATTCCCGGCTATTATTACAGGCATTATCTTGGCAGCCGGCCGTGTATTCGGTGAAGCCGCTGCCCTTATGTTTACTGCCGGTATGAGTACTGACATCAACTGGTCCAGCACGGACATTACGTCCCCTACCAATGCATTCAACCCATTCCGTTCCGGTGAAACATTATCTCTTCAAATTTGGGCGTCCCGCAGTGAATCCTTAGATCCAAATGCAAGTGCCATGGCCAACTTAAGTGCCCTCGTACTTTTAGCCCTCGTTTTCACATTCAGTATCGGTGCTCGTGCCTTGAGCCGTCACCTTAATCGTAAAAACCTAGGAGACAACAAATAATGGAAATTTCTGAAGTAGCAATGCCAAATCAGCAAGTGTTGGTAAATGCCGGTGCTAAAGCTGTAGCCGATCAAGCGGTAGGCAACGCTTTTACAGTAGAAAACCTCGACTTCTACTATGGCACCTTCCATGCCTTAAAAAATATCAACATGAACATTAAGAAGAATGAAATTACTGCATTAATCGGACCTTCCGGTTGCGGTAAATCTACCTTCTTACGTATCTTAAACCGCATGAACGACCTCGAAGGTGACGTTACCGTTAAAGGTAAAATCCTTCTTGAAGGTGAAGATATTTACGCCGACATGGAACCTATCGTTCTTCGTCACCGCGTAGGCATGGTTTTCCAGCAGCCTAACCCATTCCCACAGAGCCTTTATGACAACGTAGCCTTTGGCCCGCGTTTACAAGGCATCACCAAAGCAAGCGAACTCGACGAAATCGTTGAAAAAAGCTTGACTCAAGCTTCCTTATGGAACGAAGTTAAAGACCGCTTACACAAAAGTGCCATCAGCTTATCCGGTGGTCAACAGCAGCGTCTTTGCATCGCCCGTACCTTGGCAACTCGCCCTGACGTAATCCTCATGGACGAACCTACCAGTGCGCTCGATCCTATCTCCACTGCTAAAATCGAAGAATTAGCGTTAGAGTTAAAAGAAGACTACACAATTGTTATTGTTACTCACAATATGCAACAAGCTGCTCGTATTTCTGATAAAACCGCTTTCTTCTTAATGGGAGATTTGGTAGAATATAATAAAACAAAGACTATATTTACCGAACCAACACAGCCAAAAACGGCTGACTACATTAACGGTCGCTTCGGTTGATAACAGGAAACTCCCCGGAACGAACTCAATGCAGTTCGTTCCTTTTTTTCTATCAGAATAAGGAGATAGCTATGAAACAAACCCACCCTTTAATTTATTGTGTAGAAGATGAAGACAGCATTCGCGGACTTATCTCCTATGTGTTAAACGGGCAGGGCTTTGAGGTCGGCACCTTCGAGTCAAGCGGTCCCTTCTGGGCCGCCCTGGAAGAACGCCGGCCTCAACTTGTCTTGCTCGACATCATGCTGGAAGGTGAAGACGGTTTATCGATCCTCAATAAGCTTCGTGAAAAACCAACGACCCAAGATTTGCCTATTATCATGATTACCGCTAAAACCTCCGAAATTGATGTCGTGCAAGGCCTGGACGGCGGTGCCGATGACTATATTACCAAGCCATTCGGCGTCGTTGAACTTGTTTCCCGTATTAAGGCTCTATTGCGACGTACTCGTCCGACAACACCACCTAAGAAATCCGTACTTACTTGTGATGATCTGATACTCGACAAAGACAGTCGCATCGTCACCCTTGACGGTCAACCTATCGCCTTGACGCTCAAAGAATATGAACTTTTGCTCTACTTCATGGAAAATACGGGCATTGCCCTCTCCCGTGAACGTATTATGGAAGTTGTTTGGGGCTTCTCCTACGAAGGCGAGTCCCGTACCGTTGACATGCATGTAGTTACCTTAAGACAGCATTTAGGCCATGCAGGCCGCCATCTTAAGACTGTTCGCGGCATCGGATATCGTTGGGAGGCCACCATATGAGACAAAAGTTTTTCCGTGCCCTGTTCGGTTTGGGCATGCTGAGTCTCGTAGTCAGCACCGTTATCCTCAGTTACTTGTTCTACAATAACTGGAAACATGATTTTCGCACCGTACTCTATACGGAAGGCCGAATTATTGCGTCTACGGGTACATTAACACCGGACCGATTAGAAGCCATTGCCCAATCTACCAATAATACGTTACGTATTACTTGGATTTCCTACGAAGGCAAAGTTTTATTTGACTCCGTACATGATGCCGACACGATGGATAATCACCTGCAAAGACCGGAAATAGCACAAGCCGTTCTCCACGGCGAAGGCAGTGATATTCGTGACTCATCTACAATCCATGCCATAAGCTATTATGAAGCCATACGTCTGCCGGATAATACCATTCTGCGCGTATCACGTAACGGTTCCACCGTTTACAAGGTCATCTTAGATGCGGCACCTGGCCTCTTCTTGCTCTTTGCGGCTATGTCCGGCGGTTGTTATCTCTTAGCCCGTCGGTGGACTGCCGATGCCATCTATCCGATTGAAGAGATCGTAAAAGCGTGGACCTCTCACGGAGACACCAAACCGGTTATAGACGAGGCCTATAATGAAATCACACCGCTTTTATCCAGGCTTTCTTTTCAAAAAAATGAACTGGAAGCCATGATTTTGCGTTTACAGGCCGAAAAAAATACCCTCCGGTCTATTATGGAAGAAATGGACGAAGGGCTCTTATTGGCCGAATTAGACGGCACAATCATTACATATAATGAACACTTAAAAGAATTTTTGAATGCTAAAAGTGAATTACACGGTGAATCGCTGTTATTGCTCTCTGACGACGTAGAATGGCGTAAACAGGTAATCAATGCCATGCGCAAGCATCAAGGCGGCGAATATCTATTGCACCAGGATAATCAGCATTTTCATATCGTGTTCCACATCACGGAAGACGATCGTTACAAAGGCCGTTTGCTTGTTATTATCTCCGATATTACGCAGAGCTATTTAGAACAACAGCGACGTCATGAGTTTACCTCTAATGTATCACATGAATTAAAAACACCGCTTACTACCATCAGCGGTTATGCGGAAATTCTTGCCAAAGGAATGTATCCGAACAAAGATGAAGCAACCGTTCTCGGCGGCCACATTCACACGGCAGCTCTCCATATGCAGGAACTTATCGATACTATTTTGAAACTCTCCCGCATTGAAGACGAAGGATCTGAAGTTCTTTTTGAAAAAACCTCAATCCGATCCGTTATCAATTCAGCTTGGCAGCAATTAGCTACTAAAAGGCAGGGTCGCAATATCACTTTGGCCATGACCGGCGAAAGCCCGACCTTATTTCTCTCGCCTAAATTGATTGAAGAAGTATTCATCAATCTCTTTGACAATGCTATTAAATTCAGCCAAAACTCGGATAATCACATTACCGTTAATATTTGTCCTAAAGAAGGCTTTACCGTAGTCAGCGTAACCGACGAAGGCATCGGTATTCCTAAAGACAAACAAGCTCGTATCTTTGAACGTTTCTATCAGGCCGATCCGAGCCGTAACAGCAAGCGTGAAGGCAGCGGACTCGGTCTTGCCCTCGTAAAACATATTATGGAAATTCACAGTGGTTCTGTAGCTGTCAAGAGTGAACCGGGTGAAGGTACTACCTTCATTCTTCGTTTTAAAAACTCCGAAAGCTGATAAATCGTTAATTATTACTGATTTATTTCCCGTTAAATTTATATAGACGCCAATATTAAGTAACTTAATGTTGGCGTCTATATTCAATTTTTAGCTAGTTGGAAGTGATTTTTAACTTCATTTTTCGAGTATGCCCTATTATCATATACCCCGTTAAATCAAGTCCAATTATGCAAAATTAATACTATAGAATTTCAAATCAACATGATTTTTCTTTATTTCAATTATGCAATTATGATATGATTAATATACAGAGACACATAATTAAAGGGGGTCGTTATTATGTATGAAAATTTAGCAGCATTACAACCGGTTATCTTAGCGGGTCACAACAGCTCTCGCATGGGTTATAACAAAGTATTCGCCAAATTCGGCGATCAAACATTGATTGAAACAATTTACACTATGTTAGCTTTCTCTTTCGAAAAGGACCCTATTATTGTAACCGATAATAAGACCCTGTTCGATAAATTCGAACCGTTACACGACGCCACAGTTGTTGAAGATAAATATCCGGGTCACAATACCTTAGGTGCCGTGGCTACAGCATTTGAAGCTACCGATGCGGAAAACCTCTTTGTTATCGGCGTTGATATGCCGTTCTTATCCCTCGTAGTTTTGGATCGTATGGTTCAAAGCCAAGGGGTGGCTCAAGTTGTTGTGCCAATGCTTAACGGCAAGGATATTTGCTTACACGCTATTTATAATCGCCAGTTATTGCCGATTATGAAAGAAAAAATTGCAGCCGGCGAAAAATTGCTTCATTCCTTCTACAAAGAAGTGCCTCTGTTACAATTACCGTTGAAGGAAAACACTTTAGAAGCCGATATTTTCATCGACATCAATACGCCGGAAGATTTGGAATATGCGCAAGAATATTTCCACAAAATGCACGAAATCGATACAGACAAAGTATTGGTACATCATCCGCACAAATAATAATAAATAAGTTAAAGCCCATAATACGATGTGCAAAATATCGTATTATGGGCTTTTTAATTATTAACTTCATATTTCAGTATTTTTTTGCATTTATTCTATTATGGCAGATTCCGATGTGCATTCTCCCCTAACCTCCTATTATTGGAGTATATGATATAATCTTAATAATACTTTTACACAATAGAAAAACCATTAAACATAATATTTATATAAAGGGAGTTTACTATGAAAATTTATGAAGTCACAGAACGTCCGGAAGATCTCATAAAACGACTATTAACTGTTTGGGAAGCTTCAGTTCGAGCTACCCACCTCTTTCTGTCCGGCGAGGAAATCTTAACAATCAAAAACTATGTACCCGAAGCTTTAACCGGTATTCCCCACTTAATCGTAGCCGAAGATGATACGCAACAGCCTATCGCCTTCATGGGTATTGCCGAGCAAACATTAGAAATGCTGTTTATCGCACCGGACATGCACGGCCATGGTCTTGGCAAGCAATTGATTCAATACGGCATCGGAACCTATGGAATTAACCATGTCGCCGTTAATGAGCAAAATCCGAAGGCTAAGGGGTTTTACGAACACATGGGATTTAGCGTTTATAAACGAACTGAACTTGATGAGCAGGGCAATCCGTATCCGTTACTATATATGCAATAAAAAAAATAGCAGATTCAACCGACTCGCTTACCGGTTAAACCTGCTATGATATTAACATTATGATTAAACTACGTAAAAGTGTCATTTACAACAAATTAATCATGATTTTGCGCCACGCCCTGCATACCCGATTGCATAAACTGGAACAAGACTTGCTGCGCCTGAAGCCACTCTTCGGTACGTTGCCAGTTATACTTTTGATTTATAGCATATAGTCCATGCACGCAAAACAGAAAAATAGCGTCAGCTACCGCTTCCGAAACCTTCAATTCTTTAGTAAGGGCCGCCTGCTTGGGCCGTTCATTAAAGTATAAATTATATATAATGTGCTCAGCCAATAATGCATCTTTAAAGAGCGGCATGTATTTATGCTCACCGGAAACACGTTGACAGAGGGGTAACCGTGAAAAAACGGACTCATACGCATCATACAATTCGTCCCCGGTCTTTGCCCGATTCAAAACTTTCGTAATCTGCGCTAAATTATCAACGCCCACCTCATTATCACCGGCGGCCAATATGGCATCATCCAAAAGTTCATCGACTACATCCATCGGATTAGTATAATGCAGATAAAAAGTAGCTCGCGTAATACCGGCGGTCTTACTCAATTGTGATACAGTAATTTTTTCAAATGATTCCTTTTTTAAAAGCACTAACAGGGCTTCTTTTTTTTGATGCCTTGTATACTCTTTACGAGACATAATCTTCAATTCTATCGCACGCCCCTGCCTGTTTGTTTGTGGATTCCGATTGAATCTACACACTTACACAATTACATAATATACTAAGCAAGTCCCAGCATTTACACTAAAAAAGTTTAATTAATTATACACTTTCAGACAATGTGTCAATTTAGTATACACATTGTCTTTTTTGTTATTTCAAGTATATCAGATTCTGCTATACTTAAGCCATAGTTAATCGAAAAAAATAAATGAATACTAAAATCAGTGTTTAAATCAATTGTGTAAATTTAAAGTATATGTGTAACATTGTGAAAAGGAGAATTATCATGAAATCAAAATTATGTGCATCCCTCTTAGCTGCTACTGCAATTGCTACTACCGGTTTTACCGCTTCGGCTGACAGCTCTTATGAGCATATCCGCAATGCAACCGGCAAATTAACGTACAACAACACGACATTCCTCATTAATCCGTTCTTCTCTGCTAAAAACACGTATCCGGGCTTTGAAGGTACTTTCAACAGCAAACAAACTTTACCGCTCGTTGACCTTCCGAAATCCGTTGATGAAATTTTGAAAGGTGCAGATGCCGTTGTAGTAACGCATACACATTTGGATCACTGGGATGAAGCTGCTGCTAAAAGCATCAACAAAGATACCCCTATCTTCGTTCAAAACGCATCCGACCAGACATTGATTCAAAAACAGGGCTTCAAAGATGTACGCGTATTGGCTGATACAACTACTTTAGAAGGCGTAACTTTGTCTCACCGCAACGCAACTCACGGTACTGACGCTATGTACCAAAACAAGGCCGCAGCAGATCTCTTGGGCGAAACTATGGGCGTAGTATTCTCCATGCCTAACGAAAAAACTGTTTACATTATGGGCGACACCGTTTGGACTCCGGACATTACCAAATCCATCAGCAAATTCAATCCTGACGTACTCATAATGAACACCGGTTATGCTAAATTACTCGGCTTCGAAGACAGCATCATCATGGGTACCGAAGATGTAGGTAAAGAGGCCGCTTTAGCACCCAAAGCTAAGATCTTAACGGTCCACATGGATACGGTTAACCACACTGCTGTTGACCGCAAAACTATGAAAAAATACGTTGACGGCATGGGCTTACAAGATCAAGTAACCATTCCTGAAGATGGCGAAATAGTAAAATTATAAGATTATAATCAGGCATTCAAAACTTAACTTAAACAACCTAAATATTAAGATTGCATATCTTATTGTCTACTTTGAAAAAGAGGCTGAGTCACCCGACTCACCCTCTTTTTATATAAACACAAATTCAAAAAAATATAAAGGCCCTACATTCTCGGATACAAAAAAGCACCGGCCACAAGACCGATGCTTGAACATTCAATGTTAAGAATCCTACTCAATATCTTATTTTTTGGATTCATCCATTACATCATATAACATTTTAAAGATTTCAGGATCACAAGGATATTCTTCACCGTTAACACCACGAATTACCCAATCACCGGGATTCGTTTTAACAACGCCGTTTAATGTCAACAAATAGCGTTCCCCTGTTTCTAAAATAGCCGTTAATTCATTCGGTTTATGGCGAATGGCTACCGCTTTTTCAGCATATAACTTCTCATCGTAATAAATTTCATGAGCTTCAGCCGCGCAATGAGCTTGTAAAATCGTATCAATCAAAATAGGTTCGGTAATGGAGCCTACTGTTTTCTCGCATAAAGCGATGACCTCTTCGTTAAAGGCAGGATCAAAATGTAAAGCCAACGGTGTTTCGGCCGCGTCTTTTACATCTTTGTAAATAAAAATTTCATTATCTGTAATCTGGAGCCAACGATAATCCAGCTTATAGGCACCAGCTAATACACTTGCTAAATTCTGCTTAAAATTCATAATTTACCACCATCATATTCACTACTAATGTCTTATACCGGAGTCCGTATACAGCTACGGTTGCGGCTCCTGAGAAATATAATCACGCAATTGCTTAACGGATTCAGCATCATGTACCGATATTTCAAAAATTCGGCTGACACCGGCTTCGCGAAGATTTTTGCGAGCTCTAGTCGCGTCGCCCCCCAAGTCCATCTTAGTAATAACCCCGATAACTTCCCTGTTAAACGAAGCGGCAAAATTAGGCGGAAAAATACTCTCCTTCTCATTGGCTTCATTCAAAAACAATACGATGTCCGCATCATAGGCATTCAATAAAATTGCCCGATAGTATATGGGATTTTCCACAAACTCACCGGGTGTATCAATAATCGACCCGATTCGTCCTATTGATTGCGTCTTACGAGCTTCCGGACTGCCGTACATCAACGTATTGGCTAAAGTGGTTTTCCCCACTTCCGTGCGTCCTACCATTATTACCGTTTTTAACGCCTGATTCGTCTGTTCCATCCGCTCACCTCACAATCCGCAGGCTGTCAGCACCATTGAATCCTTATCTATTATACTACAGATTTCCTGCAAATACCTATTAAAATAACCGACACTAGTATGAATACCTGACGAATTGCTTCATCAGGTGCGAGTAATTTTGGTAGGGAAAAATCCTAAAATTTTATCCAGCCCTTCTATTACCGCTTTTAAAGCTGATTCTACACCGGATATATCCCCGGTAATCAGTAAAGCTCCGGAAAAACGGTCCACAAAGCCCAATTCAATGCCGGCTGCTTTCGAAGCAATATCGGCAGCAATAATCGTACCTTCGCCCGGTGTAATCGTCAAAATACCGATAGCACCGCGTTGTTTTTCATCGAGGCCCATTTTACGGAATAATTCAGGTTTCGGATTGGCAATAATATGAGCAATCGTAACCTGCTTGCCGGGCACAAACTCCTGAATAATGCGTTGTTTATTTTCTACAGCGTCTAAAAAATCCATAATGTTGTCCTTTCTGCGTATAGTTCAGTCTCTTAATTCATGCCTGCACCCCGGTATCCCGTAGTGTTCTGACAGCATTTCAAATTAACTGTATATTTCAGACTCCTGATTTATTTTGTTTAATGGCTATGATTTATTAGGTAATTATCGCCTGTAAGCCTCCTCCGCTCATTTAAGAACGATAATTGCCTAACATTACTCATTCCTCTATTTAGGCGCAACTGCCAAGAAGAATAACACAGCAATTGTTGCACCGATGACAGGTCCGATAACAGGCACCCAAGCATAACCCCAATTGGCATCACCGCGGTTAGGTACCGGTAAGATTGCATAGGCCAAGCGAGGGCCAAAATCGCGCGCAGGATTGAGCGCAAAACCGGTGGTAGAACCGAAGGAGAAACCAATAGAGGCAACTAACATACCTACGATAAACGGGAATAAACCGTCGCTCATTTTGCCGAGACAAAGAATTGCCAACATAAACATAAAAGTAGCAATTACTTCGGATAATAAATTCATGAAACGGTTATCGCTCATCGGTCCGGTGGCAAAAATACCGACTACATTGCCTTCATCCGGTCCGGTTTGTTTGAAATGAGGGAAATAGTGAATCATAGTAATCGCAGACCCAACGAAACCGCCCACCATTTGAGCAACAACAACAGGCAATACCTGGTCCCACGGGAAAATACCACCGGCAGCGAGAGAAATCATGATAGCCGGATTTAAATGAGCCGGGCCACCGAGTGCCAAACCGATATATACGGCAAAGGTTACCGCCATGCCCCATCCAAAAATTAGGCTCATCCAGTTTGGCGCAAATGCTTTAGCCAATGTATTTTTTAATAAAACCGAGGAGTTAACCCCACTACCAAAAGCCATTAAAACTGCCGTGCCGACAAATTCACTAATCAGGATCTGTGTATCCATACGCTACTCCTTACATGATCATTAACAATAGATTTTCCAGATCGTCCTTCGAGGCGGCATATGGATTTGTCTGATAGGTCATATCTTGCAATGCTTTATCCGCCATAATAGAAACTTTCTGTCTTGCCTCCTGTGCCGAAATTTTAGCAGCCGCACTGATATTGAGCGGGCATTCAACGGTTCTGGCAAGTTGTAAGATAGCTTTAACTAACGCGACTAAAGCATCTCTCTTATCTGTACCTCTATCTGCAAAGCCGAGCTTCTTTGCAAGTTGTACATATTTCTCATACGCCTTTTCACAATGGAAGGCGTTAAACATAACGACTCTGGCGATAAGCATCGCATTGGCGAGACCATGCGGAATGTGGAATTGACCGCCCAACTGATGAGCTAAAGCGTGGGTAATACCAAGACCGGCTTGGTTAAAAGCGAGCCCCGCCATGCAGGATGCTTCATGCATCCCCATGCGATCATCTTCCGTAGCACCCGGCGCAAAGCACTTAGGCAGGTACTCAAATACCAAGGCCAAAGCTTTTTCTGCCAATGCATCCGTGAAATTATTGGCACCGGTCGAAACCAGTGCTTCAATGGCATGAACCAATACATCCATACCGCTGTAGGCCGTCACCTTAGGTGGTGCCGTTTTAACAAAAAGCGGCGTTAAAATTGCTTCTTGCGGCAATAAACTTTCATCCAAGATAGGATATTTCGTTTGGGAAGACGGATCGGTAATAACGGCAAACGACGTTACTTCCGAACCGGTTCCGCTGGTGGTAGGAATTACGGTGAAATAATGTACGCCCACATACCCCATGCGACGGGCAAAATACAATACCGCTTTGGTCAAATCAATGGCCGAACCGCCACCAATGGCAATCACTGCCGTAGGTTTTATTTGCTGAATAGCTTCGACCCCTTTAACCACATGGCTGATAGGCGGATCCGGGACAACGTCCGTATAAATGCTCACCTCGTTCTGTGGGCGGAGCTCATTCAAAATATAATTTAAATTTTCCGTACCTTCTAAAAACGGATCGCACACAACCAAGATCCGCTCTTGCCGAAATTGTTTTAATCGTAAGAGGGAATCATGGCCAGCAAAGATTTTAGTAGAAAATGTCCATTGATTCATAACAGCCTCCTAGCGAATTTGGAAGCCTGTAGTCAAGCAGCAACGACGGCGGCGTGCAAAATGACGAGCCGAAGTGGTAGCTTCACCGGTTGGCGTGGCAATTGTAAAGGTTGTAGTGCCTTCACCATTATAGCCGAGACCTGCATAGGATGGGCCGTTTTTAACAAAAATCGAAGTTTTCATAGCGCGAGCCATCTTGTTAAGACGTTCCAAGTTAAGGGAATGCATGGTAGCGGTATGATGTAAACCTGCTTCCAAGAATAAGCAGGTTGCCAAGCCGTCTTCGAAGTTTTCCACGGTTACTACAGGCAAAATCGGCATTAACATTTCGGTTGTGGCAAACGGATGATGTTTGTCGGTTCGCATGATGATAAGACGAGGATCGCCTTCCACTTCGATACCGGCATCACGCAAGATTACGTTGGCATTGCGACCTACATATTTACGACTAGGAGTACAGTTTTTCTGTAAGGTGATGTCCAATAATTTTGGGATTTGATCATCACGTTCTATAAGAACCGCACCGGCTTTTTTCATTTCTTCAATTAATTCGTCGGCGATGGAACGAACAGCAACCACGCTTTTTTCAGCAATGCAGAGAATATTATTATCAAAGCTGGCACCCATTACGATATCCTGAGCAGCCTGACGAATGTTAGCCGTTTCATCAACGAATGCAGGCGGATTACCGGCTCCGGCACCGATTACTTTTTTACCGCTGCACAAAGCTTGATGTACAACGCCCGGGCCACCGGTTACAACCAATAAAGGAACATCCGGATGTACCATCATTTCCTGAGCCGCTTCAATGGAAGGTTCAGCAATAGTAACAATCAAGTTATCAATACCGATGGCATCGGCTACGATACGATTCAATTGACTTACGAGCCAACGAGACAGTTTTTTGGCACCGGGATGTACGCTGAAGAAAATAGCGTTACCGGCGGCCAACATGCCGATAGCATTACAAATAAGTGTTTCACTCGGGTTCGTACTAGGTGTTACGGCACCGATTACGCCGTAAGGGGATAATTCGTATAGCGTCATCCCGTTATCGCCGGTTTCACATTCCGTTACCAAGTCTTCCACACCCGGTGTTTTATCAAGAGTAAGATTCAATTTAATAATCTTATCTGCCACACGACCCATACCGGTTTCATCATAGGTCATCTGAGCTAATTTATTAACCAACGGACGCATACTCTGACGAATGGCTTCGATAGCTTTACCACGCGTAGCCAACGCGCATTCTTCAAATTTAATTTGTGCCTGTTTAGCAGCCGCTACGGCAGCATTTACAGTACTGAATACGCCCGGTTCATCAGGTAAGGCACCTTCCGAAACCGTTGCGGCTCCCGTGTCGGTACCATTCATAATATTCATAACCATAGAGCGAATCATGCGTTCCAACTCTTGTTTATTTTCCATACTTTGCCTCCATATAATCCATTGCATATTCTCCGATAGCCACATCTTCTGCGACTGTCCCCCCACTAATACCTAAGCCACCTATGAGCTTACCTCTTTGAGTCAGCGGAAAACCGCCACCAAACGTAACTAAAGGCCTGGATACCATGGATTCAATTTGATATAAATCAGCCCCGGGCTGAGTGATTTCTTTCAAAGCTTCGGTCTTACATTTAAGTGCTACAGCCGTATAGGCTTTACCGGCCGAAATATCGGTACTTACCAGTAAAGCATCCGCCATGCGATACGTGAGCACCGGATTACCGTGTACATCCACTACGGTGATGACTACCGGTACGCCCATAGCTTCGCTCTTGGCAGTCGCCCCTTCGAGTAAACACATGGCCATACGGCGCAGGCGTTGGTCCTCATCCACAGAGGCTGCTTCATTTTCTGTATGGCCTTCTGCAGACGGGACCGATTCGACAGCCCCATCCAATTTAGCCATAACTTTTGACGCTACTTCGTCAACATAGAAAATGAAATCTTCCATACGTGCCAATGTATAAATGCAGTCAGATAACCGGTTGACAAACGCCAACGCTGTCGGTCTTACCGGTTCGCCCTGCCGCAAGCCGTTGAGTTTTCGTTCCGCCCGTCGGCAAACAGTACGGGCTACATGAAGCTCTGCGGCTGCTAAGTTATTGCCTTGATATATAAAACTTGTAAGCGGTGGCAACAATTGCGTATAACGATCGATGATTGATTCCAGCTCTTTAATATCCGCTTCGCTGATAAGCGTGCTATGCTGTGTTAATTTAGCTTGGTCCATCGTCGCTACTTCCGCGCAAAGTCTAAATAACAGGCCCTGTAAATTATGTAAAATCTGTTTTGTTTCCGGATACCGCACCAATTTTTCACACACACTTAAGTGCGCATTCAACTCATCAAGGGTGCCATAGGTGTTGACCCGTTCCGAGTTTTTAGCAACGCGGGTACCATCGAATAGCCCCGTCATGCCTTTATCGCCCGTCTTTGTGTAAATAGCCATGGCCGGCCTCCTATTTATCAAAACTGTCTATAATACCTACGATAGCGCAATCAACAGCGCTGTTGATGTCCTGTCCGTCGCCGAACACATGGCGGGCGGAAGAACCGCGAGTCAACAATACATATTCGCCAATCCCGGCACTCACCGTGTCGGCCGCCACTTCATACGAAGGTAACGGTTCCTGATTGCCGTCTACGTATTGTATAATCATCAATTTCAAGCCCACTAAGGACTCATGCTTTTGCGTTGATACAATACTGCCTATTACTCTACCAGTCTGCATATCGCTTCGTCCCTTCTATACATACAAGGTGGCGGTCACGCAACTCATCAAGCCCGAGAGCGGTAAATCGCTGACCACGAAATATAAGTATAACGGACCCATTGTTGCAAGTACGAATCGCCGACGCACTAATGATGCGCTCTTTGAAACTGTATACCCTGCGGCCTTGTTTATCCGTAAAGGTAACCGGCCAGTTTAATATCATCGCCGGATCCCATTGCCCGTTGGCACACATGGCGGTAACCAGCGTCATATCACAACCGTAGGCGACTGCCTTATCAAGCCAGGCTACCAAAGGTCCTTCAGCTCGCTTTGTCAGTTCATCCAGTTGTGCTTGGGTTACGCCCGTCACCGTTACCCTTTGATGATGCAGCAAGGTTCGTTCCTCAAGCTTGCCGTCGTGAGCCAAATCCACCTGTCCTCGGCTATCCATTCGCGCCTGCAAGCGTTTGAGTACTGCTGCAATAATTTCGTCCATAACTACCTCATTCCCTGTAAAATTGGCCTTACATACTGCCTAAGGCAATTCCTAAAGGGGTTACAAATTCCGGATATAGAGGCTTTATTACCTCGCGTCCGATGACTTTCTCAAAGGTATCGGCAAAATCCGTAAAATTAGTGGCACCGCCTACAACGTATACCGGACCATTCTTGCGATAGGCCCCGTCCGCCAAGGCTTTATTTGTAATAGTAGCCATTTTTTCAACCACCGGGCGAATCACCGGATACACTTCCCGTTCTCTTGAATGATCTCGCTTGAGAAGTTCCGCATCCGCTTGGGAAATCCCGTAATTACCGCTCAACACAAGCGTCATATGTGAGCCGCCGGTCGGTTCATCGGCGGTATAACTTACCTTGCGCCGTTTAATCACGGTAATCCCGGTCGTTCCGCCGCCAACATCAACTACGGCACCATTTACCAAGTCAAGTACCAAGGCTGCCGCCGTCGGTTCATCATATATGGCGGTTACCGTAAAATCAGCACCTTCCAGTACATGGCCGACCACGTCTTTATTCTTGCCCATAGTTCCCGGCGGTACAGCCGCTGCCGCTTTTGACAAGGAGCATCCTAAAGCTGCTTCCGCCTTTGCTTTTAAGCGTCTTGTAATGGTTACCGCACCGACATAATCTACTACTAAGCCGTCTCTTACTGCCTGCGCGTATTCAAAAGCACCATAAACCGGTTCCCCTTCGGCATCAACTACGGCAAGGACGATGGACGATGTTCCCAAATCCACGCCGACCCGTAAAGTATCGGCTTCCTTTTCTGAAATTGTACGTGTCGCCCCTTCCTCAACGCATTGATTAAAGGCGGCCAATAGTTGATTTACTTCTTCAATACTGCGCATATTTGCCTCCTACCGTACTATTTTCGCCACCGTATCATTACCTACTTGCGCCGCATTCGCCTCATCCGTATCAAGATGCATTTCCGTTACATAATTAGGTGAAACGCGAATAATCACATCTTCGAACACCGTTGTTCGTTCAGGTGTAACCACGCGTACCTTTACGGTTTCACCATCGGTTACGCCCAGTTTCGTAGCATCGTCGGCATTTACATGAATATGACGCTTAGCTACGATGCAGCATGGGATAGTAACTTGGGCAAATTCCGTTTTTAACGTAATCGGTACGGCTTTGTCAAGCTGACCGGACAACACAATCGGAGGTTTGACTCCTAACATACGGGCATCGGTTTGTGAAATTTCCACTTGCGATGCTTTGCGAAGCGGTCCCAATAAACGAACTTTAGTAATTTCATTTTTTGGTCCCACCAGCGTCACCATTTGTTCGGCAGCAAACTCACCGGGCTGTTTCAATACCTTCTTGGACTGCAATGTCACATGAGGGAAAAGTCGATCATAATCGGCCTGACGGAGATGAATGTGACGATTGGAAATCCCGATTGGGATTTCCGGCGTCTGTACGTCTTGGATAATATGGCGAATCAGCTCTTTTAAAGCATCTCTATCCATCATAAGTTATCCTTTGCTAATAGATTCTGTAATCAGTGTTTCTAAGGTATCTTACTTCCGATAAGCCGGTCTTATTTAACCAAAATGCTTTCTACATCGCTATGAGGGCGTGGAATAACGTGAGTGGATACCACTTCGCCTACTTTAGCGGCTGCAGCACAACCTGCGTCAACAGCGGCTTTAACAGCACCTACATCACCGCGAACCATTACAGTTACCAAACCGGAACCGATTTTTTCATAGCCTGTCAATGTTACGTTAGCTGCTTTTACCATAGCATCGGCTGCTTCGATAGCGCCTACTAAACCTTTTGTTTCTACCATGCCTAATGCGTTATTCATTATAAATCCTCCTTAAGTCATTACATCATACTGTTTGTATTACCTAAGCGTTTTGCTTATCTTTACTTACGCTTTCGGTTTTGTTGTTGTTTTTGCTCGACTCGGCCGTTTCTTAGGGGCCGGTTTTACTACCTTCAGCAACGCTTCTTTTGTCGTGTCCACAACAGATTCGGCATCTCCCGAAGCCGTTGTTTCAGGTGCTTCAGTTGCTTTTGCCGGTTCTGTTTTCACAGGTTCCGCCTGTTTAGTTGCTGTCGATGTTTTAGCCGCCGTAGCAGTTGTTGCTTTAACCGTTTCAGCCTGTTTAACCGGTTCCGTTGCCTTAGCCGATGTCGTCTTCGTCGTCTTAGTCGTTGAAGCAGCTGCTTTAGCTTCCACCTTAGCCGGTGCGGCTTTAACGGCAGTCGCTTTCGCAGGTGCCGTTGCTTTAGCTGTTGTCGCAGGTTTCACTTCCGATTGTACAGGCGGTTCTGTTACAATTTCAGCTTTGGCTACTTCCGGATTTAATACCGGCTTACCGCCACCGCCCAAGAGCATTTTATCAATGCCTTCAGCCGGTCTTGGGATTACTTTTTGCGCAATATAATGACGATCATGTTTGGCTTGTGCCACTCCGGCTTGTACGGCCGCCTGTACGGCACCTACATCACCGGAAACTTTAACCATCATCCAACCGTTACCGCGTGCTTTTTCCACATCGATAATTCGTACATTGGCTGCTTTTACCATTACATCGGCTGCTTTTATGGCCGCTGCAAGACCTGCTACTTCCAAGAGTCCTAATGCTTCTTTCAAAATGCCACCTCCAATCCGGGGTCGGTTTTAAAAGGATTGCCCTTCACCAGGCGAGCTGCATTAGCCCCCAGCGCTCGCATAGCTTGTTGTGCTTGTTTATAATTACGTAAACGATAGATAAATTGATGTGGCGGTAAGTTTTGATAACTTAACACCAAGGTATCTGCCGTGCAGCCGACGCCTACGGACAGTGCCGATGCATGTGAAGCTTCATCGGCCATGCGCAAGATATCTTCATCGGTGCCGCGCGTTTCAAGGCTAAACGGTATACCTTCTTCTTCAATACCGAACAAGAGATCCTGAATGGCCTCCTGAGATACATTCGGATGGTGATAAATTATGATGGTCGGTTTAGGTGCAATTATAACCTCCATACCTTATCCCCTCCGCTCTTTCGCATACGATAAAATCAAACCGGTTGCCACCGCATTACGTGCCCCTTCCGTGCCGCGCACATTCCCGCGCCCGGCCACGAGATTGTAATGGGATAACGCATCGGTAACAAGTTGCGGTACTTCGAAATCCAATGCCGAACCGCCGACAATAACCACGAACGGAATGTCACGCACATTATGTGTAGGACTTACGGCCCGCAAAGCACGCAGCGAGTTTGTTACGAAAACACGTTCTTTAGCAGTTTGACGTACAATTTTAATCTTTTCCATGGACTGTTCGCCGTCAATCGGCACAAGCCCTTCATCGGTTACGATAACCGTTTTGGCAAACAGTTCCGCCGGTAACGGATCTTTGAAAAACTGTACATTGCCGTCTTCGTGGCGAATATGATAGACGCTGATAACTTTGGCTAATGGGAATTTCTTAATGCTTTCCGCTAAGTGAATATCTTCAAGGCCCAATTCAGAGTTAATCAACATGGTAACCATATTACCGGCCCCGGCTAAATGAATAGCCGTTACTCGTCCGTCAGGTGACATAATCGATGCATCCGTGGAACCTGCGCCCAGGTCCAAAATCGCCAACGGCGTTTCCGTACCCGGTGTTGTCAAAGCCCCGAGAATAGCTGATTCAGCTTCCTGGCCACCGATTTCAACGGGAATCTTAAGCTCCCGTTCCACTTCTTTGGCGATGATTTCCATTTGCAAGTGATCCGACTTAACCATAGAAGCTATGCCTACAGCCTGTTCCATCGAGAATTCACCGGCAAGGCCGCCCTTTACGTTAATCGGTACCGATGTATCGACAGCGAGTAAATCTTCAATGTATACATCGTTCGGTGATTTATTCGTTAAGTCCGCCATGGTCTGACGTACTCTTTCCAGCATGCCTCCTACGTTAGTACCCGCTTCACCGCATACATTGTCGATGTGGGATACCTGACCGAGGGTGCTCATAATCTGTTCGGCACCGGCTGAAATGTCAATTGAAACAGTTCGTCCGTCACCGGTGGCTACAATCGAACCTGCCGGAATTACACGTTCTTTTACATCGCCGGCCGGGGTTTTAATAACCACCGCCGAACGGTTGCCGATGAGAGCTCTGGCGATAGGTACGATATTCTTGGTTTCTTCAGCCGATAATTTGAAAACCGTAGCAATGCCATAAGGATTAGACAATTGGGAAATGACTTTACCCGGTTCAACAACTTCAACGGCGGCGAGCATACCAAGCGGTACTTTATCGACATACGCCACTTCATCAATAATAGGAATCGGCTGTTGCAAACGGTTCGCTACGAGCACGCCGTCATCGGCCTGTAAGATAGCCCCCTTGATGCGAAAGCCTTTTGTTACATACGCATTAATCAGTTCGGCCACAAGCTGAAAATCTATTTCTTTCGGTACTACGACGATGTAGTCCTCATCCATAGGTTTATCGAGCAATTGCAGGATATGAGCCGTTTGGCCCACACCGATACCAAGACCGCCCGGAGTTTTCGGATTATGCCCAATCATGGTTGATTCGGTAATAATCGTTTCAGTAATCGTCTCCATCGCTACATCCCCAATAACCGGGGTAGCTTCATTGATACGGATTAAATCGATGTCCTTTAAGGACAGGCCCGTTTTAGCAACCAATTGACGAAGCGATTCAAAGAGCCCTTGAATATTATCCTTAGTCCCTTTAATCCCTGTTGTATTGGCAATGGCCGAACCGAGAAAACGAACTTCACCGGACTCGTGGATTTCCGCTAACGCTGATTCTGTTGTGGAATTACCTATATCAATACCAACGACTCGCTTCATACACAAAACTCCTAACTCTTAGTTATCGCCTTTCAATTTCTTACGTTTTTCATAGTTTTCAGCTGCTTCACGAACAAATTCGGCACAAATAACAGCACCGTATTCATGTTCAAGTTCATCAGCCATAGCCAATAATTCCTGTTTGGAAGAACGGTACGGACGAAGTGCATTGTACATTTCCAATAAGCGTTTATCGCCTACTTTAGTCATTTCGGCAGCGCGCGAGAAGTTAAATTCGATTTGATCGCGACCGCCGGCTTTGGCGATTTGGCCCTGTGCTTTTAAGATATCAGGGCTGATACGCATATCATCCATCGAAACCTGACCGCTCATAACAGCATCCAAAGTGATATCATCCAAACCTTTGTTGCCTACGCGAATCCAATCAGGATGTTTTTGAGCAATCGGGTAATCCGCAGTCGTTGCAACGCGTTCGTTTGTGCTCGTCTGAGTCGCAGCACTTACGGGTGCGGGCGTTCCCTTTTGCATATCTTCTAAAATTTTGCGAATCATCGCTTCCATATCTGTGCTCATAAAGGCCTCCTTATAGGCTTACGCGGCATTCATCAGCCGGTTTACCTTTAACCACTCGTTTTGTTTCCTTAATGTGTAAAAGGGCTGACAACGCTTGATATTTAGGGCGTGCCATTTGATCGTTAAGCGTAGCTACCGGATTAGGGGATTCACCCTTAGCGTATTTAGCTGCGTTTTTACCGATGGCGCGGTATACTTCTTCCGTAAGCAACGGTGCTTGTGGGAATAATTCCAAGTTGGATAACGGTTGTAAATCACGTTGGTGAATTACAGTGGTACCTTTGGATTGAATACCGATGCACACGCCGGAACCGGATAAGTGATCGCCTTCAACAGCAACAGCTGCTACGTCGGAAGAACGGTATACACGAACTACACGAGCTTTTAAGCCTTCTTCTTCAATACCGGCAACGAGTTGACGGATTACATTGCGATGCGGTACACCTACGATAGTAGTGCGTTGGCTGCGACCGAATGCAGGGCCTACAGCAATAACTACTTCGTCAGGAGATGTGTGAGATTCAGCCGGACCACCGGTTTGAATCCAAGTATCATCAACGTCCTCTTCTTTAGGACGAGCCGGAGCCGCTGTTTCAGTGGAGGAACCGGCAAAAGTAACAGGCTTGCTGGCGCTGCCCATTTCTTGAAGCACTTCCATAATTAGTGCGCGTAAAACTTGCTCATTAATTTCAGCCATATTGATGCCCCCTTAAATATCACGCGGATCGATTGCGTTAGGAATATTCTTGATTACTTCCCAATCTTCGCCTTCCAAACGATAGCCTGTACCTACGCCGGCATAATCGTTAGGATTGTTAATTGCTGAAATTACATTGAATTTATCGTCAAAAATAGCGGATGTCTGTAAATAGTCACCGGCGATTTTCTGTTTCAACAAATTAAGAACGCTTTGGGCCAAATCATTGAAACCGCGTTTAGCAAGACCTTTAACAAAGTCGATGCCGGTTACACCGCGGTTCATAAGGTCGGCAGCTGCTTTGATATCAGCTACTTTATCACGAGGCGGCATATCTTTAGAACCGTTGGCATATGTAGCGGCTTCTACTTCTTTATCGGTAATAGCCGGTAAGCCGAGTTCTGCGAATAAACCTTGTAAAGCTCGCGCTGCTTTGTTACGAACAGCTACAACAGCGTCTTCAGTAGCCGGTTTCAAACCGCCGTTAACTTTAAGGTCACGCTGAATGATTGTCCAGTCATCATAGTCTTCAGCATCCCAGTTGGATCCGGCAAACATGTTGTCATAGTTTGGTGTGGAGCTGTAACCGGAACAAATGAAGTCAGTACCAGGACAGAACTGCATGAGTGTACGAGCCGTACGACGTAAATCGGAATGACTGAATGTCTGGTCATTACTGGATGCACATTCAAGGTCAAGCATAGCTGCGATCAAGTTTTCTGCTAAAACGGCACGAATACCGGATGGTACAGCAGCCGGAATACCGATACAGCTTACGGAACCGTTCTGAATACCTTGTACGCCGGCGCCTTTAGTGATATAGAGGCAACGAGTTTCGAGGTATAACATGGATTTACCTTCGGCCTGGCCCATCTGAACTTCGGAGCCTGTACCGGAAGTAAAACGCATTTTCAAACCACGGGATGCATAAGCGGATGCTAAGAATGCTTTGGACCAAGGAGTGTCGTCACCGTCGGTGAAAACGTCTTCAGTACCGTATACGGAAATTGTTTCGGCATAAGCTGTAAAACCGCGCATACCGAGTTCCAATTCAGTAGCTTCTTCCAAGGAGCATTGAGTCAATACGCCCGGACGACCGGCTTGGGAACCTACCAAAATACTGATAGCGTTAAGCGGAGCATAACGGGCAACCGCTACAGTTGTTTCTTCTTCGGCAAAACCGCGAAGTGCGCCTTCAGCGGCATCAGCTGCGATTTGAACCGGGTTATCGTTAACGTTGGTTACGTGAGCCTGGTTAGCCATGGTGCGACGAGCACGCATTTTCTGCATGGACTGCATCATTTCAACAACGTTGAAATTACTTACAACTTCAACCATTTTGGCCGGAGTCATAGATTTGGCAAGGCTTGCGATTTCACTGCGAGGTACGGTCGGTGTCAAAATCATGTTGGCGATTTTGCGGGAATCCATAGCCATAACTTCTTCAGCACGTTCCAAGCGAATTGCATAGTTAGCAATAAATGTATCAATCAAGTCGAAATCTTCACGACGTTTGCCGTCAAGTTCTACGATTTTGCCGTTTTCAATGCGGATGCTAGGTTTAGGATCCTGCGGCGATTCCATGGCAATAAAGCCTTCTTCCACCCATTCTTTTACATAACCATCCTGGTTAACAGGGCGTTTACTTAATACTTCAAAACGTTTTGATCTCATATGTCAAGCTTCCTTTCTATCGAAGTTAAATGTAAGAAGGAGCATCGTTTTTAGGTTCGCTGCCTAATGTGCCTAATAATTCTTTACCGATTTCACGAGCTGTGATAACAGCCTGACGTACGGCACCGGAGTCACCAGAGATTTGTAAAATAACTTCGTTGGAGAAGCTTGTGCCGTTACCCGGAGATGCATAACCGATAACATCAACGTTAGCTGCTTTTACAGCTACATCGGCCATTACAACGCCGATAGCTGCCGGAGCACCTACGATAAGACCGAACGCTTTACCTTCAGGAGCGCCGAATGCCGTGTTGATAGCATGGCTGGCACGAGCTGTGTATTGTAATTCAATGTGGCCCGCTTCGTTACCATATACATCGCCGAAAGTGCGTTCTACTTCTTTAAGCGTAACTTCAACGGCGCGTTTAACGTCGGATACATCGTCGCCACCGAATACGATTAAGGAACCGTGACCGGCACCGCCTTTAGTGTCACGTGCGAGTTCGATACTTACGATTTCAGTGTTGGTAGCTTTAACTGCTTCATCAGCCGCCATAATATGAGGGCCGGCACCGGTACGATCACCTACAACACCGATAGAACGATATTTTTTAGTTAATTTCATGGCATCCAATACTTGTTGATCCACGTTAGCAATTACTAAGCCGATAGTATCACCAAATTTTGCTGTGCCGATAAATTCTGTTAAACTACAACTGTTCGCCATAATCTGTTCCGCTCCTTTGCTTTCACTTTGATTCGGGGTGGCTGCCGACAAATTGTCAGCTTTGCTTAATACGCGTTTCAAAATCTCATCTACCATTTGATCTGTAGTACTCATTACGCATCACCTTTTTCCTTTAAGATAAGGCTTTCCACATCTTTGTGGGGCCGTGGAATTACATGCGTCGAGACAACTTGACCAACTCGTTCGGCAGCTGCTGCACCGGCATCTACAGATGCTTTAACAGCCCCTACGTCACCTCGAACCATAACGGTTACGAGACCGGATCCGATCTTTTCGGTGCCGACGAGGGCCACATTGGCGGCCTTAACCATGGCATCGGCTGCTTCGATAGCGCCAACCAGGCCTTTTGTTTCAACCATACCTAGTGCTTCTTGCGACATACAATTCATCTCCTATCTTGGGCGCACAATAAAAATAAAAATCAAATATTCACCACATTTCATCGTTTATGTGTACGATTATTATACAAAATAACAGTATTTCATTTTTTAACACATTTTTACGAAATTTTAATTTTTTGTTCTACTTTTAACAATTTTTTGTTATAATTGGTATAACGATTAATCATAAAACCTCAGTAAGTTCTGTGTTTATCATGAGTTCTAGTTATTTGTTGTATTACTATTTTTTAATCCTTTTGTTTTGTACGCCCATACAAAAAGAAATGAGAGAGGGGTGGCAACGATGCCAACCGGTAATTTCAAGACAGAAACAACCATGATTAATGAGATCATGCGTGATTTTACTAACATTACGGAACTGGCAGCCGTATATGTAGATTTGCGCGGCCGTGTTCTTTCGTGCAAATACAACTTCAGTAATTTTTGCAAGTACATTCGCAGTCATCCAACCTTATCGAGGCTATGTGCCTATTGTGATGCGTATGGTGGCCTTGAGGCCTCCAAAGGACATTGTCCATCCGCCTATCGCTGTCACGCCGGCATCGTAGATTTTTCCGTACCGGTCATTCATGAAGGTCACTTGCTCGGTTTTATTTGTGCCGGCCAAATAGCCGTAACCGATCCGCAATTGTCACAAATTTCAGCGCGTAGTGATTGGCAAAACGATTCAACGGCCAAAAAATTCTATAGACAATTACCTATTTATTCCACCGAAGAAATAAACAGTGCGTCTAAAGTACTGAATCTTATGGCCGGTCATTATTTCCCGGATATTTTAAATACATCGCTGGATATACCGGAATTACAAAGCGGTAAGTCCGATATACACAGCCAGATGAAGACGGCCTATCGTCCTGAAATTAAACGGGCCCTTGTTTATATCGACAAGCATTTAAGTTCCAATCCATCCTTACGCGACATTGCCGGTCACGTTTATTTAAGTGAGTCCTATTTGTCCAAAATTTTCAAACAGGAAACGGGGACGTCGCTCGTACAATACATTAACGACCGCAAATTGGAACAAGCTAAATTAATGCTTCGCGGCTCTGATTCGTCCATTGAATCTATCGCCCGCAATCTGGGCTATAATCGGACCAGCTACTTCTGTAAAGTCTTTAAAGAAGCCACTTCGGAAACGCCGCATTCTTACCGTCGTAAATACAGATATTAAAATAGCTTTTAACAATTATTTTTTAACAAATACAAAAGCAGTATTTAACTCAACAATTGAATTAAATACTGCTTTTTTTGCTAAACTTATAAACTTTTACTGTTAAATTTTATATTACGCCGAACAGCAAGGAGATTCCTATGATAAATAAAGAGCGACTTTTAAAACATTTAAACGCCATGCAAACCATAAGTACCATCGACGATGTACCCGGTATTAATCGTATTGCCTTTACCGATCAGGATTGGGCGGGCCGTGACTATCTCATCAAACAGCTTAAAGAGCTGAATCTTACTCTACGTTATGATGAATTCGGTAATGTAATCGGCCGTTATGAAGGAAAAAATCCGGATGTACCCGCTATTATGACCGGCTCTCACACAGACAGCGTACCGCAAGGCGGTAATTACGACGGACTCGCCGGTATCGCAGCCGCACTCGAAGTCATTACCGATTTAAAAGAAACGAATACACATCTCAATCATCCCCTAGATATTGTGCTCTTCATGTGCGAAGAATCGAGCCGCTTCGGCAGTGCTACTTTGGGGAGTCAAGCCATGCGCGGTCAATTGAGTCGCGAACGTTTACAAACCTTGTGCGACAAAAAAGGGCTCAGTCTTTATGATGTTCTAAAAGAACGAGGCTTCAATCCGGATATTATACCGCAATCTAAGTTCACCACACCTCTTAAAGCCTTCCTGGAACTCCATATTGAACAAGGTATCGTACTTGAAAAAACAAACCACACCATCGGTATCGTCACCGGCATTGCCGCATCGACCCGTTATAAAATTCATATTCACGGTACCGCCAGCCACAGTGGCGCCACGCCGATGAATCATCGTCATGACGGACTTTGCGCAGCCGCTGAAATCATATTGGCTGCAGAACAAATTGCACAAAACAGTGAACCTATTCCGGTCGTAGCTACGGTAGGTGTTATCGAAGCCACACCGGGCGTTATGAACGTCATTCCCGGTGAAGTAACCTTAGGTCTCGATATCCGCAGCATTTCTGCCGAAGCTAAAGATCGTGCCACTCGGTCCATACTTCATGCCATTGCGGAAATCGGTCACAAACGCGATATTCCTATCGACACCTCATTAATTGCCGATGAAATGCCCCTCATGGTAAAAAATACTATGATTGAGGCCATGGAAACGGTTGCTAAAAATAAACCGTATAATTATATGACACTGCCAAGCGGTGCCGGCCATGACGCTATGAATTGGGGGGATTACACCGATGTGGGTATGATTTTCATCCCATGCCGCGAAGGGGTAAGTCACAATCCGGCCGAAGCCATTAATATCGATGATTTAGTAACCGGGACAGAATTTTTGAAAGACATTATCCTTCATTTAGATAAACAGTAACATGCAAAATTTTCTATACATTTATGCATTTTGTAGAGTATATAAAAATGTCCTTATATACTCTACTTTTGTTTATTTTATTATATTTTTAAGGTAACTACATTTGTTTTTATATGTATAATTAATCTTATTTTATGCACAAATAAACAATTTATAGAATTTATAATTCAGTTGATTTTATAATCATCAGACAACATAACCTATTGTTTATCAGCTTAAATGCATTCTCATGATTTTTGTATACATAGAATTTTACATATTTTTATTGTATTTTTACGCACTCGCATAGTATAATATTATCAAGTTGAAATATTTATTAAAAGAAGGTCTGTTTCGTTCATGAAACTCACCTTCCGCACTCATCATTTTTTAGTTTCATAATACCGGTTGCCATACTTTTCTTCCCATTAATTCAACTACACGGTTAAATCATCTGTATTATGAAGCCTCTTATAATATAGTTAATGTCCGGCGCAATAATGTCATTTCACTTCCTATTTGCTATGACTGCTTGTACGTTAAATACAAGCGAACGGCTTACCGTCTATCGGCAATCGAAGTTATAAACGCCTGCTTATCAGTATTATGAGGGAGTCAGCTTGCTCAAAGGAGGCGTTGTTTATGGGCGCAGAAGTCTTGACAGTCAAAATCAGTAGCGTACAAGCGGTCGCACTCGCATTTGTGACGTATTTCATCGGTTTATGGATCAAAAACCGAGTTCCCGTATTCCAAAAGCTCAGCTTACCGGCTGCGGTAATCGGTGGTCTGCCGTTTGCCTTCATTTTATCCGGATTACGTGTATACGGAATTTTACAAGTCGATTTTGACAATACTTTATCTACCGTAGCCCTCTTGGTATTCTTTACTACCATCGGTATGATGGCCAGCTTAAAACTTATCAAATACGGTGGTATCGCACTTATCTTATACTTAATCGTATCCTCGATTCTCGGTTTCATCCAGAACTTGTTGGGTATGTCTATTGCCGGTGCCATGGGAATTGACCCTCACTACGGCATCTTGGCCGGTGCCGTTTCCCTCATGGGTGGTCTCGGTACCTCGGCGGCTTTCGGCCCGTACTTTGAAACCACATATGGTATTCAAGGTGCTACAACCGTAGCTATTACAGCCGCTACCTTCGGTATGGTAGTAGCGCTCGTACTTGGCGGACCTTTCGGTGAATTCTTAATTAAACACTACAAAATTAAAACTCCCGGTTCGCAACATATTGATCCTAAAACAACTCCGAATGCAACTAAAAACATTCCTGAATCAAAAGCTGATAATCCGGCAGCTGCTCAATTAGAACCACATGTATTCGATATGTCTATTCTTGAAGAAGAAGAAACAACCGACGTAAACGGCGTATTAAAAGCAGCCGGTTTCGTATTCGTAGCTGTAGGTCTCGGTGCCGTACTCAGTGCTTACCTCAACACATTCATTACCTTACCGGCTTACATCGGTGCCATGCTCGTAGCAGCTGTCATTCGTAATATCGGTGACTTCTCCGGTATGTATCGCGTACAGGGCGGCGGCCTCAATGTAGTATCCGAAGTAGCATTAACCGTATATGTTACTATGGCTATTAACAGCTTGAAACTATACGAATTGATTCATTTGGCTTTACCACTCGTAGTAATCTTGATTGCTCAGACACTTCTCATGATTGTCTTTGCATGGCTCGGTTACTTCTTACTCTTCGGCAAAAACTACGACGGCGTTATGCTCGGCGTAGGCGGTATCGGTTTTGCCATGGGTGCTACTGCCAACGGTCTCGCCAACATGCAGTCCTTGGCTGAAAAATACGGTCCATCGCCTAAAGCATGGCTCATCGTATCACTCGTTGGTGCGTTCCTGATTGACTTCGTCAATGCCATTATTATTACGTGGATGGGGACTTGGTAAGAACAGGCATAAGGTTCGTCCTTAAGCCCCTAATGGGGGCTACATTAGAGCTAAAAACAGTATAAAGGTATAGGTTATAAAGAACGGAGAGGCTCCACATCTAAGGCTTGGTTTTGCGCAGTAAAAAGACCCTTAGATGTGGACCTCTCCGTTTCTTTTACCCAGAGTACTTTATGACTGTTTTTAGCGGCATAATAAGTCCCATCAGGAACTTTGCGCAAAGAACTTTATGCCTGTTCTTACCGGCGTTGGAGGGAGGAAGGAGGTTTCTGCAACGCAGAAACCTCCCCTTCCCCCCTCGCTAGTTAAAGCCGGCTTTCAAAGGTATACAACGGTTTGAATTGAGATGATAATCAAATGGAAAGAAAATGGCTCCTCACAAGGGTCTTTTTGCTGCGCAAAACCAAGCCTTGTGAGGAGCCATTTCTTTTCTTATTTCATTGTTAAAACCGATTGCATCTTTGAAGCCGGCTTACTTAACTAACATAATTACTATTGGCAGTGTTATAGCCGCGAATACGGTGCTCGCCACAACGAGTTGGGTAGCATATTCTGTTTCTGTTTTTAAGACGCCTGCAATGAGTGCTGTGGTGACACCACTCGGAACAGCTGCCGAAATGACGAGAACTTGCATAACGAGTTCCGAAACGGGACCTGCCACAAGTTCATAAGGCCAAATTACCAGCCACGCCACCAAAGGACCTACAATAAGGCGAACGGAACTGCCCCAAATTACTTCTCGCGTAAAGAAGTTGAACGGTGTTCTTGCCAATTGAACCCCCAGCGTAAATAAAGCGACCATAACGAGGGCATTACTTACGTTGGTCAGAACCGGCCAGAAGAATGTTTCATCAATAGGGATATTTCCGAAACTACAGAGAGCCGCACCTGCTACAGCATAGATAATCGGCATTTTAAATACTAACTTAATCGCATCGGTACGACTCATTTTGCCCTGTCCGGCAAAGTAAAAACCAAAGCTGTTGGTTACAATATTTTGCCAAACGAATACGACAATCTGAATGGCGATAGCCGCCTGTAACCATACAGGTGAACCGTTTTGCAAAAACGGCTCATTGGAGTAGATAAACACAATAAGCGGCACCCCAATGTTACCACAGTTGTTAAATAACACGGCATTACGAAAAATACCGGATTTTTCACGGGATAGGCCCAGTGCTTTTTCAAAAATCATACTGGCAATCCAAGTCGCCGCAAAGCCGATAATGGTTAGCCACACTACTTGTGCACTTTCACCCGACACCGTATAGCTGTATGTGTTGGTAAACAAAAAGGCCGGTGACACAACATAGAAATTGATTTTGCTCAGTGTATCAACGTCCATATGGAATTTTTTATCCATAAAGTAACCGATGAGAACAAGAAGAAAAATAGGTACGACCGTAGTCATAAAAATATGCAATATCATATGCTTATTGAGCTCCCCACACTAAATTATATAAAGACTCGCCGATAGTCCCCGGCTTTACCGCAGCCGGTTTCGTGTCATAGGTATATTCACTCTTATCATACGCTACACCGGTCGCATGAAAATACTGCATGTCCAAGGTTTGAATAGATCGTTCGTTTTTCTTGATTTCCATTTTTTCAAAATAGTAGTCGCCACCCGGCTGAATCACACGGATCCAAAGCTGCGCTACATCCGCATCCTTATCAACACTGCTGTTGTCGATGGAAGTTGTATTATCATGAATATCAGCTCCCACATAGTACCAATAATCCTGGGCCTCAACCGGTCCGAAAAAGGACAGGCTCAAGGCACTTACAAGGCCGAGCACGGCCAATGTTTTATGTATTAATCTCATAATTCGCCTTCTTTCTATACTTTGTATAAACGCAACAATTACAGTAATTACAGTAATTACTGCAACTTCTGCCACTACTGTCATTACTGTAATCTTTAATTACAGAAACTCCCATAATCTATCATTACTGTAATTGCTAAAATTCGTAATTACCATAATTCCGTAATTGTTTATTATATCGATTTGTTTCACATACACAACATTATACGCACTTGACCTGAGTTTTCAAGTCAAAAAATAGCAAAAACGGCCTGAATGTCAGTCATTCAAACCGTTATAAACGGGCTGTGGCAAGCCGGTAATTATAACGCCGGACACCACAGCCTTATTAAATTTATTTGTAAAAAACAGTTTACCGGCAACATACCTGTAGAACTACACCTATACAGGTAGCATAATATGGCCATTAAAGCTATTTAACGCGCCAAGACACCCACGCAATCTTATCTTCCGATGTATTGCGAATGCGTCCGTCTTCCGTGCGATACGGAGCCAATAACGGCAAAATTTCAGCTTTCATCGCTTCTTCCGTACCCCAGTTTTCAGAATGAAGGCGCATGGTGAAGTAACGAAGTGCTTCTTCTTCCGTGAAGTATTCCGTTTCCGGTACATTTACATACTCAACCTGCACATCCCGGCCAATCTGATTTACTTTAGCAATAACGTCATCTACGTTAGCCTGCCATTTAAAATCATCCTTTTTACCGTAAAAATGCTCATATAAAGCATCAACGATGGTATCCTGACGACCGGCAAAGCCTACAAACAGACATGCATTACGGCTTGTTTTAGTCAACGCTTCGATATTGTTCATATCAAACATAACCGGGCAGAAGAAGCTGCAACTTAAATCAAACTGTTTCTCCCAGCCTAATTCCGCACGTGTTTCTTCACTCCAAGGGCCAACATATAAATCTAAATCGAGATCTTCTTTCTCGGCGATCAAACGAGCCCCTGCAATCATACCATTCGACAAGTCGATACCGGTAGCTTGATAGCCCAGCTTTGCGAGCCCCAAGGAGTAATCACCTACACCACAACCTACATCAAGCGTACGTCCTCCGGGAGCCGGCAATAAATCATGTTTTTTCAAAAAGTCTATAAAATGTGTAACCTGCGCAGTACGTTCTTGTTTTTCATGCAATTCCACAAAAAATTCGGAGCGATTGTTCCACGCGTCACGTTCGGCACGCCAAGCTACTTCATCTTCGTGAATATTCGTTACTCGCACATTGCTCATAAAAGTCCTCCTATTGATAATTTATATTAATTCTAATATTTTCTATATATAGAGTACTCTTATTTTGTTCGCGTGACAAATACCAATTACGAATAATAACCTATTTTAAGATGCATATTATATTGAGATATAATCTCATTTTTTGAGTATATCGGCATCTCATTCACCTAATATGTGGGCATCTCATTTTCCCAATACATCGGCAAAAGATTCCACCGTACGATCGATGGCATCAGTCAATGTCTTATTGTCCGTATTAAGCGGTGGATTGAAGTAGAGTACATCACCCAACGGACGAAGTAACAAGCCGTGGTCCAACGCTTTCTTATAAATCTGATAGCCCGTACGCGCTTTACTTGGCAACGGTGCCTTCGTAGTCGGATCTTTAACCAATTCAATGGCATTGATGAGGCCAATATGACGAATTTCACCAACGTTTGGATGTTTACCAAGTGCATCTCCCAAAGCTTGATGAAGGAATACAGCTTTATCTTGAGCCGCCGCCAACACACCGTCATTTTGAAGAATATCAAGCGTCGCCAGAGCCGCCGAACAGCCCAATGGGTTACCGGCATAGGTATGACTGTGCATGAAAGCCTTATACTCGAAGTAATCGGCATAAAAAGCATCATAAATCTTATCCGTTACGGCCATAATGGACATTGGCATGTAACCGGCGGTTAATGCTTTAGATATGGTCATAATATCCGGCGTAATGCCCGCATGATCGCAGGCAAACATTTTGCCCGTACGACCAAATCCTGTGGCAATTTCATCGGCAATAAGCAATACACCGTATTCATCACAAAGAGCCCGCAGTTTTTTCAAATACAAAGGCGGATAAATACGCATACCGGCACAGCCTTGGACAATCGGTTCCACGATGACGGCCGCCAATTCATGGCTGTGTTTGGCGAAGTTTTCTTCCATGTGGCAGAAACATTCACATTCGCAAGTTTCACGGGTTTTGTTATAAGGACAACGATAACAATCCGGTGCTTCCGTATGAATCGTTTCCATGAGCATCGGCTGATACATTTTGGCAAATAAATCCATGCTGCCAACGGCTAACGCACCCATGGTTTCACCGTGATAACTTTCCGCAAGGCACATAAATTTCTGACGTTCCGGATGACCTGTCTGATACTGATACTGAAAAGCCACTTTAAGGGCACATTCTACCGCACCGGAACCGTTATCGTTAAAATGCAATTTATTGAGTCCTTTTGGCAGTAATTTTGTCAATTCTTCTGCCAAGGTAATAGCCGGTTTGTGACTCAAATTGGCAAAAATAACATGTTCCAAAGTATCTAATTGTTTTTTAACAGACGCATTAATCTTCGGATTGCAGTGACCCAACAAATTACACCACCACGAACTGATGATATCGATATATTCATTGCCGTCTACATCATATAAATAAGAGCCTTTACCATGGTCAATCACAATCGGGGGCAAAGTTTCATAATCCTTCATTTGTGAACATGGATGCCAAATATGCGCTAAATCTTTTTCAACCCACACCTGTGAACTCATGATAATCTCCTTTTATCCTAAATGCCTAATACCTAATCTAATGTCTTATTCTCTATACCTTTATATTAAACCCTTACAGTGCATCATGAAGTAACCACTAAGGCCCTTACACTTCAAATAAAGCAGCTGATATATCGCTTATACTTCTTCGTATAAAGCCGCTAATGTATCGGCGGATACGCCTAAATCTTTGGCGCCTTCCGGTACACAGGCAATGACCGGCACCCCCGTCAATTCTTCAATCATAGCCTTATTATCCCGTTCCATCGGACTATCCGTATAAAAGTTCAAGATAACCCCTTTTACCGGAATATGACGGGCGCGTAAATATTCAATCGTCAAAACTGTCGCATTAATAGTACCCAGACCCGCATGGGCTACCAAGAGGGTTGGTAATTTAAACCACTGAATCACATCTTCCAAGAAGATATGAGCCGTTTCATCATAACGCAGAGGACACATGATGCCGCCGCTACCTTCCATGGTGACATATTCGAAGTTTTCTTTAGCTTTCGCAAAAGCCGCTTCCACCACGGATTTTTCCAACGGATGGCCTTCCCATTGAGCCGCCAAATGAGGCGAAACGGCATGATCATATAAATAGGATAATAATGCTTCATCCGGTACGGTGAGTCCCGCTACTTTTTTCACATAGCCTGCATCACTTTCAGCAATGGACGGAGCCCCACTGACTGCCGCTTTATAATAACCGGCTTTATATTGACCGTCACGTAACGTTTTTACCAATAAACCGGTTATGAATGTCTTGCCGATATCCGTACCGGTTCCCAATACAAATAAGCCCTTACTCTTTGATTCGAGTTGTACCATAATAACATCCCTTCCTCTATTATTACCCTTTTTATCAACTGTGGTTAACAAATTGATTTTAATGTTATTTAACCACGCCGTCACACCATTGTCAACTCTAACTATTTTAGTATGGTTTATAATCAGCATGTCATTCTAAAAATTGCATTTCATTTATAACCAAAAGGCATTCAACCATCATTTTTAGTACTATTGATTACAAATGATCAAAAAGAATCATTAATTATTGACTAATATGATTGATTATGATTATATTATAGTTAAGATATACTATAATTAAGTGACATACTAATGTGGTTAATAAAATATACGCCTTGTTAAGTAGAGGAGATTCCCTATGTTATCAGAAGAACGGCAGTCATTAATTTTAGAGCGGTTACGGACTAAACGAGCCGTTACCGTACAAGAGTTGGTCCAAGACCTCGACTCCTCGGCGGCCACGATTCGCCGCGATTTAACGGAACTACATGCCAAAGGGCTACTGCAAAAAGTACACGGCGGTGCCGTAAGTTGTGATGTAGACTATTTTACAACCGAACCGGATATTTCAACCAAAGCCAATTTATTCACTGATGAAAAAACGGCCATCGCCAAAGCAGCCGCCGAACTCATTGAAGATCATGACTTTGTTTTTATCGATGCCGGTACTACCACGGAAATGATGCTCCCCTTTGTAAACGCCAAAAATGTAACCTTTGTTACCAACGGCACCTCGCATGCGGCAGCCTTAGCAGCCCGTTATCGTCGTGTCATACTCTTAGGCGGTCAGGTGAAAGCTGTTACCGGCGCCATCATCGGCGATACAGCCTTACAACAATTAGATGTATTTAACTTTACCAAAGGATTTTTCGGTACCAACGGTGTCAGCATTAAAGGCGGTTTCAGCACGCCGGATCCGGCCGAAGCAGCCATCAAAGCGAAAGCCCTCCAAAAATGCCATCATCCGTATATACTCTGTGATTCGTCAAAATTTGATAAAATATCGTCGGTCACCTTTGCCCCGTTGGAAAGTGCCACGATTATTACTACCAAAGTAAAAGGTGCCTATCATAACTACACTGAAATCAAGGAGGTAGAGTCATGATTTACACGGTTACTTTTAATCCTTCGCTCGACTACGTTATGCGCGTTAAAGGCTTTGAAGCCAACGGCGTTAATCGTACCTATGAGGACTTCATTGTAGCCGGCGGCAAAGGGGTTAATGTATCCATCATGTTACGCCATTTAGGCCATGAAAATACAGCATTGGGCTTTATTGCCGGTTTTACCGGTGACGAAATTGTTCGTCAATTGCGTGAAGAAGGTTGCCACGAATCGTTCGTTCGTCTTGAAAAAGGCTATTCACGCATCAATGTAAAATTAAAGAGCAACGGCGAAACCGAAATCAACGCCCAAGGTCCTGTCATTACCGACACAGCCATGTCCCAACTCTACAAACAACTCGATGCACTCAAAAACGGTGACACGTTAGTGCTCTCCGGCAGCATACCGAAGGGACTTCCCGAAACAACCTACCGCGATATTATGGAGCGCCTCAAAGGTCGTGACATACGTATCATAGTAGATGCTACCCAAGATTTACTCATGAATGTACTTGATTTAAAGCCATTCCTAATTAAGCCGAATCATCACGAATTAGAAAGTATATTTAATACAAAATTTACAACGGAGTCAGACATTATCGACGCAGCTCGCCAATTGCAAGCCAAAGGATCCCAAAATGTACTCGTATCGAGAGCCGGTGACGGTGCCGTTTTAGTGGATGCCAACGGCGATGTACGAACAAGTGCCGTGCCGAAAGGCAAACTTGTCAATTCCGTAGGTTCCGGTGATTCCATGGTGGCCGGGTTCTTAGCCGGCTATATCGAATCGGACGGTCAATATGACAAAGCTCTCGCCATGGGCGTAGCCGCCGGTTCAGCGTCCGCCTTTGAAGAATGGCTGGCAAATCGTGAACAAGTAGAAGCATTATTGGAGAAGGAGTAATATCATGAAAATTACGGATCTATTACAAAAGCAATCTATTCAATTGCAAGCCCATCCGACCACTAAAGATATCGCCATTCGCCAACTGGCCGAATTAATGGATGCAAGCGGTAATTTGAAAAACAAAGAACAGTACATCAAAGATGTGCTGATTCGTGAAGAATCCGGCTCCACCGGTCTCGGCATGGGCCTTGCTACGCCGCATGCCAAAAGTATCGGCGTAAAAACACCGGGCCTCGCGGCTATGACCGTACCTGAAGGCATGGACTTCGAAAGCCTCGACGGCGAACCGACCCGCCTCTTTTTCATGATTGCCGCTCCTGAAGGCCAAGCCGACATGCATGTACAAGTATTGGCTAACTTAGCGACCCTCATCATGGATCCCGAATTCAAGGAAGCCCTTATTAAAGCACAAACCGTTGAAGGCTTCCTCGCTTTAATCGACGTAAAAGAAGCTGATTTATTCAAGCCTAAAATGACGGAAACCGAAGCCTTAGCCATCGTCGAACAGAACGTAACCACGGCCGGCACTGCAGCACCTAACGCTGAACAGCCGGAACAAAAACCGACTGAAGCAACTCCGGCTAAAGCAGGCGACGGTTCCTACCGCGTACTGGGTGTAACAGCTTGCCCGACCGGTATCGCCCATACAGCCATGTCAGCCGAAGCCTTAACACGCACCGCTGCGGATATGGGCATCACCATTAAAGTTGAACAAAACGGCGCCAGCGGCGTTAAAGATGCTTTAACAGCTCAAGATATTGCCAACGCGGACTGCATCATCGTAGCCGCTGACAAGAGCGTACCGATGGCTCGCTTTAACGGCAAACCGCTCATCCAAGTTAAAGTAGCGGACGGCATCAACAAAGCCAAAGAATTATTGGAAGAAGCCACCTCCGGCAAAGCGCCTATCTATGAAGCCGGCGAAGAAAAAGCCAATAAAAATGCGATCTCCGCCGAAGACAGCTTTGGTCGCCAGATTTACAAACATTTGATGAACGGCGTATCTCATATGTTACCGTTCGTTATCGGTGGCGGTATCCTTATTGCCCTCGCCTTCTTATTCGACGATTTTAACCCGGCCGATCCAAGTAAATTCGGTTCAGGTACAGAACTGGCCGCTTTCTTCATGAAGATCGGCGGTGCTTCCTTTAGCTTTATGTTACCGGTATTAGCCGGTTTCATCGGCATGAGTATTGCCGACCGTCCGGGCCTGGCCGTTGGTTTCGTCGGCGGTTATCTTGCCAATGCAGGCGGTTCCGGTTTCCTCGGCGCCCTCTTGGCAGGTTTTGTAGCCGGTTACCTCATGCTCTTACTAAAACGAGCTTTCTCCGTATTGCCGCAATCCTTGGAAGGGATCAAACCGGTATTACTCTACCCTGTATTAGGCGTACTCTTCATGGGTATCATTATTACCTTTATTATTAACCCGCCGGTTGGTGCTCTTAACGAAGGCTTAATGAATGCCTTAAAGAGCATGGATACCAGCAGCCGTATCGTTATCGGTATTATCTTTGCCGGTATGATGGCCGTTGACATGGGCGGCCCTGTAAATAAAGCAGCGTATGTAATCGGTACCGGTCTCTTGGCAACCGGTGAATATGGCGTAATGGCGGCTGTTATGGCCGGTGGTATGGTACCTCCTTTAGCTATTGCTCTTTGTACTACGTTCTTCCCTAATCGTTTTACCCCGGCTGAACGTAAATCCGGTATTACCAACTATGTTATGGGTTTCTCCTTCATCACCGAAGGTGCTATTCCGTTTGCCGCTGCCGATCCGGTTCGTGTAATTCCATCCTGTATCGTTGGTGCAGCCGTAGCCGGTGCCTTATCGATGGCCTTCGAATGTACTTTGCGTGCTCCACACGGCGGTATCTTCGTTGTACCGACTATCGGTAACCCGCTCATGTACTTATTGGCAATCTTAGTCGGTTCCGTTGTAACCGCTTTGTTATTGGCTGTATTGAAAAAACCTTTAAAAGACTAACTGTCTTTGATTTCAATTGAACCACTGCATACGTCAGCCTATCAACTTGTAAGACTAATGTAGCAGTAAATCCTTGATGCATAAAAATTTTACACTTAAAGCTTAATACCCTATAAAATACCCCTGAATCCGAGTTTTAAACCTCGAATTCAGGGGTATCGCTTTTTAGTCTTCTTAAATTTCTTAAATTTTTTAACTTCTTTTCAGTACTATTCAGTTCCGTCCAACTTCTTCAATCCTTATCCGACTTTTTTAATCACTGCTTGGCCGCTTCTTCGCGAATGCTTGCAACCGAACGACGCAACAGCCAATCGGTATCATGAGAGTCGCCTACGATAAAAGTATGCTCACTGAACTTTTCAAAACCATATTTGGCATAGAATTTCTGGGCTTTATAATTATGTTCCCACACGCCAAGCCAAATATAATCGCAATCAGTTTCTGCTGCTAATCGTAAAGCTTTTTCAAATAAAACCTTGCCGAGACCAAGGCCCTGATAATCGGCAAGCACATAAATACGTTGCACTTCAAAACCGTTCGGTAATTTCTGTTCCGTTTGAGCCGCCCCTACATTAACTTTTAGAAAACCAACCGGCTTGCCGTCAACAACAGCGAAAAAATGTTGTGACTGCGGACTCATAAGTTCCTGCCGCAACGTATCCTCCGATAAGGCTGTTTCAAAATAAGTTTTAAACTCTTCTTCCGTATATTCGTCTTTAAACGTCTGTGAAAATGTGGCCATTGCCAATTCACGTAATGTCGTTACATCTTCTGCCCCGATTTTTCTAATCTCTATGCTCATCGTCATGCTAACTCCTTTTTCACACCTCTATTAATTGCTTTATTATAAATCATCTATGATGTTTTTTCAAACTTGTCATTCGTAAACGGATTTCATAAAAAGTTGCAAGCCACCGCCGGCTATGCTATAATCACGTTAGAATTTCAGGGGAGCTTATGAACGTAGGCTGAGAGGAAGTCATCCAACTTCGACCCTTATACCTGTACGGATAATGCCGTCGTAGGAAGATGTTATAGCGACTTTCTCACAGCGGCACCGTATGGTGCCTCTGTTTTTTTATGTTGTCTGTCAAAACAGACCGACTGGCGGGGGAGCGCCCGACAGTTGTCATTACAGCGAAGGGAAGCCGTGTTCCGGCGTGAGAGGAGACCATTAAGTCTCGACCGCAATAGGAGTTTGTAATGAACGATTCTACCAGTAATGTAAAAAAAGTAACCATAGCCGGCGTTTTAGTAGCCGTTGCCGTAGTAGGCAGTACCTTTTCATTTCCCGTTGGCATCAGTCGCTGTGCCCCCGTACAACATATGATTAATATCCTTTGTGCCGTCTTACTCGGCCGCTATTATGGGGTAGGCGTTGCTTTTTGTGCCAGTACCTTGCGCCTTGTTTTGGGCCTTGGCAGTATCCTTGCCTTTCCGGGCAGCATGTGGGGTGCCCTCTTATCGGGGATTGTGTACCATCGGACCGGTAATCTGCTCTTGACGCTCTTAGCCGAAGTATTCGGCACCGGCATTCTCGGCGGTCTTTCCGCTTACCCACTTGCCATTTTAGTCTTGGGCAAATCAGCCGGCCAAATCGCCTTCTACACCTATGTGGTTCCTTTTTTGATTTCTACCATAGGCGGCTCCCTATTGGCAGGGATTTTACTCTATGCATTACGCAGCACCGGAGCCTTGCAACAAATAAAACAGCATCAGTAGGCGTAATGTATTACCCTACACGCGATGCCGGAAAGGGTATTCTATGAGTACAACTACTTCTGAAACAAAATTATTATCTCACGGTCTTTTATGGTTCGGCGCCGCCTTATCCATAGCCGAAATCTTTACGGGCACATTATTTGCCCCACTCGGGTTTGAACAAGGTGTCATCGCCATTCTCTTGGGCCACATTATCGGCGGACTGCTTTTCTTCTTAGCCGGCCTCATCGGTGCCAATACGCGCCGCAGTGCCATGGAAACCGTACGTATCGGCTTTGGTCACCAAGGAGCATCCGGCTTTGCCTTAGCCAACGTACTGCAATTAATCGGCTGGACTACCGTCATGATTATCACCGGTGCTGCCGCAACAGATGCCATTTTACCTTGGGGCACCATCACTTGGTCCTTAATTATCGGCGGCCTCATCATTCTCTGGCTCGTACTGGGGTACAGCAATCTGACCCGTTTAAACCTCGTGGCCGTAGGCCTCTTGTTCTGCCTTACCATTTGGCTCAGCTTTATTATCTTTGACCCTTCTTCGGCTGTGGTCGGTGCCTTACAATTAACGGACGACCAAGGCCTCTCCTTCGGTGCTGCCGTTGAATTGGCGGCCGCCATGCCGTTATCCTGGTTACCGCTCGTATCCGATTATACGCGTACCGCTAAACGCCCGGTAGCCGCCACCGTAGTAAGTACCTTGACTTACTCGGTAGTCAGCATCTGGATGTATGTGATTGGTCTCGGTTCCGCTATCTATGCCGGTGAAACGGATATTGCCGCCGTTATGTTAAAAACCGGTCTCGGCCTCTGGCCTTTATTAATCATTATCTTTGCTACGGTAACGACGACATACCTCGACGCGTTTTCCGCCGGGGTCAGCTTTGTCAGCATCTTCCCTAACTTATCTGAAAAAGCAACGGCTATCAGCCTCACAGTTTTAGGCATTATCTTAGCAATTTTAGTACCTATGACAGAATATGAGAACTTCCTGTTTCTCATCGGTTCGGTTTTCACGCCCATGATCGCGATTCTCTTTACCCAATACTTTCTCCTTAAGCAGGATGCATCTGGGCGTAAATTTTACCTTCCAAACTTGATTCTTTGGTTAGTCGGGTTTATCTTATACAGAAATGTGATGACTTATGAAACTCCGTTGGGGACCACATTCCCGGTTATGATTGTCATTGCACTTCTGACATACATCGTCGGTCGTTTTACAAACAAACCGCAGAACTAAATTACGAAAGGATCTGAATCACTAAGATTCAGATCCTTTTATTTTCTGACCGAACTACTTGTTTAAACAACTCTAATAGATCTAATGGACTTTAAATTCTTTATTTACGGGTTTCAAATATCATAAAATCTAAACAAATAAAGCCGGATATCGAATTTTTATAATTAGTTTTAAAATAATCGACATTTTATATATACACTAATCTCTATCTATGCTATACTGAATTTGGAAATAATAAGTCGGTATTAATTCATTAGCAATCATAGTAACCGACAACTGTTAAAAAGCATGATTTATATTGTGTACAGTAATGCAGTTAGAGGAGTGTAAATTCATGAACGATTTTTTAAGAGGTTTTAAAGACTTCGCATTGCGCGGCAATGTTATTGACTTGGCTGTCGGTGTTGTTATCGGCGCTGCTTTCGGCAAAATTGTTTCTTCCTTAGTAAGCGACATCATCATGCCACCAATCGGTTTGCTCTTGGGAGGCATCGATTTCTCCGATTTCTTCATCAGCCTTAACGGTCAGCATGCGGCTACCTTGGCCGAAGCTAAAGCAGCCGGTATTCCGGTTATCGCTTACGGCAGTTTCTTAAACGCGGTAGTTCAATTCCTTATCGTAGCTTTCGCTATCTATTTGGTAATTAAACAGATTAACAATCTCTACCCTAAGAAAGAAGCTCCGGTAAAACCTATGCGTACTTGCCCATTCTGTAAACAAGACGTGGACGAAGAAGCTACTCGTTGCCCACATTGTACATCCGAATTAGTTCCCGAAAAGAAAGCGAGCTAATACGCTAAATTAAATACTCCCACTTATTGGCGGGTCTTGCCCCGGTAATGGACAAAAAAGTGAGGGAAATGCATATAATGCATTTCCCTCACTCTTTTTATATCGGCTCTAACATGTTAATCCTATAACCCAAAATTTACTTTTCGCCTTCACTGATGCTATCCATCAGCTTAATGTATTCGTCTTTAGTAAATACAGGTTTATAATTAGCCTGTACTTCTTTAGCACCTTCAGCATCACCATATAACAGATCAACAATGGTCATAGCCAAAGCTTGCGCCGTTTTGGTATAGGCTACTTCAGGCACCGAAATCTTATAATTGGCACCATGAAGAACGCCTTCAATACAGCCGACCCACGGATGAATAACCGGAATAATATGAGCCACATCACCCATATCAGTACTGCCGGCCATGTGTTCCCCTTGAACTACATTAGCTTCACCAAACAGCGGAATAGAGTTTTGTTTTAAAAATTCATTCATAGTCACATCGTTACGCATTGGCAAATAACCCGGTAAATCGTTGATTTCACAAGTAGCACCAACAGCATCGGCACCGGCTTTAAGAGCACGATTAACGCGTTTATTGGCCGCAATCATAGCATCCACATTAGCTGCCCGTACATAACTTTCCATGGCTACATAATCAGGCACTACATTGACTAAACTGCCGCCGCTGTTAATGATCGGATGGAAACGCACATAATCACTTTCTTTAAAGGTATCGCGAATTGCGTTAACCCCCATTACGCCCATCATAGCTGCTTGCAATGCATTAACACCTTCATGAGGTGCACCGGCTGCATGGGCCGCTTTGCCGTGGTAATTAATTAACTTCCCGATAAAGCCGTTCGAAGTAGAACCGAGCCCCATTTCGCCCGTTTCTGCCTTAGCCGTTTCCACATGCATCTGCATGGCCATATCAATATCATCAAAGGCTCCTTCATAAATAAGCTGCTGTTTACCGCCTAAATACTTAATTTTACCTTCTTCACGAAGTTTATTGCGGTAGTCGATTTCCACATATTCTTCGGCCGGCACGGCAAAGATAACTACTTCACCATTCAATTCCAGCAACACACCTTCCGCCTGTAAACCGATGGCAACGGCCAACATATTGGCAATCTGCACATTATGACCACAGCAATGAGCCGCGCCGGTTACAGCATCGGCCCGCGGATGTTTCGGACAAATAATGGCATCCAACTCACCGATCATGGCTACGCGATACACATCGCTCTTACCTTTTAAACGACCTTTAACACCGGTTACGGCATGGCCGGTAGTGAACGGAATATTTAATTCCGTAAATAACTGTTGCACAAAGGCAGTTGTTTTATTTTCTTTATACCCCAATTCCGGTGCCGCCATAATTGTTTCAGCCACTTCCATTAATTTTGGCATTGCCTTTTCAATAGCTGCACAGACTCGTTCTTTTACTTCTGTTTTTGTTAAACTCATATTAAATTACGCCCTCCCAATGTAATACTACTTGTGCTACCAAAGCGGCACAGAAGAATGTACCGGCCGCAACGGCTAAAGCAACCGGAATAATACGCCATGACAATTGTTTGAAGGCGCCTAAATCTTTACCGAGCGATAACCCGGCGTAAGCCAATACCGGGGTGGTAGTAGCCAAGAAAGTAACATTGGCCGCTTGTTTAGTAATCCATTCACTGCCGGGTACTCCCGGAATTGATAAAATAACGCCTAAAATAGATACCCAGAATACCATCGGAAGTTTTTTGAAACCCGGTAAATAAGAAATTACGGCACCGGCAAAAGCAATCGCTGCCAATACTAAACAACCTACCAAGCTTGGTCCGAAGGCATGTTTACCATCCAAAATATTACCTACAGCCGTGATGACAGCCGCTATAATAACAACGACTAAAAATTGAATTATTTTTTCCTGTAAGGTCATAGTCTTTTCCGTACTCATTAGCGCACCTCCTCAGATTCATGACGTAATACACGGGCACAGAAGCCGTATAAGCGTTCCATAATCGGTAATGATACGAACAAACTGAAGTATACGCCAACAACACTGGTCAATAAGTTCGCCGCACCGGACATGGCCATAATTTCACGTTCGAATTCAGGATGTACCGCTATGATTGAGCCTGTAGCAGCCGCCATCATACTGGCACTGCCGATACCGGCCCCCATAGCGAGAGCAATCGGATGGAACCAACCCAATTGAGCAATCATACCGGCTAATACGGAAATCCACATAGCACCGAATAAGGTACCGCAAATATACATACCCATAACACCGCGACCTTCCGGTGAATGGAAGCCGTAACGATCGATGATAATAGCCACATTAGCTTCACGGTCGATAGAGTAACAAGCGCCAATCGCTTCGCGACGCATACCAACCAAGAGCGCAATCGGTAAGCCCAGCACGATGGTACCAAGGAAATGGCCTAATTCCTGTAAAATAAGGGCCCAGCCGGAGTTCATGATAATGTGTAAATTCGGGCCGATACCAAGACCAATCTTAGTCATCAAAAGCATAATCGAAATGTTGAGATAATCGGTAGCCGCTACCATTTGCTCTTCGGTAACAATTTTAAATTTAGGAATTGAAATAATAAGGCCGAATACCAATGAATACAATAATGGCAAGAAGACAATAATGCCGAATTTTTGAATTCCTATCCCCTCCGCGAGTAACGTAATCAGTAAACACAGCAGATGAATCTTCCAGTTTTTTAGTAATCCCATAATCTTGCCCTCCACCATTAAACATAAATGCACTCAAAATTTACATACACCAATTATACGCCATAAATCATATTTTGGCTTATATTATTTTGTAATGCTAATTGATAAATATGCAAATAAAAACAGGCAATTGCATCTTGTGCAATTGCCTGTTTTTTGATTAATTTATTTTTTAATGACTAAAATTCAAAATACTCCTTACCCTATATATTTTCTATGATATTCAGGTTTCAGAATAATTTAAGTTTGAATTTCAAACCAATTAAATTTAACCTTTGAGCGTTAGGCTTACGTGTTAGAATAAGCCTGTTCGTTTACCATAATGCTTGGAGTCACCGTTTTGTTTCCAGCCCACCATGTCACCGATGGACATAACGCGACGAGTCAAACAATCCTTACATTTATCCGCATTATCATCGACGCAAGGTTTGTTATCGTATAACAAATACTTCGCACGGTGTTCCGGAATCGTGATAATCGGCATTAAAATATTGGCCCCGGCAGCCAGACCCTTTTCACGACCCAATTTATCAAGAGCCTGAAGTGCCGTAGTCGCCGCAATGTTCACGTCTTTTAAGAATAAACGGGTCAATGCAATCATCTTAAGACCGAGCTGAATACGGCGTTTTTTACCCGCTTCATCATCGATCCCCATGGCGAGGGCTTCCTGCCCGAGCGGTGTATCATGATGCACCACATAAGGCCCCATACCGATCATGTCGATATCCATATCACGATAGAAAAGAATATCGTTGACCAAATCCTCTTCCGTCTGATGAGGCAAACCGATCATAACACCGGTCCCCACCTGGAAACCAACCTTGCGGAGGCTCTTCAAGCAGTTTACGCGCGTTTCAAAGGAATGCAATTCATCATTCGGATGGATTTTCTTGTATAATTCCGGATTACTGGTTTCAATACGAAGCAAATAACGGCTGGCACCGGCTTCCACCATGCGGCGATACGATTCTTCGGTCTGTTCACCTACACACATGGTGATGCCCAACGACCCGTCCCCGATAGATTTAATTTCACGAATCAAATCCACCACATAGTCAACGAAGGCCGCATCACTGCGTTCTCCGGACTGCAAAGTAATGGAACCGTACTCATGGTCATAGGCCCATTGTGCCATTTTGATAATATCTTCACGCTTCATATCAAAGCGTTCCGTCTTATCGTTATCACGACGAATCCCGCAGTATTCACAGTTTTTCACACAGCGATTGGAAAATTCAATCAAACCGCGGTAATACGCCATTTTATCTACATATTTTGCCTTTACTTCATAGGCTTTTTTATAAATGGCCTGCAAATCATCTTCGTCGGTAACGCTCATCAAAAAGCGCAATTCATCGACGGTCAACGTATCATTGCCGACCAAATCTTTCTTAAGTATATCTTGTACTGTCATATTCCTCCACTTATTCCGAACGACGATAAGCCACTGTAAGCGGCTCGGTCAATGTGGCCGGCAAGTCGGTGTCTTTTACAAAACCGTCAAGCTCAGCCGGTAAATCGGTCCATTCGGTCAATTCATGAGCAATCATATAATGAGCGAGGCGGCCGCGCATCTGTTTTGACGATGTGCTAAGCTGTTTCCATACGCCCTCTTTTAATTCTAAAAATTCAACGGTCACCATACGGGGATGACTCACCAATTTGGCATACTCTTTGGATGCCAAGTTAAGAAGCCAGTCTTCCGCTTGAAAATAGGCTGTTACCTTCTCGGTCCAGCAATCATACAATGTTTTAACATCTTGAAGTAAACCGTCGATTACCGACTTATTAATGATGTTTTTGGCAAAAATCCGATCAACCAAATCAAGCCGATAATCGGTAATCGGGCTCTCAGGTGTCACGATACCGTACAGACCGGACAAAATACATACATGGTCATTCCCAAAAGCCTGAGCTTTTTCAGATAATTCAGACCATGCCAGATTTTTAAAAGCGAGACCCGAATAGCTGAAAGCCGCCGCCCCCACCGGAGCGTCATCGTGGTTTTGATAAAAAGCAACCAACTCAGCCGCCATGTCAGGCTTAACTTTAAGTGCCTTTACAATAACTTCAGCTGTCAATGTCTTCATATGCCCTACAATAGCATCGGTCATGACTTTGTCAAAGACGGGGGCCGTCGGTTTTCCCTGCAGTTTTTTCGTTTTGCTAGGAGACAGGAGTATTTTCATGACCACTCATACCCTTGACATCTTCATGCATAGCTTCATCTTCTTCAGCTAAATGAGCCTGCAAATCTTTACTCCAAATCATCATCGGCAAGCCGACAACGTATTTGGCCTTCATTTCCTTACACATGGAAATGGCTTCGGCCAAATATGGCGAGCCTTCATCCACGCCATCCGTCAAAATAACAACATGGCGATTCTTTAAATCAAGGCCGGAATATACCATATGCTCGCCGTTGTAAAAAATTTCTTCAACAAACAATTTATCGTGCATGAATTCATCCATACGACGTAATAAAATACGGTCTAATAAGGCACTGGCCGGTGTAGAAACCGGTGCATTGGTAGCCAGTCCTTCCGGCTGTAAACGAATAAATACAGTCTTCTGATTATGACCCTTACGGTATTCTAAAAGAGCTTGTTCCAAAGCACCGTAGAACAAAAATTGTTCTGCCGGATCCAAGGTATCACTCAAAAACATATCTATAACGGAGCCTGATTCGGCCGTTTTCAACTGTGCTGACAACTGAACCGCTACGTCTTCTACCACTTCTTCATAATCGGAATGTTTAACCTCTGTCATTATGCGATCCTCCTACATCAAAACACCGAATTGAAACAGTCAAGCTTCTTTTCTATTCTAACCATATAATTATAGCATTTTTACCTAAAATTTTCTATATCTTCAGTGGACAATACAGCATAATATGTTTTTCATTGTATTGCTTCAAAAATCAAAAAAGACCTCCGCCATATTTGCGAAAGTCCTTTTTAATTAACATTTATAACCTGATTTACGGGCACCGGTTTATAAACCACGCTAAATCGCCCTGTATTAATTACGCTTCAATCAACAGGTAAATATTCATCCCCGTTACAACGATACCGATAAGCCATAACATAACAGCCGTAGACGGTTTGTTTTTGTATTCCCCCATAACCTTCGCCGATCCGGTCAAATAGAGCTGCAAGAAAATCGTGAACGGTAACTGCAAGCTGAGGAACATTTGCGAAACCAACAGTGCTTTGAAGGAATCTTGAATAAATAAGATCAATACGAGTGCCGGAATATAGGTCAATGCGAGGCCTATACGGCTGTGTAAGTCTTTCATATCATAGGATTCACCAAACATACCGGCAAAAATACTGGCACCTGCCATACCGGCTGTAGCCGATGAAGCAAAACCAGCAAAAAGCAAGGCTACGGCAAATATTACGCCGGCTGCCGGTCCTATTAAAGGTACCAACAATTCCTGTGCCTGTTCCAATTCTTCGACCACGACGCCTTGGTTGAAAAATGTAGCGGCCGCCAAGATAATCATGGCGGAGTTAATAGCCCAACCGATACCCATGGAAAGAAGCGTATCCAAGAACTCATAGCGCAGGCGCTTTTTCATGACTTCCGGATCTTTTTTGTTAAATTCACGGCTCTGAATAATTTCCGAATGCAAGAATAAATTGTGCGGCATAATAACGGCGCCCAAAATACTCAGGATAACGATCATCGACTCATTCGGCAATGTGGGATTCACCCAACCGAGGCCCGACGCCGCCCAATCCACATCAACCATGGAAAGTTCCGCTAAGTAGGCCAAGGCAATGAGCGATACAAAGCCGGCAATTACCTTTTCAAGTTTGCTGTACGAGTTTGTCAACAGCATAACTGTACAGATGACGGCTGTCAAAATCGAACCGATAAAAAGCGGAATACCGAACAGCATTTTTAAGGCAATGGCCGCGCCGATAAATTCGGCCAGTGCTGTCGCCGCCGCAGCCAAACCGGCCGTACTCAAAAGAATACGAGACAACCAGTGCGGCAATATTTCATACGCACATTCCGATAAACAACGCCCTGTAACAATCCCCAAATGAGCCACATTATGTTGCAATAATATGAGCATGATTGTTGAAAGCGTAACAACCCATAACAAATTGTAACCGAACATAGCACCGGCCGCTAAATTGGCGGCCCAGTTCCCCGGGTCGATAAAGCCGACCGTTACGATTATACCCGGTCCGATGTAACGGAATACTTCCGAAACTCCCTGTTTGTGGACCGTATTTAATTTTTCTTTAATACGTGACAAAAACATACCCTTCACCATTCCCTATCTTTTTCAGAATCCAACTCTACCGATTCACATACACTCATTAATAACGGCTTGGATTTCAGCAAGGGTCCCCTTCCTGTCACACTCCAAACTCTTATTGTGCGTTAGGCGTATTTTCAGCTAAAGTGCCGTTTGGATCTACCGTCTTTTCACCGGTATTGCCATCAGCTTGCCCATTATTAGCCCCGGCTCCATTGTCCTTAGGAGCTTCCTGTGCCGGTTGACCTGACTTCGTCTGCACATCAGCACCTTCCGCACCGGACTTAGCCGCAGCTTTATCGCCTTGTGCTTGAGTTTTAGCGGCTGCTTTATCGGCCTTAGCCTGTGCTTTAGCGGCTTCTTTATCAGCCTTAGCCTGTGCTTTAGCTGCCTCTTTATCGCTCTTAGCTTTTTCTGCCGCTTCTTCCGCTTCTATGCGGGCACGGTTTTCTTTAAACTTTTCACGCGACTTAGCCGCTTCTTCATCAGCTTTCGCAATCGCCTGTTTACCTACTTTGTCATATAAAGCATCCGGTGCTGCCACACCGTTACTCGAAATCACAACACCTACACGCGTACGCATATCATTCTTGCCGTGATTATCAAAACGGAGTCGCACATCGCCGCCGTTTTGCACCTTGCTGCTATCGACTTCAAAATGCTTCATTTTTTCTTCGATTTCTTCACGCGTTAAGGCCGGTTGCTGACCTTGTGAAATAGCGTCTTCACCGCGTTTTCCTTCGCGAATTTCCTGATCGCGGTTATATTGCATCAAATCATCGCGGAATTCGCTATACAAACGAATAGCAATATTTTTATCCGTATCATTCATCGTTTCACGACGATCCACCACGTCAGCCACGAGTGGCGTCAATTCATAACGTGTATATACTTGAGTACCTAAATTTAAGCCCTGTGTATCAGTAAGAGCACCATGCTTTTCGAGTATCATTAAGGCTTGATACGCCCAATCCGATGGTTTCACATCGGCCAAGCGATTATCTGCCTGGCTCACACCAACAGTGCAAACAGTACATAAACCGGCTACCAATAAAGCTTTTCTCCAATTCATGGTCATTCTCCTTATTTCTTTAAATTCATCAATATTATACCATGTTTTTATGAATTTTCCTATCATTGAAAGTCATTATCATAATGATTTAGGTTTCCTATGCTATGGTCACAATAATCACCATATACGTACACAACATGGTCTTAACAGCACTATACAAAATTCATTTCGAACTTTCATGAAAAAACGGCTTTTTACCTAAAACACTTCCGGTGCGGCAATACCGAAGCCGATGGCTACCGGCACATCCGTATATTTCTTGATTGTCTGCACCAAAGCACCGATATCCGTGGTAATTTCTTTACGTACCCCGGTAACACCCAAGGAGGAAACGCAGTAAATAAAGCCTTTCGCATCTGATGCAATCCGTTCGATACGCTGTTCCGATGTTGGTGCAACCAAGGAAATTACCGTCACATCGGCAGCTGCTGCCACGCCTTCAATCTCATCTTTTTCTTCATGCGGCATATCCGGCACGATGATACCGCGAATATTAAGCTCTTTACAACGGACAAAGAACTTTTCGGCACCATATACGTAAACGGGATTCAAATACGTCATAAATACCAAGGGAATCATCACTGTTTCACGGACTTTTTCAACCACGGCAAAAATAGCATCTGTCAATGCTCCGCTCTTTAATGCCCGTTGCGAAGCCCGTTGAATGACTTCCCCTTCCGCTACCGGATCGGAGAACGGAATCCCGATTTCCACAAGATCCGCGCCTGCATCAGCCATCACTTTAATATAACGAGCCGTAGCTTCCAAATTAGGATCGCCGGCTGTTAAAAATCCGATAAACGCTTTGCCGTTGGAAAAAACCTGTTCTATTGCATAACTGTCTTGTTGTACTTTATTCATGAATTTCATGCCCCCTGTATCGTGCCATCGCCGCCACATCTTTATCACCGCGACCGGAAATACAAATAATAATCGATTCATCACGGCTCATCTTCGGAGCCATTTTCATCACATGAGCTACGGCATGTGCACTTTCAATAGCCGGGATAATACCTTCCGTGCGTGACAAATATTCAAACGCCGTTACCGCTTCTTCATCGGTAATCGGTACATACGTAGCTCGACCGGTGTCATGTAAATAAGAATGTTCCGGGCCGATGCCAGGATAATCCAGGCCGGCCGAAATGGAATATACCGGTGCAATTTGACCGTATTCGTTTTGAACGAAATAGGAACGCATACCATGGAAAATACCCGGTGTACCTTTGGCGAGCGTGGCCGCATGTTCTTTTGTATCAATGCCGAGGCCCGCTGCTTCACAGCCTACGAGCTGCACGCCTTCATCCGGAATGAAATGATGGAACATGCCGATAGCATTACTGCCGCCGCCTACACAAGCAACTACCATACTCGGCATTTTGCCTTCCGCCGCTAAAATCTGTTCACGCGCTTCTTTACTGATGATACTTTGGAAATCACGCACAATCATAGGAAACGGATGAGGACCAACCGCTGAACCCATGGCATAATACGTATCGTCAACACGACGGGGCCATTCGCGAAGCGTTTCACTTACCGCATCTTTTAAGGTCATAGTACCCGACGTAACCGGATGCACCTTAGCACCCAAAAGCTCCATACGATACACATTAAGAGCTTGCCGTTCCGTATCTTCCTTCCCCATAAACACTTCACATTCCATGCCTAGGAGTGTTGCTGCCGCAGCGGCCGCTACGCCATGCTGACCGGCGCCGGTTTCGGCAATAATACGTTTTTGCCCATTCGCTTAGCCAACAAAACTTGACCGAGTACATTGTTAATCTTATGTGCCCCCGTATGATTCAAGTCTTCGCGTTTTAAATAAATCTTGGCCCCGCCCAAATCTTCCATCATTCGTTTCGCATAGTACAAAAGGGACGGACGTCCCGTATAATTAACCTGCAAATCTTCCAATTCCGCTATGAAATCGGGATCGTTTTTATATTTTTCATAAGCCGTTTCTACTTCAAGCACGGCATTCATCAAAATCTCCGGAATATATTGACCGCCATGTTCACCCTAGCGACCTTTGCGTTGTAATTCACCCACGCTACTCACCTCTTCAGCCTTTCTCAATCTTAACTCTTATATTTAAGAATCAATTATAAATCAACAATTAATTATATATAGGCCTATTGCCTGAATCGCTTATAGCGACTTATCCTTTAATATCATTTATATCGTCTTAACCGTCGTCACAAATTCACGTATTTTTCGGTCATCTTTATAACCATCGGTTTCAACACCGCTACTTATGTCGACACCGTAAGGCCTTGCAATGCGAACGGCTCGCGCTACATTACGGCTGTTCAAACCGCCGGCCAGCATAAATGGTCTATTAACATTCTTTAGAACCGACCAGTCAAAACTCCGGCCCGAACCGCCCCGTTCACCGGCCACATAGGTATCAAACAAAAGCATGTCCGCTTCACTGTCACGCCATCGTGCTACATCGGCTTCGGTAGCCACCTGAACAGCTTTCCAAATCTTTGCCTTAGTCAATGTACGAAGTTCTTTGATATCTGCTTCCGTTTCATCACCGCAAAGCTGAATGACATCGAGCGGTACCGTTTCGGCAAGTTTTGCCACTGTCGCTAACGATTCATTAACAAAAACGCCTGCCTTTTTAACGCCCGGTACTAATGCTGCTGCCAATTTTTGAGCCGTCGCTGCCGTTATTTGCCGTTTACCCAGTGCAAATACAAAACCGATATACGCAGGCCGTAACTCAGCCGGCAATGCATTGATGGCTTCGATATCTTCCGACCGCTTCAAACCGCAAATTTTCGTCACTACCGGCGGTACTTCACCGTAGAGTTCCGCAATGGCTTTCCCCTTATCGGCCACTCGCATAAAACGTTCGCCGATAAGAGCGGCCGTGATACCGTTTTTGCGGAGCACATCTATATCTGCCGCCGTATTGAGTCCCGATTCCGACACAAAGGTAACGGACTCAGGCACCAAAGAACGAAGTCTGATGCTGTGATTAATATCTACCGTAAAATCTCGTAAATCGCGATTATTCACACCGATAATCCGAGCACCTACAGCCATCGCTTTGGCGATTTCTTCTTCCGAGTGAGCTTCCACGAGACAGGCCAGCCCCAAACTATGAGCCAAGTCATGGAAACTTTGCAGTTCTGCTTCCGACAAAATCGCACAAATCAGTAAAATCGCGCTTGCCCCGATGACTTTGGCCTCATAAATCTGATAGCTGTCGATAATAAAATCTTTCCGCAATACGGGAATCGCCACCGTTTTGGCAATATCCGATAAATACTCATCCGCGCCCATGAAAAACTTTGGTTCCGTCAACACTGAAATAGCGGCTGCACCGGCTTTTTCATAATCCTTGGCAATTTCCAAATACGGGAAATCTTCAGCAATTACGCCCTTAGAGGGGGAGGCTTTTTTTACCTCACAGATAAAATTCATCGACCCTGCGCGAAGTGCTTTTTCAAAAGCAAAGGGAAATTGACCACCGTTACCCGCCAGTTCTTCTTTAGCCGCCTGCTCTGCCTGTGCTTTCACAACTTCAAGTGGCGTCGTTGCCTTTAATACCGCTACCCGTTCTTTGGTAGCCGCCACAATCGTATCAAGAATCATTAGGCCACCTCATTCGTAGCGGCGATCAAATCTTCAAGCACGGTCAACGCTTTGCCTTCATCAATAAGACGGGCCGCTTTGGCGATGCCGTCGGCCAAGCTTGTATTTGCTTCAGCCAAATGGAAACTCATGCCTGCATTGAGAAGCACCGCATTCCGACGAGAACCTTTTCCCCGGTCAAGACGGAACGCGTAATATCCGCATTCACAGGACCGTCACCGCCTACGAGCTCTGCCGGTTTGGCGTAAGCCAGACCAAATTCAACCGGATCCAATACATAAGAAGTAAGCTTACCATCGTTAATTTCACAAACATAGGTCTTATCACAAGCCGTAATTTCATCGAGGCCGTCAAAACCGTGAACCACGGCACCCCATTTTACGCCCAAATTAGCCACTACTTGAGCCTTGTTATAATTGGTTTCCAATTCATCGGTGCGAATATTGGCAATTAAAATAATCTTTTTCTTGTAATGATCTAAGGCAACCCCCTTATCAAAAAGGAGTAAATCCACATCATTGAAAATCGGTATGTCGTAAGGACCGGTGCTCATCAATTTCATGCGCTGATTCTGAAAACCGCGATCCAAATGCGGTTCGGCATAAGTCATATATTCATAGCCGAAGTAACCGACCAACCCACCCGTAAACGTCGGTAAAAAATCGAATTGCGGACTTCAATATTCTTTCATGATGCGCCTGATTTCTTCATTCGGCTTCGCCGTCCGATAGGTCTGGGTCGTAGCCCCCTTAATCGTCATCGTCCCGGCTTTGCATGTGATTTCAAGCAACGGATTATAACCTAAGAATGAATAACGTCCCCAGTTTTCTTTATTATCGGCACTTTCCAATAAAAAGGCTGTTTTACTTACTCGCTTTAAAGCTTTTAGCACGCTGACTACGGTTCGTGTGTCTGAAAAAATTTCTTTATACACCGGTACAATCGGGTACTCGGCTGCGTAAGTCTTTAATGTGTCCAGCGTTAACTGATTCATGACTGAAACTCCTTTTTCTCTTATTTCTCAATGTAACGGAATCTAATTTTGCCAATAAAAAAGTCCTTGGCAAATATATGCCAAGGACGGGTAATTTAATTATACTCGCAGTACCACCTTGATTGACGCTTTAAATACATAAAACGTCCCCTCATTCGCAGGGTACTAACATACCCCTCATTACTAACGCCAATATCGCGTCGCTGTATACTAAAGGCATTCCAAGAATCGCCTCTTTCCCAGCGCCCTCAACGGTCCATTTAATAAACTGCGTTCTATGAAAATCTCAGCTAACTTTACTCTCTGTAAGTGCACGTCTTATTTTTATCTCCGTCTCAACGGTTTTAAGGTTCACTATGTAATTTATATAGGTTTTGGCTCCCCGCCGCAACCGATAATAACAAATGTCTCTCACTCCACATGACCAATCAATCCCAAGACCGGTCATTTCCTCAGTCTCTCTGCTCCCTCAAATCCCCAGTGTTATCTCGTGATGTACAAAACATATCATTTTGTTCTTTTAAAAAGAAATTCTGTCCACTTAGGTTGTATTTATAATAAACATAATGCCTTCAAATGTCAAGATTTTTTTGTAAGTATTTTATAAAATTAAAGACTGAATTTTACAAAGCGTCCCTCAAAACTTGATTCTACAGCATTTTAATTAATACACAAAAATCTTGAAACATTATATATTCTTTTAATTTCCTGTGGTATAATACAAATGTATATTGTTCATAACAGGAGGGAAGTCCCATGGCCAACACGGACATTACTATCAACGCAGTAACCAATCCTGCAGCCAATGAAACGCCTATCGACATTGAGGCAACGATTAGAAATCTGAAGCGCAATAATTTTGTCGTGCATTATTTTGAAACCGGCACCGAAGCCACCGCTTATCTGAAAGAGCGTATTCAAAATAAACGCGTTGCTCTAGGCGATTCACGCACCTTGCAAACGCTTCGGGTCTATGAAGCCTTAGAACCGAATAATAAGGAAATCACCGATATTCACCGCCCTTTGGAAGGCGAAAACTTCCGCCAAACAGCATTACGCACTATGCAAAAAGATGTATTTCTCACCTCCGTCAATGCATTGGCTCAAACGGGCGAACTCGTTAATATCGACGGCACCGGTAACCGCGTGGCCTGCTCCTTATTCGGATCTGAAGAAGTATTCTTCGTTCTGGGTATCAACAAAATTACCCCCGACTTGGCGTCGGCCATCTACCGGGCTCGTAATGTAGCGGCACCGAAAAACGTAGTCAAAAACAAGAAACTCTCCAAAACTCCATGTGCCATTAAACAGGATCATTGCTACTACTGTGCTTCACCGGATCGTATCTGCAATGCCCTTACCATTTACTATAAGAAAATGCGCAATATGGATATAATGGAAATCATCATCGTGAACGAAGAGCTCGGTTTCTAAACGGGCGAATATCACTCGGAATCAATCACAAGAAATGCCAAGTATATATAATAAATTTCAATTTAAAATTTAACAGCACTTAACTTAACAATAAAACGAAAGCCCCACCCGAAACCGGGTGGGGCTTTCTTCATAGGCACAAGCTACAATCAAATGCCTTTAATAGCTTATTGAGCTTAGATTATGCACCTACAAAACGATTCAAAGCAGCTGTGCTTGTCATATGACGTTTAGTCATGCCAAGTTCAGCAGGGCTGATACCCAATGCTAAGCCGATTAACTGGCTCATATGGATAATAGGCATATCTTTGTCGTTAGGAACATATTGTTTTGCTTCTTTTTGGAACATATCAAGCTGCATCTGGCAAAGTGGGCAAGGTGTAACAACACAGTCAGCGCCTTCTTTAGCAGCATCAGCATTGATGGAACCGGTCATATGCATTACGGAATCATGTGCAGGATATACAGCATGGAAACCACAGCAGTCGAGCTTACGGGAGAAGTCGATTGGTGTAGCGCCGATAGCTTTGATTACATCAGCCAAGCTGGTTGGGATCTGGAAGTCTTCAAAGCCTGTTTCTTCTTGCGGACGAAGAAGATGGCAACCATAGTATTCAGCAACACGAAGGCCGCTTAAAGGTTTAACAACTTTAGCTTTAAGGTTGTTCAAACCGTAGTCGCGAATCAATACCCATAAGAAATGAGTTACATCGCTGGTACCTTTATAACGTAAGCCTGCTTGGCCCAAAATGTTATTTACGCGAGCACGTTGAGTTTCATCGCGATCGAGTTCATTTTTAGCTTCGCAAAGCATTAAAGTACAAGTGTTACAAACTGTCATTAAGTTAACGCCTTGTGCTTCAGCTAAGGCAATATTACGAGCATTAGTAGAAAGAATTGCCAATGGATCGATATCCTGAACGTGGGACGCACCACAGCAAGTCCAACCTTCCAATTCTTCGATTTGAATGCCTAACTTTTTAGCAACCGCAACAGTGGCGATAAAATCTTCTTTGGCTGCACCTTCAAGTACACAACCAGGGAAAAATGCGTATTTCATTATCTTTCTGCCTCCTCTGCTGCCTTAATAATGGTGCGCACATCCTTAATACCTTGAACAGGTTTATGTGGAATTACGAGTTCAAGAGGATTAATCTTACCATGTGCCCAGAGACGCATAGCGTAGAGCCCCTGTTTAGCGGAATCTACAAGACCGTCAGTCTTAAGACTCATCGTTACTTCGTTCAAGCGACCGGTCTGCATGAGGTCTTGTTTGAAGGCGATAGCATGACGAGTACCTTTATTGGATAAGCCGGCTTTCGTAGCTACTGCACGAAGTTCGGAAATATCTTTTGCAGGTTTTAAGTGTTTTGGACAACGGGAGATACAGTTCATGCAATGAACGCATTTCCAAAGACCATTTTCAAAAGCAGGATTTACGTGAGCCATAGGAGCTGCATCACGGGAATCTTGAACAAAGCGATTAGCTTTGGTGTAAACATATGGATCCAAGAAGTCTTCGCGATTAGCGGACAATTTGTTACATTCGGAAGCACAGCAACCGCAAAGGATACATTCTGTGTTAGTAACAAATTTTTTGAAATCTTCCGGAGTCTGGCGAGAACCGGTATCGCGGTTGAATTCAGGTTTCATGAAAATCCATGGAGCAACAGTTTTAAGACGGTTAACTTTAGCTTCCCAGTCAACTGCCAAGTCACGGATTACGTCGAAGTTACCGATTGGAGCGATTTCAATAGTGTCGCTACCGAAACGTTCGGTAATATCGTCGATTTTACTTTCACAACCAAGCATAGCCTGACCATTAACTTTAATGGAGCAAGCACCACAAACAGCACTACGGCAAGCAGCGATGAATGTTAAGGTTGGATCGATAGTATCTTTAATTTTTTGAAGGCCCCAAAGAATTGTACGGTCCGGTTCATAATCAAAGGAATAGGTCTGTACATAGGAGCGACCTTCATTATAACGATGAATCTTATAAGTAATCTGTCTCATCTTAGTACGTCCTTTCTTTTGGTTCGAAGCGAGTAATTACAACTTCACTCTGACCAACTTTGTATTCGCCATCTTCTCCAAGGGTAATTAAAGTATGGTTTAAGAAGTTAGCATCATCACGTTTCGCGAAGTCTTCACGAAGGTGACTACCACGGCTTTCTTTACGACGAAGTGCACCCAAAGTAACAGCTTTAGCAACAGTTAAAAGGCTGCCTACTTCAACGTAGTTTACGAATGCCATATTGAACGTACGGTTAGTGTCGCCAACGTAGCAAGTTTTGTATTCTTCAATCAAACGATTCAAGGTTTCTAATTCTTCTTCCATTTTCTTTTCTTCGCGGAAAATACCTACATTGTTCCACATGGAAAGAGCCATTTCGTTGCGAATTTCAGAAATTGGACGACCGGTTGTACGGCCTGTTACTTCGCGGAAACGTTGTTCCCAGCCGTTAGCTGCTTCGTTAAGAGCTTTGGAAGCGTCTTTAGCTTGGTTTTCTTTAACGTAAGTCACAGCGCCTTCACCGGCTACTTTACCGAATACAACAGCGTCAGCCAAGGAGTTACCGCCAAGACGATTAGCACCGTGAATAGATACGCAAGAAGCTTCGCCGGCAGCAAACAAACCAGGGATTACAGTACCGCAAGTTTTAAAGTCTTTTACATCAATACCGCCCATGGAATAGTGACAAGTTGGGCGAATTGGAATAGGTTGAACTAATGGATCGGCATGTTCGAATGTAATAGCCAAATCACGGATACCATGAAGTTTTTCAAGAATAACTTCTTTTGGTAAGTGACGAACGTCAGCTACTACATAAGCGTCAAGACCGGTACCCCAGCCGCGACCTTCAGCGATTTCGGTTTCGATAGCTTTAGCTACAACGTCACGAGGTGCAAGTTCCATTTTGCTAGGAGCATAGTCCTTCATGAAACGTTCCCCTTTATTGTTCAAGAGGTAACCGCCTTCACCACGAACAGCTTCGGACATCAAGATACCGCTTTTACCAAGACCGGTTGGATGGAACTGAACCATTTCAGGGTCTTTCAAAGCACAGCCGGCACGGAAACATGCTGCCATGCCGTCACCTGTGGAAAGGTAAGGATTGGAAGTACGAGTCCAGTACATACGACCGGCACCACCGGTTGCAATTACTAATGCAGTAGTCGCAATTTTTTCAACACGACCTTCTTTCATGTTCCAAGCAACAACGCCGCCTACGGAACCGTCGTCAGCTTTTACGATATCTAATAAGTACCAATCTTGAAGGAAATGTACATTTTCCTTTAAGCATTGTTCATACAACGTATGTAAGATTACATGACCGGTTTTGTCGGCACTGTAGCATGTACGAGGGTATGCCTGGCCGCCGAAGTTACGTTGTGCAATTTTATTGTCTTTAGTACGGGAGAATGGGGTACCGAAATAATCAAGTTCTTTGATTAATTCAGGACAACGGTTGATAAAGAATTCAACAGCATCCTGGTCGGCAAGATAGTCACTACCTTTAACGGTATCGAAGATGTGGTCTTCAATAGTGTCTTCTTTTGCTACATTGTTTAATACGCCATTAATACCGCCTTGAGCCATAGCCGTTGCAGAACGACTTGGGAAAATCTTGGTAATAAGTGCTACGCGCAAACCTTCTTGATGAGCTGCTTCTAATGCTGCTCGTTGACCGGCTCCGCCGCTACCTACTACTAGAACATCATACTGTTCCATAATAACCTCCTAAACTTGTACCTACTTCCTACAGACTTATCCGGCACGCCGTACCTGGGCATGCCTTTCCTATAGCTTGTTCTTTAATTATAGCGGCTTTTAAAGGCATTTGTCCAAAATCAAATACGCATACTTGAAAATAGCCCTCATAATTGATAATTTTTATCATTTCCTAAATTCCCCTATTTTTAGGGTGCATTTAAACATTTATTTATCATAAACTATTTTATTTTCTGGATAAACGCTGATATTATTCAGTTTATTTATACCGCCGGATAGAAATTCGGAATATTTAATCGAAAATCATTTTCACACATTTTTTTTGACTTTTCTCATAACGTCCGAAAAACGTCCAATCTATGCATAAAACACAAAGGTACACAATTTAGTTATCATAAATTTAATGCCTAACCGTTATCCCTTCATACTGATTTCATACCCTTAGGCTATACTGACCTCAATAAAAGCTATAATTATTTTTTACGCATAATAATGGTATAATAATTTTAGACATGCTTAATTTGATTAATATTTTTATTTTATAGTCTGTTACACCGAGGAGGTTGTGAAACAGGCTTATTTTTGTAAGACAGGAGCGATTATATGAAAGTTTTACTTGTTGAAGACGAAGAAATGCTAAATAACATCATTGCCAAACGCTTGCGTGTTGAATCCATGACGGTAGACTGCTGCTTTGACGGCGAAACCGCTTTAGATCACATTAACACATCCAGCTACGACGTAGTCGTTATGGACGTAATGATTCCTAAAATGGACGGTTTTACCGTTGTACAACATTTACGCCAAGAAGGCAATAAAACACCGGTATTATTCTTAACCGCTAAAGACACCTTACAAGATAAAGTAAAAGGTCTTAACCACGGTGGCGATGATTATCTTGTAAAACCTTTCGAATTCGAAGAATTGATTGCCCGTATCTACGCTTTATCCCGTCGCAGTTACAACCATGCTCACAACGATTTGGAAGCAGGTCCTTTAACCATCAACAGTCAAAGCCGTACCGCTACCTTGCATGGTCAGGAATTAGTTCTTACCGCTAAAGAATTTGACTTATTATATTATTTAGCCAGCAATGTAAACATCGTATTGTCCCGTCAGCAGATTCTCGACCATGTTTGGGAATATGACTACGAAAGTTATTCCAACTTAATAGATGTATATATTAAAGACTTACGTAAAAAATTGGATGTAGCCAACGAAGCCAAATTAATTCACACAGTTCGAGGTGTGGGCTATGTTTTCAAAGTGGAAGAATAAATTCAAAACCGATGGTCATTGGGTAACCCCCTTCAGCCGTTTACCCTTGACCCTTAAGATTACCGGTTGGTATTCCATCTTTCTCTTATTGATGTTACTCATGTTGTCCGTATTCATCTTGCAGTTCACCCAGTTATGGGAAACTTCAGAAATGCGCAGCACCTTACAATCGAGAGTTATTAATACCGCCGACAATCTTACCCGATTCCGTCCGTTCCAAGAAGGTGTATTCACCGTCCTTTATACAGATAACGGGGTCGCGGTTAAAGGGGCCATTCCTGACAGATTTCCACCGGAAAGCATGATTTCTCCCCACCACATTCAAGAAGTAACTGTTAAGAACACTACATTTTATTATTATGACGCTCCGGTTGCCGACCCGGCCTTCCACGGTTGGGTTCGTGGCGTAATGCCTGCAACCACGGCCAGTCGGGCAGCCAACATAATGTTGCTATCCTTAATTCTGGGCGGCGTTATATTCCTGGTCATCGGCACCAGCGGCGGGTATTGGATTATTAAGCGAGGTCTCGGCCCGATTCGCAATATGACACAAACCGCTGCAGCCATCGGCCAGGAACGAGACTTATCACAGCGTATCGAACAACTTGTAGACAGCCATGACGAAATCTCGGCTCTGTCAAAAACATTTAACACCATGTTGGATAGTTTGGAAAATTCCTCACAGCGTGAGAAACAGTTCAGTTCCGACGTATCTCATGAGCTACGTACACCGATTGCCGTTATTCAGGCAGAAAGTGACTACGGTCGTGCTTATATCGACAATATCGACGAAGCCAAAGAAAGCTTTGAACATATTTTCCAGCAGAGCCGATTTATGACAGCCATGGTTACTCAACTTTTGGACATTGCCCGCTTGGATAATATGGACAGCATTCAAAAAAATCCGCTCAGCATAAGCCAAATGATGCAAGAAGTTGTAGACAGTTACCAACGTATTTGCAAAGAGAAAAATATTACCCTTTCCGCATCCATTGAACCTAACCTTTCCATGGTCGGCAATCTGCCGTTTTTAAAACGAGCCGTAGGCAACTTGATTGATAACGCCATAAAATTCACTAAAGATACTATCTCAATTCAGGTCGTAAAACTAAACAATACCATTCGTATTACCATTAAAGATAACGGCGATGGGATTAATCAAGACGACCTTGATAAAATTTGGAATCGCATGTATCAGGTTGATCAGGCTCGTACCAAAAAATCCAATCAAGGTTTGGGATTAGGTCTTTATTTTGTAAAAAATGTCATTAATTTGCACAAGGCAAAAGCTTATGCTATTAGTGACCCCCATGTAGCAACAAGCTTTATTTTAGAATTTCCTATTATAACTGATGAAGCCCTTGGAGACGAAATATAATGAAACCATTCCTGCGACCATCTGCGGTTGAAGTAAATGCTTCGGAACCGCCCCGACGATCGCTACGCCGTATAATATTGTTATTTGTCACCGCTTTTGTCATAGGCGGCTGTGTATATGCCATTCACGACTATATAGCACAGCAAGAAGCTAATCGAGTAAATGCAGCCCGCACTGAAATGATTAAAGCTCAAGCTAAAGCCAACAACTTAACAGTCTTAAGCGAAGATAGAATCAAAGAATTAACGTCTATCAACACCGGCGTACCACTCAATGAATTAACATTTAAACAGCTCACCTTAATCACCTTTGATGATTTGCCGTTCCCGCCGGGAGCTCCGATGGGACAAGGCATGATGCCTAATGACAAAAATCCGGGACCGCAAGCTAACGGTCCAACTAATAGCCAAGCTCAGACTAATGACGTTGCCAATAATCACCCTAATCTTAATTTACCGACCACCGCGGAAAACAGTAATGTAGCATCATTGCCACCCCTAAGAGTGCCGCCGCCAACACCGCCGGTAAACGGGGAAAAGCAACTTATCGAGCCGGATGAGAACAATACCGATCATTTCCATCCGCCAATCGACGAATTAGCCAAAGGTGTACAGGTTAATGATTTCACACGCACTCCGCCGAAAGAATTCTTGAAGCATCCGCTGTATAAAATTATAGCTACGCGTGCCGGCCTGACTTATGAGTTAATTATTGACGGGGTTAATGGACATATAATAAAATCTATTGTCCACTAAGATTCTAGGATTATTTAGAACCGCATATACTATATGTTTTACCACTAATTATAGATATTAATTTTAGTGCGAAAATTTTATCAAAAAAAAGTCATTAAAACACAAAAACGTTCATTTTGTGTTCATATTGATGGCTTATAGTTATATCATCAAATGAATGGTAATTTCGATACCCCATTCGAATTACCTCTATCATTGATTACAGGGAACTATATTGATACTGAACCCTCCCTGTTCAGCCAATATAGGTGATCAAGATTTCATTTGATTAACACTAACACTCCCCTTACAAAGAAAACAGGAATCCCTCCCCGGATTCCTGTTTTTCTTTATTTTTAGATGTCTTAGCCAATTATTACGAACTCTTTACAGTCCGCAATTTGCCAGAGACCGCTTTTATATAGTAAAATGTTACTATTAAATTTATATTTTTCTATATAATATAGATTTTATAAATTTCAAGACTAGTTGTACCCAAACTTCAAGGAGGTTATCATGACCCTAATTAATGAAAATTATGCCAATCTACAAAGTTCCTATTTATTTGCTAATATTGCTCGCAAAGTGGCAGAATTTCAAAAAACGCATCCGGATGCCGATATTATTCGTTTAGGCATCGGTGACGTTACCCAACCCTTAGCTCCGGCAGTAATTGAAGCTATGCATAAAGCGGTTGACGAAATGGGGCATGCCGAAACCTTCCGCGGCTACGGTCCGGAACAGGGCTATGAATTTTTACGCCAAGCTGTTGTAGACCATGATTACAAACCACTAAATATCAATCTCGACATTGACGAAGTTTTTATCTCCGACGGTGCCAAATCCGATGTAGGTAATATTCAGGAGTTGTTCAGTGCCGATAATATAATCGCCATCACCGATCCGGTGTATCCGGTGTATCTCGACAGCAATGTTATGGGCGGTCGTTCCGGTAAATTTAAAGGCGACCGTTTTGAAAACATCGTTTACTTACCGACCAATGCGGAAAATAACTTTTCCCCTGAATTCCCGGACCGTCGCGTAGATATCGTCTACCTCTGCTGCCCGAATAATCCGACCGGTACCGTGTTGAGCCGCAAACGTCTCAAAGAGTGGGTTGACTGGTGCAAAGCCAATGAAACGGTGCTTATGTTTGACTCCGCTTACGAAGCCTTCATCAGCAGCGAAGACACGGTTCACAGCATTTACGAAATCGAAGGGGCTCGTGAAGTAGCCATTGAATTCCGTTCCTTCTCAAAAACAGCAGGTTTTACCGGCACCCGATGTGCCTATACAGTGGTACCGAAGGAATTAACGGTCAATACCGCAGATGGCCAAAAACAGGCCTTAAATCCTATGTGGAACCGTCGCCAATGCACCAAATTCAACGGTGTTCCTTACATTATTCAGCGTGCTGCCGAAGCGGTTTATTCTGAAGACGGCCATCGTCAAACGCGCGAAGCTATTGCGTACTACAAAGAAAATGCCCGCATCATCCGCGAAGGCCTTACCGCTATCGGTCTTACCGTATTCGGCGGTGTTGATGCACCTTACATTTGGCTTAAAGTGCCGGCCGGTATGACAAGCTGGGATTTTTTCGACCTGTTATTGGAAAAAGTAAATATCGTAAGCACCCCGGGTGCCGGTTTCGGCCCATGCGGCGAAGGTTACTTACGTCTCACCTCCTTCGGCAGTCGTGAAAACACGTTGCGTGCCATTGAGCGAATTAAAACATTAAAATTTTAAAGTGAGGTATACATGTTTACAGTAGTAAAAAAACTAGAAATCAGCGCCTCTCATCAGCTGAAATTGACCTACAAGAGCAAGTGTCAAAACTTGCACGGTCACAACTGGATTGTGCATATTCATGCACGCTCCGCCGAGCTTGACGAGAACGGTATGGTTATCGACTTCGGTCACATCAAAGAAGCCATTCACGGTCGTCTCGACCACAAACACTTGAACGATATTATGGGTGACATCAATCCCACTGCCGAAAACATGGCAAAATGGATTGCCGACCAATTAGGTGAAAAATGTTTCAAAGTTGTTGTACAGGAATCGGAAGGGAATGTAGCCATTTATGAACGTGATTGAGCGTTTCAGTTCCATCGAAGGTGAAGGCACACGCCAAGGTTTCCCCTGCTCTTTTTTACGACTTTATGACTGTAATTTACGATGCGTCTACTGTGACACAACGTACAGTTACGGTGATGAAGTAGACTTTGAAATCCAGTCTGTAGAAGAAGTAGCGGATGCTTTAAAAGAAATGGGCAACCGCTACATAACCATCACGGGCGGCGAACCTTTATTACAGGCCGCCGAAGTAGAGCAGCTCATCGATATTTTGAGCCTTGAAACAACACCGTTCGGTCCTTATGAATTCAACATCGAAACGAATGGCAGCATTATAGCTCCCTTCCAACGGGATAATGTGTTTTACACCTATGATTACAAATGTCCCGATTCGAGTGCCGAAGAGTCTATGCATCCTCAACTGTGCGAAGCTTTAACCGACAAAGACGTATTAAAATTTGTAGTCAGTTCCTACGGTGATTTGCAGCGTATGAAGGAAATAGTACTTACCAAACAACCAAAAGGCCACATCTTCGTGTCCCCGGTTTTCGGCAAAATCGCCCCGAAGGAAATTGTAGATTATTTGCTCACCAATAACTTGCAGCAAATCCGCATCCAACTCCAAATACATAAGTTTATCTGGGATCCCGATGCCAAAGGTGTTTAAGTGCCTTTTACTTAAATAAAATTTACAACTAATATTTACAAAATCTTGACAAGTGCCTTCTACTAATGATATGATATTTTAGTAATTAGATATGGAGGATTACTCAAGAGGCTGAAGAGGACGGTTTGCTAAATCGTTAGGGCGGGTTACCGTCGCTAGGGTTCGAATCCCTAATCCTCCGCCAGTTAGATTACACCCCCAAAGAGCCTGGTTTTACTGGATTCTTTGGGGATTTTTTCTATCCAAAACGTTAGATAAAAACTTAAATTATGCTATACTAATAACAAGAGAATTTCTCCCATCGTGAGGAATCTTCCTCACATACAGTTTACGGACCTTTAAGGATAACGACTGTGCAGTTTTTTGCTGCCATCGTTATCCTTTTTTTCATATAAGGAGGTATTATGTATCTCATCGTCGATAATTACGATTCCTTCACCTATAATCTGGCCAACTTGGTTGCCGAAACAGGACGCGACGTTATGGTTCGTCCCTGCGATACCATCAGCCTCGATGAAATTGCCGCTATGAAGCCCAAAGGCCTCATCATCTCACCCGGTCCCAAAGGACCGGCCGATGCCAAAGAGTCTTTGGCCATTGTTCGTGAATTTAAAGAGACTCTGCCTATTCTCGGCGTCTGCCTCGGCATGCAAATCATGGCCCACGACGCCGGCGCGTCCGTGATTCGCGGTGAAAAGCCGATGCACGGTAAGATAACGCCAATTCATCACGAAGGGCAGGGCTTATTCAAAGATCTGCCCAAAACTTTTGCGGTGACTCGCTATCATTCACTTGTCGTCAAAAAGAGCAGTTTGCCACCTCACTATCAGGTAGATGCCGTCAGCGACGATGGTGCCGTCATGGCCCTGTCCCATCAAAACCGCCCCCTCTTCGGCCTGCAGTTTCACCCGGAAGCTTTACTGTCAGAGTACGGCTCCGAATTAATTCAAGCATTTTGCCGTCGTGCCGAAAAAGGAGACCGCATCCATGCCTAAAAACAAAACCGAAACCATAACTGAAACTATGGTCTCAACAACAAACGACTCATATATTCGCCGTTCTACGCTTCCCTATAGTGCCGGTCAGATTTTTGCACTTTTTGCCGAAGAACAAGGAGCCGTCTTTCTTGACTCCTCCTTGGAAAATAATCTTGGTCAATATTCAATCATCGGCCTTGTTCCTTATCATGAAGTGAGTGTCGAAAACGGAATCTTCAGCGTTGACGGCACAACCCACTCAGGAACACCTGCAGAATATCTCAAAGCCTATCTCCGGCGTAATCACCGTGAAAATCCTACCGACCTGCCCTTAACTGACGGTGCCATCGGCTATGTCACCTACGACTATGGCATGAAGGGAATGGGACTTACGTCCCGACACGAAGCGAAAATCGCTATGGCCGATATGAAATGGATTTTTTACGACTTTTTCATCATCGAGGACTTAAAAGATCATTCTCTTTGGTTCATCGCCAACGGGCATACGGAGCCGCCGCAGGAGCTTTGGGAGAAAATGGAAAACCTCATCAAAGAGAAAATGGCCGCCTTCACAGCACCCATCCTGACAGATACTTATCCTATAGATATTCGGCCGGATTGTACGCCTGATGAGTATGCCCGGGCTCTAAAGAAATTACTAGACTATCTCATAGACGGTCACGTCTACGTTACCAATTTCACCGGTACTTTGACCGTTGACTGCCCCTGCCCGCCATACACCTTCTTTTCACGACTGCGCCGTGACAATCCGTCTCCCTTCGGAGCCTATCTGCAGTACGGTTCTTATCAGATTATCAGTGCTTCCATGGAACGCCTGCTCCATATTAACGGCTCGCAAATTGAAACCCGTCCTATCAAGGGAACTCGTCGCCGCGGAAAAACGGCTGCCGAAGACGCGGCTCTACGCAAAGAATTAAGTGAGTCCCAAAAAGATCGCAGCGAATTGTTGATGATTGTTGATCTTGAACGAAATGACCTTAATAAAATCTGTGAGCCCGGCAGTGTCGCCGTTCCTAACCTCTTTTCAGTAGAGGATTACGCCTCAGTCTTCCACCTAGTGTCCGCTGTAACCGGCACGCTCCGTCCGGAACAAACGGCCATAGACGCACTGACGGCGCTCTTCCCCGGCGGTTCCATTACCGGGGCCCCAAAACAGCGCGCCATGGAAATCATCGACGAACTGGAATCGAGCCGTCGCCAGCTCTATACAGGCACCATCGGTTATTTATCGCTGGACGGTAACTGTGATTTCAACATCGTCATCCGCACCGCTGTCCACCAAGATAACAAATACTATATCGGCCTCGGTGGCGGTATTACCGCCGAATCCGACCGAAACTTTGAATACGAAGAAATTTGGCAAAAAGCTAAAGCCTTGCTCACCGCATTGAAAGGAGACATTTTTGACTATGAACCTTACCTTTGATGACGGCTATCAATTTGGCCTCGGTGCCTTTGAAACAATAGCCCTCGTAAACGATCAGCCTATCTGGTTGGAAGCCCATGAAGCCAGAATGCGGCAAACGCTTGATTGGCTTGGTATCACACTGCCGGCTGACTGGAAAAACCGTTTTCAAACCTATATAGACCGGAATGGTGAGGGCATGGGCGTTGTCAAAATCTTGGCATCCGCTAACAATCTAAGCTTCACCGCCCGCCCCAATCCCTATGAAACTTTAGAGTCAAGGCCGGGCTTCGTCCTGGGCTTATCCGACATTCGCCGTAACGAGTCTTCACCCTTTGTCCGTCATAAGACCTTTAATTACGGCGACTCCATCTTAGCCAAACGACAAGCTGCTAAGAACGGCATCGATGAGCCGATTTTTTGCAACAGCCGTGGTGAACTGACCGAAGGGGCCGTGAGTAATCTGTTCTTTATAAAAAACGGGCAGCTTTATACGCCGCCCATCGAAGCCGGACTCTTACCGGGTGTTATCCGCGCCTACCTCTGTCATCGCTATAATGTTGTCGAAAAACCAATTATACCTAATGAAATCGACACCTTCGATGAGTGCTTTATTACTAATTCTCTCATGGGCATCATGCCGGTTCTCAAGTTTGGGACTCACGAATTTCCTGTTTCAGAAAATACCAAAACAGAAGAATTTTTCCAAAACTACCTAAAAGACAGACTCCGTCCTTTTCCGACTTAAATTAAATCAGCCCTCAAATAAACTCCAAATAAACACGGAAAGTAGAAAATACTAATAAAAAAGCGACTTTTCATTACGAAAAGTCGCTTTTTAGCATGGCGGAGAGGGTGGGATTCGAACCCACGGCCCCTTGCGGAGTCACTGGTTTTCAAGACCAGCTCCTTAAACCACTCGGACACCTCTCCAAATTAAACTATTACCTTAATATATTACCGTGTTTTGTCCAACAAATCAAGCCCTTAGCCAAACTTTCCTCCGAAAAGCTCCGTAAATCACAGTCTCTATCCGGCTATACAGCCGACTTCATCAAACTTTCTTTTGTACTCACTCACCCACTACGTTATAATGAACATAGTGTCTCGCGAAATAACTTGCGAGATTAATACAAATAATATACAGCCACTCAAACTATAAAGGAGTACCATGAAACATTTAAATAGAAACAAATCCCGTAAATCCACTAAACGCATCACATTAACGGCCATAATGACCGTTACTTTGGCGTTTTCCGCATCAGCCTATCCGGTTAGCACCGCACACGCGGCCGATCCGCTTAGTGCTTATATCGCCGCAAAAATCATCCCGTCCTTCTCGTTACCGTCACTCAACCCGATTAAAGCGGCCGGTCAACTGCTCGGACTTGTAAGTGATTCCGACGATGCGGTGAAAAAAGGCAAAAAAGTAGACAGCAACTATAAGTTTAAAGCCACTAAAACAGCCAACGGTAATCAGACTTTTAAAAAGTCCCTCAGCAACAATCAGAATAACCAAAATGTAATCTTGGTTCAGAAAACCGGCAAAGCAAAGTTAAAAAAAGCCGAACTCATCAAAACCGGTAATAGCGACAGCGAAGGTCTCAGCCTTTGGCGCGGTCAAAACGCGGCTCTCTTAGTCGCACCTTACAGTGAAGCAACGATTGAAAGCAGCACGATTACCACCACCGGCGATGGTGCGTCAGGCGTAGTCGGCAGCGGCAAAAAGGTAAAAATCACCGCCAAAGATTTAACGGTTCACACAAATAACCGTGTCTCCCAAGGTATCGGTGCCGCTTACGGTGCCGAAATCAACTTAAAACAAAGTAGTATCAGTACCTACGGCTTCCAAAGTCCGGCCATTGCCACGGCTACGAAGACTAACAGCATTCTCACCGCGGATAATGTAACGTTACGCACCTATGGCAAAAACAGCCCCCTCATCAGCTCTACCGGCACGATGAAGTTAAATGCTGTTAACGGCGAAGCTACGAACGGAACCTTAGGGCTTTTGGAAGGTAATACGGATGTAACCTTCACTAATTCCCAATTAAAAGCAGCCAATGGTTTTTACCTATATCAGACAGATTTAGGCACAGCTGAAAAAGGTACTTCGAAGCTAACCATCAATCAAAGCCAAATTACGGAAACCGGCACAGCACCACTTTTCATCGTTATCGGTACTAAAGCACAGCTAAAGTTGCAAGGTAATACAATTAATAAATCCAGCAATGCCCCACTCATGCAGGTTCTATCCGGTGCGGGCGATTCATCCGACCTAACCCTTGCACCGGCGGCTATCAACAATACAGGAAACACTAACAGCCAAGTGAAACTGCAGGCTAACCAACAAGCCATTAACGGCGATATCTTAGCCGACCGCGGCAGTAAATTAGATATTAAGCTTGCACAAAACTCGACTTTCACCGGTGCCATTAATCCAAATAACAGTGCCAAACAGTCCTCGCTCAGTCTTAGCAAGGACTCGGTTTGGAATGTAACCGGCGACTCGTATTTAACCGAACTCAACAATGACGATGCAACGAATAGCAATATTCATACCAATGGTCATACGGTGAAAATATTGAAATAACCGTCATGAATCCGGTGGCATAGAACCAAAAATTACACATCATCCCGAATCAGTTCATCTCGAATCAGTGTCCTAACTCATCGGATAACCCCTTATTGTTAGATTTTAAACCTAACAGTAAGGGGTTTTTCATACAATAAATTTCGTATGACGTATCAAAATAAAATAACGACATATCACTAATTGTGATACAATAGAGATATATAGTATATTGAAAAGGAACGATATATATGAAATTTATCTCAACATATTTAAGCCCCGTAAAATGGGCTTTTTTAAGCGCCAGCCTGCTCTCCTTGATTCATGTAGTCAGTGCGCTCACTGTACCGACCTTAACGGCCAGTATCATTAACGAAGGCGTTTTGCACGGCGACTTGGACGCCATCAGCCGGCTCAGCATTGTCATGCTCGCAGCCTCTTTGGTGACCGTTATCGGCTCTTTAAGTGCTGTATATCTGGCCTCCCATATTGCATCACGCGTAAGTCTCAACATGCGCCAACAACTCGTACAGGCGTTACAGGACTTCTCTTTGTCGGATTTTTCAAAATACGGCACCGGCACATTGCTCATGCGTGCCACTCGTGACGTTGAAAAAATCCAGTCCGTCCTCTCCGAAGGCATCAATATGATTCTCCCTATGCCGCTCATGATTATAGTCGGCCTGGGGCTTACTTTTTACAAAAGTTTTGAAATGGGGCTTATCATCTTAAGTCTCATGGTCATCATGGTAATGCTCATGGTTATGATTCAAAAACGAGCCCTCTCTATAGTTATGGCAGTTCAGCAACAACTGGATAAGCTCACCGACCTCGTGCGCGACCATATTATCGGCATGTCCGTTATTCGTGCGTTTAATCGTACTGACGATGAAAAAGCCGCTGAAATCAGCATGTTCTCCAATTTATCCGCCAAAGAAACTAAATTGGCACGTACCTACGCCATCGGTTTGCCGAGTATCCTCATCATCTTTAACATGAGTACGGTAGTTATCCTCTGGCTCGGCGGTTATCAGATTGACTCCGGCGTGCTCCAAATCGGTGATATTATGGCCATCATCGAATACGCCACCCTTATTTTGATGAACCTCATTATGGCCGTGTTCGTGCTTCTCGATGTGCCGGAAGCCATTATCTGCTATCGCCGTATTCGGGAATTATTGGTTCATTCTGAAAACCCAACCGATACTTCTAAGCTAAATATAGCGGCTGAAAATTCCGTTTCACATGAACCGGTTGCCAGCTCCAACCATGTACCGCTGTTAGAATTCCGCAACGTTACCTTCCGTTATGACGACGCGGAAGAAGCGGCGTTAAAAGACATTTCCTTCACCCTCAACGCCGGCGAAACGCTGGCTATTATGGGCGATATCGGTTCCGGTAAGAGTACCTTGGCAAAACTCATTTTGGGCCTATATCCCATCGAGTCCGGCGATATTCTTTTCAACGGTCAGTCAATTTTTAGCCAACCTATTGAAGCTGTTCGTTCACAAATCGGCTATGTACCGCAAACGGCCTATCTTTTCACCGGTACCATCGCCATGAATTTAGAATTCGGCAAAAGCCAATTATCCGATGCATCGCTGACACGTGAAGATCTGGAAGAAGCAGCTAAATTAGCGGGTGCCCATGAATTTATCAGTCGCTTCGAAGACGGTTACGAGCATGAACTGGCACAGGGCGGCACCAACCTGTCCGGCGGACAACGTCAACGTTTAGCTATGGCTCGAGCCTTAGTGCGCAAGCCGCGTCTCTTAATTTTTGACGATAGTTTTTCTGCCTTGGACGGCATTACGGAACAGCAAGTGCGTAAAGCGGTAGCCCAGGAAATCAGCCAAACAGAACCGGACGGCCGTGCTTTCATATCCATTGAACAGAAAGTCAGCGCCGCTCAAAAAGCGGATAAAATCCTAGTCATCAATCAAGGTAAATCGGCCGGTGTGGGCACGCATGAGGAACTGTTAGCCCACTGCCCTATTTATCAACAGATCGTAACATCACAGGAGGTGTCACTATGAAACTAGTCAAACGATTCCTCCTGGATTCACGCAGTCAGTGGTGGCGCCTCGGTTTTCTAACCATAGCCCTCATCTTGGCGGCCAGCTTTGAAATCATCGCGCCGCGCCTGTTGGGTCAGATTGTGGATGCCATCGTCCATGGTCTGGAAGAACATCGAGAAATTAATGCAATTCTAGATGGCACCACCGATACGGTTGTACTCCTTATTATTTTCTACTCTTGCCATGCTGTATTTACCTATGTAAGCGAGTTCATCATCGCCGGCAGTGCACAACACATGGTATTGGCTTTACGCAGTCGTGTAAGTCATCAGATTCACCATTTACCAATGTCCTATTTCAATCAACATAATCGTGGCGATATGCTGAGCCGTCTCACCAGTGACCTTGACTCTGTCGGGGAAACGCTCCGAGAAGGCATTCCGGGCCTCATTTCTTCCTTTATCGGCATCGTCGGTGCCGTAGCCATGATGCTTTGGATCAGCCCGAGTCTGGCACTCATAATTCTTGGCGTAATTATCGTCGGCGTTTTCGGTTTAACCTTTACATCTAAAAAAGCCCGCACCATCTACCTGCGCAATCAGCAGGCTTTAGGTGCCGTAAATGGTGGGATTGAAGAGTTGATCTCCGGTAAGCAAATCATTCAGTCTTTCGGTCTTGAAAAAGTCTCCACTGACCATATGACGGACTTGAACACGCAACTTTTCACGCGCGAACGACAATCCGGCTTTATGGGCCAACTTATCATGCCGTTAGTTAACTTCATCAACCAAATCGGCTATGTACTCGTTGCTATTCAGGGTGGTCTTCTCGTTTTGCGCGGTCAAATTACCCTCGGTGATATTCAGGCCTTCTTCCTCTATGTAACTCAGGTATCCGACCCAATTTCCCGAAGCTCCTACATTTTAACAAAATTCCAGGAAACTCATGCTGCCTTGGGCCGTATTTATGAGATTCTGGACGCACCCATGGAAGATGACTCGGGAAAAGGCGAACTTTCGACCACATCAAACGGCAATGCCATTGAATTTAAGCATGTAAACTTCGGTTATAGCGAAGATAAACCGCTCATGACAGATGTTAATTTTGAAATTCCGAGCGGTCACGTTGTAGCCATTGTCGGTCCGACAGGTGCCGGCAAAACCACGATTATTAACCTGCTCATGCGTTTTTACGAAATTTCCGGCGGTACCATTACGATTCACGGCACGGACATTCGTGAATTAAGCCGCGAGACCTTACATCGCCAAATCGGCATGGTATTGCAGGATACTTGGATTTTCACAGGGACGATTGCGGAAAATATTGCCTACGGCAAACCGAATGCAACACGTGAAGAAATCATCCATGTTGCCAAACTGGCCATGGCTGACCATTTTATCCGCACCTTACCGCATGGCTACGATACGGTATTAAAAAACGGTGCCGATGACCTGTCACAAGGTCAACGCCAGCTACTAACCATCGCTCGTGCCTTCTTGGTTAACCCGAGCATTTTAGTGCTCGATGAAGCCACCGCAAATGTTGATACGCGTACGGAAGTGGAAGTACAGAAAGCTATGAATCAGCTCTTAAAAGGACGTACCGGCATCGTAATTGCTCATCGCTTATCTACCATTCGCGATGCCGATTTATTGCTCGTCGTGAATAACGGTCAGATTGTTGAACAAGGTACCCATCATGAACTCTTGGCTAAAGGTGGTTATTACAAGGAGTTGTATGAAAACTATGCCAAGGGGATGGCGGTGTAAGCTTGTTCATAGACTTCATCCCCTAAAAAAGCAATAAAACTAAAATCAATAACGAAGTAATACAAAACGGGACTGCCCAGGTTATACCTTGGGTAGTCCCGTTTTGCTTTTGTTTTATTATTTATTAGCCAACTGACGCATGATTTCCTGTACTTGTGTACGTAATTCGGCGTTTTCCTGTGCCTGTTGTTGAACTTGAGTGCGTAATTCTTCAATCGTTGAATTCTGAAATTCTAATTTCTTAGACTGTTCAGATACAACTTCGGCTAAGGCAGATTTCGAGTAATTCGAATATTCGTTACTGCTACCGAATTTAACACTAACGCCGGCGTTAAACATGTTTTCACCGCCGCCCATGCTAGTACCAACGGAGAATAGCAAGTCATTCGTCGGACGATAGAACGCACCGATAGCTACGGCATTAGCTGATTTGTAGTTACCGTAACCGGCGGCAAAGTCCCATTTAGCAGTCGGATCGTAATCTTGTGGATGTAAGGCTGCTAAAGCGGCCGCACCGGCACCGACACGATTAACGCGATTGTCCAATTTATTAACTTGACTGTTTAAGCTGGTTACATTATTGGTAATATTGCTTACTTCGTTGGAAATAGAAGTAATATTATTGGTGTTCTGAGTAATCTGAGTTGTATTGGCAGCTACCTGGCTATCTAAAGCAGTCAAGTTATCTGCCGCAGATTTAGACTGTTTAACATACGTGCCGTCTTTAGCTACGCGAGTTTCATTGTAAACAGTGCCGCCGGTAACGATGCCTTTATTGCCGGATTCAACTTTACCGTCAGTATTCACTTTGATTTTGTAATTAGTTCCGCCAATATTATTCTTTTCTGTGCTGTCGATAATAATGGAAGTATCACCATCGGCATTGGCAATGGTATTTCTCGCATCGATAGCTGAGGCTATAGTAGATAAATTAACACTCCCTGAAATGATTTCTTTTCCATCGGAATTCTTAATTGACAGACCTAATTTATTGTCTTTAAAACTCAAAGCATCCGTACTTTCTTGTAAGCCTGTACCTACAGCATCCACAGCCGCTTTAAGCTGAGCTACGTTGACCGCATCAGTATCATTGGTACCGGCTGCTACATTAGTAATTTGGCGAGTTAAACCGGTTTCACTATCACCAACGGAAACAGCCGCCGCACCGGATTGCCAAGCAGATGTAATCTGAGTTTTTTCCGATACAGCTGCCGTATAGGCTTTATTGGCATCATTCATAGCTGTTTCGGACGTATTCATAGCGGCTCTCGCTTTATCATTTGCAGTCTTAGCGGCATCCATCTGCTCTTTAATTTTTTTACCTCGATCCGAATCATGGTCAATCTGGTTATACTCATGTACGGCTTGAACATAATCAGCATTCTTGGCCAGATAATCAGAAACCTTAGTTTCATAATCAGCTTTAGCTGTCGAAAGAGCGGATTCCAAATCAGGGATACTGTTCTTTAGCTCAGCTAATCTATCCGCCTTACCGACATAGGCGACAATGGCCGCTTCACTTTCAAAAGCTTTGCCACTAACCGGGTTATATCCAAAAGCCCCTTTATCAACAGATGCTACGGAATTACTACCGATAGCCACACCGCCATCATGCTGTACGTCCGTATTATAGCCGAGCATAACGGCATTACTGATATTTTCCGTATGTTCGCGTAACGGTTTTTGTACCTTTACCGCATAGTACAGCGTATCTCCTCCCCAATATTTATCAGGGGTTGTGTGGTCATAACTTTGCGGAGTATATGTTTGTTCTTCATATCCCTCTTTCGTTCCCATCGTCCCCAAAATAACATTGTTACTACCACCGGTTAAAGTATGGTAATCACCAATAACAACATCTCTTGTAGCATCACTCAGCTTATTACCGGTCCCCATAACAGACACGTTATTCACATTGGTAGCTTTATTTTGATAACCGGTAACCAGATTATAATCACTGACAGCCGCTTCGGTGCCGTTTAAAGTGTTGCCCGTCCCAAAGATGGCCGAGCGTCTTGCATAATCCGATACGTTGCCGTTCCCCATGGCAAATACGGACCCGCCGTTAAGTGCCGCAAAATCGCCCATTATTTCAGAAAGATGATCGGTATAGCCGAAATCATCAGGAGTGTGGAAAAAGACTTCACCCCAACGACCTGAAAGAAACCCGCCTTCAATGCCCTCGTTTACATTACCATATGCATTTGTTATACGGTTTCCTGTACCGAAAGCCATGGAGGTCAGTGAGGAGTCAACCTTATTAAGCATCCCATAAGCACCAGTTGCTATCGAGCCCCCAGGCCCATTTTCACTTTGACTTTCGCAACTAAGTTTATTATCGATACCGTAAACAGAAGCATAGATATTTGTATCTTTGATAGTTGAACGAACTCCCACCGCTGTACTTGTTAGCCCCAAATTCTGCGTTCTTTGACCTACTGCCGTACTACCATCACCTGCTATCGTATGATAGCCAACGACAACGACATTTCTATTACCTTCGCCGATAATCTTCTTTTCTTCAGGAGATAAAGAACCGATAATGACGGAATCCTTAATATTGTTTCCTTTTTGATTATCACCAATAATAATACCTGCAGATACTCCTCTAATTTCGTTGTTATTACCAATAACCGTTAAAGCATCCCATTCATTACGATACGTATCATTACCGGTAAGTACATTACCACGACCAATAGTTAAGTCGGAAATATTAGGTTCACGACCTTCAGGATGACCATAGTCAGTAACGGTGCCAACATCTCGACCGATTATTTTATTATTATCACCGATAACGTTTTGTTTACGACTACCTCGTACTTCGTTGTTATTACCAAAAACACGAGTATCAACGCTGGCTTCATATCTTGTTCCACCCTGCCATGGGTAGCTCTTTGTTATCTTATTATCATTACCTACAATATTAACGCCATTGGTGTTTTCAACCGTATTGGTATCCCCAATAACATTAGCATCTTCACTGCCGGTTACAGAGTTTTCTGTCCCCACGACACGAGCTGTTTTATCATCAGTCACAGTATTTGTCGTACCCGTAGCAGTCCCACTGTCTACAATGATATTATCCGCCGCAAAAACCTGTCCGCCTAATAATAAACTCAATAAGACTGCGCTACTCAAAGAAGCCTTAACTACTCGATGACAACCGTGTTTCTTAGTTTCCATACTATACACCTCTCAAATCCTTATACTGCTAACACTTTTACAGCTCGATGAACTTGATTGATTCCCTTTTAAAATTCATCTATGCTTCACTTATGATTAAATGCTAACATTTTTACCATATCGGGTCAATATAGTCATTACTTCAGTTAATATCTTTACTTAATATAAAAATTGATATTATAGAAACTGTATAAAAAAACGCGGTAATAATACTTCATTATATCTATAAAGTTTTAGCAAACTCAAACTATAACCAAAGCATCAATAGTTATTAAATTTTTGCAATAATCTATTGATAAAATTTCAGTAAATTTCTTTTTCACAACAAAAAAAGAACCGCCCAAAGCAACTAACAACAATTGCCTTGTAACGGTTCAAAGATTCGAGGTCCTCAATATTTAATTAACATTCACTAAAATCAAAGCATCCTACCATAATTTTCCCGAAGAATGAATAAGTTGCAGCGCCAAGATGCCTACACCCACCGAGAATACCATTAGGATACTGGTTGCCTTCAATCGTTTAGCAATAGCCGCGCCAAGCTGTGCCCCGATAACAGCTCCGATACCGCAGGCAATGGCAATGTTCCACTGAATATGACCTAAGAAATAGTGAGTTGTCACACCCATAATCGTGGACAGGAACAAAATAAACTGACTGGTAGCTGTTGCTACATGAGTCGGGAAACCCAAGAGATATACGAGCGCCGCCACATGAATCAAACCGCCGCCGATACCGAACACACTGGAAATGAAACCAACCACCACACTGATTAAACAACCGATTGTCTTACTGTAGGTCAGTTCATGGAGCTGCAAAGATTCTTCCTTACGCTGCCCTTTAGTCCAGTTTTTATAACCGATAAACGTAGACATACAAAGTAAAAAGAGGCCGAACCAGAATTTCAGCATGGATACGTCAAAACCTTCTGAAGCCACAGCACCGAGATAAGAGCCCGGAATTGTCGCCAAGGTAAACCAAATCGCTGCGCTATACAGAATCTTCTTTTGCTTAATAAACGCGGTTGAAGCCGACATGGCATTAAACATAACGATAGTCAGTGATGTACCAACCACCATAGCCGGCGACCAATCGGTAAAGGTATATAAGAATATCGGCACGAATACCAAACCACCGCCGGCACCTATGAGTGTCCCGAAAGCACCAACGCCAATGCCCAACACAATAAATTGCAATAACATGCCCACCGACATGCCTAAAATCAATCCTGTTGCCCCATCCATAGCTGACTCAACCTCATTTCTCTTTTTTCAAAACATACACTTCAAATACACTATACATTTGATTACATCTACATTTTAATTCAGTATATCGCAAAATAAACAGAAACGCCATCACTTCCTGGTTATAGCTGTTCGTGACTCAGCTATAAACCCGCAAGTGATGGCGTTTTTGTTTACGTAAGTTTGTGTAAGTGTGTGTAAATACGTATATAGTTAACTGATCGGTCGTACCAATCAAGGAACTACCTTTAAATAGGTATATTTAATTATTTTCAGCTATAATACGGCTGATACGGCTGTTACGATAGGCGCAATAACGGTCGTCATAATTCCCATAAAAATCATAGCCAAAGAGGCAATGGCGCCGGTTTTAGGTCCGTCTTCATACGCTTTGGCAGTGCCTGTACCATGAGCGGAAATGCCGTAAAGCATACCTTTTAACAAACGGTTATGAATGTGGGCACGTTTAATCATCATGGTCGTCATAATCATACCGATAAGACCTGTTGCAATTACAAGGATAGCCGTAATTGTAGGATCACCGCCCATTGTGTTGGAAGCGGCCAAAGCCAATGGCGTAGTTACGGAACGTGGTGCAATGCTGTGAACGAGTTCAGGGCTCAAACCGATGAGTTCAGCAAGTCCCATAGAACCCAAGAACGCAACGGAACACCCCATACCGATAACGACTACCAAAGGAATAAAATATTCTTTAACTACATTACGGAATTTATATAAAGGCACTGCAAAGGCCACGGTGGCCGGTTGCAACATCATGGTGATGTACTGACTGCCTTCCTGATATACCTGATACGGAATATTCATGGTTACGAGGAATAAACCGATAACTACCGGCACACCCAATAAAGGAGTGAAATAAAGCTTTTTGCCGGAACGTTCATATAATTTTTTGAAAAGAAAATACAAAACTACAGTGCCCACTAACGATTCGATGATATGAATACTAATCATCTGAAACGGTGAATAATTTACCATAATTTGTACCCCTTTCTACGTAATTTCATAACGCTCAAAGTAATAATCGTAACGGAAATGAGCAATGTTACAATACTCGTTACGATAACCCCCAACAACATAGCCCCCGTGCTGCCGAACAGTTGTGTATATTGAATAACCCCTATAGCGGACGGAATGAAGAATAACAACAATTCCCCAATTAAAACGGCCGCCCCTTGTTCCACCCAGTTAAGTTTGATAATCCCCGAGCAGAGCAACAAAAATAACAAAATCATGCCCACCAAAGTCCCCGGTAATGGCAGGTGCAACCATTCTTTCAGGTAGCCGCCCAACACTCCTATGAAGGCGAGCAATAGAATCTGACCTACTACAATCGCCACACGTTTCATTCCTTAATGCCTCCTACAAACCGACTAATTACCTATGACAAAATACTTTATGTTCATTCATTAAACGAATGTGATAATTATTGTTTACTCAAATAGGGATTTTTCGATATCCCCGTTGTCATGACTTATTGTATCTCATTTTTTCTTAAAAAAATAATATTTTTTCCCTATACGACCGTATTCTTTTTAGCTATAATAGATAGAGATTATATTGCAGGAGGATTATATGGATATTACCCATTTAAAATACTTTGTAGAAGTGGCTCGCCAGAAAAGTTTTACCAAAGCGGCCCAAACTTTACATGTAAGCCAACCGTCTTTAAGTAAAGCGGTACGCCTGTTGGAAGGGGAATGGAATAAGCAGTTATTCCGTCGCCGTGGGCATCGCATCGAGCTCACCAACGAAGCTTGTGCCGTATTACCGCAGATTGAAGCCTTAGTGAGGCAATTTGAAGTACTGGAGCATCAAATGCACCACACGAATGATACGGAATCGGGCGAATTAAGCCTCGGTATCCCGCCGATGATCGGCTCTTCCTTCTTATCACCGATTATCCGCGATTTCATGGCCGCTTATCCGCAGATTTCATTGAAAGTAAGTGAGCATGGTTCGCCGCAAATCGCTCAACTTGTTCAGGATAATCAGTTACAGGTAGGCTTCGTCACGCTACCGGTATCGGACTTCACCAATCCGGATACGCAAACCTATATTTTTAACCATCAGCCGCTATACTATGTAATGCAACCCGATTCACCGTTTGCCGATTACGAATCCGTTACGCTCCATGAAATTCGCAAGGAGCCTTTGGTATTTTTCCATCCGTCCTTTTCGTTATACGACATTATTCTGGGTCGTTTCCAGGAAATTGGCGTTGTACCGCAAATCGTAGCACAAAGCAATAACTGGGACTTCATTACGGAACTCGTAAAAAGCGGCCTCGGCACGGCGATTTTACCGCAGACAATTTGCGAGCGTTTGAATCGGAATCAAATAGTGTCGATTCCGATTGAGCCGCGCATCAACTGGGTACTCGGTATGATTTGGAACGAACAGTCCATGATTGTGCCAGCTATTCGACTCTGGGTCAACTATTTCCGCTCCCATGTCGTGGAAGAACGTTTAGTTCATGGTGAGGATCCGGGACCCACCATTTTTGGCGATGCAAAAAAATAAAATCGTCGGGTGCACTTGTCAACAAAAATTGGACACAAAACTAAAAAAATCAGGCATAAAAAACGAATCGATGTACAAGATTCATCAACTTTTCTGACATCCTTCAAGCTTGTTAGACAAACCATGCCATCGATAAT
>OIEP01000017.1_pt1 | contig 257727 bp, 223 predicted proteins | sample 1581861 | NCBI WGS metagenome assembly OIEP01 (sample SAMN03281009, study PRJEB24777) | human gut metagenome | isolation source: fecal sample PR192 from 1 month old female Indian infant, vaginally...
TTACGTGTTCACTCAGAGACTTGGTATTCATTTATTGTCCGAAGACATTAAGAATCCATGTCACTTTGAGTGCCCACACAGATTGTCTGATAAATTGTTAAAGAGCAGTTGCGACGCGCTTCAGCGCTCTGTCGCGAGGTGGCGTATAATACGCTTTCCTCATTCAGAGTCAAGCGTTAATTTTTGCTTTTCCCTGTCGGTTTTCACGGTGACTTTTCACCGCTGAGCCCCGCTGACCCGGCGGCTTGCATGCCGTTTCTCCGTGTCAGTGGGAGCGCATTATAGGGAGTTATTCGGCGGTGACAAGCGGTAAAATGCAATTTTATTTCAACCGCTCATCTTTTATACGTAACGCTTATTTTTGCTGCTTTTTAATCGCATTCGGCAGCTCTGCCAGGCTATTTAGCACCCAATCCGCAGCGCTTTCTGCTTCCGGGGTGACAGGCTTGCCGGTGCGCACTAATACTTTTGTGCCCACTCCCGCAGCCTGAGCCGCCTGCATATCTTCTACTTTATCGCCCACCATATAGGAAGCCGCCATATCGATATGCAGGTAATCGCGCGCCGAGATCAGCATTCCCGGATGCGGTTTGCGGCAGTCGCAGGTCTGGCGAAACTCTTTAACGGTTCCCTGCGGATGATGCGGACAATAATAGATACCGTCCAGATCAACGCCGCGATCGGCCAGCGACCAGTCCATCCACTCCGTCAGCGTTTCAAACTGCTCTTCAGTAAACTTACCGCGGGCAATACCGGACTGGTTAGTCACCAGCACCAACGCATAGCCCATCTCCTTTAATTGACGCATTGCGTCGATAACGCCATCGATAAATTCAAAATTGTCGATTTCATGGACATAGCCGTGATCGACATTAATTGTGCCGTCACGGTCAAGAAAAATTGCGGGTACTGACTTTGCCACCGGTTTGCTCCTGATAAAGGCTAGTGCGCGTAGTATCGCATGTTTATAGACGCAAGAAAGTGCTCATTATACAGAGTCAGATTGATTTAGACGTCTGGATGCCTTAACATCCATTTCATTGACAGGCATCGCCTGAACACGGCAGAAGAAAATGCCACGGCAAACGGCTAAACGATAATAAATAACTGATGATAAAACTTTCAAATATCACCAAGGTGTTCCAGCAGGGGAACCGTAGCATACAGGCGCTGAATGATGTCAGCCTGCATGTCCCTGCCGGACAAATTTATGGCGTCATCGGCGCTTCTGGTGCGGGTAAGAGTACATTAATCCGCTGCGTTAACCTGCTTGAGCGTCCGACTCAGGGCAGCGTACAGGTTGGCGGTCAGGAGCTAACGGCACTTTCCGAAAAAGAGCTGACCCGCGCTCGCCGTCAAATCGGCATGATCTTCCAGCACTTTAACCTGCTTGCCTCGCGTACCGTATTCGGTAATGTCGCGTTGCCGCTGGAACTGGATAACACGCCGCAGGCAGAAATTAAACGCCGGGTGAGCGAACTACTGGAGCTTGTGGGCCTTGCCGATAAGCATGACAGTTATCCCGCTAATCTTTCTGGCGGACAAAAGCAGCGCGTAGCCATCGCCCGCGCTCTGGCCAGCAATCCAAAAGTGTTGCTTTGCGACGAAGCCACCAGCGCTCTGGATCCAGCCACTACCCGTTCGATTCTGGAACTACTGAAAGATATCAACCGTCGCCTGGGGCTGACCATTCTGCTGATCACCCACGAAATGGATGTTGTGAAACGCATCTGTGATTGCGTCGCCGTGATCAGCAACGGCCAGTTAATTGAACAGGATACGGTGAGTGAAGTCTTCTCTCATCCCAAAACGCCGCTGGCGCAGCAGTTTATTCAGTCAACGCTGCATCTGGATATTCCGGATGATTATCAGGCTCGCCTGAAGCCTGAGGCATATCCCGATAGCGTACCGATGCTGCGCATGGAGTTTACCGGCCATTCCGTTGATGCGCCGCTGCTCTCTGAAACCGCGCGTCGCTTCAATGTGAACAACAATATTATCAGCGCGCAGATGGATTACGCCGGCGGCGTGAAATTCGGCATTATGCTGACCGAAATGCACGGCGCACAGGAAGATACCCAGGCCGCAATCGCCTGGCTACAGGAACACCATGTAAAAATAGAGGTACTGGGATATGTCTGAACCCATGATCTGGCTGCTGATTCGCGGCGTATGGGAAACGCTGGCTATGACATTTGTCTCCGGCTTCTTCGGTTTTGTTCTCGGTCTGCCGGTTGGTGTACTCCTGTACGTCACGCGTCCAGGGCAAATTGTCGCTAACGCGAAGCTTTACCGTACACTGTCGGCGGTAGTAAACATTTTCCGTTCGATTCCGTTTATTATCCTGTTGGTCTGGATGATCCCTTTCACCCGCGTGATCGTAGGAACATCCATTGGACTGCAGGCGGCTATCGTTCCGCTGACGGTCGGCGCGGCGCCATTTATCGCGCGGATGGTCGAAAACGCACTGCTGGAGATCCCAACCGGCCTTATCGAAGCATCTCGAGCCATGGGGGCGACGCCAATGCAGATCGTCCGTAAGGTTCTTCTGCCGGAAGCGCTGCCGGGACTGGTCAATGCGGCAACCATTACGCTCATTACGCTGGTCGGCTATTCCGCGATGGGCGGCGCTGTCGGCGCTGGTGGTCTGGGGCAGATTGGCTATCAGTACGGCTACATCGGCTACAATGCAACCGTGATGAATACCGTACTGGTATTACTGGTTATTCTGGTTTATTTGATTCAATTCTCTGGCGATCGTATCGTCCGGGCAGTGACTCACAAATAACATTGCACACAATACAAAATATTACAGGAAGGAAATATCATGGCCTTTAATTTCAAAACCTTTGCGGCGGTAGGTGCGTTAATCGGTTCGCTAGCGCTGGCGGGTTGCGGTCAGGACGAAAAAGATCCGAACCATATCAAAGTTGGCGTTATCGTCGGGGCGGAACAGCAGGTTGCTGAAGTCGCGCAGAAAGTGGCAAAAGAAAAATACGGCCTTGATGTTGAACTGGTCACCTTCAACGACTATGTGCTGCCGAACGAAGCGCTGAGCAAAGGTGATATTGATGTTAATGCCTTCCAGCATAAACCGTATCTTGATCAACAAATTAAAGACCGCGGCTACAAACTGGTTCCAGTCGGAAACACTTTTGTTTATCCGATTGCCGGATATTCGAAAAAAATCAAATCCCTGGACGAACTGCAGCCGGGTTCTCAGGTCGCCATTCCTAACGATCCGACCAACCTCGGTCGCTCCCTGCTGCTGTTGCAGAAAGTTGGCCTGATCAAACTGAAAGAGGGCGTTGGTTTACTGCCTACGGCTCTGGATATTATTGAAAACCCGAAAAACCTGAAAATTGTTGAGCTGGAAGCCCCGCAGTTGCCGCGTTCACTGGATGATGCACAAATCGCTCTGGCGATTATCAATACCACTTACGCCAGCCAGATTGGCTTAACGCCGGCCAAAGACGGTATTTTTGTGGAAGGCAAAGATTCTCCGTACGTCAACCTGATTGTCGCGCGTGAAGACAACAAAGATGCGGAAAACGTTAAGAAATTTGTCCAGGCTTACCAGAGTGACGAAGTTTACGAAGCAGCCAACAAAATCTTTAACGGCGGTGCGGTGAAAGGCTGGTAATCTTTTTTCAGCGTAATATCATTCAGGACGGGCTTTATGCCCGTCTTGTCATTTATGCAATCACCTGATTCAATAGCGCCCTGTTTTATTATTTTTCGAGGAAATACTATGCGTGCTTTACCGGTCTGTTTGTTAGCACTCATGTTAAGTGGTTGTTCTATGCTAAGCAGATCTCCCGTCGAGTCTGAACAAAGCACTGCAACTCCGCCAGCCAAATCGGAACCGGCAAAACCAAGAGCGACGCGCCCGGCACCGGTAAGAATCTATACCGATGCAGCAGAACTGGTAGGTAAACCTTTCCGCGATCTGGGGGAAGTCACCGGTGAATCATGTCAGGCCTCAAACCAGGACTCTCCGCCGAATATCCCTACGGCCCGTAAGCGTCTACAAATTAATGCGGCAAAAATGAGAGCCAATGCGGTTCTGCTGCACCGTTGCGAAGTGACAAGCGGTACCCCAGGCTGCTACCGACAGGCCGTCTGCCTGGGTTCAGCGCTTAACGTTTCGGCGCAATGAGTGCTTTTCAGTTTGCACAAATAGGCGTGATTCGCTCACCCTATAAAGAAAAGTTTGCCGTCCCTCGCCAGCCGGGAATTATCAAAAATGGCGGCGGTGAATTACAGCTGTTGCCCCCCTATAACCAGGCTGAAGCGGTGCGCGGCCTGGAGAACTTCAGCCACCTCTGGGTGCTGTTTGTCTTCCATCAGACAATGGAAGGCGGCTGGCGCCCGACCGTGCGTCCCCCCCGCCTCGGCGGCAATGTGCGAATGGGCGTTTTCGCCACCCGTTCGACCTTTCGTCCTAATCCCATCGGAATGTCGTTGGTCGAGCTCAAAGGCGTTCGCTGTCATAAAGAGCAGGTTATTCTGGAGTTAGGTAGTCTGGATCTGGTGGACGGCACTCCGGTCGTGGATATCAAACCTTACCTGCCCTTTGCCGAGGCGTTGCCGGATGCCAGCGCCAGCTATGCTCAGCAGGCACCGTCGGCGGAAATGGCGGTGCGCTTTACGCCGGAAACAGACGCGCAGCTTTTAACCCTCGAAAAACGTTATCCTCGGCTCAAATCGTTCATTACCGAGGTTCTGGCGCAAGATCCGCGTCCGGCATATCGTAAACAAGAAGAGGAAGGGAAAACATACGCCGTCTGGCTACTCGATTTTAACGTGCGCTGGCGGGTGATTTCGTCTGGTTTTGAAGTCTTTTCTCTCGAACCACGCTAATTTTATTTTCCTCTCTTTTGGCATCTTTGCCACGCTGGTAAACTAAACCACTTTTTTGTGTCAGGCTGGTTTTCAGCCTGTATCGATCGTTCAACTGGAACCGTAACAACATGCGTACTAGCCAATACCTGCTCTCCACTCTGAAGGAGACGCCTGCCGACGCCGAGGTTATCAGCCATCAGCTGATGCTGCGCGCCGGGATGATCCGCAAGCTGGCCTCCGGGTTATACACCTGGCTGCCGACCGGCGTGCGCGTCCTGAAAAAAGTCGAAAACATCGTGCGTGAAGAGATGAACAACGCCGGTGCCATCGAGGTGTCGATGCCAGTGGTTCAGCCCGCTGACCTGTGGCAAGAGAGTGGTCGCTGGGAACAGTACGGCCCGGAACTGCTGCGTTTTGTTGACCGTGGCGAGCGTCCGTTCGTACTCGGCCCAACCCATGAGGAAGTCATCACCGACCTGATTCGTAACGAGCTGAGCTCTTACAAACAACTGCCGCTGAACTTCTATCAGATCCAGACCAAATTCCGTGACGAAGTCCGTCCGCGCTTTGGCGTGATGCGTTCTCGCGAATTCCTGATGAAAGACGCTTACTCTTTCCATACCTCTCAGGAATCCCTGCAGGAAACATACGACGCCATGTATGCCGCTTACAGCAAAATCTTCAGCCGTATGGGCCTGGATTTCCGCGCGGTACAGGCAGACACGGGGTCAATCGGCGGTAACGCATCCCACGAGTTCCAGGTACTGGCGCAAAGCGGTGAAGATGATGTGATCTTCTCTGATTCTTCTGACTACGCGGCTAACATCGAATTCGCCGAAGCCGTTGCGCCGAAAGCGCCGCGCGCGGCTGCCAGCCAGGAGATGACGCTGGTTGATACGCCAAACGCGAAAACCATCGCCGAGCTGGTTGAGCAGTTCAATCTGCCGATTGAGAAAACCGTCAAAACGCTGCTGGTGAAAGCGGTTGAAGAGAGCCAGTTTCCGCTGGTTGCCCTGCTGGTACGTGGCGATCACGAGCTGAACGAAGTGAAAGCGGAAAAACTGCCGCAGGTTGCCAGCCCGCTGACCTTCGCAACCGAAGACGAGATTCGTGCGCTAGTGAAAGCCGGCCCGGGTTCTCTGGGGCCGGTGAATATGCCGATTCCGGTGATCATTGACCGTACCGTAGCCGCGATGAGCGATTTCGCCGCTGGCGCGAATATCGACGGCAAGCACTACTTCGGCATCAACTGGGATCGCGATGTCGCGACGCCAGAAGTCGCCGATATCCGTAACGTCGTGGCAGGCGATCCAAGCCCGGACGGCCAGGGCACGCTGCTGATTAAACGCGGCATCGAAGTGGGTCATATCTTCCAACTGGGCACCAAGTATTCCGAAGCGCTTAAAGCCTCCGTACAGGGCGAAGATGGTCGTAACCAGATCCTGACGATGGGTTGCTACGGTATCGGGGTAACGCGCGTGGTGGCGGCGGCGATTGAGCAGAACCACGACGAACGCGGGATCGTATGGCCTGACGCCATTGCGCCATTCCAGGTTGCCATTCTGCCGATGAACATGCACAAATCCTTCCGCGTGCAGGAACTGGCGGAAAAACTGTACGGCGAACTTCGCGCGCAAGGCATCGAAGTGCTGATGGATGACCGTAAAGAACGTCCGGGCGTGATGTTTGCGGATATGGAACTGATCGGCATCCCGCACACTATCGTGCTGGGCGACCGTAACCTCGACAACGACGATATTGAATACAAATACCGTCGTAACGGCGAGAAGCAGCTGATTAAAACTGGCGAGATCGTCGATTTCCTGGTGAAAGCCATTAAAGGTTAATTAGCACCTTCAAATGCAAAAAGGCCTCGGAAATAAGAGGCCTTTCTTTTTTACGCCGACAATTTTTACTGGTTACACTCTTTTCCCGGAATAAATTTAATATTCTTATCCGCCACCAACGTTTTGACCATCGCGCCGCTATCCGGGTTGGCATCAAAGGTAAAATGTCCTTCCACCTGTAGCAGCACCGGGCGACTATCCGTACCACGCGCAGCGGCATAATCGCGCTCTAGATGAGCATTGCTGGCTACCACGACGCGTTTGCCGGTTGCGCAATCGGTAAAGGTCGCGGCATCCGCCATAAAGAAGTACATTCCACGCATCGCCATCGGCGTGATGGGCAGACTGGCTTTTACTGATGCCAGCGTATAGTTCAACGCCGATTCAATTGGGTTACCATCACGATCGAGCATTTCAAGCCTGTCGCCTTTATCCCGATAATAAGACTTCTCGCCTTTGCTATCGGTCAGCACCAGCTTATCCGCCGTTCGTGCCCAGGTACCGTATGACGCAAAAGAAGAAGGTTCGCGACTCACGCCCTGATAGCGTTCATTCATCACCCAGGTACCGTCTTTTTCCAGAAAGAGCGACGTTTCGATACCTTCGCAATCGGCACAAGGCAGCACGCCGCGCCAGCTTTGCTGCATGGGTTTCATTTCTGCCATCGGTGCGGCCTGAAGCGTTTCAACCTCCGGGCGATTATTACAGCCAAATAGCACAAAAAGCGAGCAGACTGCGACAACTGAAAATATAGCGGTCTTCACTGTAAATTCCTTATCATCCATTCAACCAGTTTGCCATTCCCTTAATTAATGGCGAACTTTCCCACGCAGCGCTTTGACTGACGACTTTTGCGCCTTCGAAGCGAGTCGGCGCTCTTTTGACGCCCGGGTCGGCCGCGATGGCCGCCGACGCTTTTGCACTGCGGTTAATTCTTGTATTAAGGCAACCAGACGGGCAATCGCCGCTTCGCGATTCATTTCCTGGCTGCGATATTCCTGAGCCTTAATAATAACCACCCCATCGGCAGAAATTAAGTGGTGTCTGGCGGTAAGCAGACGTTCCTTATAATATTCTGGCAGACTTGAGGCCCTAATATCAAAGCGCAAATGAATAGCCGTTGATGCTTTATTTACGTGCTGTCCCCCCGCCCCCTGCGCGCGTATCCCGGAGAGCACAACTTCTTCATCCGCAATGGCCACGCGATGGCTAATCGTAATCATGCGGGTGTTTGCCAGGCCGTCAAATGAATTTCCAGATTATTCTGAGCATCAGATAACCAGATACTGCCATCCTGAATGGTCGCCTGGAGCGACATCGTGCGATCGGCAAAGGTACTGAGCTGAGCCAGTTGAGTATCATCTAAATACCATACCGTCAGCTTCGAAAACTGCGTCATTTTGCTCTTGTTCTGCTGCCACCAAATTTCAGCCGCCCGGCTATTATAGGCAAATAGCACAACCTCTTGCGCCCGTGAGCAAGCCTTTTTAATTCGCCGTTCATCCGGCAGCCCCAGCTCAACCCACAGGTCTACGCCCAGATGATCGTTCAGCAGCCAGAGTTCCGCTTCATCTTCAGAGGACAAACCGCGGGTGAACACCAGACGCTCATCGGCATATTTAATCCACGCCAGCAGACGTAGCATCATGCGCTCCTGGGTTTCTGACGGATGCTGAGCCAGCGTCAGACTGGCATCCAGAAACCGGTTGCGGTCTAGATCGGCTACATTCACCGTTGCTTTATAAATCGTCGCTTTCAGCGCCATGAATCATCTCCTGATAAAAATGGCGTACATTGTAGCGAAACTGGCAACAAAAGGCTGTCAGCATTCAACGGCTCCTGTTTCATCCTGCTGATATTGTTTAAATGCCTATGGTATAGTCACCTTGCTAAACAGAGTTTATCTTCGTAGGCTTAAACTTACATCCCACGGTTGAGTCAGAGCGCTGACAGGAGGGCATGTGGACAAATATTGTGAGTTAATACGCAAGCGGTATGCGGAAATAGCCAGCGGGGACCTGGGATATATCCCGGATGCGCTCGGTTGCGTACTGAAAGTATTGAATGAGATTGCGGTGGATCAGGCTCTTTCTGAGTCAGTCAAGGAAAAGGCCGCGTATGCGGCGGCAAACTTACTGGTGAGCGATTATGTCAATGAATGATACTTATCAACCCATCAATTGCGATGATTATGACAATCTCGAGCTTGCCTGCCAGCACCATCTTGTCCTGGCACTGGCGCTTAAAGATGGCGAGCAGTTGCAGGCGAAGGCCAACGATCTTATCTCACGCAAAAATATCGAGTATCTGGTGGTGGAACTCGCCGGTAACGTCCGCGAGCTACGCCTGGATAAAATCGCCAGCTTCAGCCACCCGGAAATCGGTACCGTGGTGGTCAGCGAGTCCTGAACCCAAACGGGTGGCTCAGCCGCCCGTTTTCCTCCATTCCATCTGTACGCCTTCGCCTTCCCGAACGCGCCCATCTTCCGTAATAAACAGACTGTCTGCCGCGGTAATGAGCGCTTCGCCATAAAACAGTAACGGCGTAGTATTGCGACGCCAGGGAGCAACGCCCAGCTCCTGCCAGAGCTTCTTCAGCTTGCGTCCTCCCTGACGACCCACGATATGCAGATTCCCGCTGGCGCGAAAGCGGATTGTTACCGCTTCCCCCGGATTTGGCCTGCGCAACGGCCCGGCGGGCAGTATCGCCAGCTCACCGAGGCCATCCGGTAACGGCAGCGACTTAAAGATATCATCCCATACCAGCACTGTCTCACTCTGGCCGGGAATATATTTCACCCAATGCAGCCGCTGCTGATAGCGACGAACGGTATAATGGCCAAGACGCAGGCAGGGATAAGCATCTTCACGCGCCAGCGCCACTTCACGCCAGATACGCTCCGGCACCTCGCGGGCAGGCATCGGCGCATTGCGTCCTGCCAGCCAACGGCGCAGCAGCGCCGCCCGACGCGGTGCGCTCATTGTTCGCAATGGCGCAATAGCCAGCGAGCCGTCTTCAGCCACCAGCGTCGCCAGTTCCGTCGCCAGCATTTCGTCCAGCAGTTGTTCCTGTTCGCCGCACAAACTGGCACTGCGCGCAACAGCATCGACAAAGTGCGGCCAGCGAGCCCGGAGCTGCGGGACAATACGCAGACGGAGAAAATTACGGTCGTAAGCGTCGTCCTGGTTGCTTTCATCTTCAATCCAGGTGAGCTGATGGGCGAGCGCCCACTGCTGCAGCGACTCGCGGCTTTCATTCAGTAACGGGCGCAGCAGTTTCGTCGCGGCAAAGTCGGATTCGCCGGCCATCGCCGATAGTCCGGTTGGGCCACTCCCCCGTTTAAGAGCCAGCAGGAAAGTTTCACACTGATCGTCAAGGTGCTGCGCGGTCACCAGCGCTTCACCTGGCAAAAGCGCCTCACGGAATGCCTGATAGCGCGCCTGCCGCGCGTGGGCCTCAATCCCCAGGCCCTCATCGCCGAGCGTCACCCGTTCGACCAGCAGCGGCACCTGCCACTGCTGGCAAATTTGCTGGCAGTGCGCCACCCAACCGTCGGCGTTAGCGCTGAGCCCGTGGTGAATATGCATCGCCCGCAGATGAATTGTTGGGTCCAGTTGGCGCCAGAGCACCAGCCGATACAGGAGCACGGTCGAATCCAGCCCACCGCTGAAGGCCAGCAAAAACTGGCGATGCGGCTGGAGCGTTTGAGCAATATCCGGGATCATCATGATGAGCGTTCTGACTGAAGAAAGCGTGTCCGGCACGTTACCCGGCAGGACACGACCTGACAAGAATTACTGTTGATAAATCTCCAGCGGCAGGCCATCCGGATCCTTAAAAAAGGTGAAGCGTTTATCGGTAAACGGGTCAATACGAATACCTTCGCAAGCGATGCCGTGCAGCTCAAGATGGGCAACAGCGTCGTCAATATCCTCAACGCTAAACGCCAGATGGCGTAACCCGCAGGCTTCGGGACGGCTCGGACGCGAAGGCGGAAACGGGAAAGAAAACAGTTCAATAACATATTCACCATTCAGCGCCAAATCGCCCTTCCATGAATCACGTTCTTCACGGTAAAACTCCGCCAACAGAGTAAAACCCAGAATATCGCAGTAGAAAGCCTTACTCTGCGCATAATCTGTCGCGATGATGGCAATATGATGAACCCGTTTTAAACCCAGCATATTAAAATTCCTCCCGTTGAAGCCGATAACGTTACTCGCTCAGTTGATGACTGCGCAAGCCGCTGAGTCATTTTTTAACACCCGGACCCGATATACGCCATCTTCATCACGCTTCGCCCCGTGGATATCGGTTTCAAAGCCAGGATAGTGGCGGCCAATTGAACACAGCATTAACAGGAAATCGAGCACTGCGCGGCTCTCCTCCGTGATCATCTCCCCGGGCATCAGCAACGGCACGCCAGGCGGATACGGCAGGATCATATTCGCTGAAATGCGTCCGACCAGATTCTCCAGTTCAATGGTTTCCACTTCGCCTTTAATCTGCCGCTGCCATGCCTGATGCGGCGTCATTTTCATCTCCGGCAGGACATCAAAGGCGCGTAGCATCAGCTGCGAAAGCTGATGCTGGCGGATCAGACGATGAATGCCCTGCGCCAAATCCTGAATGCGCATATTGCGGTAAAAATCCGGATCTTCGGCGTACAAATCCGGCAGCATATTCCTGACCCGTAAATTCAGATCGTAGGAGCGCTTAAACTCGGTTAACCCGCGTAATAGCCCCATCGCCCGGGTTTTATCAATACCAATGCTGAAGAGAAACAGAAGGTTGTACGGCCCGGTTTTTTCGACCACCACCCCGCGTTCATCAAGAAATTTAGCCACCAGCGCGGCCGGTATGCCTTCGTTATCCATATGACCCTGTTGATCCATACCTGGCGTCAGGATCGTGACTTTCACCGGATCGAGGAACATATGGTCGGCATCGGCATCCTGAAAACCGTGCCACGGCTCACCAGGCGCCACCGGCCAGCACTGCGCATCATTGATCTCCTCCGGCTGCCAGATATCAAAGAACCAGCCGTCAGACTCTTCGCGTAACCGCTGCACTTCTTTACGAAAATCCAGCGCTCGTTCAATTGAACGCTCGATGAGTCGCCTGCCGGAATTACCGCGCAGCATCGCCGCCGCGGTTTCAATGGAGGCGACAATCGGGTAGCTCGGGGAAGTTGAGGTATGCATCATAAAGGCTTCATTAAAGGTATCTTCATCGTAGTTGCCTTTAATATGGATAAGCGAAGCCTGCGAGAGCGCAGCCAACATTTTATGCGTCGACTGGGTTTCAAAGATCACTTTTCCCGGGATGCGATCGCCGCTCATTCCGCTTTTACCCTGATAGATCGGGTGAAAATGGGTGTAAGGTACCCAGGCGGAATCAAAGTGGATCGACGGCACGTCAAGGGTCTCTTTGATCCAGGTGGTGTTATACAGCAGTCCGTCGTAAGTGGAGTTGGTGATCACCGCATAGGCGGGCCATCCGGCGCCCCCAACGGTATTGACTTTTTGCTGTATCGCATCGCGGGTAAATTCACGCTTCGGAATACCGCCGAGTATCCCCAGTGCGTTACGCGTCGGCTTTAACCACAGTGGCACCACATCGTTCATCATCAGCAGATGCGCCAGCGATTTATGGCAATTGCGATCGATAAGCAGCGTGCTGCCCGCCGGGGCGGAATACATGCCGACAATTTTATTCGACGTCGAAGTGCCATTGGTGACCATGTAGCTCTGTTCGGCACCGAATGCGCGGGCAATATACTCTTCCGCTTCCAGATGTGGACCACTATGATCGAGCAGCGACCCCAGTTCCGTCACCGAAATCGAGACATCCGCCTTTAAGGTATTGCCACCGAAAAAATCATAAAACAGGCATCCCACCGGGCTTTTTTGATAGGCAGATCCGCCCATATGGCCGGGGGTACAGAAAGTATATTTCCCCTCCTGGACATAGTTGAATAATGCTTTGGTAAACGGCGGGGTAATGTTATCAAGGTATTCGCGGGTGTACTGACCAATGCGGGTAGCGATCTCTTCCGCCAGCCCCAGCGCGTATTCAAAGAACCACAGCGTCATACGCAAATCCTGGCCGCTGACATCCATCGTCGAATGTGCGTTGATAAAAGCGTACAGGGGCAGGTATTCATTCAGACGATTAATATCGCTGCACAGATCAACGCTATATTCATCCCAGTCAAAAATAACGCCGCAGATCCGCGGATTATGCTCGATAAACAGCAAAAGGTCGGCGCTGTTCTGCGGCCAGATAGTCTGGAAGCCTTGCCGTTGCAGCGCGGCTTCCAGCTCTTGAATCGGTTCGTCTTTATAATAGACACCCTGGGGACCCATGATCGCGATGATATTCACGCCTTCCTCCTGAAATTTACCCGATGAAAGCATCATAACAACCACGCCAGCGCTTAGCACTGGCGTATTTCTCTTGTTGCATCGCGTTACGCGACAATATCATCCGCTTGCTCATTTCATCGCATCTTCGCGAATGACACATAAAAAAGGCCGGAGAATCCGGCCATTAGCGATAAGAAATCAGATAAATAATCAGGCGTAACCGTAGCTCATCAAACGTTGATAGCGACGGTTCAACAGCTCGTCCTTATCCAGAACATCGAGATCGGCAAGATCGGCCAACAGCTGTTCTTTCAGAGATGCCGCCATCGCTTGCGGATTACGATGCGCGCCACCCAGTGGCTCAGGAATGATGGAATCAATCAGCTTCAGCTCTTTCAGGCGCGACGCGATAATCCCCATCGCTTCGGCAGCCAGCGGCGCTTTGTCCGCGCTTTTCCACAAAATGGACGCGCAGCCTTCCGGGGAGATAACGGAATAGGTGCTGTACTGCAGCATATTCACTTTATCGCCCACGCCAATCGCCAGCGCGCCGCCGGAACCGCCTTCGCCAATAACGGTACAAATCACCGGTACGCTCAGGCGCGACATTTCACGCAGGTTACGGGCGATCGCTTCGGACTGACCGCGTTCTTCCGCCCCCACGCCAGGGTAAGCGCCAGGGGTGTCGATAAAGGTAATAATCGGCATGTTGAAACGCTCGGCCATTTCCATCAGACGCAGCGCTTTGCGATACCCTTCTGGTGCCGGCATGCCGAAATTACGACGGATTTTCTCTTTCGTTTCACGGCCTTTCTGATGACCAATAATCATCACCGGGCGACCATCCAGACGCGCGATACCGCCAACAATCGCTTTATCATCCGCATAGGCGCGGTCTCCCGCCAGTTCGTCAAATTCATCAAACGCCAGACGAACATAGTCCAGCGTGTATGGACGTTGCGGGTGGCGCGCCAGTTGAGCAACCTGCCATGCGCCAAGATCGGCAAAGATTTTGCGCGTCAGTTCTACGCTTTTTTCACGCAGACGATGCACTTCTTCATCGATATTAATATCCAGTTTCTCGTCCTGGCGGCTTACCGCTGTCAGAGAATCGATTTTTGCTTCCAGCTCTGCAATCGGCTGTTCAAAATCAAGGAAATTCAGACTCATAGTATTCCTGTATTAGTCAAACTCCAGTTCCACCTGCTCCGAACCAATGAGGCCACGGAGATCGTTTAGCAAACGATCGCTCGGAGAGACACGCCACGTCGCGCCAAAACGCAACCGCGCGCGTGCATCCGCCCTCTGATAGTAGAGATGTACTGGAATTGTCCCCGAGCGGTGGGGTTCCAGAGACTGACGGAGTCGGTTTAAAAGCTGGTCATCAATTTGCCTGTCCGTCAGCGAGATAGCAAGCCCGCGAGCATATTTTTCCCGGGCTTCGTCAATATCCATGACCTCGCGGGCGGTCATTTTAAGTCCCCCGCTGAAGTCATCAAAGCTGACCTGTCCGCTGACAATAAGTATGCGGTCTTTTTCCAGCAGTTGCTGATATTTATCCAGAGCGTCGGTAAACAGCATAACTTCCAGACGTCCGGAACGGTCATCCAGGGTACAGATGCCGATACGATTGCCGCGCTTGGTGACCATAACCCTTGCGGCAATCACGAGCCCCGCAGCCGTGGTCACTTTGCCACGTTCTGTTGGATGCATGTCTTTCAGCCGGTAGCCTCCGACATAACGCTCAATTTCCTTTAAATACTGATTGATGGGGTGCCCTGTCAGGTAAAGCCCCAACGTTTCACGTTCCCCGTCCAGCACCACCTGCTCTGGCCACGGCTGACAGCTGGCATAGGATTGTTCAATTTGCTCCGGCTCTTCCGCCAGTACGCCAAACATATCGGCCTGACCGATGGCCTCCGCTTTAGCATGCTGATCGGCGGCTTTTAGCGCATCGCCGAGCGAGTTCATCAGCGCGGCGCGGTGCGGACCCAGACGGTCAAACGCCCCGGACATGATCAGTTTTTCCAGCACCCGGCGGTTAAGCTTTTTGGTGTCGGTTCGCGCGCACAGGTCAAACAGCTCACGGAAATAACCGCCGTTATTGCGCGCTTCGATAATCGCCTCGATCGGGCCTTCACCCACGCCTTTGATCGCGCCGATACCGTAAACGATCTCACCGTCGTCATTAACATGGAAGTGATACAGCCCGGAATTGATATCCGGCGGCAGAATTTTCAGCCCCATGCGCCAGCATTCGTCCACCAGACCTACCACCTTCTCGGTGTTGTCCATATCGGCAGTCATTACCGCCGCCATAAACTCAGCCGGATAGTGCGCTTTCAGCCACAGCGTCTGATAAGAGACCAGCGCATAGGCGGCGGAGTGCGATTTGTTAAACCCGTAACCGGCAAATTTCTCCACCAGGTCAAAGATTTTCATCGCCAGCTCGCCATCGACGCCATTTTTCTTTGCGCCATCTTCAAAAACAGAGCGCTGCTTGGCCATCTCTTCCGGCTTTTTCTTACCCATCGCTCGACGCAGCATATCCGCGCCGCCGAGGGTATAACCGGAGAGCACCTGGGCAATCTGCATAACCTGTTCCTGATACAGAATGATGCCGTAGGTCGGCTCCAGTACCGGTTTCAGGCTCTCATGCTGCCACTGCACATCCGGGTAAGAAATCTCTTCGCGCCCGTGCTTACGGTCGATAAAGTTATCCACCATCCCCGACTGCAGCGGACCGGGGCGGAACAGCGCCACCAGGGCGATCATATCTTCGAAGCAGTCAGGCTGCAGACGCTTAATCAGATCCTTCATGCCGCGGGATTCAAGCTGGAAAACCGCCGTGGTTTCCGAGCGTTGCAGCATGTCGAAACTTTTCTTGTCATCCAGCGGGATCGCGGCGATATCCAGCGGCGGCTCGCCGTTTTTCTCGCGGCGGGCGTTAATCATCTCCAGCGCCCAGTTAATGATAGTGAGCGTGCGCAGCCCCAGAAAGTCGAATTTGACCAGCCCGGCGTATTCCACATCGCTTTTATCAAACTGGGTAACCGGATGGCGCCCTTCTTCGTCACAATACAGCGGCGCAAAATCGGTGATTTTAGTTGGCGCGATAACCACCCCACCCGCATGCTTACCGGCGTTACGCGTGACGCCTTCCAGCTTGCGCGCCATATCGATCAGCGCTTTAACTTCCTCATCCGCCTCGTAAATTTCCGGCAGCTGTGGTTCCGCCTCAAACGCTTTCGCCAGCGTCATGCCCGGATCTGGCGGTACCAGCTTGGAGATACGGTCGACAAAACCGTACGGATGCCCCAGCACGCGCCCCACGTCACGGATAACCGCTTTCGCCGCCATCGTACCGAAGGTAATAATCTGTGATACCGCATCGCGGCCGTACATATCCGCGACGTGCTCGATAACCTGGTCGCGTTTCTCCATACAGAAGTCAACGTCGAAGTCAGGCATGGAGACACGTTCCGGGTTAAGAAAACGTTCGAACAGCAGGTCGAACTCCAGCGGATCAAGATCGGTAATTTTTAGCGCATAGGCCACCAGCGACCCTGCACCGGAACCGCGTCCCGGCCCTACCGGTACGCCGTTATCTTTTGACCACTGGATAAATTCCATCACGATGAGGAAGTAACCCGGGAATCCCATCTGGTTAATCACCTGCAGTTCAATATCCAGACGTTCATCATACTCAGGGCGGCGCTTTTTACGCTCCTCTTCATCCGGGAATAAAAACGCCAGGCGCTCTTCCAGACCTTGCTTCGATTTCTGTACCAGGAAGTCTTCGGTGGTCATATCCCCTGTAGGGAACTGCGGCAAAAAGTATTCGCCGAGACGCACCGTTACGTTACAGCGTTTGGCGATCTCAACGCTGTTTTCCAGCGCTTCCGGGATGTCGGAGAACAGCTCGCACATCTCGTCTTCGCTACGCATATACTGCTGAGGAGAATAATTACGCGGGCGTTTCGGATCGTCGAGCGTAAAACCATCGTGAATCGCGACGCGGATTTCGTGCGCGTCAAAGTCATCGCTGTTAATAAAGCGGACATCATTCGTCGCGACAACCGGTAAGCCACGCGTTTCCGCCAGCTCAACCGCGGCGTGCAAATACGTTTCTTCATCCTGGCGCCCCGTGCGGATTAGCTCCAGGAAGTAGCAATCGGGAAAGTGTTCTTCATAAAACGCGACGCACTCTTCGACTAACGCATTGTTGCCGCGCAGCAAGCTACGCCCGACATCGCCCATCCGGCCGCCGGAGAGAAGAATCAAACCTTCTTTCAGCTCGATCAGCCAGTCGCGATCAATGACCGGCCCCGCTGCCCCGTAGCCGCGTTGATAAGCTCTGGAAATCAGCAGCGTCAGGTTCTGATAGCCACTATTGTTGGCGGCAAGTACCGTCAAATGCGTGAGTTCATCGCCCATCAACTCGCTCTGAACATTAAAGTCAGCGCCAACGATGGGTTTAATCCCGGCGCCATGACCCGCTCCGTAAAACTTCACCAGACCACAGAGGTTGGTAAAATCGGTAATCGCCAGCGCAGGCATGCCTAACGCGGCAGCCTGTTTCACCAGCGGACCGGTTTTCGCCAGCCCATCAATCATGGAATAGTCGCTGTGCACCCTCAGGTGTACGAAACGTGGTTCAGCCATCTTCAGATCCTGCGTTACTTAATTGCTTGCATATCAATTCAGGATGCCAGGCCCAGCGCACGTTTCACCGGGCCGAAACTACGCCGGTATTGCTCGATGACACCATGTTCCAGCAGCTTTTGCAGATGAAAAGCGGTGGGATAACCTTTATGTTGCGCAAAGCCGTACTGGGGAAAGGCCCGATCAAGTTCAGCCATTTCAGCATCGCGTGTCACCTTCGCCAGAATCGACGCAGCGCTAATTTCCGCCACCCGGCTGTCTCCTTTAACAACCGCCAGCGAAGGCATGGGTAGTGAGGGACAGCGGTTACCATCAATCAGGACAAACTCAGGAGGAATACTCAGGCCAGCGACGGCGCGCTGCATTGCCAGCATAGTCGCATGCAGAATATTCAGCGTATCGATTTCATGCGGTTCCGCACGGCCAAGGCTCCAGCACAGCGCTTTTTCTTTGATCTCGTCAAATAGCGCCAGACGGCGTTTTTCACTTAGCTTTTTTGAGTCATTAAGACCGACGATCGGCCTTTCCGGATCGAGAATAACCGCCGCAGTCACCACAGCGCCAACCAGCGGACCGCGGCCAACTTCATCAACGCCGGCAACCAGACGGGCGTGCGGATAAACGAATTCCATCATTTTGCTAACTCCAGTACTGCATCCGCCGCCTGCTCATCAGCGTTGCAACGGATCTGCTGATGCAGCGTACGGAAAGTCTCATGCATATCGTGGCTGGCTTTGCTATCGTCCAGCAGCGGCTTCAGCGCATCGGCTAACGCCTGTGGCTGGCATTCATCCTGCAGCAACTCTTTCACCAGTTCGCGTCCGGCAAGCAAATTCGGCAACGACACATAGTCGGTTTTAACCAGTCGCTTCGCCAGCCAGAAGGTAAACGGCTTCATCCGATAGCCAACGACCATCGGGCATTTCGCCAGCATACACTCCAGCGCCGCCGTCCCGGAAGCCAGCAGCGCGGCATCACTGGCGATCATCGCATCCCGCGCCTGGCCATCAAGCAGATGCACAGCCAGATCAGGCGCTGTTTGCGCTTTGATGCGCTCAAACTGTTCGCGACGCTTTACATTAACCAGCGGCACGACAATCTCCAGGTCAGGATAATCATTTCGCAGGATCTGCGCCGTTTTCAGGAAATCTGCGCTGAGCATCTCCACTTCCGCGCCGCGGCTACCGGGCAGTAGCGCCAGGCAGTGCGCCTCCCGGGCGATTCCCAGGCGATCGCGCGCCGCACTTTTATCCGGGTCCAGAGGCATCGCATCGGCCATTGTATGGCCGATAAACCGGCACGGAACGTTGAATTTGTCATAAAACGCTTTTTCAAAAGGCAGAAATGCCAGCACCAGATCGGTGGATCTGCCAATTTTGAAAACGCGTTTTTGCCGCCATGCCCAAACCGATGGGCTCACGTAATGGATCGTTTTAATACCCTGTTGCTTCAGGTTGCCTTCGAGCGTGATATTGAAATCAGGGGCATCAATACCGACAAACACATCGGGTTTAAGTTCGGTGAATCGTCGGGTCAGATCGGCGCGAATATGCAACAGACGACGCAGGCGACCGAGCACTTCAACAATGCCCATGACCGCCAGCTCTTCCATCTCATACCAGGCTTCGCAGCCTTCGGCCTGCATTAGCGGCCCCGCTACGCCAACAAAGCGGGCATCAGGTACGCGAGCCTTGAGTGCGCGGATAAGGCCGGCACCAAGAATATCGCCGGAGGTTTCTCCGGCGACCAGGGCAATCGTTAAGGGACGCTGTCCAGCCATTAACGAATCAGACCGCGCGTTGAACGCGCAAAGAAGTCGGTAAATGTCTGAACTTCTGGGTGCTGTGCCGCCAGTTCGGCGATCTCTGCCTTCGCTTCGTCCAGCGTTTTGCCGCTGCGATACAGCAGCTTATACGCGTTACGAATCGCGGTGATCGCTTCACGGCTGAAACCACGGCGCTTCAACCCTTCGATATTGACGCCAAACGGCGTTGCGTGGTTACCCTGCGCAATAACAAATGGCGGAACGTCTTGCGCAACGCCAGAGCAGCCGCCAACCATGACGTGCGCGCCAATAATGCAGAACTGATGCACAGCGGTCATTCCACCGATGATAACAAAATCATCCAGCGAAACATGCCCTGCGAGCGTGGCGTTATTCGCCAGAATACAGCGGTCGCCAAGCGTACAATCATGTGCCACATGGGCGTTGATCATTAGCAGGTTATCACTGCCCACCTTCGTTAATCCACCGCCCTGTACTGTGCCACGATGAATGGTGACGCTTTCGCGGATGCGGTTGCGATCGCCAATTTCCACGCGAGTCGGTTCACCAGCATATTTCAGATCCTGGTTAACTTCACCGATGGAAGCGAACTGATAGATCTCGTTATCGCGGCCAATTTTGGTATGACCGTTAATAACAACATGAGATTTCAGTACGGTGCCTTCGCCAATTTCGACGTCAGCGCCAACAATACAAAACGGGCCAATATGAGCATTTGCGCCAATACGAGCGCCGTCTTCCACAATAGCGGTTGGATGAATAAAGGCGGTTTTATCAATCACGTATCAGGCCTCCCGGCTACGGGCACACATCATCGTTGCTTCGCAAACCACTTTCCCGTCCACCAGCGCAACGCCTTTGAAACGCGTCAAACCGCGACGGGTTTTCTCAAAAGTGACTTCCATAATCATCTGATCGCCTGGCACGACCGGGCGTTTAAAACGCGCTTCATCAATCCCGGCAAAATAATAGAGCTCGCCCGGTTCCAGTTTTCCGACGCTTTTGAACGCCAGAATACCGGTAGCCTGAGCCATTGCTTCCAGAATCAGTACGCCAGGTAAAATCGGCTTACCAGGGAAGTGCCCCTGGAAAAACGGCTCATTTACAGAAACATTTTTTACTGCGCGCAGAAAACGGCCTTCTTCAAAATCCAGCACCCGATCGACCAGCAGGAACGGGTAACGGTGAGGCAGAAGTTCCAGAATCTCTTCAATGTGCAGAGTATGAGTGTCAGTAGTCAAAATACTCTTCCTGTCAAATATACTAAAAGACAATAATAACACGGCCTGCAGCAATCCCATGGACGCAACAGGCCGAAAATTTAATGTGCCGGGCAGGGGGGCACTAATCTTGTTGATTAACCTTGCGCTCAATGGCTTTGAGACGCTTGCTCATATCATCAATATTCAGCACTAATGCCGCGGTTTTACGCCAAACCTTGTTTGGTTGCAGCGGAATACCCGAAGAGTAAACCCCTGGCTCGGTAATAGGACGCATCACCATCCCCATTCCCGTCACGGTGACCTTATCGCAGATCTCCATGTGCCCGTTAATCACGCTGGCGCCACCAATCATGCAGTAGCGGCCAATTTTCAGGCTACCCGCCATGATTACACCACCGGCAACCGCGGTATTGTCGCCAATCACCACGTTATGCGCAATCTGGCACTGATTATCAATGATGACACCGTTACCGATCAAGGTATCGTCCAGCGCGCCGCGGTCAATTGTTGTGCAGGCGCCGATTTCCACACGATCGCCAATGATGACGCGCCCAAGCTGCGGGATCTTCACCCAGTTGCCGCGATCGTTGGCATAACCGAAGCCGTCCGCGCCAATCACCGTACTGGACTGAATCAGGCAATTTTCGCCAATCTCTATATCGTGATAAACGGTGACATTGGCCCATAAACGCGAGCCTGCACCTATTTTCGTATTTTTCCCAACGAAACACCCTGCGCCGATAATGACGTTTTCACCGAGAACCACGCCCGATTCGATAACGGCATTCGGCCCAATAGCAACGCCGACTCCCAGCTTCGCTGTCCCATCAATGACCGCGCTGGGCGCAATATCGTGCGCCGGCTGCGGCGTGGTATCAAGAATCTGAGCCATACGCGCATAGGTCAGGTAGGGATTGCGCACGACCAGCGCGGCACTATGAGCAAAAGGGAGATCATCCTGCGTCATCACAACGGCAGATGCCTGGCAAGCGGCCAGGCGTTCACGGTACTTAGGATTTACCATGAAAGTAATATGGCCCGTTTTCGCGGACTGCATGGACGCAACGCCGGTGATGACGATATCGCCATCACCGTGTAGTTCTGCATCCAACTGCCGGGCTAAATCAGCCAGTCGAATTGAAGGCATTACTTATTTAACCTGTTTCAGCACATCAGCGGTGATGTCTTTCACATCGCTGCTGTTGTATGCAACGGCATTGGAGTCGACAACCAGATCAATATCCTCATCTTTGGCAACTTTCTGCACCGCAGTCTGAATACGCGTCACCAGTTTGCCGCGCTCTTCGTTAGAGCGACGGGCGCGATCCTGTTCGAAAGACTGGGCTTTCTGAGAGAAAGTCTGGCGCTGCGCCATCACGTCTTTTTCCAGTTTGGTCCGGTCAGAGCCCGCTTTCATCGACTGCAGACGCTGCATTTTAGACTGCAGATCGCCTTCCATTCGCTGCAGCTCGCTGGCGCGGCCTTTGAACTCGTTTTCCAGCGTGTTAGAAACGCCAGTTTTCTGGGCAACCTGCTGGAACAGGCTGTTCATGTTAACCATTGCAATTTTATCTGCCGCCTGAGCGGACGTTACTATTGCTAACCCCAGACCTGCAGCTAATAACCACTTTTTCACAATTAACTCCTTACCATCCCATGAGTACCCTGGGGTACCGTTCTTTGCGTGGCCAGGCGATAACCTCGGTTATCGCCAATAGCCAGCGCTATACTGCACGCACATTCCATTGTCGCCAAACACAATTACCAGGTTTTACCGATGTTAAACTGGAACTGTTCAGCTTTGTCTCCATCGTACTTTTTAAACGGCTGAGCGTAGGAGAATACCAACGGCCCTAACGGCGACATCCACTGTACTGCGATACCCGCAGACATACGAATGTTGTTTGGATCGCTGTAGTCCGGATAACCAGCATACGCACCAGAATCCCAGTGAGTATCCCATACGGTCCCCATATCCCAGAAGACGGAAGTACGAACCGAGTTCGCATATTTATCACTGATGAATGGCGTCGGGGTGATCAGCTCAAGGCTGGCGACCGCCATGGCGTTACCGCCCACCGCATCATCAGACTTACATGGCGCGGTTTCCGTACTCTTACATTCATTATCATAGCTATCGTCGTCGTCATGACGGCTGGTCGCCGGATAGTACACAGCTTTAGGACCAATGGTATTAGACTGGAAACCTCGTACTGAGCTTGAGCCGCCAGCATAGAAGTTCTCATAGAACGGCATCTCTTTACCGCCCAGACCATTACCGTAGCCAAAACGAGTACGCCCCAGAACGACCCATTTATGATCGTCATCGATCGGCACATAGGTCGCCGTATCAAGGGTCGCTTTGTAGTATTCGTTATCGGAACCCGGGATGGTTACTTTACCGTTCAGGTTGACGCGCGAACCTTCCGTTGGGAAGAAACCACGGTCCAGTTTGTTGTAGGTCCAGCCATAGTTAAAGGTGAAATCATCCGCGCTGAACGAGTTTCTGTCGTTCGTATCGTCCGGGTATTGCCCCATCGAATGCAGATAACGCCACATCGCTACCTGAGGCTGCATATTCGACAACTTGTTATGCACATAGCCAAGACCCGCGCGCAGCGTATTGTATTCGTTAACCGGGAAGCCCAGCGTAACATCTGTACCATAGCTTTTGTTAGTATAGTCAGAGAGATCCGCATCGCTGGCATCGAAGTCGTTATAGAAAATACGACCACCGAGGCTGACGCCATCCACGGTAAAGTACGGGTTCGTCACCGACAGTTCAGTATAGGTCTGGTAATCATTTTTCGTGCCGCTAATCCCAACGGAGTAGCCGGTACCTAACCAGTTATCTTGTTGAACGCCAGCCTGGAAGCTCACGCCGCTCTCGGTACCGTAGCCGATACCGAAGTTAAAGCTACCGGTATTACGTTCTTTAACCTTATAGACGACATCAACCTGATCCGGACTCCCCGGTACGCGCTGCGTATCGGTATCGACCGTCTCAAAATAGCCTAAGCGATTCAGACGCTCTTTACCCTGCTCGACCAGATCGCTACCCAGCCAGGCACCTTCCATCTGACGCATTTCGCGACGCAGAACGGAATCCTTCGAGGTATCGTTGCCTTCAAAGCGAATTTTACGCACGTAATAGCGGTTGCCCGCATCAACGTTGACATGCAGCTTAACGGTCTTATCAGCATCATTGATTTCCGGCTGAGACTGAACTCGCGGGTAGGCGTACCCGTAGCGACCAAGGAGTTTCTTAATGTCATTCTCCATTTTAGTCACTTTGGTGCCGTTATACAGCTCGCCCGGTTCGACTTTGGTCAGCGCTTCAATTTCTGCCGAATGGCCCGCCAGATCGCCCGTCACCTGCACACCGGAAAGCTTATACTGATCGCCTTCGGTAATGTTGATGGTGATGTAGATACCTTTTTTGTCCGGCGTCAAGCTAACCTGCGTGGAATCAATATTGAAACGGGCATAACCGCGATCCAGATAGTAGCTGCGCAGCGTTTCAAGGTCCCCTGCCAGTTTCTGTTTCTGATATTTACGATCGCCAACCACGTTCCACCACGGCACTTCATCGCGCAGCTGGAAGGTTGAAATCAACTCATCGGTACTGAATGCGTGGTTGCCGACAATGTTAATCTGCTGGATTTTCGCCGAGACCCCTTCCTGGAACACCAGCTTCAGGTCGACACGGTTACGCGGCAGCGGCGTCACCACAGCTTTCACGCTGGCGCTATACTTGCCAACACTGTAGTAAAAATCCTCCAGCCCTTTTTCGATATCAACAAGCGTGGTGCGATCGAGGGATTCCCCTACGCGTACGCCAGATGCCTCAAGGTTTTGCTTGAGCATATCGTCCTTCACCGACTTGTTGCCGGAGAAAGTGATGCTGGCAATCGTCGGACGCTCTTTCACCTGCACCAGCAGGGTATCACCATCGCGCAGAACACGGACGTCCTCGAAATTGCCAGTGGCAAACAGAGCACGAATGGTATTACTGATATCATCATCGGTTACGGTATCGCCAGGACGCACTGGCATACTGAGGAGGGCCGCACCAACAGCGACACGCTGCAGGCCTTCGAAATGAATGTCCTTCACCACGAACCCGTCAGCACCGTATACGGTTGCGCTGCTAAACAGCAGCGACGCTATGAGCAACTTTTTCATCGCCATCGTTATTATGCGTTCTTCCTAACAAACTCTCTTACAACCGAGAGAAATCATTGAAAAGTGCAAGCCCCATTAACAGCACCAGCAACAGAGAGCCAATGCGATAACTAAAGTCTTGAACTCGCTCGGATACCGGTCTGCCTTTCAGCTTTTCAAGCGCCAAAAACAGTAAATGTCCCCCGTCAAGAACGGGAAGCGGGAACAAGTTGATTATTCCGAGGTTCACGCTAATCAGCGCAAGGAACATCAGATAATAAATCAACCCAAACTCCGCTGACATCCCAGCCCCCTGGGCGATAGAGATCGGCCCGCTGAGGTTGTTCAGTTTGACATCACCGGTTATCAATTTGCCCAGCATCCTGACCGTTAACGACATCAATCGCCAGGTTTTATCCGTGGCTTCAGCGATGGCGGTAAACGGCCCGTACTGACGCACTGTCTTATATTCATCAGGCAGCGGGATGACCTTCGGTACCACCCCTGCAAACCCTTCAGCTTTGCCCCGGGTGGACTTCGTATCTGGCGTCAAGGTTACCGACAAAGGACTCCCCTGCCGTTCGATCTCCAGAACTAACGCCCTGCCCGGATTATCACGCACCAGATTAACAAACGTCATCCACTGTGTTAACGGTTGACCATCGACTTTCACGATCCTGTCGCCCGCTTGCAAACCCGCCTTCTGCGCCGCCGAGTGAGATTGTACTTCCGCCAGAACCGTATCGATCTGCGCGCTACGCGGCCGAATACCTAACGACGTGACCGGATCTTGTTTATCCGGCTCGAACGCCCAGTGCCGCAGATCGAGGATTTTATCCTGGCGTTGGTTACTCCCGAAAGGGGCGACGGTAACAATTGTCTGCCGATCGCCTATCTTCGCCACCAGAGCCATACGTACCGCATCCCAATCAGGCGTTTCGATACCATCTATCTCTTTAAGTTCCATACCTTTTGCAATTTGTGCCTGCGCGGCGATCGAGTTGGGCGATATATCGCCAACAACCGGACGAACGCCTGGAACACCGATAATGAAGACTAACCACCAGGCAAAAATAGCAAAAAGGAAGTTCGCAACTGGCCCGGCAGCAATCACCGCCGCACGCTGACCAACAGATTTGTTGTTGAACGCATAGTGGCGCATCTCTGGCGCCACTGGCTCGACGCGTTCGTCAAGCATTTTGACATAACCGCCCAACGGGATAAGCGCGATGACAAATTCTGTTCCCTGCTTATCATAGCGATGCCACAGCGCCTTACCAAAGCCAATAGAAAAACGCTCAACGCGGATGCCACAGCGGCGGGCAACCCAGAAATGGCCGAATTCATGGACGGTAATCAGCACGCCCAACGCAATAATAAAAGCAGCCAGATTCCAGAGAATGCTCAGCATAACACCTTCCGTCAAATCGTCCTGAATACTAACAATAGCAGGCATGCGAACACAGGTACCGCAGCCGTCAGGCTATCGATGCGATCCAGAATACCGCCATGTCCAGGTATCAGATTTCCGCTATCTTTGATGCCGGCCTCCCGCTTAAACATACTCTCGGTTAGATCGCCGAGCACTGAGGCCAGGGCCGCGACAACAGAACAAACCAACAGCACCGCAGGCGTAACATCCAGTTGCGCCCACCAACCGTAAACCCACGAAATCACCGCCGCCGTTAATAACCCACCGAAAAAACCCTGCCAGGTTTTACCCGGAGAAACCTTCGGCGCCAGCTTATGCTTGCCAAACATCTTACCAAACATATAAGCCCCGGAATCCGCGCCCCAGACCAGGATCATCACATACAGTAACCACAGCGCGCCGCTATAGTGGTCATCAGCATAATGCCAGGCCCGCAGCGCCAGCATACCCCAAAAGAAAGGGACAATGGTCAGGAAGCCAAAAATCAAACGTAATGTTTTTGAATGCCGCCAGAAGGCCGCTGAAGCGGGATAAGTGAGGACTAAAAAGAGTGCAGCGATCCACCAGCCAAATGACGCCCATAGCGCGCCTTCCACCAGCGGTTGATGAGCGTCATAATGGTATTCTGGCATCAGAAAAAGCATCAACGCCAGCAGCAGACCGCAAAGCAATGATAGCCAGACACGCTGGGCCGTTGAAGTGAAACCGCTAAATTGCCCCCACTCCCAGGCGGCGAGCATACAGACAACCAGCGTGACGATGGCAAACCCCGCGGGCGGCAATAGAAAAAGCGCCGCAATAACGACGGGAATTAAGACGAAAGCAGAAATCAGCCGATACTTCAGCAAAAGTGACCCCCATCAGTCATTGTTGCCACCCGGTTCAGTACCGCCAAATCGACGCTCTCGATTAACAAAGGCATGGAGTGCACCTTCAAAGTCCTCTTCCGCAAAGTCGGGCCAAAGAACATCCGTAAAATAGAGTTCAGCATAGGCAATTTGCCAAATCAAAAAGTTACTGATGCGATGCTCTCCCCCGGTCCTGATAACTAAATCGACGGGCGCCAGTTCATGCATACAGACTTGCTGACTCAGCATCTCTTCCGTAATTTGATCGGGTTGCAGCCCCCCATCCTGAACCTGCCTTGCCAGATGGCGAACGCCCTGGACAATATCCCAACGCCCCCCGTAGTTCGCCGCAATGTTCAGGGTCAACCCCGTATTGTTCTCCGTCAACGCTTCCGCTTTACGGATACGATCCTGTAAACGCGCGTTGAAACGCGTCGTCTCGCCGATAATACGCAGCCGCACATTATGCCTGTGCAAACTCTTCACTTCGCTATCCAGCGCCCAGACAAACAGTTCCATCAGCGCACTGACTTCCTGCGCCGGTCGACTCCAGTTTTCACTACTGAACGCGTATAACGTTAACGCTTCAATCCCATTATTTGCCGCGAAAGAGACTGCGCGACGAACAGATTTCGCCCCGGCTTTATGACCAAAGGCACGAATCTTCCCCTGGCGCTTCGCCCAACGACCGTTGCCGTCCATAATAATGGCGACATGGCGACAGCCATGTGCAGGCGACATTTCGCTGACAGTTTGATTAGCAGACAACATCACGCGTTTTAAGTCCATAATAAGGATTAGCTAAGCTACCAAACACGGCCACAGGTCAGCGCTGGATACGCATTTTCATCCGGTGCCAGTGCTACGGCCAATCGCAGAGAACAACCAAATGCTTTACGCAAAAAAGCCGTGTCTTGCCACGGCCACCGTAATCTTTCACAACAACATGCAACGATCGGATGGCGCAGACTATATCACCGAAGCCCAGCGCCCACAAATATCACAGCGCGTATCAGATTAGCCCCTCATCGTCAGCAACTGACGCGCGCAGGCCCGGGCCATCGCGTCAATGGTGAGCACCTCATCAATACTTTGCGGGTCGTTCAGCGCCAGTTGATCGAGGACCGCCTGGTTTATCGCCGCAATATCGGTGAAGCGGATATCGCCATTCAGGAAGGCCGCCACCGAAACCTCATTCGCCGCATTCAGTGCCGTTGTCGCCGCCTGACCGACGTCAAAGGCGTCCATCGCCAGCTTCAGACAGGGATAACGCGCATAATCCGGCGCCGAGAAGCTCAGATTGCTCAACTGGCAGAAATCCAGCGGTTTCACCCCGGAACGAAGACGCGTTGGCCAGCCCATCGTGTGGGCAATCGGCGTACGCATATCCGGCTCGCCGAGCTGCGCCAGGACGCTGCCATCCTGATAACGCACCATCGAGTGAATCACCGATTGCGGATGAATCAGGACTTCCATTTGCTGCGCGGAAGCATTAAACAGCCAGCGCGCTTCAATATACTCCAGACCTTTGTTCATCATGGTCGCGGAATCGACGGAAATCTTGCGCCCCATTGACCAGTTTGGATGACGGCAGGCCTGATCCGGCGTCATTGCCGCCAGTTCAGAGATCGCCGTTTCCCGGAACGGACCGCCGGAGCCAGTGAGAAGAATCGACGCCACGCCATTAAGCGTTAGATCAGCATATCCGAGATGATGCTGAACGGTTTCCGGCATACTCTGAAAAATCGCATTATGTTCACTATCCACCGGCAACAAACGTGCGCCATTTTGCTGCACGGCCTCCATAAACAGACGACCGCAGGTCACCAGCGATTCTTTGTTCGCCAATAGCACCGTTTTTCCGGCACGAATCGCCGAAAGCGTTGGTACCAGGCCTGCCGCACCAACAATAGCCGCCATCACCTGATCAACATCGTCCAGTGCCGCAACATCAGCTGCGGCTTGTTGACCGCTCATGACCTCAGTACGGCTGCTATGCTCACGCAGTTTTGTCCGCAGCAATTCAGCGCTGTGCGCATCATCCATTACCGCGTAACGAGGGGAGAATTCCAGACATTGTTCAACCATACGGTCAACATTTTTCCCCGCGACCAGCGCGGCGATGGAAAAGCTGCCGGGGTTATGACGCACCACATCCAGCGTGCTACAGCCGATAGAACCCGTTGAACCGAGAATGGTTAATTGCTTCATGAGGCGTCCAGAAGAAATAACGACAGGATAAAAAAGCAAAACGCCGTCAGCGCCCGCTGGCATCAATCATCAGGTTATCGGACGGCGGTGCCAGCCTTTGATATAACCAAAAGCGGCAAAACCCCGCCATCTATACCCGTCATACTTCACGTTGCATGTGCGTTGGCAATACTCGCCCTTTTAGCGTTAACGCCCGCGCAGTTCAAAACGGTTAACCATTTTGCCCTGCAACGCGAATGAATTAGGGTATATACGCAATCCCGAAAATTGAGCGTACGGTCTCCTGTACGGCGTTTCAGATTTTACGCAGACGATTACGGCTACGTATCGGCAAAGAATCAGAACTGCATCAGTTCCGCTTCTTTTTCCGTCAGCGCCGCATCGACTTTTTTAATCGCGGCGTCAGTCAGTTTTTGTACTTCGTCCTGAGAACGGCGATCGTCATCTTCGCTGATCTCTTTTTCTTTCAAAAGAGCCTTCACTTTATCGTTGGCATCACGGCGAACGTTACGAACGGCCACGCGCGCCTGCTCTGCTTCGCCGCGAACGATTTTAGTCAGGTCTTTACGACGCTCTTCAGTCAGCGGCGGCAGCGGAACACGGATATCGCTACCGGCAGAGCTCGGGTTCAGACCGAGATCGGAAGCCATAATCGCTTTTTCAACCGCCGGGCTCATGGAGCGGTCAAAGACGTTGATTTTCAGCGTACGGGAGTCTTCTACCGTCACGCTCGCCAGTTGACGCAGCGGAGTCGGGGTGCCGTAATATTCCACGACAATGCCATCCAGCAGGCTGGGAGAAGCACGACCCGTGCGAATTTTGCTGATTTGGTTTTTAAACGCTTCTACGCATTTTTCCATGCGTGTTTCAGCATCTTTTCTGATATCGCTAATCACGTTACGAATCCTTGAAAACTTGTCTCAGTCAGACCAGACGGTCGCACACAACGGCAGTGTGCTAAGTATAGCCCTGTTAAAATAGTGCGGGTAAGCCCCGCGATTCTGACGCAGAATATTACTCTTATTTCTACACAAAATCATTCAAGTTGTATCAAGACGGCGACTGAGTAACAAATTCGCCAGGAACGAATTTGAACAGCCAGAGATTGCCCCCGGTGAGGAACAAAGACGCCCCTCATTTACCCCCCAGGCATTTGACTTCCGTAAGCGACTGGGGTGAGCGAAGACAGCCAACGCAGAGACAGCTTGAAGGATGAAGTGTATCACGGGAATTATTCCGTGATTAATGTTCCTTCTTTTTCACCCATCACCACACGACGCAGTGCGCCAGGCTTATTCATATTGAAAACGCGAATAGGCAATTTGTGGTCACGCGCCAGGGTGAATGCGGCCAGATCCATCACCTTCAGCTCTTTATCCAGCACTTCGCTGTACGTCAACTGATCGTACATGGTGGCTGAGGGATCTTTAGCCGGATCTGCGGTAAACACACCATCGACTTTTGTTGCTTTCAGCACAACATCGGCCTCAATCTCAATACCACGCAGGCAGGCCGCAGAGTCGGTGGTGAAGAAGGGATTACCGGTACCCGCAGACAGAATAACCACCCGGTTATTGCGCAGCAGACTGATGGCTTCTGCCCAACTGTAGTTGTCACACACGCCATTCAGCGGAATGGCGGACATCAGACGGGCGTTCACATAGGCGCGGTGGAGCGCATCGCGCATCGCCAGACCGTTCATTACGGTGGCCAGCATGCCCATGTGGTCGCCCACAACGCGGTTCATACCCGCTTTCGCCAGGCCAGCACCACGGAATAAGTTACCGCCACCAATCACCACACCAACCTGAATACCCAGTTCCACCAGTTCTTTGATTTCCTGAGCCATACGATCCAGTATGCTTGCATCAATACCGAAGCCTTCCGAACCCTGCAGAGCTTCGCCACTCAATTTAAGCAGAATACGTTTATAGACGGGTTTTGCATTGGTAGCCATGTTTCTTTCCTGAGACTGTCAACGATTGAGATGAGTTAATTCCGGCGACATTGTATGTCGACTTTCAGCATGCCCACTAGAGCGACTGGCTGATTTTACACATTAAGCACAAAAAGAAGCCGCCCTCAGGCGGCTCCTTTAGAAAATTAAGACTGCTTGGACATCGCAGCAACTTCTGCTGCAAAATCACTCTCAACTTTCTCGATACCTTCACCCACTTCAAAGCGGATGAAGCCAGTGACGTCAGCGTTGTGCTCTTTCAGCAGTTGACCAACGGATTTGCTCGGTTCCATAACGAACGGCTGGCCGGTCAGAGAAACTTCGCCGGTGAATTTCTTCATGCGGCCTTCAACCATTTTCTCTGCGATTTCTTTCGGCTTGCCAGACTGCATGGCGATGTCCAGCTGAACCTGGTACTCTTTTTCTACCACGTCAGCAGACACATCTTCCGGTTTAACGAATTCAGGCTTGCTTGCCGCAATGTGCATCGCCAGCTGTTTAACCAGCTCTTCACTCGCGCCTGTAGCCGCAACCAGAACGCCGATACGCGCGCCGTGCTGGTAGGACCCCAGAACCTCGCCTTCCAGAGAAGAAACGCGACGGATGTTGATGTTCTCACCAATTTTCGCCACCAGCGCAACACGTTCTTCTTCGAACTGTGCTTTCAGCACTTCAACATCAGTGATTTTGCCAGCAACTGCTGCATCCAGAACCTTGTTAGCAAACGCCTGGAAACCACCATCTTTAGCAACGAAGTCAGTCTGGCAGTTAACTTCCAGAATAATGCCATAGGTGCCGTCGATTTTAGTAATGATCACGCCATCAGCAGCAACGTTACCTGCTTTTTTCGCTGCTTTAATCGCACCAGACTTACGCATGTTTTCGATTGCCAGTTCGATGTCGCCATTCGCTTCAGTCAGCGCTTTTTTGCAATCCATCATGCCTGCGCCGGTACGCTCGCGCAGCTCTTTTACCAGGGATGCGGTAATTTCAGCCATTCTTTAATCCTCGGGAGATGTAATCTGCCCGGTTCAGGGAACCAGACAAACTTGAAAGTGAAAAAGGGGCCGCGAAGAGGCCCCTATTTATACACGGTACTAAATAAGGGTATGCCTTATTATTCAGCTTCTACGAAGCTTTCTTCCGCTTGAGAAGCCAGATCCTGGGAACGGCCTTCACGAACGGTAGCAGCAACAGCGCTCAGGTACAGGCTAACTGCGCGGATTGCGTCATCGTTACCCGGGATAACGAAATCAACGCCGTCCGGATCGGAGTTAGTATCAACGATAGCAAATACCGGGATACCCAGGTTGTTTGCTTCTTTGATTGCGATGTGCTCGTGGTCAGCGTCGATAACGAACAGTGCGTCCGGCAGACCGCCCATATCTTTGATACCGCCCAGGCTGTTTTCCAGCTTGTCCAGCTCACGAGTGCGCATCAGCGCTTCTTTTTTGGTCAGCTTGTCGAAAGTACCGTCCTGGGATTGCGTTTCCAGGTCTTTCAGACGTTTGATAGACTGACGAACGGTTTTCCAGTTAGTCAGCATACCGCCCAGCCAGCGATGGTTCACGAAGAACTGGTCGCAGCTGTTAGCCGCGTCTTTTACCGCTTCGCTTGCAGCGCGCTTAGTACCAACGAAAAGGATTTTACCTTTACGAGCAGCAATCTTGTTCAGTTCAGCCAGCGCGTCGTTGAACATCGGTACCGTTTTCTCAAGGTTGATGATGTGAACTTTGTTACGCGCGCCGAAGATGAAAGGCTTCATTTTCGGGTTCCAGTAACGGGTCTGGTGACCAAAGTGAACACCAGCCTTGAGCATGTCGCGCATGGAAACAGTTGCCATGTTTAAAACCTCTATAGATAAAAGTTGGGGTTATGCCTCCACGTATCCCATATTACCGACCCCAAAGGGCACCCCGGAATATGTGCCGATACGTGTGTGTTGTTACACAAAGTGAGATTTATCGCTTCCGTCCATCTTGTGTAGTCTTCGAATGGAGCAGAAGTCCGGCGCGCTTTATACCACAAAACAGGACCGGAAACCAACAGTTGTTGACGCGGCCTTGCCGTTAATGATTCTCAATTTGGCAGCAGGACACCCGGACTGTTAACATTGATCGCACATCATTTATTATTGTCGCAAAAACGACGCAGCTGGACACTATCCATGGCTATTTCTATCAAGACACCTGAAGACATCGAAAAAATGCGCGTTGCTGGCCGTCTGGCCGCTGAAGTGCTGGAAATGATCGAACCCTATGTGAAACCGGGCGTCAGCACCGGCGAGTTAGATCGTATCTGCAACGATTACATCGTTAACGAACAAAAAGCCGTCTCTGCCTGCCTTGGCTATCACGGTTTTCCCAAATCCGTCTGTATCTCTATCAATGAAGTGGTATGCCACGGGATCCCTGACGACGAAAAGCGGCTGAAAGATGGCGATATCGTCAACATCGACGTCACCGTGATTAAAGATGATTTCCACGGCGATACCTCAAAAATGTTTATCGTCGGCAAACCAACCATTCTTGGTGAGCGTCTGTGCCGTATCACCCAGGAAAGCCTCTACCTGGCGCTAAAAATGGTCAAGCCTGGCATCAACCTGCGAGCCATCGGCGCGGCAATCCAGAAATTCGTTGAAGCCGAAGGATTCTCCGTCGTACGCGAATATTGCGGTCACGGTATCGGCCGCGGCTTCCACGAAGAGCCGCAGGTATTGCATTACGACTCCCCGGAAACCAACGTGGTGCTCAAACCGGGTATGACCTTCACTATTGAACCGATGGTCAACGCGGGTAAAAAAGAGATCCGCAGCATGAAAGACGGCTGGACGGTAAAAACCAAAGACCGGAGCTTGTCTGCGCAATACGAGCATACTATTGTGGTAACAGATAACGGCTGCGAAATCCTGACGTTACGTAAGGATGACACCATCCCGGCGATAATCTCGCACAACGAATGATGAGAAGCCGGCGCCAGCCGGTTTTTTTATGACGGGCACGCCCGATACCTTCGGGCAGCCACAAGCGATTGTTGATGACGGGCGCCCTGCCCGTCCCCCCTTGGGCCGCCGCAAGCGACGTTAAAAATCGCTCCCGGCGATTTTTTATGGGCGATAGTTTTTTTATGGTGACGCAATGAGCAACTCTTTACCTGACGCTGTCCCCCCCGACCTGTCCGCTCAACCGGATAATCCGGGAGACTGGCCGCAGAGCGACTTTAACTGTGCCGACATTAAAGCGCATCTCGACACTTTCCAGCACTGGCTGGGAGAGGCTTTTGATAACGGTATCGCCGCAGAAAAGTTGATCGAAGCGCGTACCGAATTTATCGATCAGTTGCTCCAGCGACTGTGGATTGAGTACGGTTTCGGTTCGGTTAACCATATCGCTCTGGTGGCGGTCGGCGGCTACGGTCGCGGCGAGCTTCACCCGCTCTCCGATATCGACCTGCTGATTCTGAGCCGTCACAAGCTGCCCGATGGGCAGGCGCAAAAAGTCGGCGAATTATTAACCTTATTGTGGGATATCAAGCTGGAAGTCGGCCACAGCGTGCGCACGCTCGAAGAGTGCCTGCAGGAAGGGCTGTCAGACCTCAGCGTCGCCACCAACCTGATTGAGTCCCGCCTGCTTATCGGCGACGTCGCGCTCTTCCTTGAGCTGCAAAAGCATATATTCAGCGATGATTTCTGGCCATCGGAAACGTTTTTTGCGGCAAAAGTCGAAGAGCAGAATGCACGTCATCAGCGCTATCACGGTACCAGCTATAATCTTGAGCCGGACGTCAAAAGCAGCCCCGGCGGCCTGCGCGATATCCACACACTGCAGTGGATTGCCCGTCGTCATTTCGGCGCCACTTCGCTGGATGAAATGGTCGGCTTCGGCTTCCTCACAGAAGCCGAACGGAACGAGCTTAACGAGTGTCTGCACCTGCTCTGGCGCATTCGCTTCGCCCTTCATCTTGAGCTAAATCGCTATGACAACCGACTGCTATTTGACAGGCAGTTCAGCGTCGCCCGCCGACTGCGCTATGAAGGCGAATGCAATCAGCCTATCGAGCACATGATGAAGGATTTCTTCCGCGTCACGCGACGGGTGAGCGAGCTGAACCATATGCTGATCCAGCTGTTCGAAGAGGCGATTCTCGCGCTCACTGAGGATGAAAAGCCGCGGCCAATTGATGATGATTTTCAACTACGTGGGACGCTTATCGATTTACGTGATGACACGCTGTTTATCCGCGAACCGCAGGCTATCCTGCGCATGTTCTTCACGATGGTACGCAACAGCAGTATTACTGGCATCTACTCCACCACCCTTCGCCACCTGCGCCACGCCCGGCGTCATCTGACGCAGCCGCTGTGCTACATTCCGGAAGCGCGCACCATTTTTCTCAGTATGCTGCGCCATCAGGGCGCGGTGAGCCGGGGACTGCTGCCAATGCACCGCCATAGCGTGTTGTGGGCCTATATGCCGCAGTGGTCGCATATTGTCGGCCAGATGCAGTTCGACCTGTTTCACGCCTATACCGTGGATGAACACACCATTCGCGTGCTGCTCAAGCTCGAAAGTTTCGCCAAAGAGGAGAACCGCGGCATTCATCCACTCTGCGTGGAACTCTGGCCACGCCTGTCGCATCCAGAACTGATTCTTATCGCTGCCCTCTTCCACGACATCGCCAAAGGGCGCGGCGGCGATCATTCGATTCTCGGCGCCCAGGACGTGCTCAAATTTGCCGAACTGCATGGCCTTAATTCCCGCGAAACCCAGCTGGTCGCCTGGCTGGTACGCCATCATCTGTTGATGTCGGTAACCGCCCAGCGCCGGGATATTCAGGACCCGGAAGTGATCAAGCAGTTTGCCGAAGAGGTACAGACGGAAAACCGACTTCACTATCTGATCTGTCTGACCGTTGCCGATATCTGCGCCACCAACGAAAATTTGTGGAACAGCTGGAAACAAAGTCTACTGCGCGAGCTCTATTTCGCCACCGAAAAACAGCTTCGTCGCGGCATGCAAAACATCCCGGATATGCGCGAGCGGGTTCGCCACCACCAGCTACAGGCGCTGGCGCTATTGCGAATGGAAAATATTAATGAACAGGCGCTGCACCAGATCTGGAACCGTTGTCGCGCCAACTATTTTGTGCGTCACACGCCAAACCAGCTCGCCTGGCATGCGCGCAACCTGCTGCAACACGATCTCAGCAAACCGATGATCCTGCTGAGTTCCCACGCTACGCGCGGCGGCACCGAGATTTTTATCTGGAGCCCGGATCGCCCATACCTGTTCGCGGCGGTCTGCGGCGAGCTGGATCGCCGTAACCTTAGCGTCCACGATGCGCAAATCTTTACGACCCGCGACGGTATGGCGATGGATACCTTCATCGTTCTTGAGCCGGATGGCAGCCCGCTTTCCACCGACCGGCACGAGATGATTCGCGTGGGCCTGGAACAGACCATCACCCAGCGCAGCTGGCAACCGCCGGCCCCTCGTCGCCAGGCATCGAAACTCAAACACTTTTCGGTCCCGACCGAGGTTAATTTCCTGCCGACGCATACTGAGCGGAAATCCTTTCTTGAGCTTATCGCCCTCGATCAGCCGGGTCTGCTAGCCTGCGTCGGCCAGGTGTTTGCCGACCTCGGGATCTCACTCCACGGCGCGCGAATTACGACAATCGGTGAGCGAGTAGAAGATTTATTTATAATCGCCACCGCAGACCGGCGTGCCCTTAATAATGAGCTGCAACAAGAAGTGCAACAACGGTTGACAGAGGCCCTCAATCCAAACGATAAAGGGTAGTGTGTTTATTCATATGGAAAGAGTTTAACAATGCAGCAGTTACAGAACGTTATTGAGTCCGCTTTCGAGCGTCGCGCCGACATCACGCCGGCAAACGTGGATACCGTAACCCGTGAAACGGTTAACCAGGTCATTTCTTTGCTTGATTCCGGCGCGCTGCGTGTCGCTGAAAAAATCGACGGCCAGTGGGTAACGCATCAATGGCTGAAGAAAGCGGTTCTGCTCTCTTTCCGTATTAACGATAACCAGGTTATCGATGGTGCGGAAAGCCGCTACTTCGATAAAGTCCCGATGAAGTTTGCGGATTATGATGATGCGCGTTTCCAGAAGGAAGGTTTTCGCGTGGTTCCGCCAGCGGCCGTGCGCCAGGGGGCGTTTATCGCTCGCAATACGGTACTGATGCCCTCCTATGTGAACATCGGCGCATTCGTTGACGAAGGCACCATGGTGGATACCTGGGCAACCGTCGGTTCCTGCGCGCAAATCGGTAAAAACGTTCACTTGTCCGGCGGCGTCGGCATCGGTGGCGTACTGGAGCCTCTGCAGGCTAACCCGACCATCATTGAAGACAACTGCTTTATCGGCGCGCGTTCTGAAGTCGTTGAAGGCGTTATCGTCGAAGAAGGCTCGGTTATTTCTATGGGCGTGTACATCGGTCAGAGCACCCGTATTTATGACCGTGAAACCGGCGAAATACATTATGGCCGCGTACCGGCAGGCTCCGTGGTGGTGTCGGGCAACCTGCCGTCAAAAGATGGTAAGTACAGTCTGTACTGCGCCGTCATCGTGAAAAAGGTCGATGCGAAGACCCGCGGAAAGGTCGGAATCAACGAACTCCTGCGAACCATCGACTAAGCAGTGTAAAAGCGGGATATCTCCCGCTTTTTTTCTCTTTGACGCTGGCGGAAATAGATTTTTTCGTTAATTATTCATAGATTACGATGACATCAAAGGTACCGTTATGTACGATAATCTGAAAAGTCTTGGTATTACCAATCCTGATGAAATCGATCGCTATAGCCTGCGACAGGAAGCCAACAACGACATTCTGAAAATCTATTTTCACAAGGATAAAGGCGAGTTTTTTGCCAAAAGCGTTAAGTTTAAATATCCGCGTCAGCGCAAAACCATTGTTGCTGACGGCGTGGGTCAGGGGTATAAAGAGGTTCAGGAAATTAGCCCCAATCTGCGCTATATCATTGATGAGCTGGATCAAATCTGTCAGCGCGATCGCACTGAAGTCGATCTGAAACGCAAGATCCTTGACGATCTGCGTCATCTGGAAAGCGTCGTTACCAACAAGATCAGCGAAATTGAAGCCGATCTGGAAAAACTGACGCGCAATAAATAAGTTTTGCTCTGTTTCCGGCGGGGATCAGCTCTGCCGGGAACAGCAGACTATCTTTGCTCATCAAGCTGCAGCGCGATATACAGCAACAGACGATCGTCAAAACTCCCCAGATTCAGCCCCGTCAGTTCAGCAATGCGATTCAAACGATATTCCAGGGTATTACGGTGAATAAATAGCGCCTTTGAGGTTGCCAGCGGCTGTACATTATGCCGAAACCATGCCAGCAAGGTACGCCGCAACAGACCGTTATTATCCATCGCTTTCAGGCGCACAAGAGGACGCGCCAGCTCGTTGGCCTGCCAGCCGCCACGCAGGCTATCGAGCAACACCGGCAGCATCAAATCCTGGTAATAATAGCTCCGGCTCTCCGGTATTCTCTGTTTGCCGACCATCATTGTGGTCCGGGCGGTACGATAAGAACGCGCGATGCTGCCCGGGCCGGTGAAGAAGTTGCCCAGCGCCACGCGAAAACGCAACTGGCCATTCTCTTTCATTCTGCTAATTAGCTGCTCAACACGTTTGCGGTGATCTTCCGCATCCCAGCGACCAAAAGCATTCAGAGCCGGTTTCAGCACCACCATTTCAGTCAGCGAAACAATGGCCACCAGATTATTTCGATCCGGGGTTGTCAGCGCGGTTTGTAACTGCTGAAGCTCCGCCATCGCGCTATCGACGCCCAACTGGCCGCTATCCACCTCAATCGTCGCGACCACGCGCGGCTGGTTCAGATCGATCCCCAGGCGCTGCGCCCATTCAGTCAGCGCTGGCGTATTCTCTTCCGCCTGAATCAGGTTCATGACCAGCTCTTCACGCAAACGGCTATCCTGGGCCAAAAGATGCATCAACCGTGATTGCTCCAGCATCATCTCGGCAGTCATACAAACCAGTTCGCCATATTTACGTAGCGACTCCGGTTCACCGGTCAGGCCGATAACGCCAACGATTTCGCCTTCCAGACGCAACGGCAGATTGATCCCCTGACGCACGCCGTGCAGATGCCGGGCTACAGCATCATCAATATCCACAACGCGTCCCTGAGATAATACCAACAGCGCCCCTTCGTGCAATTCCCCAATTCGTTCGCGGTCTCCGCTGCCAATAATGCGCCCGCGAGCATCCATTACGTTAATATTGGTATCAATGATGCGCATCGTGCGCGCCACGATATCCTGCGCCATTTTGGTATCAAGATGCCAGCCAGCCATGTAACCCTCCCGTGAGCAGGCTAACAGAATAGAAGAGTTGGCAACACGTCGCATTGTGCATTTGCACAAAGCCGGAAGAATAAGTATGGAGTTGTGGGAAGCATCACAGAACGCCGGAGAAAATAACCGGCAGCGCCCAAAAAGCCCCTTCCCTTCGCAAGAAGAAAAGAGGCTTCAACGACAGAGAACGATTACTGCATCAGCAGATAGATAGACGTGTCGCCACGCTGAATATTCAGAGCCAGAACCGACGGTTTGGAATCGAATATTTTGCGCAGGTCGGCAATATTTTTCACCGGCTGCTGGTTAGCGCCAACAATAATATCGCCTTTCTTCAGACCAATCTGCGCAGCCGGGGTGCCAGCTTTTACGCTGCTCACCACCACGCCTTTATTCTGGCCTTTATTGCTCATTTCCGCCCCTTCAATACCATTGAAGATGGTGCTGGAGTCAACCTGATTCTGGTTGCTTTGCTGCAGTTCAACGGTCACGGTGACCGGTTTACCCTCACGCAACAGCCCAAGCTCAACTTTGCTGCCGACAGGCATCGTCCCCACCTGAGCACGCAGCGCGGCAAAACTGCTGATCGCCTTGCCATTCAGAGAGGTGATCACATCCCCCGCTTTAATGCCCGCTTTAGCAGCCGCAGAATTCGGCAGAACCTGGCTCACGAATGCCCCGCGCTGAGCGTCAACTTTCATCGCTTTCGCCAGTTCGGAATTCAGCTCGGTTCCCATGATCCCCAGTTCGCCACGTTTAACCTGACCATACTTAATCATCTGATCGGTCAGGTTTTTCACCATGTTGCTGGGGATCGCGAAACCAATACCAATGTTGCCGCCGTCCGGCGCCAGAATCGCAGTATTGATACCGATCAATTCACCGTTCAGGTTAACCAACGCTCCGCCGGAGTTACCGCGGTTAATTGCCGCATCGGTCTGGATAAAGTTTTCATAATTTTCAACATTAAGACCACTACGACCTAATGCGGACACGATCCCTGACGTCACGGTTTCACCCAGACCAAAAGGGTTACCAATCGCCACGGTGTAATCCCCAACGCGCAGAGCATCGGAGTCAGCCAGCTTAATCGCGCTCAGGTTTTTTGGATCCTGGATTTGAATCAGTGCGATATCGGAGCGCGGGTCTTTACCCACCACTTTCGCATCAAATTTGCGCCCATCGCTCAGTTGAACCTTGATGGTGGTGGCATTCTCTACAACGTGGTTATTAGTGACGACATAACCTTTAGCGGCATCAATAATTACCCCAGAGCCGAGAGCCATAAATTTCTGCTGCTGGCTACCATCGTTATTACCTGACGCGCCGCCCTGACAGAATGGAGAACCCTGGAATGGCGAACCATCCTGGCAGAACGGTGAATTATCGCCGAAGAACTGCTGGAAGTTACGCGGCATCCGCGGGGTATTAACGGTGGTGCTCCCCTCAACGTTAATGCTCACAACCGACGGCATCACCTTTTCCAGCATTGGCGCCAGACTCGGCATCTGCTGTGCATTCGTAGCCGAAGAAGCCGTTTCCGCCGCGCTCGCAGAGAGAGGGGACAACGCCAGACCTAAACTCAGAGCCAGAGCACTCATTGCTAACGTGGTTTTTTTCATATGTTTCAATCTCGATTTCAGATAATGAATAGTTGCTGTGTACGTGACTATCAGAGTCATTTTATAGCGCGAAGTTCCGGCATGATGTTTCGGCAAAAAGTAAAAATTTATTGTCCATCTTTACAAAACTCATGCTTATTCCACGGCCATCAGTCGTCGATATTCATCCCATGCGTACAAATCAGTCATCCCGCTGATATAGTCCTGAATGAGACGGCAGCGATAATAATATTCCATCACCGGAAATTCTTTGCTGTCTCGCGGGATCTTATTTACGGCTTCGACATAAGCCAGCCGATGACGGGCTGAAAGTTTCTGCAACAGGCGTGATGCGATGGGTAAGCTTCGCACCCGCTCTTTTTCCACCAGCAGACTGAACTCATCCAGCGATAATTTGAGCAGCGGCTGGTAAATATCTAACAAACCACTAATAACGCGGTAGCCCTGCAATTCCAGCTGCTCAACATCAGGATGACTAAACACATGTTTCACTGCGACATTTTTATAAAGTTCAAGCAACTGACTGCAGTCACTGTCATCCTCAAGCAGCGCGTGATTAAAATCGCCGTGAAAAATTCTCGGCAAGTTATCAATAAATCTACGGGCCGCATATGGCGCCAGCCTATTCAGCGTATTGACCCGTAAATACATAAAGAATTGATCTTCAGTGCCTCGACTAAGAGAATTCGCACGCGATTTTTCCCAGGCATTTTCGACAATTTGATTAAACAGGGAACCTTTTTCGTGAACGCCCCAGGCATCATACAAATGTTGATAAAGCTGTTCCACGCTGAAGATCCGTTTTTCTACCGCGTCCTCAAGATCGGCGACACAATATGAGATGTCATCCGCCGCTTCCATAATCCAGGTTAACGGGAATCGATTGTAAGGGGCCAGATCAAGTTCTTTACGCAACCTCGCGACATACTCTTCTTCGGCTAAATAATAACCAGGCTTCTTCATTAAATAATTATGGCTAACCGGCGGTTCGCCGCGCCACCATGCCGGACGAGTATATTTTAAAATACAGCCTACCTGCGCCCAGGTCAGATTCATACGCATCAGGGTATGAACTAAACGAATACTCTGCGCATTTCCTTCAAACCAACATAAATCCTGGCGAACTTTACGGCGTAAGTCATTCAACGGGCTCTCCCCTTCCAGCAAACGCAGCACCTCAACCACGCAGCGATCGTCCGTTAATGGCTGGCTGGCCGCATCGCCGGGAAACAGCCGCTGGCTGAACCAGTCGTTAATCGCCGCCTCACCAAAATGACCAAATGGCGGATTGCCAATATCGTGCATCAGGCAGGCCATCTCAACGATACTTTCGAACGGCCCGGTGAGCTCATCCAGCCCATAGCTCTCGAGCAGCTTTTGCTCTTTCAGACGACTCAGCACCTCTTTAGCGATGTAGCGCCCAACCTGCTGGACTTCAAGGGAGTGGGTGAGACGCGTACGCACCGCTGCGTTACGCTCCAGCGGAAAAACCTGGGTTTTTTGCTGCAATCGACGGATCGCCGGTGAATTGATGATACGCCCGCGATCGCTTTCAAAAATGCGCAGGATTTCATGCTCCGTTTTGACCCCTTGCGGTGAACGGTAGCGGCGATGCCAGTTAATCTTATTGCGAAAATCAATCTTTGCCATGATCTCCCCCGAGCGAGCAATACGTTTCCTTCTAAGCGCATGATAGACTATGCCGTTAAAACCCACACATCGCGAGTAAATCTATGAAAATCGGCATTATTGGCGCTATGGAAGAAGAAGTTACCCTCCTGCGCGACAAAATCGACAACCGTCAGACTATCGCTATCGGCGGCAGCGAAATCTACACCGGCCAGCTTCAGGGCACCGATGTCGCGCTACTGAAATCGGGTATTGGTAAAGTTGCCGCCGCCATGGGAGCGACTCTGCTGATGGAACACTGTAAACCAGATGTGGTTATTAATACCGGCTCCGCAGGCGGTCTGGCGTCGACCCTGAAGGTTGGTGATATCGTTGTCTCCGACGAAACGCGCTACCATGATGCCGACGTCACCGCGTTTGGCTATGAGTATGGTCAACTGCCGGGCTGCCCTGTTGGTTTCAACGCCGACGAAAAACTGATTGCCGCCGCGGAAACCTGCATCAAAGCGCTGAACCTTAACGCGGTACGCGGCCTGATTGTCAGCGGCGACGCCTTTATCAACGGCTCCATGGGTCTGGCCAAAATCCGTCACCATTTCCCGCAGGCCGTCGCGGTAGAAATGGAAGCGACCGCTATCGCACATGTCTGCCACAGCTACTGTGTGCCCTTTGTTGTCGTTCGCGCCATCTCCGATGTTGCCGATCAGCAGTCTCATCTGAGTTTCGATGAATTCCTCGCCGTCGCCGCTAAGCAGTCCACCCTGATGGTGGAAAACCTGGTGCAGCACCTGTCCCGTGGTTAAGTCGTTTAAAACAGCGCTTGCCGTTCTGCTGCTGGTTCCGGCGTGGCTATTCGCCGCGCCGCGAGTGATTACCCTCTCTCCCGCCAATACCGAACTGGCATTTGCTGCCGGCATTACGCCTGTTGGCGTGAGTAGCTATTCCGATTACCCTCCCGAAGCCGCAAAGATAGAGCAGGTTTCCAGCTGGCAGGGAATGAATCTGGAACGCATCGTCGCACTCAAACCGGACATGGTGCTGGCGTGGCGCGGCGGCAACGCGGAACGACAGGTCAACCAGCTAAGCTCGCTTGGGATTAAGGTTATCTGGGTCAAGACTTCGACCATCGAAGACATCATTGCCACGCTTCGTCAACTGGCGCAGTGGAGCCCGCAGCCAGAAAAAGCGCGACAGGCGGCGCAGAAGATGGAAGAGGCGTACCTGACGCTGAAAGCCCGCTATGCCAGAACGCCCAAAAAACGCGTGTTTTTACAGTTCGGAGCTAACCCTCTCTTTACCAGCAGCAAAGGATCGATTCAGGATCAGGTGCTGACGCTGTGTGGAGGAGAAAACATTTTTGCCGACAGCCGGGTCCCCTGGCCGCAGGTCAGCCGTGAACAGGTGCTGGCAAGGCAACCGCAGGCGATTGTCATTGCTGGCGACGCCAGTGAACTTCCCGCCGTTGCCCGCTTCTGGCGGAATCAGTTAAAAATTTCGCTTATTGCGCTACATGGCGACTGGTTTGAACGGGCAAGTCCACGTATTATCCTCGCCGCAAAACAACTCTGTACGGCGCTTGAGCAGATAAAATAATCACCTGCTAACCAGGTGTCAGGAGCCTATCCCGGTAGGCGTAATTGTTGCAGCCAGTTTGGACACGCACAGCGCGGAACAACCGGAGTGTACATGCAGTACGTGAGGATTGTGAGCGCTGCCTGAGGTCAAAATGGCAAATAAAATAGCCTAATGGGATAGGCTCTAAGTGGAAACTAACGATGCTTGTCTATTGGCTCGATATTATTGGCACTGCCGTATTTGCCATCTCCGGCGTCCTGCTGGCCGGAAAGCTGCGTATGGACCCTTTCGGCGTGCTGGTATTAGGCGTGGTCACCGCAGTGGGCGGCGGCACGATTCGCGATATGGCCCTCGCTAACGGGCCGGTATTTTGGGTAAAAGATCCCACCGACCTGGTGGTGGCGATGGTCACCAGTATGCTCACTATCCTGCTGGTTCGCCAGCCGCGTCGGTTACCTAAATGGGTGCTGCCGGTACTGGATGCCGTCGGCCTGGCGGTATTTGTCGGCATTGGCGTCAACAAAGCGTTTCTTGCCCATAGCGGGCCATTAGTGGCCGTCTGTATGGGCGTGGTTACCGGCGTCGGCGGTGGGATTATCCGCGATGTGCTGGCGCGTGAAATCCCGATGATTCTGCGCACGGAAATCTACGCCACGGCCTGCATCATCGGCGGTATCGTACACGCAACGGCGTATTACATCTTTCATGTTCCGCTAGAAAATGCGGCAATGACCGGAATGGTCGTTACACTGACAATTCGACTGGCGGCAATTCGTTGGCACCTGAAGCTGCCAACTTTTGCGCTTGATGAGAACGGGCGCTGAAAATCTTCTCCGGCGGAGGAATATCCGCCGGGGCAAGTATCAGATGCTGAACGAAGACCCACAGCCGCAGGTGCTTTTCGCATTCGGGTTAGTGACGATAAAACGCGACCCTTCAAGGCCTTCAGTATAATCGACGGAACCGCCGACCAGATACTGCAGGCTCATTGGATCAACCACCAGGCCAACCCCCTGCTTCTCGATAGTCATATCCCCATCGTTAACCTGATCGTCAAAGGTAAAACCGTACTGGAAACCGCTGCAACCACCACCGGTGATATACACCCGCAGCTTCAGGTTCGGATTATCTTCATCCGCAATCAGATCTTTTACTTTTATCGCTGCGGCGTCGGTAAACTCAAGCGGCAACGCTACATCATCACTCATTTTATGCTCCCATTGATACTTCTGACCGGTTAAAGAATGACCCGGTCTTTTGAGCCATTATCCAATACCCGAGTAATTCGTTCAAGTATTCTCCCCACCGACCGGCTGCGCCTTTGCTGCCTGTTCAGCCTCTTGTTTCGCCAGAGTACGCTGCAGAATTGTCGAGTATAAAGGCTTGCCGCCGAGGAACTGCGCCAATAGTGTTGCGCCGAGACAGGTAATAATCATTGGCAAAATGAGCTGATAGTTGTCGGTCATCTCCAGCACCAGCACAATACCGGTCAATGGCGCACGTACCGAGGCTGCAAGCAATGCCCCCATGCCGGCGATGGCAAAGGTTCCCGCATCCAGATGATACGCCGGAAACAGCGGCATCGCAGCCATACCGAATGCCGTTCCCAACAGCGTCCCCAGCGCCAGCATCGGCGCAAAGATACCGCCAGGCGCGCCGGAAGAGAAGCACAGCAGCGTGGTAATCACCCGGGCGATAAAAATAAACAGTAGCAAACCAACAGAAAAGTTGCCTTCTGCGGCAATTGGAATCAGGTTAAATCCACCTCCCGCCGCCGCTGGCTGAATAAAGCCAAGAACGCCGCAGCATCCACCAATCAAGCCGCCAATCAGTACCCACTTCCGGGTATTTCCGCCATGAATATACTGGAACATATCCTGGGTACGCAGCACCAGAGTGTTAAACAACGGGCCGATACAGCCAAAAATCATCCCCAGAATCAAATAGAGCCACAGCGTGTTAACCGGCGCATTGCTCAGTTTACCGACTTCAATAATCGCGTTCTCGCCATTAAAAATGCGATAAACAATGGTCGCCATAATCACGCCGGTAAACACAGCTTTAATGGAGATCAGATTGTAGCGAAACTGCGGGCGCATCTCTTCAATAATAAACAGAATACCGGCCAGCGGCGCGTTAAACGCGGCGGAAAGCCCGGCCGCCGCGCCGGTGGCCAGCAGCGTATGCCGGGCTTCCGCACTGCGCATGCGGAAAATATCGACCACCATACGCCCGATATTGCCGCCAAGCTGCACCATCGGCCCTTCACGCCCCAGCACCATACCTGCGCCCAGCGTTCCCATCCCGCCAATAAATTTTACCGGCAGCACGCGCCACCAGCGTACGGGCCGCAGTTCCTCCAGCGCGCCCTCAATTTCCGGGATCCCGGAGCCCCCGGCTTCCGGCGCAAAAAGACGCACCAGCAAATACCCCACCATCGCCAGCAAGCCGGAAAAAACAAAAGCCAGCAGCCAGACCAAAAAACCGTGGTCCGCCACCTCAACCAACGTACCGATACGTATGTTTTGCACCCAGTTAACGCTTTTCTCAAAAGCGACGCCAATCAGCCCGGCCAGGATGCCAACTACAGCCGCCATTAATAAGACCGCGAGGGGCGTTTTATCACGCTGAATCAGTCGCCGCACAGCATCGCCACGGCGAATCCGCACAAACTGATGTTCTGCATAAGAGGGGTTTTCTGCTTTCATGCCATTATCAATTATTGGTAATACAAATGGAAAGAGGGCATTTTAGCCGCACTAATCGGTTCCGTCGCCAAAAAAATGCACAATTGCCATACTGTTTCACTTGGGCAAAGCTTTTATACCTTAAATAATTCGAGTTGCAGGACAAAACGGTTAACCGTTTTGAACAGCGCTTGCGCGGGCCTCACAGAGGTGAGGCCACAGGCGGAATCACGCGGCGACGCAGTGAATCTCCGGGAGCGTACTCCAGTACGTGACTGGGGTGAGCGACAAATCTGTCAGGAACAGATTTGCACGTCGCCGGGCGACGGCCCGTAAGAGTGAGTCTCATGGATGAGACGAGTCGCTCAGAAGCCAGGGCACATGCAACAGAAGTATGACGGGTATATAACCTTTCGGGAATAACTTAGAATAGCCAGCAAAACATTTTTCACGAACCAGGACCCTGGCAATGAGCAAATCTGAAAACCTGTATAACGCTGCGCGTGAACTCATCCCCGGCGGCGTGAACTCTCCGGTACGCGCCTTCACCGGCGTCGGCGGAACGCCGCTGTTTATTGAGCGCGCCGACGGCGCCTATCTCTACGACGTCGATGGTAAAGCGTATATCGATTATGTCGGTTCCTGGGGGCCGATGGTTCTGGGACACAATCATCCGGCAATCCGCAACGCGGTTATTGAAGCGGCCGGGCGTGGTCTAAGTTTTGGTGCGCCAACGGAGATGGAAGTCAAAATGGCGGCGCTGGTCACCGAACTGGTTCCGACGATGGATATGGTGCGCATGGTGAACTCCGGCACCGAAGCGACCATGAGCGCCATTCGCCTGGCCCGCGGCTTTACCGGCCGCGACAAAATCATCAAATTCGAGGGCTGCTATCACGGCCATGCCGACTGCCTGCTGGTGAAAGCCGGTTCCGGCGCACTGACCCTCGGCCAGCCGAACTCTCCAGGGGTCCCGGCTGATTTCGCTAAACACACCCTGACCTGCACCTATAACGATCTGGCATCGGTTCGCACTGCGTTCGAACAATATCCGCAGGATATCGCCTGTATCATCGTGGAGCCGGTCGCCGGAAATATGAACTGCGTCCCGCCGCTACCAGAGTTCCTGCCGGGGCTGCGCGCACTGTGCGACGAGTTCGGCGCGCTGTTGATTATTGATGAAGTGATGACCGGTTTCCGCGTGGCGCTGGCTGGCGCGCAGGATTACTACGGCGTCGTGCCGGATCTGACCTGTCTTGGCAAAATCATTGGCGGCGGTATGCCGGTCGGCGCCTTCGGCGGACGCCGGGAAGTGATGGATGCACTGGCCCCGACGGGGCCGGTTTATCAGGCAGGTACCCTGTCCGGCAATCCGATAGCGATGGCGGCGGGCTTCGCATGCTTAAACGAAGTCGCTCAGCCAGGCGTGCATGAAACCCTTACCGAACTGACTAACCAGTTGGCTCAGGGTCTGCTGGACGCCGCCGGCGACGCCGGAATTCCGCTGGTGGTGAATAACGTTGGCGGTATGTTCGGTATCTTCTTTACCGATGCGCCAGCCGTCACCTGCTATCAGGATGTGGTCAAGTGCGATGTGGCGCGTTTCAGACGCTTCTTCCACCTGATGCTGGAAGAAGGTATCTATCTTGCTCCGTCGGCGTTTGAAGCGGGCTTTATGTCCATCGCCCACAGCGAAGAAGATATTGATAATACCATCGCCGCGGCGCGGAACGCTTTCGCGAAGCTGTAAATAAAAATCCGGGCTATCGGGAGATGAGCGATAGCCCTGGCCTGTTCCGTTCACTGGCAATACGAGAATATTTTTGATATTCCTTGCGTGTGAACGGCATCAGGCCTGAAAACGGGGTTTTACGGTGCAGAGAGGTACAAACTACCGACGCTGATTTCTTAGCAGATAAATAAAGTACGGCGCGCCAATAAAGGTCGACAACAGCCCAGCCGGGATCTGATACGGAAACATCATCATCCGCCCGCACCAGTCGGCAAACACTAACAACATTCCGCCAATCAGCCCCGACATCACCATATGCGGCATCGTACGCCGGAACCCCATCATGCGGGCAATATGCGGCGCCATCAGTCCCACGAAACTTAGCGGGCCGATTGTCAGGGTTGCCGCCGCCGTCAGGCATGCCGCTAACAGCAATAATCCAATACGCGACCACGTCAGCGCCATCCCGACGGCCCTCGCCGTCTCAGCACCTAATGGCAGAATCGTCAGCCAGCGACGACAAAATGGAGACACCCCCAGCAGGATCAGCATCACGATACCGCTACGCACCACTAATTCTGGCGTTGCGCTGTAGGTTGAACCGGAAATCCACGTCAGGATCTGCGCCATTCTCGGGTCTCCGCTGGCCTGCAGCATCATCAGCAGCATGGTAAACGCGGTACTCAACGCCATACCGGCCAGCAGCATACGATGCGGCGAAAACCCGCCGCGCCCGGCAGCGATCAGAATAACCAGCAGCGTTGCCGCCGCCCCAAGGCTACCGGCAGGCAGCAACCAACCAAACGCATTACCCGGCACAAAGAACAGCATCACAACCACGCCGAACGCTGCGCCGGAACTGATGCCGAGTACCTCCGGGCTAGCCATCGGGTTACCGGTCAAACGCTGAATAATACAGCCTGCAACCGCCAGCATCATCCCGGCAAACAGCGCCGCCAGGATGCGCGGCCAGCGCCAGGGCAACAGTTGATCCAGTAAGGTACCGCTGGCCCAGTGCCAGCCTTGCGCATCACGGCCAAAGGCCAACGCAACGATGATTGTCAGCAGCAGGATCAGTAGCCCACCGAGCGCAAACCCCAGCACATTTTGTCGTTCAGCCCGGATGTTATCGCCGCCGTTCATCACCGGGGCACTCATACTACGCAGACGTGGCAACAGCCACAGCAGTAGCGGCGCCCCAATCAACGCGGTCACCGAACCGGTGGAAACTTCCATCCATACTCGGGTCAGCCACAGGATAAGCTGATCGGAGAGCCACAGTAACAATGCGCCCATCACGGTTGCCAGCAGCAGGCGCGATAGCAACCGGCGGGCGCCGAGCATCTTCGCCAGCAGCGGCGCAAACAGACCGATAAAGCCGATGATCCCCACCGCATTAACCAGCAGCGCACTGAGCACTATCGCCAGGGTCAATGCCCCCAGACGCGCCAGAGACAGCGCCAGCCCGAGGTTACGCGCCACGCCATCGTCCAGCCCCATCAGGGTCAGGGGACGCAGGAGCAGTAACGTGAGGATCCCACCGCCCAACAGTTGCGGCCACAGGCGCTGTACCACGCTCCAGTCGGTCTGCGTCAACGTTCCGGTGCTCCACAGGAACATACTTTGCAGCTGGTCATGGTGGAAAATCACCATCAGTTGGTTAATCGCCCCGCAATACAGGCTCACCACCAGCCCCGCCAGGATCAGGGTGACCGGTGACAGGCGTTTTCCCCAGGCGACGCCAAACACCAGCGCCCCCACCACGCACGCGCCTGCCAGCGCCGCAAATTGCGTGGCCAGCGCGCCGGGAATCGCCCACAGCGTCGTTACCGTAATCCCTAGCTGCGCCCCTGTCGCCACGCCAAGGGTCGTTGGCTCCGCCAGCGGGTTACGCAGTACTTGCTGGAATAGCACCCCGACCAGCCCAAGCCCGGCGCCAACCAGCAGCGATATCGCCAGCCGCGGCAGCAGGCTGTAGTGGAACAGCATTTGCGCGATATTGTCGATATCCGGCCGCCAGAGCGCCTGTCGCCAGGCGGTTCGCGGCAAAACCGTATTGAGGTTGGAAAGCGTTAACCCGAAAGCGGCGATAAATAGAATGGCGAGTAACACCATCGACAGAGGAGAAATTCGCGCTCTCACGCCGGACCTCCCTGCGCATCGGCCAGAATGCGGGCAAAATGCATCGCCGACAGCGTCGCGCCATAGAACCACACCGCCGGAACGCGCTGAAAACGCCCTGCGCGGACAAAGGGCATCGCTCGCCACAGCGGTGTCGCCATTAATTGCGCCATTTCCCGTTCATTACCATGATCGAAGCAGATAACGTCGATGTCTCTGTAAGCCGCCAGTCGGTCGATGCCGACGGTGACGCTGCCCCAAAAGGTCGTTTCGCCCTGCCAGGCGTTGTTGATACCAAAACGATTGAGCACATCCTGAAACAGACAGTTTTGCGCAAAGATCAGCGCATGACGGGCATCCAGCAAGGTCATCATCAGCAATGGACGATCGCCACGTTTTGCAAAGCGCGGACGAAGGTTCGCCATGAGCGCGTCAAATTCCGCCAGATGGCGCTTCGCTTCCCGCTGTCTGCCGAGCAGCTCAGCCATTTCATTAAGCGATTGCCGGGCCACCTGCAGCGGTTTTTTGCCGTCGCTGAAGGTAAATCCTCTCCCCGGCGCAATACGCGCCAGCTTTTCCGCCGAAGGACCATATCCTGCCGACCAGACGAGGAACGAGGGTTTCATCTGCGTCAGCAGTTCCAGATTCGGCTCGGTGCGCAAGCCAACATCAATCACCGATGACGGAAGCGCTGGTTCGTTTACCCATAGCGTATAGTTCGGAATATCGGCGACGCCGTAAGGGGTCACCCCCAGCGCCAGCAGCAACTCCACCGGCAGCCACTCCAGAGCGACAATTCGCCGCAGATCAACCTCTGCCGCCCGTGCGTCGCGCATCTGCCACAGCAGCGGTGACAACGCCATTGCGGCCAGCAAACGTCGCCGCGTGATTACATTCAAATTTTCCATCAATAGACAAAACTTACCGGTGCAGCGCCCGCCGGATGCGGCAGAATTCCCATCGGAATACCATAAATGTGTTCCAGGGTTTCGCCACGCATCAGTTCCGTCGGCGTTCCCTGGGCAATCATTTCACCGCCGCGCAGGGCCACCAGATAGTCGCAGTAACGGGCAGCCATATTAATATCATGCAGCACGGCAATTACCGTCAGCCCTCGCTGCTGGCTGAGGCGATGAACCAGCGCCAGGACATCCACCTGGTGGGCAATATCCAGCGCCGAGGTGGGTTCATCAAGCAACAGGCAGCGGCTATCCTGAGCCACCAGCATGGCAATCCACGCGCGCTGACGTTCACCGCCGGAGAGGCTGTCCACCAGCCGATGAGCCAGGGATTTCAGGCCGACCAGCGCGATGGCCTCTTCCACTTTCTCCCGATCCGCCACGCCAAATCGCCCCAGCGCCCCGTGCCACGGATAGCGGCCAATCGCCACCAGTTCGCGCACCGTCATGCCTTCCGCCGACGGCAACTGCTGCGGCAGGTAGGCGACTTTGCGGGCAAACGCTTTGCTGCCCCAGTTGTCGAGCGGCTGCCCGCCGAGCAGGATATCCCCATCAGAAGGGGGCTGGTGGCGACCAAGCATTTTTAGCAGCGTCGATTTACCGGAGCCGTTATGGCCAATCAGGCCCGTCACTTTCCCCGCAGGGAAAGTTAATGAGAGAGGATGTAAAAGCGTGCGGCCAGGGACGCGAAAAGCGACATGACGGAGGGCGAAAGTCGTATCGTGATGAGAGATGTTTTCCTGCATAGCGGCCAACTTGTCAAGCGGGCACGGTAAACCGTGCCCAAAGGGAAATTAGAAACGGAAGGTTGCGGTTGCCACGACCTGACGGTCGGCGCCCCAGAAGCAACCATAGGTATTAAAGCAGCTTGCGACATACTCGCGATCAAACAAGTTATTCACATGCAATGCCACGTTGGAACCCGTCATACCGACACGTGCCAGATCGTAACGAACCAACGCATCGACGACCGTGTAGCTTCCAACCTTGAAGGAGTTCGCCGGATCGCCATAGCTGGAGCCAGTGAAACGTCCACCGGCCCCCAGCGTCAGACCGGACAATGAACCATCAAAGAAGGTGTAATCACCCCATAGTGACGCCATATGTTTTGGCACCTGAGCAGGCGTATTCCCTTTGTAGCTGGTATCTGTAGTGTATTCAGCATCAGTGTAAGTATAAGATCCCACGACATTGATACTTGCCGACAGCGCCGCTTTCGCTTCAACTTCCACACCACGAGAACGAATTTCACCACCAGCAACGGAGAATATCGTGCCGTTTGGATCCGCCATCAAATTATTCGTTTTGGTCAACTGGTACACAGCACCAGTAATGACAATCGGACGGTCGTTCGGTACATACTTCACGCCGGCTTCGTATTGCTTACCTTTAGACGGCGAGAAAATATTACCGGTTGCCCCCGTTTGTGAAGCTGGCTCAAATGACTCACTATAGCTGAAATAAGGTGTTACCCCATTGTCGAACAAATAGTTAACACCGCCACGCCAGGTAAATTCTTTATCGTTACGGGAATTCTGAACGCCAGAATCACGGTTTAAAGAGTCCTGCTTCGCCCAGTCGTAACGCCCACCGAGGGTCACCAGTACTTTATCCCACTGCATTTGATCCTGTACATACAGACCAGTCTGCTGCTGTTTATTCAGTACCTGATATGCGCCAGACGGCCCCGGATGTGAACTGAAATCAAAGTCGCCGCGATCAAGATTATAAATATCAGACGGCGTGACAGAACCTGCGTAACCAAACCAGGAATTGATATCATTACGCATACGCATATAGTCAATGCCAGTCAGCAGCGTGTGCTCTAAAGCTCCGGTCACAAACTTGCTTTGCAGTTGCGTATCGACAGAAAAGTTCTGTAACTTCTCGCTATCAATCACGTATTGACGAGTCAGCGTGTGATCCCATTGTGATTGTGGAATACTGGCACAAGGGCTGTTATTCGGATCCTTTGTATAGAGAGGATCCGAACACATGCCATAGCCATAAACGCTGTTCTGCGAGACCTTGTTTTGCGCATAGCGCAGGTTCTGACGCACGGTAAAGGTATCGTTGAACTCATGGTCAAAGCTGTAACCCACCATTTTCTCGTTACGAGAGTAAGTATTATTGTCAGCACCTTCATTGAAATCAGTGGGAAGACGCTTACCGTTCGGCAATGTCGTTACCGTTCCCTCTTTTGGCAGCCAGCCGTAATAACCCGTCTCCGGCTCGTTCTGGAAGTAAGAGAGGAACGTAAAGTTGGTTTTATCATCCGGACGCCAACTGAAAGATGGTGCGACTGCATAGCGTTGTTCTTTCGAACCTTGTTGCTGGGCATTCGCAGAACGGGCAAGACCAGTTAAGCGATAAGAATAAACACCGTCATCATCCAGCGCATCACTAAAATCGAAGCTGGTCTGGAACAAGCTGTCGGTACCCATCTTAAATTGAACTTCTTTCAGCGGTTCCGTTGTCGGACGCTTGCTGACCATATTCAACAAACCACCTGGGTTACTTTTTCCGTAGAGAACGGAAACCGGGCCCCGCATGACTTCAGCGCGCTCCAGCATGTACGGATCAATCACTGCGTCATTGTAGAAATTGCCCTGCATCTTCAGGCCATTCAGATAGTTATTCTGGCTTTGGCCGTCAGCGGCGAAACCGCGGATAATCAGGTAATCATATGTGTTAGACGCGCCACGCGTTCCCACAGCGACACCTGGCGTGTAGCTTAGCGCTTCTTTCACCGATTTAGGCTGATGCAGCGCCATCTCCTCCGCGGTCACCACAGAAATAGACTGCGGCACTTTTTGAATGGGGGTATCCGTTTTGGTCGCCGTAGCGGATTGTCTGGCCGCGATAGTCGCCGCCGGCCCCCAGGCGCTCTCTTGTGGGGCTGGTGCCGCGGTAACGGTGATGGTGTCTTCTTTCGGTTCAGTTGCTGCCTGCGCATAAACAGACATGCCGCTAACCGCTGTGGCTACTACCACTGCGAGTTTACGCAGCGAGTGATTTTGCTGAGCAGTTTTTGGACGCGCCATGAGGATATCTCTAATAGAATTGAATGATAAAGAAAACGAGAATTATTATTATGCCGAATGGAATAATAGGCGAAAAATGGAATATATGGCAAGGAATATGCCCCCGAAAAGGAGGCGATGCTGAATAAATAACCAGACAGTTATTATGGAGTTACATTTCCGTTAGGCAGTTTGTAGTCATCATACTTCGGGCTACAGATACCCAACTCATTACGGCAATATGGCAATATAAAGAAAAAACCCCGGCAGCATCGATAACGATGCCACTGGGGTTTCTGAACGTCGCCAACAAAAAGCGGCTTTAAGGCTTAAGCGAGTAATTATTTACTGCCAAACATCTCTCTAATCCAGCCCGCGACGCCGTCGCTTTTCTCCTGCTCAGGCTGCTGATTTTGCTGCTGTTGCGGCGGCTGCCCGGAAGACTGATTGAACGGGTTATTCTCCTGCTGCTGCTGGAGCTGCTGCTGTTGCATCTGCTCTCCCTGGCGACAGAGCTCATCCGGCGACGTTGTCCATACCGGCAGCGAGCGCATCCCACCGCTGCAAACGAAGTTACCGTTACTGTCGATCCCCATATCCACCACATCTTCCGGCGCCGTCAGATCCAACGGCGTTGGGGTTTCGTTAGCCAGATAGCGCTGATAAATCGACATCGCGCCGCTCGCACCATAGAGCTTCGTCGGCTGGTTATTATCGCGCCCCACCCAGGTAATGGTCACCTGGCTACCGTCAATACCGGCAAACCAGGTATCGACGTTATTGTTGGTGGTCCCGGTTTTACCCGCCAGATGGAGTCCGGGATATTTCGCGCCCAGTTGACGACCGGTACCGCGCTGCACCACCTGCTGCATAGTCCATAAGGTCATGTAGGCGGCCTGGGCCGGAACCACGCGCTCCGCCTGCGGATAGCTCTGATACAGCACGGTGCCATCTTCGGCGATAACCGAACGCAGCGCCGACAGCGGCGCGCGGTTACCGCCGCTGGCGATGGTCTGAAACGCCTGAGCCACTTCTATCGGCGTCAGGTTCAGTGCCCCCAGCAGCATAGACGGAACCGCATTAAGCTGATCTTTCGATACCCCCAGTTTTGTCCAGGTATCAATCACCGCCGGTAAACCCAGCGTCATGCCGAGGTTCACCGTCGGCACGTTCATTGAACGCGTCAGCGCATCCACCAGCATCACTTTGCCGCCATCGCTATAACGATGATCATCGTTTTGCGGCGACCACGTCTGGCCGTTAGACAAATGAATGGAGATTGGCGCATCGGCAATCCAGGTGTTGAGACGATACAAATTCGGCTGACTCAGGGCGGTTAAATAGGTCGCCGGTTTCGCCAGAGAACCAATCGAACGGCGTGCCTGCATCGCCCGGTTGTAACCGGCAAACTGCGGTTCCGCGCCGCCGACCATCGCCCGCACTTCGCCGGTAAAGCGATCGACTACCACGATCGCGGTTTCCAGATCCGGCAGCTTACGCTGTTTTTTCAGTGCCGGAATACCGTCTATCGCCGCTTTTTCCGCCGCATCCTGCGCAACGGGATCGAAGGTGGTAAAGATCTTCACGCCGGAAAGATCTTTCACTTTATCGCCCAGCTTCGCCTGTAGCTCCTGACGCACCAGTTGCATAAACGCGGGCTGCGGCGAGATCACCCCGCCACGCGGCTGCACCCCCAGCGGACGCGCACTCAGCATGTCATACAGTTCCTGATCGATAATCTTCTGCTGTTGCAACAGACGCAGCACAAGATTACGTCGCTCCAGCGCCAGCTTCGGATTACGCCACGGGTTATAGATCGACGCGCCTTTCACCATCCCCACCAGCAGCGCCTGCTGATCAAGGCTCAGCTCTTCCACCGGGCGGCCAAAGTAATACAGGCTTGCCAGCGGGAAGCCGCGAATTTCGTTGTCGCCGCTCTGACCGAGATAAACTTCGTTCATATACAGCTCAAGGATGCGATCCTTGCTATAGCGCGCATCGACAATCAGCGCCATATAGGCTTCATTAAGCTTACGCCAGTATGAACGTTCGCTGGAGAGGAACAGGTTCTTCACCAGTTGCTGGGTCAGGGTACTCGCGCCCTGCACCGTACGGCCGGCGGTCAGGTTGGCCAGCACCGCACGACCAATGGAGTAAAGGCTAATCCCGTCGTGTTCGTAGAAATGGCGGTCTTCCGTCGCCAGCAGCGTATCGACCAGCAGATCCGGGAAGCCATTGCGCTTCACGAACAGGCGTTGTTCGCCATTCGGCGATTGCAGCATGGTAATCAGACGCGGATCGAGGCGGAAGAAACCGAACTGGCGGTTGTTATCCATATTCACAATGGTTTCCAGATGACCGCCAGAAAAGGTCAGACGCGCGCGCACCTGCCCTTCTTTACTGTCCGGGAAATCGAACGGACGACGGATCATCTCGATGCTGTTGGCCTGAACGGTGTATTCGCCCGGGCGCGTCATAGCGCTCACCTGGCGATACTGCGTGGCGTTGAGCAGACGCACCATTTCGTTTTTGCTGATCTGCATATCCGGTTCAAGGTTAACCATCCGACCGTATACCGCGGCAGGCAGGTCCCAGACTTTACCGTCAATTCGGCTACGGATTTTCTGATCGAGATAAACGCCGTAGGCGGCAATCACTACCGCACAGACGATGCCAATCTTAATCAGCAGCCACAACCAGGTGCGTTTACGACGAGGGGGTTTACCGCCTTTGCCTCTTCCTTTCCTCGGCATCGGTTTTTCATCCTCATAGTCATCATCATCGTAATCATCGTCGTAGTTCTCTTCCCGAACCCGACGGCGAGTTACCTTTTGTTTTGTCGGACGCGAGGGTCTCCCCTTACGTCCGATCGGCTCGCGGTCATCTCCCGCCATGCTGTTTCTCCGCAACTTACAGGCGTAAAGGCCTGATTCTCAATATTTCCCCGAATCAGGGAAAGAAGAAATCTCTCAAATTGACGCCAAAATCTCCTGGCCTTCAGGCCGCCATTCATGGATGACGCCATGGATGATCATTTTGCTTGTATCATTTTTAATTTAAATTAAACATATAAATCAAATAATTAGAAGCATCATCAGCAAAACAGTTCATGACATCGCCCTGCCTGCCCGAAAGAGACAGGATAGCACTAAACCGCGACATTCTTAACCAGCATTTTACATGTTCACCAGCGCCAAAAATGGAAATAATTATGTTTTTTAATGACATAAAAATACATTCTATTCCCACCGGAACCGGGACAGTCACCAACACGCTATGAATACTTTTTGCTGCGCCGGGTTGGGGCGGTATTGACCGGATCGTCCGGCCAGACATGCTTCGGGTAGCGCCCTTTCATCTCTTTTTGTACTTCGCGGTAGCTCCCCTGCCAGAACGCGGCCAAATCGCGGGTGATTTGCAGCGGACGCTGCGCGGGTGAAAGCAGCTCCAGCACCAGCGGCACGCGCCCCCGAGCGATAACCGGCGTAGTGGCTTCGCCAAACATCTCCTGCATCCGTACCGCCAGCGCCGGTGGGTTTTCAGCGTGGTAACGAATCGCGATGCGGCTACCGCCAGGCACCGTGTAGTGCGTGGGCAGTTCGCTATCCAGCTTCTGGCGCAGCGGCCACGGCAGCCAGTTTTGCAGCGCCTGACGCACATCCAGCGCCTTCAGCGCGCGCAAAGAGTGGACTCCGCTCATCTGCGGCAGCAGCCAGGCCTCAAGGGATGCCAGCAGCGAAGCATCATCCACTGCCGGCCATGCCTCTTCCGGCAACCACTGCGCGGCGCAATGCAGTCGCAGACGCAGTTGCTCCGCCTCCGGCGTCCAGTTGAGCACGCTTAATCCTTTATCACGGATACCGTTGAGCATCGCCTGATGCAGCTCTTCTTCAGAAGGCTTCGCCAGCGGCTGAGTCTTGATCACCAGTTGACCAATGCAGGTGCGTCGCCAGGCCTTCAGGGTACCCAGCGCGTCATCCCACTCCACAATATCGGCGCACCGGGCCAGCAACGGGCACCGGGCGATCAGCGCGTGAATATCCACCGGCAGCGCCAGTAAGATCCGCGCATCCGGCGATGAACTGCCCTGCAACAACAGCGGTGCAATCAGCCATTCGTGGCGATTCAGCGCATCATCGACGTCAAGCATCGCCCCCATCCCGTTCGCCAGTTGATAGCGCCCCTCCTGACCACGACGCTGAGCGATACGATCGGCAAACGCGGCAACCAGAAGCTCGGCCATACGATCCGCATCAGGCTGGCCGCTGCGAACCGCCAGCCGTTTCATTAGTTGCTGCGCCCGCTGCTGCCAGTTGCTCTGCTGACGGGAAAACACGGTACTGAGATCGCCACTACCGCCGCGCGGCGGCTCTTCGAGGATCGCCGCCAGCTTTGCTGCCGTCGCCACGCCATCAGCATCATCTGCGGCTGTCAGCACCGCCGCCAGCCGTGGATCGTTACCCAGAGCGGCCATTTTGCGCCCATGCGCCGACAACCGTTCGCCATCCAGCGCAGAGAGCGCCGTCAGCAAACGACGGGCCGCCGCCAGGTTAACCGCTGGCGGCAGATCCAGCCAGCGAAGCTGGGACGGTTCCGGACATCCCCACAGTAAAAGCTCCAGCAACAGCGCCGACAGATCGCTGTGCAGAATTTCCGGATCGCTCTGCGCCGCCGCGCGCTCGGCCTGCTCTTTACTCATCAGATGCAGACAGATCCCCGGCGCCAGCCGCCCGGCGCGTCCGGCGCGCTGGGTCATTGAGGCCTGACTAATACGCTGCGTCACCAGACGGGTTAATCCCGTCCGGGCATCAAAGCGGGCGACCCGTTCCTGTGCGCTATCGACCACCAGGCGAATACCTTCAATGGTCAGACTGGTTTCAGCAATATTGGTCGCCAGCACCACCTTACGCATCCCGGCAGGAGCGGGAAGTATCGCCTTACGCTGTGCGCTCAGCGGCAGCGCACCATACAGCGGACAGAGGACAACATCGTTCGCCACTCGTTCAGCCAGTTGCTCCTGCACCCGCTGAATTTCCCCGATGCCGGGCAGAAACAGCAGCATCGATCCGCTTTCACCGCGCAGCAACTCGCTGGCGGCAATAGCCACCGCCTCATCAAATCGCTGGTGGATCGGCAGCGGCGCAAAACGCCGCTCAACCGGAAATGCACGCCCTTCAGAAACAATTACCGGCGCATCCGGCAGCAACCGCTGCAGACGGTCGTTATCCAGGGTTGCCGACATGATCAGCAACCTGAGATCGTCGCGAAACCCCTGCTGAACATCCAGCAGCAGCGCCAGCGCCAGATCCGCCTGCAGGCTGCGCTCGTGGAATTCATCAAGGATCACTAGCCCGACATCGGTCAGTTCAGGATCGCGCTGGATCATGCGTGTCAGAATGCCTTCCGTCACCACTTCAAGACGTGTATCCGGTCCGACACAGGTCTCAGCGCGCATACGATAGCCCACGCTCTCGCCGGGTTTCTCCCCTAGCTGTTCCGCCAGCCTTTGCGCCACATTCCGCGCCGCCAGCCGTCGCGGCTCCAGCAGGATAATACGACCGTTAATTTCACCTTCCGCGAGAATACGCAGCGGCAGCCAGGTGGATTTCCCGGCACCGGTCGGCGCATTGAGCAGAACCTGCGGCGCATGCCGCAGGGCAGAGAGAAGTTCAGGGAGAACGGCGGCAACCGGCAATGAAGACACGAAAAACTCCGGAGGTTAACATTTGAAGGCTGGCATTGTAGCATTCTGATAATTCATTACCGAGTCTCTATCATGTCCGAGCCGAAAAGGCTGTTTTTCGCCCTTGAACTTCCTGACGAGGTTCAGCAGCAGATCGTTCACTGGCGCGCCGCCTGCTTTCTCGCCGATGCCGGTCGGCCAGTCGCAGCGGATAACCTCCATCTGACGCTGGCGTTTCTCGGCGAAGTCAGCGCGGAAAAACAGCGGGCGCTGGCGGCGATGGCCGGTCGTATTCGCCAGCCGGGCTTTACCCTGACCCTTGACGATGCCGGGCAGTGGCTGCGCTCACGGGTGGTGTGGCTGGGCATTCGTCAGCCGCCGCGCGGGGTGCTGCAACTGGCGAATATGCTGCGCGCCCAGGCGGCCCGTAGCGGCTGCTACCAGAGCCCGCAGCCGTTCCATCCTCATATCACCCTGCTGCGCGACGTGCGCCACGCGGTGCCTATTCCGCCGCCCGGCTTCAACTGGTCGTTTGCGGTCAATGAATTTGTGCTCTACGAGTCCGGTTTTAGCCGCGGACGTACCCGCTACAACGTGCTGGAACGTTACCCTTTCGACAAGGAAAGCTGATGCAATTTACTCCTCCGCTACAGTCCGCCACCTTAATTAAACGTTACAAGCGGTTTCTCGCCGACGTAGTAACCCCCGATGACCGCGAGCTGACCCTGCACTGTCCCAACACCGGCGCGATGACCGGTTGCGCCGAACCCGGCGATACTGTCTGGTATTCCACCTCGGAGAATCCTAAGCGCAAATATGCGCATACGTGGGAATTAACGGAAACCGTACAAGGCGCGGTAATTTGTGTGAATACTCTACGCGCCAACGCCCTGGCGAAAGAGGCGATTCTGGCGGGAAATATTCCGCAGCTTTTGGGTTATCAAACGCTTAAAAGCGAAGTGAAATACGGTGATGAAGGCAGCCGCATTGATATTTTGTTACAGGCAGATTGCCAACAAGACTGCTATATTGAAGTGAAATCGGTTACGTTGGCGGAGAAAGAATACGGTTATTTTCCCGATGCGGTCACCGCGCGCGGTCAGAAGCACCTGCGGGAACTGATGAGCGTCGCGGCGACGGGTAAACGGGCGGTGATTCTTTTCGCCGTGCTGCATTCGGCAATCGACCGTTTCTCACCCGCGCATCATATTGATGCCAGATACGCACAGTTATTGATTGAAGCGCAAAGTAAGGGGGTAGAAATTCTCGCATACAAGGCGGAACTTTCTACTGAAATGATGACTCTGAATAATCCGATTACCGTGGCGTTAACCCCCGGTAAGTAAACGGCTAAATAGTATTCTGATCGTGAGCGCGAATACGCTTTTCTTCACAGGGTTGTCAAGTGTAACGTTTAGATAATTGCTATCCGGAAAAGCATCTGCTATTTATAGCGGCCTGATTTTCCCCCAACACGGGGATCGATAGTGCGTGTTAAGGAGAAGCAACATGCAAGAAGGGCAAAACCGTAAAACATCGTCCCTGAGTATTCTCTCCATCGCTGGGGTGGAGCCGTACCAAGTGAAGCCGGGCGAAGAGTATATGAACGAAGCCCAGCTGGCGCACTTCAAGCGCATTCTTGAAGCATGGCGTAATCAACTTAGGGATGAAGTGGATCGCACCGTAACGCATATGCAGGATGAAGCCGCTAATTTTCCGGATCCGGTAGACCGTGCCGCTCAGGAAGAGGAGTTCAGCCTGGAGCTGCGTAACCGCGATCGCGAACGTAAACTGATCAAAAAGATCGAGAAAACACTGAAAAAAGTGGAAGACGAAGATTTCGGCTTCTGTGAATCCTGTGGCGTCGAGATTGGTATCCGTCGTCTGGAAGCGCGCCCGACCGCTGACCTGTGCATTGATTGCAAAACGCTGGCGGAAATTCGCGAAAAACAGATGGCAGGCTAATCACTTCGCTGGCATCTTTCCGGCGGGAGTTTTCTCCCGCCCTGATGTTTTTGTCACCTCATGAAAGATTCACACTATATCGGGCGCTTTGCTCCCTCACCTTCCGGCGAACTTCACTTCGGCTCATTGATTGCCGCGCTTGGCAGCTATCTACAGGCACGGGCGCAGAACGGTATCTGGCGCGTACGCATAGAAGATATCGATCCGCCGCGTGAAATCCCCGGTGCCGCAGAGACGATTCTCCGTCAGTTAGAACATTACGGCCTGCACTGGGACGGCGAAGTGCTCTGGCAGTCGCAGCGCCATGACGCTTATCGCGAACGCCTGGCCTGGCTGCATGAGCAGGGACTTTGCTATTACTGCACCTGTCCCCGTGCGCGCATTCACGCAATTGGCGGCCTGTATGATGGCCATTGCCGGAGTTTAAGGCTCGGCGCAGAAAACGCCGCTTTGCGGTTGCGGCAAACCCGCCCGGTGCTGGCATTTTACGATCGGCTGCGCGGCACCATTATCGCCGACGAACCGCTGGCGCGTGAAGATTTCATTATCCATCGCCGCGACGGCCTGTTCGCCTATAATCTTGCGGTGGTCGTGGACGATCACTTTCAGGGCGTCAGCGAAATTGTCCGCGGCGCCGATCTTATCGAGCCGACGGTGCGGCAGATTTCGCTCTATCAGCATTTTGGCTGGCAGGCGCCGGACTATATCCATTTGCCGCTGGCCCTTAATGCGCAGGGCAATAAACTGTCGAAGCAAAACCATGCGCCTGCGCTTTCGCAAGGCGATCCGCGCCCGGAAATTGTGCGGGCGTTAACGTTTCTTAACCAGGATGTTATTCAGGAATGGCAGGCGTTGAGTATTGAAGATTTACTCAAGCACGCGGTAGCAAACTGGCGGCTGGAACAAATCCAGCATTCTCAAACGCTTTCTCCTGAGCTATGATTAGCCGCTATTTTTACTCGTCGACTTTCAGGTTGCTCCGGCGTTGGCTGCGCTTGTTTCCCCCGGTCCGTTGCTTTTCTGTGCGTCCGGGCGTCGCAAGTTTACCATCTTGCTGCAATCCGCAATGCATAGAGTAATATTTTTGTCCTGAAGTCCGTCTGACACTACGAGGTGTACCATTTTTACCCGAGTCGCTAATTTTTGCCGTAAGGTGCTAAGCCGTGAAGAACGCGAGACTGAAGCCGCCGTTGAACAGCAACATATGACGGTTATCCCGCGAGATCAGCATGCAATTTCCCGCAAAGATATCAGTGAAAACGCTCTCAAGGTCATGTACAGACTCAATAAAGCGGGCTACGAGTCGTGGCTGGTCGGCGGCGGGGTTCGCGACCTGCTGCTAGGCAAAAAGCCCAAAGATTTCGACGTTACCACCAATGCGACACCTGAGCAGGTACGTAAACTGTTCCGCAACTGCCGTCTGGTAGGCCGTCGCTTCCGCCTGGCGCACGTGATGTTCGGGCCGGAAATTATTGAAGTCGCCACCTTCCGCGGCCATCACGAAGGCCACACCACCGATCGCGTCACCTCTCAGCGCGGTCAGAACGGCATGCTGCTGCGCGACAATATCTTCGGTTCAATTGAAGAAGATGCCCAGCGCCGTGATTTCACTATCAACAGCCTTTATTACAGCGTGGCTGATTTTAGCGTGCGCGACTATGTCGGCGGCATGAAAGATCTGCAGGATGGCGTGATCCGCCTGATCGGCGATCCGGAAACCCGCTATCGCGAAGACCCGGTGCGGATGCTGCGCGCAGTGCGTTTTGCGGCCAAGCTGAACATGAGTATCAGCGAAGAAACCGCCGAGCCGATTCCACGCCTGGCGACGCTGCTGCACGATGTGCCCCCGGCGCGTCTGTTTGAAGAGGTATTAAAGTTGCTGCAGGCCGGCGACGGATATCAAACCTACCTCCTGCTGCGCGAATACAATCTGTTCCAGCCCCTGTTCCCCAGCATTACCCGCTATTTCACCGAGCGCGGCGATAGTCCGATGGAGCGCATCATCAGCCAGGTGCTGAAAAATACCGATAACCGTATTCGCAACGATATGCGCGTTAACCCGGCGTTCCTGTTTGCGGTGATATTCTGGTATCCACTGCTGGAAACGGCGCAGAAAATCGCCCAGGAGAGCGGTCTGGCCTACTACGATGCCTTCGCGCTGGCGATGAACGACGTGCTGGATGAAGCCTGCCGCACGCTGGCGATCCCTAAACGCATCACCACGCTGGTGCGCGATATCTGGCAGCTTCAGCTACGGATGTCTCGCCGCCAGGGCAAACGCGCATGGAAACTGCTGGAGCATCCAAAATTCCGCGCCGCCTACGATCTGCTGGAGCTGCGCGCGGGTGCGGAAAACAACAGCGAACTGCAGCGTCTGACCAAATGGTGGGGCGAATTTCAGGTCGCCACACCGCCAGATCAGAAAGATATGCTTGACGATTTGGGGGACGATCCTGCTCCCCGCCGCCGTCACCGTCGTCCGCGCAAACGCGCGCCTCGCCGCGAAGGTAGCGCATGACCCGCGCCTGGATTGCCATCGGCAGCAACCTCGCCTCGCCGCTGGCCCAGGTCAACGCTGCCATTAGCGCGCTGGCGGAAATTCCTGACAGCCAGGTAGTCAGCGTATCCTCATTCTACCGTACGCCGCCGCTGGGGCCGCAGGATCAGCCTGACTACCTGAACGCCGCCGTTGCGCTGGAAACCACGCTTACAGCTGAAGCGCTGCTCAACCATACCCAGCGCATCGAACGCCAGCAGGGACGCACGCGTAAAGCCGAACGCTGGGGGCCGCGCACGCTGGATCTCGATATCATGCTGTTCGGCGAAGAGGTGATAAATACCCCGCGCCTGACCGTTCCGCACTACGATATGAAAAACCGTGGTTTTATGCTGTGGCCGCTATTTGAAATCGCCCCGGAACTGCGTTTCCCGGACGGGCTGGCGCTAAGTACCGTTCTGGCGAATCTCGCCGCGGATAAACCCGCGTTCTGGTAATATTTCTCCGTTTTTCAACAATGGCGGCAATCGTGGTAATCGGTTGCCTAAAACCATTGCCCTCCCGAGTACTGCTGTTAGAATGCCGATTAATATGACTTTCATCATCAGGAAACGTTATGAAACCGACGACTATCGCCCTGCTGCAGAAATGTAAACAGGAGAAGAAGCGCTTCGCTACCATCACCGCCTATGACTACAGCTTTGCGAAGCTGTTTGCAGACGAAGGGATTAACGTGCTGCTGGTCGGAGACTCGCTGGGCATGACGGTACAGGGCCACGATTCCACTCTGCCAGTGACAGTAGAAGATATCGCCTACCACACCCGTGCGGTGCGTCGCGGCGCGCCGAACTGCCTGCTGCTCGCGGATCTGCCGTTTATGGCTTACGCCACACCGGAACACGCTTTCGGGAACGCCGCTGTCGTGATGCGCGCCGGGGCCAATATGGTGAAAATCGAGGGCGGCGCATGGCTGGCTGATACCGTAAAAATGCTTACCGAGCGCGCAGTACCGGTGTGCGGACATCTCGGCCTGACGCCCCAGTCGGTGAATGTCTTCGGGGGTTACAAAATCCAGGGACGCGGCGATGCCGGGCAAGTTTTGCTTGATGATGCGCTGGCATTAGAGGCGGCTGGCGCGCAGTTGCTGGTGCTGGAGTGCGTGCCGGTCGAGCTGGCGAAACGCATCACTGAAACGCTAAGCATCCCGGTGATCGGCATCGGCGCAGGCAACGTTACCGACGGGCAAATCCTCGTGATGCATGACGCCTTCGGTATTACCGGCGGCCATATACCGAAATTCGCCAAAAATTTCCTTAGCACGGCGGGCGATATGCGCGCTGCGGTGCGGCAATATATTGCCGAAGTAGAAGCCGGCGTTTATCCGGGAGATGAACACAGTTTCCATTAAATTTCTCAGGCATCCCCGGGTGGCGGCGTCATCGTCTTACCCGGGTTATCAGACCATACGAACCTGTCGCCCGCCACGCGGGGATAAGGTTTAGCGCTACAGGAGTGTTGTTGTGCTGATTATTGAAACCCTGCCGCTACTGCGCCAGCATATCCGTCGTTTACGCCAGGAAGGTCAACGCATTGCGCTGGTTCCCACCATGGGCAACCTGCACGAAGGGCATATGAAGCTGGTGGAGACGGCGAAAGCCAGCGCGGACATTGTGGTAGTCAGTATTTTCGTCAACCCAATGCAGTTTGATCGCGCCGATGATTTAACGCGCTACCCGCGCACGCTGCAGGAGGATTGCGAAAAGCTGAATAAACGTAACGTCGATTTTGTCTTCGCGCCGGCCCCGGCGGAAATCTATCCCCAGGGGACCGAAAACCAGACTTACGTTGATGTTCCCGGCCTGTCGACCATGCTTGAAGGCGCCAGCCGTCCGGGTCACTTCCGCGGCGTTTCCACCATCGTCAGTAAGCTGTTCAACCTGGTTCAGCCGGATGTCGCCTGCTTCGGCGAAAAAGATTTCCAGCAACTGGCGCTGATTCGCAAGATGGTGGCCGATATGGGCTATGACATCGAGATTATCGGCGTACCCATTATACGCGCCAAAGATGGCCTGGCGCTGAGCTCGCGTAACGGCTATCTCAGCGCCGATCAGCGCAAAATTGCGCCGGGGCTGCATCAGGTAATGAGCAACATGGCAGAAAAACTGGCAGCCGATGCGCGTAATCCTGATGAGCTAATTGCCATCGCGGCTCAGGAGTTGAACGAGAAAGGCTTTCGTGCCGATGATATTCAGATCCGCGACGCCGACACGCTGCTTGAGCTGACGGAAACCAGTAAACGGGCAGTGATCCTGATGGCCGCATGGCTCGGCCAGGCACGACTGATCGACAACCAGATCGTGACGCTCGCCCGGTAGACAGGGGTTAAAAATCGGGCAATACTTGCCTGGAATTTCCTCAAAGCGGGTGCCGCATCCGCTTTGTTATCAATAAGCTTTAAAGGTAGACGTTATGATTCGTAATATGCTGCAGGGCAAACTCCACCGCGTTAAAGTCACGCAGGCCGACCTGCACTATGAAGGCTCCTGCGCTATTGATCAGGATTTTCTCGATGCATCCGGCATTCTTGAGAATGAGGCCATTCATATCTGGAACGTGACCAACGGTAAGCGCTTTTCCACCTACGCCATCGCCGCGGAACGCGGTTCGCGAATAATTTCCGTCAACGGCGCGGCGGCGCACTGCGCGAGCGTCGGCGATATTCTGATTATCGCCAGCTTCGTGACTATGCCTGACGAAGAGGCCCGCAGCTGGCAGCCGAAAATCGCCTATTTTGAAGGCGACAATGAAATGAAGCGCCAGGCAAAAGCAATTCCGGTGCAGGTGGCCTGATTTACCCCTGCGGCTGGTTGCTAATCATCCGCGACATGGTCTCCAGTGAATCCGTTCTTAAAATATAGAGTCTTTTCAATAAGAACGGATTATCTCCCGGTTTGACCTTTCCTCTCACCGTCGTCACCGCCATGTGAAAACCGGCGTCGTTGGCCGCGTTGATCGCCGTCGCGTTATAGCCGCCAAAAGGGTAAGAAAGATAGATTACATGCGGGTTAAACTGCGCCAGCGCCCGCCGCGAATGTTCAAAATCGAACAAAATATTATGATAGCTGCGGCTGAGCAGGATCGGATGGCGATGTGCATCAACCCGGTGCAGAAAATGCGTATGCGACTGGATATCAAAGACGTCCTGAATCTGTTTTAATTCAGAAACGCTCATAAACTGCAACGAGTTCGGCGCCCATTTCTGTGGGTGGCGCTTGATGCGTGACGAGATAATAAACGCCGTCGCATGAAAACCATACCGTTTGAGTATGGGATACGCATAGCGATTGACCGACTTCAGACCATCGTCAAAAGTAATAACGACAGCACGCGCAGGAAGATTCACGCTATTGTGCAGATAACCTTCCAGCTGATACATGCTCAGAGTGGTATAACCCTGGTCGCGTAGCCAGGTCATCTGGTTGCTGAAGGCGCGTACGGAGGTGGTGGTCGACGTATGGCGGAATCGGGTGTTTTCTTCGTCACGCAGGATATGATGATAAGTGAGCACTGGAATGCCATTGTCTATCTGCGCGTCCAGGCTACTCACCCATGCCAGCCGGTTGCCGATGCGGATCTGAAACCAGGTTTGATGCAGCCTGTCTTTAAGCTTGCTAATAATGGGATAGCGCAAATTACTGGCCAGCATGCCAAACTTCTCGCTACCGATAGAAGGCGCATTATAGACCGGCGTATCTTTCCAGGTAATGAGGTTTTGATTGCTCAGCGGTTTGTTCAGGTCACCCAGGCTATCTTCAACCCGCCGTTTGCCCCGCACCGGCTGCAGATGCCCTTTATCAATAAAACCCGTCGCAAAACCAAAATTAAACGTGTCGTAATCAGCCGCTGACGGCATCACCGCCAGAATTTGCCCTGCCCTTACGTTGCCCACGCTCACCACCTGATGACCAACCTGCGCCCAGATATCGGCATTTTCCGTGGTTTGCATGTAACGAACAGAGGCACTCTGCGGAGTGAGCAGACTGGCGGAAACGCTAAGTGACATAAACAGGAAAAGTAAAGCAAGAACTCGGGCAAACATGCGTATCGAACCGGTAAACAAAGGCGGTTATCATTGTAACAAAAGCGCTATCAATACCAATGCTTAATTCCCGTACGGCTCATGCAACAGCCGGAAAGGCGGATTTTTTTGCTGCTGATGCCAAAGGCTGCTGACGGCAGGGCCGCCGGCGCTGACGATGGCCTGACGAAAGGCCGCGCTGCTCAGCGTCTGGCGCAGGAGATACATCTCCTCCAGCAGGGGGTAACTAATCCCGGAGATCACTTCGCAATGGGTATGTTTATGGCTCATCAGCGCTGCCACGCGATAAGGCGCCGCGCCGGTTTTATCGGTAAGAAAAATCACCCCTTCGCCGCTGTCCGTCTCATGCAGCGCATCGCACATCATGCGACTCAACATATTACTGCTGAGATTACGCCAATAATTCACCGCCCGGCATTGCGCCAGAGGGCCAAACTTTTTCTCCAGACGATCCCGCATTTCCTGCGCCAGTTCATCATGGCAGATAATTACCCAACCTAACATCGCCCCCTCCTTAGCAAGCAAACAATCTAACAAGGAAAGTGATGAATATCGGTGATGACAGTCAAAGATTGCCTGATAGCGCTTCGCTTGATGGGCCGCGAAGCGCTACTGCTGAATTCATTAGCTGCGGAGCCCGCGCCCACGCTGAATCAGATACCAGCACAATAAATAAAAGGTGATGATAAACACCACCAGCACGCCAACAGTGGTGGCCAGTGGCACATCGTTAATGCCGAGGAAACCATAGCGGAAACCGCTGATCATGTAGACGATAGGATTCAGGTGCGACAGCCCTTGCCAGAACGGCGGCAGTAGCGTCAAAGAATAAAAAACCCCACCCAGATAGGTCAGCGGCGTCAGTACAAAGGTCGGAATCAGGCTGATATCATCAAACGTTTTGGCAAATACCGCATTCAACAGGCCCGCAAGGGAAAATAACACTGCGGTCAATATCAGCGTCAAAGCAACAAATAGCCAGGAGTGAACCTGAAACGGAACGAAAAACAGCGATATCGCGGTTACCAGAATCCCGACGCACAGACCACGGGCGACGCCGCCGCCAACATAACCGGCAATAACCACATGCGTAGGCACTGGCGCGACCAGCAGCTCTTCAATATTGCGCTGAAATTTTGCGCTAAAGAAAGAAGAAGCCACGTTGGCATAAGAGTTGGTGATCACCGCCATCATAATCAGACCCGGCACAATAAACTGCATATAGGTAAAACCGTGCATTTCACCAATACGCGAGCCGATCAGATTGCCGAAGATAACAAAGTAGAGGGTCATCGTAATAACCGGCGGTACCAGAGTCTGGATCCAGATGCGCATAAAACGATGAATTTCTTTGGTCCAGATGCTTTTCAGCGCAATCCAGTACAGCTGTATCATGCTGATTCTCCTTTTCTTTCATGTACCAGCGTGACAAACAGCTCTTCCAGGCGGTTAGCCTTATTACGCATACTTAACACCTGTATTCCCTGCGCACTCAACTGGGTAAATACGCTGTTAATTCCCTGCTCACGCAGCACTTCAACCTCCAGCGTCGAAGTATCAACCAGGCGATAGTGGTAACCCTCCAGTACCGGTAACGGGCTTTTGGGCGCCAGATCGAGAATAAACGTCTCTGATTTCAGCTTGGAAAGCAGCGCTTTCATTGAGGTGTTTTCCACCAGTTCACCACGCTGAATAATGCCGATGTTGCGACACAGCATCTCAGCTTCTTCCAGATAGTGTGTGGTCAGGATAATCGTGGTGCCTTTATCATTTAAATCTTTCAAAAATCCCCACATTGAGCGGCGAAGTTCAATATCCACCCCCGCCGTTGGTTCATCAAGAATCAATAGCTTAGGCTCATGCATTAACGCCCTGGCAATCATCAGGCGACGTTTCATCCCGCCGGAGAGCATCCGCGCGCGTTCATGACGTTTTTCCCAAAGATCGAGCTGTTTGAGATACTTTTCACTACGAGCAGTGGCTACCTTACGTTCAACGCCATAGTAGCCCGCCTGATTGACGACGATCTGTTGTACGGTTTCAAAGGGGTTAAAATTGAACTCCTGCGGCACCAGGCCGAGCTGCCGTTTCGCGTTGACCACATCTTTTTGCAGGTCATAGCCAAATACATTGACCTCGCCGGAGGTTTTATTTACCAGTGAACTGATAATGCCAATAGTGGTGGATTTCCCGGCGCCGTTTGGCCCCAGGAGCGCGTAGAAATCGCCAGCTTCAACCTGCAGATCGATTCCTCGCAGCGCCTGAACCCCGCCGGGGTAGGTTTTCTTCAGCTGTTTTAGTTCCAGAGCAATGGTCATTAAATATCTCTTCTCGTGTCCTGACACGCGATGGGTTGTTTTAAAAACGGTAAGGTTAACCTATATTAGCGCAACGCACTTACTTGGTTACAGGCCCGTAAACATCCATGAACGATATAGATACACTCATCAGCAATAATGCACTATGGTCAAAAATGCTGGTGGAGGAAGACCCCGGTTTTTTTGAAAAACTGGCACATACGCAGAAACCGCGCTTTCTGTGGATTGGATGTTCTGATAGCCGCGTCCCCGCTGAACGTTTGACTGGCCTGGAACCTGGCGAACTGTTCGTCCACCGTAACGTCGCTAATCTGGTGATTCATACCGACCTGAACTGTCTTTCCGTTGTGCAATACGCCGTTGACGTACTGGAGGTTGAGCATATCATCATTTGCGGCCACTATGGCTGCGGCGGCGTACAGGCGGCAGTTGAAAATACCGAACTCGGTCTTATCGACAACTGGCTGCTACATATTCGCGATATCTGGTTTAAACACAGCTCATTGCTGGGCGACATGCCGGAAGAGCGTCGTCTGGACACCCTTTGCGAATTGAATGTGATGGAACAGGTCTACAACCTGGGGCATTCCACAATTATGCAGTCGGCATGGAAACGCGGACAAAAAGTGACTATCCACGGCTGGGCTTACGGTATCCACGATGGGATGTTACGCGATCTTGACGTGACCGCCGTCAGCCGTGAAACGCTGGAACAGCGCTATCGCCAGGGCATTTCCAACATTAAAAGCCGGCACGCCAGCCACAGGTAACTCACCCGCTTGCATCTATCCCGGATAAGCGGCAGCACGCTCCGGGATAGCGTGTAAAATCTTACTCGTCCAGCAGAATCACTTTGCCGATATACGGCAGATGGCGATAGCGCTGAGCATAATCAATGCCGTAGCCCACGACGAACTCATCAGGGATGGCAAAACCAACAAACTCCACCGGAACATCCACTTCACGACGGCTTGGCTTGTCCAGCAAAGTACAAATTGCCAGTGATTTTGGTTCGCGCAGGCTAAGAATTTCACGCACTTTTGACAGCGTGTTGCCAGAGTCGATGATATCTTCCACGATCAGCACATCTTTACCGCGGATATCTTCATCCAGGTCTTTGAGGATTTTTACATCACGGGTAGTAGACATACCGCTACCGTAGCTGGAAGCGGTCATGAAATCGACTTCATGCGGTACCTGAACTTCACGACACAGGTCGGCCATAAACATAAATGAACCGCGTAATAGCCCCACCAGCACCATTTCGCTACCGCTCTCTTTGTAACGTTCGTTGATTTGACGCCCCAGCTCAGCGATACGGGCTTTGATCTCGGTTTCCGGGATCATCACTTCTACAATATGTTTCATAATCTATATATCTCACTGATTTTAATCAGTTAAATTCAATCCCACGCTATGCAAATCAGTAAATATTGATACACCGATTGATATACGGATTATCGCACAAACCAGAAATTATGCGAAAGCATGAGTACCGAAGAAAGGCGGCGAGTATACATTATTGGGGAGAAGAATAAAAAAAGCATCAGAGCTCCTCTGATGCTTTCTATACACTACAGCAACTCAGTATTCCGGGAGGTTCTCAAGGTTGTCCTTAGCGGTTCCATTGGGCCTTGTAGTAATGTAGTTAGTCCCGTTTACCGGGTCTTTTATCACTTTCTGTCCCTTGCTCCAGTTACCATTATTGTCTTTGAAAATGGTGTAAAACGTATAACCACTATCGATTTTGCTTACTACCCACTGCCGCGTTTCTGATGCCCCCTCCCCCACAGAGTCACCATTATCGACGTGCACATAAACGTGGGTAATGTGGGTATGGGAATCATTATATCGGACCTTAGAAATAAGATAGTCAGCCCATTTGTCAGTCATATATCACCAGAAGTTTGAACAGGAAAAACCCTGCAATACATTTATAAACAACAAAACAGACTTTTCCCATTGAACACACAAGATAGATTGACATTGCGCAAAAATCTCTTAAGTACGGACACCTGCCAATGTATGCGACATTGGCTCGAATCCACCAGGCGAACGCTGAAAGCTATGGTGAAAGACGGGTTGCTGGAGAGGTACCGGAGCCGTGAGGCGCGGAGTATCGTTCTGGGTGGCGAGACAACCGCTACAGTAATTCGCTATGGCCTGCCGGGTACCGTATCAGTGGTACGCGATACGGAAGGTGCAGACGGTACCATAGAGGGCGAATATGTGCGTGTCGTTTAGCGACGCGGATTATCTGGCTTCTTCCACTGGTAGGTGGGTGCCGCCATTCGCTGGCGGTGCCGATCTTTAGCAGCCAGAGCTGTTGCCACTTGTGTACGAATATCCAATAAATCTTTTCCATTCAGGCTCAGTCCCTGCTTTGCGGCAAGGCTGATGAGTGTTATTTCTATATCCTCTCGATTTAACATGCACTTAATCTCCTGAAGTGAAAAATATTTAGTTATGGGTTTATGAAATATTTAACCTGGCATTTTGCATGTCTTGGTAAAGCCTATAATATGAACAACGTCACTTCACACCCCATTTCCTGAGATCTGGAACATGAAAATAAAAAGTATTATGGCTGCATCTCTCGTCCTCACTTCATACAACGCACTCGCTTTCGTATCACAACCTGTCACTACAAACGCAGCGAGTTCAATGCAGGCTGAAACCCTCGTCGACAACATCACCAACAATTTTTATGGTCGACAATTGGCCGGAACATCACAGGCAATCAATATCGGCTCCTGCACTGCCAGCCCGGTAGCAGGCTGCAATTGTCCTTTCTGCACGATGCTTCGCAGTCATAGGGCTTAAAAAGCCAGCCCCGAAGGGCTGGAATAACAGGAGCCCACTGGCACACTTTGCTTTAGTCGGTATCGTCGGCCAGGGCATACAGTAGCGAAGGAATAACCCTCCGCATGGCTGTCTCTTCGGTTTCATCGCTCATGAGGGTCAGGGTGTAATCCCGGCACTCGTAAACCACATCATAAGCAGACAGGCCGAACGCGCCGCCCGCGATGATCTGCCCGATTTCAACATCTGGCCTTTCAACAATCGACAGCCGGTAGCCGCCGAACGTTGCAGGCGGGTTATAGGGGCCTTCGCTTAAAAACAGCTCCACAGCCTTTGCTGCCATCTGCGCGCGTTCGTCCGGGTCCATCCCGGCCACCTTTACGGCACCTGACGCCATCATGCGCTTAATCTCCGCGACACTCATCTCTACCAGAGCGTTACCCGCAACAGTGCGGCCACCGGATACCACCGCTTTGCTTTTCGCGTTCTGAGCGCGTGGATCATGGATGTCACGGTAACGTGCCAGATAGGCGTCGCAGGCCTCCTGGTCAATCTTCCCGTCAACCCGCGCCGGGAACCCCTGCTTACTTTCCCAGTTGTAAAATGACCGGCGACTCATGCCGCTGTGCTCGGCGTACTGGCTTACTGACATTAACATAACAACCTACCTCGCTGACTAAGTGTGAACCCTGCACACCGACTGTGCACACAAGCGTGAAAGGTTCACACTTTTTAGACTGAATGTGTAAATCAAACTGTGAATCAAAAATTACCGAAACTTCCCGCTATCCCTTGCAACCACTCGCAATTAACAAATCCATAACAAAAAGTGACAAGTGTGAAAGTGCGCAAGTGTGAATCAAATTGAAAACCCGTAGCTACAAAAACACTGCGGCGCGCAATGCTCGTGCCTTACAAAAGCCTCAGGAAGGACCCATACCCATGGGGGGTTATCTGGCCGTCCTTATCGCTTCAGCGATGGCCCAGCTCAACGCACCAGGCGTCAGAGCCTTAGCCATCGCCTTTGGGGTTACAAGGAGTACGTCACCAAATTTGGCCAGCTAATAGCATCGTATGCTGCTTTATCGGCAACACTGGTTAAATCAAGCGACTTTATATCTTTGATATAATTCATCCATTTAATCAGTTGCGTCTTGTCATCATCGGAAATAATTCCAAGCTCAAGCTCTGTTCGCCAGTCTTTTATTTTATCGTTAGCAGCAGATAAGAGTGATTCACGTTGTAATTCTGCTTGCTGCTGTATTTCTTCTGCACTATATGTATATTCAACAACTCCAGAACCATTAAACTGCCAGAGAGTTTCATTGTCAAAAAATCCATCTGGGATATCGTCTTTGTTAATCTCGACTACAGAGAGATTAGCCGGGGCCAGTGTGGAGGCATCAAAGGAAGTCATTACGATAAGTCCGTTTTTATCGAACGCGACTTTTAACGAATCTGTTTTAAATTGTTTCTGTGATTGATACCAGTCGTTACCATCTTCATCTGTAAAAATGGCAGCAGGGTTGCCTTTTATAAATCCTTCGGAATACGTGAAATTTTTAAAAATTAGCATAGTTCCCCCTTATGAAGCATATGGCGCGGTGATCCAGTCACCATAATTAATCTGATATTGTAATACTCGTAGAATCTGGTGATAGTTCGAGCTGCCTGTATCAGCCCATCCCGTCATAACATAGCCCACACCATATTCTGATTCATCACGCTTCTGGACATTGACATGTCCAGCCAGTCGAATACCAGTAATCGCCCCCTCAATATTCGCCGGCGGTGGATTATTTGGGCTATAGACGCGCTGACCTGCCTCTGATATCTGTCCGGTCGTGTTCAGTGAGCCACTCAGGTCACCACCCGTTGCAGGGTAAGCGCCGACATCTTCCGCATCCAGAGTTACGACCCCTGTTTTGCTGTTTACACTGGTTACTGGAGCATCGGGAATTAACGATAAAGTAATTATCTTTATCGCTGCAAATACTTGCGCAGAGTTGTCCGGGTCTATTGTTAATCCGGCACCTTCAACAACATTAACCAGCTCTGTTTGTACAGCGTTAAACCACTCAGCCACCAGTCTTGTTGGAGATACGCCACTGGCGACCTTTCCATTAGTAAATAACCCGTCAAGAGCCGTGGTGGGTTCTACGTCGCTTATTCTTAGCATGGTGATACCTGTATATTAAATTTATTGGGAATTCATATTCACTGAACGGGTTTAATACCCAGATTCTGGATAGTTTCCAGTTCTGCATTCAACTTCACTCTTTAACCAACCAGACCATAACCGGTTTAAAATTCCGACCATATGTTCGGCCCGATCCAGCAAGGCAATAGCATCCTGATATTCTTTCAGACTATCACTCTCATCCGTTGAATCTTTATTAGGGCTTTGTCGAGCAGCAGAGGCTAATTTTTCCAGCTCATCAATGGAATACCTCAGATAACCGCTATTCTGGTGATCCAACTCTCTCATGTAGTCATACGTTGCCGCCTGAAGCTCATAACTCATGCTCATGGCCACTAGGAAGGTTTCACGTGCGGGAAGATCATATGTTTTTCGGCTTTCCTGAGTGCCGTCTTTATTGGTATGAACATCGTCAATTAAGAATTGATCCGATGACTTACCTAATACCTCTGGTATTTTTTCCAGAAGTTTAACGTTAAAAGTTGAACTGGTATTTTTATTCAACGTCATTTTCAGTACTCCTGACTTGTTATATCGTGAGACGAGGGGAAAGAATTAACGATATCGTCAAACGTTGCTGGCTCTACAAACTTCTCCAGCGCCGACAGGGCAGCATTAAAACCGGCACGATAGCCGTTTGTGTCACCGTTAATCATGCTGTGCTGGAATGCCGCCATGTTCTGCTCTTCGGCGTCAAGGAGTTCCCAGCCAGGGTAAACCTTCTCCATGGATCGGCGGGTAAACTGACTAATCTGGCGAACGCTGCCCTGCAGTCTGGAGATGGCCAACTGGTGTGGAGTTCCTTCACGGATAAGATGAAATGCCTGTATCGGGTTTTGTTTTGCTTCTCTGCTCACGGCGATCAGGTGCGCATCAGAATGCCGACTCTCTGATGGTCGTTCGCCTTCAACAGATTGCTGAAGCCGGTGCATTCGTTGCATACGGTGCCCGGAAAAACCATATGCCTGCGCATCGGGCTGCGGCTGATTGAGATGCTGGAAGTTCATAACGGCCATCACAGTGCCCTCAGAGTGGAACCTGTGATTTAAGCAACTCAGCCTCATGTGCTGGCCCTTCAATCTTGCCATTAACACGACGGGTATCGCCCGGCAGGCTCACGCCACTCGCACGAATGCGATCATTGCGGCGGGCAACAGCCTGCGCGACTTCTTCCTGATACTCTTCGTCAGCCTTACGACGGGCTCTCACATTTTCAGGCGACATCGGGTCGTAATCGTTTTGCATTTTAGATGCCATGCTGGCTAATGCCTTAACCTCATCCTCTGTCAGTGGCTCTTCCATTTTCTTCAATGCTTTGAGAGCGCTAGTTTTGGCAGCGATATAACCATTTGCGTCGCGATTCTGCGTCGAAAACATCAGCGCCGTGCGGGCTTTCTCTTCATCGTCCTGAAATTCCCAGGTTGGATCGTTCTCTTCCATAAATTTCATGGTAAAGACAGAAAGGGCCACCGGTGACGATGCCAGTTTCAGCTTAATTTTCTTCGAAGAAAGCTCGGTCGCCTTCAGCAAACGAACCGCCAGAACCGGGTTATCCTTAGCTTCAGTCGATATCGCGACATTGTGGCCGCGGCTGTGTTGCTTAGGTCGGGTGATCTGGGTGTCGTCACTGTCCAGTTTCAGTGGCGCATTCCCGTTATCGGACTCGCCTTTTGTTTTGGTTTTGCCTGACAGGTGCGAGAAATCGAACATGGATGGGTTTTCCTCAGATAGTTGGGGCTGTTTTTTCTTACCTTTCGTACCGAACGCTGTTAGCGCCCATGTGGGTAATTTCATTAGCGGCATTGGTTTCTCCTTTCCGTGCGGTTGCGTTACTTCTTGCCCGCTTCATGCCGGTGGATGCCCTGACGCAAAAGGTGACGCGCCAGCTCCTGAATGCTGGGGGCCGCGCCTACGGTGGAACGTCGGCATTCATCATCCCGAAGACGCTGTAACCCTTCGAGAATCGGCTGATCGACAAGAATCGGCTTTTTGTTCGTGACAGCCATTTCCTGACCTCCTGATACTGGTTAAACGTACAGAACTCTTCTGTATGCGCTTAACTTATGATCAATAAATTAAATCGTCAAGATAAAGTATTTTAATCAAAAGAATTTCGGACTACATGAGGGGGTACTGATTGCGTTACAAAATGGAGGGGAAAGTTAAGTAGCCTTCAGAGCTGAAAAAGAGATGTGTGAAGATGAGGGCGAATTGGGCCCTTTTCCCTGCGATATCTGCGCTTATAGGCAGAACACGCCATTTATGCCATACATAGCCAGAACACACCGTTTCTGCCTATAAATAAGATATGGGCATTTTCATGGGGCGGTATGATTTTACATGTAACGTTCAAACTGCCACGCAGCTAACATCAAAAGCAAAAACCTCACCGAAGTGAGGTTATCTTTGTGCTTAATCGGCCCACCCTGTCTTTGTATTAATGGCCGATTCAGCCATCGTATACTTCGCCACAACATCATCCTTAAACAGGATCGTCAACTCTTTCTTAGTTCCATTAGTTCCGTTATGGAAAAGCCCGTAGAACGGAATGAATGAGGTGCCATTAACTTTCACTTTAGCGAAGGAGTACTTCCAGATTTCATTTCCGCCGTCGGTATAAGACACGTTATCAGGCGATCCGAAGGTATTCTTGACCTCTGCCTTGGTGGTTTTCCCTTCCTGTAATTTTGACTGTACGCTTATTTCAGTTTCTTTGCTGAGTTGCTGGTTTCCAGAGGAAGCACAGCCTGCCAGAGTTAAAGCAATTGCTGATGCGACTAAAATTTTCTTCATTTCCTTGATCATCCCTTTTTGAGTTATTCGGACTAATCCTATCAGGGTGTGAGTGAACGACAAAACCACCTGATCGTTTATCAGGATGTTCAGCGATGCGCTTTCAGGGTAGGTTGAATGGTAAACCAGAAACAAGGAATCAACATGGATAAGTTTGACCGCAATATCCAGCGAGAGCTACTCCAGTATCTCTGCGACATTTACCCAGAATCTGCCGATAGTAGCTTCTCAAAGACATTTTCAGAAAAATTTGGAAGTATTAATATCTTTACTGCCAACATACTTTATCTTGCTGGCCACGGGCTCATTGAAGCAAGACTGAGCAATGAAATAGGTAGACGCTTTCCCTCTGTAGTCGATTCATTCACAAAGATAACCAGCAGGGGGATCGACTTTATTCGCGACGACGGCGGTTTAGGTGCCATCCTCAACGTCCAGGCCATCAAGTTTCATCGTGATGCTGTCGTAGTGCTCGAAGATCTCATCGCGATATCGAATATGAACGATGAACAGAAGGAAAAAGCAAAATCAACACTCGGCGAACTACCAACAGAAGCACTTAAAGTCGCAGTGCAAGCCGCGACGACTGCAGGACTCTCAAAGCTTTTCGGACAGTGAGTAAGGCCAAGAAAGCAAAAACCCGCCGGAAGGCGGGCTCTCTATAAGGTTCCAGTGTTCTCATCAGGTGGTGGTTCAGGCTGTTCAACTAGTTGCTCGACAGTGCAATACCTTTCCTTAAATCTTATGTGCTTAGGTTTTGCTTGTTCGGAAATATCAAACCCTGAGAGAACTCTCTCAAATGTAGCCTCTGGCATGTCATCATGGGTTGTTATTTCACCTGCAGCATATTTTCTTTCAACATTCTCAACGCGCCAGATAACAGCTTCGGCGTATACGATATAACTGGGGTGATGAATAAAGCTATGATCGCCAGGGTTGAGCTCGCAGGCATTATCATGAGGAACTCCCGGCTTAATGCTCGAAACATTAACAACCAAAATGCAGTAACAATCGTTTACAGGATAGTAAACAGGATCGTTGCATATCACATGAAGGTGTTTACATGGCCCGGTTGGAGCCAAAACCGTTCCTTTTCTATAGGGCTGTAATGTGCTCATGACAATTGAGAAGAAAACTCCTTAAGCTGCCGTGATTCACACATACTCCTGAAAATGCTTTCCGCCTCTTCTTGTGATTTCCCTTCATTAAGGAAAATCTCCCGGACATCAATAGGTGTACGAGAATTGCCGGGATCATGCCATTCAGGGCATACATCTCTCAAGTGCGTCATGTCACGCAACTCAAATCTGTTCATATGCCCGTATTGAGCATATATTTCATCAAGAATTCGTATATCCGCTCTGCTTAGCTCATCAAAGACTTCATCAACATCCATCTCGCGAGGGTCCGCACACAAGGCCACATCATGGCTATTTGTCTGGATAAGATGATACCAGTATTCTCCTTTGATATCGGCTTTACCGCGAATCAAATCGAGGGTTGTCGACATAACTGGACCATGGCGCATTGAATAAAGGCGATCTTCACCCATCATGCGACCATGTCGAATCATCGACTGTCGATTTGCCAAGTAGAGCAGCTTCATTAGCTTCAGATATGCCATGCGCCCGCCGCGTTTAAGTAGCAGGTAAGCAGCCATCTGAGCCACTTTTTCTTCGCTAAACATATTGAACCTCAATTACTTGCAGAAAATAGACCGGATAAAAGATAGCAAAACAACTTTTTATTGATTCTGAGTGTATTACCTCGAAGGTAATCCTTCAACCTTTGGTTGAATCTAACGCACCCAGAATGGCCTTAGAAATCGCCCAAAAACACCCAAAATCACCGTGTACCAGGACGCACCTCAAATCATCGCCTCGTGTAGCGCTTTTGGCTTCGTTTTAGAGGGCATCAAAACCTTCGTCATTTTGTGCGCCATAAGGCGGTAATCACGTACAGTATCGTTCTGGCGCTGAGTACACTGTCCGCTATAACCTGATAGCCTTGCTGTGTACCGCCATCCTGACCCGTCCATTGATTGAGCTGCATATTGCCCGCCACGCTGACAAGGTCGCGTTTACGGTGTTTAGCCATAGCGTCAGCATGTTTCCCAAAGGCAATAACGCCCAGCCAGAAGGTATCCTCTCCGTTATCTGCCGCATTGCACGGCAGCGATACCGCCAGTCGGGCCATCGCCATGCTTGTACCTTTCCCCGTTGTTCTTGTCTGCGGGTCGGACACCAGCCTGCCGTATGCTGCTATCTGTGCTGTCATTTTCGAAACCCCAAAACTATAAAATTAAAAAATATGCATTTAAGTGTTCACCCCTTCACCTTTTCAAATTTCCTAATTAAATTCATGTAGTTATATGGTGAATACTCTTCTTTAAGGTGTTCACAAGTGTTCACCCTACCCTTCACCTTTTAGGACAAAAAACAATCAAAAGGTGAACAGGTGAATACCTGGTGAATACTTAACAAATAAGTGTTCACCCTTTAACCTACTGTTATAAATAAATTTTTTAACAGGGTGAATACTGGTGAACACTTAATCTATAACTTTACTCTACCTTACCGTTCTCAGAAGTGCTGTTACATGATGGCATCCAGTCTTCTGAATCATCATGCAGGGTGACGTTTGACCTGATACCGTGCTTGGTCTTCCGTTTTTCGTACTTCTTCCCATACTCAGCCATAGCTCCGGGCATATCCGTACCGAACCGCATTAACGACACCGGCTTGTTCAGGCCATTGGCCCGCATATATGCCATGTAGGCGTGATACAGATAACGTCGCGGGCTGAATGGCACTATTTCGGCATTACCGATAAACATCCCGTCACACGCCACTGACGACAGCAGATAGCCGCAGAAGTCCACCAGCGAATCACCTTCACGCTTGATAGTCAGCGCCTCTTCGGATTTCTGCTGTTCGTGCAGTAGGCGTTTGGCTTCATCCTGGCTGGCAAAACGGGTCAGCAGGTGACGAATGATGACGGCCAGCTCCCCCTCAATTTTTTCGGCCAGCATCGTATCCCGCTCGTCTTCCGGTACGACCTCGGAAAAGTTGAATATCACCCGGCGGCGCGATATCCCCCCGCTGCGATCGCTAAACGTCATGGCGTTGTTGTTGACGGCCAGCACCACCGCCTGTATCCGCGTCGAGTATGGCGCCTTATGTTTAGGGTCTATCGATACCTTATCGCCGCCCGTAATCGCTTTAATCCCGGCACCATCACCAGCATAGCGAGTCATATCCGGCATGATGATCAACGAGTATCCAACGACCAGGGCCCTGTCCCTCGCATCTTCCAGTGCTTTCATACTGGCCGATACTGTATTGGCCTTACCCGCCAGCATCGTGCAGATTTCCGCCATGACGCTTTTACCGCTACCACCGGGCCCCGTGACCTCAAGAAACAACTGCCAGTCGTACCGGTTCGCCAGCACCATAAACAACGCCGCCAGCACCCGATCAGTTTTCCGATCATTACTGGCCACAGAACGGCGAAGCCATTTCCAGAAGTTGGGCGCATGAGTCGCCAGTGTCTCGCCGTCCTCCGGAGGGCTGAAGGGGAGTTCACTGGCGATCAGCAGCCAGTCAGTCTTGTTATGCTCCCTGAATTGCCCCGTCCGGGTATCAAATACCCCGTTACTGAAGCCGATAAGGTTGCGGGCTGTAACCCCCATGACCGGGAGACTCAGTTTCATGGTTTCCACCGCTGACTTGATAGCGTTCTGCGAGTAGGCCACCTCGGAATCAATGTAGATCTGTGCCATTTCACGCTGCAGCTCTTTATCCGGTAGCGGATTCCACACAACACCGTTGTAATGGTGAACCGTGTCGGAATCGGCATGAATAGCCAGGTTGCCATCGTAGTGCGCCAGTAGTACCTCACCGCGCTGGCTGGCCCCCATCTGGTTCAATGCCGGCACAACATTACTGTGTAAGGGTTCTCGCTTAGTTACTGGCAGATCGACCACGGTGCTTTCCCTCTTGCTCGCGTGTTCGCGCACTCGGTTCAGATAATCATGCCAGTCCTCCGGCTGGCTATCGGGAATACCTTTATACAATCTGGCATCCTGCACACCTGCCAGCGCCAGTTTTTCACCAATAACGTTAATCTGTATCGGTTCAATATCCCCGGCCAGATACACGCGGGCACTACGGCGCCCCTTATCGATAATTTGCAGGTTCGCCAGTTCCGCCAGTTGTTTTGGCCCAAGATAAATAGGTGGCGTTGTATCCTCAGCAATTTGTTTACCAAGGCCCTCTTCCCATCCTTTTGCATGCGCGTATGCATCAGTTCCCGCAAAAATAACCGCCTCTGTGTATTTTTCTTTCGGCAGATGTTTAAGATTCGGAGCATTTTTCATTTCGGGATCCCTCCGCTCATCTGGAATTTGCCTAACAACGGGTGATACCAGTACGCCGATCCGTATTTACGTTTAGCGCTACGCAGAACCCGTCTGGCCGCTTCCCTGAATTTCTCTTCTGGCAAGACAAATCCACCAGCTTTTAACTTCACCATCATCACGCCGGTGTTTTTCGCCAGTTCTTCGGCCTTTTTAGTGGAAATACCGAACTCAGCGGCCAGCGTAGACACTGGTGCCATACCAGGAGGAATTTCGCCACCCTGGCTGTCGGTGAGTGATTTGATCTGATGCTCAAGGACCAGCACCTTTTCAGTCAGCAGTTCCACACGCCTTTCAAGCGATTCGTTTAACTCAGCCGGGTTATGCATGGCCTACCTCCGGCAATTCCTGTTCAAGCATGAAGGAAGCAAGCTCACACGAAATGTCGTAAGCAAGCTCGACCAGATGTTGTCTCTCGTGCTCCTGCATAGCGTTCTCCGAAATCACCATAAGCAGCATTGAAAGCTGTAAAGTTCGCGATTTCGCTTTCTTCAGGGTCAAGATTTCGAGCTTAGACATTGCCTGCCCCCTTCATTTGCTGAAGTGAGGCGCCAGCATTGCAACCCATGACAGACCACAAAACAGAACTATCCCGATCTATCCAATGACGGGTGAGAGGACAATCGGAACGGATTTTTGCTGCGAATGTCAGAGAAAAATCGCCAGTAAGCTGCGAACGGTCTTCATCTTCGGTATTAGCCTGAGTGCGCAGAACGACAGAAAGCGCCAGCGGGTCTGCGTAAGTGGCCAGAAACAACCAGGTAAAGTTTTTAGGTTGAGGGTTACGCATTTCGCACCTCCTCGCGTGATGCTTCTTCACCAAGAAAACCACCTGCATCGCCGATCAACTTTTTAACCATCACGAGCAGCGCGTCAACTTCGCTATCTTCCATATGTACAACCGACTTTTCGCAAATCAGGGCAAGAATAATTTCTGCCTGATATGCTTTTTCAGCAGCCTGATGGACGGTTAGATCACTCATGGCACACCTCTACAATCTGGAGCCCTGCCAGGCGGCAACATTCAATAAAGCTATCGACGGAACCAACGAACTCATCTGGTCTTAACGGAAACCCGCCAATAGCTATGCCTTTTTCAACATTCACAAGCACTTTGCCTGTGAAGTTTTGAGGAGCAGGTAGAGATAAATGAACAACAAGCATTTTTGTTGATTTACGCATGATTGCTCCCCTCCAGCTTTAACAGCAGGCGGTTATATCTGCGTTCAGTGCACCGGGTTGCGCGGTTCAGCTCATTGATGAGCGTCCAGAATCTGGCGCCGGCGCTGGGATTGGCTTCCCGCAAGCGAGCATCAAGATGGAGCTCCCATAACTCCTGCAATTCCGCCGCAAGAAGCACCGCTGCGGCCGCATCACCACTGGACTGCAATGACGTATTACCGGATAAAACAGGCAGGGTTGTGTCGTGGTGTGGCTCGGCATTCACCTCCTCAACTACAGCGCTAATACTCATGGTTATGGTTTTGCCGTCAGGCGAACAAACATAGCCGATCTTCTCTGCTGCCTTCTCGGCGTTCCGGCGCGTCTTATAGCGCTTAGGCTCAGTACGGGTGGTGACGACGCCTGTTACGTGGTTGGTGTGGGTCACGATGATTTTAAACATGGCGCGCCCCCATACGGGAAACATCCAGTTCAAAAGCGCCGTGGCTGTACTGGTAAAGCGAACATTCAGAACGGATTTTTGCAGCAAAGACCAGATCCCAGCGGGAATACCATGTACGCGCTTCTTCTTCGGTATCAGCGGCAATGCGGATAACTACTGGTTTGCAGGTCTGGCCTTTCGGGGTTCCAAGAAAGAGCCATGTAAATTTAGGGTGAGTTTGGGTATGCTGTGATCCAGCCATAGTGTTAGCTCCGATAACATTGTGGTTAGACGCCTCGGTAGTGGTTCCAAGCACTCCGGGGCGTTGCCATTTATGCTTCACCTTAACAGGTGGCATGCACTTACCATAGAACAAAGTGAATGCCACTTTCAAGCCTTGATTGTGATTTATTTTTGCATATACTGAATGCCACCAATCAAAAGGAAACGCAGACATGGCAACAGGTTCAAGAAACAACAAATCACAACAAATCGTCTCAAGGGTGCCATTAGAATTGATTGGTGAACTTGAGAAAGTGAAAGAAGAAGGTGAAAGTACAGCCGGTTTTGTTGTTGCCTCAATCAAAGGTGAGATCAAACGCCGCCAGCGCAAAAAGGCAAAAGAAGAGCCAAAATCCTGAATAGAATCAGCGTCCTCAATATTGAGTTGGGTAAATTTAACTTGTTGATTCTGTTGTAAGGTGTGAATTCGCACCTTGCAAAAGCTCGAAGCCCTTTTTGGTGATTCGCTCATTATTTGACCATCAACACCAATCATCAAAGTGAGGACTGATAGAATAATCAATGAGTTACGTTCATATTGAGCAAAGCAGGAATTCCTGCTTAGGTAGTGAGCTAAGGCAGAATCCTGCCTTTGGTTCTGTGCGTCAGTATTGCTGACTCGCAACAGGTAATGAACATTCACCGAAACTGTGCAGATCTGCATAGTTGCTGGTTTACCCGATACGGGGATTCCCGTATCGCTCAGACTTTGAGCCCCAGCCCGGATTTCAAATCCCCGATGATAATTTGACCTCGCCAGAACGGGTGAGAGCAAAGTTTGACCACCAGCTGCAAGCCTGGTAATCTGATTGTGTTTTAGTAAAGCGTTGTGACTCAGGCGGCCCGGCATGGTCGCCTTTGTTTTATGCGCGATCATGCTGTTCCTCCCACTCTTTTAACCAGCCAACGTTGCGCCAGCTCAGTGAGTTTCCTCTTGCGGGTTGCCGTACTGGTATCAAGATCCAGCAGTGCACAATCACGGCTTTCCAGATAAGCCAGCAGTGCCAGCTGATCGGCGTTCATGTGGTCGCGCACCTGCTTAACCGGAATTTCTTTCTGTTTCGCCCACACTCGCGGGTGCATACCCAGCACAAGGCTATTGAGAAAAGAGCATTCATTGCTGTAGGCAAAGCCGTGCTGCCTGTCGCCGGTGCGCTCGATATAGCCCTTCATTGCGTCGGCCATGCTTTTGTGATCTTCGCAAGCTGCTACACGATTTTTACGCCATGTTAGCAACGCCGCTTCATGTTCTTCTGGGGCGACCCGGCGCAGGCGTTCTTCGCAGTCGATAAAGTACTGGCGAGCCTCTTTACCTCGTTCGGTGCGCTCAACCATAGAAAGCTCTTTGGCCATATCGGAACTAATACGGTATTCAGTGCGCGGGCGACCTTTTTTGGAATTTTCCAAATAAGTCTCGTAGTCCACATTTTCAGTAAACCCGTATTGCTCGATCCGCTGCTTAATCCATGTTGCAAACTGATCTTTGTTGCCAAGAAAGCTATGCAGATTTCGAGCATCTGTAACCATTGCTGGTTTGCCGCCGATAACGCCCAAATCTAACGGGATAATTTCTGGATAAATATTCTTCTGGCTAGTTTCAGGGTGAGGTTGGCCGCTGCCAGTTAAGGCAGTTAATTTTTTCTGAGTCATTTCTATCGCTCCAAAAAGTTGTTATTCAGAGCCGCCGCGACAGCATTACAAATACTGCTGAGTAGTTAGCGCAAAAGCCCGCAACAAATTTTCTTTTCGCTGATCAGACGAAATTGCGGGAGTTTGCACTCCGTTTCTGTTAGGCCGATTTACGGCTATATGGGTTATTGACGTTAGGTACAGCAGGAGGATTACGGACCCACCAGAGCACATCTGACAGAAGCCAGGCGCAGCTATTGCGGCCAAAATGGCAGCGCGGAGGGAAGCGCCCCTGTTGTTCCATTTTCCAGCGACTGGAGCGGGAAAGGCTGGTGATCTCGCTACATTCCTCTTCACGGATTCGGCGATCGAACTTGAATCCGTACTCTTCTAGGAGGGTGCGCCGTTGTTCAGGATTTGGCGGGGTAAAGGTGATATTTAGCATGTTGCTCTCTCTGTATTCGTGTTGACAGGGACAGCATCTGAGATCTGGACTGGGCTTTCAATTAATGGGGGCCTTAATAAGGACCCCTTCCCTAAATGAGGCGCTTAATGAGGCTAGTCTTTCATCCAGCGACCGACTGTAGAATCATCAAATCTAACCCCCGCCATCCCTTCAATCTCGTTAGCCTCCGCACTCAACACCTCAGCAAACTTTTTATAATTCCCAGCAACTTCAGCATAATGTTTCTTTGCCATTATTTTTATTGCATCCCTAGCTGTTCTGGAAGTTCTAACTTGAGAAATTGAACTAGCGTCTTCATTAAATTTTAAACTTAGCTGCTCTCTTCCTTCATTAAAGTAGTTTGGAATTTCCTTAAAATCGCTTGTAATTTCAACACCATTTATTATCTTTGAAATTAATAAAAAATCAGACTTCATTAAATAAAGATCACTTTCAAGGGGATTTAAGTAGCTATCATCTTCAAACGCTATAAACATCAACTTATTTGACGATAACCATAAGTCAAAAAAACCGGGTTTAAATTCCATTAAATCATCATAACAATATGCTGAACGAGGCAAAGCCCACAATCCATTAAAAGTGCATGGCTGGAACCCTTCAAAAGGTGGCTCTTTCTGGAAGAAATTTTTAGCAGTATCATCCTCCAAAATATAAATAGCACTTACAATCGAAAATCCATCACGAGCCAATAATTTTTCTTCAAAATTCTCTTCTAACTCATCGTTTTCATTACAGAAGTGCATGTATCCCATACCTGACTCAATCGACAGGTATATATTAATTCCCCCAATGGAGGCCCAATGAATTAAATCCTCCACCTTACAATCAAGTAATTCAGCAGCACGAGATAATGAATAATACTCACGTAATGGCATTCCCATATCGTCACCCTCAACGCCCCTAAATAACTTGCGGGCCAGGCGGGTAGGGTTTCCCGCTTTTCGGTTGGCCGACCTAGACCCGCAATATCAGTTTAATCTCTATTCGCTACAGGTAACAGAACCACATTTTGATGATTACCCGCAAGAAGTTCTAAGCGCTCATGCCATTTGTTCAGAGCGTCCAGCTTCTCCGGCAGGTACAGGCTACGGTTATAAATAGCCATTACGCCCGGTAGGGCATGACCCAGCAGCAGCTCTACAATATGCGGTGCTATACCCATATTGTTTAACCCTGTGGAGAACGTGCGGCGCAGATCGTGAAGAGTCCACGGCTCGTTATGGTGGAAATCTTTAAAAAGCCTGCGCCCTTTCAATGATACATCCTGACGGGTACGATCTTCTCCCAGTAACAAACCTGTTTTCCCTGTCTCGCGCTTTAACTCTTCCAGCCACGAGCGTATAGCTTCAGGTATCGATCTCACGATTTTCTCGCGTGTTTTGCTGTGCTCTTTCGGTACTATCCAAATCCACGATGTAAAATCCCACTCTGACCATCGAGAAAGGCGAACTTCCATCGTTCGAGCGCCAAACAGCACCAGCATTTTGAGAAGACGTGAATAATACGGCTGCTGATCATCACTGTCTGTGCAGCGCCACACATCAGCCAGCTCGCTGTCTGACAATACGCGGTCACGTTGGCCGGATGGCTGGCCTACATCCTGAATGGTGAGAAAGGCCAGAGCATCACTGGCGGCATAGCGGCGAACCTTGCAGAAGCGTAACGCCTGTTTAGAAATCTGGAACATACGACCAGCAGTCATGGGTTTAGTCTGATTTATTTCATCAAAGCAGGCTACCCAATGGCGGGTTTCACATCGGGTCAGTGGATAACGACCAAGGCGCGGGTAAATATGCTTGCGTAGCTGTGCCCTTACCAGTTCCTCATCGCTGCGCTTTCTCCTGGCGTAATTCACCAGCCAGTATTCGAGAGCATCCTGCACTGTTACAGGTTTAAGCGTTTCTTCGGTGCTCAGTTCGAGCTCTGTTTTTGGATCAAGACCACCAGCCAACCACTGACGACACTTTTCCCGCTTTTCTCTCGCAGCTTTTAGTGACAAATCCGGGTAACGGCCAAGCGTCATACGTTCCAACTTGCTACCACGCCCACCGAGTCGATAAGCGAACACCCAGCTAACGCTACCCTGCTTTGAAACTTTAATACTCAGCCCTTCACCATCAGCAATCATGATCGGTGCCTCGCGCTCAGAACCCAGCAGCGCTTTTAGCTTTTTGTCGCTCAGTTTGTTTGTACCAGCCATAAACCATCCTGAACCTGTTTCGAGTGATACACCGAGTGATACACCGTTCGTTACTACAGTCAAAAAAACCGCATAAGCATGCGAACAAATTTCATCGTATCTTACTGATAATAAAAATCAAAATAGTGAAATCACGAAACCATGTAAAAGCATGAAAACACGATGCTTTTTGCTTCTACAGTATGTTTCATAAACTAACCATTTGATTCTTAATATAAATCATCAAATCCGCTGCTATCGCAGCCGACATTGACCGGCAAGCCACGCAGTATACCAGTAAAAAGAAATTTACGGTGCAGGGATTAATAAAGCCAATTTTGTGATATCGGTCACACTTGTTAAATCCTATAATTAATTGCAGTTAAAAATTTACAAACAACCGAGTGTTTTTTTATGGCAGAAACAAAAAATCAACAATCACGGCGACTCGTGACGCTGACGGCACTTTTTGCAGCGTTCTGTGGCCTGTATCTTTTGATCGGCGGAGTGTGGCTGGTCGCGATTGGCGGCTCATGGTATTACCCTATCGCAGGCCTGGTGATGCTGGGTGTTACCGTTATGCTACTCCGCGGTAAGCGTTCTGCACTTTGGCTTTACGCCGCACTACTGCTGGCGACCATGATCTGGGGCGTATGGGAGGTTGGCTTCGATTTCTGGGCGCTGACGCCGCGCAGCGATATCCTGGTCTTCTTCGGCATCTGGCTTATTCTGCCCTTTGTCTGGCGTCGTCTGCCTGTTCCATCCAGCGGCGCGGTGGCCGGACTGGTTATCGCCCTGCTGATCAGCGGCGGCATCCTGACCTGGGCTGGCTTCAACGACCCGCAGGAGATCAATGGTACATTGAACGCTGATGCGACGCCCGCTGCAGCCATCTCCGATGTTGCCGATAGCGACTGGCCGGCATATGGCCGTAATCAGGAAGGCCAGCGTTACTCGCCGCTGAAACAGATCAATGCCGATAACGTGAAGAACCTGAAGGAAGCGTGGGTCTTCCGTACCGGGGATCTCAAACAGCCTAACGATCCGGGTGAAATCACCAACGAAGTGACGCCGATCAAAGTCGGCGACACGCTCTACCTCTGTACCGCTCATCAGCGTCTGTTCGCCCTTGATGCGGCCACCGGGAAAGAGAAGTGGCATTTCGATCCGCAGCTCAATGCCAACCCGTCCTTCCAGCACGTTACCTGCCGTGGTGTCTCTTATCATGAGGCCAAAGCAGATAACACGCCTGCCGATGTGCTTGCAGACTGCCCGCGCCGTATCATTCTGCCGGTCAACGATGGTCGGCTGTTCGCCATCAACGCCGACAACGGAAAGCCGTGTGAATCCTTTGCTAATAAAGGCATTCTCAACCTGCAAACCAATATGCCGGTCACCACACCAGGCATGTATGAACCCACTTCACCGCCGATTATTACCGACAAAACCATTGTCATCGCCGGTGCTGTGACTGATAACTTCTCAACCCGCGAGCCGTCGGGCGTGATTCGCGGTTTTGACGTCAACACCGGTAAGCTGCTGTGGGCATTCGACCCGGGTGCCAAAGATCCAAACGCTATCCCGGCAGATGAACATCATTTCACCCTGAATTCGCCGAACTCCTGGGCACCAGCGGCCTATGATGCGAAGCTGGATCTGGTCTATTTGCCCATGGGCGTGACCACGCCGGATATCTGGGGCGGCAACCGGACGCCAGAACAGGAACGTTATGCCAGCTCCATCGTGGCGCTGAATGCCACCACCGGTAAGCTGGTGTGGAGTTATCAGACCGTTCACCACGATCTGTGGGATATGGATATGCCGTCGCAGCCAACGCTGGCCGATATCGACGTTAACGGCAAAACCGTTCCTGTGATCTACGCCCCGGCAAAAACCGGCAACATTTTTGTGCTGGATCGCCGCAACGGCGAACGGGTTGTCCCGGCGCCGGAAAAACCGGTTCCGCAGGGCGCGGCCAAAGGTGACTATGTTGCGAAAACTCAGCCGTTCTCCGACCTGAGCTTCCGCCCGAAGAAAGATCTGACCGGCGCAGATATGTGGGGCGCCACCCTGTTCGATCAGCTGGTGTGCCGCGTTATCTTCCATCGGTTACGCTATGACGGGATTTTTACGCCGCCATCTGAGCAAGGTACGCTGGTCTTCCCCGGCAACCTGGGTATGTTCGAATGGGGCGGAATCTCCGTCGATCCGAACCGTCAGGTCGCTATTGCTAACCCGATGGCGCTGCCGTTTGTGTCAAAACTGATCCCTCGCGGCCCCGGTAATCCAATGGAGCAGCCGAAAGACGCCAAAGGCTCCGGCACCGAATCCGGTATTCAGCCACAGTACGGCGTTCCTTATGGCGTGACGCTGAATCCGTTCCTGTCGCCGTTTGGCCTGCCGTGCAAACAGCCTGCCTGGGGCTATATCTCCGCACTGGATCTGAAAACTAACGAAGTGATCTGGAAAAAACGTATCGGTACGCCGCAGGATAGTCTGCCGTTCCCGATGCCGATTAAGCTACCGTTCACCCTGGGTATGCCGATGCTGGGCGGCCCCATTTCAACCGCCGGTAATGTGCTGTTTATTGGTGCGACAGCGGATAATTACCTGCGCGCATACAATATGAGCAACGGTGAGAAGTTATGGCAGGCCCGTCTGCCTGCTGGCGGCCAGGCAACCCCAATGACCTATGAAGTGAATGGCAGGCAGTATGTTGTCATTTCTGCCGGCGGTCACGGTTCGTTTGGCACGAAGATGGGCGACTACATCGTCGCTTACGCTTTACCTGACGACGAGAAGTAAACGCAAGGCCCGGAAACCGGGCCTTTTTTAATGGTTCACATCAGGCGCGTTCACCAGAACGACAGGCCCAGGCGATAACATCCTACACCGTAAATCCCAGCATCATGCCGGTATCTTCATGCTCCAGCAGATGACAATGCGCCATATACGCGTGTTCTTTCGGCGCGTCGTGGTCAAATTTCACCAGCACTTCACTGACATCGCCCTCTACCCGCACGGTATCTTTCCAGCCGCTACGATGCGCAGCGGGCGCTTTGCCGTTTTCAGATAAGATACGGAACTGGGTACCGTGGATATGGAACGGGTGGAGCATCATGTCGCCAGTACCAGAAATCACCCAGCGCTCATACTGGCCTTTGGCCGCCGCAAACATGGGAACATTCATATCAAAGGCTTTACCATTGATGCGGTTAGCATTATGAAAATCAAAGCCTCCCTCACCGTGACTCATATGCCCCGTGCCCGCGTGGTTCATATTATTCATATTTCCCATCGCCCCGTGATCCATCATCATGTCCCGATCCATTCCGGACATCGCCTGGTCGCCATATTTTTGCATCAACGCCTGCATGCCCATCATATCAAGCATCGGATCCATAGAAAGCTGTAGCGTCCGCTGCGTTAACCCGTTTAAAGCGGGGAGCGCTGGCATAGCCGCCAGGCGATCAGGCAGTTTACCCGAAGCCTGAATCACCAACGGTTGAATGCGCAGTACCGGCTGCGGTTTATCAAACGGTGGGATCGCCATGCCCATCTGGCTCACCGGCAGCGTTATCAAATCAAAAGGTTTACCGTCAGAGGTATCCACCAGCACTTCGAAACGCTCCCCCATTAACAGCGGCAATTCGTCAACTTTCACCGGTTCAGCCAGCAAACCGCCATCGCTGGCGACGACATACATAGGCCGATTATCGCTGGTGGAGAAATTCAACGAACGCGCATTACAGCCATTAAGCAGACGCAAACGCAGCCAGCCGCGAGGCGCAGCATGTTCGGGATAAATCGCCCCATTAGTCAGCAGCGTATCGCCAAACCAGCCAACGGCGGCGCTCATCATATCGAGCTGATAATCAATCTCGCCCGATGAAGTGAATTTTTTGTCCTGTACAATCACCGGGACATCATCGATCCCCCACTGTTTTGGCAGCAGCAGCTTTTCGCTCTCTTCATCGGTAATCACTACCAGGCCTGCCAGCCCCATCGCCACCTGACGACCGGTTTTGCCATGCTTGTGAGGATGAAACCAGCAGGTAGCGGCCCGCTGGGTGGGGGTAAAGCTCACCGAACGGGAGGCACCTGCGGCAATCACGCCCTGCGGGCCGCCATCCACCTCCCCGGCAACCTCCAGACCATGCCAGTGCACGGTAGTCTCCTCTGGAAGGCGGTTATGGATATCGATCGTTACCGTTTCGCCTTGTTTAAGCTGCAGCGCTGGCCCCAGCAAACTGCCGTTATACCCCCAGGTGGTCGTAAGGTGAGAATTAAACTGCGTTTTGCCCGCCTGAATAGTTAAACCAATATGATTACGCGCGTCACCAGTCAACAGATCGGGTACCGGTAGCGCCGGACGACCGGCAGCCAAAACCGAGCGACTCCACAACGGCAATGCGCTGGTTACGCTAAGCGCAGCGGTTAATTTGAGAAACTCACGACGTTGCATTCTCACATCCTTTCATTCTGCTGATGAATGTTTAAGCTTAAACCTTCCCGTTGCTGGAAGGTCAAGCAGAAGAGTAAGAATAAAGCTCAGCGTACTATAAAGAAGTATGCTAACGTTATTTGTCCGTGATCCAATGGTAGAAAAAATGAAGACGCTTTTCAGAACAATAGTGCTTGGCAGCCTGCTTACTCTTTCCGCCAATAGCTATGCATTAAGCGAGTCCGAAGCGGAAGATATGGCTGATTTAACGGCAGTATTTGTCTTTCTGAAGAACGACTGCGGTTATCAAAATCTGCCTAACACGCAAATCCGCCGGGCGCTGATCTTCTTCGCTCAGCAGAATCAGTGGGATTTAAACAATTATGATAGCTTCAACATGAAAGCATTGGGCGAAGACAGCTACCGGGACCTCCGCGGAATAAAAATCCCCACCAGTAAAAAATGCAAAGCGCTGGCGCGTGATTCACTGAGCTTGCTGGCTTACGTAAAATAATTATCGCCAATAATTCCTGTGACAACGCAGCAGAGCAGGCGCGTATTGATCCTTGCCGACAGGCGCTATAAGCGCGGAAACATCCCCGACAAGCCGCCAGAAAATATCATCCGGCCGCAGCTCACAAAGTCTGAGCCATCCATCAACTACAGAAGCCACTTGATGCTAAATCACACAACAGTGATGACCTGTCGGTGGTTTTGGCGAAAACCCGATATTGTTTACTTACCGGAAGCTTAGATCCTATCCCACCAGGCGTTATTGGCGCAGACAGTTTGAACGCGGCCAGCGCGGAAGAACCGGAGCGTACACGTAGTACGTGAGGATTCTGAGCACTGCCCAGGTTCAAAATGACAAGCAAAATAGCCCTAACGGGATAGGCTCTTAATTCCATCTGAATTATTTCGGTGAGCATTTACTTTTATGACCTTCGGCCCCACGTAGCCACAAGACGTTACCCTCCTTAGAAAATCGGCCTGACCGCGAGGACGACAACCAGAAGGCGGTTCGTGACAAGGCTATTCACCGGAATCCCCCGATCGACGGCTTAACTGTCCGGCATCAGAGTATCCCCTGCTGATTTATCCACCGTGCATCATCATCTATAGTTGGCTATGATGTTGCGCTCATTTTAATGGGGGTAACGGATGTTAACAAAGGAGGAACGACCTGTGGCTGACAACGAGCTGTGGCATGAAACATTGCACGACCATTTTGGTCAGTATTTCAGTGTGGATAATGTGCTGTATCATGAAAAAACCGCGCATCAGGACTTAATCATTTTCGAAAACGCCGCCTTTGGCCGGGTGATGGCGCTGGACGGCGTGGTGCAAACGACTGAACGCGATGAGTTTATCTACCATGAAATGATGACTCATGTTCCTCTGATGGCCCACGGTCAGGCAAAACATGTATTGATCATCGGCGGCGGCGACGGCGCCATGCTACGCGAGGTCTCTCGTCATCGCAGTATAGAAACCATTACGATGGTTGAGATCGACGCGGGCGTCGTTTCTTTCTGTCGCCAGTACCTTCCTGCCCATAACGCCGGGGCGTATGACGATCCGCGTTTTACGCTGGTGATTGACGATGGCGTCAATTTTGTTAACCAGACAACGCAAACGTTCGACGTAATAATCTCCGACTGCACCGACCCGATCGGCCCCGGTGAGAGTTTGTTTACTTCCGCATTTTATGAAGGCTGTAAACGTTGCCTGAATCCTGGCGGGATTTTTGTCGCCCAGAATGGCGTCTGCTTCCTGCAGCAGGACGAAGCTATTAACAGCCACCGTAAGCTTAGCCACTACTTCCGCGATGTGAGTTTCTATCAGGCGGCGATTCCAACCTATTACGGCGGCATAATGACCTTCGCATGGGCCACGGATAACGAAGCCCTGCGCCACCTTTCCAGTGAAATTATCCAGGCGCGTTTCCATCAAACTGCGCTCAAATGCCGTTATTACAATCCGTCTATCCACACAGCGGCATTCGCGTTACCGCAATATTTGCAGGATGCGCTGTCCACCGTTAAGTAAGGGGGTGATCTAAATTGAAAAAATTGAAACTGCACGGCTTTAACAACCTGACAAAAAGCCTGAGTTTTTGTATTTACGATATCTGCTACGCAAAAACAGCAGAAGAACGCGATGGTTATATCGCCTATATTGATGAGCTCTATAATGCCAACCGCCTGACGGAAATTCTGTCAGAGACATGCGCCATTATCGGCGCAAATATCCTGAATATCGCTCGTCAGGATTATGAACCCCAGGGCGCCAGCGTCACTATCCTGGTTAGCGAAGAACCGGTCGACCCACAGTCTATCGACAAAACAGAGCACCCGGGCCCGCTACCCGAGGCCGTCGTCGCCCATCTGGATAAAAGCCATATTTGCGTGCATACCTACCCGGAAAGCCACCCTGAAGGCGGACTATGCACCTTTCGCGCCGACATCGAAGTTTCCACCTGCGGCGTGATTTCCCCGCTGAAGGCGCTGAATTACCTGATCCACCAGCTAGAGTCCGATATCGTCACCATTGATTATCGCGTGCGTGGGTTTACGCGTGATATCAACGGCATGAAGCACTTTATCGATCATGAAATTAACTCTATTCAGAACTTTATGTCTGAGGATATGAAGTCGCTGTACGATATGGTGGATGTGAATGTCTATCAGGAAAATATCTTCCATACCAAAATGCTGCTTAAGGAGTTCGATCTTAAGCACTACATGTTCCATACCAAACCGGAAGATTTAACTGAAGAAGAGCGCAAGGTCATTACCGACCTGCTGTGGAAAGAGATGCGCGAGATCTATTACGGCCGCAATATCCCTGCCGTGTAAACATAACGGGGGAGCACGGAGGCTCCGCCATATTTAACCTTGCTGGATGAAATGACGATACGCCACCACCACCTGCAGAAAGTCTTCCACGCCGCAGAGTGATAAGCTCTCTTCGTCGTAATAGCGCATCCCCTCTTCAATCTCATCGCCAGAAAAATCCAGCTGATTGGCGCGGATCATCACCTCCTCACCATCCATCCAGAGCGTATACTCATGCCCTGCCCGTTGCCAGGAACGCTCACTGCCCTTTAGCGCACGCGCCGCTTGTTCCACTTCATCAAGCAAGGCCAGGTTCTCTTTCACTTCTTCGTTAAACCAGTGCCCTACCACCTCGTGGCCCATGGACATACGCACTTTTACCACTCCGGTAATATCGCGCAGAAATTCGTAATCCATAATGTGTTCCTCTGCTCCCGGCAATGCGCCATTACCGCATTGCGTCTGTGCTGTAATTATCGCAGTACAACGGAAGAAAAAAAGCGGAACGGGCGGAAGGAATAGAAATAAAAATGCCCGGTGACGCAAGGTTCACCGGGCATTGATGCGTTTTTACGCAGAACAGGTCGGAGCCGTTACACCGCGGTCTGGAAAATCACGCCGTCGGCTTTCTCAGTATACTGACCCAACTGGTCGAAGTTCAGATAACGGTAGGTATCTGTCGCCGTTTTATCCACCTGCGCAATATAAGTCTGGTACTCTTCCGGCGTCGGCAGTTTGCCGATCAGCGCCGCGACCGCCGCCAGCTCTGCTGAGGCCAGATAGACGTTCGCCCCGGTCCCCAGACGGTTCGGGAAGTTACGGGTTGAGGTCGAAACCACCGTCGCTCCATCGGCGACGCGCGCCTGGTTACCCATACACAGGGAACAACCGGGGATTTCAATCCGCGCGCCGCTCTTACCAAAGACGCTGTAGTAGCCCTCTTCGGTCAACTGCGCCGCGTCCATACGGGTTGGCGGAGCCACCCACAGACGAGTCGGCAACTGGCCTTTATGACTATCCAGCAGCTTACCGGCGGCACGGAAGTGACCGATATTGGTCATGCAGGAACCAATAAACACTTCATCAATCTTCTCACCCTGCACATCAGAGAGCAGACGCGCGTCATCAGGATCGTTCGGCGCGCAGAGGATCGGTTCTTTGATATCGGCCAGATCGATATCGATCACTGCCGCATATTCGGCATCCGCATCGCCTTCCAGCAATTGCGGATCCGCCAGCCACTTTTCCATCCCCTGAACGCGACGTTCCAGAGTACGACGATCGCCGTAGCCTTCCGCGATCATCCACTTCAGCAGGACGATGTTGGAGTTCAGGTACTCGATGATCGGCTCTTTGTTCAGTTTGATGGTACAACCCGCGGCGGAACGCTCGGCAGAGGCATCGGTCAGCTCAAATGCCTGCTCGACTTTCAGATCCGGCAGCCCTTCGATCTCCAGAATGCGGCCGGAGAAGATGTTTTTCTTACCTTTCTTCTCAACGGTCAGCAGACCCTGTTTGATCGCGTACAGCGGGATCGCGTGTACCAGATCGCGCAGGGTAATACCCGGCTGCATTTTGCCTTTGAAGCGCACCAGCACCGACTCGGGCATATCCAGCGGCATAACGCCGGTCGCCGCCGCAAAGGCCACCAGGCCAGAACCCGCCGGGAAGGAGATGCCAATCGGGAAACGGGTATGGGAATCGCCGCCGGTACCCACGGTATCCGGCAGCAGCATCCGGTTCAGCCAGGAGTGGATGACGCCATCGCCCGGGCGCAGAGAGACACCGCCACGGTTCATGATGAAATCCGGCAGCGTGTGATGGGTGGTCACATCGACCGGTTTAGGATAGGCCGCGGTGTGGCAGAAAGACTGCATCACCAGGTCGGACGAGAAGCCCAGGCACGCCAGGTCTTTCAGTTCGTCACGGGTCATTGGGCCGGTGGTATCCTGAGAGCCTACGGAGGTCATTTTCGGTTCGCAGTAGGCGCCCGGACGGATACCGGCGACGCCGCAGGCGCGGCCAACCATTTTCTGCGCCAGCGAGTAGCCACGAGCGCTTTCCGCCACGTCTTTCGCCTGACGGAACACATCGCTGTGCGGCAGTCCCAGCGCTTCACGTGCTTTGGTGGTCAGGCCGCGACCGATGATCAGCGGAATACGACCACCCGCGCGTACTTCGTCGATCAGCACGTCGGTTTTCAGTTCAAAGCTCGCCAGCAGTTCACCGGTTTCGTGATGGCGGACTTCACCCTTATACGGGTAAACGTCAATCACATCCCCCATATTCAGGTTGCTTACGTCCACTTCAATGGGCAGCGCGCCCGCATCTTCCATGGTGTTAAAGAAGATCGGCGCAATTTTTCCGCCGAGCACCAGTCCGCCGCCGCGCTTGTTCGGCACGTTCGGAATGTCATCTCCCATAAACCACAGCACAGAGTTGGTGGCGGATTTACGCGAAGAGCCGGTGCCAACAACGTCGCCCACGTAGGCTAATGGGTAGCCTTTTTGCTGTAACGCTTCGATCTGTTTGATCGGCCCCACCACACCGGGCTGATCCGGGTCGATACCTTCACGGGCATTTTTCAGCATTGCCAGAGCATGCAGCGGGATATCCGGGCGCGACCAGGCATCCGGCGCTGGCGAGAGGTCATCGGTGTTGGTTTCGCCGGTGACTTTAAAAACGGTAACGGTAATTTTGTCGGCCAGTGGAGGACGGCTCAGGAACCACTCCGCGTCAGCCCAGGATTGCATTACCTGTCTGGCATATTCATTGCCCGCTTTGGCTTTCTCTTCAACATCATAGAAGTTATCGAACATCAACAGAGTATGGGACAACGCCTTAGCGGCAATCGGCGCCAGCTTCGCGTCTTCCAGCGCATCAATCAGGGGATGAATGTTGTAACCACCCTGCATGGTGCCCAGCAATTCGATGGCTTTTTCCGGGGTAAGCAGTGGGGAAGTCGCTTCGCCTTTGGCAATCGCGGCAAGGAATCCGGCTTTAACATAGGCGGCTTCATCGACGCCCGGCGGTACACGGTTAATTAACAGGTCTAACAGGAATTCTTCTTCACCCGCAGGCGGGTTTTTCAGCAGTTCTACCAGCGCGGCCATTTGGGTTGCATCTAAGGGTTTGGCAACAATCCCCTCGGCGGCACGCTCAGCTACGTGCTTACGGTATTCTTCTAGCACGACGGTTCTCCTCGCTCTCATTGTAAAATGCGGCAGGCGATTCTCTTCACGCTCCTGTGAGACAGCAGTTTGTAGGGTAAATGCCCGATACCGCATCGGCAGCATAGCAGGATTTTCGCGGGGTGTTAATCTGTTTACAAAAAAGCAACATTAAAAATTAGCTGAATCGTTAAGGACAGGATATTGCAGGTTTTCTGGTCAGTGAGCGGAATATTTGTCCTATGCGATCAGGAGTGTTTGGCAGACAGTGACAGGCATGTCGTATTATTTACACCGAGACGTTCTCAGTATCGGGCATTAAAAAAGCGGCTCACCGAGCCGCCTGTTCATTTTGCCAGAACGAAAGCTTATTTCTTCTTCGCTTTCGGGTTCGGCAGGTCGGTAATGCTACCTTCGAACACTTCCGCCGCGAGGCCAACGGACTCGTGCAGCGTCGGGTGAGCGTGGATAGTCAGCGCGATGTCTTCAGCATCACAACCCATCTCGATCGCCAGACCGATTTCGCCCAGCAGCTCGCCGCCGTTGGTGCCGACAATCGCCCCACCAATTACACGGTGAGACTCTTTGTCGAAAATCAGCTTGGTCATACCGTCTGCGCAGTCGGACGCGATAGCACGGCCAGACGCAGCCCACGGGAAGGTGGCGGTCTCAAAGCTGATGCCTTTCTCTTTCGCTTCTTTCTCCGTCAGACCTACCCATGCAACTTCCGGTTCAGTGTAGGCGATGGACGGAATAACTTTCGGATCGAAGTAGTGTTTCTTACCGGCGATAACTTCAGCGGCAACGTGACCTTCGTGAACGCCTTTGTGCGCCAGCATCGGCTGACCGACAATATCGCCGATAGCAAAGATGTGCGGTACGTTAGTACGCAGCTGTTTGTCTACGCGGATGAAGCCACGGTCGTCAACTTCTACGCCAGCCTTGCCCGCATCGAGGTTTTTACCGTTCGGCACACGGCCGATAGCCACCAGCACCGCATCGTAACGCTGTGCCTCTGCTGGTGCTTTTTTGCCTTCCATAGAAACGTAAATACCGTCCTCTTTCGCTTCAACGGCAGTCACTTTGGTTTCCAGCATCAGGTTGAATTTCTTGCCGATGCGTTTGGTGAAGACTTTCACGATATCTTTGTCTGCCGCCGGGATAACCTGGTCAAACATTTCGACCACATCGATCTCTGAACCCAGCGCATGGTACACCGTCCCCATTTCCAGACCGATGATACCACCGCCCATAACCAGCAGACGTTTCGGTACGGATTTCAGTTCCAGTGCGTCGGTGGAGTCCCAGACGCGCGGATCTTCATGGGGAATGAACGGCAACTGGATCGGGCGGGAACCGGCTGCGATAATCGCGTTGTCGAAGTTGATCACGGTTTTGCCGTTCTCGCCTTCCACTTCCAGGGTGTTGGCCCCGGTGAATTTACCCAGACCGTTTACCACTTTCACTTTACGGCCTTTCGCCATACCAGCCAGACCGCCGGTCAGTTGAGTGATGACTTTTTCTTTCCAGGTGCGGATCTTATCAATATCGGTATTCGGTTCGCCGAAAACGATGCCGTGTTCAGCCAGCGCTTTCGCTTCTTCAATAACTTTCGCAACGTGCAGCAGTGCTTTAGAAGGGATACAGCCGACGTTCAGGCAAACACCGCCAAGGGTGTTGTAACGTTCTACGATAACGGTTTCCAGACCTAAATCAGCGCAACGAAAGGCAGCAGAATAGCCTGCGGGGCCTGCCCCAAGTACCACGACCTGAGTTTTGATTTCAGTACTCATCATGACCTCTGTAATTTGTATCCGGCGGGTCTGACGCTATTGTTATACACTTCATCCTTCAAGCCGCCTCTGCGTTGGCTGCGCTCGCTCACCCCGGTCACGTACCGCTTGTACGCTCCAGGGATTCACTCCCTTGCCGCCTTGAAGCAACTCGAATTTTTTTGTGTAAATTACGCCCATATCCACCGGGACGTTCTATCCGCCTGCATTTTACAAAATTGTTAACAATTTTGAAACAACAAACGAAAAACGATTTTGTCCTTTATTGCCGATAACCTCAAAACACAGAAGAGATTACCAGAAAAAAGCCGGCCGTCAGGCCGGCTTTTTCGCTTACATCACCAGGCGGCGAATATCGCTCAGCATGTTATTGATGATAGTAATAAAGCGTGCGCCATCGGCACCGTCAATCACGCGGTGGTCGAAGGAGAGAGAGATCGGCATCATCAGACGCGGAACAAACTCTTTGCCATTCCACACCGGCTCCATCGCGGATTTAGACACGCCCAGGATGGCCACTTCCGGCGCGTTAACAATCGGCGCAAAGTGAGTGGTACCCAGGCCGCCGATGCTGGAAATAGTGAAGCAACCGCCCTGCATTTCGCCAGCAGTCAGCTTACCATCACGCGCTTTTTTGGAGATAGTCGTCAGTTCGCGAGACAGCTCGGTAACGCTCTTCTTATTCACGTCTTTAAAGACCGGAACAACCAGACCATTCGGCGTATCAACCGCGACACCAATGTTGATGTATTTCTTCAGCGTCAGGCGCTGACCATCTTCAGACAGAGAGCTGTTAAAGCGCGGCATCTGCTCAAGCGCAGCGGCAACGGCTTTCATGATGAAGACCACTGGCGTGAATTTCACGTCCAGTTTGCGCTTCTCAGCTTCGGCATTCTGCTGCTTACGGAACGCTTCCAGATCGGTGATATCCGTTTTGTCGAAGTGCGTAACGTGCGGGATCATCACCCAGTTACGGCTCAAATTGGCGCCGGAGATTTTCTGGATGCGGCCCAGTTCAACTTCTTCCACTTCACCAAACTTGCTGAAGTCCACTTTCGGCCACGGCAGCATACCCGGCAGACCACCACCCGCAGCAGCCGGAGCCGCTTCAGCGCGCTTGATAGCGTCTTTCACGTAAGCCTGAACGTCTTCACGCAGGATACGACCTTTACGGCCAGTGCCCTTCACTTTCGCCAGGTTAACGCCAAACTCGCGCGCCAGGCGGCGAATCAGCGGGGTCGCGTGAACGTAAGCGTCGTTTTCAGCAAACTCAGATTTGCCTTCCGCTTTTGCCGCAGGCGCGGCGGCCGGTTTAGCGGCCTGAGCAGGTGCAGCGGCAGGTGCCGGAGCAGCAGCAGCCGGCGCTGCGGCAGGGGCGGCGCCTTCCACTTCGAAGACCATAATCAGCGAGCCGGTAGAGACTTTGTCGCCAACGTTAACTTTCAGCTCTTTCACCACGCCCGCAAACGGCGCAGGGACTTCCATAGAGGCTTTGTCGCCTTCTACGGTGATCAGAGACTGTTCAGCTTCCACTTTATCGCCGACTTTAACCATCACTTCGGTGACTTCAACTTCGTCGCCGCCGATGTCCGGTACGTTAACGTCTTTCGCGCCAGCCGCTGCTGCCGGAGCCGCCGCTGGTGCCGCCGCCTGAGCGGGCGCAGCAGCAGGCGCAGCGCCCGCTACTTCGAAGACCATGATCAGTGAGCCGGTAGAGACTTTATCGCCAGCGTTGACTTTGATCTCTTTAACCACGCCCGCGAACGGCGCCGGCACTTCCATAGAGGCTTTGTCGCCTTCTACGGTGATCAGCGACTGCTCAGCCGCAACGGTGTCGCCCACTTTCACCAGGATCTCGGTGACTTCAACTTCGTCGCCGCCGATATCCGGTACGTGTACGTCTTTCGCTGCCGCAGCCGCAGGCGCGGCTGCCGGAGCGGCTTCTTTCTTCTCTTCTGCCGGAGCAGGCGCAGCGTCGACTGCACCGTCGGCGGAATCGAAAATCATGATAAGTGCGCCCGTCTCGGTTTTGTCGCCAACAGAGACTTTAATCTCTTTAACGACGCCCGCCTGCGGCGATGGAACTTCCATAGAGGCCTTGTCGCCTTCTACGGTGATCAGCGACTGTTCAGCTTCAACTTTGTCGCCCACTTTGACCAGGATCTCGGTGATTTCAACTTCATCAGCCCCGATGTCCGGTACGTTGATTTCGATAGACATTATTCTTTTACCTCTTACGCCAGACGCGGGTTAACTTTATCTGCATCGATGTTGAATTTGGTGATGGCTTCCGCTACCACTTTCTTATCGATTTCGCCACGTTTAGCCAGCTCGCCCAGAGCCGCAACAACCACATAAGATGCATCCACTTCGAAGTGGTGACGCAGGTTTTCACGGCTGTCAGAGCGGCCGAAACCGTCAGTACCCAGTACGCGGTAATCATCCGCCGGTACATAAGTACGCACCTGCTCGGCGAACAGTTTCATATAGTCAGTCGATGCCACTGCTGGCGCGTCGTTCATTACCTGAGCAATGTACGGAACGCGTGGCGTTTCCAGCGGGTGCAGCATGTTCCAGCGCTCACAATCCTGGCCATCACGCGCCAGTTCAGTAAAGGAGGTGACGCTGTAAACGTCAGAACCTACGCCGTAGTCTTTCGCCAGGATCTCTGCGGCTTCACGAACGTGACGCAGAATAGAACCGGAGCCCAGCAGTTGAACTTTACCTTTGCTGCCTTCGAGGGTTTCGAGTTTGTAGATACCTTTACGGATACCTTCCTCAGCACCTTCCGGCATGGCTGGCATGTGGTAGTTTTCGTTCAGCGTAGTGATGTAGTAGTAAACGTTCTCTTGTTTCTCACCGTACATACGCTCCAGACCATCGTGCATGATGACCGCAACTTCGTACGCGTAAGACGGATCGTAAGAGATACAGTTCGGGATAGTCAGAGACTGAATGTGGCTGTGGCCATCTTCGTGCTGCAGACCTTCGCCGTTCAGCGTCGTACGACCGGAAGTACCACCGATCAGGAAGCCGCGCGCCTGCTGGTCGCCCGCCTGCCAGCACAGGTCGCCAATACGCTGGAACCCGAACATGGAGTAGTAGATGTAGAACGGGATCATCGGCAGGTTGTTGGTGCTGTAAGAGGTCGCAGCAGCCAGCCAGGATGCGCCAGCGCCCAGTTCGTTGATACCTTCCTGCAGAATCTGGCCTTTCTCGTCTTCTTTGTAATACGCAACCTGTTCGCGGTCCTGCGGGGTGTACTGCTGGCCGTTCGGGCTGTAGATACCAATCTGACGGAACAGACCTTCCATACCAAAGGTACGCGCTTCATCGGCGATGATCGGCACCAGACGGTCTTTGATGGATTTGTTCTTCAGCATCACGTTCAGGGCACGAACGAAGGCGATAGTGGTAGAGATCTCTTTACTCTGCTCTTCCAGCAGCGGGCCGAAATCTTCCAGGGTCGGCAGCTCCAGCTTCTCAGAGAAGTGAGTCTGACGGCTCGGCAGGTAGCCGTGCAGTTTCTGACGCTGCGCGTGCAGGTAGGTGTGCTCTTCGGAACCTTCCGGGAAGGTCACATACGGCAGTTTTTCGATATCGGCATCGGATACCGGCACGTTGAAACGATCGCGGACGTAGCGTACGCCGTCCATGTTCATTTTCTTAACCTGGTGGGCGATGTTTTTACCTTCAGCGGTGTCGCCCATGCCGTAACCTTTAATGGTATGGGCGAGAATGACGGTTGCTTTGCCTTTGGTTTCCTGCGCTTTTTTCAGTGCAGCGTAGACTTTCTTCGGATCGTGGCCGCCACGGTTCAGCGCCCAGATCTGTTCGTCAGTCCAGTCAGCCACCAGGGCGGCTGTTTCCGGATATTTACCGAAGAAGTGCTCACGCACGTAGGCGCCATCTTTGGATTTGAAGGTCTGATAATCGCCGTCAACGGTTTCTTCCATCAACTGGATCAGTTTACCGCTGGTGTCTTTACGCAGCAGTTCATCCCAGCGACCACCCCAGATAACCTTGATAACGTTCCAGCCAGCACCGCCAAAGATGCCTTCCAGCTCGTTAATGATTTTGCCATTACCGGTAACCGGGCCGTCAAGGCGCTGCAGGTTACAGTTGATAACGAAGACCAGGTTGTCCAGCTTTTCACGGGTGGCAATGGTGATCGCACCTTTGGATTCCGGCTCGTCCATCTCGCCGTCGCCGAGGAAAGCGTAAACGGTCTGTTTTGACGTGTCTTTCAGACCGCGGTGTTCCAGATATTTCAGGAACTTAGCCTGGTAGATCGCACCGATTGGGCCCAGACCCATGGAAACGGTCGGGAACTGCCAGAATTCCGGCATCAGTTTCGGGTGCGGGTAAGAGGAGAGGCCTTTACCGTGGACTTCCTGACGGAAGTTGTTCATCTGCTCTTCAGTCAGACGACCTTCCAGGAAGGCGCGCGCATATACGCCCGGAGAGATGTGGCCCTGGAAGTAAACCAGATCGCCGCCATCCTGCTCGTTGCGGGCGCGGAAGAAGTGGTTAAAGCACACTTCATAGAAGGTTGCAGAAGACTGGAAGGAAGCCATATGGCCGCCCAGTTCAAGATCTTTTTTCGATGCGCGCAGAACGGTCATAATGGCGTTCCAGCGGATCGCAGAACGGATACGACGTTCCAGATCCAGATTACCCGGATATTCGGGTTCATCTTCAACGGCAATAGTGTTCACGTAACCGCCAGTCGATGTGCCAGCAGCCACTTTCACCCCGCCTTTGCGGGCTTCAGAAAGGAGTTGGTCAATCAGATACTGAGCACGCTCAACACCTTCTTCACGGATGACCGATTCGATCGCCTGTAGCCAGTCGCGAGTTTCGATCGGATCCACGTCATTTGGTAAACGTTCTGACATGGGGGTATTCCTTATCTATCTAATCGTTGATTAATCTGGAACCTGTCCCATTGCGCTCTTTGTTCTTCATCTTGCTTTCCGGTGATATCCGGCCTGGCAATACCGCCTCCCCTGACACATAGTTCACTATGTTTTGGGGGTCAGTCACTTGCCGTCGTGATACATCGAAAAGTATTTTGAACAACTAAAAGTGCAATAAGACAGGTTCTGCGTTTAGTTGCCGCGCTCTAAAAGTGGCGCTTAAGAACCGGAGTTCTCATCCTTTCTTTGCTGTAAACGACGCAATGAGCGTTCACGACGGCTCTGCTCACGGCTACGATCCAGCAAGATTTCCTCAATAAACGCCAGGTGACGGTGCGAAGCTTCACGCGCCTGCTCCGGCTGCCCGGCGATGATCGCCTCGAAAATTCGAGTACGATGATTGCTGACCTGCGGGAGCATCTCCCGACGGGCATACAACAATTCAAAATTCTGGCGAACGTTCTGGGCCAGCATGGGCTCCATACAGCGTAGTAGATGGAGCAACACCACATTGTGCGCCGCTTCAGTCACGGCAATTTGATACTGGAGAACCGCGTCGGATTCGGCGTCCAAATCGCCGGACTGTTGCGCAAGCTCGATGGCATGATGAAGTTCACGAATGCGGGTTTTGTCTTCATCCGTGCTACGTAACGCCGCGTAATAAGCGGCGATGCCTTCCAGCGCGTGGCGGGTTTCCAGCAGATCAAATTGGGATTCAGGGTGGTCGGACAGTAGCTCAACCAGAGGATCGCTGAAGCTCTGCCATAAGCGGCTCTGTACAAACGTTCCGCCGCCCTGGCGACGAAGCAACAATCCCTTGGCTTCGAGGCGTTGAATCGCCTCACGCAGCGAGGGACGGGAAACGTCGAACTGCTTTGCCAGTTCACGTTCGGGCGGAAGCTTTTCTCCGGGGCGCAACGTCCCCTCAAGGATTAAAAACTCCAGTTGCTGCTCTATCACATCGGATAATTTTGGTTGGCGGATCTTGCTGTAGGCCATATTCCCTGTCTCTGCCATTAGCCCGGAGTCAATTGGTCTTACCAATTTATAATTCGTATCGCTAAAGTAACAAAGTATTCACCTTCTGTCCATACAGGTTTTGATTGAAATCATTAATGCAGGCATGTTTTAACAACCTTACAGAAATAACATTTCAAAAATGTAACTATGCACAAATGTTGCGTTTACCAGCAAAACAGGGGAATTAACTTAATCGAAACGAAAAACTACGCTATCTGAACCGATTCAAACCCTCACTTAATGAATATAAATTCATTAAATGTGAATAGCTAAATGAGTGACAACAAATGTTAAATTGCGGGGCATCATTTACAAATGGTTTCTTTTTGTTCGCTTCGCCTTCATCCCTTCACAAAGCAGGTGCATTCCCCGGCACTTACCACTATTCTCGATGATACGAAAGGCTTTTACATGAATTACTACCAGGCCTTAAGTAAAGAAATGAGTACAAAAACGGAATTCCATAATTACACAAACACAACAATATGTGCGTTACATCACTCTGGGCGAAACGGACCGCAGACTGACTGACTCGTCGCTGACGATGCGCCCGCCAGCGACGAAAAGAAAAGAGGTCACCTGAAGGATGACGCGTACAAACATAATAACCATAACCACACACGAGGTTTCATGATGGAAGGTCAACAGCATGGCGATCGGCTAAAGCGCGGCCTTAAAAACCGCCATATTCAGCTTATTGCGCTAGGAGGGGCTATCGGTACCGGCCTGTTCCTGGGTAGCGCATCCGTCATCCAAAATGCAGGTCCCGGTATTATTCTGGGCTATGCGATTGCCGGTTTTATCGCCTTTCTTATCATGCGTCAACTGGGCGAAATGGTCGTAGAAGAGCCGGTAGCAGGTTCATTTAGTCACTTCGCTTACAAATACTGGGGCGGCTTTGCGGGCTTCGCATCCGGCTGGAACTACTGGGTGCTTTATGTCCTGGTGGCGATGGCCGAGCTGACTGCCGTCGGGAAATACGTTCAGTTCTGGTGGCCGGAGATCCCAACCTGGGTATCTGCTGCCGTTTTCTTTATTGTCATCAACGCCATCAACCTGACCAACGTCAAAGTGTTTGGCGAGCTGGAATTCTGGTTCGCGATCATTAAAGTTGTCGCCGTTGTGGCGATGATCCTGTTCGGCGGCTGGCTGCTGTTCAGCGGCAATGGCGGCCCGCAGGCCACCGTGCGCAACTTGTGGGAGCAAGGTGGATTTCTGCCGCACGGATTCTCCGGGCTGGTGATGATGATGGCGATTATTATGTTCTCGTTTGGCGGCCTGGAGCTGGTGGGTATCACCGCAGCAGAAGCTGACAACCCGGAACAAAGCATTCCCAGAGCCACCAACCAGGTTATCTACCGCATCCTGATTTTCTATGTGGGATCACTGGCGGTGTTGCTCTCCCTGCTGCCGTGGAGCCGCGTGACCGCAGATACCAGCCCGTTCGTCCTGATCTTCCATGAGTTGGGCGATAACCTGGTGGCCAATGCCCTGAATATCGTGGTATTAACCGCCGCGCTTTCCGTTTACAACAGCTGCGTTTACTGCAATAGCCGTATGCTGTTTGGCCTCGCCCAACAGGGTAACGCGCCAAAAGCGCTGATGAGCGTTGATAAACGCGGTGTGCCGGTCAACACGATCCTCGTCTCCGCAGTGATCACCGCGCTGTGCGTACTGATTAACTACTTTGCCCCGGAATCAGCGTTTGGTCTGCTGATGGCGCTGGTGGTTTCTGCCCTGGTAATCAACTGGGCAATGATTAGCCTGGCGCACATCAAATTCCGTCGCGCCAAACAGCAGCAGGGCGTAGTGACTCGCTTTCCCGCGCTGTTTTATCCGCTAGGAAACTGGATTTGCCTGCTGTTTATGGTGGGTGTACTGGTTATCATGCTGATGACTCCAGGCATGGCCATTTCCGTCTACCTGATCCCGGTATGGATTGCCGTTCTCGGCGTCGGCTATCTGTTTAAACAGAAAACCGCAAGTGCGATAAAGGCATAACATACCCAGACTCTGTGCCCGCCTGTACGGTGGGCGGGCGCAGAGCATTTGATGTGTTCGAAAGACGGAAAACGGATTAAATCAGCGTCCCGTAAATCGTCAGCAGCGCCATAATCACCACTACCACCAGCGATGTTTTTTTCGCCATTGAGACCGCCGCTTTCGGCGTAGCCACATTATCCACGTGCGGCTCACGCGCCAGAGAATACTGCGCCAGGCGTGTCAGCACCTGATACTGAGAAGCGTGCAAATCGCCCAGCGACGCAAACCAGGCCGGTAAGGCTTTTTCTCCATGTCCCACCAGAGCATAGACCACGCCGACCAGGCGTACCGGAACCCAGTCGACCACGTGCAGGATAGCGTCAATCCCCGCCTGTAAACGATGGCGCGGCGTCTGGTAACGTGCGAGCCATGTCTGCCAGGCTCGCAGTGTACAGTAGGCAATAAGCGTTAACGGCCCCCATGCGCCACCGACAACAAACCAAAACAGCGGAGCAAGATAGTAGCGATAGTTAATCCACAACAACGCATTTTGCAGTTCGCTCAGATACTCACGCTGATCGCACCCTGGCGGCACGCCATGAATCAGGGTCAGTTCGCTGGCCATGGCATCGCAGGCACGGCTGTCACCACGGGAGGCGGCTTTCAGGTAAGCATGATAGTGCAAACGGACCTTACCCGCGCCGATACACAACAGGCCAAGCAGGATCCAGAACACCAGCAGCGGAACATTAAACAACTGCCCTTGCAACAGACGCTGAATAATAAAAACGACCACCACCGCTGCGACCACCATCAATACAGTGCTCAAGAGGGAATAATGCTTCACACGGCGAAATAACACTTCCAGCCGGTGATCGAGCTGCCAGTGTTCGCCCAGCTTAAACAAACGCTCAGCAATCAGGACTAGCAGCGTAGTAAACAACGTCATAGCCTCTCCTTATCGGACATCGGGGTCAACAGACCGCGAAACCTTGCCCAGTCAAAGGCCGGGCCGGGATCCGTTTTACGTACTGGCGCAATATCGCTATGGCCAGTGATATTGTCAGCAATCGCTGGATAGCGCGCAACCAGCGACCGGGTAACAGCCGCCAGTTGCTGATACTGCGCATCGGTATAGGCCAGTGTATCGGTCCCTTCCAGCTCAATACCTATCGAAAAGTCATTGCAACGCTCACGCCCGTGGTAGCAGGAAACGCCTGCGTGCCACGCGCGCTTATCGAAAGGCACATACTGCACGATTTCGCCGTCGCGACGAATCAGACAATGCGCCGAAACACGCAGATGCGCTATCTCAGCAAAGAAAGGGTGTGCATCAGGATCAAGCTTGCCGGTGAACAGCGCATCAATCCATGGACCACCAAATTCACCTGGCGGCAGGCTAATATTATGCACCACCAACAAAGAAGGAATTTCATTATCCGGGCGGTTATCGTGATGGGGTGAAGGAACCCGACGCACATCCACCAGCCATCCCCCGTTCAACTGCATGTTGAGTCTCCTTTTACTAACTTATGCACCTGCAGCATTGTGGCCAAAGCATACCTGCCGCCATACGCACTCTCATTCATCCCTCTGGAGCTAAAGCCCCGGCGCTGAAACAGCCTGCAAAATGAAGTGGATGTGGTACGGAAACGTTGTTCAGGTTAGCATGTTTCCTACTTCTGAATCTTATCTATCTGGAGCTTTATCATGTCGCCTCGTCGCTACAATCCCGACCTCCGCCGTGACGCGCTGCTGGAACGTATTAATCTTGATATTACCGATGCCGTCGCCCAATCCCTGCGGGAAGATCTGGGCGGTGAAGTGGATGCGAACAATGACATCAGCGCCCAATTGTTGCCGCAAGAGGCGCGTTCCCATGCAGTGGTGATCACCCGTGAGGATGGCGTATTTTGCGGTAAGCGCTGGGTAGAAGAAGTGTTTATTCAACTGGCGGGAGATGACGTCAACCTCACGTGGCATATTGCCGACGGCGACGTGGTGAAGGCAAATCAGCAGTTATTCGAACTGGAAGGCCCCTCACGAATCCTGCTCACCGGAGAGCGTACCGCGCTTAATTTCGTACAGACGCTATCCGGCGTGGCGAGCGAAGTCCGTCGCTATGTTGATCTGCTGGCAGGTACGAAAACCCAACTGCTTGATACGCGTAAAACGCTACCCGGCCTGCGCACGGCGCTGAAGTACGCGGTCTTATGCGGCGGCGGCGCCAATCATCGTCTGGGCCTGTCCGATGCTTTCCTGATTAAAGAGAACCACATTATCGCTTCCGGCTCGGTACGGCAGGCGGTAGAAAAGGCGTTCTGGCTGCATCCGGATGTCCCGGTCGAAGTTGAAGTCGAAACGCTTGATGAACTAGAGGAAGCACTGAAAGCCGGTGCCGACATCATTATGCTCGACAATTTCACTACCGACCTGATGCGTGAAGCGGTTAAACGCACTCATGGGCAGGCTGCGCTGGAAGTATCCGGTAATGTCACCTTTGATACCATCCGCGAATTCGCCGAGACCGGCGTCGATTACATCTCCGTAGGCGCGCTGACCAAACACGTTCACGCTCTCGACCTCTCTATGCGTTTCCGCTAACCGCCCTTCCCCGGCAGATGCGTCATGCCGGGGCTCTCTTTTACGAGCCGATTCGCATCCCTGTAGCCATTCAGTGCAATCGGCTGAAAAAGCCAGGGATCCGGCTTCACAGCCGACAATCCCCTGCTCGCATCATCTTCTGCTGCCCGGCACAGTGCTCCCGAAGATAACAAGGAGCAACATATGGACAAACAACGCGGCTTTACGCTAATCGAACTGATGGTGGTTATCGGGATCATCGCCATTCTCAGCGCTATCGGCATTCCCGCTTATCAGAACTACCTGCGAAAAGCGGCCCTCACCGACATGCTACAAACCTTCGTGCCTTTTCGCACCGCGATTGAGCTATGCGCGCTGGAGCACGGCGGATTAACCACCTGTGATGGCGGCAGCAACGGGATCCCGGAGCCCGCAACCACCCGCTATATTTCAGCGATGAATGTAGCCACAGGCGTTGTAACGCTCACCGGTCAGGAAAGCCTCAATGGTTTAAGCGTCACCATGACCCCGGGCTGGGATAACGCCAGCGGCATCACCGGCTGGCAGCGCGTATGTAGCATTTCCGGAGACAGCGCGCTTAAGCAGGCCTGCGAAGACGTGTTCCGTTTTAATTGAGGGCCATACCGTGAACACTGAACAATTAACCCCTCTCTGCCAACGCTACCAGGCGCTGCTACTCGACAGCGATGATTCCACCATGACTATCGCCGTCGTTGATGCGCCAGCACCGGAGTTGATGGAAGCATTACGTTTCTCTACCCGGAAACGGATCGACATCGAGTGCTGGAGCCAGGAGCAGATGGACAAGCGGCTACAGGCTCCGGGAACAGCGCTGGCCTCACTCCACAGCGAAACGTCAGTCAATGTAATTGACCAGGTTAATCACATTCTGGAGCAAGCGCTACGCCAACGCGCATCCGATATCCATATTGAACCCAGTGAAAATCACCTGAGAATTCGTCTGCGTGTCGATGGCGTCCTTCAACCGCTGGTGCCGCTTGCTCCGGAGCTCGCCGCTCCCGTCACCGCCCGGCTTAAGGTGCTCGGCAATCTGGACATTGCCGAACACCGCATACCACAGGACGGCCAGTTTACGCTGACACTGGCAGATCGCCCGATCTCTTTCCGTATCGCCACACTACCCTGTCGCGGTGGGGAAAAAATCGTTCTTCGCTTATTGCACCAGGTCAAACAAGCTCTGGATATTGAGGCGTTGGGGCTCTCATCTCAGCAGCTTGCTCTCTTCCATTCGGCGCTTAATCAGCCGCAGGGGCTTTTGCTGGTCACCGGCCCGACGGGAAGCGGAAAAACCGTCACTTTATATAGTGCGCTACAGGTGCGAAATCGTGATGAAGTCAACATCTGCAGCGTAGAGGATCCGCTGGAGATCCCGATTTTGGGCATGAATCAAACGCAGATTAACCCTAAGGCCGGTTTGACCTTCCATAGCGTGCTGCGCGCCCTGCTACGTCAGGATCCTGATATCATCATGGTCGGTGAAATACGCGACGCGGAAACCGCTGAAATAGCCATAAAAGCGGCACAAACCGGGCACCTGGTTCTCTCCACTCTGCACACCAATTCGACCAGCGAAACCCTGCTCCGCCTGCAGCAAATGGGCGTTGCGCGCTGGATGATCTCATCTGCGCTGTCACTGGTTATTGCTCAACGTCTGGTACGCAAACTGTGTCCACACTGTCGTCGGGAAACCGACAGCGTAACCGAGATACCGCACAATCTCTGGCCACGGGCGCTTCCGCGTTGGGAACCCCCGGGTTGCCAGCACTGCTATCACGGTTACTATGGTCGCCTGGCGCTATTTGAACTTTTACCCGTCAATAGTGCGCTACGCCAGGCGATTACTCAGGGCTTTAGCGCCACGGAGATTGAGTCCCTGGCACGAGGCGCCGGAATGATAACGCTCTTTGAAAGCGGGTGTCTGGCCGTGGAGCAAGGAATGACCACATCGGAAGAAGTGATTCGCGTTTTAGGGCTCCCCCATGGCGACTAAACGACTCTGGCGCTGGCGCGGTATCAACCTTCAGGGCATCCCCTGCCAGGGAACACTCTGGCATGATAATCGCTCGCAGGCAGTGCAAATGTTACAGCAGGAACGCATCATCCCGCTTTCGCTACGCCGCTGCAGCGTCCAAAACAGCCTCTGGCATCCCCGCCACAGCGGCGAAATCATCCGCCAGTTAGCCACGCTGCTGCAGGCTGGCCTCCCTCTGTCGGAAGGGCTGGAATTGCTGGCACAACAGCAACCTCAAGCACAATGGCAGGCGCTTCTGCAAACGCTGGCGGAGGATCTGGCGCAAGGCGTTTCGCTTTCCAGCTCGCTGGAAAAATGGCCAGAAGTATTCCCCCCACTGTATCTGGCCATGATCCGTACCGGTGAACTGACCGGTAAACTGGAACGTTGCTGCGCCCAACTGGCACAGCAGCAGCGAGAGCAGTTACTTCTTACCGAGAAAGTGAAAAAAGCGCTACGCTATCCGGGCATTATTTTATCCCTGGCGCTACTGGTGATTATGGGAATGCTGTACTTCGTTTTGCCAGAATTTGCCGCTATTTATCAGACTTTTAATACTCCGCTGCCGCTACTGACCCGTGCGGTCATGCGCGCTGGCGCAGGGCTAACCCACTCCTGGCCGTTGCTCGTTGCATCAGGCATTTTACCGATCGTTCTCAACAGGGTCATTCGCCAGAGACCAGACTGGTTGCTCCGCCGTCAAAAACTGCTGCACTCACTCCCGGTATTTGGAAAATTGCTATCCGGGCAACGACTTAGCCAAATTTTTACCGTACTCGCCTTAACGCAAAGCGCAGGTATTAGCTTTTTACAAGGCCTGCAAAGCGTAGAGGAAACCTTAAGCTGCCCGCTGTGGCGACAAAGGCTACAGCAGGCCTGCCTGCACATTACTCACGGCGATCCCATCTGGCAGGCGCTCACCCGCAGCGGAGGTTTTACACCGCTTTGTCTGCAACTGATTCGTACCGGTGAAGCCTCGGGATCGCTGGATACCATGCTGGAGAATCTGGCTCGCCATCACAGTGAGCAGACACATCAGCAGGCAGATAACCTGGCAACCATACTGGAACCCGTCTTACTGATCGTCACCGGAACGCTTGTCGGCTTACTGGTAGTGGCAATGTATTTACCCATTTTTCATCTCGGCGACGCCATTAGCGGGATGGGGGGATAGCGCTGGCGCCCACGCGCCAGCGCGCAGTATCACAGTGTGTTAAACACGCGATTCTCTTGTTCCTGTACGCGAATGAAAGTCGTGCGTTTGGTTAGCTCTTTGAGGCGTGATGCGCCAACGTAAGTGCAGGCGGAGCGCAAACCGCCAAGTATGTCGCGCACGGTGTTATCCACCGGGCCGCGCAGAGGCAGCTTAACGGTCTTGCCTTCAGCCGCACGGTACCCGGCGACACCGCCAACGTGACGTGTCATCGCCGACTCTGAGCTCATACCGTAGAACAGCATGAATTTTTCGCCATTCTCTTCGACTACAGCGCCACCACTTTCTTCATGGCCCGCCAGCATACCGCCAAGCATAACGAAATCCGCGCCGCCACCGAACGCTTTAGCCACATCCCCAGGCATAGTGCAGCCACCATCGCTGATGATCTGTCCTCCCAGACCATGCGCCGCATCCGCACATTCAATCACGGCGGAAAGCTGCGGATATCCCACGCCGGTTTTCACGCGAGTCGTACATACCGAACCGGGACCAATCCCTACTTTCACAATATCAGCGCCAGAAAGAATCAACTCTTCACACATTTCACCGGTGACAACGTTACCTGCGATAATGGTTTTTTGTGGCCAGGCTTCGCGGGCTTTGGCGACAAACTGCACAAAATGCTCCGAATAACCATTCGCAACATCAATACACACAAAGTTAATCTGTGGGCTCTGCGTCAGAATCTGTTCCGTTTTGGCAAAGTCCGCATCGGAAGTACCGGTAGAAACCATCACGTAGCGTAGTACATCTGCAGATACGCTTTGTACAAACGCCTGCCATTGTTCAGCGCTGTAATGCTTGTGTACCGCAGTCAGAACGCCAAAAGCGGCAAGGGCTTTCGCCATAGCAAAGGTGCCGACGGTGTCCATATTGGCCGCGATAATCGGCACGCCGGACCAGGTCTGATCTGAATGTATGAAAGTGAATTCACGTTCCAGCTGTACGTCAGAACGGCTTTTGAGGGTAGAGCGTTTCGGGCGGATAAGAACGTCTTTAAAACCAAGCTTCAAATCTTCTTCAATACGCATGAGCGAATTCCTGGGGTTAATTGCATTATTGTGAGAGCACAACTCCAGTAACGTTATCATACGCATGAATCATAGCCGCGCAAGACTGCGATTTTCGCTTTTTTTACGCTACAATCGTATAAATTTACCTGGTGAATAGCCAAAGCGAATACGCGGTAGCGACTCGCCAGCGAATTATCTTTAACCATTTGATTTACATGCACCCAAAAATCAGAATGCGTGGTGACAACAGTTTGTCGGTTTGATATCACATCGATAAAATCACTGCCGCAGAGTCGTTGTGCTGTAAATAACGGTCCTGTTTATTAAACAATATGCATGTAGTCAGTTTCAGGATTGAGGTGTATGACCTACACAGTGGCGTTAACAGGCGGAATCGGCAGTGGTAAAAGTACCGTAGCCGACGCATTTGCACGCCTCGGAGTTAACGTTATTGATGCAGACATCATCGCGCGCCAGGTTGTCGAGCCCGGCACGCCGGCGCTCGACGCAATTGCTGAACGCTTCGGCCCGCAGATACTCAACAACGAAGATGGCACTCTGAACCGTCGCGTTCTGCGTGAACGCATCTTTGCCCACGTCGAGGATAAGCGCTGGCTGAATGCACTGCTGCACCCGCAAATTCAACGGGAAACGCATCGGCAGATGCAACTTGCCACCTCGCCTTATCTTCTCTGGGTTGTGCCGTTACTGGTCGAAAATCGTTTGTTCGCCAAAGCCGATCGCGTGCTGGTTGTCGATGTGCCGCAAGAGACGCAAATAGAGCGCACGATGCTTCGCGACCGGGTAAGCCGCCAACATGCGGAACATATTCTTGCCGCACAGGCAACGCGCGAACAGCGCCTTGCCGTTGCGGATGATGTTATTGAAAATATGGGCTCACCTGATGCCATCGCTTCGGATGTTGCCCGCCTGCATGCAAAGTATCAACTGCTGGCATCGCAGGGCGTCTCACAGGAAAAAACGTAATGCATACCGCTGTTCTGTTTGAACATCCGCTTAATGAAAAAATGCGCACCTGGCTACGTATTGAATTTTTGCTACAGCAACTGTCCGTATATCCGGCCATTACCAGCCATGCGGATGCGCTGCATTTTTTCCGCAATATCGGCGATCTTTTAGATGTTTTTGAGCGCGGTGAAGTCCGTACCGATCTGCTGAAAGAGCTTGAGCGCCAGCAGCGCAAGCTGCAATCGTGGGCGGAAGTTCCAGGGGTTGATCAGGATCGTATCGACACGCTTCGCCAGCAACTGAAACAATCGGGCAGCACATTAATGTCCGCCCCGCGTATCGGCCAATATCTGCGAGAAGATCGCCTGATTGGGCTGGTGCGCCAGCGCCTAAGTATTCCGGGCGGCTGCTGTAACTTTGATCTCCCGACGCTGCATCTCTGGTTGCATATACCGCAGGAACATCGGGATGAGCAGGTCTCGACATGGCTGACCAGCCTTGACCCTCTATCGCAATCGCTGACGCTTATTCTCGATCTGATTCGCAACTCAGCCACATTCCGCAAGCAAACCAGCCTGAATGGCTTTTATCAGGATAACAGTGAGGATGCCGATCTGCTGCGCCTGCGTCTGGACCTTGCCAGCCAGCTCTATCCACAAATTTCAGGCCATAAGAGCCGTTTTGCCATTCGTTTTTTACCGCAGGACAGCGAACACGGCATCATCCCGCAGCGGTTTGATTTTGAACTGGCCTGCTGTTAAGGAGTCAAGAACATGTCAGAAGAGATAACCGTCAACTGCCCGACCTGCGGCAAACTTGTGGTCTGGAACGAACTGAGCCGCCACCGTCCGTTTTGTTCCAGACGCTGCCAGCTTATTGATTTAGGCGAATGGGCTGCGGAAGAAAAACGCATCCCAAGCAGCAGCGACCTGTCCGACAGCGACGGCTGGAGCGAAAAGGAAGCGTAAGTTAATCAAAGGCGGATACGCGTTGCGCAGCCGCCACAATTCACCAAAGTTACCTTATTCTGCCTGAACCTGCTGAACTAACTTCGCAATCACGGATGCATTTGCTGGAGGGAAATCGGCGGCAGTCAGCGCACGCTGTGCGATCCAGCGCCCCGGTTGCCCTTCTTTGCCCCACGGCTCGCCTTCCCACTCCTCCACCAGCCAAAACCACAGCGTAATATGACGGTCAGGAAACTGATGTTGCAGTTGCTCAAACAGGCGGGATGATTTTACCGTAATTCCCACTTCTTCCTGCAGTTCGCGAACCAAAGCCTGCTCAGCCGACTCACCCGTTTCTATTTTTCCACCGGGGAATTCGAGTTTATTCGCCATATGCGCGTCGGCAGCCCGCTGGGTAATAAAGATCTCCCCTTGCGAATTACGGATAATGCCCACTGAAATTTGCAGATTTTTCATTGTACTTATTCCATAAAAAAGGCGCAGATATCTGCGCCTTTATACTCAATTTTATCAAGCTTAGCTCAGACGTCCATGGCACTGTTTATATTTTTTGCCGGAACCGCATGGGCAAGGATCGTTACGCCCTACTTTACGATCGCCGGTTTGCCCGGCCAGCGCTGCGGCAGCGGCGGCGTCATCATCCTGATGGCTCAGGCGTTGCATCTGCGCCAGACGCTCGGCTTCTTCGCGACGCTGCTGTTCCATCGCTTCAACCTCTTCCGGCATCCGCACCTGAACTTTACTCAGCGTACTGATCACTTCATATTTCAGCGACTCCAGCATCGAAGCAAACATGGAAAAAGATTCACGCTTATACTCCTGCTTCGGATCTTTCTGCGCATAGCCGCGCAGATGGATACCCTGACGCAAGTAGTCCATTGCGGCCAGGTGCTCTTTCCACAACGAGTCCAGAGTCTGCAGCATGACGCCTTTTTCGAAATGACGCATCATCTCAGCGCCAACCACTTCTTCCTTACTATGATAAGTTTCGATGGCGCTCTGCAAAATACGCTCGCGAAGAGTTTCTTCGTGCAGCTCTGGCTCTTTATCCAGCCACTCTTTGATCGGTAGATCAAGATCGAAGTCATTTTTCAGACGTTCCTGCAAACCTTCGACATCCCACATCTCTTCCAGCGACTGAGGAGGAATATGCGCATCAATGGTCACTTTGAACACGTCTTCACGAATACTGTTAATCGTTTCGCTAACATCAGTCACATCAAGCAGTTCATTACGCTGGGTATAAATAGCGCGGCGCTGGTCGTTGGCCACGTCATCATATTCCAGCAGTTGCTTACGAATATCAAAGTTGCGGCTTTCAACTTTGCGCTGGGCATTGGCGATCGCCTTGGTCACCCACGGGTGCTCAATCGCCTCACCAGGCTTCATACCCAGTTTACGCATCATGCCGGACACGCGGTCAGAAGCGAAGATACGCATCAGGGCATCTTCCATCGACAGATAGAAACGGGAAGAACCGGGATCCCCCTGACGACCAGAACGACCACGCAACTGGTTATCGATACGACGAGACTCATGGCGCTCAGTACCGATAATATGCAGACCGCCAGCAGCCAGAACCGCATCGTGACGTACCTGCCAGTCGGCTTTGATCTGCGCGATCTGTTCCGGGGTCGGGTCTTCCAGTTGGGCGACTTCAGCCTGCCAGCTCCCCCCCAGCATAATGTCCGTACCACGACCAGCCATGTTAGTCGCAATGGTCACCGCGGACGGATAACCAGCCTGAGCAACGATATCCGCTTCGCTGGCGTGGAACTTCGCGTTCAGCACGTTGTGCTTGATACCCGCTTTAGTCAATTGATGAGAGACCACTTCCGATTTTTCGATAGAAATAGTCCCCACCAGAACCGGCTGACCCGCAGCGGTACGCTCTTTAATATCTTCAATAATGGCCTGAATTTTTTCCGCTTCGGTCATATAGACCAGATCCGCCATATCTTTACGAATCATCGGACGGTTGGTCGGTACCACCACGGTATCCAGCTTGTAAATCGAGCTAAACTCAAACGCTTCGGTATCCGCAGTACCGGTCATCCCCGCCAGCTTCTCATACAAGCGGAAATAGTTCTGGAAAGTAATTGATGCCAGCGTCTGGTTCTCGTTCTGGATTTCAACGCCCTCTTTCGCTTCTACGGCCTGATGTAGCCCATCAGACCAGCGGCGCCCCTGCATGGTACGGCCGGTATGTTCATCGACGATAATAACTTCACCCTCTTTCACGATATAATCAACATCGCGGGTGAACAGCGCATGCGCACGCAGCGCAGCGGTAACATGGTGCATCAGCATAATGTTAGCTGGCGAATACAAAGACTCACCTTCGTCCATAATACCTTCCTGCACCAGCAGTTCTTCAATCAATACCAGACCGCGTTCCGTCAGGTTAACCTGGCGCGCTTTCTCATCAACCGAGAAATGCCCCTCGCCGGTAAAAGTGTCGGAGTCTTCTTTCTCCTGACGCACCAGATGCGGAATAATTTTGTTCACTTTCTTATACATTTCGGAGCTGTCTTCAGCCGGGCCGGAAATGATAAGCGGAGTACGCGCTTCATCGATCAGGATGGAGTCGACCTCATCCACCAGCGCATAGTGCAGTTTGCGCTGCACGCGCTCTTCAGGACTGAACGCCATATTGTCGCGCAGATAGTCAAAACCATATTCGTTGTTGGTACCATAAGTGATATCGGCGGCGTAGGCTTCACGTTTAGCCGGTGCAGGCAAGCCGGACATGTTAATGCCTACGGTCATACCGAGGAATTCAAACAGCGGGCGGTTGTTCTCCGCGTCGCGCTGCGCCAGGTAGTCGTTGACGGTTACGACGTGAACGCCTTTGCCCGTCAGCGCATTAAGATATGCAGGCAGGGTTGCGGTCAGGGTTTTACCTTCCCCTGTACGCATTTCGGCAATGCAGCGATCGTTAAGTACCATGCCGCCCAGTAACTGGACATCGAAATGGCGCATACCAAAGACGCGTTTGCTGGCTTCACGAACAACCGCAAACGCTTCAGGGATCAGACTTTCCAGGCTTTCGCCCTTTTCCAGACGCGCACGAAACTCAGCGGTTTTCCCTTTCAACTCTTCATCGGAGAGCTTCTCCATGGCCGGTTCCATGGCATTGATAACGTTGACAGTTTTGCGCATACGACGCAGCGTACGGTCGTTACGGCTACCGAACACTTTAGTTAATAACTTGATTAGCATAATAAAATCTCAAACGCCCCGCGATGCGGAGTCACAAAAATGGAATGGTTTATTTTTGGTTTAGCTGAGACGTTGAGGCCCGGCGCGAATACCAGCAACCTGGCTAATCCAGGTACTGACGCGAAATGCGCAGTGGGAATAAGATGGGTTATACGCCACCGGGTGAACAACGGCTGGCGGTTTGCTCTCCTGGGTTAACAGGGCGCTAAGCGTATCAAGCAGAGCCAGATGCTGGGCCTGGAGCGGCGAAGACTCTTCGGCTACTGGCAGCGTTTGCGGCGCCATCGCGAAAGAGAGATGACGAATGACCGTGCGAATCGCGTGCTGATGCCAGTAATCAACGGCAAAATTGGGCCGACGGCTGGAAGACTCCAGCAGCGCCAGCTGAGAGAAATTAACTTTAGCAGGATTATGGTTGCTGGAGGTCGTCTTTGCAGGCGATGCGCTTTCATGCTCATGACCGTTGCTAAGCGCAGGCAAACCGAGACTTGCCGCGACCATTCCTAACAGGAGATGCGGCCAGAAATATCGTCTGCCAAACTGTCGCCAGCGCGTCAGCAATCCACTCACTTGCATTACCTTTTGTTTATCGCAACCCAGAGAAAATTTTTGCGTTCAAATACTAACATTAATACGCCTTCACAGCAGCATGAATGAGGCGCCACATAAGGTAAAAACGTTTAAAAAAGGAACAAACGCGCAATAAATACGGATGAGAAATCGAAGCGGGAAACAAATATATCAAAAGAAAACGACTGGCTTCCTGGCCGGAGAGAGTACCAGGTCACCAGTCGCATTTAGCATGGACTGACTTATTACGCCAGAACCATAGTCGGCGCTCGAAACGCCAGCGGCATTTCTGCTTCGTCCTCGAAGGTCACATATTCCCAGGCTTCCTGTTTGGCCAGAACAGCCTGCAGCAATTTGTTATTTAACGCGTGACCGGATTTGTACGCCGTAAACGCGCCGATAATATTGTGCCCGCACATAAACAGATCGCCAATCGCATCCAGCATTTTGTGGCGGACAAACTCATCTTCAAAACGCAGCCCGTCTTCGTTCAATACGCGATAATCGTCAACAACGATGGCACAATCGAAACTACCGCCCAGGCACAGACCGCGGGACTGCAGATATTCGATATCGCGCATGAAGCCAAAAGTACGTGCACGGCTAATCTGGCGCATGAACGCATCAGCCGAGAAGTTCATCGCATAGCGCTGGTTGCTGGAATCAATCGCCGGATGGTTAAAATCAATGGTGAAGTCCAGTGAAAAACCATTGTACGGTTTGAATTCAGCCCATTTATCGCCATCTTCAACGCGAACCGTCTCTTTGATACGCACAAATTTCTTCGCGCTGTTTAGCTCATCAATGCCGGCATCCAGCAGCAGATAAACGAACGGCGCTGCACTACCGTCCATAATCGGGACTTCCGGCGCATCGACTTCAATAATAATGTTGTCGATACCTAAGCCTGCCAGCGCGGCATTAAGGTGCTCGACCGTCGATATCCGTACGTCATGCTCGTTTACCAGGCAAGTACAGAGCATGGTATCACGCACAGATTTGGCATCGGCCGGGAAATCAACCGGTGGATTCAAGTCAGTGCGACGATAGATGACCCCGGTATTTGCCGGCGCAGGGCGCAACGTCAGGGTGACTTTCTTGCCGGTATGCAAACCGACGCCAGTCGCCTGAACGATACGTTTAAGTGTCCTTTGTTTGATCATCGTATAATCTCGCCAGGTTACCTATTCAACCGATAGTGTACAATACATTTAGCACATTCGGCAGAGCAGTTTAGCATAAAGAGCACAGATGCCCAACTTCCGGCCAATTCTTAATCGGCTTGCTTGCGCAGGAAGGCTGGGATATCCAGATAATCCGGCTCTTTAGCGGTTTGCGGCGTATTGTCGTTAACCACTTTAGCGACCGATTTCTGCTCTTGCGTCAATGGAGACATACCGTGCTGCTGGTAACGATCCATTACCGGCTGCTGAACCTGCTTGTTGGTTACCAGGGTAATCTCCGGACGTTTATCCATACCGATACCGGTTGCCACAACGGTCACGCGCAGTTCGTCGTTCATATCCGGGTCCAGAGAGGTACCGATAACCACGGTCGCGTTATCCGACGCAAATGCGCGGATAGTGTTACCCACGGTTTCGAACTCATCCAGACGCAGGTCGAAGCCCGCAGTGATGTTGACCAGTACGCCGCGCGCGCCGGACAGATCGATATCTTCCAGCAGCGGAGAAGAGATTGCCATTTCCGCCGCTTCTTCCGCACGGTCTTCACCGCTCGCCACGCCGGAGCCCATCATTGCGTAGCCCATTTCAGACATCACGGTACGCACATCCGCAAAGTCAACGTTCATTAAGCCTGGGCGGGTAATCAGTTCTGCGATACCCTGCACCGCGCCTTTCAGCACGTCGTTTGCCGCGCCAAAGGCGTCGAGCAACGAAATGCCGCGGCCCAGGACTTTCAGCAGTTTGTCGTTCGGGATGGTAATCAGCGAATCGACATGTTTGGACAGCTCGGTAATACCCTGTTCAGCGAATGCCATGCGCTTCTTGCCTTCGAAATTGAAAGGCTTAGTCACGACAGCAACGGTCAGGATCCCCAAATCCTTTGCCACTTCAGCCACCACTGGCGCGGCGCCGGTGCCGGTGCCGCCGCCCATACCGGCGGCGATAAACACCATATCTGCGCCTTCAAGCGCATCACGCAGCGCTTCACGGTCTTCATCAGCGGCGTTACGACCGACTTCCGGGTTTGCGCCTGCGCCAAGACCTTTGGTAATACCGCTACCGATCTGGATTGTCTGGCCAACAGCCGTTTTACGCAACGCCTGCGCATCGGTGTTCACCGCGAAAAATTCGACACCCTCAATGCGCTCGCGCACCATGTGCTCAACGGCGTTGCCGCCGCCGCCACCGACGCCGATGACTTTAATCACCGCGTCGTTGGTTAATTCCATAGGTTCAAACATAATTTCTCTCTCCGTTTTACACTTCGCTCTTCAGGCCGCCTCTTTGTTAGCGCCTTCGTTCCTTCCCGGTCGCTTACCCATATAAGCGCCCGGAAACTCACGTCGTTGCCGACTCGATGCGACATAAATGGCTTTGTGTATTGTGCCTGTCGCCTGAGAACGCTAATTTTCTGCGTTCTCTTAAAAAATTAAAACTCTTTTCGCAACCAACTGTTGAGCCGCTTGATCCACGACCCGACCGTCACGCGTTTTTCCACTTCAGCTTCACCACTGAGATGAGATTCCTTCCCGTAGTGCAGCAGCCCAACCGCCGTTGAGTAATACGGCTCCTGGGCATAATCCGTTAATCCGGTGATGTTCAGCGGCGCCCCAATTCGTACCTGCGTATGGAACACGCGCTGCGCACAGGCGGCAAGGCCTTCGATTTGCGCCGCGCCGCCGGTTAATACAATTCCTGCCGCCAGGTGGTGCTTAACACCTTGTTGACGGAGTTGCTCCTGCAACTGCAGAATCTCTTCATTGACAAGGTTGAGCAATTCGGTATAACGCGGCTCAATCACCTCGGCCAGGGTCTGACGCTGCAGGCTACGCGGCGGACGCCCGCCAACGCTCGGAACTTCGACGTTTTCATCTTTACCGACAATGGAGCCCAGCGCGCAGCCGTGACGCACCTTAATGGCTTCCGCGTCGCTCGGCGGCGTTCCGAAGGCGTAAGCGATATCGCTGGTCACCACATTGCCCGCATACGGGATCACTTTGGTATGACGCAGCGCGCCACCGGTGTATACGGCGATGTCCATTGTACCACCGCCGATATCCACCACGCAGACCCCCAGTTCACGCTCGTCCTCCGTTAATACGGAATAGCTGGAGGCTAACCCGGCGAAAATGAGCTGATCGACTTTCAGGCCGCAGCGTTCCACCGCTTTGACAATATTTTTCGCCATATCGTTATGGCAGGTAATCAAATGCACCTTCGCCTGCATACGCACGCCAGAGAGCCCGACGGGATTTTTAATCCCCTCCTGGTAATCAATCGCGTACTCTTGCGGAATCACGTGCAGAACGCGATGCTCATCACGTACACGCACCGATTTCGCGGTGTGCACCACATTCTCGACGTCATCCTGCGTCACTTCTTCTTCCGAAATCGGCACCATACCAATTTCATTTTGACAACTGATATGCTTGCCGGAAAGCGCCAGATAGACTGACGAAATCTGGCAATCCGCCATCAGTTCAGCCTGGTCAATGGCGCGCTGTACGCATTTCACCACGGATTCCAGGTCGTTCACTCCGCCTTTATCCATACCACGCGATGGGCAACTGCCCACGCCAATGATATTAATCATACCGTCGGGCAGAACTTCCCCTACTAAAGCGGCCACCTTCGCGGTGCCGATCTCCAGTCCAACTACCAGTTTTCTGTCCGTCGCCTTGATCATTGTTGTTCTGCCTGTGCCTGATTCTGTTGTTGATTACTCTCTTCCACGGGAACCGGTGCCCAACCGACTGCTGCCCCCGAGTCATAACGCAAATCAACGTAGCTTATCCGTTTGCCGTCGGTCTGCGCCTGCTGCTGAAGAACCGGGTAGAGTTCTATAAAGCGCTGAAGCCGTTTCATGGTATCGCCCCGACCAAGGTTGAGCTTAATATCGTTATTCAGCGTCAACTGCCAGGAACGACGCGCGGTCATCGCCGCCACTTTCACCGTAAATTTATCTTTTGCCAGCGCCTGCCCCATCTCGCGGTATCCCTGCAGAACTTCGTTCTCACTGCCTTCGGGACCGTATAACATCGGTAAATTCTGTTTGCCGATGCGCTCGGCAGGCACGCTGAAAGAATTCCCGTCCGCATCGACCATATGCTGATCATTCCAGCGCGCAAACGGCACATATTCAACCAGATGAATCTTCAATTCGTCCGGCCACTGCTTTCTGACGCTCGCCTGCTTAATCCACGGCAGACGCTCAATCTGGCTTTGAATAATATTGACATCCTGAGTCATAAAGGTGCCCGGAGGCCCTAACGCAAGAATCGCCTGACGGATATCATCGTTGCGCGTATAGTGGCGCTCGCCGGTGACCACCATTTTCGACAGCGGTAAACGCTGTGCATCTTCCATCCAGCCCAGAACCATCCATCCGCTGACCAGCACGGTACACAGGACCACCAGCAGGAAGAAGATACCTGCCAGACGAGTTCCATTGCTTCGACGCGAAGAGATCCCTTCGTCCTCTTCGTGGTTCCGCGTATTCAGCGCAGCCTGCGACATATCACCCCGCCAGGTCCAAAATTCGAACAACAAGCTGCGAGAAGCTCATCCCTGCCTGGCGCGCCGCCATTGGCACCAGACTATGGCTGGTCATGCCAGGAGATGTGTTTGCTTCCAGCAGATAAAACTGACCATCGCTGTCCATCATCACGTCAATTCGCCCCCATCCGCGACAGCCAAGACTATCCCAGGCTTTTTGCGCCAGCGTCTTGATTTCGGACTCGCGGGCAGGATCTTCAAGACCAGGACAGAAATATTGTGTCTCATCAGAAAGATACTTCGCCTCATAATCATAGAAGGTTCCAGCCGCCAGGATACGTATTGACGGTAAAATGTCTTCTCCAAGGATAGCGACGGTAAATTCAGGCCCACTGAGCCATTTTTCAATTAAAACTTCGTCATCGTGCTGAAAAGCCAGCGTCAATGCGGCTTGCAATGCACAACTTTCACTCACTATCGACATACCAACGCTTGAGCCTTCCCGGCTGGGTTTAACAACCAGCGGCAGACCAAGCGCCGAAATTTGCTGTTCAACTTCAGGGGACAGCCCTGCATTAAATTGTTTTCCCGTCACGGTCACCCATGGCGCAACGGGTAAGCCAGCCCCCTGCCACAGCAATTTGCTGCGCAACTTATCCATTGAAATCGCCGAGGCCATCACGCCACTACCGGTATAAGGCAGTTGAATCAATTCCAGCAGCCCCTGCAATGTCCCATCTTCACCACCGCGACCATGCAGCGCAATAAACGCTTTCTGAAATCCCATATTTTTCAATTGGGTAATATCAACATCGCGCGGATCGACAGGATACGCATCAACGCCAGCATCACGCAAAGCGGCCAGCACAGCCGAGCCTGACTTGAGCGAGACATCACGTTCAGCCGAAGTCCCACCAAAGAGAACGGCGATTCTATCAGCCATGGCGCTCCTCCGGCGTTTTCTGCGGTTGCAATTTAATTTCAGCCAGATGGCGGGCGATTTTACCGATATTTCCCGCGCCCTGAACCAGCACCAGATCGTTGCCGGTCAATACGGAAGCCAGCATTTCCGCCGCCTGGTTCGGATCTGAAACCAGAATCGGATCCACTTTCCCGCGCCCGCGAATCGTGCGGCACAGCGAACGGCTATCCGCACCTGGGATAGCGGCTTCTCCGGCTGGATAGACATCCAGCATCAGCAAAGCATCAACCTGAGTTAGCACGTTGGCGAAATCGTCGTACAGATCGCGCGTACGGGTAAAACGGTGCGGCTGAAACAGCATCACCAGATGTTTATCCGGCCAGCCCGCGCGTGCCGCTTTAATGGTGGCGTCAACTTCCGTCGGATGATGGCCATAATCATCAATCAGCATGGCGGTGCCATCTTTACCGTTCACCGCAGCTAACGGATATTCGCCAAGGAAATCAAAACGACGTCCGGTTCCCTGGAAGTTTTCCAGCGCATGCAGGATGGCGACATCGTCAATGCCCTCTTCCGTCGCAACGGCAACCGCCGCAGCCGCGTTCAGTGCGTTATGACGCCCCGGTGCGTTCAGCGTCACCTGGATAACGTCTCTGTCCTGGCGCACCAGACGGAAATGCCCCTGAGCGCCGATCTGGCGATAATCTTCAACGCGCACATCAGCATCATCGCTGAATCCGTAGGTCGTGATCTGGCGACCAACGCGCGGCAGCAGTTCACGGATAACCGGATCGTCCACGCACATCACCGCGCGTCCGTAGAACGGCAGATTGTGCAGGAAGTTAATAAACGTCTGCTTCAGATTTTCGAAGTCGCCGTGGTAAGTATCCATATGATCGGCTTCGATATTCGTCACGATAGCGACCATCGGCTGCAAATGCAGGAACGAAGCGTCGCTCTCATCCGCTTCAGCGATCAGATAACGGCTATTCCCCAGGCGTGCATGCACGCCCGCGGCTTTCACCAGTCCGCCGTTAACAAAGGTGGGATCAAGCCCCGCCTCTGCATAAATGCTCGATACCATCGCCGTCGTCGTGGTTTTTCCGTGCGTCCCGGCAATGGCAATACCGTGACGAAAACGCATCAATTCCGCCAGCATCTCGGCGCGACGAATCACCGGAATACGCGCTTCATGAGCAGCGACAATTTCCGGGTTATCCGCAGAAATCGCGCTGGAAACAACAACCACGCTCGCATCACGCACGTTCTCAGGGCGATGGTTGAAATAAATCGTGGCGCCAAGCCGGGTCAACTGCTGGGTTACCGGGTTCGGCGCCAGATCGGAGCCGCTAATCTGATAACCTTCGTTAGCCAGAACTTCGGCAATACCGCCCATGCCGGCACCACCAATGCCAACAAAGTGAATGTGCCGGACGCGACGCATCTCGGGCACGATGGAACGGAGTTTTGCCAGATCTTGTGTATTCATTCTTTACGCCATCAACTTCTTTATTCGGACGGTGATATTCACCGCGATTAGCGCGCCAGTGCTGCGGCGCTCACTTCTTCTGCTACCCGCTCGGTAGCGTCCGGAATCGAGGCTCTACGCGCTCGCTCCGCCATATCCAGCAGCGTTTCCCGATCCCAACTGGCCAGGATCCGGGCGACGGCATCCACGGTAAACTGCGGTTGTTCAAGGATCTTTGCTGCGCCCGCTTTCTCCAGCGGCAGTGCATTCCAGTACTGCTGACGATCTTTGTGCTGAAAAGGCACAAACAGCGCCGGTAACCCCGCGGCGGCAATTTCACTCACCGTCAACGCGCCGGAACGACACACAACAACATCGGCCCAGGCATAAGCTGCCGCCATGTCATCAATAAATTCGGTCACTTTATGCTGCGGCTGGCCGGCATCGGCATATGCCTGCTGCACGGTTTCCTCGCCACCTTTGCCGCTCTGGTGCCAGATGGTCACGGCAGATCCCAGCTTCGCCGCCACCTGCGGCATCGTCTGGTTGAGCACGCGCGCGCCCTGCGAACCGCCTATCACTAATACGCGCGTCGGCCCTTGACGCCCGATCAAGCGCAGCTCCGGCAGCGGCAGCGCCAGCACATCCGTGCGCACCGGGTTACCGACGACATCGGCATGGGGAAAAGCGCCGGGAAACGCCTGCATCACCTTTTTGGCAATTTTCGCCAGCCATTTATTGGTCAACCCGGCAATACCGTTTTGCTCATGCAGCACAACCGGGATCCCCAACGACCATGCAGCCAGACCGCCAGGCCCGGAAACATATCCGCCCATGCCCAGCACCACATCCGGCTTAAAACGCTGCATAATCGCCCGAGCCTGGCGCCAGGCGTTGAAAATACGGAGCGGCGCCAGCAGTAGCGCTTTCAGACCTTTGCCTCGCAGACCAGAAATCTGAATAAAATCAATGTCAATACCGTGCTTCGGCACTAAATCCGCTTCCATACGATCCGCGGTACCCAGCCAGCGAACCTGCCAGCCCTGGTCCATTAAATGGTGCGCAACGGCCAGTCCCGGGAACACATGCCCGCCGGTACCGCCCGCCATCACCATTAACCGCTTTTCCTGACCGCTCATCGCACACCCCGTGTAAACGCCTGGGCTTTTTCCAGACGCGTTTCATAATCAATACGTAACAACAACATGATGGCCGTCGACATAATCAACAAACTCGAACCACCGTAGCTAATCAGCGGTAACGTCAGACCTTTGGTCGGCAACATACCCGCCGCCGCGCCGACATTAACCAGCGCCTGAAAGCTAAACCAGATGCCAATGGCGCAGGCCAGAAAACCGGAGAAACGATGGTCGATTTCCAGCGCTTTACGCCCAATGGACATGGCGCGAAAAGCGACGAAGAATACCATTAAAAGCGCAAGAACCACACCGATATAACCGAGTTCTTCACCGATAATGGCGAAGATGAAATCGGTATGCGCTTCAGGCAAATACTCCAGTTTCTGTACTGAGTTGCCGAGGCCCTGCCCCCACATCTCACCACGACCAAAAGCCATCAGCGACTGAGTTAACTGGTAACCGCTGCCGAACGGATCTTCCCACGGATTCCAGAAAGAGGTGACACGGCGAATACGATACGGCTCGGCGAGGATCAGCAGCACCACTGCAGAAATGCCCATACCAATAATCGCGATAAACTGCCACAGCTTGGCGCCCGCAAGAAACAGCATGGCCAGAGTGGTCACAAACAGCACGACGACTGTACCGAGATCGGGCTGCGCCAGCAGCAAAATCGCCAGCACAAAAATCACGCCCATCGGCTTGAGGAAGCCGCGCAGATTATTACGAACTTCATCAGCCTTACGCACCAGGTAGTTGGCGATGTAGCAGAACAGTGACAGCTTGGTAAACTCCGCAGGCTGAATACGTAACGGCCCCAGTGCAATCCAGCGCGACGCGCCGTTAACCGAGCTGCCGACCACTAAAACGATCAACAGCATCACGATAGAGGCGATCAGCATCGCGGTACTGTAGCGCTGCCAAAACTCCATTGGCAGGCGCAGCGTCACCATCGCCAGCCCCAACGCCAGCAGAATGTATAAACCATCACGTTTGGCAAACAGAAACGGATCGTTGGCCAGACGCTGTCCTACCGGCATCGAGGCCGAGGTCACCATAATGAAACCGATTGCCGCCAGGCCAAAGGTCAGCCACAGCAGCACGCGATCGTACATCACCAGGCTATCGCTGTCCTTCGGACGCGAACCCATCACCCACCCTTTCAGCGCGGCGAACAGCCAGGCGAAAATAGACATCCCCGGCAGTCTCAGTCGCGGTATTTTCAGGCGCGGGAGTGATAAACGCATCAGCCTAACTCCTTCGCCAGACGCGCAAAAACATCGCCGCGTTGTTCAAAGTTCTTAAACTGATCGAGGCTGGCGCACGCCGGCGACAGCAGCACCATATCGCCGGCAACGACCTGAGGAGCGATCAGGCGCATTGCCTGTTCCATGGTTTCCGTCTGCACAGCAACCTCCGGGCGCAGCGCCGCCAGCTGCGCGCCATCGCGGCCAAAGCAGTACAGCCGGATATTTTCCCCTGTCAGATAGCGGCTTAACGGAGTGAAATCGGCGGATTTCCCATCGCCCCCCAGCAACAGATACAGCGTGCCATCGATATGCAGGCCATTGAGCGCCGCTTCGGTACTGCCGACGTTAGTGGCTTTGGAATCATTGATCCAGCGCACGCCGTTATGTTCCAGCGCCAGTTGAAAGCGATGCGCCAGCCCGGTAAATGTGGTCAACGCTTTCAGGCTGCTGGCGCGCGGCAGGCCTGCGGCATCGGCCAGCGCTAATGCCGCCAGGGCATTGCTGTAATTGTGTTGACCGCTAATTTTCATCTCTTTAACGTTGAGTACTTTCTCACCTTTTACGCGCAGCCAGGTTTCTCCCTGCTGGCGGTTCAGATGATAATCGCCAACGTCAACGCCGAAGCTGATGCAGCGCTCATCAGCGCCGCGTACCGGCATGGTTAAGGCATCATCAGCATTAACGATGCAGGCCCGGGCATGCTCATAAATGCCCAACTTAGCGGCACGGTACTGCTGCAGCCCCAACGGATAGCGGTCCATATGATCTTCGGTAACGTTGAGGATCGTCGCCGCTACCGCCCGCAGACTGAAGGTCGTTTCCAGTTGGAAACTGGAAAGTTCCAGTACATACAGTTCACGTTCAGGGGCCAACAGCATCAGCGCAGGGAGACCAATATTGCCCCCTACGCCGACATTGACGCCCGCCGCTTTCGCCATTTCGCCGACCAGAGTGGTCACGGTACTTTTGCCATTAGAGCCGGTAATCGCGACGATTGGCGCCTGCGCCTCACGACAGAACAGTTCGATATCGCCGACGATCTCCACCCCAGCATCTGCCGCAGCACTCAGGGAAGGATGCGCCAGCGCGATGCCAGGGCTGGCGACAATCAGGTCCGCCGCCAGCAGCCAGTCATCGTTCAGACCGCCGACATAGCGCTCAACGGCTTCCGGCAGTTTATCCAGCCCGGCAGGCGCGACACGGGTATCCATTACCCGCGGCGTCACGCCGCGAGACATGAAAAAGTCCACGCACGACAGGCCGGTCATGCCCAGCCCAATAATGACGACTTTTTTACCCTGATAATCTGCCATGTTTAACGTACCTTCAGCGTCGCCAGGCCAATCAGCACCAGCATCAGCGAAATAATCCAGAAGCGCACAATAACGCGCGGTTCCGGCCAGCCTTTCAATTCATAGTGATGGTGAATCGGCGCCATACGGAAGATGCGCTGACCGCGCAGCTTGAAGGAGCCGACCTGCAGAATCACCGACAATGTTTCAACGACGAAAACGCCCCCCATAATCACCAGCAAGAACTCCTGGCGCAGCAGCACAGCGATAATCCCCAGTGCGCCGCCCAGCGCCAGCGACCCAACGTCTCCCATAAAGACCTGCGCCGGATAGGTGTTAAACCAAAGAAAACCGAGACCGGCGCCGACAATTGCCGTACAGACAATCACCAGCTCACCGGCGTGACGCAAATAGGGAATATGCAGATAGTTAGCAAAGTTCATGTTACCGGTGGCCCAGGCCACCAGCGCGAACCCGGCGGCAACAAATACGGTCGGCATAATCGCCAGCCCGTCGAGACCATCGGTCAGGTTGACCGCGTTGCCGGTACCGACGATGACAAAATAGGCCAGCAGGATATAGAACAGCCCCAACTGCGGCATCACGTCTTTAAAGAATGGCACCACCAGTTGCGTGGCGGGCGTCTCTTTACCCGCCATATACAGCGCGAAGGCGACGCCTAACGCAATCACCGACATCCAGAAGTATTTCCAGCGGGCGATCAGACCCTTGGTGTCTTTACGCACCACTTTGCGATAGTCATCAACGAAACCGATAACGCCGTAGCCGACCAGTACCGTCAGCACACACCAGACATAAGGATTGGATGGATAGGCCCACAGCAGAACGGAAACGACAATGGCGGTCAGGATCATGATCCCGCCCATGGTTGGCGTGCCGCGCTTGCTAAAGTGTGATTCCGGGCCATCGTTACGCACCACCTGGCCGAAAGAGAGTTTTTGCAGACGGGCGATCATCCGCGGGCCCATCCACAAAGAGATGAACAGCGCGGTCAGCAGGCTGACAATGGCACGAAACGTCAGGTAGGAAAAGACGTTAAAGCCGGAATAATATTTGACCAGATGCTCGGCCAGCCATACTAACATGTTCCGTTCTCCTGTAATGCGCGTACTACCTCTTCCATGGCGGCACTACGTGAACCCTTCACTAAAATGGTCATAATTTTGTGTTCTGACATCAATTCTTGTAGTCGCGTCACCAGCTGCGTTTTATCGCTAACGTGTTCGCCGACGCCGCTGGCGTCGCTAATGGCTGCGCTCAATGTACCAACGCTTAATACGCGATCGATCCCGCCCGCTTTCGCCGCCTCACCGACCTGACGATGGCAGGCCTGACTTTCCGCACCGAGTTCGGCCATATCGCCAACGACCAGCACCCGATAACCCGGCATCTCTGACAGCACCTGTACCGCGGCGGTCATTGAGCCGACGTTGGCGTTGTAGGAGTCATCCAGCAGAAGCTGGCTATCGGTCAACGCGATCGGGAATAATCTTCCCGGCACCGCTTTCAGCCCCTGCAAACCGGCTTTAATCGCCGCATGGGTCGCCCCCACCGCCATCGAGAGCGCGGCGGCAGCCAGCGCATTGGCAATGTTGTGACGTCCCGGCAATGGCAGCAGGACATCAACGCTGCCCGTTGGAGTGCACACGGTAAATTCTGTACCGCGTGAGGTCACGCGAACGTTCGTCGCGGTGAAATCGCTATTGGCGGCGTTCGGCGAGAAGCGCCAGGTCTTACGTTCGCCAATCACGCTTTGCCAGTTCAGCCAGTCATTGTTATCGGCGTTCATAATGGCAATACCGTTGACGGGCAGACCGGTGTAAATTTCGCCCTTGGCCTTCGCAATACCTTCCAGCGAGCCGAAACCTTCAAGATGCGCGGCGGCCAGGTTATTGACTAACGCCGCTTCAGGTCGCGTCAGGCTAACGGTCCAGGCAATTTCGCCCTGGTGATTGGCACCTAGCTCGATAACCGCATAATCATGGTCTTTAGTCAGACGCAGCAGCGTCATTGGCACGCCGATATCATTGTTCAGGTTGCCTGCGGTATACAGCGTATTGCCGCACTGGCTCAGAATCGCGGCGGTCATCTCTTTGACCGAGGTTTTACCGGAAGAACCGGTCAGCGCGACGACCCTCGCGGGAACCTGCTGACGCACCCATGCCGCCAGTTCGCCGAAGGCCTGTCGGGTATCCTTCACCACCACCTGCGGCAAATCGCACGCCAGTTGACGGCTGACCAGCAATGCCCCGGTGCCAGCGGCTTTTGCCTGGTCGGCAAAATCATGGGCATCAAAGCGCTCGCCTTTCAGTGCCACAAACAGGCAGCCAGCCGTGATCTTACGGGTATCCGACGTGACCTCATCAATCGCCACATCGCCGCCGTGCAGTTCGCCGCGCGTAATGTCGGCAAGCTGGCTGAGAGTCAAGCGAATCATGCGACCGTCCCCAGCAGACGCGCAACGGTGACGCGGTCAGAATAATCAAGCCGGCGATTGCCAACGATCTGGTAATCTTCGTGGCCTTTTCCCGCCACCAGCACCACATCGCTTTCTTTCGCCTGCATCACCGCACTGGTTACCGCTTCGGCACGCCCCTCAACCGCTTTAGCACGCCCCGCGTCGAGCATACCGGCGAGGATGTCGTTAATAATCGCCCGCGGCTCTTCGGTGCGCGGGTTGTCATCGGTGACCACAACAATGTCGGCGAATTCTTCCGCGATAGCGCCCATCAGCGGGCGTTTGCCTTTGTCGCGGTCCCCGCCGCAGCCAAACACACACCACAGTTTACCGGCGCAGTGCAGACGCGCCGCCTGTAGCGCTTTTTCCAGCGCATCGGGCGTGTGGGCGTAATCGACCACTACTGTCGGTTTTCCCGGCGCGCTGAACACTTCCATTCGCCCGCAAACCGGCTGCAGGCGAGGAGCCGTTTTCAATAGCTCAGCCAACGGATAACCCAGCGCCAGCAGCGTCGCCAACGCCAGTAACAGATTACTGACGTTAAAGGCGCCCATCAGGCGGCTTTCGATCTCCCCCTTGCCCCAGGTGGAGTCAAACTGAATGGTCGCGCCGCCGTCGTGATAGTTTACGGCGGTTGCTTTGAGCCAGCGTCCCCGGCAGTTCGGATTAATGTGTTCTCCCATTGATACAGCAACCGCATCCGGCAGTTTCGCTAACCAGCGGCGGCCGACTTCATCGTCCGCATTGACGATAGCCTGACCAAAATGGTGGGTTGAATAGAGCAGCCATTTCGCCGCTTCGTAATGCTCCATATCGCCATGATAATCAAGGTGATCCCGGCTCAGGTTGGTAAAGATCGATGCAGCAAACTTCAGCGCGGCGACGCGGTGCTGTACCAGACCGTGAGAGGAAACCTCCATCGCGGCAAAGGTCGCGCCCTGCGACGCCAGGCGGGAAAGCACCTGTTGAACATCGACTGCCGAACCGGTGGTATTTTCCGTCGGGATGATTTTATCCAGCAGGCCATTCCCGACTGTGCCCATTACCGCACTGGTTTCGCCGAGTAGCTTCGCCCATTGCGCCAGCAGTTGAGTGGTGGTGGTCTTGCCGTTCGTCCCGGTTACGCCGACCAGGCGCAGTTGCTCCGAAGGTTGATGGTAAAAGCGCCCGGCCAGCGCAGATAAACGCTCATTGAGCTGGCTCAGATAAATGACCGGTACGCCGTGCATTTCACGGATTTCACCGTCGTTAGCCTCATCTTTGGCCTCAGCAATAATGGCAGCAACACCTTGCGCTATCGCCTGCGGGATATAACGACGCCCGTCCGCCTGATGACCTAAAACCGCAATGAAAAGATCGCCAGAAGCCGCCACCCGGCTGTCCAGCGTCATTTCTCGCAGAATTCGCTCCGGCGCGCCAGGCACCCACGGAGCGAGAAGGTCGCGCAAATTACGATCTGCCACCTGTCCCCTCGCCTTTATTAATCACTAATTCACTTTTTTCGGCCGTTGCTAACGCATCCGGTTCAATGTTCATGGTACGCAACACGCCTCCCATGATGGCACCGAAGACCGGCGCGGAAACGGCGCCGCCGTAGTATTTACCCGCCTGCGGATCGTTGATCACCACCACCAGCGCGAAGCGTGGGTGACTGGCGGGCGCAACGCCTGCGGTGTAAGCAATATATTTATTGATATAGTGGCCATCCGGCCCGACTTTTTTCGCCGTACCGGTTTTAATGGCGATGCGATAGCCTTTGATGGCCGCCTTCACGCCGCCGCCGCCTGGCAGCGCCACGCTTTCCATCATATGAACAACGGTACGCACGATGGATTCCGGGAACACGCGCTCTCCGGGAACCGGGGGATCAACTTTGGTAATCGACAGCGGGCGATAAATGCCATAACTGCCGATCGTCGCATAGACTCGCGCTAACTGTAACGGGGTTACCATTAGCCCATAGCCGAAAGAAAAGGTGGCCCTCTCTATGTCAGACCACCGTTGTTTTTGAGGGTATAAGCCACTGCGTTCTCCGACCAACCCCAAATTGGTCGCTTTTCCAAGTCCAAAACGTGAGTAAGTATCCACTAACGCTGAGGACGGCATCGCTAACGCCAGCTTAGAAACACCGACGTTACTCGACTTCTGTAGTACCCCGGTCAGGGTTAATTCGCTATAGCGCGCCACGTCTTTAATTTCGTGACCGTTAATTCGATAAGGAATCGTATTCAGCACGCTATTTTCGTTAACAATACCGCGCTGAAGCGCCGTCATCACTACCATCGGCTTCACCGTTGAACCCGGCTCAAACACGTCGGTAATGGCGCGATTACGCATGGCATCTTTGGCGGTTCCGGAGAAATTGTTCGGGTTATAGGATGGGCTATTAGCCATCGCCAGCACTTCACCGGTGTTAACATCCACCAGTACCGCGCTTCCCGACTCCGCTTTGTTAAACGCCACGGCGTTGTTCAGCTCGCGATACACCAGCGCCTGCAAACGCTCGTCAATGCTTAGCGCGAGGTTATGCGCCGCCTGGCTATCGGTAGAGGAGATATCCTCAATCACACGACCATAGCGGTCTTTACGCACAATACGTTCGCCAGGCTGACCGGTGAGCCACTTATCAAAGCTCTTTTCAACGCCTTCGATCCCCTGGCTGTCGACGTTGGTGAAACCAATAAGGTGAGCGGTTACTTCGCCTGACGGATAGTAACGGCGGGACTCTTCGCGCAGATGAATCCCCGGCAACTTCAGCTTACGGATGTAATCGGCCATATCAGGATTAACCTGGCGCGCCAGATAGATAAAGCGCATCCGTGGATTGGTATTGATACGCGAAGCCAGCTGATCCAACGGCATATTCAGCACATCTGCCAGTGCCTTCCAACGGTTGTCCAGCGTGACGCCGCCGGCATCATGCAACTCTTTCGGATCGGCCCAAATCGCTTTCACCGGCACACTCACTGCCAGCGGACGACCGGAGCGATCGGTTATCATCCCACGTGCGGTGGACACTTCCTGCACACGCAGCGAACGCATATCGCCCTGACGCACCAGCATGTCGGGACTAATCACCTGTAGCCAGGCCACGCGGCCCAGCAGAAAACCCAGCGCCAACAGAATACAGCCGCATAACAACGCAAAACGCCAACTAACAAAGTTGGCCTGTTCTTCCTGACGTTTTGCTTTTAACGTTTTCGGCGCTGCTTTCATGCGTCGCAATAATCCTTATTTCTGTACAACGATATTTTCTTGTGATGGATCGACGTGTTGCATATGTAATTTCTCCGTCGCAATCCGCTCAACCCGGCTGTGATCGCCCAGCGCGTTCTCTTCAAGGATCAGGTTGCGCCATTCAATATCCAGCGCATCACGCTCCAGAACCAGCTGTTCGCGCTGCGCAGTTAACAGGCGCGTATGATGCGCCGTCGTCACCACCGTAATCGCCGTGATAATGATGCAAATGAACAGGCAGAGTGGCAGTTTCCCAAACCGCAGAAGATCGTCTCCGATCACGCCAGGCAAAGCATGGCGCTCGTTGCTTCCTATCGATCCTTTAACCTTACTGAGGGCTTCTGTCACTCTGCCGATCATGCGTTCGTCCTCTCTGCAATACGCAGCACTGAACTACGGGCCCGTGGATTTTCCGCCACTTCTTCTTCGCCCGGCATCAACTTGCCTAATGCTCTTAGCTCACGGCCGCCCAGTTTTTTGAGCTGCTCTTCCGTCATCGGCAACCCCGCGGGAACCTGCGGACCGCGGCTTTGCTCACGCATAAAACGCTTCACAATACGGTCTTCCAGCGAGTGGAAACTGATGATGGAAAGCCGCCCTCCCGGGGCCAGCACGCTGAGCGAGCTTTTTAGCGCCTGCTCTATCTCCTCCAGTTCACTGTTCACCCAAATGCGCACCGCCTGGAAGGTACGGGTCGCGGGATGTTTGAATTTGTCTTTTACCGGCGTTGCCGCCGCCACCACTTCCGCCAGTTCTTTGGTTCGCGTCATCGGCTCAATACGGTTACGCTCGACAATCGCACGCGCAATGCGTTTGCCAAAACGCTCTTCGCCAAAGGTTTTTATCACCCAGGCGATATCGGCTTCATCGGCGGTTTGTAACCACTCAGCGGCTGACTGGCCGCGAGTCGGATCCATACGCATATCCAGCGGGCCATCGCGCATAAACGAAAAACCACGTTCCGCATCATCCAGTTGCGGTGATGAGACGCCAAGATCGAGCAAAATACCGTCGATCTTACCGGTAAGATTGCGCTCGCCAACATAGTCAGCCAGCAGTGAAAAAGGACCATGAACGATGGAAAAACGAGGATCATCAATAGTTTTTGCCACGGCAATAGCCTGCGGGTCACGATCGATTGCCAGCAGGCGTCCTTCCGCTCCCAGCCGGGAGAGAATCAGACGCGAGTGACCACCGCGTCCAAAAGTGCCATCAATGTAGATACCGTTCGGACGAATATTCAGACCATTGACGGCTTCATCCAGAAGGACCGTAGTATGTTTAAAATTTTCCATCATTTACAAAGACAAATCCTGCAGGCGCTCCGACAGTTCCCCGGAAGCGGACTGCTCAGCGTCAATATCTTCCTTGACCCGTTGATACCAGGTCGTTTCGTCCCACAGTTCAAACTTGTTGAACTGCCCGACCAGCATCACTTCTTTTGTCAGCCCGGCATGTTGCCGCAGCACCGGCGCTATCAACAGGCGCCCGGCGTTATCCATCTGACATTCGCTGGCATGCCCCAGAAGCAGACGCTGTACGCGCCGCTCAGCGGGATTCATGCTCGATAAACGCGACAATTTTTGCTCGATGATTTCCCATTCAGGCAAGGGGTAAAGCAGCAGGCATGGGTGATGGAGGTCAATGGTACATACCAGTTGACCGGAAGCGCCCTCGATCAGCCCGTCGCGATAGCGCGTCGGGATAGCCATACGGCCTTTACTGTCGAGATTGACTAACGTTGCCCCACGGAACATGCCAGCCTCACCTCTTTTCGCCACTTTATCCCACAAATTCCCACAAGAAGGAGTTTACGGAGCGGAGGAAAAGCTTGTCAAGCTAGCACGAATACCAACGGAGCCTAAAAACCCATTATTTACAGCCGATATTCGCCCTGACGAAAAATCAACCAACAAACGAGGCAAATTAACGCTATGAATATCGGTAAGAAAATAACCAACAAACGTGTAACAGTTAAAAGCTGCAAAATATCTTCGGCAGGAAAATATTAAAGTGTCAGTTTGCGACGCGAGCGGCATTTTAGGTCATTCTGATGCGGGTTAACAGCATCAGTTAGCGCCTGAGAGGGGCTTTTACAGCGTGAGGCAGGGTTCGTGGCCAGCATAATAGTGAGAAAACGAGGATTAATTCAGCAACGCGCCGATTGAGTGTAACAAAATAATACAAACAGTTTAGCCAATCCATTTAGCGAGTAATAAAAGCGCAAAATAATTGGCCGTAAGAATAAAATTAAAAAAGGTGGCAGAAAGATTAAGGATTTATCTGAAAGATGCTTCACCCTGCCATTTTTACACCATTCATCCGAATTATCGCCAGACGCGCATCGGTCTGGCGAACGCTTTACGCATAATCCTGGTAACCTATTAGCGCAAATGCTCAGCGGCGGTTTAGCGTGCCGCGACGATACAAATTACGCCGGATACGGCTCAAGCCCGGTTTCGGTTTACGGGGTTCATCCAGGCTGGCCAGCACGATCTCCAGAACGCGTTCCGCAACATCGCGATGGCGCTGAGCAACGGCTAACACCGGACACTGGAGAAAATCCAGCAGTTCATTATCGCCAAAAGTGGCAATCGCCAGCTCAGAAGGCAATTTCCCTTCCCGGCGCAGCGCAACATCCATTACGCCCTGCAGCAGCGGAAACGAAGTCGTAAACAGCGCCTGTGGCATAGGATGGGTCTCCAGCCACTTTTCGAACAGTTGCGCCGCCGCTTCACGTTCGTAACTGTTTGCATAGAGGAAATGTACCTCTCGTGGATCGTCCTTCCACGCGGTACGAAATCCCTGCTCACGCAGGAAGCTCACCGAAAGCTCCGGCAATGCGCCAAGATACAGTACCGTTTCCGCCGGAAATTTGCGTAATTCCGCCGCGAGCATTTCAGCGTCATCCTGATCGGCGCCAACGACACTGGTAAAGTGTTCGCGATCGAGCGCGCGGTCAAGGGCAACAATCGGGAACGAATCGTTGGCCCAGCGCTGGTAGAACGGATGCTCAGGCGGTAACGAAGTGGAGACGATAATCGCATCGACCTGGCGCTGCAGCAGATGCTCAATACAGCGCATCTCGTTATCCGGTTGATCCTCGGAACAGGCAATGAGCAGTTGATAACCACGCTGACGCGCCTGGCGCTCCAGGTAATTGGCGATACGCGTATAGCTGGTGTTCTCCAGATCCGGAATAACCAGACCAATAGAGCGCGTACGTCCTGCACGCAAGCCGGCAGCGACCGCATTCGGATGATAGTTATGCTCACGAACAACCGCCATCACCTTTTCAACAGTCTTATCGCTAACGCGATACTGCTTCGCTTTACCATTAATCACATAGCTGGCGGTGGTTCGCGAGACACCGGCCAGCCGGGCGATTTCATCCAGTTTCACAATTGCCCCTTGGGTAATAAGTACAAAACATAACCATTCTTCAGGTATGGCTTCATTTTTATAACATCTAAACGCAGAAAAGTTAGCACAGCAACCGCTTTAGTCTACAGTTCCCACCGATTTCGCAAAAAAATAGCCCGACAAGCTGTGCCGGGCTATTTTTACATCAATTTCAGGGGATCAGCGCATGATTTTGTCGCCACGGGACAATCCAACGACCCCCGAGCGGGCCACTTCGACAATTCGTGCGACATCACGCAAAGAAGCCAAAAACGCATCCAGCTTGTCGCTGGTTCCGGCCAGTTGCACGGTATAGATAGAGGGCGTCACATCGATAATCTGCCCACGGAAAATTTCCGTATTACGCTTCACCTCGTCACGTCCGTAACCGCTGGCCTGCACTTTCACCAGCATAATTTCACGCTCAACATGCGCGCCCTGGCCAAGCTCGTTAACGCGTAAGACGTCCACCAGCTTGTGCAGTTGCTTTTCTATCTGCTCAATCACTTTCTCATCGCCGACGGTCTGAATTGTCATTCTGGAAAGCGTCGGATCGTCGGTCGGCGCGACCGTAAGGCTTTCAATATTATAACCACGCTGCGAAAAGAGGCCGATTACACGGGATAATGCCCCCGATTCGTTCTCCAGTAATACTGATAATATCCGGCGCATAATCAGGTCCTCTCCGTTTTGCTCAACCACATTTCATCCATACCGCCACCGCGAATCTGCATCGGATAGACATGCTCGCTGCCATCAACCGCCACATCAACGAAAACCAGACGGTTATTGCGCACCTGTTCCAGTGCCTGAGCGAGTTTCTCCTCCAGCTCCTGGGGTTCGCTAATACGAATCCCGACATGGCCATAAGCTTCCGCCACGCGGGCAAAGTCGGGCAGCGACGCCATATAGGATTGTGAATGGCGACCAGAATAGAGCATGTCCTGCCACTGTTTAACCATTCCGAGATAGCGGTTGTTCAGATTCAGAACCAGTACTGGCAATTCGTATTGCAGCGCAGTGGAGAGTTCCTGAATATTCATCTGGATACTGCCATCGCCGGTCACACAGATAACCATTTCGTCCGGCAGCGCCATTTTGACGCCAAGGGCGGCAGGCAAACCGAATCCCATCGTGCCCAGGCCACCGGAATTAATCCAGCGCCTCGGTTTATCGAAAGGATAATAGAGTGCGGCGAACATCTGATGCTGGCCGACATCGGACGCGACATACGCATCGCCGTTGGTCAGACGCCAGATCGTTTCAATCACCGCCTGCGGCTTAATCTTGTCGCTTTGCGTGTCGTATTTCAGGCAATGGCGCGCACGCCACTGTTCAATCTGCCGCCACCAGTCACGGATGTCATCCAGCGGCTGCTGAGAGTCATCAGATGCGAGCAACTCCAGCATTTGTTCCAGCACCAGACGGGCATCGCCCACGATAGGCACATCAGCAGACACGGTTTTTGAAATAGACGTGGGATCAATATCAATATGCAGCACCGTGGCGTTCGGACAGTATTTTGCCAGATTGTTCGTCGTACGATCGTCAAAGCGCACGCCGACGGCGAAAATCACGTCGGAATGGTGCATGGTCATATTAGCTTCATAAGTGCCATGCATGCCCAGCATCCCTAATGCCTGCTGGTGCGATGCAGGAAAAGCCCCCAGCCCCATCAGCGAAGAAACCACCGGCAGCTTCAGTTTCTCAACCAGCGTGTATAACGGGGATTCGCATTGCGCGTTAATCGCGCCACCGCCGACATAAACCACCGGTTTTTTTGCCGTCATCAGCGTTTGCAGCGCACGTTTGATCTGCCCTTTATGGCCCATCGTCGTCGGGTTATAAGAGCGCATGCTAACCGTGTCCGGCCAGCTATAAGGCAGTTTTTTAGCCGGGTTCAGAATATCTTTCGGTAAATCGACGACAACCGGGCCAGGACGCCCGCTGGCCGCCAGCCAGAAGGCTTTTTTCAGCACGCCGGGAATATCCTCAGTTTGCTTCACCAGGAAACTGTGTTTCACCACCGGTCGGGAGATCCCCACCATGTCACACTCCTGGAAAGCATCGTAGCCGATTAATGACGTTGCCACCTGCCCGGACAGGATCACCAGCGGAATGGAGTCCATATAGGCCGTCGCAATACCGGTAATCGCGTTCGTTGCCCCGGGGCCGGACGTGACCAGCACAACGCCAACTTCGCCCGTCGCACGAGCAAGGCCATCGGCCATATGCACGGCAGCCTGCTCATGGCGAACCAGAATGTGATCGATGCCACCAAGGGTGTGTAACGCATCATAGATATCGAGGACTGCGCCCCCGGGATAACCGAACACTTGCTTGACGCCCTGATCGACCAGCGACTGGACGACCATCTCGGCTCCTGACAACATCTCCATGATTTGCCTCCCGGCTTATTGTTTTTAACGACAGCGGAATCCGATTTCCGCGCGCTCGCACAAGACGGAGCACAACGGCTCCGCATTGAGGTGAATAGACTGCATGGCGTTACCATAACTGCTCACTAACGGGCAGGCAATTGGTGACCGTCGGCGCAAGAGACGCATAAAAAGAAGAAAAGATAGAATCCGGAGCAAAAGACGGTGAAAAACTTCAGATATAAGAAAATATGATAGCCAATGCTCGGAGAAAATAACTAACTACAGGAAATCATCCATTTTTTATCTGATACAGAGAGCATGTGATAAATGCAAACAGCATAAAATGCTGCATTTTGTGATTTTTATCACACAAAGAAGGAGCCGAGGCTCCCCTTTGTACACGCTGTTAACGTTGGCAAATACTCACCAGCAGTTCTTCCATCCATTGATGACCTTTATCACGCCCGGCCGCTTCATGCCAGGAAAGATAGCAAGTCCGGCTATTCACTTTCAGCGGTAGAGGCAATATTTTTAGGTCCAGCTTATCGGCGAATTCACCCGCCAGCCAGCGTGGCGCAATAGCAACCATGTTGGTTTTGGCAACCACATTTAATACACTTATCATCGCATTACCTTGATAAGCAATACGGGATTGTTTATCAACCGTGTCATACCATGGCTGACTAAATGATGCATAACTATCAAGCGCGACGACGGCGTGCTCTTCCTGATAAATATCACTCCCCGCCAACGGCCCGAAAATTCGTGGATGTTTCCGACTCGCCACCATCACCATTTCATCTTTAAATAAGGGGACACAGGCAAACTCAGGACGACGAAACTCTTCATAACCAATAACAAATTCGATTTCCTGATAACGTAATTGATGCTCAGTATTCTTATTCAAGGCAGATTTAAAAACTAAATGAATGTTCGGCGCAATCTCAGCTACTTTATTAAAGATAACTGAAGTCAGGTAGTTATCCAGCGGACTGCAAACGCATAAATTAAATACCCGCTCGCTGCTGAGTGGCTCAAAGCCAGAGCCGGGTAATTCATTTTGTACCAGCTGCAATGCCTGACGAACGGCTCCAAATAGCTGAAAAGCCCTTGCTGTTGGCTGAATGCCGCGCCCATAACGAACAAACAGCTCATCATTAAACATCACTTTCAGACGCGATACGGCATTACTGACCGCTGGCTGCGACATCCCCAGAGAATGCGCCGCACGCGTAATATTTTGTTCCTGCATTACCGCATCAAATACGGTCAACAGATTGAGATCCACCATGCGTAACTGAGGTTTTTTGTTTTCCCCCTCAGAAACAGATTTATATTCAGTACCTTTATTTAACATATCTAACTCCCCTGTTACACTAAAATCCTTTTACCGAAATACATTAATTAATTCAGAGAATATCATTTATCATGCATATGACACTGACAAAAGGGTCGGAATCGATTTTAGGAATATATCAAGATTATGAATACCGACAGAAATCGAACAATTTGACAGCATCTGTATTCAATAAATCTCTATCTTTTATTTAATAGTATTAAGTGTCACATAAAGATTAAGAGCCTATCCCATTAGGGCTATTTTGCTTGTCATTTTGAACCTGGGCAGTGCTCAGAATCCTCACGTACTACGTGTACGCCCGGTTCTTCCGCGCTGGCCGTGTTCAAACTGTCTGCGCCAATAACGCCTGGTGGGATAGGTTCTAAAAATGAATAAAAACAGATAACGCTAACCACGACATGGGTTTTATTATACGATATGTTTACCCCTTTTTAATTTACATATCATTATCATTCACAACACCCAACCCACACATAAATAACAGCCGTAAAACAAATGGCTATACAGATATCGTTACCTGATGGACCCGGAGCTTAATTGAAGATCCCTCTACATCACGATATCAAAGTCACTCAGCAAGCGGCCCGGCTGATAGCACAAAACGATCGTCGTAAAAAAAGCGCAGTCGCCAGCATAATACGCTGACGACTCTTTTTGGTAAAAAGCCGTTTTCTTCTCTCGGGGGTTGACATCAAAAGCCATATCCAGTAACTCTAAAGGCATAACGATTTCATCTGGAGCATGACGTAATGATTCGCAGCATCCGCTTACTCAGCCTACTACTACTAAACGCATCCATTTTGCGCGGTAGGCTGTTGGGCGACGTTCATCGTTAAGTCATCTTCCAGCAAGACGATAAAACCCGCGCCAATGCGCGGGTTTTTTTATGCTCGCGAGCAAGGCGCCAGGACACAGACCAAGGATCTAAACCATGAGCCAGCAAGTCATTATTTTCGATACGACCTTACGCGACGGAGAACAAGCGTTACAAGCCAGCCTGAGCGTGAAAGAGAAACTGCAGATTGCCCTGGCCCTGGAGCGTATGGGCGTTGACGTGATGGAAGTCGGCTTTCCGGTCTCATCTCCGGGCGACTTTGAATCCGTGCAAACCATCGCGCGCGCGGTCAAAAACAGCCGCGTTTGCGCCCTGGCACGCTGTGTCGAAAAAGATATTGATGTGGCAGCAGAATCACTGAAAGTCGCGGAAGCGTTCCGCATCCACACCTTTATCGCCACCTCGCCAATGCATATTGCGACCAAGCTGCGCAGTAACCTGGATGAGGTGATTGAACGGGCGATCTATATGGTTAAACGCGCACGTAATTACACCGACGATGTTGAGTTTTCCTGTGAAGATGCCGGCCGTACGCCAATTGCCGATCTGGCTCGCGTCGTCGAGGCCGCCATCAACGCGGGGGCGACCACGATCAATATCCCCGACACTGTCGGTTACACCATGCCGTTCGAGTTCGCCAACATCATTACCGGCCTGTACCAACAGGTTCCTAACATCGACAAAGCGGTTATCTCCGTCCATACCCATGACGATTTAGGCATCGCGGTCGGTAACGCCATTGCTGCGGTTCACGCTGGTGCTCGCCAGGTTGAAGGCGCGATGAACGGTATCGGCGAACGCGCGGGCAACTGCGCGCTGGAAGAAGTGATCATGGCTATCAAAGTGCGCAAAGACATTATGGATGTGCACACCCGCATTAATCACAATGAAATCTGGCGCACCAGCCAAACCGTCAGCCAGATTTGTAATATGCCTATCCCTGCCAACAAAGCCATCGTCGGCACCGGGGCTTTCGCGCACTCATCCGGTATCCACCAGGACGGTGTGCTGAAAAATCGTGAAAACTACGAAATCATGACGCCGGAATCCATCGGTCTGAACCAGGTACAACTGAACCTGACCTCCCGCTCCGGCCGTGCCGCGGTGAAACACCGCATGGAAGAGATGGGCTACAAAGATACCGACTATAATATGGATCACTTGTACGACGCCTTCCTGAAGCTGGCGGACAAAAAAGGCCAGGTCTTCGATTATGACCTGGAAGCACTGGCATTCATCAACAAACAGCAGGAAGAGCCGGAACATTTCCGCCTCGATTACTTCAGCGTGCAGTCAGGCTCCAGCGATATCGCAACCGCGTCCGTGAAACTGGCCTGCGGCGAAGAGACCAAAGCCGAAGCCGCCAACGGCAACGGCCCGGTTGATGCGATTTATCAGGCAATTAACCGTATTACCGGCTATGACGTTGAGCTGGTCAAATATGACCTGAACGCCAAAGGCCAGGGCAAAGACGCGCTGGGTCAGGTAGACATCGTCGCTAACTACAATGGCCGTCGTTTCCACGGAGTGGGTCTGGCAACGGATATCGTGGAATCGTCCGCGAAAGCGATGGTTCACGTCCTGAACAACATCTGGCGCGCCGCAGAAGTCGAAAAAGAGCTGCAACGCAAAGCTCAAAATAAAGAGAACAATAAGGAAACCGTGTAATGTCGAAGAATTACCATATCGCTGTCTTACCAGGTGATGGTATTGGCCCGGAAGTCATGAGCCAGGCGATGAAAGTACTGGAAGCCGTTCGTCATCGTTTTGATATGCGTATTACCACCAGCCAGCATGACGTTGGCGGCATCGCCATCGACCATCAGGGTACCCCGCTGCCGCAGGCCACCATTGAGGGCTGCGAGCAGGCCGACGCCATTCTGTTCGGCTCCGTTGGCGGGCCGAAATGGGAACACCTGCCCCCCGCAGAGCAGCCGGAGCGTGGCGCGCTGCTGCCGCTGCGTAAGCACTTTAAATTATTCAGCAACCTGCGCCCGGCTAAGCTGTATCAGGGGCTGGAAGAGTTTTGCCCGCTGCGTGCGGATATTGCCGCCAGTGGCTTTGATATTCTGTGCGTCCGCGAACTGACCGGCGGCATCTACTTCGGCCAGCCGAAAGGCCGCGAGGGTAGCGGTCAGCATGAGAAAGCGTTTGATACCGAGGTCTATCACCGCTTTGAGATTGAGCGCATCGCTCACATCGCTTTCGAATCCGCCCGCAAACGCCGTCGCAAAGTCACCTCTATCGATAAAGCCAACGTGCTGCAGTCTTCTATTTTGTGGCGCGAAATCGTGAGCGAAATTGGTAAGCAGTACCCTGACGTTGAACTGGCGCATATGTACATCGACAACGCCACCATGCAGCTGATTAAAGATCCGTCCCAGTTCGACGTACTGCTGTGTTCCAACCTGTTTGGCGACATCCTGTCTGACGAGTGCGCGATGATCACCGGCTCAATGGGGATGCTGCCGTCCGCCAGCCTCAATGAACAAGGCTTCGGTCTGTATGAACCCGCTGGTGGCTCCGCCCCGGATATCGCCGGCAAAAATATCGCCAACCCGATCGCGCAAATCCTGTCGCTTGCGCTGCTGCTGCGCTATAGCCTGGATGCGGATAACGCGGCGACGGCTATCGAAAATGCAATCAACCGTGCGTTAGAAGAAGGCGTACGTACCGGCGATTTGGCGCGCGGCGCGGCGGCGGTGAGTACCGATGAAATGGGTGATATCATTGCCCGCTATGTCGCTGAAGGGGTGTAATCATGGCGAAGACGTTATACGAAAAATTGTTTGATGCTCATGTGGTTTATGAGGCGCCTGACGAAACTCCGCTGCTGTATATCGACCGTCATCTGGTGCATGAAGTGACGTCACCGCAAGCCTTCGATGGCCTGCGCGTTCACAACCGCCCGGTGCGCCAGCCAGGCAAAACTTTCGCCACGATGGATCACAACGTTTCGACGCAGACCAAAGACATTAATGCCTCCGGCGAAATGGCACGCATCCAGATGCAGGAACTGATTAAAAACTGCAAAGAGTTTGGCGTCGAACTGTATGACCTGAATCACCCGTACCAGGGGATTGTTCATGTCATGGGCCCGGAACAGGGCGTGACGCTGCCTGGGATGACCATTGTCTGCGGCGACTCCCACACGGCGACGCATGGCGCATTCGGCGCGCTGGCCTTCGGTATCGGTACATCCGAGGTTGAACACGTGCTGGCGACCCAGACGTTGAAGCAAGGGCGTGCTAAAACCATGAAGATCGAAGTCATGGGTAAAGCCGCGCCGGGCATCACCGCCAAAGACATCGTCCTGGCGATCATCGGTAAAACCGGCAGCGCTGGCGGCACCGGTTACGTTGTGGAATTCTGCGGCGAAGCCATTCGTGATTTAAGCATGGAAGGCCGCATGACCCTGTGCAATATGGCTATCGAGTTAGGCGCGAAAGCGGGCCTGGTTGCACCGGATGAAACCACCTTTAATTACGTAAAAGGCCGTCTGCACGCGCCGAAGGGCAAGGATTTTGACGATGCCGTCGCATACTGGAAGACCCTGAGCACCGATGATGATGCCACTTTTGACCGTGTTGTGACTCTGCAGGCGGAAGACATTTCCCCACAGGTAACCTGGGGAACGAACCCCGGTCAGGTGATCTCCGTCACCGATACCATCCCGGACCCGGCATCCTTCACTGACCCGGTCGAGCGCGCAAGCGCAGAAAAAGCGCTGGCCTACATGGGCCTGAAATCTGGCGTACCGTTAACTGAAGTGGCGATTGATAAGGTCTTTATCGGCTCCTGCACCAACTCGCGCATCGAAGATTTACGCGCCGCAGCGGAAATCGCCAAAGGCCGCAAAGTCGCGCCGGGCGTCCAGGCGCTGGTGGTGCCAGGATCTGGTCCGGTGAAAGCCCAGGCCGAGGCGGAAGGCCTGGATAAAATCTTTATTGAAGCTGGTTTTGAATGGCGTCTGCCGGGCTGCTCCATGTGCCTGGCGATGAACAATGACCGTCTGAATCCGGGCGAGCGCTGTGCCTCCACCAGCAACCGTAACTTTGAAGGCCGTCAGGGCCGCGGTGGCCGTACTCATCTGGTCAGCCCGGCAATGGCCGCCGCGGCAGCCGTTACCGGCCATTTCGCCGACATCCGTAGCTTGAAATAAGGAAACCATTATGGCAGAGAAATTTATCCAACATACCGGCCTGGTGGTTCCGCTGGATGCTGCGAACGTGGATACCGATGCAATCATTCCCAAGCAATTCTTGCAGAAAGTCACACGTACCGGCTTTGGCGCGCACCTGTTTAACGACTGGCGCTTCCTGGATGACAAAGGCGAACAGCCCAACCCGGACTTCGTGCTGAATTTCCCTGAATATAAAGGGGCATCCATTCTGCTGGCGCGGGAAAACTTTGGCTGCGGATCCTCGCGGGAACATGCGCCCTGGGCGCTGACCGACTACGGCTTTAAAGTGGTTATCGCCCCCAGCTTCGCTGATATCTTCTACGGCAACAGCTTTAACAACCAGTTGCTGCCGGTAACCCTGAGCGAAGAACAGGTCGATGAGCTGTTTAAGCTGGTCCTGTCACAGCCCGGCATTAAATTTGAAGTCGACCTTGAAGCTGAAGTCGTCAAAGCGGGAGATAAATCCTATCCCTTTAAAATTGACGCCTTCCGCCGTCACTGCATGCTTAACGGTCTGGACAGTATTGGCCTGACTCTGCAGCATGAAGAGGCAATCTCAGCCTATGAGAACAAGCAGCCGGCCTTTATGGGGTAAAGCGGCCAGAAGTGTATATCTCAGCCCGGACGTGAGTTCGGGCTTTTTTTCTTCCCGCGAAAATGAGACCTGACGCACATATACTCATATTGGCCATTATGCCAGACAGGAATATTTGAATCTTTAAAAATAAGTCATTATCAATTGGGCATCTATTCAATCATTCCGCGACCTGTTTTGTGTCAATTCACATGGACAAGTAAACAATCGATTGAAATATTTAATATAAAAACATCCGCGCGTGAATGAAATGTTAATCCTATAGAATTCCCCTATAGCTCAACGTAAAAAAAAGCATTATTTTTCCATTTCGTGCCTCGTTATCTTCCCCCACAGAGAGAGATTAACCTTGGATCGGCCAGGACACCGTATAGCGTCTGCCTGGCATCCCGTGGAGAGAGAGTATATGAGCCACTACCCCCATCTTTTTTCCCCGTTGACTATCAACGGGATGACCATCAAAAACCGTATCATCATGCCGCCGATGGGGTCCAACATGGCGAGTCTGAACGGTGAAGTCACCCAGGAGCAGATTGAATACTATGAGTTACGCGCGCGGGGCGGCACCGGGCTTATCACTATTGAAAATATTTGTATCGATTTTCCTTTTGCGTCTAACGGTACCACGCAGTTGCGCATCGATAACGATCAATATATCCCGCGACTGTTCAAATTAACCGAGACTTTGCATAAACACGGCGCCTGCGTCAGTATTCAATTAAATCATGCGGGCGCTTCAGCCTATGCATATCGCCTGAATGGGGAAATGCCGCTTTCATCCTCCAGCACACCGTCAAAAAAGAACGGAAATATTCCCCGGCCGATGACACATGAGGAAATTTATCATGTGGTGAATAAATTTGGCGATGCGGCGGAACGCGTACGCCGGGCCGGATTTGACTGCGTGGAAATTCACGCGGGCCACTCCTATTTAATTAGCCAGTTTTTATCGCCGCTATTTAATAAACGCACGGATGAATTTGGCGGCAGTATAGAGAATCGCACCAGAATATTAACCTTAATTGTGGATAAAATACGCGCCTGCGTCGGCCCGCGTTTCCCGATCAGTCTGCGTATTAGCGCTGATGATTTCCAGAAAGGCGGCAATACGCTCGAAGACTCTCTGCGTATCCTCGAACTGTGCCAGGACAAAGTCGATATTATCAACGTCTCCGCCGCACAAAACGATAACCTGAATTTCCAGATTGACCAGATGTCACTGGAAGATGGCTGGAAACGCTACCTCTCGCGGGCGGTTCGCGAAAAATTCCATAAGCCGACGGTGATTGCCGGCAACATTCGGTCGCCGAAGGTCGCCGAAGACATTATCGCCAGCGGCGATGCCGACCTGATTGCCATTGGCCGCGGGCTTATCGCCGAACCAGAATGGGTACAGAAAGTGCAGAGCGGTAATGAACGCCTGATGCGCAAATGCATCTCCTGCAACATCGGCTGTGCGGATCACCGTATTGCCCGTTCCCGCCCTCTGCGTTGCTCTATTAACCCGGATATTATCCACGGTGACGCCTACAAACAGCGGCGCGTAAACCGTGATGTCAACGTCGTCGTTATCGGTGCCGGGACGGCGGGCATGGAAGCGGCCTGCACCGCGGCTGAAGTCGGCTGCCATACCTGGTTGCTTGAGGAGAAACACAATATCGGCGGGCTGGCCAGCGAGATTTCGCTGCTGCCGGAGAAAAAACGTATCGCCGATTTCCCGCAGTTTATGAAAAACCGTATCGCCTCGCTGGATAACCTGATGTTGCAGGTCGGTAAGCGCGCCAGTGTCGAATCGGTTGCCGCGCTGCGCCCGGATCTAATCGTCAATGCCACCGGTTCTGTTCCCTTGCTGCCGCCGATTGAGGGACTGCGCGAGAACATCGATGTCGTCGGCGGCAGCGTCTTTTCGATTACCCATATGCTGCATAATCTGGATCGATTTGCCGATGCCGCGGGTAAACGTATCGCCGTCGTCGGCGCGGGAGCCGTCGGTCTGGATGTGATTGAATATTTTTCCACTCGCGGCGTCAACGCCGTACTTATCGAAATGCAGGATGCCCCTGGCCGCGACCTGGACATTATTACCAAAAACGCCATGTTGACCATGCTTAATGAGCATCGCGTGGAACAGCACATGGGTACACAGTTAGTGGCCGTTACCCCAACCCATTTCACCGTTAAAAACGCAGATGGCACCTTTGACATTCCTTTTGATTACGGCTTCGTCTGTCTGGGAATGCGCGCCAATACCCGTGGCCTCAATGAGATTGAACAATGGGCCAGAGACAATAACGTAAAAGTGATGAACATCGGCGACAGCCTGATGGCCCGGCGAATCATTGATGGCGTACGCGAAGGACGCAACGTACTGGACATCCTTGAAGATATGGGGGCTCTGGGGGGCAATCTCGAATCAACAAAAATTCCATTTCTAACATATTGAGGGTTTTATCATGGCAGAACGTATTACCGGGCATACTGAGCTGATTGGTCTGATTGCCACCCCGATTCGCCACAGCATGTCGCCAACCATGCATAACGAAGCCTTTGCTTATCTGGGGCTGGACTATGTTTACCTGGCATTCGAGGTGGGTAATAAGGAATTAAAAGATGTGGTACAGGGCTTTCGAGGGTTAAAGCTACGGGGCTGGAACGTCTCAATGCCGAACAAAACTGATATTTGCCAGTATCTGGATAAACTCTCTCCGGCGGCGGAACTGGTCGGCGCGGTAAATACCGTAGTGAACGACGATGGCGTGCTGACTGGCCACATCACCGATGGCACCGGCTATATGCGCGCCCTGTCTGAAGCGGGCATCGACATTATTGGCAAAAAAATGACCGTGTTAGGCGCTGGTGGCGCGGCTACCGCGATCTGCGTACAGGCGGCGCTGGATGGCGTAAAAGAGATCGCTATTTTTAACCAGAAAGACAAATTCTTCCCCAACGCGGAAGAAACTGTCGCCAAGATCCGCCGCAACACCGACTGCGAGATCCACCTGTACGATATTGCCGACCACAATAAACTGCGCGCCGAGATCGACAGTAGCGTCATTCTGACCAACGCCACCGGCGTGGGCATGAAACCGTTTGAAGGCCAGATGTTACTGCCTGACGACAGCTTCCTGCGACCGGACCTGATTGTTTCCGATGTCGTCTACAACCCGCGCAAAACCTATCTGCTCGAAGTCGCTGAGAAAAAAGGCTGCCGTACTTTAAACGGCCTTGGAATGATGCTCTGGCAGGGGGCGAAAGCTTTCGAAATCTGGACCGGAAAAGAGATGCCGGTTGAACACGTCAAAAGTATCCTTTTTTAAGGATGGGGCGCGATGAAAAATAAATATGTTCCAACGGCAGCCGGGCTATACCTCAACTACATGATCCACGGCATGGGGGTTTTGTTAATTACCCTCAATATGGCGAATTTACAGACACAGTGGGGAACTGATGCTGCCGGCGTCTCCATTGTTATCTCGTCGCTTGGTATCGGTAAGCTCGCCACGATCGTGACAGGGTTCCTGTCCGACCGCTTTGGCCGCAAACCCTTTGTTTATCTCGGGATAGCCAGCTATCTGGTCTTCTTTATCGGTATATTGATGACGAAGAACATCTATCTGGCCTACTTCTGCGGTATTATGGCGGGCCTGGCGAACAGCTTCCTCGACTCCGGAACCTACCCGGCGCTGATGGAATCTTTTCCTGACTCTGCCAGCCGCGCGAATGTGCTGATCAAAGCCTTTATCTCTGCCGGGCAGTTCTTGTTGCCATTTATCATTAGTTTTCTGATATGGGCAAATCTGTGGTTTGGCTGGTCGTTTATCATTGCCGCCGCGCTGTTCGTTATCAGCGGTCTCTATCTGCTGAAAATGCCGTTCCCGGACCAGCAGACGAAAAAGGAGAGCGTCGCAAAAGTACAGGTGACCCCAGCGCCGCAGAGCAACGCCAACAAGCTTGATATGATCGTATTTACTCTGTACGGCTACATCAGCATGGCCACGTTCTATCTGGTCAGCCAGTGGCTCGCACAGTATGGTCAGTTTGTTGCCGGGATCCCTTACGCATCAGCCATCAAACTGCTGAGTATCTATACCATGGGCTCGCTGACGTGCGTATTCGTCACCGCCGCGCTTGTCAGAGGCGTCGTCAGTTCGGCAGTTGCGATGATGATATATACCTGTCTGTCGATGATTTCGCTGCTGATCGTCTGCCTGTTCCCCACGCCAATGATAGTTACCGGTTTCGCTTTTGTTTTTGGCTTCTCCGCCGCCGGCGGGGTGATGCAAATAGGGGCGACCATTATGGCTATGAGTTTCCCGGACGGGAAAGGCAAAGCTACCGGGATTTTCTACACTGCAGGGAGTGTGGCCAGCTTTACGATCCCGTTGATCACGGCAAAACTCTCGAAGATCGGCATCGCCAGCATTATGTGGTTTGATTTCTTTATCGCCATCATTGGTTTTGTGATTGCGCTGTACATCGGTTATCGTCAGTTTCAGACTCGCGCCGCGGCAAAAACCGCGCATGTCGCGGCAACCCTCTGATAGTCGCTGACAAAAAGAATGGATACCCACATGACGAACGCAGTAACAGTAAAAAACATTACCTTCCGGGAAGGGGAAACCTTAATTTGCGTGCCGCTGATCGGCAAAACGCTTGAGGAGCTGCAAGACAATGCCTGCGCGCTGGCAACGGCCGGAGCCGACATTATCGAATGGCGCGTCGATCACTTCACGCAGGTTAGAGAGACGGAGCAGGTACTGCTGGCACTGAGTGAAATTCGCCAGCGGCTAAAAAATATGCCGCTGCTGTTCACCTTCCGCAGTAAAAAAGAGGGAGGAGAAACGGAAATCAGCGATGAAGCCTATTTCGAGCTGAATCGCCAGGCGGTCAACAGTGGTCTGGCCGACGTCATTGATATTGAGTTGTTCAACGACGAAGCGCAAATTCGCTCGCTGGTAAACGATGCGCACTCTGCTGGTGTAAAAGTCATCATGAGTAATCATGATTTTCATAAAACACCGGCTCAGGAAGATATCATCTACCGTTTGCGCCGTATGCAGGACCTGGGTGCCGACCTGCCGAAGATCGCGGTTATGCCGCAGTCACCGCAGGATGTACTAACGCTGCTCTCTGCGACCCTGACCATGAAAGAAAAATATGCCACTCGCCCATTAATCACCATGTCGATGGGAAAATCCGGCGGCGTTAGCCGGGTAACAGGTCGCCTGTTCGGTTCGGCAATGACTTTCGGTACCGTGGGCCACGCCTCGGCACCGGGACAAATCGCCATTAGCCAACTGCGTGAGCTTATGGACATTCTCTCCTGAGAATGAGGTTGCCCGGAGAATCTCTCCGGGCATCTGTTCAACTGATTTTTTGGCTGTCATTGATAATGACTTCTTTAAATGACTGAATTGCCGGGGAAAACACCCTTTCTTTCATCGTTGCCAGATAAATATAACGAGGAGGAATCGCATTTTTTATCGTCAGGATATGCACGTTATAATATGAGAGTGCGGAAATTCGCGGCATGATCGCAATACCATAATCAATACTGACCAGTCCCGCCATCGCCGTATCCTCTTCCACATAGCAGGCAATATCCGGCACCAGTTTTTGTTGCATAAAGACATTATCAATAAAAGGTCGTAGTCCGCTGTTTTCTGAAAAATAGATATAGGGATAATGAATCGTTTCCGCCAGATCGACTTCATTTTCATACAATCTGGCCAGAGGATGATCTTTCGCCGTCACGACCACCAGCTCTTGCTGAATAATGGGAATAAAATCAATATCCGGTTCATCAGCAATATAGGAACAAATAACCAGGTCGCTTTTCCCGGCCTTAAGATCCTGCAATAAACTTAGCGAGGTACCCTGAGTAAAAGAAAATGTCACATTGTGACGAGAGGGTGAAAGTGAGTACTTATGGATTAACCGTGGAACAACATGCTCTCCCATGGTGTAAATAAACGCGATGCGAATGTTTTCTTTGTTCTCTGAATTATTTTTTTGCAACGTCATACGGCCATTTTCTAAAGAGGCCAGCGCATCCTCGACATAGGGCAGAAAGCGTTTGCCATTCTGCGTGATCTTAACATTGCGCCCTTTTCTGGCGAACAGCGCGACGCCCAGCTCTTTCTCCAGTTCAGAAATAGCATGGCTCAGGGAGGGTTGGGTGATAAAAAGACTGGAGGCTGCTTCCGTGTAATGCTCCGTTTCCGCCAGTCTCTTAAAATAATAAAGTTGCTTCAGGTTCATTATTTTTTCTCGTATAATATAAAAATAGATCTAATATACCATACAAGCCATCGCTGATAAGCCATAAAAGAGAAATACCAGGGCTATATCAAATATTATTTTGTTATTTAATGCCAGCGACGCATACGGTATTGCCGATGATCGATGTATCGGTCCTGCAACAGAGTATTTTTGCATGCCTGTAGTCATGCAAAAATATTTTAAACTTTAAAGGAATTCTATATGAGGACGATAAATGCTGAGGAACGGCCGATTCTGCCGTCGGCCACACAGAAACGAAGCAAAACGCGAATTGTCATTCTACTGTTACTCTCTATTGGGACGATGATAAATTATCTCGATCGTACCATTTTGGGTATTGTTGCACCCAGTTTAACCCGCGAAATACATATCGACCCGACGATGATGGGTATCGTTTTTTCCGCTTTCGCCTGGACTTATGCGCTGGCTCAAATTCCTGGCGGGATGTTTTTAGATCGTTTTGGCAATAAATTAACCTATGCCCTGTCAATTTTTTTCTGGTCCACCTTTACCCTATTACAAAGCTTTAGCGTGGGGTTGAAATCCCTACTGCTGCTGCGTTTAGGGTTAGGTATCAGCGAAGCGCCCTGTTTCCCGGTCAACAGCCGGGTTGTCAGTAAATGGTTTCCACAGCATGAACGCGCGCGCGCAACGGCGACCTACACCGTCGGAGAATATATTGGCCTGGCCGCTTTTTCTCCATTGCTCTTTTTAATTCTTGAACATCATGGCTGGAGAACATTATTTTTTATTACCGGTGGATTAGGTATTGTATTTACCTTTGTGTGGTGGAAGTTTTATCATGAACCTCATGAGTCAAAAACCGCAAATCAAGCCGAACTGGAATATATCGGCGCAGAAAATACCGCACAACCCAATGAAAATATTCCCTTTAACTGGCCTGATGCGAAACGCCTGCTGTGCTGCCGACAAATCATTGGCGCCAGCCTGGGGCAATATGCCGGTAACACGACGCTGGTTTTCTTTTTGACCTGGTTCCCGACCTATCTCGCGAACGAGCGTCATTTACCGTGGCTTCACGTTGGTTTCTTTGCTTCCTGGCCCTTTCTGGCAGCGGCCATCGGCATTATTTTCGGCGGCTGGATATCGGATAAAATATTAAAAAAGACATGTTCAGTAAATATTAGCAGAAAACTCCCGATTATTTCCGGACTATTACTTTCCGGCACAATAATTACCGCTAACTGGGTGGATAGTAACACCGCCGTTATTATCATCATGTCAATTGCCTTTTTTGGCCAGGGCATGGTCGGGCTAGGCTGGACATTGATCTCAGATATAGCGCCGAAGAATATGGCCGGGCTTACCGGGGGGATTTTTAATTTTTGTGCAAATATGGCGTCAATCATTACCCCATTAATCATTGGCGTTATCATCTCAATGACCGGTAATTTCTTCTACGCGCTCATTTATATCGGTGTGACCGCGTTGATTGGCGTTATTGCGTATATCTTCATTATCGGCGATATCAAACGAATTGTATTGAAATAACGCATGACGGACAGTGCTCCGGCAGGCTGCCGGAGCACTCAGGCGCTAAATATTCTTAACCCTGCTGGTCATAAACAGCGTCACCAGCGAAATCGCCGTAATCATCCAGTAAACGCTGGTATGCCCATAGCTTTGCGACAGCGCGCCCTGAATGACGCCTGCCAGAATGACCCCGGTGGAGATACTGTTGGTAAATAGCGTCGTTGCCGCCCCTGCTCGTCCGGGCATCAGATCCTGAAACCACAGCATGCCAATCCCGGCGATAATACCGATAAACACCGCATTAAACAGCTGTAAAACCAGCAGCGCCACGCGGCCGTGAAACAGAATCAGGCCAATATAAAACAGCACGCCCGCGGCAACCGCCGCCACCATCATATTGCGCTTGCCCCAGCGCTTAACGAAGTAACCCGCCAGAATCATCGCCGGAATCTCCAGTCCGGCGGCCGTCCCCATCAGGACTCCGGCGAGGCTGTCCGGCAGTCCGAGATCGCTGCTGATCCACAGTGGCATATCAATGATATACATAGTGTTGCAGGTCCACATCAGCGTGGAGGCGATAAACAGCATACGGACATTTTTATCGTGCCATCCCCCGACCTGCCTCAGCACTCCCCCCTCCTCCGAGGGTTGTTCAACACGGGCGACCGACGGGAGCCTGAAAGCGATGAGCGCCAGACTGATGACAAAGATCCCCGCCGCTATCGAAAACATGGTCGTGAAGCCATAATTAAGCGCCAGCATAAAGGCCAGCGGAGGACCGATCACCCATGCCAGCGAGAGCTGAGCACGCATTATCGAACTGAACATCACCACTTCACGGGCCGAGCTATCGGCGTATTCCCGCGCCAGCGCAAAAAGCTGCGGCATCGCGGCGTTCGCCACCGAGGCCAGCATCACGCCACCGGTGATCAGCGTCAGATAATGACGATTAAACGCAAACAGCAGCGCGTTTCCTACCGCCATCAGGCAGCAGAACATTATCAGGCGTCGACGATCGCCCCGGCTATCCGAGCGCTTAGCCAGCGCCAGGCTGACCAGAATGCCGGCAATCGCGTTAACCGTATAGAACAGTCCCACCCAAAAGGGTTGCACGCCCACTTCGCGACTAAGGAATAAACTGAGCGTCGGCGCCTGCAGCGCGCCTGCAATACCGATCATAAACGCGACCAGCATAAAAGCGGCGTACACGCCGTTAAGACGGCGCCCCATCGTCATTAACCACAGCATCACATATCCTTTAGCGCGCGAAAAAAAGAAAAAAGCCAGCAGAAGATTTCTGCTGGCGGGTGATTCTATACTCTATGAATTTCGAGTTGCAGGACAATAACTATACAAAGGTTACTGAACAGCGCTTACCCTGGCTCACCAGAGGAGGGACCCAGGCTGAATCATGCAGCCAGACTGTCAATCTCTGGCGACACAGATAACTGCAGCTTGAAAAACGGGCGAATATAACACCAATACTCAGTCACACATGATGTCTGCAAGTCAATGAACCGAGGTCTGCGACGTCACTCCCCACTGCATCAGTTCGCCGAGCATTTTCTGCTGTCTTCCTGCCATCAGGCGGGCCAGCCAGGACGCATCCTGCGTCGCAGAAAAGTAGCGTTGGTAGAACTGTTGTGTGGTAGACCTCATCATATTCACCTCCTCACTTCATCGAAGGTGATTATTGACTTAATATAGGAAGTCATAAATTGCTGAGTTTTTATCAGGAGTTCCCCTTTTATGTCTTCCAGCCGTTTACAACAGCAGTTCATCCGCTTATGGCAGTGCTGCGACGGTAAGTCGCAGGAGACGACGCTTAATGAACTGGCAGATATGCTGAGCTGCTCGCGCCGCCATATGCGCACCTTACTGAATATGATGGAAGAGCGTGGCTGGCTGACCTGGCAGGCGGAAGCCGGACGCGGTAAGCGTTCCCGACTGGCTTTTCTCTATACCGGTCTGGCCCTGCAGCAGCAAAGAGCGGAAGATCTGCTGGAACAGGACAGGATCGATCAGCTGGTACAGTTAGTCGGTGATAAAGCCGCCGTCCGACAGATGCTGATCTCCCATCTTGGCCGCAGCTTCCGCCAGGGTCGGCATATTCTGCGCGTGCTCTACTATCGACCGATGAAAAATCTGCTGCCAGGCAGCGCGCTGCGCCGCTCAGAAACGCACATCGTGCGGCAGATTTTTAGCGCGCTGACGCGAGTAAATGAGGAAAATGGGGAACTGGAAGCGGATATTGCTCACCATTGGCAGCAGATCACCGCCACTCACTGGCGTTTTTTTCTTCGTCCGGGCATACATTTTCATCATGGTCGGGAACTGGAGATGGCGGATGTCATCTCTTCCTTACAGCGTAGCAACACGCTGCCGCTCTTCTCCCATATTGAGCGTATCGACTCCCCCACCGCATGGACCCTGGATATTCATCTTAGTCAGCCCGACCGCTGGCTACCGTGGTTACTCAGCCAGGTTCAGGCGATGATCCTGCCCCAGGAGTGGCGGTCGATGGAAAAATTCGCCAGCACGCCCATTGGCACCGGCCCTTACTCGGTTGTGCGTAATAACCAGAATCAACTTAAAATTCACGCTTTCGACGACTATTTCGGCTACCGGGCGCTAATTGATGAAGTCAACGTCTGGGTACTGCCGGAAATTGGTGAAGAGTCCAACGGCGGGTTAACGCTTCAGGGAAGTACGGAGAGTGAAAAAGCGGTAGAAAGCCGCCTTGAAGAAGGCTGCTATTACCTGCTGTTCGACTCCCGCAGCCCGCTCGGCGGTAATACGGCGGTACGCCAGTGGTTAAGTTATCTGTTCCAGCCCGCTAACCTGCTCTATCACGCTGGTGAACACTACCAGGGCAACTGGTTTCCAGCCTATGGCCTGCTGCCCCGCTGGCATCATGCGCGCAGCCATGCCTGTGAAAAACCGCCAGGTCTGGAAACGGTCAGGCTGACCTACTATCAGGAGCACGTCGAACATCGCGTCATGGGCAAGATCATGGCGACGCTGCTGGCCGAACATCAGGTGAAGCTGGAGATTCAGGAACTGGAATACGAAGAGTGGCATCGCGGAGAGGTAGTGAGTGACGTGTGGCTCAACAGCGCCAACTTTACGCTGCCGATCGATTTTTCCCTGTTTGCCTGGCTGTATGAAGTCCCGCTGATTCGCAAATGTATTCCCATTGACTGGGAGCGCGATGCCGGCCGCTGGCGCGCGGGAGAGCTTAATCCGGCGGCCTGGAGCCAGCAGTTGCTCACCACGCAAACTATCGTGCCGCTCATTCACCACTGGCTGATGATCCAGGGGCAACGCAGTATGCGCGGCGTGCGAATGAACACCCTTGGCTGGTTTGACTTTAAGTCAGCCTGGTTTGCGCCGCCGGAGCCGTAATGCTTTTCGTTAGCAGATAAAATCATTACACTAACTGCCGTTCTCAACGGGGTGCTAATAAACATACACAATATCATTCGAGTTGCATCGACGCGCGGTTAGCCCGGAAGCAACCAGAAAGATAAAGCGTATGGGCTGAGAAAATACCCGTCGAACCTGATCCGGATAACGCCGGCGAAGGGATTTGAGGCCCACTCAAAATCCTTTGCCCCCCCTTCTTCTGAGGTGCAAAGTGTTAAAAAAATTACTTCCCCTGCTGGCGCTGGTCGCCGCGCCGGTTTTTGCCAAACCCACCCTGACCGTTTATACCTACGACTCCTTCGCCGCCGACTGGGGGCCAGGCCCGGCGGTCAAAAAAGCCTTTGAAGCGGACTGCGACTGCGAACTGAAGTTCGTGGCGCTGGAAGATGGCGTCTCGCTGCTCAATCGTCTGCGAATGGAAGGCAAAAACAGCAAAGCCGATGTGGTGCTTGGACTGGATAACAACCTGCTGGAAGCCGCGGCCCAGAGCAGGCTGTTCGCCAAAAGCGGCGTATCTACCCGCGCGGTCAGCGTACCCGGCGGCTGGCGCAACGATACCTTCGTTCCCTTCGATTACGGCTATTTCGCCTTTGTTTACGATAAAAACAAGCTCAAAAATCCGCCGAAAAGCCTGAAAGAACTGGTTGAGAGCAAGCAGAAATGGCGGGTCATTTATGAGGATCCGCGCACCAGCACGCCGGGCCTCGGCCTGCTGCTGTGGATGCAAAAAGTCTACGGCGATAACGCGCCGGAAGCCTGGCAGAAACTGGCGGCGAAAACCGTCACCGTCACCAAAGGCTGGAGCGAAGCCTACGGCCTGTTCCTCAAGGGCGAAAGCGACCTGGTGCTCAGCTACACCACCTCCCCGGCTTATCACATTATCGAAGAGAAAAAAGATAACTACGCGGCGGCCAACTTCGCGGAAGGCCACTATTTGCAGGTCGAAGTTGCCGCCCGCACCGCGGCCAGCAAACAACCGGAGCTGGCAGAGAAATTCCTCAAATTTATGCTTTCTCCCGGCTTCCAGAACACGATCCCCACCGGCAACTGGATGTATCCGGTTACCCAGGTTGCGCTTCCCGCAGGTTTTGACGGGCTGATCAAACCGCAAACCACCCTTGAATTTACGCCGCAACAGGTGGCGGCTGAGCGCCAGAACTGGATCAGCGCATGGCAACGCGCCGTCAGCCGCTAACTTTCGGCTGGCTGCTGCCCGGCCTGACGGCGGCGACCTTACTGGTCGCCGTCGCGCTGGCTGCTTTTCTGGCGCTGTGGTTCAGCGCGCCGGAAGCGGTCTGGGGATCGATGGTTAGCGATAGCTATCTCTGGCATGTGGTGCGCTTTTCTTTCTGGCAGGCGTTTCTTTCCGCGCTGCTTTCCGTGATACCAGCGATTTTTCTCGCCCGCGCGCTCTACCGTCGGCGCTTCCCCGGGCGCACGCTGCTGCTGCGCTTGTGCGCGATGACCTTAATCTTGCCGGTGCTGGTGGCGGTATTCGGCATTCTTAGCGTCTACGGTCGCCAGGGCTGGCTGGCTGAATTGTTTACCGTGTTCGGCTGGCAGTGGACGTTTTCACCCTACGGATTACAAGGGATCCTGCTGGCGCATGTGTTCTTCAATATGCCAATGGCCACGCGCCTGCTACTGCAAACGCTGGAAAATATCCCCGGCGAACAGCGGCAAATCGCCGCCCAGCTAGGGATGCGCGGCTACGCCTTCTTCCGGCTGGTTGAATGGCCATGGCTGCGTCGGCAAATTCTGCCCGTCGCGGCGCTGATCTTTATGCTCTGTTTCGCCAGCTTTGCGACCGTGCTGTCGCTGGGCGGCGGCCCGCGCGCGACCACGATCGAACTGGCGATCTACCAGGCGCTCAATTTCGACTATGACCCGGCGCGCGCGGCGATGCTGGCGCTGATCCAGATGGTCTGCTGCCTCGGGCTGGTATTACTCAGCCAGCGCCTGAGCAAAGCCCTCGCCATCGGGGTCAGCAACATCCACGGCTGGCGCGATCCTGACGACCGTTTGTTCAGTCGACTGAGCGACATTGCGCTCATTGTCATCGCGCTTTTACTGTTGCTGCCTCCGCTACTGGCGGTGATATACGACGGTCTGAATAACAATCTGTTTAGCGTCCTGCAACAGCCTGCGCTATGGCAGGCGCTGGGGACCTCACTGCGTATCGCCCTTGCCGCCGGGCTGTTAAGCGTGATGCTGACCATGATGCTGCTGTGGAGCAGTCGCGAACTTCGCGCCCGTAATCGCCCGTTGGCCGGACAGGCGCTCGAACTCAGCGGCATGCTGATCCTCGCCATGCCGGGCATCGTACTGGCCACCGGATTCTTCCTGCTGCTCAATAACAGCACAGGGCTACCGGAATCCGCCGACGGTATCGTGATTTTCACCAATGCGCTGATGGCGATTCCCTATGCGCTGAAGGTGCTGGAAAATCCTATGCGCGATATCAGCACCCGCTATGGCGCGCTTTGCCAGTCGCTGGATTTGCACGGCTTTACGCGCCTTAGGGTGGTGGAGCTTCGCGCCTTAACACGCCCGCTGGCCCAGGCGCTGGCTTTCGCCTGCGTGCTGTCGATCGGCGATTTCGGCGTCGTGGCGCTGTTCGGCAATGAAGATTTTCGTACCCTGCCGTTCTATCTGTATCAGCAAATTGGCGCTTATCGTAGCCAGGACGGCGCCGTTACCGCTCTGCTGCTGCTGGCGCTGTGCTTTTTACTCTTTAGCGTAATTGAAAAACTTCCGGGGCGTGATGCTAAAACTGAATGATGTCACCTGGCTTTACCAGCATCTGCCGATGCGTTTTACCCTCTCTGCTGAACGCGGCGAATGCCTGGCCGTCCTCGGTCCCAGCGGTGCCGGGAAAAGTACCCTGCTGAATCTGATCGCCGGTTTTTTATCACCCGCCAGCGGCAGCATTGAGATCGACGGTCAGCCTCATACCCACACGCCGCCCGCGCGCCGTCCGGTATCGATGCTGTTTCAGGAAAATAATCTCTTTAATCACCTGACTATCCGCCAGAACATCGCGCTGGGGATGCATCCGGGATTAAAGCTGAACGCAGAGCAGGCCACCCGTTTGCAGACCATTGCCGGGCAGATGGCGATTGACGCATTGCTGGATCGCCTGCCTGGCGAGCTTTCCGGCGGGCAACGCCAGCGTGCGGCGCTGGCGCGCTGTCTGGTGCGTCAGCAACCGGTACTGCTGCTGGATGAACCCTTCTCAGCGCTCGATCCCGCGCTACGTCAGGAGATGCTGGCGCTGGTTGCCGACGTCTGCCAGCAGCAGCAACTGACGCTATTAATGGTGTCGCACAGCGTAGAGGACGCGGCGCGCATCGCGCCGCGTTCGCTGGTAGTGGCTGAGGGACGGATACTCTGGGACGGCGAGACTACCGCGCTGCTCAGGGGCAACAGCAGCGCCTCAGCGCTGCTGGGGATTAGCGCGCAATAACCTTATACAGAATATCAAGATAGACCGGCATAAGCGGGTGGCGGAAGGTAAAAACCAGCGCGGCCGCGGCAACGCATACCGTCAGCGGCGTTAGCCACCGCAGGCGCGAACGCGGCAGGAAACGGGTTAAACGATCGCCCGCGCTGTTAGCGCCCCGCCACAGTCGCCAGCACAACCAGGCCGCCAGCCAGGCCAGCAGGGCCGCCCCCAGCAGCAGCCACTTAAAGCTGGCGCTGTGTTCATCCGTCGGAATATCAATCGCCGCCCCGGCGAGGATTCCCGGTAAAAAATAGAGCGGCGGCCACAGCAGGCAGCCAATAATATTTGGCGGGATAAATTTCGCCACCGGCAGATCAAGCATCCCGGCGACCATCGGCACCAGCGGACGCGTCGGCCCGACAAACCGCCCGATAAGAATGGTCACCATGCTGTGCTGATGTAGCGCATGCTCGGTCTTATCGAGCAGCGCTTTATTTTTCTTCAAAAAAGACCAGCGATGCAGCGGCTTCTTAAACCGCCAGCCTAGCCAGAATGACACCCAGTCGCCGAGCAAGCAGCCGATAATCCCCGCCAGCCATGCCTGCCAGAAATTAACCTCGCCGCTACCGATCAGCGCGCCCAACCCGGCCATCATCACCGTTCCCGGCAGAATAAGCCCGACCAACGCCAACGATTCGAGGAAAGCGACCAGCAGAACAGCCAGCAGAGAATAGACCGTGGATTGCGTAATAAAGTGTTCCAGCAATGCTTGCATAATGTACCCGGTTTTAAAACGAAGCACGGATTCTCCGGAGCCGTGAATACTTCGTCAAGCCATCAATTGTTTCTACCCGTCATATTTTACGTTGCAGATGGCAACGTGAATTATTTAGCGTAGATCCTGTTTACTGGCTGCGTTAATTAACCGGACCATCATTTCACTTTCTTTACTTTCTATTCGCATCCAGCGCGAAACTCACTGGGGCTGGCGCCGGTGCACTTCTTAAAGACGCGTGAAAAGTAGAGCTGGTCTTCAAAGCCGACGTTACGCCCCACGGTGGCTATCGGCATCCGCGTGGTGCTGAGCAGCAGCTTCGCCTGGCTAATCCGCTGATCTTCACGCCACCCCAGCACGCTGATCCCCAGTTGCTGGCGAAACAGATGCGACAGCCGCGACGGCGACAGGCACACATGCTGGGCAACGCTGGCAATATCGAAATGGCTGTCCGCCAGATGATCGCTGATATACTGGCAAGCGTCGCGCACCCGGTTATCCAGCGGCGGATGCAACGATTCATTGATCGCCTCCATACGCCGCAGCAACAGTTGCTCCATGAGATTGATCGCCAGCAGTTCGGAATAGCGCCCCGCCCCCTGCCCGGCCTCAACGATTTGCCCGAACAGCTCGCCAAAGCGCGGCAGCCACTGCTCATCCGGGCGGAAAAACCCAGTCTGGGCAAAAATCGTCGGCCAGTTAAGCCACTCATGCCAGTAAGCGCGTGGACGGAAGTAAACCCACTGGTGATACCATTCGCCAGCATTGGGATGACGGCCATAGTGGTGAATTTCGCCCGGCGGGAATAGCAGCATATCCCCAGGCCGACAGGTAAACTGCTCCCCGTGGTTCTTGATCACCCCTTCGCCACGGATCGTCAGATTAAGGATATAGCCCTTCATGCCCAGCGGACGATCGATAAAGAAATCCAGATAGCCATCGGCGTCAATCGGCGTCAGGCCCGTCACCAGATGGGCATTAAAAGAGTAACCCGGCAATAAAGGATCGTTTTGCGTTTCGGCCATAACCTCAGCTCTCCCGGAGACATTAAGGACACCAATTGTCCATACCTTGCATTTTATCGCCTGGCTGACAGCCTGTACTGCGACGCGGGTTTGAAATCGAATTAAAACCCGCCGCTTCTCGGTAATAACTGAGAAAATCGGACAATTCCACCGCTTTCAGCGCATAACTGAAGTGTCTATAAAGACGGCAGAAAAGTCCACATTGAATATTTGCACGATGTCACACTTTGCAGCGTCACAGCAATATAGTCCATAAGATTAGCGAATACGGCCTGACGGTTTTCTGCCTGACTATCTACTGTTTCACCATGAATGATTTTTAGCATGGAGTAACAGCATGGCAATTGCGATTGGCCTCGATTTTGGCAGTGATTCAGTACGCGCGCTGGCCGTAGAGTGCGCAACCGGCGAAGAGCTGGCCACCTGCGTCGAGTGGTATACGCGCTGGCAAAAAGGGCTGTTCTGCGATGCCCCAAACAATCAGTTCCGTCATCATCCACGCGACTATATCGAATCGATGGAAACGGCGCTGAAAAGCGTCCTGGCATCACTGAGCGCTGAGCAACGCGCTACCGTTGTCGGTATCGGCGTCGATAGCACCGGCTCAACCCCCGCGCCAGTTGACGCCGACGGTAATGTGCTGGCGCTACGCGAAGAGTTCGCCAGTAACCCGAACGCAATGTTCGTATTGTGGAAAGACCATACCTCGGTAGAGGAGGCGGAGGAGATTACCCGCCTGTGCCACCAGCCGGGCAAAGAGGATTACTCCCGCTATATCGGCGGTATCTACTCCAGCGAGTGGTTCTGGGCCAAGATCCTTCATGTCACCCGCCAGGACAGCGCCGTCGCCCGCGCCGCCGTGTCATGGATTGAGCTATGCGACTGGGTGCCCGCCCTGCTTTCCGGGACGACACGTCCCCAGGATATTCGCCGCGGTCGCTGTAGCGCCGGGCATAAATCTCTGTGGCATGAGAGCTGGGGTGGCCTGCCGCCGGCCGGCTTCTTCGATGAACTCGACCCAATAATTAATCAGAACCTCGCCTACCCGATGTTCAGCGATACCTTCACCGCGGATATCCCGGTCGGCACCCTGACCGCCGAGTGGGCTCAGCGCCTCGGTTTGACACAAACCGTCACCATCTCCGGCGGCGCTTTCGACTGCCATATGGGCGCCGTCGGCGCTGGCGCGCAGCCGAATGCCCTGGTCAAAGTGATCGGCACCTCAACCTGCGACATCCTGATTGCCGATAAGCAAAACGTTGGCGAGCGCACGGTGAAGGGGATTTGCGGCCAGGTCGACGGCAGCGTTGTCCCTGATTTTATCGGTATGGAAGCCGGGCAATCCGCTTTTGGCGACATTTACGCCTGGTTTGGCCGCATTCTCGGCTGGCCGCTGGAACAACTGGCGCAGACCCATCCGGAACTAAAAGAGCAGATCACAGCCAGCCAAAAACAGCTGCTGCCCGCGCTGACCGAAGCCTGGGCAAACAATCCGTCACTCGATCATCTCCCGGTGGTGCTGGACTGGTTTAACGGTCGCCGCACGCCGAACGCTAACCAACGCCTGAAAGGGGTGATTACCGATCTGAACCTCGCCACCGACGCCCCGGCGCTGTTCGGCGGGCTGATTGCCGCCACCGCCTTCGGCGCGCGCGCCATTATGGAGTGCTTCACCGAACAGGGCATTCCGGTGAATAACGTGATGGCGCTTGGCGGTATCGCGCGGAAAAACCCGGTGATCATGCAGGCTTGCTGTGATGTGCTGAATCGCCCGCTGCAAATCGTCGCGTCCGATCAGTGCTGCGCGCTTGGCGCGGCTATCTTTGCCGCCGTCGCCGCTGGCGTCTACGCCGATATTCCCGCCGCACAGCAGCATATGGCCAGCCAGGTGGAACGCACCCTTCAGCCGCACCCTAATCAGGCGCAACGGTTTGAACAACTCTATCAGCGCTACCAGCAGTGGTCGGTCAGCGCAGAACAGCTTTATCTCCCTTCGACTGCAAAGGCGGAAACAGCCCCGCAATCCCAGGCCGCCCTCACCCATTAAGGACATGAAAATGACTATTTTTAATAATTATGAAGTGTGGTTCGTCATCGGTAGCCAGCATCTGTATGGCCCTGAAGCGCTAAGCCAGGTTACGAAACACGCAGAACATGTGGTGAACAGTCTGAATGCGGAAGCCAAACTGCCGTGCAAACTGGTGCTTAAACCGCTGGGCACCACGCCGGATGAGATCACTCATATCTGCCGCGACGCGAACTATGATGATAAGTGCGCCGGGATGGTGGTATGGCTGCATACTTTCTCACCGGCGAAAATGTGGATTAACGGCCTCACTATCCTCAACAAACCGCTGCTGCAGTTCCATACCCAGTACAACGCGGCGCTGCCGTGGGACACTATTGATATGGACTTTATGAACCTGAACCAGACCGCGCACGGCGGCCGCGAGTTCGGCTTTATCGGCGCGCGTATGCGTCAGCAGCACAGCGTGGTAACCGGCCACTGGCAGGATCGCGATGCCCATCAGCGTATCGGGGCATGGATGCGTCAGGCGGTTTCTAAACAAGATACCCGCCATCTGAAAGTGTGCCGTTTCGGCGACAACATGCGCGAAGTGGCGGTTACCGACGGTGATAAAGTCGCCGCGCAGATCAAGTTTGGTTTCTCGGTTAACACCTGGGCGGTTGGCGATCTGGTGCAGGTGGTCAACGCCGTTACCGATGGCGAAATCAGCGCGCTGGTTGATGAGTACGAAAGCAGCTATCGCCTGACGCCTGCGGTACAAATCCACGGCGAAAAGCGGCAGAACCTCCTTGATGCCGCGCGAATTGAACTAGGAATGAAGCGTTTCCTTGAACAAGGTGGATTTCACGCCTTCACCACCACGTTTGAAGATTTACACGGCCTGAAACAGCTTCCAGGGCTCGCCGTACAGCGCCTGATGCAGCAGGGTTATGGCTTTGCCGGCGAAGGCGACTGGAAAACCGCCGCTCTGCTTCGCATCATGAAGGTGATGGCAACCGGTCTGCAGGGCGGCACCTCCTTTATGGAGGATTACACCTACCACTTCGAGAACGGCAACGATCTGGCGCTGGGCTCGCATATGCTGGAAGTTTGCCCGACCATCGCCACCGCCGAGAAACCGATTCTCGACGTCCAGCCGCTGGGCATCGGCGGTAAGGCCGATCCGGCGCGTATCATTTTCAACACCCAGAGCGGTCCGGCGATCGTTGCCAGTCTGATCGATCTCGGCGATCGCTATCGTCTGCTGGTGAATACCATTGAAGCGGTAAAAACTCCGCACGAGCTACCGAAGCTGCCGGTGGCCAATGCCCTGTGGAAAGCGCATCCGGATCTGCGCACCGCCTCCGAGGCCTGGATTATTGCCGGTGGCGCGCATCACACCGTCTTCAGCCAGGCGCTGACGCTCGACGATATGCGCCAGTTTGCAGAACTCCAGGATATCGAGTTGACGGTGATTGATAACGAAACGCGCCTGCCGTCCTTCAAGGATGCGCTGCGCTGGAACGACGTTTATTACGGTTCAAAACGCTAAGCGGCTGTCCCCTCACCCTCTCCCCCTCAACGGGGAGAGAGAACCGATCGCGCGATGTAAGCCCGGGAGAAAAACCCGATCATCCTGCCGATTTTCGCCCTCTCCTTTTGGGAGAGGCCGGGGTGAAGGAAATCTGACTTGCCTGCTATTTCGGAGCACATTATGTTAGAAGATCTCAAACGCCAGGTACTGGAAGCTAATCTGGCCCTGCCAAAGCACAACCTTGTCACGCTGACCTGGGGCAACGTCAGCGCCGTTGACCGTGAACGGGGCGTGCTGGTGATCAAACCCTCCGGCGTCGACTACAGCATAATGACCGCCGAGGATATGGTTGTGGTGAGCCTGGAAACGGGCGAAGTGGTTGAAGGCAATAAGAAACCCTCTTCTGATACGCCAACGCATCGTCTGCTGTATCTGGCATTCCCGACGTTGGGCGGCATCGTCCACACCCATTCCCGTCATGCCACCATCTGGGCGCAGGCCGGGTTGTCGATTCCCGCGACCGGCACCACCCACGCCGACTATTTCTATGGCGCAGTCCCCTGTACTCGCCTGATGACCGACGATGAAATCAACGGTGAATACGAGTGGGAGACCGGGGCGGTGATCGTCGAAACGTTCCGTGAAAAAGGCCTCGATCCGGCGCAAATGCCCGGCGTGCTGGTGCACTCCCACGGGCCGTTTGCCTGGGGGAAAAACGCCGAGGATGCAGTACATAACGCCATCGTGCTGGAAGAGATCGCCTATATGGGTATTTTCTGCCGCCAGCTGGCGCCGCAGTTGCCGGATATGCAGCAGACGCTGCTGGATAAACACTACCTGCGCAAGCATGGCGCGAAAGCCTATTACGGGCAGTAGCGGCACAGCATTCCCGGCTCGCGCTGCGCTTAGCCGGGCAACAGGTGCACAGCCGTCTGCGGGACTGGTAGCCCGGACAGGTGCGCAGCGCCGCCTCCGGGAGATAGCGCGCGCCACACCTGTATAAAACCCCAGCATCACGCCATAAACCAGGTTATAATAAGGTCTGGTTTTTATTGATGAGAGCACGGCGTGACGCAGCCACGAGAAGGTTTTTTACTCACCCGTCACTGGCGGGATACCCCGCAGGGCACCGAACTGACGTTCTGGCTGGCGACCGATAATGGCCCGCTGGAGGTTACGCTGCCGCCGCAGGAATCCGTCGCGTTTATCCCTGAATCCCAGCGCGCGCAGGTTGAGCGCCTGCTGCAGGGGGAAAACGGCCTGCGCCTTGCGCCTCTCGCCCTGAAAGATTTTCACCGCCAGCCCGTTTTTGGCCTCTACTGCCGTGCGCATCGCCAGCTTATGCGGCTGGAAAAGAAGCTGCGCGAAAACGGCGTCACGGTATACGAAGGCGATATTCGCCCGCCGGAGCGTTACCTGATGGAACGCTTTATTAACGCGCCTGTATGGGTAGAAGGCGACGCGCGCGGTCGGCAACTGGTCAACGCCCGGATGAAGCCCAATCCCCACTACCGCCCACCGCTAAAATGGGTTTCGCTGGATATTGAAACCAGCCGTAACGGCGAACTCTACTGCATCGGTCTTGAAGGATGCGGTCAGCGTGTCGTCTATATGCTTGGTCCTGAACCCGCCTCAGCGCCTGCCGTCGATTTCGATCTGCACTACGTCGCCAGCCGCCCGCAACTGCTGGAAAAGCTAAACGCCTGGTTTGCCGTTCACGATCCTGATGTGCTGATCGGCTGGAACGTGGTGCAGTTCGATTTACGCGTTTTACAAAAGCACGCCGAGCGTTACCGTATCCCGCTAATACTCGGCCGCGGCAACAGTGAACTGGAGTGGCGCGAGCACGGTTTTAAAAACGGCGTCTTCTTTGCCCAGGCCAACGGCCGCCTGATTATCGACGGCATTGAAGCGCTTAAATCGGCATTCTGGAACTTCTCCTCTTTTGCGCTGGAGTCGGTCGCCCGCGAACTGCTCGGCGAGGGCAAAGCCATTGATAATCCCTGGGATCGGATGGATGAAATCGACCGCCGTTTTCACCAGGATAAACCAGCGCTGGCCACCTACAACCTGCAGGACTGCGAGCTGGTCACCCGCATCTTCCATAAAACCGAGATCATGCCGTTTTTACTGGAACGCGCCACGGTCAACGGCCTGCCGGCGGATCGTCACGGCGGCTCGGTAGCGGCCTTCAGCCATCTCTATTTCCCGCGTATGCACCGGCTGGGCTACGTCGCGCCGAACCTCGGCGAAGTGCCGCCGCAGGCCAGTCCCGGCGGCTACGTGATGGACTCACGCCCCGGCCTGTACGACTCGGTGCTGGTACTGGACTATAAGAGCCTGTACCCGTCGATTATCCGCACCTTTCTGATTGACCCGGTGGGGCTGGTTGAAGGGCTGGCGCAGCCCGATGACGCGCACAGCACCGAAGGCTTCCTTGGCGCCCGTTTCTCGCGAGAAAAGCACTGCCTGCCGGGGATTGTCGGGCAAATCTGGCACGGGCGCGACGAGGCCAAACAACATAAAAACAAACCGCTGGCGCAGGCGCTGAAAATAATCATGAATGCCTTCTACGGCGTGCTCGGCACCAGCGCCTGCCGCTTTTTCGATCCGCGTCTGGCCTCATCCATCACTATGCGCGGACACGCGATTATGCGCCAGACCAAAGCGCTGATTGAATCCCGGGGCTATGACGTTATCTATGGCGATACCGACTCCACCTTCGTGTGGCTCAAACGAGCCCATAGCGAAGAGGAGGCCTGCAACATCGGCCGCTCGCTGGTGGCCTTCGTCAACGAATGGTGGGCGACGGCGCTGGGCAAAGAGGAGCTCACCAGCACCCTGGAGCTGGAGTTTGAAACCCACTTCTGTCGCTTTTTAATGCCCACCATTCGCGGCGCCGATACCGGCAGTAAAAAGCGCTATGCCGGAATGATTCAGGAAGAAAACGAGCAGCGAATGGTGTTTAAAGGGCTGGAAACGGTGCGTACCGACTGGACGCCGCTGGCCCAGCAGTTTCAGCAGGAGCTCTATCTGCGCATCTTCCGCCATCAGCCCTATCGCGACTATGTGCGCGAGACCATCGATAAGCTAATGAGCGGCGAGTTTGACGATCGGCTGGTCTATCGTAAACGCCTGCGCCGTCCGCTGGTGGAGTATCAGCGTAACGTGCCGCCCCATGTCCGCGCCGCAAGGCTCGCGGATGAGCAAAACGTCAGGCTGGGCAGGCCGCAGCAGTACCAGCAACGCGGCAGCATTAAATACGTCTGGACCCTCAACGGCCCTGAGCCGGTGGATTATCAACAATCACCGCTGGATTATGAGCACTATTTGTCAAAGCAATTACAGCCGGTCGCCGAAGGAATTCTTCCCTTTGTCGACGATGATTTTGCTACAATTGTGACCGGGCAACTGGGCCTATTTTGATATTGCCTTACGCACGCCGCTGGCACAAAAGCCGAAAAATGAAGGGCGAGGAGGTGGTGACGAACGTTCCGCCATCCAGTAATATAGCGCCCTTTCCATTCCCGGACCCAATTTTAACGCATCTTCGATTCTTTCGGAGATAAGCAACTATTGCCTGCAATTAAAGAACTAAAGAGCCGAACATATATGCCTTTTACACTTGGTCAACGCTGGATTAGCGATACAGAGAGCGAACTGGGATTAGGGACGGTCGTTGCCCTGGATGCGCGCATGGTTACCCTGCTTTTCCCCGCCATCGGCGAAAACCGTCTGTACGCACGCAACGACTCCCCCATCACCCGCGTAATGTTTAACCCGGGCGATACCGTCACCAGTCATGAAGGCTGGCAACTCCAGATTGACGAAGTTAAAGAAGAGAATGGCCTGCTGACCTATACCGGAACCCGTCTCGATACCCAGGAAACCAACATCAGCCTGCGGGAAGTCCTGCTCGACAGCAAGCTGGTCTTCAGCAAACCCCAGGATCGTCTGTTTGCCGGGCAAATCGACCGTATGGACCGTTTCGCCCTGCGCTATCGCGCGCGCAAATTTCAGAGCGAACAGTATCGCATGCCCTGGAGCGGTCTGCGCGGCCAGCGTACCAGCCTGATCCCACATCAGCTGAATATCGCCCACGACGTCGGTCGCCGCCACGCGCCCCGCGTCCTGCTGGCGGATGAAGTCGGTTTAGGAAAAACCATTGAAGCCGGGATGATCCTCCATCAGCAGTTGCTCTCCGGCGCTGCCGAACGCGTACTGATCGTGGTACCGGAAACCCTGCAACACCAGTGGCTGGTGGAAATGCTGCGTCGTTTTAACCTGCGCTTTTCCCTGTTTGATGACGAGCGCTACGCCGAAGCCCAGCACGACGCCATTAACCCGTTCGAAACCGAACAACTGGTTATCTGCTCGCTGGATTTTGTGCGCCGCAGTAAACAGCGTCTGGAACATCTGTGTGACGCCGAATGGGATCTGATGGTGGTCGATGAAGCGCACCACCTGGTGTGGAGCGAAGAGTCGCCGAGCCGTGAATACCAGGCCATCGAACAACTGGCGGAACGCGTGCCGGGCATTCTGCTGCTCACCGCCACCCCGGAACAACTGGGGATGGAGAGCCACTTTGCCCGTTTGCGCCTGCTCGATCCCAACCGTTTCCACGATTTCGCCCAGTTTGTTGAAGAACAGCAAAACTACCGTCCGGTTGCCGATGCCGTCGCACTGCTACTGGCTGGTAAGAAGCTGAACGACGCCGAGCTGAACGCGCTTAGCGACCTGATCGGCGAGCAGGATATTGAACCGTTATTGCAGGCCGCCAATAGCGACCGTGATGACGCGCAGACCGCGCGTCAGGAACTGGTATCCATGCTGATGGACCGCCACGGCACCAGTCGCGTGCTGTTCCGCAACACCCGTAACGGCGTCAAAGGCTTTCCGAAACGCGAACTGCATACGATTCGTCTGCCGTTGCCGACCCAGTACCAGACGGCCATCAAGGTTTCCGGCATCATGGCCGCACGCAAAACCGCAGAGGAACGTGCCCGCGATATGCTCTACCCGGAGCAGATATACCAGGAATTTGAAGGCGATACGGGTACCTGGTGGAACTTCGACCCGCGCGTCGAATGGCTGATGGGCTATCTCACCAGTCATCGCTCGCAGAAAGTGCTGGTGATCTGCGCCAAAGCGGCCACTGCGCTACAGCTGGAGCAGGTGCTGCGTGAGCGCGAAGGTATTCGTGCGGCGGTGTTCCATGAAGGGATGTCCATCATCGAGCGTGACCGCGCCGCCGCCTGGTTTGCCGAAGAAGATACCGGGGCTCAGGTGCTGCTGTGTTCTGAAATCGGCTCCGAAGGGCGTAACTTCCAGTTCGCCAGCAATCTGGTGATGTTCGATCTGCCGTTCAACCCGGATCTGCTGGAGCAGCGTATCGGCCGTCTTGACCGTATCGGCCAGGCCCACGATATTCAGATCCACGTGCCGTATCTGGAAAAAACCGCCCAGTCGGTGCTGGTGCGCTGGTATCACGAGGGACTCGACGCCTTCGAACATACCTGCCCGACCGGTCGCACCGTCTACGATAGCGTGCATAACGAGCTGATTAACTATCTCGCCGCGCCGGAAAACAGCGATGGCTTCGATGAGCTAATCAAAACCTGCCGCCAGCAGCACGAAGCGCTGAAAGCGCAACTGGAACAGGGCCGTGACCGTCTGCTGGAGATCCACTCCAACGGCGGTGAAAAAGCCCAGCGGCTTGCGGAAAGCATCGAAGAACAGGACGACGACACCAGCCTGATCGCCTTCTCCATGAACCTGTTTGATATCGTCGGTATCAACCAGGACGATCGCGGCGAAAACCTGATTGTGCTGACCCCGTCCGATCATATGCTGGTCCCGGATTTTCCGGGCCTGCCGGAAGATGGCTGCACCATTACTTTCGAACGTGATGTCGCCCTGTCCCGTGAAGATGCGCAGTTCATCACCTGGGAACACCCGCTGATTATCAACGGTCTGGATCTGATCCTCTCCGGGGATACCGGCAGCAGCACCATCTCGCTGCTGAAAAACAAAGCACTACCGGTAGGAACACTGCTGCTGGAACTGATTTACGTCGTGGAAGCGCAGGCGCCGAAACATCTGCAGCTTAACCGCTTCCTGCCGCCGACGCCGGTGCGCATGCTGCTTGATAAAAACGGCAATAACCTCGCCGGTCAAGTCGAGTTTGAAAGCTTTAACCGCCAGTTGAGCGCCGTTAACCGTCACACCGGGAGTAAACTGGTCAACGCCGTCCAGCAGGATGTGCACGCAATTTTGCTACAGGGCGAGGGCCAGGCGGCAAAAGCGGCCCAGGCGCTGATCGATGCCGCGCGTAGCGAGGCGGACGACAAGCTGAGCGCTGAACTGTCGCGTCTGGAAGCGCTGCGCGCCGTTAACCCGAACATCCGCGATGATGAACTGGCGGCTATCGAGAACAACCGTCAGCAGGTGATGGACGCCCTGGGACAAGCAGGCTGGCGTCTTGATGCGCTGCGCTTAATCGTGGTCACTCACCAGTAACGGAACGCGAATATGGCGATGGAAAACTACAATCCGCCGCAGGATCCCTGGCTGATTATCCTCTACCAGGATGAGCACATTATGGTGGTCAACAAGCCCAGCGGCTTGCTGTCCGTGCCGGGTCGGCTGGAGGAGCACAAGGACAGCGTGATGACGCGCATTCAGCGCGACTTCCCGCAGGCCGAATCGGTGCACCGGCTGGATATGGCCACCAGCGGCGTGATTGTGGTCGCCCTGACCAAAGCGGCAGAGCGCGAACTCAAGCGCCAGTTCCGCGAACGAGAGCCGAAAAAGCAGTACGTCGCCCGCGTGTGGGGGCATCCGGAAAAAGCGCAAGGTCTGGTGGATTTGCCGCTGATTTGCGACTGGCCGAACCGGCCAAAGCAGAAAGTGTGTTACGAAACCGGCAAAGCGGCGCAAACCGAGTATGAAGTGCTGGAATTCACGGAAGATAACACTGCCCGCGTGCGCCTGAAGCCCATTACCGGGCGTTCGCACCAGTTGCGGGTGCATATGCTGGCGCTGGGCCATCCGATTCTCGGCGATCGCTTTTATGCTCCGCCGGAAGCGCTGGCCATGGCACCGCGTCTGTTACTGCACGCCGAAACGCTGACCATTACCCATCCCGCTTACGGTAACGCGATGACGTTCCGCGCGCCGATCGATTTCTGACCGGTCGACGATCTCCGTCCCGGTCGTGCCGCCAGCGGCGCACCCGGGACGCTTATAGTACCAACAGGAAGCTCGCGTTAATCGCGGGCAAACCACGCATCAATCATCTGTTCAACGCGGGCAACAACCTGCCCGGTTTCGTGACGACGACTACGGGCGCAGGCGTGCGCCGGTTCTTCACACAGCAAGCAACGGCGCTTATCTTCTCCCATCGACTGCCGGCCAACCAGGCCATTTTTCGGGCAGATCACATCAATATCCCACAGACGGCCCAGCGGATGACTCTGCTCCAGATCGGTACAAAACGCTTTGATTTCACTCGCGTTATGTTCAACACACCACAGCGCTTCCGGCCCGGTCGGCAGCCATAGCACCTGACGGTCCAGGGTGTGCCAGCGGTGTGTCCATAACATCTGGTCACAGGCCTGCAGCGCCACGCCCATCATATTGCGATAGCGAATGCTGTCTTTTACCGCGCCAGGCGTTACCAGGGTCAACGAAATGACCGGCTGTTGATAATGGGCCAGCCAGTCGGCCTGGCGAGCCGCACGCTGCTCTCTCGCCGCCAGCAGCGCCTCCATGCTTACGCCCTCACAGGCGGGACTATCCACCGACATTTGTTTCTCTCCTCATCAATAAAAGACAGCGCTCAGGCGACCGTCGCTCTCACCAATTTCGGCGCTGATTGTATCGCTAAATGCACCGCATTTTGGAGACAGGACGCAGAAATTTTCTGCGTCATTTTGCGATAAATAACAGACTTAATCGTTACAAAAAAGTTAAATCATGCCAGGAAATGACTAAGAAAAAGCAATCCCAGCGAAACATTAATCGCGCCGCCGATTCGCGTGGCTATCTGGGCAAACGGCATCAGATTCATGCGGTTGCCGGACGTCAGAATCGCCACATCGCCGGTACCGCCCTGACCGCTCTGGCAGCAGGAGACAATCGCCACGTCAATCGGGTACATGCCAATCTTTTTCCCTACCAGGAACCCCGTCGCCACCAGCGCCGACACGGTACTGATAATCACCAGCAGATTGGTCACGGTAAATGCGTTAACCAGCTCCTGCCACGGGGTGATCGCCACGCCGACAGCAAACAGAATCGGGTAAGTCACCGCCGTGCGGAAGAACTTATACACCATCTGCGACCCCTCCTGCAGACGCGGAGAGACGCCGTTCGCCAGTTTGAGCAGCACCGCGAGGAACAGCATTCCCACCGGCGCTGGCAAGCCGATCATCTTCTGCCCCAGCATACCCAGCATGTACAGCAGTACCGCCAACAGCGCGCCGGACGCCAGCGTCGTCACATCCATTTTGCCCTCGGCAGCCTTTTCACCCTGTATCTCGTTGCGGCGGTTTGGCATCAGTTGCCCTTCACCGGTTAAATGCGGGAAGCGTTTACCCAACTGATTCAAGCCGCCGGATATAACAATCGCGGTCAGACTCCCCAGCATCACCATCGGCAGAATCCGACCTAAAGCAACGCCCTGTTCCATATGCATCAGCGCGGCGTAGCCAATTGACAGTGGTATCGCGCCTTCCCCTACGCCACCGGCCATAATTGGCAACACAATAAAGAAGAATACCTGAAACGGCTCCAGACCCAGCACGGTACCGACGCCGACCCCCACCAGCATGCCAACGATTTCCCCACACAGCATCGGCAAGAAAATCCGCAAAAAACCCTGAATCAGCGTGGTACGGTTCATGCTCATAATGCTGCCGACGATAATGCAGCAAATATAGAGATAGAGAATGTTGGTCGATTTATAGAATTTGGTGGTTGATTCCACTACCACATCCGGCAGCAGTCCGTAATGCACCAGCGCCGAAGGAATAAAGGTCGCGCAGATGGCCGCCGCCCCGAGCTTCCCCAGCACCGGCAGGCGTTTACCAAATTCGCCGCAGGCAAAACCGAAAAAAGCCAGTGTCGCCACCATAACCACAATATCGCTCGGTAGCTTGCCGCCCAGACAATCTATCGCGATCAGGCCGCCGGCCAGCAAAAACAGCGGCAAGGGGATAATACCGACTTTCCAGTTATCAAGAATGTGCCACCAGCGCTGTTTTAGCGGTGCTTTCGGCGTATTAATAGGATCGATGGTTGCAGGGAATGCGTTGTCTGTGGTGCTCATGATTAAGCCCTCTGATTATTATTCCTTTGCAGATTAGAGCGCCACGCACAGACTTAATGTGAGGATCAACAGATTAAAAACGAAGTTTTTATGGTCACTATGGTTTTTATGGTTTTTATTATTGGTGTGATATCGCGCTGATTTATTGGCGTGGTTTTTATGGTTTTTAAATCCGTGGCCGAATTCACCTTGATAAATCACCGCCAGCGGATAATGCTGGTACCAGGCCCCTGCCCTGCGTGGACGCTCAAAAGTTTCCCTCAAGAACCCTGTTGGCATTGCAAAAGATGATCGCCTGCCGCCACTCTGATATTGTGCATAATACTTATGAAAGTTTCATTTCAATTTAAGTTATTCATTTCGTTGGTCGCCTTTTTCTCAGTGCTGTTCTCACTGCTCGGCGTTTATTATTATTTCGACGCCAGCCATCAGCTTTATCAGGAAATGAGCGCCCGGGCGAAAATACAGGCAGAAGAAATCGCCCTGATGCCGGATTTACGTCAGTGGGTGGCGCGTGAAGACGCTCAAGCCATCAAACCGTTTATGCAACATATCGCCAGCCGCAGCGACGCCAGTTTTATTGTGATTGGCGACAAGCATGGCCTGCATCTGTTTCATTCGGTCCATCCGGAATGGGTTGGCACCCGGCTGGTTGGCGGCGATAACCAGGCCGTACTGGAGGGGAAAAGCATCACCACCATCCGTAAAGGCGGGCTGGGGGTTTCCCTGCGCAGCAAAGCGCCCGTTTTCAATGACGCAGGCCAGGTTATCGGGATTGTTTCCGTCGGCTACCTCACCAGCTATCTCGACAGCATTACGCTGGAAAAAGCGCTCAATCTCTTTATCGCCGCATTGATACTGCTGATCGCACTGTTTGTATTCTCCTGGTACTTCACCCGCAGCATCAAAAAACAGATTTTTTCGCTGGAACCACGCGAAATCGGCCTGCTGGTTCGCCAGCAAAAAGCAATGATGGAATCGATATACGAAGGCGTGATTGCGATCGATCATAATCGGCGCATTGAAGTGATTAACCACGCTGCCCGCAGCCTGCTCGGGCTGACCCAGCCCGCGCACCAACTGCGCGGTAAATCAATCGATAGCGTCATTACCCCACAGCCGTTTTTCACCGGCGATGAGATGCTCGAAAACGATACTCACGATGAGTTGTGCCGATTTAACCAGCTTACCGTCCTCGCCAGCCGGGTACGCATCATGCTGGAAAATGCGCTACAGGGTTGGGTGATTACCTTCCGCGATCGCGATGAAATTAACTCCCTTAGCGCCCAGCTCAGCCAGGTAAAACGCTATGTCGATAACTTGCGTATTATGCGTCACGAGCAGCTAAACCGTATGACGACGCTTTCCGGTCTACTGCATATGGGCCACTATGATGAGGCGATTCGCTATATTCAGGCCCAGTCGGAACACGCCCAGGAACTGCTGGACTTTATCTCATCGCGTTTTCATTCCCCGACGCTGTGCGGCCTGCTATTGGGTAAAGCCGCCCGCGCACGGGAGAAAGGGGTGGAACTCAGCTTTGACCCCGCCTGCCGTATTGACCGCCCGCTGCCGTCATTGATGGAGTCTGAACTTATCTCTATCATCGGTAATTTGCTGGATAACGCCATTGAGGCCACCCAGCGCGCTGCGACGCCGCACGAAGCGGTCGAGATCCTGATTCAGCTTAATGCCCGGGAATTAATCATTGAGGTGGCTGACCGCGGGATCGGTATTCGCCCGGAAATCCGCGAGCGCATTTTTGAACGCGGCATCACAACCAAAACCCGTGGCGATCATGGTATTGGTCTTTATCTTATTGAGCACTATGTCACCCAGGCTGGCGGCACGATTGAAGTGGCCGATAACACGCCGCGCGGCGCGATTTTCACGCTGTTTATTCCCGCCAACGGGCCAGCCCTTCCGCAACAAGAGACGCACTATGCATCATGACCTGGTCGATGTACTGATCATCGAAGATGAAAGCGAACTGGCGCGGCTGCACGCCGAGCTTATCCATAAACACCCGCGCATGCGACTCACGGGAATGGCGGCATCCCTCGCCCAGGCGCGGCAGATACTCAACGCCAGGCCACCGCAGCTGCTACTGCTTGATAACTACCTGCCGGACGGAAAAGGCGTCACCCTGATGAACGACCCCATTCTGGCCCAGGCTAACTGTTCGGTGATTTTTATTACCGCCGCCAGTGACATGGAAACCTGCAGTCTGGCAATCCGCAACGGTGCTTTCGACTACATCCTCAAGCCGGTGTCATGGAAGCGTCTGAGCCAGTCGCTTGAACGGTTCGTGCAGTTCTACGATCAACAGCGCGAATGGAAGATTGTCGACCAGCAGAACGTTGATTCACTGTATCAGTTGCAGGCGAAAAACTTCCGCGCCGATAGCGGCAGTAAAGGCATTGAAGAAAAAACCCTGGCGCGGGTGCAAAGCCTGTTTACCGACAGAGAAGATCGCTGCTTTTCGGTTGATGAAGTGGTAAATGAGGCGGGGTTAAGTAAAACCACCGCCCGACGCTATCTGGAACACTGCGTGGAAATCGGCTTTCTGGATGTGGAAATGCTATACGGCAAAATCGGCCATCCGCGGCGGATGTACCGCCGCGCCGTCGGCACATCGTAACGCCGTCTCCCGCGCCGGGGAGAGGGCGGTAATTCAGAATCCGCGCTGCTCTTTAATAAGCTCCCAGGCTTTCTGGATCTCTTGCGCTTTCTGCTTGGCCATCTCCATCATCTCCGGCGGCAAGCCTTTCGCCACCAGTTTATCCGGATGGTGTTCGTTCATCAGCTTACGATAGGCGCGCTTAACGGTCGCGGCGTCATCAGTGGGCTTTACCCCTAATACGTTACAGGCATCTTCAAGGGTTGGCCCTCGCTGCGCCTGCTGCCAACCGGCATGGCCGCCGCGCTGGCCATACGATTGCTGCTGCGACTCACCGCCAAACTGCGCGCCGCCCTGCATCATACGCAGGAACTGATCGAACTGGGCGCGGGAAATCCCCAGCTCATCGGCAATAACAAACAGCACTTCACGCTCATTCGGATGCAACTCGCCATCGGCGAAGGCGGTTTGCAACTGAATTTCCAGAAACATCCGAATTAAATCAAAGCGCCCAAAACAGACGCTACGCAGCTGACGCATTTTCTCGCGCAGCGGATAATCATCTGATTTTCCGACCCGAAATGCCTGCTGTGCCGCGGTACGCGCTTCGCCATGCAGATTCATCCGATCCATCATCAGACTGGCGACATGAATATCCGCTTCAGTGACACGCCCTTTCGATTTGGTCAGATGCCCCATCACTTCAAAAGTGGTGGAAAAAAACAGCGACTGGCGCTCCTGCTGGTTGGCAAACACATTCAAACGGCGACTACGTGCACGGTCAAACATATGCCCGACTAAGAAGCCCAGCACCACGCCCCAGAAGCCGCCCCCCATCATCAACGCCACCGCAACGCCAATTATTTTCCCCAAATACTGCATAGACTCCCCAATCTCTCAGCCGCCAGTTAAGCTATATCTGACCGCACATTACAAAGCGCTGACGCCTCGGTCAATTATGGGACATAGCCTATAATTTGCTTTATCATACTCGTCATTCTACACGGTGCCTAACGCTCGGGAATAAAACGGGCCGGATTAACACTAGCGCGATTAAGATGAGTACGTTAGGCTCTGACCGTTTGCAAGCCGCTGCTACATGATGACGGAACAACAAATACAACGTATGAAAAAACGTATTCCCAGCCTACTGGCAACCATGATTGCCAGCGCCTTGTATAGCCAACAAGGCTTCGCTGCCGATCTCGCCACGCAGTGTATGCTTGGCGTCCCTGCCTATACACGTCCTTTGGTTGAAGGGAAGCCCAACGACCTGCCAGTGACGATCAATGCCGATCACGCGAAAGGCAACTATCCTGATAATGCCGTATTTACCGGCAACGTTGATATTAATCAGGGGAACAGCCGTCTCCAGGCCGATGAGGTTCAGCTTCATCAGCAGCAAGCCGCAGGCCAGGCGCAACCCGTACGCACGATTGACGCCCTCGGCCATGTTCACTATGACGACAATCAGGTGATCCTGAAAGGGCCGAAGGCCTGGTCGAATCTGAACACCAAAGATACTAACGTCTGGCAGGGCGATTACCAAATGGTGGGTCGTCAGGGCCGCGGCAGCGCTGACCTGATGAAGCAGCGCGGTGAAAACCGCTATACGATTTTAGAAAACGGCAGCTTTACCTCCTGCCTGCCAGGGTCTGACACCTGGAGCGTCGTCGGCAGCGAAGTTATCCACGACCGCCAGGAGCAGGTGGCGGAAATCTGGAACGCGCGGTTTAAACTCGGCTCGGTGCCGATTTTTTACAGCCCTTACCTGCAACTGCCGGTGGGCGATAAACGCCGCTCAGGCTTCCTGATCCCGAACGCCAAATACAGTACCAAAAACGGCGTGGAGTTCTATCTTCCTTACTACTGGAATATCGCGCCTAACTTCGATGCCACGTTGACCCCGCACTATATGAGCAAGCGCGGCGGCGTCATGTGGGAAAACGAGTTCCGCTATCTCACCGAGGCGGGCACCGGCCTGCTGGAGTTCGATTATCTGCCATCGGATAGCATTTATCGCAACGATCACCCGGACGACGGCAACAGCCGCCGCTGGTTGTTCTACTGGAAGCATTCCGGCGTTATCGACCAGGTGTGGCGTCTGAATGCCGACTACACCAAAGTCAGCGATCCCGATTACTTCAACGATTTTAGCTCCAAATACGGTTCCAGTACCGACGGCTACGCCACGCAAAAACTGAGCGCGGGCTACGCCAATCAGAACTTTGACGCCACCGTGTCGACGAAGCAGTTCCAGGTCTTTAACCGGGAATCAAGTAACGCCTATTCCGCCGAACCGCAGCTGGATGTCAATTATTATCAGAACGATGTCGGCCCGTTTGATACCCATCTTTATGGCCAGGCGGTGCACTTTGTTAACTCAAACAGCAATATGCCGGAAGCCACCCGGGTTCACTTTGAACCGACCATCGATCTGCCGCTGTCTAACGGCTGGGGAAGTCTCGATACCGAGGCAAAACTGCTGGCAACGCATTATCAGCAGAGCAACCTTGATACTTATAACGCAGCCAACGGGACTGACTATAAAGATTCCGTTAACCGCGTCATGCCGCAGTTTAAAGTCGATGGCAAAATGGTTTTCGAGCGCGATATGCAAGAGAACTATACCCAGACGCTTGAACCGCGCGTGCAGTATCTGTATATCCCCTATCGTGACCAGAGCAAGATCGGCAGCTACGACTCCACGCTGCTGCAATCGGACTACAATGGCCTGTTCCGCGACCGCACCTATAGCGGCCTCGACCGTATTGCTTCGGCCAATCAGCTGACTACCGGCGTCACATCGCGCGTTTATGATTCCGCCGCCGTTGAACGTTTTAATATTTCCGTTGGTCAAATCTACTATTTCACCGAGGCACGAACCGGTGACGACAACATCAACTGGGAGAACAACGACACGCGAGGTTCACTGGTATGGGCTGGCGACACCTACTGGCGCATCACCGATGACTGGGGTTTACGCGGGGGCATTCAGTACGATACGCGTCTGGATAACGTCGCAACCGGCAACGGAACCGTGGAATACCGTCGCGACGAAAACCGTTTAGTACAACTTAACTACCGTTACGCAAGCCCGGAGTACATTCAGGCGACACTGCCTTCGTATTCCACCGCTAAGCAGTATAAAGATGGGATTTCGCAGGTAGGTATCACCGCCAGCTGGCCAATCGTCGATCGTTGGGCTGTCGTCGGCGCGTACTACTACGACACGAATACCAGAAAATCAGCGAACCAGATGTTAGGGGTGCAGTATAGCTCCTGCTGTTACGCTATCCGCGTCGGCTATGAACGCAAGATCAACGGCTGGGATAACGACAGCAGCGAAAGCAAATACGATAATACCTTCGGCTTTAACATTGAGCTGCGTGGTCTGAGTTCCAACTACGGTCTCGGCACCCAACAAATGCTGCGTTCGAACATTTTACCGTACCAGAGCTCCCTGTGATGTGGCTGGTTTACAACGTAATCCGCAATTGCGGTTAATTGAAATGGAAAAAGTATGAAGAACTGGAAAACGCTGCTTCTCGGTATCGCCATGATCGCGAATACCAGTTTCGCTGCCCCACAGGTTATCGATAAAGTAGCGGCTGTCGTCAATAATGGCGTTGTTCTGGAAAGCGACGTCGATGGTTTGATGCAATCGGTAAAACTTAACGCCCACCAGGCCGGGCAGCAGTTGCCGGATGACGCAACCTTACGTCATCAGATCCTCGAACGGCTGATCATGGACCAGATCATTCTGCAGATGGGCCAGAAAATGGGCGTGAAGATCTCTGACGATCAGCTCGACCAGGCCATCGCCAACATCGCCAAACAAAACAATATGACCATGGATCAGATGCGTAGCCGTCTGGCCTATGACGGGATCAACTACAACACCTATCGTAATCAAATTCGCAAAGAGATGTTGATTGCGGAAGTGCGTAACAATGAAGTTCGTCGTCGCATCACCATTCTGCCGCAGGAAGTGGAAACGCTGGCCAAACAGATTGGCGATCAGAACGATGCCAGCACCGAACTGAATCTTAGCCACATCCTGATCCCGCTGCCGGAAAATCCAACTTCCGAGCAGGTTGCCGCTGCGCAGGCGCAGGCAAACTCGGTGGTTGAGCAGGCGCGCAACGGCGCAGACTTCGGCAAACTGGCTATTACCTATTCTGCCGACCAGCAGGCGCTGAAAGGCGGCCAGATGGGATGGGGGCGTATTCAGGAGCTGCCAGGCATCTTTGCTCAGGCGCTGAGTACCGCGAAGAAAGGCGATATTGTTGGCCCGATTCGTTCCGGCGTTGGCTTCCATATCCTGAAGGTTAACGATATGCGCGGCGGCAACCAGAACATCTCGGTCACCGAAGTTCACGCTCGTCATATTCTGCTGAAACCGTCGCCGATTATGAACAACGATCAGGCACGCGAGAAGCTGGAGCAGATCGCGGCTGACATTAAGAGCGGTAAAACCACCTTCGCTCAGGCAGCGAAAGCGTTTTCCGAAGATCCGGGTTCCGCCAACCAGGGCGGTGATTTAGGCTGGGCGGCGCCGGATGTCTTCGATCCGGCGTTCCGCGATGCGCTGATGCATCTCAACAAAGGTCAGATCAGCGCCCCGGTTCGCTCCTCTTTCGGCTGGCACCTGATTCAGCTGCTGGATACCCGCAAAGTTGACAAAACCGATGCCGCGCAAAAAGACCGCGCTTACCGCATGCTGATGAACCGCAAATTCTCTGAAGAAGCGGCCACCTGGATGCAGGAACAGCGCGCCAGCGCCTACGTTAAGATTCTGAACAACTAATCGCATAAGCCTCATACACAACATCGTTCAGGGTGTATCGAGGCGGCTAAGCGAATCGCCCCGGCCTTTGACCGGGGTGACGAAGCGCAGCCAGTAAAAGATCGTCTGAAGGATGAAGTGTATGAATCGCGTTGTTATCACTCCCGGCGAACCCGCAGGGATTGGCCCCGACCTCGTGGTGCAGCTTGCACAGCGCGACTGGCCGGTCGAACTGGTCGTTTGCGCCGACGGCGCGCTGTTGTCTGACAGAGCAAAGCTGCTCGGTCTCTCTTTATCCCTTTTGCCTTACGAACCCACGCAGCCGGCGACGCCGCAACGCGCAGGTACCCTGACGCTGCTTCCCGTCGCCCTCAATGCGCCGGTTGAACCGGGCGTGCTCAACGTCAAAAACGGCGGTTATGTGGTCGACACGCTGGCTCGCGCCTGCGATGGTTGCCTGAACGGCGAATTCGCCGCGCTGATTACCGGGCCGGTGCATAAAGGTATTATCAACGACGCGGGAATCCCCTTTACCGGCCATACTGAGTTCTTCGAAGCGCGTTCACAGGCCAGTAAAGTGGTCATGATGCTGGCAACCGAAGCGCTTCGCGTGGCGTTGGTGACCACCCATCTGCCGCTCAAAGCGGTAAGCGAGGCGATCACCCCCGAGCTGCTGCGCGAAATCATCACCATCCTCGATCATGATTTGCGCAGCAAATTTGGCATCAAGGACCCGCACGTACTGGTTTGCGGCCTGAACCCGCATGCGGGTGAAGGTGGCCATATGGGCACGGAAGAGATCGATACGATAATTCCGGTGCTGGAAGAGATGCGCGCGAAGGGCATGAACCTCAGCGGCCCGTTACCGGCGGATACTCTGTTTCAGGCAAAATATCTCGACCATGCCGATGCGGTACTCGCGATGTATCACGATCAGGGCCTGCCCGTGCTAAAATACCAGGGCTTTGGCCGCGGCGTGAATATTACGCTCGGTTTACCTTTTATTCGCACTTCCGTTGACCACGGTACCGCGCTTGAACTTGCGGGCCAGGGGAAAGCGGAAGTCGGCAGTTTTATCACGGCGCTTAATCTCGCCATCAAAATGATTGTTAATACTCAATGAATAATCGAGTCCATCAGGGCCACTTAGCCCGTAAACGCTTCGGGCAAAACTTTCTCAACGATCGCTTCGTGATCGACAGCATTGTCTCGGCCATCAATCCACAAAAAGGTCAGGCAATGGTTGAAATCGGCCCCGGCCTCGCCGCGCTGACCGAGCCGGTCGGCGAACGCCTCGACCAGTTGACCGTCATCGAGCTGGACCGCGATCTGGCCGCCCGTCTGCAAACCCACCCGTTTCTCGGGCCAAAGCTGACGATTTATCAGCAGGATGCCATGACCATGAACTTCGGCGAGCTGTCCCGGAGCCTGGGCCAGCCGCTGCGCGTTTTCGGCAACCTGCCATATAACATCTCAACGCCGCTCATGTTTCATCTGTTCAGCTATACTGATGCCATTGCCGATATGCACTTTATGCTACAAAAAGAGGTGGTCAATCGTCTGGTCGCCGGGCCGAACAGTAAGGCGTATGGTCGGTTAAGCGTAATGGCGCAGTATTACTGCCAGATAATCCCGGTGCTTGAAGTGCCGCCGAGCGCCTTTACGCCGCCGCCTAAAGTCGATTCCGCCGTCGTACGTCTGGTGCCTTACCGCACATTGCCCCATCCGGTAAAAGAAGTACGCGTGCTGAGCCGTATTACGACCGAGGCGTTTAACCAGCGGCGCAAAACCATCCGCAACAGCCTTGGTAATCTGTTCAGCATAGAGGTTCTGAGCGAACTGGGCATCGATCCGGCAATGCGCGCAGAGAATATTTCCGTGGCGCAGTACTGTCAGCTAGCTAACTGGTTATCCGATCATCCCCCTGTCAAGGAGAGCTAACCATGATTAATTCGCCCCGAATGTGTGTGCAGGTGCAAAGCGTCTATATCGAATCGCAATCTTCCCCGGAAGAAGAGCGCTACGTCTTCGCTTATACCGTCACCATTCGCAATCTGGGGCGGACTCAGGTTCAGCTTCTTGGCCGCTACTGGCTTATCACCAACGGTCATGGTCGTGAGACCGAAGTTCAGGGGGAAGGGGTTGTCGGCGAACAGCCATATATTCCCGCTGGCGGCGAATTTCAATACACCAGCGGCGCGGTTATCGAAACGCCGCTGGGCACCATGCAGGGTCATTATGAAATGATCGATGTGAACGGTACGCCGTTCGCCATTGAAATCCCTGTTTTCCGTCTCGCAGTACCAACGCTCATCCATTAAAACAATGTCTACATACCTTATTGGCGACGTTCACGGTTGTTACGATGAATTGATCGCATTATTAGAGCAGGTGGAGTTTAATCCTGAGGTTGATACCCTGTGGCTCACCGGCGATCTGGTCGCGCGCGGTCCCGGTTCTCTCGAAGTGCTGCGTTTCGTGAAACAGCTTGGCGATAGCGTACGCATCGTCCTGGGTAATCACGATCTTCATCTGCTGGCGGTTTTCGCCGGTATCAGCCGCAATAAGCCGAAGGATCGGCTAAAAGCACTGCTTGAAGCGCCTGATGCCGATGAGTTGCTCAACTGGCTGCGTCGCCAGCCGATGATGCAAATCGATGAAGAGAAAAAGCTGGTGATGACCCATGCCGGGATTACCCCGCAATGGGATCTGGCCACCGCCAGACAGTGCGCTCGCGATGTGGAAGCGGTGCTGTCCAGCGACTCCTACCCGTTCTTCCTCGACGCCATGTACGGCGATATGCCAAATAACTGGAGCAATGAACTCAGCGGCCTGGCGCGCCTGCGCTTTATTTCCAACGCCTTTACCCGCATGCGCTACTGTTTTCCGAACGGGCAACTGGATATGTACGCCAAAGAGGCGCCGGAAAACGCCCCCGCGCCGCTAAAACCGTGGTTTGCCATTCCTGGCCCGGTGGCCAGCGAATACAGCATTGCTTTCGGTCATTGGGCTTCGCTGGAAGGAAAAGGCACGCCGGAAGGGATCTATGCGCTGGATACCGGCTGCTGCTGGGGCGGGGATCTCACCTGCCTGCGCTGGGAAGATAAACGCTACTTTGTGCAGCCGTCGAACCGTCATCTTGATTCAGGCAAAGGCGAAGCGGTAAACGCCTGAGTCTTATGTTGTCGGCTGGATAAGGCGTTTACGCCGCTATCCGGCATCCACGCCACATCATTATCTGAAATAGCTGCTTATCAGGCCGACAAATCTGCATGACCACGACCGATTAACGACGTTCCAGAATCTCGAAACAGTAGCTATGAGAGTTCTGCGCGTCGGCGTCGTGGAACTCACTGAATACGGACTCCCACTGATCCGGATCGTAATCCGGGAAGTGGGTATCACCCTCGACTTCCGCGTCAATATGCGTCAGATAGAGCTTGTGCGCTTTCGGCAGAAACTGTTCATAAACACGACCGCCGCCAATCACCATCATCTCTTCGACATCGCCGCAGGCGGCAATGGCTTCATCAACCGATTTTACCCACTGTACGCGTTCGTCGGTGCCCGGCTGGCTGCTGATAACAATATTTTTACGCCCGGGTAAAGGGCGACCAATGGATTCCCAGGTCAGACGCCCCATCACTACCGGTTTGTTTAACGTGTTGCGCTTAAACCAGGCGAGATCGGCGGGCACATTCCACGGCATGGCGTTTTCCATACCGATAACGCGATCGACCGCTAACGCCGCAATAAGACTGATCATTGATTAATTCCCGAATACAAAAAATTGCCGCCACTATACGGAAAGCGTAATACTTCGTCGACTGGACAGAGAGTAAAGAATAAGGAAATTTTTAGATTTGCTGGCAAGCCCACGTAAGCCTGGTGAGCCGCCAGCAGCGGATTTAAATGGAAAACAAAATATTACTTGTAAAACTCACGTGACACCCTGAATTCATTTCATGACACCGGCTTATTCTGCGGCTCATCAGCAATATCGCCAGTATGTATTCCTTCTTCCGTCCCCTGCCAGCCATGACGCTGAACCAGCGACAAATGGTTGCGATCTTCGTTGATGATATCGGCCAGCATCTCGCTGGTACGCTTGAACACCGCCACCCGGGAAGCCGAATCGTTTTCCGCCATGGCCACCATCTCCTCAACCATTTGCAGATTAAAACGGCGGAACAGATCGGCGCGCTCCCTGGCTTCATATGCCCCAAGCCCCAGAGCCTCCAGGGTCATGCGCCCGGATCTCAGCGCCGCTTCAAAGGTTTCACGTTCCGGTGCTTCTATCCCGGCCTGACGCAACTTGATGTAATGGTTAACATCACGGGCACGGGAAATAATGTGCAGATGCGGAAAGTGCTCTTTTGCCAGTTCCACCAGTTGCAGGCTGGTCTGCGGATCATCGATAGCGTTAATCAACACTTCCGCATTCTCCGCCCCGGCGGATTCCAGCAGATCAGCGCGCGTGGCATCGCCGTAAAACACTTTCATATCAAATTTGCGCAAGGTATCGATATGGTCAGGATCATGATCGAGGATAACCATCTTTACGCCGCTGGAGAGCAGCACACGACCGACGATCTGCCCATAACGACCAAATCCGGCGATAATCACCCGCGGCTGCTCTTCATCAATTTCATCAGCTTCGCGCTGCTGGCCCCCCGTAGATTTTTCCAGACGCGTCAGCAGTACCAGCAGAATCGGCGTTGCCGCCATCGACAGTGCGACGGCCAGCGTTAACGCCTTCGCCCATTCGCTGTCCAGCACATCGGCCATCTGCGCTGCGCTGAACACGACAAAGGCAAACTCACTCCCCTGTCCCAGCAGTACCGCAAACCAGCGGCGCTGGGCGCGCGGTACGCTCAACGGTTTGGCAATCAGCCACAGCATCAGGGATTTAATCACCAGAAAACCCACCAGTAAAATCAGAATGCGCAGCGGATGGGTCGCCAGGGTACCAAAATCGACAGACATGCCGACACCGATAAAAAAGAGCCCCATCAACAGGCCCTTAAACGGTTCGATATCGCTTTCCAGCGCGTGACGATACTCCGAGCTCGCCAGCAGCACCCCGGCAAGGAACGCGCCCATCGCCATCGACAGGCCAACCTCTTCGAGCAGCAATCCGAAACCAAATACGAGAAACAAGGCCACGGCGCTGAACACTTCTCGCAGGCCGGAACGTGCGGCAAAGCGCAGCATCGGTCGGGTAAGGTAGCGCCCGAGCACCACCACCAACGCCAGCGCCCCCACGACCTTCAGCGCCGACAGGGCAAACGCGCCCAGCGTCGTCGAGCCGCCGCTCGCCGCCAGCAGCGGGATCATCGCCACCAGCGGAATAGCGGCAATATCCTGGAATAGCAGCACCGCAAAAGCGCTACGGCCCAGTTGCGTCACCATCAGGTTACGCTCGTTCATCACCTGCATCGCAATCGCCGTTGAGGAGAGCGCCAGAGTCATACCTATCAGCTCCGCCACCTGCCAGCGCAGGCCAAGCGACATACAGAACAGCCCAATCAGCGTGCCGCAGACCACCATCTGCAACGCCCCGCCGCCGAACACCGAAGCGCGCAGCTTCCACAGGCGCTGAGGATCCAGTTCCAGGCCAATGACAAACAGCATCAGCACCACGCCGATTTCAGCAAAGTGCAGAATTGACTCAGCATCCGTGACCAGCCGCAGCCCCCACGGGCCGATAATACACCCGGCGATTAAATAGCCGAGCACCGATCCCAGCCCACAGCGCACGGCAATCGGGACAATCAGCGCGGCAGAACCTAAATAGATCAGCGCCTGTATAAGCGTGTGGCTATCCATTCTGATGTGCCTCCTGCCATTCTATTAAACGTTGCCGATAATGGCGCGCCTGCGCCTGGAGGGTTTCATCATCACAGACGAACGTGCAATGAATGGCGAACGGTGGTAACCACTTCATGCCACAGTACAGACTGGTCGCCTGTAGCGGCTGGGCCAGAACATCAAAACCGGGAAAAGCGCCAGTATCAAAGTGGCTTTCACCGCCGCCGGTCGTCACCGCCCACATCAGCGATTTACCGCGCAGCGCGCTGCCGTTGTGACCATATGCCCAGCCGTGCGACAGGACTTTATCCATCCACAGTTTCAGCAACGGCGGCACGCTGTACCACTGCATCGGATGCTGCCAGATAACCAGATCGGCGCGAACCAGCGCCGCCTGTTCGGCGGCGACGTCGATATTAAAATCAGGGTACAGTTGATAGAGGGAGCGTATCTCTACGCCGTCAAGCCTCCCTGCCTGCTCAAGCATCCGCTTATTCGCATGCGAGTGCTGCGGATAAGGGTGCGCATAAATTATAAGAATCATTGATTAGCCTGCATTCGCTCCTGTAGTAATCAGCAAGAGTGTAGACAGTTAATCAAAACGCTTACAACGATAAGTGCGATCTATACCGCGTTATTTTACGCATTCCGCGGCTGTTTATTGACCGCGATATCCGACTCGGAGGTATCAAGGTCGCACTTCTTCGGCAACAAGAAAGTGATGGTTCCGGCAATGATCAACGACCCGGCCAACGCACAGACCGCGACGTTCTGACCATAAAGATAAATCATCACGCCGACCAGATATGGACCGCAAAAACCGCCAAGGTTACCCAGACCATTAATCACACCACGAGCGCTCCCGGCCACTTCCGGCGAGGCGATACGTCCGGGCATCGACCAGAATGGGCTGGTTGCCGACTTCAGGAAGAAACCACAGACCACCAGCGCAATATAAGCCGCCACCACATGCTCGCGCAGCACGACTGAGGCCACCAGCGCCGCCGCGAAGCAGTAGAGCGAGAAACGAACCCACAGACGACGTTTACCACTGCGATCGCTGAATAGCGAGATCGCGTAGATCCCGGCCAGGGTCGCGATGAACGGCAGTATGGCGAGGAATCCGACGCTAGCCATACTACCGCCGGTCAGTCCTTTAAGGATCGTCGGCAGCCATAGCGTGTAACCATAATCACCGGTCTGGTAAAAGAAGTTGAGGATCACCAGCTTCATCAGGCCAGGGTTACGGAACACGTCTTTCACCGGCGCATTGCTCACTGGCGCTTCGGCCAGTTTTACCGCTCGTTCAGCCGCAAGCGTAGTGACAAGATATTGACGCTCGCTTTCCGGCAACCAGCGGGCTTCTTCCGGGCGGTCGCTAATCATAAACCACCATACCGCCAGCACGACTACCGACAGCAACCCTTCGATGATAAACAGCCAGCGCCAGTCCAGCGCCGCAATAATGGCGCCCGACACTGGCGCGGTCAGCATGCCGCCCAGTGGGGCAAACATCATCACAAAAGCATTCGCCCGACCAAGCTCTTTTTCCGGAAACCAGTTGCTGATCATCGTCAGCACCACCGGCAGCATGCCGCCTTCAGAGACCCCGAGAATAAAACGTAACACCAGCAATTGATATTCATGAGTCACAAAACCGGTGGCGATAGACACAACCGCCCAGGCGATCAGTGACCAGGCAATAAACGTCTTGCCACTGCCGTTTACCGCAATTCTGCCGCCGGGTATTTGCAGAAATAAATAACCAATAAAAAATATTCCGCTGGCGACACCAGCCATCTGACTGGTAATACCTAAATCCGTTTCCATTCCGCCGGGCAGCGCAAAACTAATATTAACCCGGTCCATAAACGAAATAATACAAGCAATCAATACCGGCGTAATAATACGCAGCCAGCGGGTGCTGGGAATTTTATCGTTCATATATCGCACTCTCTATGCAGAGGTTATCATTGTAATAAAGTGAGCGTAGGGACAGAGAAATAAACGTGAGAATTAATTAATTGCGTTCGGCAATACCGTACCGGCGAAATAAGCCGCCACATTGGCATAAACCACATCGCTCATTTTCTGCCGCGTCTCATGAGTGGCGCTGGCAACATGCGGCTGTAGTACTACATTATTGAGCGCAATCAGCTCTGCCGGTACATTTGGCTCATCTTCGAAGACGTCAAGACCGGCTCCGGCGATAACACCGTTTTGTAACGCCTGGATCAGTGCTTTCTCGTCCACCAGCGAGCCGCGGGCAATATTAATCAGCCAGGCATGTTTCGGCATGACGTTAAACACGGAAGCGTCAATCAGCCCGCGATTAGCTTCGCCTCCCGAGGCGGCAATCACCAGGAAGTCGCTTTCATGGGCCAGCGTGTGCAGGTCCGCGCACCACTGATAACTGAGTCCTTTCACTTTTTTGCGATCCGTATAAAGCACCTCCATATCGAATCCGCGGGCGCGGCGAGCGATAGCCTGGCCGATATTGCCCATCCCCAGCAGGCCGATGCGTTTGCCGCTCACCTGAGTCGCCAGCGGCAGCCCGCCGGTCAGCCAGCGCCCTTCCCGCACGAAACGATCGCCCTGACACAACTGACGCGAACCGGCCAGCAGAAGCCCCATCGCCAGGTCGGCGACATCGTTGGTCAACACGCCAGAAGTAATAGAGACGGCGATCTGCCGGGTGCGGGTGAACTCCAAATCGACGGCATCGGTACCCACGCCGAAGATAGCAATCAACCCAACGTGCGGCAGCAGCTCCAGAACGCTGTTCTGAACGCCAACATCACCCCGGGTGACCACGACCGCAATGTTCTCCCCCTGTTCGCGCAGAAAAGCGATCGGATCGTCCTGCTCATACAGGCGATACAACGGAAACTCGGCGGCCAGCTGCGCCTGTAGGGTATCGATAACGGGAGCCACTAAAAGGACGGCGCGGGTAATAGCATTATTCATCAGATCACCTGTTTGATATTTCAGTACGACGGTAGTCACTATCAAACGGGTTTTCTATGTGGTTTTTTGCGATCTGCATCACGCTGAATCGTGTTAAAAATAGCTGTTACGCGCTCCGTGATCGCTAAGACAAAACCGGCCTGCAGCGGCATGACAGCGGAAAATACGTTAACGTTCCGCTAACACCGCGCCATTAACGGTCAGGCAGGGTTAAATCGTTTCCCCCATCGACAAGCGATAATGCAGATCGACTTTCTCAATCGTGGGCAGTCCTTTGATTTTCTTAATTAAAATTTCCGTTGCGACTTTACCCATTTCAAAGCGTGGCGTCAGTACGCTGGCAAGACGCGGGGAGACGATCTGCCCGATCTCCAGACCATGAAAACCGGCAATCGCCAGTTCCTGCGGCACATTGATACCGGAAGCCAGGCACTCCTGTAACACGCCAACGGCAAGATCGTCATTGGTACAAAGAATCGCATCCATATCTGCGTACATCTGACGAGCGAGGGTCATCATCCCGGTTCCTATCGACACCGACGACACTTTGTTCGGCGCGATACGTCCCTGCGGCAATCCAGCATTGGTCATCGCCTGACAGTAACCGGCATAGCGCTGCTCATCTCGCACGTCGGACATCGAACCAAAATAGATTACCCGCCGCTTACCGCTCGCCAGCAGCATATTGGTCATATCGAATCCGGCGTTGAAGTTATCAAAGCCGACATTAATGCGCCCGACGTTATCCGTCAGCCCCATCACCTCGGCCACGGGAATCTTTGCCGCATTGAGGTATTTATCCGCCCGCAACGTATGGACCGACTCGGTTAGCAGCAGGCCTTTGACGTTAAAGGCTAACACAGCGGCAATCTGCTCCTCTTCACGCTGACGGTCATAGTCGTAATTCACCACCAGCGTCTGATAACCGTGGGTAGCGGTGACCGACTCAATCCCGGCCAGCAGATCGGCAAAAATTTGATTATGAAAGGAGGGAATAAGCACGCCAATACGCGGAACGGCAACGCTAATCATCGCCGGATTATCAGGGTCCGGTTCGTAGCCGATTTCGGCAATAACGCTGGCGATACGCTCTGCCGTTTCCGGCTTGACCTTGTCCGGCGTACGTAAATAGCGGCTGACGGTCATCTTGGTTACGCCTGCCAGCGCTGCAATATCATTGAGCGTAATGCGTTGTACTTTCATTTATCGACCCGTCAAATACATCCACTGCATCAGGCCATTATGCCTGTCACAGGTTAAAAAGAGAATCTTACGGCTCCCGTGTTAACCTGCTGAGCTACGGTAATTTCCATCCCGCTTCACGTTTAGCGTAACCCCTTTTGGTAACACCGTTTTGAGTGATCTTCATCACAGTTTTACCCAACAAAAATCCGTGAGATAGAGCACAGGTTATTCCGGTTACGTTTTTTATCAAATCAGAATTACCGGGCGCAACATCATTTATATTCAGCCGTTAATCAGGACATCAAGATGAAAGATCTTTTCAGCTTACAAGGCAAACGTATTTTAATTACTGGCGCAGGACAAGGGATTGGCTTTGTCATGGCGCAGGGCCTTGCGCAATATGGTGCGGAAATTATTATTAACGATATTTCAGCATCGCGCGCTGATGATGCGGTAATGAAATTACGCGATGAAGGTGCTACCGCGCATGCTGCGGTATTTAATGTTACCGATGCCGATTCCGTAGAAAACGCGATTAATCAAATTGAAAATGAAACCGGCGCAATTGATGTCTTATTTAATAATGCCGGAATTCAGCGCCGTCATCCGTTTACCGAGTTTCCGGTACAGGAATGGAATGACGTTATTTCGGTAAACCAAACCGCCGTATTTCTCGTTTCCCAGGCCGTTGCTAAACGCATGATTAGCCGCCAGCAGGGAAAAATCGTCAATATCTGTTCGATGCAGAGCGAACTGGGACGCGACACGATCACCCCATATGCTGCGGCGAAAGGCGCGGTGAAGATGTTAACCCGCGGGATGTGCGTCGAGCTGGCGCGCTACAACATCCAGGTCAACGGTATCGCGCCGGGTTACTTTAAAACGGCGATGACAAAGGCGCTGGTTGACGATCAAGCCTTCACCGACTGGCTATGCAAACGTACCCCCGCCGCCCGCTGGGGTGACCCGCAGGAGCTGGTTGGCGCAGCGGTATTCTTATCATCCAAAGCCTCGGATTTCGTTAACGGTCACCTGCTGTTCGTCGATGGCGGCATGCTTGTCGCCGTCTGAACAAGGAGTTCACTCACTATGGCAGGGCAATGCATTATTTTAATGGGCGTCTCCGGGACCGGCAAAACCACCGTCGGTCAGGCCTTAGCCCAGGCGCTTGGCGCAAAATTTATCGATGGTGACGATCTGCATCCGCGGAAAAATATCGTCAAAATGGCCGCCAGCCAGCCGCTTGATGATGACGATCGCCAGCCGTGGCTGGAGCGCATCGGCGATGTGATTTTCAGCCTTGGACAGAAGAACGAGTCCGGCGTACTGGTGTGCTCAGCGCTGAAAAAGCGCTACCGCAACCAGCTGCGCGAGGGCAACCCCCATTTGCGCTTCCTGTGGCTGACCGGCGACTATGACTGCATTTTGCAGCGTATGCAGACGCGTAAGGGCCACTTTATGCCAGAGGCCTTGTTGCGCAGCCAGTTCGCCACCCTGGAGACGCCGGACGCCAGCGAAAGCGATGTTTTAGCCGTCGATATCACGCCCGATGTCCCGGACATCGTGGCGCATTCCATCACGCTACTCAACCATCATCAACGACAGGGGATCCCGGCATGATTATTGATACCTTAACCGCCGCCGCCAAAAATAACGTTTACCCACCGGTTATCCGCAAAGCGTTACAGGCGGTATTGCAGCAGGATCCACAGACACTGCCACCGGGGAAATACACCATTGATGGCGATAATCTGTTTTTTACCGTCGTTGAAGGCAGGACGAAACCGCTGGTGGAACAGCGCCCAGAATATCATCATCAGTACATAGATATTCATATTGTACTGAAAGGCGAGGAGATTATCGGTGCCGGTAATCAGGGTCTGGAGATCGTAGAAGATGGCCCGTTTAATACGGCGCATGATATTGGGTTCTGTCAGAAAATCAGCAGCGAAACGCTGATTCATCTGTACCCCGAGGAACTGGCGATTCTGTTCCCCGGAGAGCTGCACCGGCCAATGTCCGCCATGGATACGGGCGCCCCGCTGCGCAAGATTATTGTCAAAATAGACCACGCCTTGCTTTAATGAATCGGCCTCGCAGCAATTCCAGCGAGCCCATAGATAGCGTTTAGATATCCTGCTCATCTATCAGTTGAGCATCCAGGCATAGGTTTCGGTCGTTCCACGCCTGTCGGTGCCCAAACGTATGGCGACACTTTACGCCTCATGATAATGCGCAGGATCTTGCCGCAACAAAAAAAGCGCCTCCGGCGTCGACCACCGGAGGCGCTTTTATCAACAAATTACCTTACTTTTTAATTTGCGCGTGCATTTCCTGTACCGATGTCACCTTCTCCATTGCGTTGGCATTCAGCGCCATCGTGGTGGCGAACCCGCCGTTCAGCGTAGTGTCATAGTGTACTTTGTACTGTAGCGCACTGCGGCGAATCAGCTTGGAGTCTTCAATCGCCTGACGACCTGCGGTGGTGTTGATAATGTAGGTGTATTCGCCATTCTTGATGCGATCCTGAATATGCGGACGACCTTCATGCACTTTGTTCACCAGACGCGGGTTGATACCGGCTTCGCCCAGCACAATCGCCGTGCCGTGAGTTGCATCCAGTTCAAAACCAAACTTCAGCAGTTTCGCCGCCAGATCCACCACGCGCTCTTTGTCGCCTTCACGCACGGAGAGCAGCGCACGGCCCGATTTCTTCATCGTTGAGTTACTGCCGAGCTGCGCCTTAGCGAACGCCTCCGCGAAGGTGCGGCCTACGCCCATCACTTCACCGGTAGAGCGCATTTCCGGCCCTAACAGCGGGTCAACGCCAGGGAACTTGTTAAACGGCAGCACCACCTCTTTCACCGAGTAGTACGGTGGGATAATTTCTTTCGTCACGCCCTGCTCGGCCAGCGATTTGCCCGCCATCACGCGCGCCGCCACTTTCGCCAGCGGCACGCCGGTGGCTTTCGAGACGAACGGCACGGTACGCGCCGCACGCGGGTTGACTTCAATCAGATAAACTTCGTTGTTTTTGACCGCGAACTGTACGTTCATCAGACCGCGCACCTGCAGCTCAAACGCCAGCTTCTGCACCTGCTCGCGCATCACATCCTGAATCTCCTGGCTCAGGGTGTAGGCGGGCAGCGAACAGGCGGAGTCGCCGGAGTGGACGCCCGCCTGCTCGATATGCTCCATGATACCGCCAATCAGCACCATTTCGCCGTCGCAGATGGCGTCCACATCCACTTCCACCGCATCGTCAAGGAAACGGTCCAGCAGCACAGGCGCATCGTTGGAGACGCTGACGGCGGTCTGGAAGTAGCGACGCAGGTCGATTTCATCATAGACAATTTCCATCGCCCGCCCACCGAGAACGTAGGACGGACGCACCACCAGCGGGTAGCCAATCTCTTTCGCCTTCTCAACGGCCTGCTCAATCGCCGTCACGGTGGCGTTAGCCGGTTGTTTCAGTTTCAGGCGGTCAACCGCATGCTGGAAGCGCTCACGGTCTTCCGCGCGGTCAATCGCATCCGGGCTGGTGCCGATAACCGGCACGCCAGCCGCTTCCAGCGCGCGCGCCAGCTTCAGCGGCGTCTGGCCGCCGTACTGGACGATAACGCCTTTCGGCTTCTCGATACGCACGATTTCCAGCACATCTTCCAGCGTCACCGGTTCGAAGTAGAGGCGGTCAGAGGTGTCGTAGTCGGTAGAAACGGTTTCCGGGTTACAGTTGACCATAATGGTCTCGTAGCCGTCTTCGCGCAGCGCCAGTGAGGCGTGTACGCAGCAGTAGTCAAACTCAATACCCTGACCGATACGGTTCGGGCCGCCGCCGAGGACCATAATTTTATCCCGGTCAACGGATGGGTTCGCTTCACATTCATCTTCATAAGTGGAGTACATGTAGGCGGTATCGGTAGCGAATTCCGCCGCACAGGTATCCACACGCTTGTAAACCGGGTGCAGATCGTACTGGTCGCGCAGTTTGCGGATTTCCGCTTCGCGCACGCCTGCCAGCTTCGCCAGACGCGCATCGGCAAAGCCTTTACGCTTAAGCTGACGCAGGAAGTCCGCATCGAGGCCGGTAATACCGACTGCAGCCACTTTCTCTTCCAGGCGAACCAGCTCTTCAATCTGTACCAGGAACCAACGATCGATATTGGTCAGGTTGAACACGCCATCCACGGAGAGGCCCGCACGGAAGGCGTCCGCGATATACCAGATACGCTCGGCGCCCGCATCTTTCAGCTCGCGACGAATTTTGGTCAACGCTTCCGGGTCATCCAGGCTCACTTTCGGGTCAAAACCGGTGGCACCCACTTCCAGACCGCGCAGCGCTTTCTGCAGAGATTCCTGCTGAGTACGGCCAATCGCCATCACTTCGCCGACGGATTTCATCTGGGTGGTGAGACGGTCGTTGCTGCCGGCGAATTTTTCAAAGTTGAAGCGAGGAATTTTGGTCACAACGTAATCGATGGACGGTTCGAACGATGCCGGAGTGCGGCCACCGGTGATGTCGTTCATCAGTTCGTCGAGGGTGTAACCCACCGCCAGTTTCGCCGCCACTTTGGCAATCGGGAAGCCGGTGGCTTTTGACGCCAGCGCCGAGGAGCGGGAGACGCGCGGGTTCATTTCGATGACAATCAGACGACCGTTTTTCGGGTTCACCGCAAACTGAACGTTGGAACCGCCGGTTTCCACGCCGATTTCACGCAGTACCGCCATCGAGGCGTTACGCATGATTTGGTACTCTTTATCCGTCAGCGTCTGGGCTGGCGCGACAGTGATGGAGTCACCCGTGTGAATGCCCATCGCGTCAAAGTTCTCAATGGAACAGACGATGATGCAGTTGTCATTCTTATCACGCACCACTTCCATTTCGTACTCTTTCCAGCCAATCAGCGACTCATCAATCAGCAGCTCGTTGGTCGGAGAAAGATCCAGCCCGCGGGCGCAGATCTCTTCAAACTCTTCGCGGTTGTAGGCAATACCGCCGCCGGTGCCGCCCATCGTAAAGGAGGGACGGATAATGCACGGATAACCGACGTCAGCGGCAACCGCCAGCGCCTCTTCCATCGTATGCGCAATACCGGAGCGGGCAGTGTCGAGGCCGATTTTCTTCATCGCCACGTCAAAACGGCGGCGGTCTTCAGCTTTATCAATCGCATCGGCGGTGGCGCCAATCATGGTCACGCCGAACTCAGCCAGCACGCCCTGACGCTCCAGCTCCAGCGCGCAGTTCAGCGCCGTCTGACCGCCCATCGTCGGCAGCACTGCATCCGGGCGCTCTTTCTCAATAATTTTACGCACCACTTCCCAGTGAATCGGCTCGATGTAGGTCGCATCGGCCATTTCCGGGTCGGTCATGATGGTCGCCGGGTTAGAGTTCACCAGAATGACGCGATAACCTTCTTCGCGCAGCGCCTTACACGCCTGGGCACCGGAGTAGTCAAACTCACACGCCTGACCGATAACAATCGGACCCGCCCCCAGAATCAGGATACTTTTTATGTCTGTACGTTTTGGCATTGCTTTCTTCTCCGAAGAACCTGTTTATGGTCGTCGCGAGCGATGGGCAGACAAGGAAAAAATTTGTGAGAAAGCGCAGTTTACAAAACGTAAATGAGCATTTTGAACAAATTTTTAACGCCGTATTCCCGAGCACAGCAGAACATAAACAGGTTCTGATTATTTCGCGGACTGACGGTAGAGCTCAATTAACTCGATAAAGTGGTCGAACAATGGCGCGGCATCATGCGGGCCTGGGCTCGCCTCCGGGTGCCCCTGGAAGCTGAACGCCGGTTTATCGGTGCGATGAATCCCTTGCAGAGTGCCATCGAACAGCGATTTGTGCGTCACGCGCAGATTGGCAGGCATAGAAGCTTCATCCACCGCAAAACCGTGGTTCTGCGCCGTAATCATCACGGTATTATTATCGATATCTTTAACCGGATGGTTACCGCCGTGGTGGCCGAACTTCATTTTGATGGTTTTCGCGCCGCTGGCCAGCGCCAGCAACTGATGGCCGAGGCAGATGCCGAAAACCGGAATATCGGTTTCGAGGAATGCCTGAATCGCCTCGATAGCGTAATCGCACGGCGCCGGATCGCCAGGGCCGTTAGAGAGGAAGATACCGTCCGGGTTCATCTTCAGCACCTCTTCGGCGGAGGTCTTCGCCGGAACCACCGTCAGGCGGCAGCCGCGATCCACCAGCATGCGCAAAATATTGCGTTTGGCGCCGAAATCATAGGCCACGACGTGGAAAGGCAGATCGCTTTCGGCTTTAGCTTCCGGTAAATCACCCTCCAGCGTCCAGCTCCCCTGGGTCCAGTTATAGGTTTCTGCGGTGGTTACTTCCTTCGCCAGGTCCATCCCGTTCAGCCCCGGAAACGCTTTCGCTTTTTCCAGCGCCAGTGCCGCATCCGGGTTATCACCCGCGATAATGCAGCCGTTCTGCGCGCCTTTTTCACGCAGCAGGCGCGTCAGCTTGCGGGTATCGATATCGGCAATCGCCACAATATTATGGCGCTTCAGATAAGAAGAGAGGTCTTCGGTATTGCGGAAGTTACTGGCAATCAGCGGCAGGTCGCGAATCACCAGGCCTTGCGCATGCACCTGCGAAGACTCTTCATCGGCGGCATTGGTGCCGACGTTGCCGATATGGGGATAAGTTAGAGTAACGATTTGGCGGGAATAGGAAGGATCAGTGAGGATTTCTTGATAACCGGTCATTGAAGTATTGAAAACGACTTCCCCAACCGCCGAACCTGTTGCCCCTATGGCCCGACCGTGAAACTGGGTTCCGTCTTCCAGAACCAATAGCGCTGACTTAATCAAAACACCCTCCAAAGAATATCCACTCACTTTATTTGCATATTAATTCATAATATAGATCTGAATCAATGCAAATCTGTTGCCCGCAGAATTTTGGCAAACGGCGGCATTCTGGAGAGAAGGCAGGTAAAAGTCAACTTAAAGCGGATATTTTTAACCTTATTTCAGGCAACTATTCAGAAATACCGGCTTTAACGGGCAAAAAGATCAACTAACTGACCAGGGAAAACGCTTGCGGAGCCAGGTGATTGTGAAATCAATCCTGCGAGAGTAAAAAAACAGACCAACTGGTCAAAATTCACAACGAAGCCACAAAAAATACAAATAAAACATCAAATTTCTCTTACTTCGTTGTAAATACAATAAAAAACGACGAAAAATAAAAAGGGCAACAAGATATTGCCCCTTGCAATCAATTACTTATTGATCACAATAACCACATCACGATGGGTAATAATCGTTATAAACTGTTTAACTCAAGCACATCACGCATATCGAAAAGACCATTTTTCTTGCCTTTTAGCCATAATGCAGAGCGGACGGCACCATTAGCAAAAGTCATTCTGCTGGAGGCTTTGTGGCTGATTTCGATGCGTTCGCCAATATCGGCAAACATCGCCGTATGTTCGCCAACGATATCCCCGGCGCGCACGGTGGCGAAGCCAATCGTACCGGGTACCCGTTCACCGGTATAGCCTTCACGACTGTATACCGCGCACGCTTTCAGATCTTTATTCAGTGCGCCAGCAATCGCCTCACCCATCGCCAGCGCAGTGCCCGATGGCGCATCCACTTTGTGGCGATGGTGCGCTTCGATAATCTCAATATCGGTGTAGTCGCCCATCACTTTCGCCGCCTTTTCCAGCAGCTTTAACATCACGTTGACGCCGACGCTAAAGTTGGCGGCAAACACGATGGTAATCTCCTGCGCCGCGTCACTAATCGCCTGCTTTCCGGCATCATCAAAACCCGTCGTGCCAATAACCATCCCTTTGCCGTGCTCACGGCAAAAAGCGAGATGGTTCAGCGTACCTTCCGGACGGGTAAAATCGATGAGGACGTCGAAATCATCTTTGACCGCCTCAAGGTGGCTTTGCACCACGACCCCTGACTTACCCGTGCCCGCCAGTTCTCCCGCATCGCTGCCGATCAGCGAGGAACCTTCTCGCTCCAGCGCGGCGCCAAGTACCGCCCCTTCCATTTGCTGTACCGCCTGAATTAACTGGCGTCCCATCCGGCCGCCCGCCCCCGCGATGGCCACGCGGATTTGTGCATCATGCATAGCTATTCTCTTTTGTTAATACTACGTAAATTGTTTTCAGAGTAACCAGCCCATCGCTGCGCCGCTACTCAAAAACGCCGATAATTAGAAATTTATGACAAACTGCCGCTGATATCAGTAAAAACTATAAGATTGTGCCGGGAATCGGCGGGCTGGCAACCGGAAAGGATGAGTCTGGTCGAGTCTGAAAAGCCCGGATCGGTCAGCAGACAGGCCTATCCGGGCTCAATCAACAGTATAAAAGCGAGCAATCAGTGCAGGTACAGTTCACCGGCAGGAAAACCATACAGGAACCAGGTGACCGCCAGCAGATCGGCGCTACCGCCGGGGCTAAGATGACGAGCGATCAGTTCATCATCCAGTTGGCGCAACGATTCAAGCCCGCCATCAGCCAGTACCCCACCTTCCCACAGCAGTCTTTGCGCCTGCTGCTGGACAAAGTTAAGGCCCTCCAGGCCACCGCGAGAAACCAGATTGGTATCGTCATTCCAGGCCATCAGATGGAGTAAAGTCTGCAGCAGCGCCAGATTGGTGTCTCCGGTCTCTGCCATCACGCGATTAAATACCGGCATCGCCTGAGTGCGCACGGTACGAAAGCCACTTTCCGCCTCACCTCTGGCACCAGACAGTCCGTAACGCAGAAAATGCCCTTCCCCCTTACTCACCTTTTTTCCTTCACAGGCGGAAAGCTCGCGCCCCACCAGGCCACGACAGAATCTGGCGACCTGATCGCAGACCCGATGTTGCTCAACCGGTTCCCTCCAGGCAACCAGTCTTCCAATCGCCGCGCTGAGCAGACCAAAAGCGAAGATCGCGCCGCGATGTGTGTTCACCCCGCCAGTCGCCTCCAGCATATCCGTTTCGCAGGCCATACCCACTGGACGCAGCATCATCAATACCTGATCTGACACGATATTCGCGGTATCGTGACCCATGATGAAAAACTTCTCCATCCACGGGGCGACAACCGCCGTACTGGCCTCAAACGAGGCCAGATCCATATCCTGATGCGCGCCGGTGTTACAAATATCCACCAGCCCTGGCTTCGGCGTCAGGCGAACTTCAGTCAGCAGCGCCCGCTCCACGCGAGAAACAATATCCTCTGCCGTGACTGTTTGACGACGCGACTGGCGATGCTGGCTCATCATCACTTCGCTCATGCCTCATCTCCTCGACGCGTTTAGCGGGCGGTTTTAACCTGATGAATCACATCAATCACCGACCCATCGCGATAGCGCACCACGGCAACAACGCGATCGGTAAATGCGATCGGCGCCGGTTTGCCGGTCAAAAGCTCAGCGCGCTGCTGTAGCGCTTCGATGGTCATCAGCGGAATACCGGCATTACGCAGGTTATCGATCAGATCCTGGCGCGCCGGATTTACGGCGATACCGTGGTCGGTCACCAGCACGTCGACGCTGGCGCCCGGCGTGACGCGAGTCAGGACGTTTTCCACCACGCAAGGAATGCGCCCGCGCACCAGCGGCGCGGTAATAATGGTTAAGTCAGCACCGGCCGCGGTATCGCTGTGGCCGCCGGATGCCCCACGCAGCACGCCGTTAGAGCCGGTCATCACGTTCACATTAAACCCGGTATCGATTTCCAGCGCGCTCAGCACCACCACGTTCAGGCGTTCGCAGGAAGCGCCTTTCGCGCCGGGATTGGCGTACTGGTTAGCGGAAATCTCAATATGATTCGGGTTATTCGCCAGCGAACGTGCGGCATCGCCATCAAAAGACTGGGTATCCAATAACGCTTTAATTAATCCTTTTTCATGCAGATCGACCATCGTGCCGGTGATCCCACCCAAGCCAAAGCTGGCAGTAATGTTATTACGGCGCATTTTGTCTTCCAGAAAACGCGTGACCGCCAGAGATGCACCGCCGGTACCGGTCTGAAGAGAGAAGCCGTCTTTGAAGTAGCCGGAATGTTCGATAATTTTTGCGGTCTGGCGAGCAATCAATAACTCGCGCGGATTGCTGGTCAGGCGAATCGCCCCGGCGGTGATTTTCGCCGGATCGCCCACTTCCTCAACCTGGGCGATCAAATCCACCTGATCCTGAGCGATACTGGCCGGATAGTTCGGGTAATCCACCCATTTTTCGGTCAGCAACACCACGCATTTTGCAGCCTCGGCATCCACCCTGGCGTAACCCAGCGATCCGCAGCGTGATTTCCCGCTAAAACCATTGGCGTTCCCGAACTCATCGCAGCACGGCACCCCGAGGAACGCGACATCAATACTCAGTTCTCCACTCTGTACCAGATACGCCCGCCCGCCGTGAGAGTGGATTTGTACCGGATTTTCCATCAGACCCGCAGAGATCTCTTCGCCCAGCTTACCGCGCAGGCCAGAGGTGTAAATCTGACGAATTACGCCGTTTTTAATATGCTCAATCAGCGGCCAGTGTGCGTCAATAAGCGAACTGGACGCCAGCGTGAGATCGCGAAATCCCATCTCCGCCAGCTTCTCCACCACCATATTGACCACCTTATCGCCACCGCGAAAAGCGTGGTGAAAGGAGATGGTCATACCGTCTGTCAGCCCGGAGCGGCGGATCGCTTCCTCCAGCGAGTCACAAACTTTACGATGCCGTTTTTCACTTTCACTGGATAACCACGGACTTTTCGCCGTCACGCCCACATAGGGCGCTAATCCTTCCGGCATGACGTACTGCTGATTAAGCATTGCCACGGTCTCTTTCATGATTTTCTCCTTAATCCCGAATGCCGGACGCCGATAGCGCCACAACTTTGCGCGCATGAGCAATAATCGGCCCATCTATCATCTTGCCGTTTAGCGATACCACGCCCAGACCACGCGCTTCCGCCTCTTCCGCCGCCGCGATAACATCCCGCGCATGCTCGACGTCTTTAAGCGTTGGGGCATAAACCTGATGCAGCAGCTCAATCTGACGTGGGTTGATCAGCGATTTGCCGTTAAAACCGAGGTTTTTCGCCATGCTGGCTTCCGCAAGGAAACCTTCTTCATTATTAATATCCGACCACACCACATCATAGGCCGCGATACCGGTGACGCGGGCGGCATGCAGCACCGCGCAGCGAGCGTAAAACAGCTCGCTGCCATCGCCCCGGCAGGTGCCCATATCCATCACGTAGTCGAAGGCCGCCAGCGCAATTGCCGCCAGACGCGGACTGGAACGGGCGATCTCGACCGCATTCACCACCCCCAACGCCGACTCAATCGCCGCCATTAACCGGGTACTGCCGACTTCCCGGCCACACTCACGCTCAATGCGCTCGACGTGCGCTTCCAGTTCATGGATATCTTCTTTACTGTCGGTCTTCGGCAAACGAACCATATCCACGCCCGCGCGCACGACGGCCTCAAGGTCAGCGAGGCCAAACGGTGTGTTGAGCGGATTAATACGCACCACGGTTTCCACGTCCTGATACAACGGATGCTGCAACGCATGGTGTACCAGCAGGCGAGCGGTATCTTTTTCACGTAGCGACACCGCATCTTCGAGGTCAAACATCACCGCATCTGCGCCGTAAACAAAAGAGGTGCTTAACATTGCGGCGTTGGCGCCCGGGATAAACAGCATACTGCGACGAGGTTTCATAACTGGCTCCATTGCAGTTGAGATTGTTGCGCAGCACGCAGCGCCGCGGCCTGGACGCGCGCCTTCAGTACACATTCGAGCGCGCCTTTATCATCGACGATCACATTTGCCCGGGTGACGCCAAGCTTCGCCAGCGTCTCTCTGACCACCTGTTCGATCGCGGCACCAAACTGCTGCTTCACCACGCTGTCTATTTCAAGCTGAATACCTGGCGCATCGGCAGGCCCGATCCTGACCATGACATCGCTGGACTCCAGCGTGCCGGCCAGGGCATCAATCATTATTTCCATAGAGGCAGATCCTTAGTTATGGAGGTAAAATCAGGCGGTTTGCTGCTCGCTTTCCGCCAGATGCTTCAGAAAAGAGAGTGTTCCCGGCGGAACCAGTGAGGCGATCGTTGACCACTTGCGTTGCTGATAGAGCGTGCGCACGCGGGAAGCGGAAATCGGTCCGCCATCCTTCTCAACCCGCTGCAGTTCGACGACCTTAATGGCAGGCGTATCACCGGGCGCTTCCAGCAGTTGCCGCATGCGCAAGTTGTAATTACGGGTCAGGGGACACAGTGGCTCGCTGCCGACAAAGCGGTGGGTTATCTGTAGCGCCGGAGCTAAATGTTGGCGAAAGAGTTGTAGATCGATCTGGCTGTGGCAATCGTCAACCGCGCCGTTGTCTTTGAGGAAATAACCAGGGAAAGTGGCTCTCGAAATCAAATAAGCCGATCCCGGATGCAAAGTTACGTTGGCGATCCCGGCGATCCCCTGCTCAATGAGCGCGAAACGATCCTGATAGCTGAAAAGTGAAGCGTCCTCCTTCACCACAAACAGATGCAGCCAGTCGCACTGATGAGCGGCCTGCTCAACCAGCCAGCGGTGTCCTAAGGTGAAGGGATTGGCATTCATCACAATAGCGCCAATTTTTTCCCCAGGCTGGCGATACATCATAAGCTGACGGCAATAACGGGCCAGACGCTCACAGCTATTTTCCATTAAAACGGCCTGCTCACCTGCCTGGGCTATCGGCCAGAATCCAGCGCAGGAAAATAGCGCGGCATTGGAGGGTTTGGTGAACAAAAACAGTTCGCTGCGCCCCAGTTCATACGCCTGAGTCATCAGTTCGGTCAACAGCTTCAGGCTCACCCCTTCTCCCTGCAGTGACGGTTCGACGGCAATACACTTCAGAACACATCCGGCAATCGCGCCACACCCGACAATGCGACGTTGATACTCCGCAACAATCACAATTTCGCAATCGGCTTCTAACGAGAGCTGATGTTGATGAAGAAAGAGATCGATGCTCTCTCGCCGCTGCGGATCTTTTTGTACCGCGACACGTTTTAATATCAGATTCATTTTTTAGCGCTTCATTGACCAAAAACGGACTGTATTTCGCCACTGTTCCCAGAGTGGTTCTTTTATTTAAGTCACACTTTTTTTCGTACCTTAATTGGCTTTATGGCTTTTATGTTGTTAATTAATTCAGAAGAATAAAAACAATTAAATTAATAAAAAACACCGCTAATCAGTGAAGATAATCACATATCCACCGGGGACGGATTTATTATTATGCCACCGTCCTATTATTACTTTTCTAACGGCATTATTCCTTATTATAACAGGGTGACGTCTTATGACTAACATGAGCCAGGTTCCGGAGACGGAGAAAAAGAGCGTTAACGATATACTGGGATTTAAAATCTTCGGTATGCCACTTCCGCTTTACGCGTTAGCATTAATTACTTTACTTCTTTCACATTTTTATAACGCATTACCGACCGACGTTGTCGGTGGCTTCGCGGTGATGTTTATTATTGGCGCCATTTTCGGTGAAATTGGTAAACGCTTACCCATATTTAATAAATATATTGGCGGTGCGCCGGTGATGATCTTTCTGGTTGCCGCATATTTTGTGTATGCCGGAATTTTCACACAAAAAGAAATTGATGCCATCACCAATGTGATGAAAAAAACGAATTTCCTGAACTTATTCATCGCAGTGTTGATAACCGGCGCAATCCTGTCGGTTAACCGCAAACTGCTACTTAAATCCCTGCTGGGTTATATTCCGACCATCTTAATGGGGATCCTCGGCGCATCAATATTCGGTATGCTTATTGGTCTGTGCTTCGGCATTCCTGTGGATCGTATCATGATGCTGTACGTGCTGCCGATCATGGGCGGCGGCAACGGCGCAGGCGCGGTTCCACTGTCTGAAATTTATCACTCTATTACCGGTCGTTCCCGTGAAGAGTACTACTCAACGGCAATTGCCATTCTGACTATCGCCAATATCTTTGCCATCGTGTTTGCCGCGCTGCTCAATATTATTGGCAAAAAATATCCGGCAATGAGCGGTGAAGGCGAACTGGTGCGTAAAGCCTCATTCAAAGTGGAAGATGACGAAAAAGCCGGTGAAATCACCCATCGTGAAACGGCTGTCGGCCTGGTGCTCTCCACGACCTGCTTCCTGCTGGCTTACGTTCTCGCCAAAAAAATTCTGCCGAGTATTGGCGGCGTGTCCATCCACTATTTCGCCTGGATGGTACTGATTGTCGCCGCGCTGAACGCCTCCGGCCTCTGCTCGCCGGAAATCAAAGCCGGCGCTAAACGTCTGTCTGACTTCTTCTCTAAACAGCTGCTATGGGTGCTGATGGTTGGCGTGGGCGTATGCTACACCGACCTGCAAGAAATTATTGACGCCATTACTTTCGCCAACGTCATCATTGCCGCGGTGATTGTCGTCGGTGCCGTCGTTGGGGCCGCTGTCGGCGGCTGGCTGATTGGCTTCTTCCCGATTGAATCAGCAATTACCGCCGGTTTGTGTATGGCTAACCGCGGCGGTTCCGGCGACCTGGAAGTTCTCTCTGCCTGCAACCGTATGAATCTTATCTCTTATGCCCAAATATCCTCCCGTTTGGGCGGCGGTATTGTACTGGTCATCGCCAGCATCGTGTTCGGCATGATGATGTAACCAATACGCACGATGGCGCTATCTGGGCATAAATCACGGTGGTGCAAATCAGGGCCCTGAGCCAGGGGCGGCTCCGGGAAATCCACCCTGCTCCTTAGCCAGAAGCACCAACGGATTCATCTTCAGACACGCCATCGTGCCCTTATTTTTGGACTATTTCATGAGTAATGCAGTTCTGCTGGGTGAAGGTTTCACCCTGATGTTTCTTGGTATGGGTTTTGTGCTGACGTTTCTGTTGCTGCTGATTTTCGCCATCCAGGGCATGTCCATCGCCGTGAACCGTTTCTTTCCCGAACCGGTTCACGCCCAGGGAACGGCCCCGACATCTGCCGCGCCAGACACTGACGACTTCACCCGCCTCAAGCCGGTGATTGTCGCCGCTATTCACCACCATCGTCGCCTTAACCCCTAATTCACAGAGGAATCCATGACCGTTGCCATTACCGATGTCGTCCTGCGCGACGCCCACCAGTCCCTTTTCGCCACCCGCCTGCGTCTTGACGATATGCTGCCTATCGCTGCTCAGCTTGATGATGTGGGCTACGGCTCACTCGAATGCTGGGGCGGCGCCACCTATGACGCCTGTATCCGCTTTCTGGGCGAAGACCCCTGGGTTCGCCTGCGTGAGCTAAAAAAAGCCATGCCGAAAACGCCGCTGCAGATGCTGCTGCGCGGGCAAAATCTGCTTGGCTACCGCCACTATGCTGATGACGTGGTGGAGCGTTTTGTCGAACGTGCCGTCAAAAACGGCATGGATGTGTTCCGCGTATTCGACGCCATGAATGATCCGCGCAATATGAAAACGGCGCTGCAGGCGGTGCACAACCACGGCGCGCATGCTCAGGGAACGCTCTCCTATACCACCAGCCCGGTGCACACGCTGCAAACCTGGCTGGATCTGACTGAACAGCTGCTGGAAGCCGGGGTTGACTCCATCGCCATCAAGGATATGTCCGGTATCCTGACGCCGTCCGCCGCCTTTGAACTGGTGAGTGAAATCAAAAAACGCCACGATGTGCGCCTGCATTTACACTGCCACGCCACCACCGGAATGGCGGAAATGACCCTGCTGAAGGCCATTGAAGCAGGCGTTGACGGCGTGGATACGGCGATCTCCTCCATGAGCGCCACCTACGGTCATCCGGCCACTGAAGCCCTGGTCGCCACCCTTGCCGGAACGCGGTATGACACCGGGCTGGATATCAACAAGCTGGAAAGCATTGCGGCATACTTCCGCGAAGTGCGCAAAAAATATCACGCCTTTGAAGGCCAGTTGAAAGGCTACGACAGCCGTATTCTGGTCGCTCAGGTGCCGGGCGGGATGCTCACCAATCTGGAAAGCCAGCTAAAGCAACAAAATGCCGCCGACCGGCTGGACGACGTGCTGGCGGAAATCCCCCGCGTGCGCGAGGATCTCGGTTTTATTCCGCTGGTCACCCCCACCTCACAGATTGTCGGTACCCAGGCGGTGCTCAACGTATTGACCGGGGAGCGCTATAAAACCATCGCCAAAGAGACTGCGGGGATTCTGAAAGGGGAATACGGCCACACCCCGGTACCGGTTAACGCCGCATTACAGGCAAGGGTACTGGATGGCGCAGAGACTATCACCTGTCGCCCGGCGGATCTGCTCAAACCGGAGCTGGTACAGCTGGAAATGGATGTGAAGCAACAGGCGCAAAAGCAGGGCATCGTGCTGGCGGAGAATGCTATCGACGACGTGCTCACCGTGGCCCTGTTTCCGCAGATCGGCCTGAAGTTCCTTGAGAACCGTAACAATCCGTCGGCCTTTGAGCCGGAACCGCAGGCGGAAACCGCGCAGCCTGCCGCGAAAGCCGACAAGCCCGCAGCGTCCGGCATCTATACCGTAGAAGTAGAGGGGAAAGCCTTTGTGGTGAAGGTCAGCGACGGCGGCGACATCAGCCAGCTCAGTCCCCCTTCTGCGCCGGTACCGACAACCAACGCGCCAGCGCCGACAGGAACCGGCGCACCGGTCACGGCACCGCTGGCGGGCAATATCTGGAAAGTCATCGCCAACGAAGGCCAGACGGTCGCGGAAGGTGACGTACTGCTGATTCTGGAAGCCATGAAAATGGAAACCGAAATCCGCGCGCCGCAGGCCGGGATCGTTCGCGGTATTACGGTGAAAGCCGGCGATGCGGTCTCCGTGGGCGACACCCTGATGATGCTGGCGTAAGGAACAGGAACCATGGAAAGTCTGAACGCCCTGATTCAGGGCATGGGGCTGATGCACCTCGGCTTCGGGCAGGCCATCATGCTGCTGGTGAGTCTGCTGCTGCTGTGGCTGGCCATCGCGAAAAAGTTCGAGCCGTTACTGCTGCTGCCGATTGGCTTCGGCGGCCTGTTGTCCAACATCCCGGAGGCCGGGCTGGCGCTAACCGCCCTGGAAAACCTGCTGGCGCACCACGATGCCGGACAGCTAGCAGTGATTGCCGCAAAGCTCAACTGCATACCGGATGTCCACGCCATTAAGGAGGCATTCGCACTGGCCATACCATCAGTGCAACAACAAACAGAAGCGTTGGCGACCGATATGGGCTACACGCCGGGCGTGCTGGCGCTGTTTTATCAGGTGGCGATAGGCTCTGGCGTCGCCCCGCTGGTCATTTTTATGGGCGTGGGGGCGATGACCGATTTCGGTCCGCTGCTGGCCAATCCGCGCACCCTACTGCTGGGGGCGGCGGCGCAGTTCGGTATCTTTGCCACCGTACTCGGCGCGCTGACGCTGAATTATCTTGGCTTTATCAACTTCACGCTGCCGCAGGCGGCGGCGATAGGCATTATCGGCGGCGCGGATGGCCCGACCGCAATTTATCTCGCCAGCAAGCTGGCGCCGGAGTTGCTCGGGGCTATCGCGGTAGCAGCGTATTCGTATATGGCGCTGGTGCCGCTGATCCAACCGCCAATTATGAAGGCGCTGACCACGACAAAGGAACGGAAAATCCGCATGATGCAATTGCGCACAGTAAGCAAGCGGGAAAAGATCCTCTTCCCGGTGGTGCTGTTACTGCTGGTGGCGCTGCTGTTACCGGACGCCGCCCCGCTGCTGGGGATGTTCTGCTTCGGCAATCTGATGCGCGAAAGCGGCGTGGTGGAACGTCTGAGCGATACGGTGCAGAACGCACTGATTAATATCGTCACTATTTTTCTCGGATTATCCGTTGGCGCCAAGCTGGTGGCGGACAAGTTCCTGCAACCGCAGACGCTGGGTATTCTGGTTCTGGGGGTGATGGCCTTCTGCGTCGGAACCGCGGCTGGGGTCTTGATGGCGAAATTACTCAATAAGTTCAGCAAGCATCCGATAAATCCACTGATAGGCTCGGCCGGCGTCTCCGCAGTACCAATGGCGGCGAGAGTATCGAACAAGGTGGGGCTGGAAGCGGATGCGCAGAATTTTCTGCTGATGCACGCAATGGGGCCGAATGTGGCCGGAGTGATTGGCTCGGCTATTGCCGCTGGCGTGATGCTCAAGTACGTGATGGCAATGTAGTTCAGTACGTATCCAGGCGGCGGTGCTGCGCACCTGTCCGGGGTGCGGCTCCGTGTGTTCAGATGACCCGGGTCTGACGCCAGCGCCGCAACCCGGGGATACGAAAATATCGTATTGCAAGCTAAATATCTTCCGAAATCAGCAAAACTGTGGGCCAATTCAGCGTTGTCAGCCACTAAAAAGGAGAGCATGACCATTTGATGTCCATTCGCCCAATGATTAGCCGAAAAATCACGCACTGGTTTGCCCGCCGTTCGTTCCAGAACCGCATCTTTCTGTTGATCCTGTTTACCTCAACCATCGTGATGCTGGCCATGTCATGGTATCTCACCAGTATTACAAAAGAGCGCCTGCATTATCAGGTCGGACAGCGCGCGCTGATTCAGGCAATGCAAATATCCGCCATGCCTGAGCTGGTTGAAGCGGTGGAAAAGCACGATCTGGCGCGAATTAAAAAACTTATCGACCCAATGCGCTCCTTTTCTGATGCCACCTATATCACCGTCGGCGATGTAAACGGCCTGCGTCTCTATCACGTTAATCCTGATGAAATCGGCAGATATATGAAAGGCGGCGACAACGACGAAGCGCTGTCTAACGCCAAAAGCTATGTTTCGGTACGTAAAGGCTCGCTGGGTTCTTCATTACGCGGTAAGTCGCCGATCCAGGACAGCACCGGAAAAGTGATTGGCATCGTCTCTGTGGGATACACCATTGAACAGCTGGAAAACTGGTTGAGTCTGCAGATCGGCTCACTGATGATCCCCATGGCGATCATGCTTCTCCTGCTGCTTTATTGCGCCCGACGCTTCTCCCTGCATATAAAAAAACAGATGCTGAATATGGAGCCGCAACAGCTTTCACAACTGCTTATCCAGCAGAGCGTACTGTTTGAATCTGTATTTGAAGGGCTGATTGCAATCGACTCGCATTACAACATTACCGCCATCAATCAAACCGCACGACGGCTATTAAACCTGAGCCAGGCAGAAACAAGTCTGATAGGTAAATGCATCAGCAGCGTGATTTCCCAGGAAAACTTTTTCTATGATGCGCCGCAGACAAATAAGAAAGACGAAATCGTTACCTTTAATCAAATTAAAGTCATCGCCAGTCGGATGGCCGTGACCCTCAATAATGAACCTCAGGGTTGGGTGATTAGCTTTCGCAGCAAAGATGATATTAATACCCTGAGTCTGCAACTCAGTCAGGTCCAGCAATACGCGGATAACCTGCGCGCCGTGCAGCATGAGCATCGCAACCTGATATCCACCATTGCCGGTTTGCTGTTTTTGAAACGCTACGATAACGCGTTGGATCTGATTCAACAACAGTCGGAGAGACACCAGAAAGTCCTCGATTTTATTGCGCGTAATTTTAAAGTTAATCATCTTGCCGGGCTGCTGATTGGCAAATACTACCGTGCTAAGGAACTTGGCTTAGAACTGGTGTTCGACCCCGGCTGCTATGTCGATACGTTACCCCCATCACTTTCGCACAATGAATGGATCTCGATTGTCGGGAATCTGCTGGACAATGCTTACAATGCCACGTTACGTCAGCCGGAAGGTTCAAGACAGATTGAGTGCCTGATCAACAGTGAAGGCAGTGAAGTCATCATCGAAATCGCCGATCAAGGGTGCGGTATTGACGAGGCGCTGCGCGATCGCATTTTTGAGCGCGGCGTCACCAGCAGCGACAGCAGCGATCACGGCATCGGATTATGGCTGGTGCGTAGCTACGTTGCGCAGGCTGGCGGCCATATCGTCATTGATGACAATATCCCCTTTGGCACAATTTTTTCCCTCTATATCCCCCTGACCCGAGATGAACATCATGGATAGCATAACAACCCTCATCGTTGAAGACGAACCTATGCTGGCGGAAATTCTGGTGGATACCATCAAACAATTCCCTCAGTTCGAAGTCATTGGTATCGCGGATAAACTTGAAAGCGCAAAAAAACAGCTCCGTCTCTATCAACCGCAGTTGATCCTGCTGGATAATTTCTTACCCGATGGCAAAGGCCTCGATTTAATCCGCCACGCCGTCTCGATTAATTATAAAGGGCGTATCATTTTCATCACTGCCGATAACCACATGGATACCATCAGCGAAGCATTGCGGATGGGGGTTTTTGATTATCTGATTAAGCCGGTTCACTATCAGCGCTTGCAGCATACGCTTGAGCGTTTTGCCCGTTACCGCAGTTCCCTGCGTTCCAGCGAACAGGCCAGCCAGACCCACGTTGACGCTCTTTTCAATATTCAGGCCAAAGAACATACCGAATCCGCCGGTTCCCCGCTACGCGGCATTGACGAAAGCACTTTCAACCGAGTTCTGCAGCTGTTTGCTGACCCGGAGACAGTCCACACCGCCGACTCACTTGCGCGTATTCTCGGCAGCAGTAAAACCACCGCCCGCCGTTACCTGGAACAAGGGGTTAAAAACGATTTTCTTGAGGCTGAAATCAGCTACGGTAAAGTCGGCAGACCGGAACGGATATATCATGGTAAACATTCTGACCCCACTTAAACATCAGGCGAGCCCCTGTTTATTGGGCTATGGCAGTGAGTTAAGTACACGCCTGAGGTTTTATGCTGTCTCGTTTATCTGCGTGGAATTCGTTTTTGGCCGGTTTTGGCGAAAGTTTGATGTTGCTGATTCGCATCTCGGCCTGAGCTCAGATTCATTTGTTCTGGAAGTACAAATGAATCTGAGCTTACTTCCTCCTCTGGTCCTGTTCGTGCAGATTATCGAACGGAGCAACGTTCCTGCCGTTGCGCGCCAAACACGCCCGACGGCCTTCAGCAATTAGCCGCAGCGCCTCACGCCTGGGCAGGAATCGGCCTTTGACCTCCCTTTTTCGTCACCAGTGCGAATGCTGTTCAACATGGTTAAGCGTTTTGTCCGACAACTTGAAATATGACGGGTATCTATTTTTTCAATGACCATTCAAATCATCCCCCAGTTCATTAATATTCTCCACCACCATACCCCAAATGTAATTTGAAGAAGAAAGGTAAGAAACGTTAATATTCCGCCGATAATCCACCATGATTTGATATCATTGTAGCCAGCGCCAAAAATAACCGGCCCTGCCGCACCGCCATAGTGGGTTACCATACCGCCATAAGAGTTGCTGAAGAGTAAGGCGAGTGCTGTTAGCATCACCGGTGCGCCTGAAACATTCGCCAGCATAGCAAATACTGGAATCATCGCTACAACATAAGCACTTCCCGATGCAAAGAAATAACGCACCAAAATACTTAATGCAATAATAACAATAAAGGCTAAATTACCGTGACCGTTAAATGATATATTATTTTTTAATAAATCAGCCAGCCATAAGAAAAAACCGACCCTGGATAGCAGTGAACTTAAGCCAATGATGCCACCGTACCATATGAGCGTATTCCATCCTCCCTTATTTTTAATCACGTCATCCCAGGTAACGATTCTCAACACCAGCATCAACGCCATGACACAGATTGCAACGGTTGACGCGTTGATCCCCAGTGGCTTACTAAATACCCAGCCAGCCAGGGCGAGAACAAAAATACAAGACAGCATCTTTTCGCGTAACGTCATTGGCCCCAACAATTCGATACCTGTTTTAGCGATCTTTTTATTATCTACGATCTTCAGTTCAGGTGGATAAAGCTTGTAGGTAATCAGTGGCGTTAATAGCAACATGATGACGCCAGGTTGTCCCGCAGCCAGCGCCCATCCTCCCCAGCTCAATTTTATGTGGCAAATATCCTCGATCATTTTCAGCGCAAGTATATTTCCGGCCATGGCGGTGAAAAACATATAACTGGTTGTTTTAGTAACCATATAGACATTCAACATGAGATAATGGCCAACTCGCTTTGCGCTCTGCTCAGGCTCTGATCCAAGAGCGACGGCGACACTATTGATAATGGGTAATACTATACCGCCAGCACGAGCAGTATTCGAAGGCGTGGCTGGAGCCAGAATCAGGTCAAGAAAAGCAGTAACATAGCCAAGCCCCAAAGTCGTACTGCCAATCTTGCCAATAAGAATATAAGCAATTCTTTTACCTAATCCGGTAATGACAAATGCCGCACTTAGTGTAAATGCGGAAAAAACTAACCAGGTTGTACCGGATGAATATCCACTTAATACGCTAACGGCTTTTACAGTTCCATCCCCTAAATTACCGACAATCGCCATTGATGCAGCAACAGCTATCAGTAACACGACAGGTTCAGAAAAAGGTTTAATAACTAAACCGACAATGGCTGCCAGATATATACCGGATAATATCCAGGCAAGTTGTGATAACCCTGCGGGTGCCGGAAATAAACTTATGAGCAACGGTATTGCTATTATAACAAGTAATTTCCATAACGTATTCTTTTGCATTTTTATTCCTTACCTGCACTCAGGATTAAAGGATGCTTGTGGAACGCATTCACATCCCCCGCAGCACACAGCATATTTCCGTCGTTTGGCAAGGTGTCGATTTGCAGTTGGTTAACCGAAACCTGTACAGACAGATAATCGATATCTGCTTTATCGCTAAGAGATTGACTGATAATAGTGACTTTACTGCTTTGTGGACTCCTTTCACCAATGCCATTCATCTCCAGCGCATAACCCGATCCCATTATGGCTAACAAGAACTCATCTCGTTGTTGAAGATCCTTAGGTAAATCATCGTCCAAAAGAAAGGCATCTGTGGATGTCTCTCCGCACATTAATACACAGGGAATGCGCTTCATAGCATGTTCCTCACACCATAAGAAATAGAAGAATTGAATAAAACAGCCTTGTGAATTTAATTAGTTTTATGCTCTTTAAGTTTTTATTTCCTTAATCAACGCCACATGTAAATCATCTCAGGCATTTTACAAATTCATTCTACTTGCAAGAAATTTATTGGTTGATAAAATTTTGCCATAGGAGTTATTCCTGCTGAGCATTAATTAAAAAAACTTTGCCGATTAATCACCATTTTTCATCGGGTTAGAGAAAATTTATTACCCCTTATGGAGAAAAAATGAAAAATGAACTATCTGGAATGAAAGCCTTTGTCACAATTGCAGAGCTAGGCTCATTTAGTAAAGCTGCCGAGTCACTCAATCTCACGCAACCAGCATTAACCAAAAAGATAAAAAAAATAGAGAGTAATCTGAATATTGCGCTATTCGAACGAACGACGCGAAAAATTGCGCTGACTCAGGCCGGAAAAGCTCTTCTCCCAAAGGCAAAGTCTTTGATTTCCAACCTTGATGCGGCAATATTTAACCTCAGCAATTTAACATCTCAATTACATGATACCGTCACGCTATCCTGCATTCCTACTGCCGTTTTTTACTTTTTACCGCGTGCTATCATTCAATTCAATCAACGCTATCCCAACATCAAAGTACGAATTTATGAGCAAGGTGTAGAAACATGTCTGAACTCAGTACGAAAAGGCAATGTTGATTTTGGAATAAATATGAACTTCGTCACATACCCTGACGTCGATTTTATCCCGCTGCTGAATGAGCCTTTTGTTCTGGTCTGTCGACAAAATCATCCCCTGGCAACCAGGAAACTGGTCGAATGGCAGGAACTCGTCAACCAGACCTTAATCGGTGTAAGAAGATCAAGTGTCAATAGACAGCTAATAGAAAAATGCCTGGCGGATAAACCCTGGAGGCTGGATTGGTTTTATGAAGTGAGACATTTGTCAACCTCGCTCGGTCTTGTCGAGGCTGGCCTGGGCGTATCGGCGCTACCGTGCCTGGCGATGTCTCATAACGCGAATAACAAGGTCGTGAGCATTCCCCTTGTCGAACCGGTTATCAGACGCACGCTTGGTATGATCCGCGCAAAAAACCGTCCGCTGTCCGAAGCATCGGAACGATTCGCGTCACTATTACTTCTTATGTGGACAAATGAAGCGGGCACGCTATGGCGCAATGTCGTCGACTCAAATCAGAATACCTGAGTTCCCGAAAAGCCGCTTCATCGCCATGTTAAGGCGCCAGCGCAATCACCTCTGCCGCCCAGCGCTGGAACCCGGCGACATCCAGCCCCAATGCTACCCGCGCATTTGCTGGCTGCCCCAGCTTACCTTCAATATCGACAACCGTCATGCCGGATGTCCATGTTCCCTGAGTTTCCACCGCCACAAAGCACGGTTTGAGGGTAAAGAACTGCGGGCGAACCAGCCAGGCAATCGCGCACAAATCATGCATACGCAAGCCGCTGCGCATGCTGCCGCTACGATAGTGGCTAAACAACGCATGAAGCATTTTCCCGGTCTGATTAAGCGCGGGAAGCGTCGCGAGATAATCCGGAGCCAGCACCGCCTGATTGGTTACATCCAGCCCACACATGACGATTTCCAGCCCGCTGTTAAAGACTTTCGCCGCCGCTTCCGGGTCGATAGCGATATTAAACTCCGCACTCGGCGTAAAGTTACCGCGCCCGGCGGAACCGCCCATAATGACCAGGCGGCGGATATTAAAACGGCATTCGGGATACTGAGTCAGCAGTAGCGCGATATTGGTTAACGGACCAATCGCCACCAGCGTTATCGGCTCCGATGCATGCATCAGCGTATCGCGCATGGCCTGAAACGCCGGTTTGGCCAGCGGCTGGCGATTATGCTCAACGAAAGCATAGCCTTCCATCCCGGACTCGCCGTGAACGGAAGCAGCATCGCGCAGCGGGCGAACCAGCGGCATTGATGCCCCCTGGGCCAGCGGGATATCAGCGTTCCAGAAATGCAGCAATTGCAGGGCGTTGCGGGTCGTTTTCTCCACGGAGACATTCCCCGCCACGGTGGTCATCAGTTGTAGATCCAGCTCTGGGGCAAACAGCGCCGCGGCAATCGCCGCCGCATCGTCAATGCCGGGATCGGTATCCAGAATGATCGGTAAGCGCATCGTTTCTCCATAAAAAAATGCCAGACATTCAGTCTGGCATCTTCTCATACTATGGCGAAAAAGAATCTATTCGACTTCACGGACATCGACCCGCAGCTCTTTCGGCACTTCGAAAACAATGTTCTCTTCGCGGCCTTCCAGCGGCACGGCTTCGCCGCCGCCCAGTTCCTGCAAACGCGAAATGACGTTCTGCACCAGAATATCCGGCGCCGATGCGCCCGCGGTTACGCCCACGCATTGCGCCTCTTTCACCCACGCCTCCTGAATATCGGCCGCATCATCAATCAGATACGCCGCTTTACCCATTCTCTGAGCCAGCTCGGCCAGACGGTTGGAGTTAGAGGAGTTTTTCGACCCTACGACCAGCACCACGTCGGCCTGTTCAGCCAGCGCGCGGACCGCTTCCTGACGGTTAGTGGTCGCATAACAGATATCATCTTTACGCGGTCCGACGATTTTCGGGAAGCGTTCGCGCAGGGCGTCAATCACGTCAGAAGTATCATCAACGGAGAGCGTTGTCTGGGTCATAAACGACAGCTTCGCGTCGTTTTTCACATCCAGCGTCCAGACATCATCCGGTGATTCCACCAGATACATCCCCCCTTTCGGGTTACTGTACTGACCCATGGTGCCTTCGACCTCCGGGTGACCGGCGTGGCCAATCAGAATCGACTCTTCACCGCGGCGGCTGGCGCGGGCGACCTCCATATGCACTTTGGTCACCAGCGGGCAGGTGGCGTCAAAAACCGTCAGATCGCGGTTTTTCGCCTCATTGCGCACGGCCTGAGAGACGCCGTGGGCGGAAAAAATCAGGATTGCGCCGTCCGGTACTTCGCTAATCTGCTCGATAAAAACAGCGCCGCGTTGACGCAGACTATCCACCACATAGCGGTTGTGGACGACTTCATGACGCACATAGATCGGCGCGCCGTAAAGCGTCAGCGCGTTTTCGACAATGCTGATAGCGCGGTCAACGCCTGCGCAAAATCCGCGCGGGTTAGCCAACAGAATCTGCATTTTACTCCTCCAGCGCCGGATCGATCTCCAGCACTTCAACATCAAAATGAACGGTACGCCCGGCCAGCGGATGGTTGAAATCCACGGTGATCGAATCACCGTTCACTTCACGGATCACACCAGGCATTTCGCTGCCATCCATTGCGGTAAAGAGCATAATCGCGCCAGTCTCAGGTTCACCCGCGTCGATAAATTCCCGGCGGGAGAAATATTGAATCAAATCCGGGCTCGGTACGCCAAACGCCGCATCCGGCTCCAGCGAAAAGGTGGTTTTATCGCCCTCTTTCAGCCCCAGCAAGTGTTGCTCAAGACCTTCAGAAAGCGAAGTATCGCCCAGGCGGAAGAGCGCGGGTTTACCATTATTACGGGTTGACTCTGCGGTGGAGCCATCGTCGAGTTTTAAGGTGAAGTGCACCAGCACCGCACTGTTGCTCTGTACTGATTTAGACATGCAGGTTGCTCACTTGTTTTACCGCCTGTTTGCCCGGTAGCGCTAACGTTACCGGACAAACAAAGATCGCGCTATTTTGTCGGCCGGATAAGGCATTTCGCCGCCATCCGGCATTTTATTACGCCTGCTTTTTCGGCAGGAACCCTTCCAGCACAATCAGCGCCGCGCCGATGCAAATGGCGGTATCGGCAAGATTGAAGGTGGCAAAATGCCACTCCCCAACGTAGAAATCGATCATATCGACGACAAAGCCGTGCCAGAGCCTGTCGAATAAATTACCCAATGCACCGCCAATAATCAGCGCATAGGCAATGTTATTCAGCTTTTGCGTCGCCTTAGCGCGATACATCAGCACCGCGAGGATCACGCAGATACCGATAGCGATACCAGCAAAGAACCAGCGCTGCCAGCCGCCTCTGTCGGCAAGGAAGCTAAAAGCCGCGCCATAGTTACGCGCATAATGCAGATTAAGCGATGGAAACAGCGAGACCGTATCCCCCAGTGCAAAATTCTGGAGGATCAGGTATTTACTGCCTAAATCGATAATCAGCACGGCTACGACGATCCACAACCAGCGTAGCCCCGTTGAACCAATCGGTTTACTCATCAGGCAAATTTACGTTTTTCACCGTCACCGGCGATGTTGCTGACACAGCGTCCGCAGATATCCGCGTGTTCCGCCACCTTGCCGATATCCGTGGTGTAATGCCAGCAACGCGGGCATTTGTCACCTTCGGCTTTGCTCAGCACAACTTTCAACCCCTTCAGCAGTTCACTCTGCCAGGCGTCAGCCGGAGCCTGCGCATAATCGACAACTTTCGCCCCGGAGGTCAACAGGACAAATCGCAATTCATCGCCCAGCGCGTTCAGCTTCGCCGCAAGATCGGCATCGGCATACAGCGTGACCGCCGCTTCCAGAGAGCCGCCCACCTGCTTATCCGCACGCGCCTGTTCGATTACCTTATTGACTTCGCCGCGCACTTTCAGCAGCGCGTCCCAGAAAGCGTCATTCATTGCTTCGTCGGCAGTCAGGCCGAACAGACCGGTGTACCATTCACCGGTAAAGACATATTTTTCACGCTCGCCCGGCAGATAACCCCAGATTTCGTCGGCGGTGAAGGACATAATCGGCGCCATCCAGCGCACCAGCGCCTCGGCAATATGGTACAACGCAGTCTGGCAGCTACGGCGCGCGACGCTGTCCGCTTTGGTGGTGTACTGGCGGTCTTTGATGATATCAAGCCAGAATGACCCCATTTCGACAGAGCAGAAGCGCATCAGGCGCTGCACTACTTCGTGGAAATCATAAGACTCATAGGATTTGACGATATCATCCTGCGCCGCTTGCGCACAGCCAACCGCCCAGCGGTCCAGCACCACCATCTCTTCCGGTTTCATCATGTCTTTTTCCGGATCGAAACCATTCAGGTTCGCCAGCAGGAAGCGCGCGGTATTACGGATACGGCGATAGCTGTCGGCGGCACGTTTGAGGATCTCGTCAGAAACCGCCATTTCACCGGTATAGTCGGTAGAAGCCACCCACAGACGCAGAATATCGGCCCCCAGTTTGTTCATTACATCCTGCGGAGAAACGGTGTTACCGATGGATTTGGACATCTTGCGGCCCTGGCCATCGACGGTAAAGCCGTGGGTCAGTACCTGACGGTACGGCGCTTTGCCTTTCATCGCGGTGGAGATCATCAGCGAGGACATAAACCAGCCGCGATGCTGGTCGGAACCTTCCAGATACATATCGGCGGCATGACCGGCAAATTCAGGACGCACGTCAACGACGGAGGAGTGAGTCGACCCGGAGTCAAACCACACGTCGAGGGTATCCGGCACCTTTTCGTAGTTATCAGCATCGGCGCCGAGGATGTCGCGGGAGTCGAGATCCCACCACGCCTGAATGCCATCGACTTCCACGCGTTTAGCCACTTCTTCCATCAGCTCCAGCGTACGCGGATGCAATTCTTGCGTCTCTTTATGCACGAACAGCGACATCGGGACACCCCAGGTGCGCTGACGGGAGATACACCAGTCGGGACGATTGGCGACCATCGATTCGATACGCGCCTGCCCCCAGTCCGGGATCCACTGGACACCTTTGATCTCTTTCAGCGACTGCGCGCGCAGGCCTTTCTGATCCATGCTGACAAACCACTGCGGCGTGGCGCGGAAGATGATTGGCGTTTTGTGACGCCAGCAGCACGGATAGCTATGCTGTAGCTTTTCTACGTGCAGCAGCGCGCCTTTTTCCCGCAACAGCGCTACGACGATATCGTTGGCTTTAAAGACGTTGACGCCGTCCAGAGTCGGGTAAGTTCCCGGCAGATAAGCGCCGTCCGGGCCAACCGGGTTAGCGACTTCCAGCCCATATTTTTGACCGATGACATAGTCGTCCGGACCGTGTCCTGGCGCGGTATGCACCGCCCCGGTACCCGCATCCAGCGTGACGTGATCGCCAAGGATCGCCGGTACGTCAAAATCGAGGAACGGATGCTTAAAGCGTAACATCTCCAGTTCGCCGCCGTTGACCACCGCCAGAATGGTGTAGTCAGCGATGCCGGCGCGCTTCATCACGCTGTCGACCAGGTCTTTAGCGACGATCAGCGCCTGCCCCTCAACCTGCACCAGCGCATAATCAAACGCTGGTGACAAAGAGATTGCGCGGTTGGCTGGCAGCGTCCATGGGGTGGTGGTCCAGATAACCAGAGAAACCGGGCCATTCACATCGGCCACGCCAAATTTGGCCAGCGCCGCCGCTTTATCCACCGCGTGGAATGCCACATCGATGGACGGAGACGTTTTGTCATAATACTCCACTTCCGCTTCCGCCAGCGCGGAGCGGCAGTCTGCACACCAGTGTACTGGTTTAGCGCCTTTATGCAGGTGGCCGTTGCCGATGATTTTAGCCAGCGCGCGGATGATGTTGGCTTCAGTTTTGAAGTCCATGGTCAAGTACGGATGCGACCAGTCGCCGAGCACACCCAGACGGATAAAGTCTTTACGCTGGCCGTCGACCTGGGTAGCCGCATATTCGCGGCATTTAGCGCGGAATTCAGCCGCGGTGAATTTTTCCCCCGGCTTACCGTACTCCTGCTCCACTTTCAGCTCAATCGGCAGACCGTGGCAATCCCAGCCCGGCACATACGGAGAGTCATAGCCCGCCAGCCCTTTGGACTTAACGATAATGTCTTTCAGAATTTTATTAACCGAGTGACCAATATGAATGCTGCCATTCGCATAAGGAGGGCCATCATGCAGAATGAAGGTTTTTTTGCCTTTTTTGGCTGCACGGATGATGCCGTACAGGTCATCATCGGTCCAACGCGCCAGCATTCCCGGTTCACGCCTGGCGAGGTCGCCGCGCATCGGGAACCCTGTTTCCGGCAAATTCAGGGTCGATTTATAGTCACTCATCAGATTCTCGGTTCCGTTATTTCGGTTTGATAAACACCGTCAGGGTCAGGCCTGCCCGGTTAGCCCAAAGAACTCGCGGGCCGTTAACTCATCGCAGGCAATTTGCGCCTTTAGTTCATCAAGCGACGCAAATCGCTGCTCATTACGTATCTTTTTACGCAGTATTACATCTATATGACGACCATAGAGGTCCATTACAACATCCAGCAGATGCACTTCTAACTGCTGGCGTACGCCTGCCACTGTCGGACGGGTGCCGATATTGGCGACGCCAGGCAAGGGATGCTCTCCCAGCCCCATCACTTCCACCGCATAAACCCCTTGTACCGGGGAGACCTGACGACGCAGCGGTAAATTCGCCGTCGGGAAACCAATGGTGCGCCCCAGCTCATCGCCGTGGACAACGCGACCGGAGATAGTAAACGGATGCCCCAGCAAAGTCTCGGCCAGCGCCAGATCGTCATCCGACAGCGCCTGGCGTACCGCCGTACTGCTAATACGCACCCCGCCCTCGCAAAATGAGTGGGTACTGGTGACATCAAAGCCGTATTCCACGCCGGCTTTTTGTAATAATAAGAAATCCCCCTGGCGGCTAACGCCAAAGCGGAAATCATCCCCCACGACGAGGAACTGAACGCCTAATCTGCGGACCAGCAGTTCGCTAATAAAATCCTGGGCGGTCAACGACGCAAAGCGCCGATCAAAGCGCACGCACAGTACGTAATCGACGCCGCTTTCAGCCAGATAGTTAAGCTTTTCACGCAGACGCGTTAAACGTGCGGGCGCTTTATCGGCGGCAAAAAGCTCCAGCGGCTGCGGCTCAAAAATCATCACTGCCACCGGTAAGCCACGCTGACGACCTTCCGCACGCAAACGCTGCAGTAACGCCTGGTGCCCGCGATGCACGCCGTCAAAATTTCCAATGGTCAGCACACACCCGCGCGGGGCCTGACTGAGATTATGTATGCCGCGTATCAGCTTCATGTCTGGCTCAAAACAGTGAAAATCGTCCGAGTATACCTTGTACAACTGGCAACGTTAACCAGCGATTGCACCTCTACACCGAAAGATCCCGGTAATTCATTCACTCAGCGCAAGATCGCTGGAAAAACACCCCGCTGTCGTCGATTTTTCTGGTCGAAAGGCTGTATTCGCCAGCAACAAGCTGATAGAATCTTGCGCCATCACTACGTAATAAAGCGTTGTTGGTTTAAACGGCGCTTATTTGCACAAATCCATTGACAAAAGAAGGCTAAACGGGCATATTCCTCGGCCTTTGAATTGTCCATATAGAACACATTTGGGAGTTGGACCTTGGCTAATATCAAATCAGCTAAGAAGCGCGCCGTTCAGTCTGAAAAGGCCCGCAAGCACAACGCGAGCCGTCGCTCTATGATGCGTACTTTCATCAAGAAAGTATACGCAGCTATCGAAGCTGGCGACAAAGCGACTGCACTGAAAGCATTTAACGAAATGCAACCGATCGTGGACCGTCAGGCTGCTAAAGGTCTGATCCACAAAAACAAAGCCGCACGTCATAAAGCAAACCTGACTGCTCAGATCAACAAACTGGCTTAATCGTCTGTTGGTTGTCGCTTTGTAAAAAAGCCCGCGAAAGCGGGTTTTTTTATGTCTGTCGTTGATCACGTCAAACGTCAATACTCGCGTTCTGGTTATCGCAGCCAGTTCATACTTCAGCATGGACTGGCTGCGGCATTTTCCACGTAGCAGGAAACTGTTCTGGCCTATCTCCGGGAAGAGGTGAAAAGCGCTGAATAGTCGCGGTGACAAATACGCTGCACTGCCGGATGCTGGATCATGCGCTCGGCAAAAATAGCGTGATACTCTTCCATCACATTATCCATACGCCCGATCTCGACGATCGACTCATCGCTATAGAAATCATGTGAATACAGCGTTGGCGCGACGAATATCGCGTTATGCAGCGCCCCGAAGGCTTTCATCAACGCCGCATCGTCGAATTCCCCCAGAATTTCCACCTGCAATCCCTGCGAGTTAAACCAGTTGAGCAGCTTACGCCCCAGCATGGAACAACGCCCCGGAATCAACAAACGACGCTCTTCCAGGCAGGCCGGGAACGGCTTTTCCGGCGGAGGATTCATGCACCAGAAACTGACGCTGCATTCGCCGATTTTCACTGAAAACAAGCCTTCCTGCTGGGTGGAGTCAATGGGGCAATCGGAGATGATCATATCGAGCTTATGCTGGCTCAACTGCTCCAGCAGCATTTCGTGAGTTGACTCAAAACAGCGTAAATGGATCTGTTCGTTATCGACGACGGCGGCATCAAGTACACCGCTGACCAGCCTTTTTGACAGTGCGTCAGCCACACCGACATCAAACAACAGATTCGACTCTTTACGATAATTAACGATATCCAGCATTTCCTGGCTCAGGGTAAACATACGATCGGCGTAGCGGAAGACCAGTTCCCCCAGTTCACTGGGCTCAAGCCCTCGTCCTTTACGCTTGAACAACTTCCCCTGCAGACGCTCTTCCAGCGCTTTGATCTGTCCGGTAATGGTTTGCGGCGTCAGGAACAATGCCTCCGCAGCACCAACCACTGAGCCTTCTTTATAGACATGCCAGAAATAGTACAGATGGTTGTAATTGATATGTGACATGCTTCTCTCCCTGATTATGTCGAGGAGAACCGTAGCGGCTTTCCATGAAATGTTAAGCCGCGTAGCCCGAATCCGCTACGCGCTTACGCAGTATGATGTATCCCGTCACTGCCGATAATATCGATCCAATAAGGATGCCAAGCCTGGCCCAGTTGTTCAATGCGGGATCAACGTTGCTGAAAGCCAGGGAGGCAATAAAAATCGACATGGTGAAACCAATCCCACATAGAATGCCAACCGCCATAATTTGCTTACAGCTCGTCCCTTCAGGCAACGAGGCCCATTTCAGCTTTAGCGCCAGCCAGCAGAACAGGCTAATTCCCAATGGTTTACCGATAAACAACCCGGCAATAATACCCAATGGCAGCAGCGAGGTCAGCCCTTCTACCGTGATCCCCTGCAAAGAAACGCCCGCATTAGCAAAGGCGAACAGCGGCAGGATCAGGAATGCCACCCACGGATGCAGTACGTGCTCAAGCTGCTTCGCCGGCGATTTACCTTTCTGCTCTTTTAGCGGGATCACAAAGCCGACAATGACGCCGGCCAGCGTTGCGTGAACGCCCGATTTCAGAACCGCGGTCCAGAGTATGGCGCCGACCAGAATATAGATGCCGGTGCGTCGTACGCCGCTCAGATTTAATGCCGCCAGTACCGTGATAGATCCAGCCGCAACAATCAATGACATGACGGAAAGGTCGTGCGTATAGAACAACGCAATAATAATAATGGCGCCCAGATCGTCAATGATGGCCAGCGCCATCAGAAAAATCTTCAGCGCAGCGGGAACCCGATTCCCCAGCAGCGCCAGTACGCCCAACGCGAAGGCGATATCGGTCGCAGCCGGAATCGCCCACCCTTCTCTGGCAATCGGATCCCGGCCGTTAAACGCCAGATAAACCAGTGCCGGAACCACCATTCCGCCCAACGCCGCGACGAGCGGAAACACGGCCTGGCGACGGCTGGCCAGCGCCCCCTGATTCATCTCGCGCTTCACTTCCAGGCCTATCAGCAGGAAAAATATCGCCATCAGCGCATCGTTAATCCACAACAGCATATTTTTGTTGATTTCTAACGCCCCTACGCGCAGTTGAACGGGCGTTTCCAGAAAAGAACGATACAGATCGCTGGTCAAGCCAGTATTGGCGAATAACATCGCCATTACGGCGGCAAAAATTAAGATAATGCCTCCAGATGCATCGCTATGGAAAAAACGCTGCAGATGTTTCACTTTTACCTCACCTTATCGGTAAACAACTCGATAAAAGAATCATACAGACGCAAATACATCGAAAAAACCAGTTTTAAATTGCCTTTATAGACGGTTTTTTCGAATTAACAAGTAAGACGACATAGCGTTTGTCAGAGGAAGAATAAACGTAAACCGCTCTCAATAATTCAGGGGCGAGGCGAGATGGTGGATAATCGTTAATTCAGGTAGTGTAGCGGCTAAAAGAGAAAAAGCCTGAGTAACAAAACCCAGGCTTGAGATGCAACAGGCAATCAAAAAAGATCAGCTGGTTAAATCATCGAAAAATTTCTTCACGCCATCAAAGAAACTTTTCGAGCGCGGGCTATTCTTCTCACCCGTGGGCCCACCAAAGCTCTCCTGAAGCTCTTTCAGCAGTTGCTTTTGTTTGTCATTAAGCCCCACCGGCGTTTCGACCACTACGCGACACAGCAGATCGCCCTGCGCGCCGCCACGCACAGATTTTACGCCTTTACCACGCATGCGGAACAGCTTACCGGTCTGCGTTTCGCCGGGCACCTTCAGGTTCACCCGGCCATCCAGCGTCGGGACCTCAATCTCACCGCCAAGCGCAGCCATGGTAAAGTTGATCGGAACTTCGCAATACAGGTTATTGCCTTCACGCTCAAAAATTGCGTGCTGCTTAACCTGTACCTGAACGTACAGATCGCCAGCCGGTGCGCCATGCTCACCCGCTTCGCCTTCACCGGCGAGGCGAATACGATCCCCGGTATCGACGCCTGCCGGGATCTTAACCGACAGCGTTTTGCTCTTCTCTACGCGACCATGACCATGACATTTGTTGCACGGATCTTTAATCAGCGTACCGCGGCCCTGACAGTGCGGACAGGTTTGCTGCACGGCGAAGAAGCCCTGGCGCATCTGCACCTGGCCAGAACCATGACAGGTCGGGCAGGTCTGCGGCTGAGTGCCTGCTTTCGCGCCACTACCGTGGCAGACATCACACTCTTCCAGCGTCGGAATACGGATCTCTTTGGTCACTCCGCGAACGGCTTCTTCCAGCGTCAGATCCATGTTATAGCGCAAATCGGCACCGCGCGACGCGCGCTGGCGGCCGCGACCGCCACCAAAGATATCGCCAAAAACATCGCCGAAAATATCGCTGAAATCAGCACCGCCGCCAAAACCGCCGCCCCCCATGCCGCCTTGTTCGAAGGCGGCATGACCGTATTGATCGTAAGCAGCGCGCTTCTGAGCATCAGTCAGGATTTCATACGCTTCTTTAATTTGTTTAAATTTCGCTTCGGCCTCTTTATCGCCCTGATTGCGGTCCGGGTGATACTTCATGGCCAGGCGTTTATACGCCTTTTTGATTTCACGCTCTTCCGCGGTTCTGGGAACGCCCAAAATCTCGTAATAATCTTGCTTTGCCATTGGTGTTGTTCAGCCCCTTAACATGCGTGCACGGGCGGAGAGGAACCCTCTTCGCCCGTGCCAGTATTTACCCGTTCAAAGGGCGATTATTTTTTGTCTTTTACTTCTTCAAACTCAGCATCGACAACATCGTCATCTTTCGCGTTGTTTGCAGAAGCGTCAGCGCCGCCAGCCTGCTGCTGTGCATGCTGCTGCTGAGCGATTTCCATCAGTTTCTGGGAAGCCTGCGCCAGTTCCTGCATTTTCGCTTCGATAGCCGCTTTGTCTTCACCTTTCAGCGCCGTTTCCAGCGCGCTCAGCGCAGACTCGATTGCGGTTTTATCATCAGCCGGCAGTTTATCGCCCGCTTCTTCAACCTGCTTACGGGTGCTGTGCAGCAGATGGTCGCCCTGGTTGCGGGTCTGAACCAGCTCTTCAAACTTACGGTCAGATTCAGCGTTCGCTTCAGCATCGCGAACCATTTTCTGAATTTCGTCCTCGTTCAGACCAGAAGAGGCCTTGATGGTGATCTTCTGCTCTTTACCGCTGTTTTTGTCTTTCGCGGAAACGTGCAGGATACCGTCAGCATCGATATCAAAGGTGACTTCAATCTGCGGCATACCGCGCGGTGCCGGATTGATGCCATCCAGGTTGAACTGACCCAGAGATTTGTTATCAGACGCGCGTTTACGCTCACCCTGCAGCACATGGATGGTTACCGCAGACTGGTTGTCTTCAGCGGTAGAGAACACCTGGCTGTGCTTGGTCGGGATAGTGGTGTTTTTGCTGATCAGCGCGGTCATTACGCCGCCCATGGTTTCGATACCCAGAGACAGCGGAGTAACGTCGAGCAGCAGAACGTCTTTCACATCGCCGGTCAGTACGCCGCCCTGCACCGCTGCGCCGATAGCAACAGCTTCGTCCGGGTTAACGTCTTTACGCGGTTCTTTACCAAAGAACTCCGCCACTTTTTTCTGCACCATCGGCATACGCGTCTGACCGCCCACGAGGATAACGTCGTTGATATCCGATACGGACAGGCCAGCATCCTGCAGCGCGACTTTCAGCGGCTCGATAGAACGGTTCACCAGGTCTTCGACCAGGCTTTCCAGTTTCGCGCGAGTCACTTTAATGTTCATGTGTTTCGGACCGGTGGCATCTGCAGTGATGTACGGCAGGTTGACGTCGGTCTGCTGTGCGGAAGAAAGCTCGATTTTCGCTTTTTCTGCCGCTTCTTTCAGACGCTGCATCGCCAGCGGATCGTTACGCAGGTCAATGCCCTGATCTTTCTTAAATTCTTCAACCAGGTAGTTGATCAGACGGGTATCGAAGTCTTCACCACCCAGGTGAGTATCGCCGTTGGTTGCCAGAACTTCGAAGGTTTTTTCGCCATCAACTTCGTCGATTTCGATAATAGAGATATCGAAAGTCCCCCCACCGAGGTCATATACCGCGATAGTACGGTTGCCGATTTCTTTATCGAGACCATAAGCCAGTGCGGCGGCGGTCGGTTCGTTGATGATACGTTTGACTTCCAGACCAGCGATACGACCGGCGTCTTTCGTTGCCTGACGCTGAGCATCGTTGAAGTAAGCCGGTACGGTGATAACCGCTTCGGTTACCGGCTCACCCAGGTAATCTTCTGCAGTTTTCTTCATTTTTTTCAGCACTTCAGCAGAGATCTGCGGCGGTGCCGTTTTGGTGCCTTTCACATCAAGCCATGCGTCGCCGTTATCTGCAGCAACAATTTTATACGGCATGATGGAAACGTCGCGCTGGACTTCTTCATCCTGGAAGCGGCGGCCAATCAGGCGTTTAATCGCAAACAGGGTATTTTGCGGGTTTGTCACTGCCTGACGTTTAGCCGGCTGACCTACCAGAGTTTCACCATCCTGGGTATAAGCAATGATAGAAGGCGTGGTGCGATCGCCTTCGGCGTTCTCCAGCACACGAGCTGTAGTGCCATCCATAATCGCTACACAAGAGTTGGTCGTACCCAGGTCGATACCAATAATTTTACCCATCTAAACGTCTCCACTAAAAATTCAGTCAACATGTGGTTGTGAACCTGTAATAAGGGCGAAACGTGCGGTTTCAACCGCCCGGACATCATTTTTTTTCAGGTTCATTCACTGCGGTTGACTACAAGATGGGGTCAGCCACCGCGTCATCAAGGGGGAGACACAAAAAAATTTTACCTCTGCTCCCCTGATGGATGGGCAAAACGGCGGCAGTTGGCAACAAGAGAGGGAAAAGAGTACACCCGATAAAAATAGCGCTAATCGGTAGCGTAATATATGACCCAGGCATAATTCGCAATAAATTCTCGGCACCCCGCCTGCCCAGGGTCGATAACCTACCGTCGTCAGGCAGAATCACAAATTGCTTAAAAACCCCCCTCCAGATCATGGACAGTATTCTGGCGCCTCATTATTATGCCGCGCCCCGCTCTCCAGCGGCTGTTAATATTTTTATTATAATCATTAAGTTGGGAAATTATGGATACCTCTAAATTAGCTAATCCGGCACCGCTGGGCCTTATGGGCTTCGGCATGACCACTATTCTGCTTAACCTCGTAAATAGCGGTTTGTTCGCATTTGATGTCGCTATCCTGGCAATGGGCATTTTTTACGGCGGTATCGCACAAATTTTTGCCGGTCTGCTGGAATTTAAAAAAGGTAATACTTTTGGCTTAACTGCATTTACCTCCTATGGCGCTTTCTGGTTGACGCTGGTCGCGATCCTTTTGATGCCGAAAACAGGTCTTGCCGAAGCGTCTGACGCACACTTTCTCGGTATGTATCTCGCACTGTGGGGGATCTTTACGCTGTTTATGTTCTTTGGCACTCTCAAAGGCCCGCGTATGCTGCAGTTCGTGTTTCTGAGTCTGAGCATACTGTTTGCTCTGCTGGCGATCGGCCACCTGGCAGATAACGAAGGCATCGTTAAGATTGCGGGCTGGGTTGGACTGATTTGCGGCGGCAGCGCGATTTATCTGGCGATGGGTGAAGTGCTGAACGAACAGTTTGGCCGCACCGTTCTGCCAATCGGCGAACAGCATTGATTGATGTTGCCGCCCGGACATGGGCGGCAACGAGATAACCGCACGGCGTTAAGACAGGCGCTGCAGTTCAGCTTCCGGCGTAGCGACCTGCTTATCCAGTCCCTGATTCAGCCACACGCCCAATCCCAGTCCCATAAACGACAGGGCCAGCACGTACCAGGCCGGCGCCATCGGCGAAACGCCCATCAGCATTGTCACCGCGATCGGCGTCAGGCCGCCAAAAATGGCATACGAGACGTTATAAGAGAATGAAATGCCGGTAAAGCGAACTTCCGCCGGGAACGCGCGCACCATCACGTAAGGTACCGCCCCCACCACGCCGACACACAGGCCAACCGCGCCATAGAGCAGGAACAGCTGCTGCGAGTTGCCGCCAGAAAGATGGTAGAAAGCCCAGCTACTGGCGGCCAGAAATAAACTCCCGACGATAAATGTGCGGCTGGCGCCAAACTTATCGACTGCCAGACCCGCCAACAAACAGCCAATGCACAGCATAATGGTGGCAATACTGTTCGCCTGCAGAGTGATTGCCGGAGCAAAACCGTAGTGCTTTTGTAACCAAACTGGCGACATCAAAATCACGACCACTATTCCGGCAGATAATAGCCAGGTCAGCAACATTGAGACGATCACCGCTTTCTGGTGCTTCAGCGTAACGGCCTTAACCGGCATCTCCTGAGCTAAGGCTTTTCGCTGTTGCATCTCAAGGAAAATCGGCGTCTCCTGTAGCCAGCGGCGTAAATACATGGCCACAAGACCAAATGCGCCGCCAAGCAAAAATGGAATGCGCCAGCCGCCGTCGTGGATCCCCTGTGGCGTCAGATGAGTGTTAATCAGCGTCGCGACGACCGATCCCAGTAAGATCCCCACCGTCAGGCCAGCGGTCAACGTGCCACAGGCGATACCGATTTTTTTCTCCGGAACATGTTCTGCAACAAACACCCATGCACCCGGCACTTCCCCGCCAATAGCAGCCCCCTGAAGAATACGCATAAACAGCAGCAAAAGCGGCGCCACGATGCCCATCGATTGGTAAGTCGGCAACAGGCCTATCGCCAGCGTTGGCAGCGCCATCAGCAGAATGCTCAGAGTAAACATTCTCTTACGCCCGACCAGATCGCCGAAATGCGCCATAATAATGCCGCCAAGGGGACGGGCTAAATATCCTGCGGCAAAAATACCGAAGGTCTGCACCTGACGCAGCCACTCCGGAATATCGGCCGGAAAGAACAGTTCGCCAACGACAGCAGCGAAGAAGACAAAGATGATGAAGTCATAAAACTCCAGCGCGCCGCCCAGGGCAGCCAGCGTCAGAGTTTTATAATCTTGTCGATTCAGAGGTCGGGTATATTGTGACATAACGAGCAATCATCCAGAGGTATGAAGGGTGTTTTACGCAATGTGTAAAGTAAAAAACACTATACCGTAAATAAAACAACACACCACAGGCAATTCAGGTTATATCAGAAATGCATCAAATTCAGGATAAAGTTTCACGCCTTGCACTTTTAGGGCGAAAAGCTGCTACCACATCCCCATTTGTTTCGACATATGGCCCTTCAAGCAGCTGTACACAATACGGTACACTTGCAAAAATACCCTGTACCAGGACGTTACCTTCGGCATCTTTCACCCCCTCCAGCGTCTCCTCAATCGCCTTTGGCTGACCGGGCAGATTAAGGATCAGCGCCTGCTTGCGGATAACGCCAACCTGACGCGAAAGAATAGCTGTCGGTACAAAATGCAGGCTGACCTGGCGCATTTGCTCACCAAAGCCCGGCATCACCCGGTCGGCAATCGCCAGTGTCGCATCCGGGGTCACATCGCGCCTTGCCGGGCCGGTACCACCGGTGGTCAGCACCAGATGACAGCCCATCTCATCAACCAGCTCACACAATGTTTGCTCGATAATAATCTGTTCATCGGGGATTAAGCGGGGCAGCAATTCGAAAGGCGTGGACAGCGCACGCGCCAGCCACTCTTCAAGCGCCGGGATACCTTTATCCTGATAGACGCCGCTGGAGGCGCGATCGGAAATGGAAACTAAGCCGATTCGTAAGGTGTTCATGATTATTCCGTTCAAACAGTATTAATAAACAGAATAATACACCGAGGGGAGCAAGGCAGACAGTTTAATGTGGCCGACGGACGTCGGCCACGCGCGGGATTACAGCAGATCGCCGATCATTTTTTCCAGTTTTTCCTGGTCGATCGCAAACTTACGGATACCTTCCGCCAGTTTATCTACCGCCATCGGATCCTGGTTGTGCTGCCACAGAAACTCGGATTCCGTGATACGCGCCGGGCGCGCTTTAACTTCGCCGCTGAACGCCAGTTTGCGTTCGATAGCGCCTTCACTTTCCGCCAGCTCTTTCAGCAGGGCCGGCGCGATGGTCAGACGGTCACAGCCAGCCAGTTCCAGAATCTCGCCGACATTACGGAAGCTTGCGCCCATAACCACAGTTTCGTAGCCATGCTGTTTGTAGTATTCGTAGATTTCGCTTACGGAAACCACGCCCGGATCTTCAGCCGGCGCATACTCTTTCTTATCGGTATTGGCTTTGTACCAGTCAAGAATACGACCAACAAACGGAGAGATCAGGAATACGCCTGCTTCCGCGCAAGCACGAGCCTGAGCGAAAGAGAACAGCAGAGTCAGGTTACAGTTGATGCCTTCTTTTTCCAGCTGCTCCGCCGCGCGGATGCCCTGCCAGGTGGAAGCCAGTTTGATCAGAATACGATCGTTGCTGATGCCGGCATCGTTGTACAACTTGATGATGCGTTTAGCCTTAGCGATGGAGGCGTCGGTGTCATAGGACAAGCGAGCGTCAACTTCAGTGGAAATACGGCCAGGGATCAGCTTAAGGATTTCGAGACCAATGTTCACCGCCAGCTTATCGGAAGCATCAACAATCTGCTGCGCGCGATCGCTGCTCTGGCTGCGAGCCCAGGCAACAGCATCATCAATCAGCTTACGGTACTCAGGGATCTGAGCCGCACCGAGAATCAAAGAAGGGTTAGTCGTGGCGTCCTGAGGCTGATACAGCTTCATCGCCGCGATATCTCCGGTATCAGCTACGACAGTGGTGTACTGACGCAGAGAAGTTAATTTATCCGTCATGATAGTGTTTCTCTTAAACAGCAGTTAAGGGGATGTAACCGGTCTGCCAAGATGATAACACGCTGCTGGATCAGCGCAACCGCCGACAATGCACGAGCGCAGAGTGTGATAAACTACACCAATTAATTATCTGAACGTAAAGGGATTACCACTGAATTGGTGGCGCTTACACTCACGCGCCAGTATGGGCCAGGGGATGTTTAATGCCTGATTTTCTGTTCTTCATCAATGAAATACTCTGGGGCTCGGTAATGATTTATCTGTTACTGGGCGCTGGCGCCTGGTTTACCTGGCGAACAAAGTTTATTCCGTTTCGTTGCGTCCATCAGTTTAGCCAGGGTCTGAAAAAAAGCCTTGCGTCCCGGCCCGGCGGAGTCACGTCTTTTCAGGCATTGTGCACAGGTATGGCGGCACGTATCGGGAGCGGCAACCTGGCGGGAGTCGCCCTGGCCATCACCGCCGGTGGACCGGGAGCCGTTTTTTGGATGTGGATCTCAGCGCTGCTTGGGATGGCAAGCAGCTTTGCCGAATGTTCTCTTGCTCAGCTTTATAAAGAACGCGATGCCCGTGGCCAGTTTCGCGGCGGCCCCGCCTGGTATATGGCCCGGGGTTTAGGTATGCGCTGGATGGGGGTGTTGTTTTCCATTTTGCTGCTGCTGGCCTATGGCACTATTTTTAACACCGTGCAGGCCAACTCCGTTGCCTATGCCATGAAGTATGCATTCCATGCACCTGAAATCGTCACAGGTTGCGTACTGGCCATTCTTATTCTGCTGGTTATCGTCCGCGGCATTCGAGGCGTGGCGCGATTACTGCAGTGGTTTGTGCCGCTGTTGGCTATGGTATGGATCCTGACCAGCCTGGTTATCAGTCTGTGGCATATCGACGAGCTACCAACCGTTTTTGCCACCATTTTCCGCAGCGCCTTCGGCTGGCAAGAGGCGGCGGCAGGCGCTGTCGGCTATACCATCAGCCAGGCGCTCACCAGCGGCTTTCAGCGCGGTATGTTTTCCCATGAAGCGGGCATGGGGTCGACGCCCAATGTCGCAGCGGCGGCAGCGACCTGGCCGTCGCACCCTGCCACTCAAGGGCTCGTGCAAATGATTGGCGTCTTCATTGATACGGTAGTGATCTGCACTGCCAGCGCCGTCATCATCATGCTCGCCCCGAGGAACGATAACAGCGCCGCAATAAACGGTATTCAGGCGCTTCAGCTTGCCATGAACAATCTTGTTGGCGACTGGGGCGCCGGTTTTGTCGCTTTTATCATGCTGCTTTTCGCCTTCAGCGCCATCATTGCAAACTATATCTATGCGGAAAATAATCTTGTCTTTCTGCGGATGGACAGCAGGCGAAATATCTGGGCGCTGCGGTTCCTCGCCCTGAGCATGGTCATCGCCGGAACGGTAATCAGCTTACCGGTCGCCTGGCAAATGGCGGATATCGTCATGGCGTTGATGGCGATTACGAACCTGACGGCTATCCTGCTCCTGTCGCCAACGGTACGGATCATCACCGATGATTATCTACGCCAGCGTCGGCTGGGCACGCGGCCGGAATTTGACGTTACGCGTTACCCCGAAATTCATCAGCAGGTGATGTCGGGTATCTGGGATAATCTGCCGCGTAAATAGCGCGGCAATTACAGCTATCGCTCCCTCTGTGGCGTTTTTTTGCTAAAGTCGTCAAAAATCTCCTGAAAGGACTGGATATGCTCATTCTGATTTCACCTGCCAAAACGCTTGATTATCAAAGCCCGCTAGCGACTGCTCGCTATACCCAGCCTGAACTGCTGGAATACTCTCAGGAACTGATCAATATCGCTCGCCAGCTGTCTGCGCCGCAGATAGGTAAACTGATGAGCATCAGCGACAAGCTGGCTGACCTCAATGCCACCCGTTTTCACGACTGGCACCCGGATTTCACCCCGGCGAATGCCCGACAGGCGATTCTGGCTTTTAAGGGCGATGTTTACACCGGTCTGCAGGCAGAGACCTTTAGCGAAGCCGATTTTGATTTTGCCCAGCAGCATCTGCGGATGCTTTCCGGCCTTTATGGCGTTCTGCGCCCGCTCGATCTGATGCAACCTTACCGGCTGGAGATGGGAATTAAGCTTGAAAACGCGAAAGGCAAAGATCTGTATCAGTATTGGGGAGAGGTGATTACCGATAAGCTGAATCAGGCACTGAAAGCGCAGGGCGACGATATCGTCATTAACCTGGCCTCTGATGAATACTTCCGGGCGGTTAAAGCCAAACAGCTTGCGGGTCGGATAATTAAGCCGGTTTTCCTTGATGAGAAAAACGGTAAGTTTAAAGTAATCAGCTTCTACGCCAAAAAAGCGCGCGGATTAATGAGCCGTTACATCATTGAAAATCGCTTAACCAGGCCAGAGCAGCTGGCCCGCTTTGATAGCGAAGGTTATTTCTTTGATGCCGATGCATCAGGGCCGGACGAACTGGTATTTAAACGCCGCGAACAGTAAAAATCACGCTCCCCTGCCGCCGGATAAGGCAGCAGGGGAGTCAGGCTTAACCCATCATCAGCTTACGCAGGGCGGCAAAATCAGCCGGCAGATTATGCGACAGCAGCGGCAGATCCGCACGATCCGCCAGCGCTTTCGGCAGCGGCAGCGTCTCTTGCAGAATCTCTTCCACGCTCTCTTTAAATTTCGCCGGATGCGCCGTACCGAGGAACAGACCATACTCGCCCGGCTGCAGCTGGTCGCGCAGCGCGCGATAAGCTATCGCCGCATGCGGTTCCGAGGTATAGCCAATGGCTTTCAGTTCGCGCATGGTGGATTTCGTGGTTTCATCATCCACCGCCGCATAGCCCAGCTCATTCAGACGCCAGGTTTTGCGCCGGAACAGCTCTTCTACGCGCGGCCAGTTGTTCGGCTGGCTGACGTCCATCGCGTTAGACAGCGTGGCCTGGGTCGCTTTCGGCGACCAGTTACCGTCCTGCAGGAAACGCGGCACAGTATCATTGGCGTTGGTCGCCGCGATAAAGCGTTTAATTGGCAGCCCCAGCGATTTCGCCAGCAAACCAGCCGTCAAATCGCCAAAGTTGCCGCTTGGCACCGAGATAACCAACTGATTACGGGCCTCCTGCGGCAACTGCGCGACGGCCTCAAAATAGTAGCAAATCTGCGCCAGCAGGCGGCTGATATTAATGGAGTTAGCCGAGTTCAGCCCCAGAGCGGTTTTCAGCTCTTCGTCGTCAAAGGCCTGTTTCACCAGCGCCTGGCAGGCATCGAAATCACCGTCGATAGCGACGGTTTCAATATTGCCGCCCAGGGTACAGAACAGTTTTTCCTGCAGCGGGCTGATTTTACCGCGCGGATAGAGAATGACGACGTTAACGTTCGGCAGACCATAGAACGCATGGGCGACCGCCGCGCCGGTGTCGCCGGAGGTTGCCGTCAGGATGGTCACCGGTTTGTCGCCCGCGATATGGGTCAGCATCTGCGCCATAAAGCGGCCGCCAAAATCTTTGAACGCCAGCGTCGGGCCATGAAACAACTCCAGGCATCCCACATCTTTCTGCACTTTACTGACCGGCGCCGGAAAGGTGAATGCCGTGGCAATACGCTGTTGCAGCATGTCCTGCGGGATCTCGTCACCAATAAACGCAGACAGGATTTTCGCGCTGCGCGGGACGAAATCCAGCTTCAGCATATCGTCAATTTCAGTCAGGCTAAATTCCGGTAGATCGTGCGGAAAGAACAGCCCCTGCTGCTTGCCAAGCCCCTGCGCCACGGCCCGCGCAAAGCTGACCTGTTCGTTATGATCTTTTAAGTTATAGAGTTTCATTGGTTATCCCACTACTCGAGCGCCCGCCGTATCCAGCTGGCAAATATGAACGAAGCCTTCCTGATTTTGTAGATAGTGCTTTGCCAGCCAATCGGCGACACGCTGCGCGGTTTCCGGTTTATCGCATAACGCGAACATCGTCGGGCCGGAGCCGGAAATACCACACGCCTGCGCGCCAATTTCCATCGCCGCCTGACGCGCTTCGCTGAAGCCCGGCAGCAATTTGGTACGATACGGCTCGGCAATCACATCCGTCATCAATTTCGCCGCCAGCTGCGGCTGACGGGTATAGCAGGCATGAATAAAGCCCGCCAGATGACGACCATGAGCAATGCAGTCCTGACGGCGATACTGCGCCGGGAGAATCGCCCGCGCTTCCGCCGTCGAAACTTTAATGCCCGGATAAGCCAGCACCCATAGCCACTCGTCAAATGCCGGAACCTGCTGGCTGATAATGCCGTTTTCCTCAAGCATCAACTGGATACCGCCAAGGTAGCACGGCGCCACATTGTCGTAGTGGATGCTGCCGGAAATCCGCCCTTCCATCTCGCCCATCAGCGCCAGCATCCGGGTTTCGTTGAGCGGCTTACCGCAAAATTCGTTCATCGCCACCAGCGCCGCGACCACGGAGCAGGCGCTGGAACCAAGCCCGGAGCCTATCGGCATGTTTTTTTCCAGCGTCATCGCGACCGATACTTTTTTGCCAACCTCCTGGCAGAAGCGCTCCCAGCATTGATAGACGATATTTTCCTGCGGAGCCGTCGGCAGTTTGCTGGCAAAACGGCCAACGTTTTGCAGACTGAAGCTTTCAGCCGCCTCCACCGTCACGTTGTCCCCCAGCAGCGTACCGTCGACCGGCGTCACCGCCGCCCCCAGCACGTCAAACCCGACGCTCATATTGGCACTGGAAGCCGGGGCATATACTTTGACCATCTTAAACTCCTAACTTCCATGACAGGGTACGCAACAGATCGGCGAAAACGCCCGCCGCCGTCACATCGTTACCCGCGCCATAGCCGCGCAGCACCAGCGGCAGCGGCTGATAATAGTGGCTGTAAAAAGCCAGCGCGTTCTCGCCGTTTTTCACTTTGAACAGCGGATCGTTGCCGTCAACCGCGGCAATTTTCACCCGACACGTGCCATCCTCTTCTATGTTACCCACATAACGCAAGACTTTACCTTCATCGCGCGCTTTCGCGACCCGCGAGGAAAACTCATCATCCAGAGAAGGCAGACGCGCCATAAAGCTTTCAACATCGCCGCTGGCATCGAAATCGGCCGGCAGCGCCGGTTCGACGATAATGTCAGACAACTCCAGCTCACACCCGGTTTCACGCGCGAGGATAAGCAGTTTACGCGCGACGTCGACGCCGGACAGATCGTCTCGCGGATCCGGCTCGGTATAGCCCATCTCACGCGCCAGCTTCGTCGCCTCAGAAAAACTCATGCCTTCATCAAGTTTACCGAAGATAAATGACAGCGAGCCGGAAAGAATACCGGAGAAATGCATCAGCTCATCACCCGCGTTCAGCAGATTTTGCAGGTTTTCAATGACCGGCAGACCCGCGCCAACGTTGGTATCGTATAAAAACTTACGCCGGGAACTGGCCGCAGCATGGCGCAACTGATGGTAGTAATCGAGCGAGGAGGTGTTGGCTTTTTTATTCGGCGTCACCACGTGAAAACCTTCACGCAAGAAATCCGCATACTGATCGGCTACCGTCTGGCTGGAAGTGCAGTCGACAATAACCGGGTTCAGCAGATGGTACTCTTTCACCAGACGGATAAGTCGGCCTAAATTGAACGTCTCTTTCGCCTCAGACAGCTCGTCGCGCCAGTGCTCAAGGTTCAGACCATGTACGCTGGTCAGCAGGGCACGAGAATTGGCGACGCCGCAAACGCGCAGGTCAATATGCTTGCTTTTTAGCCAGCTTTGTTGGCGCTTGATCTGTTCGATCAGCGCGCCGCCAACGCCGCCGACGCCGATCACAAACACTTCAATCACCTGGTCGGTATTGAACAGCATCTGGTGAGTCACGCGTACACCGGTTGTCGCGTCATCATTGCTTACGACAACAGAGATAGAGCGCTCGGAAGAGCCCTGAGCAATCGCGACGATATTAATATTGGCGCGCGCCAGCGCAGCGAAGAATTTGGCGGAGATCCCACGTAAAGTCCGCATACCATCGCCGACAACGGAGATAATCGCCAGGCGTTCCATGATCGATAGTGGCTCAAGCAACCCCTCTTTCAGCTCCAGGTAAAATTCATCTTCCATTACCCGCTTCGCTCGCGCACAGTCGCTTTGCGGAACACAGAAGCTGATGCTGTATTCGGAAGAGGATTGGGTAATCAGAACAACGGAAATGCCCGCGCGAGACATGGTGGCAAATACGCGCGCCGCCATCCCCACCATCCCCTTCATCCCCGGCCCGGAGACGTTGAACATCGCCATATTGTTAAGATTAGAGATCCCCTTTACCGGCAGATCGTCTTCATCACGGCTGGCGCCGATAAGGGTACCCGGCGCCTGCGGGTTACCGGTATTTTTGATTAAGCACGGGATCTGGAACTGGGCAATGGGGGCGATAGTGCGCGGATGGAGAACTTTAGCGCCGAAATAGGAAAGCTCCATCGCTTCCTGATAGGACATTGACTTCAGCAAACGGGCATCCGGCACCTGGCGTGGGTCGCAAGTATAAACGCCATCAACATCGGTCCAGATCTCACAGCAGTCGGCACGAAGGCAGGCAGCCAGTACCGCCGCAGAATAGTCGGAACCATTACGCCCCAGCACCACCAGTTCACCCTTTTCGTTGCCCGCAGTGAAACCTGCCATCAGCACCATATGGTCAGACGGGATCTGGCTGGCGGCAATGCGCCGGGTCGATTCAGCGATATCTACGGTCGACTCGAGATAATGCCCTACGGCAAGCAGTTTTTCGACCGGGTTAATGACCGTAACGTGATAACCGCGCGCTTCCAGCAAACCGGCCATAATGGCAATAGAGAGCTTTTCTCCTCTGCAAATCAACGACGCGTTGACGCTGTCCGGGCACTGTCCGAGCAGGCTGATACCATGCAGTACGTGTTTAATTTGCGCGAATTCCTGCTCAACAAAGACTTTCAATTGCGCGAGCGGGAATCCGGGTTGCGCCTCGGCGAGCCCTTGCAAAAGTTCGGCAAAAATACGTTCAGCATCGGCGATATTCGTTAGCGCTTCCTGACCACTGATTGTTTTTTCGATCATTGCGACCAGGTGGTTAGTAATCTTTGCCGGGGCAGACAGAACGGTCGCTACCTGCCCCTGCCTGGCATTACTCTCCAGAATATCGGCAACGCGCAGAAAACGCTCTGCATTTGCCACTGATGTACCGCCAAACTTCAACACACGCATGGTTGTGACCCCTTGATTTTTTTGTCGAAAAAAAAGCCCGCACTGTTCAGGTGCGGGCTTTTTTCTGTGTTTCCTGTACGCGTCAGCCCGCACCGTTACCTGTGGTAATAGTGATGGTGATAATCGTGGTGATCATGCCGATGCGATTCATGGACGTTGTGTACTCTGTAATTTTTATCTGTCTGTATCCTGTGCCTATATTGGTTAAAGTATCTGTCGCCTTAAGTCAACGAATTTCTACTTACAGGCGTTTTTTTCGTGAATAGACAATCCGCCAAAATACCCCAATTACTCACCGGAATTTATGCAAAGAAATGTCAATAATCAGCACACATATCCATACCAAAACGCTATGACGGGATTTTAGTCTGAGAGTTTTTTTTCAATGTCGTGCAATAAACGATGAAGCATTGCGGTGTCGCGCTGTTGCAAAAGACCGATACGCTGCTGTAGCCAGTCGCTGAGTTTGACATCATCTTCAACGCCCAGACGGGTAAGTAGATCGCGAGTTCGTAAACGTAACGCCTGGAGCTGATTGTCATCCCCGTCGACTAACATGGTCCGGTTTTGCTGCAGCAACGAAGTCAGTTGATAACAATACACCATCACAGACTGCCCTAAATTCAACGAAGGGTAGTCCGCCACCATGGGGATACCGGTCAATACGTCGGCCAGGAGCAACTCTTCGTTAGTAAGCCCGGAATCCTCCCTGCCAAACACCAGAGCGGTATGATTCATCCACTGCGCTTTCTCCTCCAGCATTGGCAAAAGCTGCTGCGGCGTCACGTAATAGTGAAAACGCGCCCGGCTGCGAGCGGTTGTGGCGACGGTAAAATCGACGTCGTGCAGCGCCTGCTCTAATGTGGCAAAAGTACTGATATTATCGAGAATGTCGCCGGAGCCATGCGCAACCCAGCGCGCGGCAGGCTGCATATGGGCATCGCTATCGACGATACGCAGGTCGCTAAACCCCATTGTTTTCATCGCTCTCGCGGCAGCGCCAACGTTTTCTGCCCGAGCGGGAGACACTAACACAATTGATAAACGCATTCGGTTTCCCTTTTATCTTTCAGCGGCAGGAATGACCATTCATCCCCTCATTTTACGCGCCATGAATTTACAAATTTGCAACAAAAGACGCTAAATTTGAGCTTTATCACTCATAAAGAAAACTAAACTATTCCCAAGACCCCATTACCCGGAGTATGTTAACAGAACGCATTTATCCGTATGTTTGACAATGATATTTATGTCAAAGCGTCTTTGCGGGTAGTGGATTCACCCTATTCATTATTTGCTGAGCGCGATTAATTGAGCCGTAGGTAAATTGTGATGATGAATCGCATTTCAATGCAATGATTTCACATGACTATTAACGTGCTACAATTGAACTTGATATAGGTCAACGAAGCGTAGTTTTATTGGGTGTCAGGGCTCTCTTAGCCTGTTATGTTGCTGTTAAAATGGTTAGGATGACAGCCGTTTTTGACACCGTCGGGTCCAGAGGGAAAGTACCCACGACCAAGCTAATGATGTTGTTGACGTTGATGGAAAATGCATCAAGAACGCAATTACGTACTTTAGTCATGTTACGCCGGACATGTTAATTTGCGACATGTACCAGGCAGGTCAGGGACTTTGGTACTTCCTGTTTCGATTTAGTTGGCAATTTAGGTAGCAAACATGCAGACCCCGCACATTCTTATCGTTGAAGACGAGTTGGTAACACGCAACACGTTAAAAAGTATTTTCGAAGCAGAAGGTTATGATGTATTCGAAGCGACCGATGGCGCGGAAATGCATCAGATCCTGTCTGAAAATGATATTAACCTGGTGATCATGGATATCAACCTGCCAGGTAAAAATGGTCTCCTGTTAGCGCGCGAACTGCGTGAACAGGCAGACGTCGCGCTGATGTTCCTTACAGGCCGCGACAACGAAGTGGATAAAATCCTTGGCCTCGAAATCGGTGCCGATGACTATATCACGAAACCATTTAACCCACGTGAACTGACGATTCGCGCACGCAATCTGCTGTCCCGAACCATGAACCTCGGCACCGTAAGCGAAGAGCATCGCAGCGTAGAAAGCTATAAGTTCAACGGTTGGGAGCTGGATATCAATAGCCGTTCGCTGGTTAGCCCGAATGGCGAGCAGTACAAACTGCCGCGCAGTGAATTCCGTGCCATGCTTCACTTCTGTGAAAATCCGGGCAAAATTCAGTCGCGTGCAGAACTGTTGAAAAAAATGACCGGCCGTGAGCTTAAACCGCATGACCGTACCGTGGACGTGACCATCCGTCGCATTCGTAAGCATTTTGAGTCCACCCCGGATACCCCGGAAATTATCGCCACTATCCATGGCGAGGGGTACCGTTTTTGTGGCGACCTGCAGGAATAACAGCGTTTTTCTTGCTGTCATCACGTAAAAACGGCGCAACTAGCGCCGTTTTTATTTGCAGATGCCACGCTTCCCGCCTCATCACAGCTCTCAGACCGTGAAGCGGATAACGATGAACGGCAAATCGGTCAGCAACAGAGTTGAACACCATAATAGCTGCGCCCCGTGAGAGCGGGTCTTATGAGTAAGACTGGCCACTCCGGCGACCTGCGCACCTGCAGTTTGACGGGAACAGACGCGCATTATCCCATACCCGGCCCATCCAGCACCAACTATATACCGGCGACTGAATTAGCATTGCCCGTTATTTATCCCATGCCATAATCGGCACAGCGCTAATCGCATTCTTTGGCGAACCGTCGACAATTTTATCTGAATAGGTCAGATAAACCAGCGCATTACGTTTGGCATCGTAAAAACGCACAACCTGCAGCTTTTTAAATATCAGCGAGGTACGTTTCTGGAATACCACCTCCCCCTGGGTTTTGCCCTTTTTGATTTTATCCGTTAACTCAATGGGCCCCACCTGCTGGCAGGAGATCGCTGCATCGGAAGTATCTTCCGCCAGCCCCAGTCCGCCTTTAATTCCCCCCGTTTTCGCCCGGCTGATATAGCACGTAACATTCTGAACATCGGGATCGTCAAAGGCCTCAACCACGATTTTATGATCCGGTCCGAGGAATTTAAAAACAGTATCAACAGAGCCGATTTGTTCCGCCTGCGCCAGCTGGCAGCCCGCGAATAAAAACATGCCCGCAGCTAATTTCTTGTATTTCATATTGTTACCATTATTAAATAATTTACCGAGCCATTATCACACATCAAGAAGAAAAGTTTTATAGATCACAGCGTTAAAAACGCACCACCAATACTTTCTGAATAATCGCATTTAAAAGCAAAAAAAACACTGAATGCTAAAACGTCAAAAAATGCTATTATCCGCTACCTTTAGTAGCGGGCACCTGAGTTTAAGGATGGGGATATTTTATGGATCAAGCAGGGATTATTCGCGATCTCCTTAGCTGGCTGGAAGGTCACCTGGATCAACCACTCTCACTGGATAATGTGTCAGCAAAAGCGGGCTATTCCAAGTGGCATTTACAAAGAATGTTCAAGGACGTAACCGGTCATGCCATCGGCGCCTATATCCGTGCCCGTCGCTTATCCAAATCGGCTGTCGCCCTGCGACTGACCGCACGCCCGATTCTCGATATCGCTTTACAGTATCGCTTCGACTCACAGCAGACCTTTACCCGAGCGTTCAAGAAGCAATTCTCGCTCACGCCAGCGCTCTACCGACGCTCTCCTGACTGGAGTTCGTATGGTATACGTCCACCGCTGCGTCTCGGCGAATTCACGATGCCAAAGCATGAGTTCGTCACGCTTGAGACTACTGAACTGGTTGGCTTAACCCAGAGCTATACCTGCAAACTCGAAGAGATTTCTGACTTCCGTAATCAGATGCGCGTACAATTCTGGCGAGAGTTTCTTGCCAATACGCCGTCGATTCCGCCGACCCTGTATGGCCTGCATGAGCCGCGTCCTAGCCTCGATAAAGATGACGAGCAGGAAGTTTTCTACACCACTGCGCTGACGCCGGAACTGGCTAACGGCCACCTGCATAACGCTCATCCGATGACGCTTGAAGGCGGAGAATACGTGATGTTTACCTACGAAGGCCTGGGCACCGGGTTACAGGAATTCATCCTGACGGTTTACGGTACCTGTATGCCGATGCTCAACCTTACCCGACGCAGAGGCCTGGATATCGAACGCTTCTTCCCGGAAATTGAAAGTGGGGATCAGGAACCGCCAGTTAACGTGCGCTGTGAATACCTGATCCCGATTCGCCGTTAACGCTGGAGCTCATCCATTGCGGGGGCATCCAGATGCGAAACATCCCCCGCCGTTTCCACCACCCATCCTGAGGCCAGCCACGGGCTTTGCTGGTAGTCAATGCGGGAAATAGAGCAGTTGCGCAGGCGCAAACGACGTTCCGCATAAGCCGGTAAACCCAGGATTGTACTCACCAGGCAACCCAACGCCATCCCGTGGCTCACCAGCAGCGGCCGACTTCCGGCAGGCAACGCCAGACAAGATGCCAGCGCCGCGTGCATGCGCTCGCTCAACTCCTGCATTGACTCCCCCTGCGGAATGCGGCCATCCGGCGTGCCGTTCACCAGTTGTCGACGCCAGCCCTCTTCTTCTTCATTCAGCGAGTCAATATGGCGCTTTTCAAGCACCCCCATATCCAGCTCACGCAAGCGTGCGTCCGCAATGATACGGCAACCGCAAGCTTCGGCGATAATCTCCGCGGTACGCCGCGTACGGCCTAAATCACTGGTGATAATATGCGTAATGCCTAACGTTCTGGCACGCTCACCAACCTGCCAGGCCTGACGCTCACCATGGGCGGTAAGCGGACTGTCAGACTGGCCCTGAATACGTCGCTCGGCGTTCCACTGCGTTTCACCGTGGCGAACAAGGTAAACCTGTAACATGCTTTATTATCCGTTCTGAACTCTCAATCTTCGAGCTACAAGCATAGCTTACCTGCAACCAGACTGATCTGGAGTATACTGCGATGATGTTATGTCACTCTGAGTTGTTTTGATTATGCACCATGTTGTCTCAGCGACCACTAATCCCGCCAAAATTCAGGCAATTCTGCAGGCTTTTAACGAGATCTTCGGCGAAGGATCCTGCCATATTGAGTCTATCGCCGTCGAGAGCGATGTGCCGGAACAGCCTTTTGGCAACGAGGAAACGCGCGCTGGCGCACGAAATCGCGTAGCCAACGCGCGCCGTATACGGCCGAACGCGGACTTCTGGGTAGCCATTGAAGCCGGGATCGACGAAGGCAGTACTTTTAGCTGGGTGGTTATTGACGATGGCGCACAGCGTGGAGAATCGCGCTCCGCGACCCTGCCGCTACCGCCAACCATTCTGGAAAAGGTTCACGCTGGCGAAGCGCTGGGATCGGTGATGTCACAGCATACCGGTATCATTGAAATTGGCCGTAAAGAGGGAGCGATTGGCGTCTTTACCGCCGGAAAGCTAACGCGCAGCAGCGTTTATCATCAGGCGGTCGTGCTGGCGCTAAGCCCGTTTCATAACGCTATTTATCGTTAACTTTCGGCAGCACCTGCGACAGCCACTGGCGCAATTCCGCCGGAGCGGACTTCAGGCTATTTGAACCACGGGTAATAGTGGCGATCCCCGCGCCGAGCTCATTTTTTAGCTCGCGCTGGCTCATCTCGCCGCGCAGCAGTTCTTCAATGATGCGAACGCGCGTCCCCAGCGCCTCACGTTCATCGGGGGTCAGCATGAGCTGTAAAAACGGCAGTTGTAAATCGTCGGTGTACGCCTGCTGTAATAGCGCCACGAAACGCAGCCATTCCTGATGACGCTGTTCGGCCACCGCCGCTGAATAGGGGGATTGTTGGGTCATGTTACGCCACCTGTCGGATGTACTCACTAACGAGTACAAAGCATAACATACTTCTGTCCGTACTCTACGCATTTCAGGCAACATAGCAAAATGCTATGTTGCCTGAAAACGACGGGGCTAATAACGCAGTTTCCACTCCGCATCGCTCAACAGCGTATCTTTCTGCCCCATAAAGTAGCGATAGTAAGCGTCATAGGACAAAACGTTTTTCACATAACCACGCGTTTCCGAGAACGGTATACTCTCGACAAACGCCACTGCGTCTATCCGCCCGTCGCTATTGCCGCGCCAGGTTCGAACTCGCCCTGGGCCGGCGTTATAGGCTGCAGAGGCGAAAATGCGGTTATCGCCAAACTGTTGATAAACATATTGCAGGTAGCGAGTGCCGATATTGATATTCATTTCCGGGTCCAGCAGTTGCGATGGGCTGCTGTAACCCGGAATACTGAACATGCTGACCATGTGCGTGGCCGTTCCCGGCATAATCTGCATCAGGCCGCGGGCGCCAACCGGTGAACCGGCTTTCGGATTCCAGGCGCTCTCCTGGCGGGCAATCGCCATCGCGTAGCTTTGTGGAATATCTTTGCCGCTGGTATAGCGGGCAAAGAGATCTTTATAGGCGAGTGGAAAACGCTCTTCCAGCTGATCCCATAATTTACCGGCGATCGTGGCCTGAACGCTGAGATCCCACCAGTCCTGATTAAACGCATAGCGCGCCAACTGAGCCTGCTGATCTTTCGTTTTACTGGTCACCAGATTTGCCCATTCGCTACGCGCAGTGTTATCCAGATTCCAGTACATCAGCTCACGCACGCGAGCCATTTCAGGCCCGGAGGTCAACGCCGGATCGATATTAGCGGGCGCTTTGTCGATGCGAAAAGTGTACTCCTCGCCAAGACGCTGGGCCGCGACCATCGGGTAAAAACCGCGTTGCTGCATCAGAGCGTGCAGAATCTCTTTCGCTTCATCATCGCGCCCGCGCTCCAGCAACAGATCTGCTTGCCAGTATCGCCATTCATCTTTCTCTTTCGCCTCCATCGGCAAACGAGCCAGCCAGGTGTTCAGACCGCGTCTGTCGCCGAGACCTAAAGCCATACGCACCCGACGCTCCACCAGAGTCGTCGATTGCGAACGCATAATGGCGTCGTCGCGCCAGCTAGCCTGTTCTTCGGTAACGTCGTTACCCATCAGTCGCCAGGCGACAATATCCCGCAGTTGCTGAGTCTGCTCTTCATTCAGCTTCTGCGCCTGCGCCAATGCGGGGATCATCAGGCGCGCGTTTTCCACATCCTGACGCGCAACGCTGGCAAAGGCCGCCGCTGCCATCTGGCGGGTGAAATCCGTCGCGCCGGTGGTACGGGCGAACGTCATTACACTATTCGGATCGTTAGCCAGCGCAATGACCGCTGTCGAAATCGTTTGATAATCAGGCGGCATCTGTTGGGCAAGAACTCGCACCAGACTGGTATTCCCCGCTTTCATCGCCAGCAGGATCCGCTCAAGATACGCCAACGGATCCTGCTGACCGGAAGCGCGCCAGGCGCCAAATAGCCGATCGCAGGCGTTTGGCTGACTTTTTCCGCTCAACCACAGCGTTTTTGCACCGCTCCAGGCTTCCTGAGTCTGGCCTGTGTTCCATTTTGCATAGTAGTAATTACACTGCGCTTCAGTGCTGGCCGGTTTATCCGGACTAAAGGCCAGCAGGCCACGCCAGTCGTCACGACGCGCCAGCTCGTTAACAAATCGTGATTTCAGCGACCGCGCCAGAGGCAGTGTCGGGTTGGCAGCGATAAAATTGGTCACCACCAACGCAGGCTGATTCATGAGATCGTCGGTTATCTGCCGATACTGAAGGTAAGGATAGAGCGGATAGGTCGTCAGGGTGGGCATCAGTTGGTTGACAACATCCATCTGTCGATGGTCCCACGCCTGTTTAATTTGAGCATAGCGGCTGCGTTGTTCATCCAGTGAATCCGCATGCGCCAGTTGGCTTAACACCAACAGACTCACGCTGGCAGCCAGAACACGCCAGGCCACAGTTTTGGCTTTTTCCACAAGCTCATCCTCTCTTCAGGTGCGCCACTGCAGCATCATGCCGCTGGCAAAATTTCATGTATCAGATAGATATGCTAATCAGACAACGCAAATCACGCCATGTCCTGAACATTTTTTTACGCTTTTGTTAATCCCATCGCCTCGCTGGGATTAACGCGCGAAAAAGGCTACACTTCGCCTTTGAAAACTATTCACTACGCTACTCAAAATTATTCTGGCTGCATCAAAGCGGCAATAAGAAGAGATCCCTGAAAGCATTACCGGGTGTTCCGAATGCAGCCAACACAGAGGCCGCCAGAAGGATAGAGAGTATATAAATGAGAGGCGAACTCCAACGTGGCTCAATTCGTTTATACTATGCATCGTGTCGGCAAAGTGGTTCCGCCGAAACGTCATATTTTGAAAAATATCTCCCTGAGCTTCTTCCCTGGCGCGAAAATCGGCGTTCTCGGTCTGAACGGCGCCGGTAAGTCGACCCTGTTACGCATTATGGCCGGTATTGATACCGATATCGAAGGCGAAGCGCGCCCGCAGCCCGGCATCAAGATTGGTTACCTGCCACAGGAGCCGCAGTTAAATCCGGAGCAGACCGTACGCGAGTCAGTCGAAGAGGCGGTGGCCGAAGTGGTCAACGCGTTGAAGGGTCTCGACGAGGTGTACGCTAAGTACGCTGAGCCGGATGCCGACTTCGACAAACTCGCCGCGCAACAGGGTAAGTTTGAAGAAATAATCCAGGCGCACGACGGCCACAATCTCAACGTACAGCTGGAGCGTGCCGCCGACGCTCTGCGTCTGCCGGACTGGGAGGCGAAAATCGCCAATCTTTCCGGTGGTGAGCGCCGCCGCGTCGCGCTGTGCCGTCTGCTGCTGGAAAAGCCGGACATGCTGCTGCTTGACGAACCAACTAACCACCTGGATGCAGAATCCGTGGCATGGCTGGAGCGTTTCCTGCACGATTTCGAAGGTACCGTCGTGGCGATTACTCACGACCGTTACTTCCTCGATAACGTTGCCGGTTGGATCCTTGAACTTGACCGCGGCGAAGGGATTCCGTGGGAAGGTAACTACTCTTCCTGGCTGGAGCAGAAAGATCAGCGTCTGGCGCAGGAAGCCTCTCAGGAAGCGGCCCGTCGTAAATCGATCGAGAAAGAGCTGGAGTGGGTACGCCAGGGCGCGAAAGGCCGCCAGTCTAAGGGCAAAGCCCGTCTGGCACGCTTTGAAGAACTTAACAGCGTCGAATACCAGAAACGTAACGAAACCAACGAACTGTTTATTCCGCCTGGCCCACGTCTGGGGGATAAAGTGGTGGAAGTCAGCAATCTGCGTAAGTCCTACGGTGACCGCCTGCTGATTGACGACCTGAGTTTCTCCGTGCCGAAAGGCGCGATTGTCGGCATCATCGGCCCGAACGGCGCGGGTAAATCCACGCTGTTCCGCATGATGTCCGGTCAGGAACAGCCGGATAGCGGCACCATCACCCTGGGTGATACCGTCAAGCTGGCTTCCGTCGACCAGTTCCGTGACGCCATGGATAACAGCAAAACCGTGTGGGAAGAAGTTTCCGGCGGGCTGGATATCATGAAGATCGGCAATACCGAGATGCCGAGCCGCGCCTACGTTGGCCGCTTTAACTTCAAAGGGGTTGACCAGGGCAAACGCGTGGGCGAGCTGTCCGGCGGTGAGCGCGGTCGTCTGCATCTGGCGAAGCTGCTGCAGGTTGGCGGCAACGTGCTGCTGCTCGATGAACCGACCAACGACCTCGATATTGAAACCCTGCGCGCGCTGGAAAACGCCCTGCTGGAGTTCCCGGGCTGCGCAATGGTTATCTCGCACGACCGTTGGTTCCTTGACCGTATCGCCACTCACATCCTGGATTACCAGGATGAAGGTAAGGTGGAGTTCTTCGAAGGGAACTTTACCGAGTACGAAGAGTACAAGAAACGCACCCTGGGCGCCGATGCCCTTGAGCCGAAGCGTATCAAGTACAAGCGTATCTCGAAATAAATGCAAAAGGGCAACGCAAGTTGCCCTTTTCAGGCTGATGACAAACCTGCATCAGATACTGTGCCCGCATTTCCGCCGGATGGCGGCTAACGCCTTATCCGGCCTACATGTTCTAAAATATCAATAAATTATCAATCACCTGCTGGCCCGTGCAAACGAAGCGCCGCCGGACAATTCCTGAAGAACGCTCATTGAAAAAGACAAAGCAAGTTGTGGTGCTGGTCAGTTTAGGGAAATTCACCCGGTGTTATAGCGGGTAAACAGCTCCGCTAACCGGTGGTTCTGGCGAAAATGGCATTTTTCGTTTTCACCTGGTTTGGCTTAGTGGCCTGTTCCGTTCACTATAAATACGCGGATATTCGTTATATCCACAGCGTGTGAACGGGCTGGGGGACGTTTCGCCCGTCCCCCTGCACCCCCGGCATGGCGCTGAAAACCTGCCGCTCCGCGGTCCGCTCCACTCCGGCTTCATCTGGCGGACCGGCTGAGACGCGGCATCCTTGCCGCGACTCAGC